>Ga0187894_10000008_pt1 | contig 404610 bp, 403 predicted proteins | sample GBC1701081metaG_FD_136650 | JGI IMG/M metagenome (GOLD analysis project Ga0187894, IMG submission 136650) | White microbial mat communities from a lava cave in the Kipuka Kanohina Cave System on the Island of Hawaii, USA - GBC170108-1 metaG ... | reverse complement strand
TTTTCCACAGCCGCAGGGCTTCGAGCTTGAATTCTTTGGTGAACGGTTGTCGATTCGCCATCGGACACCTCCTGGGGCTATTGTCCCCTTTTTGAGGTGTCCACGAAAGTGGGGCTAGCTCAGGAATCATTTCCGTCACACTGTCCCCATAGAGAAAGAGCCTGCTGATCGGATGATCAGCAGGCTCTTCGTTTTTATCTTACAGCACGCCGGCTTCACGCAAGAGGTCCTGCGCGCGGAACGTGCCGCCTTCGGGCGTCCACTTCCTGCGATAGTAGGATCTGACGTCAGATTCCAGCAGCCCGCCGATCGTTTCAGCGACGATGCGGCTGCCGACCGGGCCCAGCTTCGCCCCATTGTGGACGATCTGCGACTCAGCCAGCACGTAAAGCCACAGCGGCGCCTCGCCTTTGTAGGCCGGATCAGCCAGGACCCCTAAGCGCGGGATTGCAGCGATGATCTGTTGGTTGGTGAGGACGGGGATTCCCAGACGTGCCGCGACGGCCTGGCCGCTCGGAAGCCCGTACTCGCGCGCCCGCTGGATGTTGCGCTTCGCGAGGATGGCAGACCCTGCGGGCTCCGCCCCGGGAATCGGGAGAAAGAAGAGGCCGCTTGACAACAGCGTGTCGATCTTGCGGCTGATATTTGCGACCGGCGAGCCGGTCGGAGGCACGCCGTCGACGCTGAGGAAGTTGGGCCAGAAGATGATGTGATCGGGTGTGATCGGCCGCCCGCCGTGAAGGTCATCGGGCGTATTGTTGAACACCTGTACCCCTGGCCCCCCCTCGGTTATTCGATAGGCCCTGCGCACCTGGGAATGGCCGAAGCGGTAGGCCGCGACCGAGAACTCGACCGGCATCTCGGCCCTGGCCGCATGCTTCGGGTCATAGTATCGGGTCTGGATGGTTCCGTCAGGTCGGAACACGTCGGCGTAGACCTCGGCATCAAGCACCTCTGGCAGAAACTCGTGGACGACGATCCACTGATGCCGCCACCGCATCAGCTTGCGGGCTTGGTTGATTTTTTTGCCTTTATCGATCAGGCTGTTGTGGGCGCGCAGAAACGCGACATGGAGCTGGGCGATCACCTGGTTCTCGTCGTTGCGTCCGTCCCCAACGATTGCGGAGCCGTCGGGATTGCGCGGGAGGTCGCGGCCATTGACCTTGAGGTGCTTCTTGTCCGCCTCGTAGAGCTCGGGGTTCTGGTCAGGACCGCCACCGTACACGCTGTCGAGGTTCAGACGCGGATCGCGTTCATTCGGAATGGTCGTGGGGTCCACGGGCGCAGTCGGCAGTGGGAGCGTGTCCAGCGTCATGTCGTGATCGAGGAACTGCCCGAAGTACGTGAAGAACGCCGGCACGTTATCCGGGTTGTTGTCCTGAGCCAGGTTTTCATCAAACAGTGGCCCGGCTGCCCCGGTCGGCCCGACGGCGACGGTAAGAACGGTCAGCGCGTCGTCGCTAGGCGCATGGTAGGCGGGTAGCTCGGGGAACAACCGCCCGAACATTGACCTCGCCTTCTCCTTGTCCTCAGGCCTCTCCTCGTCTTCAGGCTTCTCCTTGTCCTTATCATGCTTCCCCTTCTCCTCATACTTCCCCTTCGCCTCACCTGCGGAGGTGGGCGATGAAGCCAGTGGGAGTGCCATAAGGAGAACTGTGAGCAACACGTGGATTGAAAGCAGATTGGCGAGGATCTTGCGCATGATAATACTCCTCCTTCGGGTTGTTGCATTCGCTTGTTCGACAGAGACGATCTCTCCCGAAGCCGTGTATGAGCATAAGTGGTGCCTTTCCAACTGTGGATATCGTGGGTCCTCCCAAGTGTTCGTGAGACCAAGACATTTGCGACGTCGTCGCGGGTTATTGGCTAAAGAAAAGTCTGCAGCGAGGAGTGGACGGAAGTGCAGGCGGCTTCCTACAACGTAGACACGCAGTGAACAATTTTGGGCGCGCGGTCGAGGACGGCGCCACTCGCCTCAAGTGGGGACAGAGTCGCCGGTCGCTATTCGCTGCCGCATGACGACCGGCTCAATAAAGTTGACACATGATCCTATTGGAGGTCAGAGTACTTTTCCCGAATGGCGGGAGTCACGTCTGGTAGGCTGGTTGAGTGGATATGAAGAAGGACTATTGGCTTTACGGAGTGGCGGTGGTGGCTGGGATCATCGTATGGGTGGTCGTGTCCACGGTTTCCCATAGGAGGGAGGCGTGGGATTCCAAGTGGTATTTCCTCGTGGGCATGCCGGTGGTCTGTGTCCTGTCTGCTGTGCTCGGCTTCGTGGAGCCGAACAGGCCATGGCGATGGGGTGTTGCTCCTCTTGCCGGCCAGTTTTCCTGGATGCTGGTCACCCAGGGGCCGGGTAATCTCCTGCCGCTTGGCGTGATTGTGTTCGGTGTGCTCGCGGTCCCATCCATCATCACGGCATGGCTCGGCGCGCTCGTTGGGAAGAAAGTCCATGCGTGACACGAGAATGGACAGAAAATGGGGAAGACTACATTTTCTGAGCTGGTCGGAGGCGCTATGAAACTCTTACTGAGCGTGATCGTCGTTGGACTCAGTCTTGGCTGGGGTGGGCCAGCCGTGGCGGCGGAGGGGAAGCCCGGCGTGTCGGCTGAAGATGTAAAGAAGGAGACGAAGGAGGCGCTGGGGGCCGCGAAGGAGTTGACGGTCCAGCAGAAGGAAGAATTTCAGAAGAAGATGCGGGACAAACTGGATCGCATACAGAGGGAGATCGATCGGCTCGTATTCAAGGCCAATCAGGCGAAGAAAGAGACGCGGGCTGAGTTGAACAAGGTGATCGGGGAATTGCAGAAGAAAAAAGATGCGATAGCCAAGAAACTCCAAGAGTTGGAGTCGGCCAGCGGGAAAGCCTGGAACGATCTCAAGTCCGGCCTGAATGCCTCGATGGAGGAATTAGAGAAATCCTACAAGCGTGCCCAATCACGCTTTCCATGACCGCTGCCAAGATATCAGTTCGCTGCTGCATCGCCGGCGGTGGGCCGGCGGGGATGATGCTGGGTCTCCTGCTGGCCCGTGCCGGCGTGGATGTGCTGGTGCTGGAGAAGCACGGTGACTTCCTGCGGGACTTCCGGGGTGACACGATCCACCCCTCGACGCTGGAAATCATGCATGAGCTGGGCCTGCTGGATAATCTATTGAAGCTGCCGCATCAGAAGACGCCGCAACTCAATGGGTACTTCGGCGCGCTGGCGCTCACGATCGCGGATTTCTCCCATCTGCCGGTACGGTGTCCCTATATTGCTTTCATGCCGCAGTGGGACTTCCTGAATTTTCTTGCCAAGCACGCCTCCCACTATCCCATGTTTAAGTTGAAGATGCAGGCGGAAGTCACTGGATTAATTGAGGAGAACAGTCGCGTGGCCGGCCTCCTGGCGACGACGCCGGAGGGTCAGCTGGAAGTGCGCGCCGATCTTGTTGTCGGAGCCGACGGTCGGGGTTCGACCATCCGGGCCAAGGCCGGCTTGCAGGTGGAGGAGCTTGGCGCTCCAATGGATGTGCTGTGGTTCGGGATGTCTCGGAATCCCGACGATCCGGAGGCGAGCATGGGGCGCTTCGATATCGGCCGGATCTTCATCATGCTGAACCGGGGCAACTACTGGCAGTGCGGCTTCGTGATCCCCAAGGGGTCGGTCGAGCAGCTTCGGGCGAAAGGGCTGCCGGCGTTCCGCGCCAGCGTGGCGCAGCTCGCGCCATTCGCCGCCGACCGCGTCGGTGAGCTTCAGGACTGGAATCAGATCAAGCTGCTCACGGTTCAGGTGGATCGGCTCTCGCAGTGGTCTCGTCCCGGTCTGCTCTGCATCGGGGATGCGGCGCATGCGATGTCGCCGGTGGGTGGAGTGGGCATCAACCTCGCGATCCAGGATGCCGTGGCTGCGGCGAATCTACTGGCTGCGCCGCTGCGCGAAGGTCGGTTGACGACCGAGGACCTGCGCCGCGTGCAGCACCGGCGTGAATGGCCGACCCGCTTGACCCAGCGGATGCAACTCTTCGTGCAAAATCGCGTCATCCGGCGCGTGTTGAGCAGCACGGATACGCTCACGCCTCCGCTTGCAGTCAAGCTCCTGGCGCGATTTCCATTCCTGCGCCGGATTCCCGCCCGGTTGATCGGGATGGGGGTTCGGCCGGAGCATGTGCGCATGCGCGCGTGACAAGTTCGATGCGTGCTTACCTGCCACGCTCCAGATGGAAATAGGGCGGCAGGGTGGTCAGGCGATGGTCCTCGATCGGACCGCCGGTGGTGAAATGATAGAGTGATTGGAACGTGTGGTCTTTAATCGCCACGATCTCGTGCACCGGGTCGTCGAAGAAACAACCGATCCCGGTCGCTCGCACCCCCGCTGCTTCCGCCTCCAGATAGAGCACCTGCCCGGCGAGGCCCGCTTCCCAGAACAGGCGTGGATACCACCAGGCGCCTTGCCGCACGCGCCCTTCAAACTCCGCCAGCATCCCCAGTGAGAAGGCGCTGTCGCCGGCGATGTCCTGATGGCAGCTGACCTGCGCGGCGACCCGTTGGGCATCTCCTTCCATGATCCAGTACAGAGGCAGGTCGTCGGAGCAGCCGGGAGCGAGAACCCATTCGAGATGCGGATTCATGGCCTGCTTGAGGAGCGGCAGCTTGGCCGGGTCGCGAACCAGGACGTAGACGCCAGGCGTCAGTCCTTCCACGCGATGAACAAATATCAATAAATGAATCGCCGGATCCCACGGCAGCGTATCCCACGGTATGGGCCGTTCCGGTTGCGGGCGGTCCGCGCCAGGCATGACGCGGGCCAGCATGCGATAGAACGCCGCAGCGGTGATCGACGTCTTTCCATCCAACGAAACGGCGCTACGCCGTTGCCTGATGATCGTCCCAGCCTCCGGGCCCGAGTGGAGCGCTCCGGATGGAGTGTGAACTGGCTCACGGCGTGGGAATGTCACGGACCAGCGCTCAAGGCTGGTTTTCTTCGTGGCCTCAGCTACGTCGTCGATGATCTCCCACGGGACCGGAGCATCATGGCTCAGCCGATTGGCACGCCCGTGCCAGCGGCCTTGCGACAAGGGCTGGACCGACGCCGGGTCGAGCCAGAGGGGAACGGTGGCTGCATCGCAGGCAGGCCAGAGGACTGCCACGCAGTCCGGCTGCTCACGCTCGGCATCCGGAAAATCCTCGTCTCGGTCCACGCCGAGCAGAGACGCCAGCGTCGGGTGATCCGTTCCGTCGAGCAGCGCCAGGCTCCATCCGAGCGTCGCGGCCGCGATGCGGGCCGCGCCGATGGCGTGGCCGACGTCATGGTGGCAGTAGCGAAACGCCCGCTCGCCGTATTTCCAGGCTTCCCGCCAGATGACGGAGGTGAAGGCCAGCAACCAGGCGCCGGCGGGAAAGGTGCCGAGGAGGTGGGCTGCTTCTTCCGCGGGCCACTCAGCCCGCAGCTCCAGCCCGTGATCATGAGGCGCGTAGTGGTAGAGGCCATGGTGATCGGAGAGGCCTTGCATGGGTGGCAGGACCAGATAGCCTTCCGTGGGATGCAGATTGCCCGATGACGGGTTGCTCCGTAGCGCCCACTGGGTCTCTCCGGCCCGTTTCCAGGCGGTGATCGCCAGTGCGAGCTCGAGGAACCGTGAGAGCGTTCTGACCGTCACTGGCTGAGGCGGGATCAGCCCTTGCTGATAGATCACCTCGTAGGCTGGGGACACAGGCTCCTGGTCCGGCTTCAACAGCGGCAGAGGAAAGAACGGGGCGCCCGCAAACCGCCGAAAGGGATTGGGCTGGTTGGCCCAGTCCAAATATCCCAGCGATCGGGCATAGCGGAAAAAATGATGTTTGGTCTGGTCGTGGTAATGGACCGCGCGACCGATTGGGTCGACGGGCGACGAACCGGTGGTCGCGGTGAATGGAGGAGTGCTAGCGTCCATGGTTACAGTGACAGCGAGTGTACAGGGCCGTCCGAAACATTGTAAACACGAGGCGAGGATGGTAGGGTCAGGGGCGAGAGAGGGACGCCATGACCGGACAACGGCTGGGTGGGAAGGTGGCGATCGTCACGGGAGCGTCGCGCGGGATCGGATCGGCCATCGCCGAGCGCCTCGCGCGCGACGGCGCGAGCGTAGTGGTCAACTATGTCGACAGCGCGGACAAGGCGGCCGCCGTTGTGCGTCGCATTGAAGGAAGTGGCGGTCAGGCGGCGGCGATTCAGGCCGATGTCGGCAAGGCGGCGGAGGTGCAGCGTCTGTTCGATGAAAGCGCCAAGCGGTTCGGCAAAGTCGATATCCTCGTCAACAATGCCGGCGTGCCGCTGTACAAGATGGTGGCGGAAATCACCGAAGCGGAATTCGACCGCATTCTGGCGACGAACGTCAAGGGCGTCTTTCTCACGTGCAAGCAGGCCACGCGAGGGATGGCGGACGGCGGGCGGATTATCAATGTGTCCTCGTCCGTCACGGGGTTGATGCTCCCCACCTACGTGGCCTATGCCGCGACCAAGGGAGCCGTGGAGCAGATGACGCGGCACCTCGCGCAAGAGCTCGGCCGGCGCGGCATCACCGTGAACGCCGTGTCCCCTGGGCCGACCGACACGGAGCTGTTCGGCGAGGGCAAGACCGAAGCCGCCAAGCAGCAGTTCGCGCAAATGGCCGCGCTCGGGCGCCTGGGGCAGCCGGCCGACATCGCCGACGTCGTGACGTTTCTCGCCGGCGACGAGGCGCGCTGGATCACCGGCCAGAACCTCCGCGTGAACGGCGGGTTCATCTAACCAGCATTATTCATGAAGGCTTCCACGCCGTCGTGCCTCCTGCTGCTGCTGACGGCCTGCTCCTCGGTTGTCGCTCCCCAGCCGGCTCCATCTTCCGTTGAACAGACTCACGCCGCTTCATCGCAGGAGCCTGTCGTGAGGCAGGTCTTTCATGCGCCGGATTGGATCGGTGCCGTGACGAGCGGCGATCAAGGGTGCAATGCCTCGATGGGGGAATACACCCTGTGGGTCTACGCCCGCGGAAACCAATGTGGCGTGCCGCGCGAGCAGGCCGATCGTGTCGCTATTATCCGTCAGCCTCTGCCCGGCGTGGCCCCGATCAGGGCGCTCACGCAGCTTCCGGGTGGCCGCTATGCAGTCTGGGTCTATGGCGCGGGCGACGCTGCCGAGTTGCAGATTCGTCTCTGCGCCAGGGGCTGCATCATTGGAGAACTGCCTCAGAAACCGGCATGGGCGTTTCTGGGCTGGCTCGAGCTTCGGGACAACCAGACAATCTATCTCCGCTCGTGGCAACAGCCCGAGACCCGCCTAGTATATGTTCAGGAGATCGTCCTTTCGCCCAACGACGCCAAACCGGACTGGATTCCCTGAAAGCTCTCAGCTTGGCTATTCCCGAGCGAAGAAGGTGTCCAGAATCCGACGGGCGGCGCGGGCGACGTGCTGCGGGTCGTGCTGGTGCGTCAGGACGATTTCGAGCAGGTTGTGCGTGTCCGCGTTGTCCGGTTTGAGCTCGACGGCGTGCCGGAGCGCCACGGCGGCGCCAGCCGGATCGCCTTGCACCATGCGCACGAGACCGAGGTCGGCATAGGCTTCGGCGTCGTCCGGCTTGAGCTGGGTGGCGGTGCGAAGCGCGGTCGTCGCGCCGGGCCAATCCCGCCGCGCCATGAGCGAGCGGCCCAGCCAGTAGAAGGCCTCGGCGTCATTCCGACGCAGGCGTGTGGCGGCCCTCAGCGCGTCCGCCGCACCGGTCCAGTCGTGCCGGTCCATCAGGACGGCGCCCAGCCCGCGGTGGGCTTCGGCGAACTCCGGCTTCAGCTTGATCGCGGCCCGATACTCCTCGGTCGCGCCGGTCAGGTCGCCCCGATGATGAAGCGCTTCGCCGAAGCGGAAGTGTGACTCGGCATCGTGGCCCTTGTACTCGGGTGAGGCGCGCAGAGCCTCACGCGCCTGGCGGAATTCCTCTTCCAGACCTGCTTCCGTGGGTCCTTCCGGACGCGCCCCAGGTGCCGGGCCTGCCTGCGTGGCGGGAACACCGGAAGCGATCACGAGCAGCATGATCAGGTAGCACAGGCGTGGTCGCATGGGACGGAATGTTACGCTCCTGGCACATACTGGACAAGAGAACCGAAAATCGTGCGTGCCGTCGGATCTGCGCTGACTCGAAACAATAAAGGTTGACAGCGCGAAGTGCATGCTGTACAGTGGGCCCACGTCATCAGCGTATAAGTCCGGCGGTGCTGACGCTCAACATAACGGACTTCGCGATCGCATCGCGATTAGGTCCAGGCTAGAGCGGATTCCTTCCTGATTCTGTCTCCCCTCGGTTCTCTGATCCCGTTTCAATGCGATCAAACTGAAAGGATAGTTTTGTGCAGACTGCTACGTGTACGTTCGATACCCTTGGTGTATCCGAATCCCTCTTGCGGGACCTGACCAAGGCAGGCTTTGTTCACCCCACGTCCATTCAGGCGCAGGCCATTCCGCATGCGCTCCAGGGACGTGACGTGTTGGGATGCGCGCAAACCGGCACCGGCAAGACCGCCGCGTTCGTGGTCCCCATGATCGAGCGGCTGGCGGCCATGCCGAAAGGCCAGCCCCGCGCTTTGATCCTGGTGCCGACCCGCGAATTGGCCATCCAGGTCCAGGGCGTCATCGACCAGCTCGGCCGCAGCATGCGTGTCTTTGCCACGACGATTGTCGGCGGCGCCGACATGCAGGCTCAGGTGCGCGGTCTTCGCCAGCGGCCGGATATTCTCGTGGCCACGCCAGGGAGGCTGCTGGACCACATGTGGAACGGCACGGTCAATCTGGCGCCGATCAAGATTCTCGTGCTGGATGAGGCCGACCGCATGCTCGACATGGGGTTTGCCCCCCAAATCAACCAGATCCTGGAAGCCATGCCGGAGGAACGGCAAACGCTTCTGTTCTCCGCTACCCTGCCGGCCGATCTGAATCAACTGGCCCGTGCCAGCGTGAAGAATCCTGTATCCGTGATGGTATCCCGTCCAGCCACCACGGCGAGCGGGGTCACACAGGCGGTGCACCACACCACCCACGACAGCAAGGCCAATCTCCTGGTGTCGCTGTTGGGGGAGGACAAGGACTCCGTGCTCGTCTTTACCAGGACGAAGCATCGGGCCGACAAGCTCGGCCGTGTATTGGGAAGCGCCGGGCACAAGGTGGCCGTAATTCACGGGAACCGGAGCCTGTCGCAACGGCGAGCGGCGCTGGAAGGATTCAAGCGCGGGACATTCCGCGTGCTGGTGGCCACGGATATCGCCGCCCGCGGCATCGATGTCGCGAACATCGGCCACGTCGTCAACTTCGACCTGCCGAATTGTCCGGAGGACTACGTCCATCGGATCGGGCGCACGGCGCGCATGCACGCGACGGGGCGGGCGACCAGCTTCGTGACAACCGAAGATCGCGAGCAACTGCGCGCAATCGAAAAGCTGCTCGGGAAGTCCGTGCCGCTGGCGGCGAACAGTCCGGCGCCAGCCGCACCAGCACAGGAAACGCACCAGCCGGCGCGCCCCCGGCACAACCACGGGCGGCCCAGTGGCCGGCCGCATGCCGACCGGGGAGCCTGGCGGGGCGCGTCACTGCGGTAACAAACGGATTGCGACGCTGAAGACGCGTTGCAGATCTGAACGCCTGCCGGCTCTGTGCCGGCAGGCGTTTTTTATTGTGCGCTGACGAACTGTTTGCGGAACGAGGTGACTTTCACCAGATAGTCGCGCGTTTCCAGGTAGGGCAGGCTCTGGCGCAGCGTGTCGTAGACGGCCGGCGGCTCGAGGCTGTTGATCTGGTTGACGGCGGCCACGACGTCCTTGGAGAAGGTGCGGAGGACGTTGCGCAGACCGGTGTTGTAGGCGGAGATCACGCAGTATTCCCGCGACACGGTATTCTCCACGTCTTCCAGCTGCTTGTAGGTCAGCACGTTCAGGAGCGCGGTTCCCAGCTCGATATTGTTGTCGGCGTTAAAAAGATACTCCCGCGAGGGCGCGGTGTCGGAGCCCTTGGCCCGGCGGTAGGCTTCGCGCCCGCCGCTGGTCGGCACAAGCTGCATCAGCCCGTAGGCCGGCGCGCCGCTCACGGCAAAGGGATTGAAATTGCTCTCCGTCCGGATGACGGCGAACACGAGGCTGGGGCTGACCTTGTATTCCTCCGCGAACCGGCTGACCTGAGGCCGGTATTTTTCCGCCTGCTTGTTCGCGAAGTTCGGAGCCATCCCGATCGTCACGGCGTGCGCCGTTCTAGAGCCGCCGTCCTGTTTGATCGCGCGCGTGCTCGAGCTCTTTTCCAGGAGATAGGTTGCAAAGGCCTCCGCCTCGGCGGGCGTGCGGACGGACTTGCCGTTCTGGTCCTGGACCAGCCCCAGCAGATAGGGTTCCTTGTCGCTCGTGAGCGTCACGCCCTTGTCCGAGAACAGGTCCACGGCGCGGGGATCGTCGGGGGTCAGGAGGGTCGTCACGATCGCGTTTTTCAGGCTTCCTTGGGGGTCTGTGGCATCCAGGGTCTCGACCAGGATGCTGCCCTTGTCGAAGTCCACGATCGCGCGGCTTTTGTAGTTCTGGGTGTATTTCACGTAGTGGGTGCGGTCGGGGAGCTGGACTTCCTTCTTGCCCCAGGTCTTGCTGACCTTGCCGGTGAGCGCTGCTTTCAGGGTCTCATAGTCCCGCTGGGCCGCCCGCACGTCTCTGATCAATCGCGCCGGATTGCGCACGTAGCCTTCCAGACGCTTGCGGATCACGGCTTCGGGGGATTTGCTCGCGGCGATCCCGACGACGGTCCTGATCGTGGGGCTGGCGACGGCCTTCTCGGCCGTATTCAAGGCCCGATCGGTGGTCTGGCAGCCCGCAGCGAAGACCAGGAAGGCGGTCGTCAGAAGCGGAACAGGCGACGCAGAACGGACTGTCATATGTAAATTGTACAACGTTCCGGCGGAGGACAGAAGTGAACGGAGCAATGATCAGGAAGGAGCGTCAGCCGCCCTCCTTCATGGAGTAGAGCAGGGTGATGCCGGCAACCTCGATCAGGTCTCCTTCCTTGAGCGCCAGGGAGCCCTGGAGGACGGTGCCGTTGACGAGGATTTTCTTGCCTTCCTCCGACGGCGCGACGGCATACCCGCCGCCCTGGCGGTTCAGGAGCGCTGCACGCTTCGGGGCAAACCAGCCGGTGAGCTTGACGGTCGCATTGTCCTGTGCCCCGATGATCGCGACCGGGCCGGTGAGCTTGTATTCTTTCTGATCCGTCGAGCCGGAAACAACCTGCAGCACGACCGCCTTGCCGGGCTTGAGCGTATCGCCTCCTTTGCCCTGAGCCTTGAGCAGCTCGCGCTGCAGCTCCGGCGTCATCACGATGGTTTTGTCGGAATCGAACTTCGGCTTGGGCGGCGGCGCCACGGCCTGCGAGGTGTCCTCCTGATAGACCAGGGCATGCTGGCCGATCGTGATCTGGTCGCCGTTGACCAGTTGCTTGCGGTCGGTCCGTTTGCCGTTGGCGAACGTGCCGTTGCTGCTGCCCGCGTCCTCGATGAAGAACACGGACTGGATCTGCACGATGCGCGCGTGGTGCCCGGACGCCGACTCGTCGTCGAGGATGAGGTCGTTGTCCGGTTTCCGACCGATCGTCAAACGGACCTTATCCAGCGTGATTTCTTTCAGCACGGCACCGTGATGCTTGATCACCAACTTGGCCATGGAGCCTCCCTTCTCGAACCGGTGCCTAGTGTACTCAGCCGAGGCTCTGCGCGCAAGCCCGCAATGCCTGCGCCATCTCCGCGGCCTTCTGGTACCGGTCTGCCGCGTCTTTCTGGAGAGCGAGGTTGATGATCACGTCGCAGGCTGGCGGCAGATCGGGGCGAATGGTAAGCACCGGCGGGTGCGGCTGGCTCGCGATCTGGAACATGAGCGTCGCCGGGCTGTCGCTCACGAACGGCTTCTCGCCCGTCAGCAGCTCGAACAGCACGACGCCCAGCGAAAAGATATCGGAGCGCCCGTCCACCTTGGTGCTGACCAGCTGTTCGGGCGACATGTAGCTGGGGGTGCCGAGCATCATGCCGGTCTGGGTTTTGGAGGAGGTTGTGATCCGCGCGATGCCGAAGTCGGTGACCTTCACGGTGCCGTCTTTCTGAAGCATGATGTTGGCGGGCTTGACGTCCCGGTGGACGACATCCTGACTGTGGGCGTAGTCCAGCGCATCCGCGACATCCGCGACAATTTCCAGGGCCTGCTTGACGGGCAGCAGGTTGTCCTTGCGGCACCATTCCTTGAGGTCCTTGCCGTCGAGAACCTCCATCGCGATGTAGCCCAGTTCCTGTTCTTCCCCCGCGTCGTGAATGGTGACGATATTGGGATGGTTGAGGCGCCCCGCGGACTCGGCCTCCCGGAAAAACCGCTCCTTCACTTCGGCGGCCTGCTCGGCGTCCACTTCGTCCAGGCGCAGGGTCTTGATGGCGACGAACCGGTTGATCTTGGGGTCCTTGCCGAGAAAGACCGTGCCCATCGCGCCGCGCCCCAGCTCTTTTTCGACCTCGTAGCGTCCCAGCGTGGGGCGCGCGGAGCCTCCCGCCATGATGACCGTGCCCTCGGCGGTCGCGCGTTTCCGGCCGCCGCCCAGGGTCATCGTCATCTCCACTTCCTTCAGGCGCGCCTTGCGCTCCTCGATGTCCTTGAAGGAGGGATTCTGCGTGGCGATGTGGTCGTACACGGCGACGGCTTTGTTGAACATGCGTTTGCGCTCGAAATCCGTCGCGAGGTTGTACAGCAGATCCATGACCGAGTCGTCCAGCGGGCACTTTTTGAATTTTTCGAACGCCATGTCCAGCATACCCTGCCCCTGGAACGACAGCCCCAGCATTTTGTTCGATTCGATACCGTCCGCCACGACCATTTCCTGCTCCTTGGTCGAGGCCAGGAACCGGCGCAGGCCGAGGACCGCGAGGCCCGCAAGCAGCAGCAGGCTGGGATAGAGCGCCGTCACGAGGTAGCCGTGGTGCGCGTAGGCCAGCGTCGTGCCGACCAGACAGCCGGCCAGGAGAATGCCGGTGATGATGCCCGCCGTGAGCGTACCGAGTCTCGACAAACCCAGGGTCAGGATCAACCCGAAGCCGAGGAGCATGCCGAATTCCGCGGCGAACGCCCAGGGCGGCGTCGAGAGGAGATTCTGGTTGAGGGCGTTCTGCAGGACATTGGCGACGACTTCCATCCCCGTCATCGAGGAGGAGGTCGGTGTGGCGAGATGCTCGGTGAGCCCGGCAGCAGCCGGCCCCAGCAGGACCAACTTGCCGCGGAACGTGTCCGGCAGGGCCTGTCCCGTCAAGACGGTATGGGCGGAGACGATCTTGAACGTGCCCGCCGGCCCGTTGAAGCTGATGGGCATCCGCATCGCGTCATCGGTCGGGAGCCGGACCGTTCCGACGGTGACGGAGTCCCCCGGCTTGGTCGCAATCTGGGCCGGCGGGACGTTCAGGTACATGCTGAGGATGCGCAGGGCGAACGAGGGATACAGGCGTCCCCGGTGCTCGAGCACCAATTGCTCCTGGCGGACCTTGCCGTCGCGGTCTTCGGAGAGCCTGAGATGGCCGACCGCCACGCCTTCGGGCAAAAACGCCGGCAGGGGCGGGATCAGCTTGCGCGTTTCGAGCTGGAGCAGCGTGCTGGTGTTCAGGGGCGGCGCGGGAGGCGCGAGGGCGTTCGCCAGCACAGGCGCGGGAATCTCCTCCGCCTCGCCGCCGGGCTTCCCCGGTTCCATCAGGATCGGCAGGACGATCTGCGGCGTGCGCTGGAGGGTGGCCTCCAGCTTCGCGTCATGGTCCAGGCGCACCTCCGCTTCGCCGAGCAGATCGAGCGCGATGCGCAGCGTCTCCTGGGAGCGGGCGTCGCTCTCGCGCCCCTTCGCTCCGGACCGGGGCGCCGGCTGGGCGGTTTGGCCCTGGAGCGCCAGTTCCCGCCGGATGGCCCGCACTTCCTGCAAGCCCTGGTTCTGGTCCGGCTCGGAGAAGACGAATCCGACCCCGATCACCTTCGCGCCGCTTTCGCGCAGGATGTCCAGCAGTTCGCCGATCACGGAGCGAGGCCACGGCCAGCGCCCGATCCGGGTCAGGCTTTCCTCGTCCACGCCGACGATGACGATGTTATCGGATGGTTTGGGATGGGCGCGCAGCGAAGCCCGCACGTCGTAGGTCCAGGCTTCGAGGGACTGGAGGGCCGGCCAATCGCCGATGTAGGCGATGAGACAGAGCAGGGTCATGAACCCGCCGAGGGCGGCGTCGGAGAACAGGGCCTTGGGAGAGCGTCCGAACACCAGACACCTCACAAAACAAGATGAGGGTGCAGCCTATGCAAAAGATGCCGGTAAGTCAATCTTTGCGTCGGGGCTCGACAGACGGCGCGCGCGACGAATGGCCGGAAGTTACGGCTGCGACGCCAGCGAGTCGTAGAGGGCGATGCGATCCTTGACCCGGTTGAGGTACGCGCGGGTGCTCTCGGGCGTTTTCTGGGTCAGCAGGGTGAAGACCTGCGTGGAAGTCAGGTCCTGGACGCGGACCTGCTTGAGGACCTGGTCGCGGGTCTTGTCCATGCCCCAGGTGTAGGCGCAGGCGACCAGATAATTTTTCTTGTCTCCCTCCTCCATATTGGGGACGAGCTGCCGGCGCAGCAGATGCAGGTAGGCGGCGCCGAGCTCGACGTTGCGGGTCGGGTCCTGAAGATACGCGTCGTCCAGGACGATATCGTTCTTGTACAAATAGTTGTACGCGTCCCGGGCCGGTCCGCGCGGGACCAGCAGCATCAGGCCGTAGGACGGCGCCGGCGTTTGCGCGAGCGGATTGAAATAGGATTCCGTGTGGATGATCGCGAACAGGAGGCGGGGATCGAGCCCGTGACGCTTCGCCTGCACGGCGACGTCGTCACGATACAACTGGGCGCGCTGCTGGAGGTGGTTCGACGCCAGGGGGATTTTGGCCGTCACCTGCGCGCGCGTGACGCCGTCCTGCCCCTGCACCGGTTTGTCCTCGACGGTGGCGGTAGGCAGGACGTCCGATTCCACGAAGGCCTTCGCCGTCTGCGGCGCGACCGGGGCGCCGGATTTGGCGACGACCTGGTTGGCGAGCACGGGGCGGCCGGCCGACGTCTCCCTGGAAAACGCCTGCTCGAACTGCTGGACGATCTTCGCCCACGCAGCCGGCAGGGCGGCGCGCGCGATCATGACGCTGGCCGGATCCGTCTCGGCAGCGGCCGCCAGCCGGGGCGCGCCGGCGGCGCCCGCTTCGGCTTGCGCCTCCTTCATTGCCAGCAGGACCGCCTCGGGATCGACCCGCGAGGAGCCGGCCTCGCCGATCGGGACAAGGACGGCGATGACGATCACGCCCTGCTCAAAGTCCACGGCGCTGCGGGCTTCGTAGGACGGCGAGTAGTCCACCCATTCTTTGTCCGACGACCGGCGGGCCCGGTCCCATTTCCGCTCGATTTCGAGTTGGACCTGCTGCCAGCGCGCGGCGATCGCCGTCTCGCGCTGTTTCCACTGCGCCTCCATCGCCGCACGTTGCGCCTGATATTGCTGGTGGACGTTGAGCAGAGACTCTTCGCTCTGCTGCTGGCGCTGCTCGAAGCGCTTGTTGATCTCTTCCAGGGGATCGCCCGCCGCCGCCGGCGCGAGCCCTCCGATCCCGAAGGCGGCGAGGCTGAGCCAGGCGGTGAAGCGAGCGACGACGTGTCGGGAGGCCTGCATGCTGTCTTTCCTCTGCGGTACGGCGCAGCGAAGTCTAGGCCCGTTCCCGCTGCTTGTCAAACGGGGTTTGCGCGGGGGTATGCGTTGCATTCATGCGACGTTTCTCCTAGAATCGCAACGAGTTCTCCAGTCGTTCAGCCCACTTCAACTGCATGCGTCCCGGCGCAGAGGGTCCAGCGTGATCGGGTGGCTCGGCCAAAAAACCATTGACGGCTACATGTATCTGACGGACCTGTCCGCCCAGGTCTACGTGACCCTCCGCGAGCTGGTCACGCCGGGGCGGCAGGGGCGGTGGGCGTCGCTGCGCGTGACGCTCCGCCAGATGCTCTTCACCGGCGTGGATGCCCTGCCGGTGGTCAGCGCCGTCGCGCTCATGCTGGGGCTGCTCGTCATCATGCAGGCCGGCACGCAGCTCCCGAAGGTGGGCGGCGAAGGGCTCATCGGCAGCATCATCGTGGTCGTCATCATCCGGGAGCTGGGGCCGCTGACGACGGCGATCCTGGTCATCGGCCGGTCCGGCGCCGCCATTACGACGGAATTGGGGAACATGCGCGTCGCGCAGGAGATCACCGCGCTTGAACTCATGGGGATTCGGACCTCCCGGTATATCGTGATGCCGCGGGTCGTGGCCGTGGTCTTCTCGATGCTCTGCCTGATTTTCTATTTCGACGCGATCGCCGTCCTCGGCGGGTTCATCATCGCCCGGATCAAGTTGACGATTCCCTTCTATCCGTTTGCCAACGCGGTCGCGCAGTCGCTGTCGCTGGTGGATGTGCTGGGAACGGTCGTCAAGGGCGTGCTGTTCGGAACCACGGTGGCGGTCGTCTGCTGCCATCACGGCCTGTCGGTCCGATCGTCCTACACGGAAGTGCCGCAGCAGGTGACCAGGGCCATGATCAATTCCATCACGATCTGCTTACTGGTGGACATTCTGATAACGGTGGTGGCGTATTTTTGAGGTCACAGGGAGCGCGCATGAAATATGCGGTTGAGCTGAACCGGGCGCGGGCTGGCATGACGGGCGAGGACTGGAAGACGGAGTTCACCCTTGCCGTCCCGCCCGGCGAATTCGTGGCGCTGGTCGGTCCCAGTCGCTCCGGCAAGGGGCTGCTCCTGAAGCTCTGCGCGGGGCTGGTGGCGCCGGACGACGGGACCGTCCGGGTGCTCGATCACGATCTCGCGTCGCTGGACAGCGAGGGGCTGGCGGAGCTGCGGCGTCGGATCGGCATGGTGCTGCAGCAGCCGGGCCTGCGCAGCAACATGACGCTCTATACCAACGTCACCCTGCCGCTGGTCTATCATCTGGGGGTGGACGAAGAGACGCTCGAGCCGCAAGTCATGCCGCTCCTGGACGCGCTGGGCCTGGCGCCGCTGAAAAAATATTTTCCATCGCAGCTGACGCTTGGCGAAGCCCGGTGCGCGGCCCTGGCCAGAGCGCTGGTGATGGATCAGGAGCTGGTGTTGCTCGACGAGCCCATGGCGGGGCTGGACGCAGAAATGGCGCAACGCGTGGATCGGGTGCTGGCGGAGTACCGGCGCACCCATTCCGTCACGATCCTCGCCAGCATGCACAACCCGTCGGTGCTGCTCGCGTGCGCCGACCGCATCGCATTCGTCCGCCAGGGACGCATCGAGGCGTTGGGGCCTTACGCCGACATGGCCAAGACGCCCGACGCCGCCCTGCAAGCCTATCTGGGAGGCCGGTCTGCCGCGTAACTCCTTCGCGTGTCCAAGAGGTGATCTATGAGCATGCATTACGCCCATTCGATGTCGTGGGGACGCATCGCGCAAATCGTCGGGGCCTTCGTGATGATCCCGATGGCCGGCCTGATCGTGGTCGGTATTTTCATGGCCAAAGCCGAGCACGTTTTTGAGGAGAAAATCATCCTGACGGCGAGCCTGACGAGATCGTACGGGCTTGAGCCGGGCATGCCGGTGCTGATGGCTGGCATCAAGATCGGCCGGGTGCGCGAGGTGGCGTTCGACGACAAGGGCACCATCCACATGGCGCTGGAGGTGTACGGACGGTATCAGGACAAGGTCCGCGCCGACTCCGTCGCCAGCGTCAACAAAAGCTCCCTGCTGGTGGGGCAGACACAGGTGCAGGTCGTGATGGGCAGCAAGGACCAGCCCATACTGCAGGACGGCGCGACCATCAAGGTCGTAGAGCCCCGCGACATGGCGGAACTCATGGACGACGTGAGGCCGGTGCTGGCCTCCGTGCAGCGGACACTGCTCCGCGTGGAGGAGATTACGAAGGACATGCACACGGCCGTGCAGACCGCCGGGCAGGTGCTGGTGAACGTCGAGCGGGCGACGCGGGAGCTGCCGGTCGTGGTGGCCTCGGTGCAGCGGACCGCGGCCTCGGTAGAGAAGACGACAGGGTCGCTGCCGGATTTGACGGCCTCCGTCAAAAAGACCGTCTCGACGCTGGATCGTATTGCTGGTGACGTGCGGACGGTGACCGGAAAACTGCCGGCGGTGACGGAGTCGGCCCAGGAGGCGGTGAACAACATCCGCGCGGCGACCGAGTCCGTCAAAAATCTGACCAGGGAGATTCCGCCGCTCGTGCACACGGCCAACGCGACGCTGGACGACGTCAACACGATCGTACGCGGCGCCAAGAAGACGTTTCCGGTCAGCACCATGATCAAGAACGCGGAGCCGAAGGAGCCCGCCAAGCCGGGCAACGGCCTGCAAAGTCTCCGGGGGGATCAGATCAGCCGGTGAACGGTCGGCGATTCAGAGTCGGAGTGAGCGGCCTCGCCGGCGCGGCGATGCTCCTGGCGGCCTGCGCCGGCGAGCCGGAGAAGGTCCCGGAGCCTACGCTGGCGGCCAAGGTCCGTGCGCTGCACGTCCAGGGCCATCGGGCGTTGGATCGCGGCGACCGCGCAAGGGCCAAGGCTTCGTTCGAGAGCGCCAGGCAGCTGGCCGAGAGTCTCGACGACCTGCCGGGGCTGGTCCAGGCGCTGAACGATGTAGGCGCGGTGACCGCGCTGGACGGCGCGCCAGCGGCTGCGATTCAACTGCATCAGCAGGCGCTGGCCATGGCCGAGTCCCTGAATCGACCGGACCTGAGGCTGGACACGCTGACGCATCTGGGAACCGCGCTGCAGTTGGCCGGGCAGCCCGATCAGGCTTCGTCGGTCTACGCGAAGGGATTGGCCCTGGCACGGGCAAGCCAGGACCAACAGAGTGAGGCGGTGTTGCTCAACAACGTCGGGCTGCTGGAGAAGCGGGCCGGCCGGAAGGAACAGGCGGAGTCCTCCTTTCGCGCGGCGCTGGCGATCAACGAAGCGCGCCAGGATCGGTCGGCGCAAGCGGCCAACCTGGCGAACCTCGGGCTGATCGCCGAAGAGGCCGGCAAGTTGGACGACGCGCATGCGAAATTCCAGACGGCCCTGGAGCTGGACAAGGCGATGGAGAATCGGCCTGCCATCGCCGCCGATCTGGGCAACCTGGCCCGTGTCGCGGAAGCGCAAAACAGACAAGGCGAGGCGCTGGCCTATGCCCAGCGCGCCTACTGGAGCTATCGCGCGCTCGGCGACATGCCCCGCGCGCTCGCCGAATTGAGCCACGCCTTGTCCTTAGCGCGGGCACAGGGACAGAAAGACACGGTTCTCCAGCTCGAAGCCGAGCAGAAGCTCTGGTCGACACCCGCTTCGAGCGACAAAACAAAACCGGATGACGGCAAGAACAAACAATGAAAAAGTCTTTGTATTTCAGGGCATTATACATTTCTTCTCCGTTTGACTTTCCGCCACGTTCACTCTATCCTCACTCCTGATTTTACGGGAGTTTCCCCAAGATTTTTATGACGGTCCCTTCCGCTCATGGCCTGCCCACCGAGAACGACCACGCTCGACCGGTCGTGAAAAGAGCACACCTGGTGTGGTTGTCACACAGCGCATTTTTTGTCACCGTCTGGCTTGGCGTGGCCATTGGAATATGCGTAGGGGATCACACAGTGTCCGCAGAGGCATCTGCGCCGATCACCGTCGTCGCCGAGGGGATGGCACCGTTTTTGAAAGATATGTCGTTAGACGAAGTGCGAGGGCGGGCGCGCGACGAGGCGCGCCGCAACGCGATCGAGCAGGCGGTGGGGGTCTTTGTGCGCAGCGCATCCGTGATGCACAACTCGCAAATCACGGACGAGCTGATTTCCTCGGTGTCCCGCGGGGTGATCGAGGAGGAGCACTGGACGACCGAGGAAATTCAGGAGGTGAAAGAGGGAAAGAAGCGGAGCGGGCCGGCCATGGCGGTCTACCGCACCACGATCAAGGCGCAGGTTCGGCCCGTGCGCGTCGAGCGGCGCGCCGGGTTCGAATTGCGCGGCTCCCTGAACAAGACGGTCTTTCAGGACATGGAAGAAGCGCTCATCAAAATCCGTTCGACCCAGCCGGCGTACCTGCACGTGTTCAGCGTGACGCAGGACGGGTCCGTGACCCTGCTGCTGCCGAACCGATTCGTGGAGCGCAACCAGATCACGCCCGAGCAGGAGGTCGTGTTTCCGAACGAGACCCTGCGGGCGCTCGGCGTGCGGCTGCGCGTGAGCCTGCCGAAGGGCGGGAAGCAGGCGCGGGAATACATCAAAGTGATCGCCACGCGGAAGCCGGTGCGCCTGGTCGGCGACGACGCGTCGAACGGCGTGTTCAAGACGTACACGGGCGTGGAAAACGGGATGATTCAGGACGTGATCAAGCGGCTGGCTCAGCTGGAGGATGAGGACTGGAACGAAACGACGCTGCCCTACGAGGTCCGGCCGTAGGGCGGTGGTATGATCATGATATAGGGGACATGGAAGGAAGGGGGGCATGACAATGAAACGACAACTCGTGCGAGGCGTGCTGGTGCTGATGGTCGTCGGGGCGCTGCTCGGCGTGAACATGACCTCGGCGCAGATGGGAGGCGTAGTCGAGCCGAGCGGCCAAGACGGCGCCATCGACTGGACCAAGGGCGTCGTGACGGCGACGGGGTTCGGCGCGCCGCCTGCCACTGCCGTCAATGCCGCGCAGGCGCGGGCCCTGGCCGAGCGGGCCGCCTTTCTCGTCGCGACCCGGAATTTGCTGGAAGTGGTGAAGGGAATCCGGGTGGACTCCGCCACGCTGGTGGAGAACATGATCGTCAGCAGCGATGTGATCAAGACGGAGGTGAGCGGGTTCGTCCAGGGCGCGCAGATCATCAAGAAGCAGGTCAGTCCGGACGGGTCCGTCCAGGTGACGGTCGCGATGAAACTCAACGGGGATTTTTCCAACGCGTTTCTCCCGCAATCCAGCGGCGGCGTCGAGGTGATTCCGATGCCGCAGGGGCAGGCCCCCCCGGCGACGGCCTTCACCGGCCTGATCGTGGATGCGCGGGGGACCGGCGTCCGTCCGGCGGTTGCGCCGAAGCTCCGCAACGAAGAGGGGCGCGAGGTCTATGGATCGGCATTCGTCAACCGTCAGTATGCGGTCGAGCAGGGTATGGTCGGGTATCTCAAGGACGTGGAGTCCGCGAAGGCCAATCCCCGGGTGACCGATCGCCCGCTGCTGGTCAAGGCGCTCAAGACCGACGGGCCGAACAAAACGGACCTGGTCATCAGCAACAGCGATGCGCAGGTGCTGCACGGCATGAAGGAGCACCTCAACTTCCTGGAAAAGGCCCGCGTGATGGTCATTTTGGACTAGGAGAGCGAACAGCAGGTAGCGCGTAGCAGGCAGCGAAGCAGGACGGGGAAACATAAATCACTCTGAGACTCTGGCTATCCGCTGTTAGCTATTTGCTGTTGGCTTTGATGAAAGGAGCGTGGCGATGAAAACCCTATTCAGAACAGCGGCCAGCGCGGTGCTCGTGCTGGCGGTGGCCGGCGGGATGAGCCTGCTGGCGGCGTGCGGCAAGGGACCGGCCAAGCCGGAAGCGGCGCTGGACACGCCGGAACACCATTACCTGACCGGGATCCGGCTGTCGAACAAGGAGGATTGGAACGGCGCCATGCAGTCGTTCCAGCGCGCCGTGGATCTCGATCCGAAATTCGCCCCGGGGTATGCCGGCATCGGGCTCGTGCACGGCGCGAAGGGCGACTACAAGGAAGCCTACAAGGCCATCGACAAGGCCAAGGATCTGCAGAAGAAGCCCATGATCGTCGCGGAGGTCATGAAGATCCGCGTGCTGGCGATGGAGCGCAAGAAGGATTGGCTCGAGGACGCGGAGGATGAGTACAAGACCGCGATGAAACGCGACCCGCAGAATGCCGAGCTGCATTTCTACATGGGCCGCGCGTACCGGATGGGTCTCGAGTTCGACAAGGCCGCGGATCAGTTCAAGACGGTGCTGGATCTGAACCGGGATTACACGGGCGAAGCCGACAAGGAATGGCATGTTGTTCAGAAGATCCAGCGCGCGGCGCCCGGGACGATGATCGGCAAGCAGATCGCGATCATCGAGAAGATCGGCCGGGCCGACGCGGCGGCGCTGTTCATCCAGGAGCTGAACATCGACCGGCTGTTCGAGAAGCGCGGGAAGACCTTCGACCCCTCGTTCAAGTCTCCGACCAAGGAGGAATTCAAGGCCGACACGGTCGTCGCCATGGAGCCGGCGACGGACATCGCGACCCATCCGCTCAAGGCGGACATCGACACGGTCATCAAGCTCGGCGTGCGCGGGCTCGAGCCGTCGCCCGATCACAAGTTCGAGCCGGCCAAGCCGCTCCTCAAGGCGGAGTATGCGATCATGCTGGAGGACATCATGGTGCGGATCACCGGCGACACCAAGCTGGCCACGCAGTTCTTCGGCCAGAAGTCGCCCTATCCGGACGTGCGGCCGGACATGTACTATTTCAATGCGGCCATGCTCCTCGGCAGCCGCGGGATTCTCGATGCCGACAAGGTGACCGGCGAGTTCGGGGGAGGGCAGGCAGTGTCCGGCGCGGATGCGTTGCTGGCCATCCGCATGTTCAAGGAAGCGCTGAAAATCTAGCGGGCTGTTGAAGGAGGGCTGCGACGATGCCAACACGACTCGGACCAGGCCGGACAGGGTTCGGCGCGCGCCGGCGCGCGGTGAGGACGTGGGGAATCATCCTGGCGCTGGCCGGCCTGTGTGGCGGGACGGCCGGGCCTGCCGTGGCGCAATCGGCCAAGATGGAGCCGCTCGTCGAGCGTCTGGGTCCGTCCGGGACGGTCAACTGGGCGACCGGCTGGATCAAGGCGACCGGGCTCGGCATTGCGCCCCAGGGGAGCGGGGGCGGGGCCGGGCAGGCGATGGCGCAGCGGGCCGCGTTTGCCGTGGCGGTCCGAAACCTATTGGAGACGGTCAAGGGGATCCGCGTGGATTCGACCACGCTCGTCGACAATTACATGACCCAGAACGACGTGATCAAAACGCAGGTGACCGGGTTCGTGAAGGGGGCGCAGATCGCCCAGACGAACCCGCATCCGGACGGAAGCGTGGAGATCACCGTCAAGGTGCCGATGTACGGAGTGGATTCCCTGATGACGCCGATTCTGCCTGAAAAGGGGTTCACGTCTCAGGAGATCCCGCCCGAGTCCCCGGATGGCTATACCGGCATGGTGATCGATGCCAGGGGCCTGGGGGTCAAGCCGGCCTGTTTTCCGTCGGTGGTGGACGACAAGGGCCAGGCCGTGTACAGCCCGCAGACGGTGGACAAGGCTGCAGCCGAGAAAGACGGCATGATCCACTACATGACAGCACCCAAAGGAGCCGATCTCTCGTCCCTGTTCGGAGAGGACGCCTACATCATCCGGCCGGTTCAGGCGGCGCCTGCGGTGGTGCCGCGCGAAGGACGCAGGCCGTTGAAGATCAAGGGAATGGACAAGGCCGGCGCGCTGAAGGCCAATATCATCATCAGCAGCGACGACGCCAAGAAAATCCGCGGGGATGCCAATATGTCGGGCGCGTTGAAGCGATCCCGCGTCACGGTGGTGACGGATCCCTTGATCGGAGGCATGGAAGGGCGCGTGCCTTCGTTCGATCGTCTGTTGGCGGCGGCCGCGCTGGACGCTGCGCACTAAACCGCATCGATCCACGAGTTGGAGAGATGGCAGGGACGGTCTTCGCGCAACGGGCGAGCCGCATCGTAGAATGGGGCAAGCGGGAGACCGTGCTCCGGGTCGCCTGGGGCGGCGGGCTGACGCTGGGCTTCATCGTCCTCTTTTTCGTGGGCGCCTTCGAGTGGGTTGAGCTCCGGTCCTACGATCTTCGCTACAGTGCGTTCGAACATCTGCCTAAAACTCCCCTGAACACCCCTGTGCTCCTGCTCCGGATCGACGAGGAAACGGAGGACCAGCTGAATGTCCGGGCGAATGACATCACCCGGGCGATGTACGCGGACGCCGTCACGCACCTAGCGAAAGCGGGGGCATCCCTCGTCGGGTTCGATATCATTTTCGCACGGCCCAAGGACCCCAAGCAGGATCGCGCGTTTGCCGAAGCAATCCGGCAGGCCGGCAACGTGGTCCTGGCCCGCTATATCGGCGAGAAGGGGCACCGCCTCCCTCTCCAGCTATTCCGGGACGCGGTGCTGAGCGAAGCGCTGATCAACGTGGAGTTGGAAAAGGATCGCTGCCTCCGAAGCATGCCGTTGCTGGCGCTCGATTTTTCCGGCGACGAACCGGTGCCGGTTCTGTCGATGAGCCTCGAATTGACCCGCCTGTACCTGAGCGGCGCGCGCGAACAAGAGTTGGATCTCTCGCGGGCGGATGCGATTGCCCTGGGCCCGCTCACCGTTCCCTACCCCGACGGGCGGATGCGCATCCGTTTTTACGGTCCTCCAGGAACCTTTCCCCGGATGTCGTTCTGGAGGGCGGTCAAGGGTGAACTGGATCTGGAAGCCGTTCGCGGAAAAATCATCCTGATCGGGCCGTCGACGCCCACCTTGCATGATTATTATTGCACCCCGTACCTCCAAAAAAAGGCGGCCACCTTGAAACTCGAGGAGACGGAGCAGGAGGAAAAGGTCCGTGGCGCCCTGATGGATGGGTTTGAAATCCACGCGAATGCGATCCAGACGATCCTGGACCACCGGTTCGTGACGCGCAGCAAGGACCAGAAGGGAGTCGTGCCCGTCATTCTCTTGCTGCAAGGCGTGTTGGGCACATGGCTGTTGATGTACAGCAAGCGAGGATCCGTGATCACGACGGTGTACAAGTGGGTGTGCTATGCGGGGTTCGGAGTGGCCGGCGTGATCCTGTTATGGCGGTATGACTATTGGTTGGACATCGCGCCTATGTACTCATTGATGTTCGCCCAGCACACTGCCGCTATCACGTACCAGCGTATGATTGAGCGCAAGAAACGCCGCCAGGTGGAGGGAATGTTCGGCCGGTACGTGTCGCATCAGGTCCGGGACTTCCTGGTCCAGCACCCGGACGCGGCGAACCCGAGCGGGCGCGAGGAGCGGCTGACCATGTTCTTCTCGGACGTCCGCGGCTTCACCAGCATGTCCGAAAAGATGGAGCCCCATGAGGTGCAGCAGCTCCTGAGCGAGTACTTCACGGAGATGACCGGCATCCTGTTCAGGCACGGGGGCACGCTGGACAAGTTCATGGGCGATGCGATCATGGCCTTCTTCGGCAATCCGCAGCCGCAGCCGGATCATGCCAAGCGGGCGGTTCTCATGGCGCTGGACATGCAGGAGGCCATGACCAGGCTGAATCACAAGTGGACGGCGGAGGGCCGGCGCACGCTCGGCGTCGGCATGGGAATCAACACCGGCGGCGTGACGGTCGGCAACCTCGGCTCCAAGGATTTTCTGAATTACACGGTGATCGGCGACGCCGTGAACCTGGCCTGCCGCCTGGAGCAGAACGCGAAGGCGGGCGAGATCATCATCACGCAGGCGACCTGCGACGAAGTGAAGGACGTGGTCGAGGTCGAGCCGATGGAGTCGATCAAGGTCAAGGGGAAGAGCGAGCCGATTCCGATCTACCGGGTGGTGCGGCGGAAATCGGCCGTTTCGGCGTGAGGCGCCGCAGAAGCCCTTGCATCACTCTGCACAGTGTGGCATAAGGGAACCCCCACGTCAGTCAGGCACCTACGGAGGCACCATGAAGTCCATCATTACCACCACCATGAATCGGACCCGATTTGTCGCGATGTGGCTTGCCCTCTGCGCAACGTTCACCGTGGGCACAGTTCAAGACGGGCTTGGCCAGACGACTCAAACGGTCACGGCGGAAGGCATGGCCAGCGTGCAAGGGAACCCGGCGATCGCCAGGGACGGTGCCATCCAGGACGCGTTGCGGAAAGCGGTCGAGCAGGCGGTCGGCACGATGGTGGCTTCCGAGACACTGGTCGAGAATTTCCAGGTGGTCCGCGACAACATCTACAACAAGAGCCAGGGCTATGTGAAGGAATACAAGGTCATCAAGGAATCGCCTCAGAAGGACCTCTACATGGTGACGATCTCCGCGACGGTCTCCACGGAGAGCCTCAAGAATGACCTGGGCGCGCTGGGGCTGTTGATCGCGCGCGTCGGCAAGCCCCGCACGCTCTTCATGGTCGCGGAGCAGAACGTCGGCCAGGAGATTCTCCTCTATTGGTGGGGCTACTGGGGCAAGGGCGGCGCGGCTTTCGCCGGCCAGTCGGTGGAAATGGCCGTGTCCGAGACCGTGCTGAAGGAGGAATTCCTGAACCGCGGCTTCAACGTCATCGATATTTCAGCCGTCACCGGCAAGTTCGAGATATCCAACGCCTACCGGATCGCGGATCTGACCGATACGGGCGCCCGGGAAATCGGGCGCAAGATGGGCGCCGAGATCATCGTCAAAGGCAAGGCGCTGGCCAAAGAAGGCCCGCGCACGGCCGGCAGTTCCGTGGGATCCTATCTCGCGGATATCACGCTGAGTGCCGTCCGGGTGGACAATGGCCAAGTGCTGGCGTCGGTCCGGGGCAACGCGGCAGCACGGCATGTCGCCCAGCACGTGGGCGGGAACCAGGCCATCGAGAATGCGGCGCGCCAGGTGGCCGACAAGCTGGTCGAGCAGATTACGGCGAAATGGACGGCCGAGATGAGCGGCGGCCAGCTCATCCAGTTGACCATCCGGGGCCTCGGCGGGATGAAGGATCTGATCAAGATCAAGGAATTTCTCAAGACCAAGGTCCGCGGCGTGCAAAACGTCATCCAGCGCAGCTTCGATCGCGGCGAGGCGGTCCTGGAAGTGGACGCCAAGAGCACGGCGCAGCAGATCGGCGATGAGCTGGCGGCCAAGCCGATCCAGGGCCTTGACCTGGACATCATCGCCGCCACCGGCAACACGCTGGAGCTCTGCGTTGCGGGCAAGTGCGGCGACGCGACGTCGGCGGCGCCATCGGCATCGATGGCGCCATCCATGCCGGCCTCTCCTGATGAGAGCATGGGGGGTGCAAAGACATATGGTGTGCTGAAGAGCATCAGGTCCGCGAGAGACAAGGACGTTGTCGTCCAACTCAATGAGGTGAAGGTTCGTGGTTCCGTTCTGCAGGTCGTGGTGTCGGGTATTTACCAGGGAAAAGTCGAAGCGGCGGCTGGGACAAAACAGTCTGGCCACTTCTCCGTGGGTCACGGCTCCCTGCTCGATTACAATACCAACAAGAAGTATGCAAGTACGAGCGTCGACGGCGATTCGTGCTGCAGTGTCGGGCCGGGCGATGTCAAGCGAGTGCAGATCACGTTTCCCGCCCCTCCAGGAGCCAAGAAAATAGGGATTTCCCTTGGTGATCTTGGCACGTTTGATGATGTCGTGATCCCGTAACGCAAGCCTTAACGTGGATAGGAGGATGACCCAGATGATCAGGAAATCAGTGGCGCCGATTCTTCTTCTTGTTTTGTGCGCACTGTCCACGGCCTGTGTCCATCTGCCTCCGGTCACGCCCAATCCCGGCAGCCCCGTGAAAAGCCTCGCGATCCTGCCGGTGGTGAACAACAGCGTGGACGTAGACGGTCCCGCCGCGGTACAGGAGGCCATCTACCAGGAGGCGCTCCATTATTATTTCCCCCTGGTCAAGCCCAATGCCGAGACAAACCAGATCTTGAAGGATCAAATGAGCCTCACCTTGGGGGCGCAGTTGGACATGGCGACCCCGCAGAAACTTGGGACGGCGCTCGGCGTCGACGGCGTAATGTATGTGTCCCTGGAGGACTTCAGCCAGAAGATCACGGGCATCTACAACGTCAAGCGGGTGCGCGTCCGGGCCAAGCTGGTCGATTGCAAATCCGGCGAAGTGCTCTGGAAGAACGGCATCGGCATCAAACAGGCCTTGACGGCCGGTGGGTCCTTTTTAAGCAACGTGCCCGGGGTGAACCTAGCCATCGGGCTGGCGGGAGCCGCCTCGTCCATCAGCTCGAAGATGTCCGATAAAAGCGACGCGGCCCTGCCGAAGTTCCTTGGTGACGAGATCGAGGCGCCCTGGGTGGAGCTTCCGGAGCGGACGACGGGCGTTGAGATGGCCGCAGCGGAGAGCATCGGCGGCAAGATCGTCAGCAAGGCCATGGGCACAGTGCTGAAGGAAGAAACGGATGTCGCGGTGAATGTGCTGTTTCATGGGTATTATCACCAAGGCGGGCTGAGCCAGCCGGTCATATACGGGAAAATGCTTCCGACGGGGCCTGGGCGGTAGGTCTTTCGGAGAGAATCACTTTATGGAGGAAGACATGATTCCACACGGCACGAGAGTCATACTGATGGTCGCGTGTACGGCGTTCCTGGCCGCCTGCTCGCCCACGATTTCCGGGCAGGTCAAGGACGACGCCAGCGTGACGGGCCAGACCCAGAAACTGGAGGCGGCGGGCGCGAATTACAACGGCCCGGCCTACACGATCGCGATCATCAAGTTCGCGAATAAAACTCCCTCGAAGGTTCTGGGCATCGGGGAGGCGGCGACGGACATCCTGCGCACGCAGCTCAAATCGGCCGGCCTGGAGCCGATCGACGTCAGCGAAGACGCGATGAAGCAGCAGGAAGAGCTGATCAAGCTCCAGCAGACCGGCGCCATCAAGGCCGGCAAGAAGAGCGCGGCGGAGGGCTTCGAATCAGTGGATTACCGCGTGCAAGGGGCAATCACGGGCTATTCGGAGGCCGAGGAGGGCAAGGACCTCCTGATCACGCAGTCGAAGACGCAGATCGCCCGGGTGCAAGTGGACTATTCGTTGATCGACGTGGCCACCGGCAAGAGTCTGTTGGCCGAATCCGGCGCCGGGGAATATCGCAAGGAGACCGGCGGGGTGCTGGGGTTCGGATCGCGCTCCACGGCCGACGTGGGGTTGCGCGATGGCGCGCTGCGCGATGCGTTCTCGAAAGTTTTGGAGAAGATGGTCAATAAACTCAGCGCCCTGCCCTACCAGAGCCGCATCATGCTGGTCGAAGGACCGACCGTCGTGATCAGGGCGGGTGAGAAGTCCAAGCTGGCGGCGGGAACCAAGCTGGGCGTCTATCGCGCCGGGCAGGATCTGATCGATCCCGAGACGGGCCGGTCCATGGGCAAGCGCGAGAAGCTGATCGGTGAAGTCACGCTGCTGAGCCACCAGAATGACCGGATCTCGGAGGCCAAGGTCACGTCGGGCGCTGGCTTCCAGGTCGGGGACATCGTGCGGGCCATTAAGTAACGGAAGCGAGGGCGAAAACAGAAGGGGTCGGCTCCATGCATGGAGCCGACCCCTTTTTTATCCCCCGGTTGCCGCGGATTACTTCATCGCGACGGCCTTCACTTCTTTGAAAGTCGTCAGGCCCTGGAGGGTCTTGTCGATGCCGTCCTGCACCAGGGTCGTCATCCCTTCTTCCATGGCGGCATGGACCATTTCCTCGGTCTTGGCCTTGGTCTGGATCAGGTGCTTCAACTTGTCCGATCCGACCATGAGCTCGTGCAAGCCGACCCGGCCTTTGTACCCGCTCCGGTTGCAGGTGTCGCAGCCTTTCGGACGATGGAGCATGAACTTGTCGTCGTAGGGAGGCAGCTTGTACTTGGCCCACCAGTCCTTGCCGTAGGCGTTGACCAGCTCGTCGTACTCTTCCTTGGATGGATGGTACTGCTCCTTGCATTCCTTGCACAGCCGTTTCGCCAGCCGCTGGGCCAGCACTCCCAGCATCGCGTCGGCAAAGCTGAAGGGGTCGCAGCCCATGTCCAGCAGGCGGGTGACCGTTTCCACCGCGCTGTTGGTGTGCAGGGTGCTGAGCACCAGGTGGCCGGTCAGCGAGGCCTCGATGCCCGTGTCGGCCGTTTCCTTGTCGCGCATCTCACCGACCATGATCACGTCGGGGTCGGCGCGGAGGAAGGCGCGCATGGCGATGGCGAAGGTGAAGCCGATCTTCGGCTGCACCTGCACCTGGCGCAAGCCGTACTGCGTGATTTCGACGGGGTCCTCGGCGGTCCAGATTTTCCATTCCGGCTCGTTGATGTTGCCCAGGACGGAGTGCAGCGTGGTGGTTTTGCCGGATCCGGTCGGTCCCACGCAAAGGATGATGCCGTAGGGCACCTCGGAGATCCGCTTGAGCTCGCGCAGGTTCCGTTCCGAGAAGCCCATCTTGTCGAGCGGAAGCGGCTCGCTCGCCGCCAGGATACGCATGACCACGTCTTCGTTGTAGCCGGCGGTCGGGATCGTCGCGACGCGGAGCTCGATCTCCTTGTTGCCCATCTTGAATTTGATCTTGCCGTCCTGCGGCTTCCGGCGTTCCGCGATGTCCAGGCTGGCCATGATTTTCAAGCGGGAGACGATGGCGCGCCGGTACGTCGGAGGAATTTTCATGTATTCCTCGCACGTGCCGTCGACCCGGAACCGGACGATCGTCTCCTTCTTTTCGCCGTAGGGTTCGACGTGAATGTCGGAGGCGTTCCGCTTGTAGGCGTCGATGATGATCTGGTTGGCCAGGCGGACCACGGCGCTGTCGTTCTCGCTCATGCCGGCATCCGCTGAGGCATCGGCCGAGGCTTCCTCCCTGGCCTCGTCCACCAGCTCGCCGAGAATCGAATCGATATTGCCCTCGGGCATGGTGAAGGAAGTCGACGTCTCGGTGGCTGCCGCGCCGGTCGCCCGCTTGATGAACTGGGTGATGTCGCGGCGGAGGCAGACGGAGAACTTGATGCTCTGGCCCGGGAAGCTGCGCTTGATATCCTGGATCTTGTTCAGGTCGTTGGGATCGTCAATGAGGACTTCGATGACGGTCCTGTCCCGCCGCAGCGGCATCCAGAAGTTCTTTTTCAGGAACTCGACGTTGAGCGGCTTGATCAGTTCCGGGTCGGGAATGATCTTCTCATCGTATTCGACCTGGGGGCACTTGTAGAACTGGCTGAGGGATTTGACCAGCTCGGGCTTGGGGATTTTGTACTTGTCGAGCAGGATGGCCTCGAGATCCTGCGTACCCTTGCGCGACTCGGAGATGGCGTTGTCCAGCTCGGCCTGGGTGATGCGATTGGCGGCGACCAGCGCGCCGAACTTGGTCGGGGCCTTCTTGGACAGCTTCTGTAGATTTTGGAACGCGATGCCAAGGCCTTTGCAGATTTCCGCGACGGCTTCCTCGTCTTTCTTGGTGAAGCGCGCCCCGCTCTTTTTATTGATGAGCTGGATGGCGCCCATCATGTATTTGTTCTCGGCGAGGATGGGGTAGCTCAGCACCTGCTTGGTCTTGAAGCCGCTCTTTTTGTCCCACGAGGTGTCGTGCTGGAGTGCCGGATGGATGTTGGCCAGCTCCGCTTTGTTGTAGGCGTCCGCGATATTGGCCGGGCGCAGGTATTTCGCGGTGAACCCCACGATGCTCTGCTCGTTGATCGGCACGCGGATTTCCTGGACTGTGTCGAGGTGAGCGGCGCGGGAAAAGATCTCTTTCTTCTCGGAGTCGATCGCATAGATCGTGACTTCCTCGGCGTCGAACAGGTTGAGGATGTCCTTGTGCAGATCGAGGATGATCTGATCGATGTCCTTGGCCGAGTGGATGAGGTTCGTGATGCGCTTAAGCTCCTCCGCGTAGGCGATCTTTTGCTGGAGTTCCTGAACGTTGTCAGGGGCGACTTTGGTGTCCGGCACGGTGTTCCTCCTGCCTGTCGTCGCGGATTACGTACACGACACAAGGACGTCGCCCGCAACCCCGCGACATGATTCTTGAAACGTGTCCATTAGACTAGGACGAAATGCATTGAAACGCAAGAGGGAATCGAAAAAACCCCGGTCGTGCGTTCAGGACACGCCAAGTCCTTCTTTGGCCTGGCGGAGAACGTCCCCGGGCAGCAGCCGTTTCACGGCTCCGGTTTTCCGTTCCTTCAGCTCCACTGTGCCCTGCGCCAGCCCCTTGTCGCCGATGACGGCCTGGTAGGGGGCGCCGATGAGATCCGCGTCATTGAATTTCACGCCGGCCCGCTCGTCGCGATCATCCCACAGGACCTCCACGCCGGCCCCGGTGAGGGAGTCGTACAACGCGCGGGCCGTGTCGGACACAGCGGCCGACTGGCTCAACGGCAGCAGGTGGAGGTGAAAGGGCGCGATGGGAACCGGCCACAGGATGCCCTTGGCGTCGTGGTGCTGCTCGATGGCAGCCGCCGCCACGCGGCTCACCCCGATGCCGTAACAGCCCATGATGGCCGGACATTCCCTGCCGTCCTGGTCGAGAAAGACGGCCTTCATGGCCTCGCTGTACTTGGTGCCCAGCATGAAGACGTGGCCGACCTCGATGCCGCGGGCAATTTGTAAGAGCCCGTCGCCTGCTGGGGACGGGTCGCCCGCCCGGGCATTGCGCAGGTCGGCGAAGTGTTCGACGGCAAAGTCGCGGTCCCAGTTGGCGTCAACGTAATGGGTGTCCGCTTCATTGGCCCCGACGACGACGTTCCGGAGCGCCTTGACGGCATGGTCAGCGATGATCCGCACCTGCCGCAGGCCGATCGGGCCGGCAAATCCCACCGGCGCGCCGGTGGCCGCCGACACCTTGGCCGGATCGGCCAGCTCCAGCACCGTCACCCCCAGCTGTTTCTTGACCTTGATTTCGTTGACGTCGTGATCGCCGCGGACGAGCACGGCCACGAGGCCCTGGGGCGTCTGGTACAGAAGCGTCTTGACGAGCTGTTGCGGGGCGATCTTGAGGAACGCCGTGACCTCCTCGACGCTCCGGGCGCCGGGCGTCGGGACCTTCCTCAGCGGCCGCGCGGCTTCCGGGGAGGTACCTGCCGGCGGCAGCACCTCGGCGCGCTCCACGTTGGCCGCATAGGTGCCGCCCTGGGCATAGACGATGGTTTCTTCGCCCGTGTCGGCCAGCACCATGAACTCGTGCGACGACGAGCCGCCGATGAGGCCCGTGTCCGCTTCCACGGCCCGGAAGGTCAATCCGCACCTGGTGAAGATGCGGCCGTACGCGTCATACATCTTCTGGTAGCTGAGCCTGGCTCCGGTCTCGTCCTTGTCGAAGCTGTAGGCGTCTTTCATGATGAACTCGCGGCCGCGCATGAGGCCGAACCGCGGCCGGATTTCGTCGCGGAATTTCGTCTGGATCTGGTAGCAGTTCAACGGCAGCTGCCGGTAGGACCGCACCTCCCGGCGGATCAGGTCGGTGATGACTTCTTCATGGGTCGGACCGAGGCAGAATTCCCGATCGTGGCGGTCCTTGAAACGCAGCAGCTCCTTCCCGTACACATCCCACCGTCCGGTCTCCCGCCACAGCTCGGCGGGCGAGGCGATCGGCATGAGGACTTCCTGCGCGCCGGCGCGGTTCATCTCCTCGCGGACGATGGCTTCGATCTTACGGAGGACGCGCAACCCCAGGGGGAGGTACGTGTAGATGCCGGCGGCGAGCTTGCGGATCATGCCGGCCCGCAGCATCAGCCGGTGACTGACGGTTTCCGCTTCCCCTGGGTCTTCGCGAAGCGTGGGGATCAGCAGCTGCGACGTGCGCATGAGGGATCAGCGGGCGATCAGCCGTTCGATGTCGTTCCAGAAGGCGAACACCATGATGCAGACGAGCAACAGCAGGCCCACCTGCTGGGCGATCTCGCGCTGGCGGTCGCCGAGGGGTTTCCGGATCACGGCTTCGATCGCGAAGAACAGGAGGTGGCCGCCGTCCAGAATGGGGATCGGCAGCAGGTTCAGCACGCCGAGGTTGATGCTCAGGATGGCGATGAGAAACACGACGCTCGCCATGCCCTGCGCGCCGGCTTCGCCGGAAATGTTGGCGATTGTGAGCGGCCCGCCGATGTTCTTGCTGGAAATCTCGCCCGCGATCATCTTGTAGATGCCGACGACCGTCAATTCCGACCAGCCCCACGTGGCTTCCAGGCCGTACCAGGCGGCTGTCAGGGGATTGGAGGCGCGGATCAAGGACCGGCCCGGTCCGGACACACCGATTTTGCCGATCTCGACGGCCTTGCCGTTGACCGAGGTCTTTTCGAGAGCCGGCGTGACGGTCAGCGACACGACCTGTCCGCCCCGGCTCACGTCGACGCGGAGCGGGCGGTTGGGGCTGTCCTTGACGATCCCCGTCATCTGAGCCCAGGTGTGAATCTCCTGGCCCTCGATGGCGACGACGCGGTCACCTTCCTTGAAGCCGGCAGCCATGGCCGGGGAGCCGTTCATCACGGCGGTGATCAGCGGAGCGGTTTCCTCGATGCCCAGGGAATAGAGGGCGACCTCCTTGCCGTCGTCCTTGACCGTCGTGGAGGCGGGCGTGATCACCAGCGTTTTCACCTGGCTGTTCCGGCGGACATCGAGCGTGAGCGGGGCGCCGTTGCTCTTGGCCACGGCGTCGAACAGCTCGGTCCTGGTCGAGATGTCCTTCTCGTTCACCCGCAGCACGCGGTCGCCGACCTTGAGGCCGGCCGTGTCGGCTGGCGAGCCCGGCTTGATCGCTTCGACGTCCGGCGTGAGGTCCTTGAAGCTCGGAACGAACAGCGGGGCGCCGGTCGCCAGCCAGCCGGCGAAGATCAGGTAGGCCAGCAGAAAGTTGAACCCCGGCCCGCCGGCCACGATGAGCATCTTGCTCCACAGTTTCTGATGGGAGAACGACCGGCGCTGGTCTTCGGGTGAAATGGCGTCGGTTTCGTCTTCGCCGAACAGCTTGACGTAGCCGCCGAGCGGCACGGCCGAGACGAGGTATTCCGTGTCGCCGATCTGCCGGCCGGCCAGCTTCGGGCCGAACCCCAGCGAGAATTTCAGCACGCGCACGCCGACCCAGCGGGCGATCAGAAAATGCCCGAGTTCGTGGAACGCCACCAGGACGCCCAGCACGATGACGAACCAGAACGTCTTCTGCGCGACGGCCAGGAGCATGTCGGGAGACCAGGCGAATGCGGAGAACATGGCGACGATCCTTTATCCGTTTCCGGCCAGCGCGTGCACGCGGGCGCCGGCTTTTTCACGCGCCCAGCGATCGGCTTCGAGGGCGTCGTCGAGCGAGTGCACTTGCGTGAGCACGTGGGCGTCCATCGTGCGGCGGATGACGTCGGCGATATCCAGAAAGCCGATGCCTTCCTGGAGATAGGCGGCGACGGCGATCTCGTTCGCCGCGTTCAGCACGGCCGGCATGGTGCCGCCGGTCTTCAGGGCGTCATAGCCCAGTTGCAGGCACGGGAACCGGTCGTGGTCGGGCTGGAAGAATGTCAACGTTCCGATATGGGCCAGATCCAGCGGCGGCAATTCCAGCGGCACGCGCGCCGGATATTTCATGGCGTAGGAAATCGGAGTCCGCATGTCGGGCAATCCCAGTTGGGCGATCACGGAGCCGTCTTTATATTCTACCAGGGAGTGGATCACGCTTTCCCGGTGCACCAGCACTTCGATCTGCGCGGCGGGCATGTCGAACAGCCACCGCGCCTCCACGACTTCCAGGCCCTTGTTCATCATCGTGGCGGAGTCGATCGTGATCTTGGCGCCCATTTTCCAGTTCGGATGCTGGAGGGCCTGCTCCGGTTTCACGTCCCGCATCTGCTCGCGGGGCATGTTCCACAGGGGGCCGCCTGAGGCGGTCAGGATCAGCCGGCGGATATCCTCACGGCGGTGGCCTTCCATGGACTGGAAGATGGCGCTGTGCTCGCTGTCGACGGGAAAAATCCTGACGTTGTGCTTGCGCGCTTCCTCCTGCATCAATTGCCCGGCCATGACCATCGGCTCCTTGTTGGCCAGCGCGACGTGCTTGCCGGTGCGGATGGCGGCCAGCGTGGGGACCAGACCCGCGCCCCCGACGATCGCGGAGATCACCAGCTCGCCCTCCGGCATGCGGGCCACGTCCGCGACACCTTCCGGCCCTGAGAGAATCTCGACGGAAAGCCCCTTGCAGCGGCTCCGCAGCCGTGCTGCCGCCGTCGGATCGGACAGGGCGACCTTGGCCGGCTTGAACCGGCGGATCTGCTCCTCGAGCTGGACGTCCTTGGTGGCGGCGGTGAGGCCGACGACCTGGAATTCCTTCGGGAACTTGGACACGATGTCGAGGGTGTTCGTGCCGATGGAGCCGGTGGAGCCGAGAACAATGATGCGCTTCATGCCGTGATCCTTACGCCTTAAATGGCAAGCAGCACATAATAGTAGAAAACGGGGGCGGTGAACAACAGGCTGTCCAGCCGGTCCAGCATGCCGCCATGTCCAGGAAGCAGGCTGCCCGAGTCTTTCACGCCGGCGCCGCGCTTCATCGCCGACTCGGCCAGATCGCCCAGCAGCCCGGCGAGAGTCAGGAGACTGGCGGACGCCACGCAATCCATGACCGTGAACGAGGGCAGAAACCAGGCGCGCGCGGCCACTGAAGCGAGCAGCGCCGCGAGCCATCCGCCCGCCAGCCCCTCCACGGTCTTGTTCGGGCTGATGGCGGGAGCCAGTTTGTGCCGGCCGAACGTCGTGCCGACGTAATAGGCGCCGGTGTCGGCCGCCCAGGTCACGAGGAACACGAAGAAGATCAGGAACTCGCCCTCCGCCATCGCGCGCGTCAGCAGCAGATGTCCCAGACAGAGCCCGATGTAAAGCGGGCCGAACGCCACGATGGCCGGATCGAGCAGGCCATGCGCCACCATCCGGCGGGCGCACAGCCTATGGAGGAGCGCCATCAGGACGATGCCCAGCACGATGGCCCGGTCGGGGATGAGCCCGGGCCACTGCAATGACGCCAGCACCAGCGTTGTGGCGCCGAACCCCAGCGTCATGACGGCGGCGGGCAGCCCGGTCTCGCGGAAATGGAGCCGGTAGAACTCCGCCACGGCGAGCAGGGCGGCGGCGAGCACCAGCGCGAAAAACGCCGCCGGCGTGGCGTAGCGCACCAGCGCATAGAAGAGGGGCAGGAAGACCAGGGCGGTGTAGACCCGCCGTCCGTCCAACCGACGCGCGGTCATCGGGGATCCATAGGGCCGGCTGGCCGCATGAGGGGCGTCCGACTGCGCAAGGCTCACGTGCGGCTCTCGGAGCGGGCGTCGGGAACACGGCCGCCGAAACGCCGCTCGCGCGTCTGGTATTCGACGAGCGCCAGCAGCGCGTCACGCCGCCGGAAATCGGGCCAGAGCGTGGGGGTGAAATACATCTCGGTATAGGCCAGCTGCCACAGCAGGAAATTGCTGATGCGGGATTCCCCACTGGTGCGGATCAACAGGTCGGGATCGGGCAGGCCGTGCGTGGACAAGTACCGTGCGAGGACCGATTCGTCGATGGCGTCCGGCTCGACCGCGCCTTCTTTGCAATCCTGGGCCAACTGGCGGACGGCATCCACGATCTCGGACCGGCCGCCGTAACTCAGGGCGACGGTCAGGGTCAGCTTGTCCAGGTGCGCCGTGCTCCGCTCCACCTTGCGGACCCAGGCATAGGCCGAGGAGGGAAGGCTGTCGATTTGCCCGATGGCGCGGAACCGCACGCCGCGCTCGGTCAGGGCGTCCATTTCCCGCTGGAGATATTGTTCCAGCAGCAGCATGAGCGCGTTGGTTTCGACGGCCGGCCGCTTCCAGTTTTCCTGGGAAAAGGCGTAAATCGTGAGGGCCTTGATGCCGAGGTCGCAACAGAGCGTGATCATCTCGCGGACGGATTTCACGCCTTCGGTGTGGCCGGCGATGCGCGGGAGGCCGCGGAGCTCTGCCCAGCGTCCGTTGCCGTCCATGATGATGGCGATATGCCGCGGGAGGGCCTGGCGGTCGAGCAGCGCGAGCAGCTCGGCCTCCGACAGGTGGTCGTGATTCGCCGTGCCTTTGTTCATGACCGTCGGCAACCCTTTCCGCTGAAATGAGTGCTTCGGAGAGCCTGCATGGAAGGTAGGCGTAGTCTAGTGGGCAGGCCGCAAAAAGTCAACGAGATTGCCAGGAAAAGCACGGAGTTCCGGTGGTTCGGGTCGTTGCGCGGCCACAAAGCAATCAGTTATACTCCTGGCGCGTGACGGAGATTTTCAGCCCGATGTCAACCCAGCCGAATGCCGATCTGACCCAGTTCGGCCTCACAGAACAGGAAGTCCAGCATACTCTCGGCGTGGTCAAGGTGCGGGACGTGGATTACGCCGACCTCTATTTCGAATCCTGCACCTCCGAGTCCGTCTCCATGGAGGAAGGACTCGTCAAGCGAGCGGTGAAAAGCGTGTCGCAGGGCGTCGGCGTGCGTGCGACGGCGGGGGAGAAGACCGGCTTCGCCTATTCGGATGAGCTGACGAAGCGCGATCTCGAGCTGGCGGCCGCCACCGCCCGGTACATCGCGCAGTCCCCGCAAGGCGACCGCTCCGTGCCGGTGTCGACCCGCGCCCGCCCGCAGCACGATCTCTATCCGGCCGAGCGCCCGATCGCCGACGTCGCCACCTCCGAGCGGGTCGATCTGCTCAACCTCGTGAACGCCGAAGCGCGCCGCTACGACCCGCGCATCACGAACGTCATGGCCTCCTTCAACACGGAGTACAAGACGGTGCTGGTGGCCACGACTGAGGGGCTGCTGGTCGGGGACGTCCAGCCCCTGTCGCGGCTGCAAGTGACCTGCATCGCCGAGGAGAACGGCAATCGCCAGATGGGCACGTTCGGCGGAGGGGGGCGGATGGCCTTCGCCTATTATCACGACCAGGACCGCTACAAGTACTATGCGCGCGAGGCGGCGCGGCAGGCGATCCTCAATCTCAGCGCGGTGGAAGCGCCCGCAGGACCCATGCCGGTGGTGCTGGGAGGCGGGTGGCCCGGCATTCTTCTGCACGAGGCGATCGGCCACGGTCTGGAAGCGGACTTCAACCGGCGCAAGACCTCGGCCTTCTCGAATCTGCTCGGCAAGCGCGTGGCGTCGGAGGTCTGCACCATCGTGGATGACGGCACCCTCCCGCTGCGGCGCGGCTCGCTCAACATGGACGACGAGGGCACGCCGACCAGCCGGACGGTGCTGATCGAGCGCGGCATCCTGCGCGGCTATATCACGGACCGTTTGAACGCGCGCCTGATGGGCATTCCCCTGACCGGCAACGGCCGGCGCGAAAGTTTCCAGAGCATTCCGCTGCCCCGCATGACCAACACCTTCATGCTGGCCGGCGACTCCGACCCCCGGGACATTCTTCGATCCGTGCCGCGCGGTCTCTACGCCGTGTCGTTCGGCGGCGGGCAGGTGGACATCACCAGCGGCAAGTTCGTCTTTTCAGCCAGCGAAGCGTACCTCATCGAAGACGGGAAAGTGACGAAGCCGGTGAAGGGCGCGACCCTGATCGGCAGCGGCCCCGAGGTGCTGACCAGGGTCTCGATGGTGGGGCACGATCTGAAGCTGGACGAAGGCATCGGCACCTGTGGAAAGGACGGGCAATCCGTGCCTGTCGGCGTGGGGCTCCCCACGATCCGTGTCGACGAAATGACGGTCGGCGGAACCCAGCACTGATCCCATGCGCACGGACCTGGCTCCAGCGCCTCAGAATTTTTCGCAGCTGGCGAGCGATCTGCTGCGCGAGGCCAGAAAACGCGGCGCGACGGACGCCGACGTCATGGTGGTGGACGGCCGCACCCTCTCCGTGCAGGTCCGGCTCTCCGCCGTGGACCGGCTGACGAAGGCGCGGGAAAAGCGATTGGGGCTCCGGGTCTTTTTTGGCACGCGGTCCGCCAGCACCTCCACCTCCGATTTCTCCGGGGCCTCGCTCGATCAGCTGGTGTCGGACACCTGCGCGCTGGCGCGGGCGGTCGTTGAGGATCCTGTGTCCGGGTTGCCGGCCGGAGACGTCTACGCGAAGGATTGTCCGGACCTCGATCTCTACGATGCGACCGAGCTGGGCACGGATCAGCACATCGCGCTCGCGAAGCAGGCCGAAGCGGCGGCCTTGAGCGCCGATCCGCGCGTGACCAATTCCGAGGGCGCGGACTTCAATTCCGCCGACGGCCGCGTCGTGCTGGCCAACAGCCGCGGGTTCGTCGGGGACTATCGCAGCTCCAGTTTCTCCGTATCGGTCTCGCCGGTGGCCACGGATCCGTCCACCGGCGGCATGCAGCGGGACTCCTGGTACGCGGTCCAGCGGGCCTATGCCCGGCTGGAGAGCCCGGAATCGGTCGGGCGGGAAGCGGCCAGGCGGACGCTGCGCCGGCTGGGCGCGCGCAAGGTGCCGACGTGCAAGGCGCCGGTGATCTTCGATCAGGAAATGGCGGGCAGCCTGCTGGGGAACCTCTGCGGCGCGGCCTCCGGCTATGCCGTATACAAGGGCGCCTCGTTTCTTATCGGCCAACTGGGCAGGAAGATCGCGCCGGAGACGGTGACCGTACGCGACGACGGCCGGATGCCGCGCGGGCTCGGATCGCGTCCCTTCGACGGGGAAGGCCTGCCGCCCCGCGCGACGACCGTCGTCGAGCGGGGCGTGCTGACGAGCTACCTGCTGGATACCTACTCGGGGAAAAAACTGGGGCTGGCCTCGACCGGCAATGCCTCCCGCAGCGTGGGCGAGAGCCCCTCCGTGGGGCCGTCGAACTTTTATCTGGTCCCCGGAACGGTCGCGCCGGATGAGATCATTCGATCCGTCAAACGGGGGTTGTACGTCACGGAGCTGATCGGGTTCGGCATCAATATGGTGACCGGCGATTATTCGCGGGGAGCCGCCGGATTCTGGATCGAAAACGGCGAGCTGACCTATCCGGTAGAGGAGATCACGATTGCCGGCAATTTGAAACGGATGCTGCTCGGCATCGACATGATCGGGAACGATCTGGAGTTTCGCGGCCGCATCGCCAGCCCCACGATCAAAATCGGCGAGATGACGATCGCAGGCCACTGACACGGCGACATGGGCGGACGGAGTCACAGCGCATTGATCGCAGCGGCGCTCACGGCCGTCATCACCGCATCGGCCACCCTGGCTCGCGAGGAGGGCAACATGCGCATCACCTCGACGGCGTTCGGCCACCAGGGTGCGATTCCGGCGGTGTACACCTGCGAGGGCAGGGACATTTCTCCGCCTTTGGCGTGGTCGGACCTCCCGGCGGGCGCCAAGAGCCTGGCGCTGATTGTAGACGATCCGGATGCCCCGGACCCGACCGCGCCGCAAATGACCTGGGTGCACTGGGTTCTTTACAACCTGCCGGCCACGGCTGGCGGGCTGCAGGAAGGCGTGAAAGCGCTGCCGGCGGGAACGAAGGAAGGCGTGAACGACTGGAAGCGGACCGGCTACGGCGGACCCTGCCCGCCGATCGGCCGCCACCGCTACTTCCACAAGCTCTATGCGCTGGATGTCGTGCTGCCGGACCTGAATCGGCCGACCAAGGTACGGCTTGAAGAGGCAATGAAGGGTCACATCATCGGAGAGGCGCAGTTGCTGGGGACGTATCAGAAGAGCCGGTAGGGCTCGTCTGCACGAAGGAGGAGGCACCTTATGCGGCGTGCATGGAGCGCGATTCTTCTGGCGGCGGTCATCTTTCCCGGCGCGAGCTTCGCCGGCGATTTTCGGCTCACCAGTCCCACGCTCAAGGATCGGGGTACCATCGGCAATGAGCACGTGTTCAACGGCTTCGGGTGCAGCGGGAGCAACGTGTCGCCCGAGCTGCGGTGGGAGCGCCCGCCCAAGGGGACCAAGAGTTTTGCGGTAACCGTTTACGATCCCGATGCGCCGACCGGAAGCGGCTGGTGGCACTGGGTCATCTTCAACATTCCTCCGAGCGTCACTTCGCTGCCCGCGGGCGCGGGCAAGCCGGACGGCGGGAGCGCGCCCCAGGGCGCCGTGCAGAGCATGACCGATTTCGGTCAGCCGGGCTACGGCGGACCGTGCCCCCCATCCGGCGACAAGCCCCATCGCTATGTTTTCACCGTGTTCGCGCTGAAAGCGGATCAGCTTCCACTCAAGAGCGACGCATCGGGGGCGATGGTGGGCTTCTATCTCAATCAGAATGCGTTGAGAAAAGCGTCCTTCATGGCCAAATACGGCCGGTGAGCAGCTATGGCTCGACGAACCGCAGCGGAGCTGGACGGTCAGGCCCTCGAGCTCGTCTATGTCGCGAGCAATGTATCCGATGCCGAGAGTGCCGAACAGTTGCTAACAAGGTGGGGTATGGAGTACACGTTGAGCCTTGAGCCCTTTTGGATGACCAATCCATTCGGCTTCGGCACGGAATACCAGGGGTTATGTATTTACGTCCCCCAAACCCTGGTTCCGCAGTGCCGCAAGATTCTAGAAACGCAGGGGCTCACCCCGGTAGACGAAAGATGGACAGAACAAAAGGGTGAACTCGATGGCGCTTGATGCCGAACAGGGAAAACGGATGCTGCAGCTGCTGACCGCTCGCTACGACGACCGGCGCTGGCGCAAGAAGATCGAAAAGACTTTGAGCCTGCCAGTGGCCGGCGTGGGGGATGAGACCCAGCGCGCGGTGTTTCTCTATTTGAAGCACGGCCTGAAGGCCTACAAATCCCATCGCGCCGATCCGGACTCCTGGATCGTCGGCGGGTTTGCTACCAAGGAGGTCATCGAGCGGGCCAAGTTCAACCCGGCGGTCGTCGGGGCCTCCATTACCAAGGAGGATGTCACGAGCTTGGGCGTCGATCCCGGACCGGAGGTCGATGAAGCCTGGTGGGAAGAGATGCTGGTGGCCTGGTTCGAAGAGCCGGAGCCGGAAGGCGCGAAAGAGGAATCAGCGGAAAAAGAGAGTTGAGACACAAAGAGCGGGAAGCAGGAGTCACTTTTTCAATTCAATCAACCGCAGCTTCGCCCGGTCACCCAACAGATCGGCCCCCGGCAGCAATTGGGGGGACTGCTCCGCGTTCATACGCCGCGCCCCCGTTTCGACCTGCGGCTTCATGAACGCGTAGAGCTCCTCGACATCCACGGCGCCGTCCTTGTTGGCGTCCGCGTCGCCTTGCAGGCCCTTCAGAAAATAATAGGTGAAGAGGCCGTGCCGTTTCTCAGGGAAGGCGTTGCTGATCTGGTTGCCGGCGGCGGCTGAAATGACCACCATGTTCTGGGACGCCATCAAGGGATTTTCCACCGCGATCAGCATCGGGCGCGCGCCCTTCTGGATGACCGAACGCCCGCCGGCCCCGGAGAAACAGGAATCCATGACGACCGTGATGCTCTTCGCCGGCAGCCTGCCCAGCGTTTCGTACAGGCGTGTGAGCGGGTAGGCGGATGTCTCCAGATACGCGGGATCGCCGTTGTACGGGACGAGAAACGCCTGGTGAGTGTTGGGGTCCGGGGCGCCGTGCCCTCCGTAATACACGAACACTTCCGCGTCCTTGTTTCCACCGACTTGCTTGGGCAGCCACTTCTCGAACCGCGCTTCCAGATCGGCTTTGGTGACGCGGTCGTTCAGCAGCATGACGACGTTCTGCTCCCGGTAGCCCAGGGCCTTGGTCAGATAGGTTCTGACCATTTCCGCGTCGCGCTTCGCATAATCCACTTTCGGCAGGTCCCGGTAGTCCTCGACCCCGATGATCACGGCATAGGCATGGTCTTTGGGTTTCACGGTGGACGCGGGAGGCGCCAGCTCCGCGTCGATCCTGGCGAGTTCGGCTCCGCCGAAGACCGCCGACGACTCGGCACCCGCCAGGGCTTTGGACGGCGTGTGCTGCAACGCCGCGTAATCCGTCTGAATGTACTCGACGAGCGGAGGGAGCAACCCGGCGTTGAGGGAGGGCATGGCCACGTGCATGACAATCTGGTCCAGCTCGCCGGCCTTCTGCACGGCGACCTGTTCGGTTTTTTTCCACACGAGGCTCCCGGTATGGGCATTGAAGAGTTGCACCTGCAGCCGCAACATGACCCGGTATTCGGATCCGAAAGCGCTCTTGGAATCGGCGAAAAACTCCTTCACGTCTCCGGTCAGGAGGGCATCCGCGTTCTGCGCGCGGGCGGCGGCCAGGACTTTCTCAGGATCCGGTTTTTTACCCGGCTCGGTTTGAATGTCCACCAGCACGACATCCTTGAACACGTTCGTGCGGTGGAGCATGTCGCGGGTGACCTGCCGGAGCGAGCGATCCAGATTGCTGCCGACGGGGGCGCCGTCGAGCGTGACCTTGGTCGTATCGATGGGGCCGACGGCGACGGTGATCGGCACCTCCTGCTCCTTGACCGGTACGGTCAGGTTCGGGGGGGTGATCGCCGGTGTGCAGGCGGTGAAGAGCGTAAAGCCCGCCAGCGGCAAGAAGGCCAGCGGCGCTCGGAGTGTCGTGGAGGTCAGCATGACCGGCTTCTTCGGATGCGGCTACTTCGAAAACTTTACTATTTTCCCACGGAGCTGCACGCAGTTGCTGCCGCCCAGCAGGTACCAATTCGTGGAAGAGCCGGAGGTGACGTCGATGAGCGCGTCCCCGCCGCGGCTCTTGACGAGGTTGTCAATCATGTCCGCGATGTGATCGGGCGAACCGATGGGGACAATGAAAAACACGTACCCGCACGACTCCACTTGTTCATAGGGCCCAAGCTCGACATATTTCCCCGTCACCGGCATTGTCGAGGGCGCGACGGCGCCGGGGATCGTGCAGGCGGCCGACAGCAGACCTGCGCAGGCGCACGCAACGGCCATGCGGCAGGCGGACTGCCGGACCTGCGGCAACCAGGCTCTTGAACGCAACCGGTTCATCGCACGTTCTTGACGACCAGTCCCTTGACGATCGTGCACTCTCTTCCGGCAAGCGGGAGAAACAGGGTTGAACTCCGGAGCTCGACGGTCACGCCGGCCAGCGCATCGCCCCCCTGCGTCTTGACGGCCTTCTCGATCAGCTGCTCGGTCGGGTCCTTGCCTCCGAAGGGGAAGATGAAGACGCGATAGGTGCATGACGATTCTTCCGCCGGGCCGAGCACCGTGTAATTGGCATAGACCGGCGAGGAAGAGCTGGCGATGCCGGCCGGATGGCTGCCGACGATGCAGGAGCTGAGCAGAAGGGGGAGCAGCGGGAGCAGCAGAGCCACCGCAGCCGATGAGCGTCGTGCCATGTAAGCAGTCATGCGGAGGTCCAGGTCTCCGGACGGACGGTGCTGCGAGCGGGTCGAGGCTAGCAAAAGGCGCGGAGGGGTGTCAATACAGGTCGGAGGCGGCTCCGGACTAGCGGGGAACTACCAGATTTCGAGGCCGATCAGGACCATGCTCACGACGAGCCAGGCGAGCAGGCCGGCGGCAATGAAGTTTTCGAGGCTCATCGTCATGTGGAAGCCTCAGGGCAGCGGCCGTTCGTCCGGGTGGCCGAGCGGGGCGCCCGGAGAGCCTCGGCGAGATGGGAGTCGGTCTTCTCCAGCGTCCGGACGACGCCCTGCGCATCGACGTCGAGGCGGACGCGGTCGCCGACGTTCAGCCGTTGAACGATCTCGCAGTTTTCAAGGGCCACAGGCACGAGCCGGCCGAAATCGGTCCGAACCGTGACGCGCAGGGTTTCCCGGTCGATCGCTTGTACCGTTCCGTGGAACATGGGAGCCGATAGCTCCGTCTGAAGATTGACGGGATGAGGGTACGAAGCTGCCGGCTGAGCGGCCTCGGCAGGGGCGATCAATTCTGATGTCGGCGCGGAGGGTGTGCCCGAAAACAGGTTCCCAAGAAGCATCAGGCTGATCACGGTCAACGCCAGCAAGGGCATGGGGTCTTCAGTCCTGAAAAGGGGATTTCCCGAAGCGGCGGTCCCAGGACGACACGCACGAGTGGGAATCCGGCCGCAACCCTGCATCGGCGAGGTGGCCGCACCGGCTGCACTGGAGCGCCCAGAACCAGACGCGGCTCTGGTTCGGCTGGATGTCCGTAAAGACTTTGGTGACCACTGCTCCTCCGCACTCCGTGCATGCCATCGTGTCGTATCTCCGGTGAGGTGTGCGCTGCGTGCCTCCCTGTTACCGTGCCGCCACGGGAAGAGCCTGGGCGGTGGCCGGCGGTCCCTCGAGCTCGATGAACTCGAACCCGGCCGTAAACAGCAAGGACAGGATGATGACGACCGAGAAGAAACTGATCATGATCCACTTCATGGTGTTGCCTCCTCCCACACCGCCAAGGACCTAGCCGCTCGCATACGAGAGTGTCGGCCGTTGTGGAGCCGGTGTGGTTTGCTGGATGTTCAGCACGATGCCGCCCTGGTCTACCTCGACACAGACGTGGTCGCCTGTGTGCAGGCGCGCCATCGCGTCCACGTTGGCGACCGCAAAATGCCGATGTTGTCCCGTATCGTCGTGCACGCTCATGCGCAGCATCGACGGATCGATCTGCATGATCGTGCCGCTCACGGACATGAGCGTCATGTCCGGCTCCGACGTGGTCGACGACGCGATGGCCCCGCCCGCCAGCAACAGGCCGGCCAACATGCCCGCGAGGGCGCGCTTCCAGCGAGCACGGGACTGTCCGCGCTGGCGAAACGACCCCTGCAGCGAGCTGGCACGTTTCTGGGTGGTCGGAGCCCGGTTCATACCGAGGAGATGAGCAAGGTCAATGCCCGGAAAACATCATGCGCTAACGAGACTATCTCGTTAAAAATAAAAGGGAATTTTAACGTTGAGGGGAAGTCTTCAAGACAAAAAGTGAAGGGACCTGCATACACCGTCAAAATGGGGTATACTCTACCCTATTGATTTCATGGAACTCTTAGAAAATTGTATGGATTTCCCTTCGGCGCACGAAAATGAACAGGCTTTTCACCCACTGGAAGAGGTCGAGTAACTAAGGGTTTCAACTGTGCGACTCTCGCTCTTCTGGCGGCTCGTTCTCGGGTCCCTGGCCATCGTGATGGTGGTGGCGGTGGTCAACGTCTATGCGCTGACGCAGCTCCGGCAGCTCACGGCGCTGAACAGCGAGCTCGTGTCCCGGCACTATCCGGCCATCGAGTCCGCCAAGCGGCTCATCAATGGCATCTCCAGCCAGCTCCGAAACGAAAAGAAATATCTGATCGTCCACGATGCCGCGCTGTTGCGTGATTTTGACCAGGAAGCGGAGGATTTTCAGCGAAGGCTGGCCGCGCTCCTGAAGCAGGAAGAATCGGAAGAGGCCAGGCGGTTGCTGGAACGGATCAGACAGGAGCATGGCGAGTACCGGGCGCTGGTTCATGCCCAGGCGGATGTGTCTAGCGAGAGCGGCCGGAAGGCGGACGCGGGACACGAGCGCCGCCGGGACGAGCGGATCGGGAAGCTCACGGGTTTGCTGGACGCCTACATCAGCCTGTGCGAAGTGCGAGTCGGCGCCGTCATGGCGGAGTCGTTGGACCGAACTGCGCATGCGGGAACGGTCCTGCGAGGAGTGTTCCTGGCGTCACTCCTCCTGACCGTTGTCCTGGCGGCGGCGGCCAGCGTCAGCATTCTCTATCCGCTGCGTCGCGTGCAGCAGCACATCCGGGTGATCGGCCAGGGACATTTCGGGGCGTCCCTGCACGCGGCGGTTCCGCAGGAATTGCGGGAACTGGTGGACACCGTCAACTGGATGGGGGGCAAGCTCAAGGAACTCGACGATCTGAAAGCCGAATTTTTTTCGCACATCTCGCATGAGCTGCGGACGCCGCTGGCGTCCATCCGGGCTGGCGTGCAGTTGCTGCTGGATCAGGTCGCCGGCCCGCTGACCCCTCAGCAACGCGAAGCCCTGGAGATCATGAACGACAGCAGCCAGCGGCTGATCCAGCAAATCTCGACGCTGCTGGATCTGTCGAAAATAGAAGCCGGCATGATGGAGTACCACATCGTCTCGGCGGACTTGAAGCGGCTGGCCGACGGTTCCGTGAACAAGGTGCGCTGGCTGGCGGAAAGCAAGCGCGTTCCGGTCTTCATCCATGCGCCGGACGGCCGGTTGTGGGTGCCGATGGATGCCGCGCGCATCGAACAGGTGTTCGACAATCTGCTCTCCAACGCGCTCAAGTTCAGTCCGGAAGGCGCCGCGGTGCATGTCCGGATCGGGCCCGATCCGGCGGCCGGCGGGATCCGCGTGGCTGTCGAGGATGCCGGGCCGGGCATCACGCCGGAGGACCTGCCGCATATCTTCGACCGGTTCTATCAGGGCCGCCGCCAAGGCACGCAGAAGCTGGCCGGCAGCGGCGTCGGGCTCGCGTTGGCGAAGAAAATCGTGGAGGCGCACCGCGGGCGCATCTGGGTGGAAAGCCAAGAGGGAAAGGGCACGACCGTCCAGTTCGTGCTGCCGATCCTGGAACGGGGGGCGGCGGCATGAGCCGCAGGACACGGTTGTCCCGGGGCGCCGTTCTGTGCGCGGGGTGCCTGCTCCAGGCCTGTACGTCGGCGCCTCAGCCGACTGCCTCCCCGGCGTTTCTCGTCGCCGCGCCGCAGGACCTGAGCGCGGTCCAGGCGATGGCGCGGGAGCAGCAGCGGCAGGCCCAGACGTGCGCCGCGACCCGATCCTGCGACCGTGTCCACTATGCCCGGGCGCTGGCGGCGCTGTATGAGGACCGGGCGGCAGCGGAAAAGCATTTTCGCGCAGTCGTTGCCTATGCGCCGAACGGGCGCTACGCCGCCGCCAGCCTCCACTGGCTGCGGCTGCTGGAGCAGGGGTCTGGCGCATCCGACCGCGATCCCCGGTTGATGCAAACCGTGGAGCAGCTGGTGCGCGAGGTTTTGGAGCACGAAACGATCGCGTTACGGGCGGCCACGCGGCCGCCGGAGCCGAGAGCGGTCGAGACCCAGGCGCTCAAACAGCAGCTCAAAGAGCGGGAGAAACGGATCGAAGAGCTGACTGAGCAGATCGATGCCCTAAAGCGGGTGGATCAGGAAGTCAAGGAGCAGGTGCAACCCAGCCGGCCGGTCCATTGAAGGCGGCCGGCGGCGTACGAGGGGAGACGATGGACAAAGAACATGTGCTCGTGATCGACGACGACCAGGGATTGCTCAAGCTGCTGACCATGCGCCTGACCGCCATGGGTTTTGCCGTGCAAGCCTGCCCTGACGCCCGTGCGGCGCTGGAAGAGGCCCGGCACCGGCGGTTCGATCTGGCCCTGACCGACCTCCGGCTGGCGGAACAGGACGGGCTGGCGGTCATGGAGGAGTTGAGGGAGATTCATCCGTCTCTGCCGGTCCTGATTCTCACCGCGCACGGCAGCATTCCCAGCGCCGTCGAGGCCATGCGGAAAGGCGCCGTCGGCTACCTCACGAAACCGTTCGACGACAAGGAGCTGGCCGTCTGGATCGACAAGGCGCTGGCCCAGTCGCGCATGAGCCGGGAAATCCAGCGGCTCCGGCAGCTGGTGTCGGAGCTCTACGGCCTGGAGCACGTCGCGGCGCGCAGCCCCGCCATGCAAACGCTGCTGCAGCAGGTGGTGCGGGTGGCCGATACCGACGCCACGATCTGCCTGACGGGAGAAACCGGGACGGGCAAGGAAGTCATCGCGCGGGTGCTGCACTGTAACAGCCGCCGCGCAGGCGGACCGTTCGTCCCGGTCAATTGCGGCGCCATTCCGGAGACGCTCTTCGAAAGCGAGCTGTTCGGCCACGTCAAGGGGGCCTTTACCGGCGCCGTCAGCTCGGCCCGCGGCCTGTTTCAGAGCGCCGACGGCGGAACGCTGTTTTTGGATGAGATCGCCGACATGCCGCCGGGCCTCCAGGTCAAGATCCTGCGCGCGATCCAGACGCGCGAGGTGCTGGAAGTCGGTGCGAACAAACCGGTCAAGGTGGACGCCCGTATCATCACCGCCACCAACAGGGATCTGGCGCAAGCCGTCAAGGCCGGCGCGTTCCGGGAGGATCTGTTCTACCGCATCCAGGTGGTTCCGCTGACGGTGCCGCCGCTGCGGAACCGTCAGGAAGACATTCCGCTGCTGGCGCAGATGTTTCTCCGGCAGAGCGTCGAGCGGACCGGCAAGTCCGTCCGCGGGTTCCTGCCCGACGCCATGCAGAAGCTGGCGGCGTACCATTGGCCGGGCAACGTCCGCGAGCTCGAGCACGCCGTCGAAAAGGCCGTGATCCTGTCGTCGGGCGAGATGATCACGGCCGACCTGCTCCCAAGCGGGAACGGTGCGACGGAAGGGCCGTTCAAATCCCTCACCGAAGCCAAAGAAGCCTTCGAACGGAACTATCTGAAGGAGCTCCTGGATCTCACGGGGGGAAACATCTCACGCGCGTCACAGATGGCGGGACGCTACCGGGCGGATTTTTACAAACTGCTCAGGAAGTACGGCCTGCATCCCTCGGACGGAAAAACCAGACAGGATGCGCCCTCAGGCGGGGCCTCGTTGCAGCGTCCCCCTGAGGATGGGCGGGTGCAATCGGCGTAGCGGCTACTTGACCGCCATCGTCAGGCTGATCGCTCCGGCCAGGTCCCCTTCTTTCCAGCCCTCTTTTCCGCTTCCGGCAATATCCCGCTGTCCCTTGGGTTCGCCGTGGCAGGAGAGGCACGCTTTGCCCGCGTATTCGGGAACGACCATCCGCAGGACCGGTTTCCCGTCGTGCATCAACGTGCGGCTGTAACTTTTGCCTTTCGGGTACTCCCTGTCCTCGAAGAGCTTCAGCACCTCGGCTTCGAACTCGTCCGGTTTGTTGCCCACGTAGCGGTAATTGGCGCTCGTCAGTTTCAAGCGGATGCCGGTGGACCTTTCAAACTTCTCTCCGGTTTTGCGCGCCCACACGGCGGGGATGAAGTTTTTATAGGCGATCCCGGGGCGATTGATGGCCGGCTGATGGTCCGACACGACCTCCTTGCCGGCCTGCAGCAACGCATGTAAGAGTTTGTCCTGCGGCGATTTCGGAGGTTGTGAAAGGTCGTACTTGGCTATCTCGAGATACTTTTGCGTGATCTCTTTTTCAAACACCTCCGGAGTGAAGCCTTTGTCGACGAGGTCCGGATTATTGATCTCCACCTGATGTTTCGCCATGACTGTCCGGCCGGCCTGAATCATTTTCACCAACAAATCGGCGACCTCTGGCTCGCCTGCCGCGTACACGGGCGGGGTCGGCAGGATTGCCACGCTGGCGATGAGAGTCAGTAGCACAACAAGAACGGTGGCGCGCATAACACTCTCCTTCTTAGGAAAAGCCGTTGATTTCGAAGGGCTCGAAGGCAAGATACTAGCGGATTTTGGTGCCGGAGGGGAAGAAAAATTTTGACTGGGCAAAGGCCGTAGGGCGGTCAGGAACCGAAGAGATCCAACTGGGGCTCCGTTGCGGTAGGAACAGCCGCTGCGGCCGGCACAGCCTGGGTCGCAGGCGCATCCATCCGGTCCAGATACGCTTTCAGTTTCTTGAAATCCTCCCGCAGCGTCTCCAGCAGGTTGCCCTGGTGCAGCGCTGCCGCGGGGTGGAGCAGGGGAAACACCACGAACCGCTCCAGCCTGATCGCCTGTCCCTTTACCTTCGTGATCCCCACCTTCTTCTCCAGGATCGTCTGCGTCGCCCAATTGCCGAGCGTGCAGACCAGCTTGGGCTTGATCAGTTCGATCTGCTGCAGCAGGAACGGCTTGCAGGTGTCCACTTCATCCTGTTCCGGGTCGCGGTTGTTCGGCGGGCGGCACTTGATCACGTTGGCGATATAGACCTGCGAGCGGGACAGGCCGGCGGATTCGAGCAGTTGGTTCAACAGTTTTCCCGCCGCGCCCACGAAGGGCTCGCCCTGCTGGTCCTCGTAGAAGCCCGGCGCTTCGCCCACGAACATGATGCTGGCGTTCGGATTGCCGGTACCGAACACCACCTGCTTGCGGCCGAGCTTGGCGAGTTTGCAGCGCTGGCAGTTGTAGAGGGAGGCGCTGAGCTCCTGGAGGGTCATCCCGTCAACTCCGCGCGCATCTTAGGCTCAGACTCTGCCCATGTCAACGGCATGATTTATGCCGAAGGAGGATGCAATTGGAACCTCCTTGGGGGACCTAGGGAACCCCCCAGATTTTCTCCTTGACCGGTTTGGTGGGAGAGTTTAAGCTTCGCTCCCGTTTTCATGTTATGAGTCCTAACCAAATTCGGTCGATCGCATGTCCAACCATGTTGAACGCCGACGACAAAATGACGGACGCACGTACCGCGCTTCCACCGACATTATCGTTCCTTCTTCCCAGGTTCCTCTCCATCAACCATCACAGCTTCAATCGCTAGGATACAAGGAGGAGTTATGCCCGAGCCAGCTGAAAAGCCGGAGAAATCCGAAAAAGCACCGCAGTCTGAAAAGGCCATCTCGCTGAACGTCCAACTGACCTCCGGCACGGCGACCGACCAGCCCGTCATGGCCAACTATTCGGCCGTGAACGTCGCGCCGGGAGTCGTGCACCTGGACTTCGGGTTCATCGAGCCAGCCCTGTTCGGTGCCTTGGGTCGCGCCATCCGGCAGAACAAGGCCATTCCCAAGGGCATCCGTGGCACGCGGGTGGCACGTGTGGCCATGCCGCTCGATGCGCTCGTTCGTTTGGAGCAGCAACTGCGCCAGGTGCTGCTCGGCTTGCAACAAACAGCCGCGCGGGGAGCCCGCAAGGGAGAGCCCAAGGGCCAGGCGTGAGGTGGACCCGTGTCGCACTGGCGCTGCTCTGCCTGGGCGCGACCGCGGCCACTCAAAGAGGATCGGCACGGGCCGATCAGGTGTTGGCGCTCAGCTGGCCGGTGGCCTGCCGGCTTGGGGAGACCTGCTGGGTGGCCAACTATGTGGACGTGGATGCCGGCAAGGATGCGAAGGACTTTCGCTGCCGTGGCCGCACGTATGACGGGCATGACGGGGTGGATATTGCGCTTCGTGACCAGGCTGTCATGGAGCAGGGCGTGAACGTGCTAGCGGCAGCTCCGGGAGTGATTCGTCGCCTGCGTGATGGTGCAGAGGATCGTGCGCTTACAGATGAGGCATCGAGAAAACTTGTGGTCGGGCGCGAATGCGGCAACGGCGTGCTGATCGAGCATGACGGCGGCTGGCAGACGCAGTACTGCCACATGAAGCGTGGAAGCCTGCTGGTGAAGAAAGGTCAGCAGGTCGGCGAGGGGCAGGTGCTCGGCCAGGTTGGTCTCTCCGGCAAGACCGAGTTTCCGCACCTGCATCTCACCATACGGCAAGGGAAGAATGTGGTGGACCCTTTTACGGGGCAATCGATAACAACCGGCTGCGGAATCGAAGGCAAGCCGCTCTGGCGCTCGGACGCACAGGTGGCCTACGAAGAGGTTGCCCTCTTCAACGCGGGAATTTCCAGCGGGGCGCCGAATATCGAGGCGATCCGGAGAGGCGAGCTTGGAGATGCCATTACAAGCAGTGCACCAGCACTAGTTCTATGGGTGGACATGCTTGGCGTTGAACCGGGCGATCGGATTCAGTTTCGCTTGCTCGGTCCAGACAACAAGCTGGTGTTTGAGTCTGAGCAGCGCGTGGACCGCAGGCAAGCGCGGCGGCTGGTGTATGCCGGCAAGAAGCGGCAGGGTGCGTTATGGCCGGCGGGAACCTATGCTGGGCAGATTACGCTCGCGAGAATTGAAAACGGGCAGGCGAAGGAATATCGGACCGACTGCGTGGCGAAGATTCGATGAGCGTGCGGTGGCGCGAGATATCTAGCGACGATGGTGCGTTCGCCAGTAAATCACGGAGGCCCCAATGACACTGATCACGGCGAAGAGGGCAAAGACTTGTTCCATAAACGTCATGGTCGGTCTCCTTCAAGCCAAAAGGCGCCCAAGTACAACGCGGTAACCCAGATGGCTCCCACCATAATCAAGACCCACGATGCTTGGCCTGTTACCCATGGGCTCACCAAAGTGATCAATGCGACACCTTTTGCTATGTCATACAGAAACTTGGTAGCGCTCGTTCGTTGCCGGTCATTCATCGAGGATGGCCATACCATAGCACACTTGAGCAGACAAAGGCGAATGGTGCTAAAGGCGGAGCGACACAGAATGAGTCTGAGAGAGAGGATGGCGGCATGAGGACACACACATGTTCAATTCTACTGTGCGGCACGCTGATCGGGTTGCTGGCCGCTAACGTTGGATTTGCCGAGACGGTGGCGGAGCGGTTTGAGAAGGCGATGGCAAAGCTGGCCGAGAAATGCGCGAAGCACCCCCCAAGCCCGGCAATACGGATTGTGATCCGCTGAAGCTCAAACCGGCCGATCCACTAGCGACGGAAGAAGGGCGGTTTGCCCATTCGATCAAGGTTCCCAATCCGGTGCCGGAAGACAGCGGCTATAAGCCCGGGATGACCACTAAAGAATACTTTGAGCACTTGTGTAAGACCGAAGCGGGGGAGTTCATCTTCAAGACGGTCGAGGATGTTGAGGGGATTATGCAGATGCGGCCGAGAGAACCCGTTACAGACTATATGCTTCAACATCTCGATGCGTTGGAAGATCCGTACGGAGAAACGTATGGAGAGGAATTCAATATGGGACCAGCGGCTCTAAAGTCGGGGACAATTCAATCTGCCTACGTTAACCCGCGTTATGCAGATGCCGTAAAAACAAAAGATATAACAAGGAGAGGGTACAGACTGTATAAGCCGGACCAGAACTATAAGTTTCTTGAAAAGTCTATTCCCGCACCCCTACAGAATCCGGCCGATGGTACCAAGTATCTCCGTTACACGAGGCCAAACACCGACAAACTGGTTTTTGAGGACGGCCAATATATGTACCCAGGCGACCAACAACCCCCAATGTTCGAGGAGCGGGTGAAGGAATTGAAAAGCCGCTACGGGTTCACGTGGAGAGGGATCACACGTTCGCACGACCGGGAGTTGGGAATTGCTGGCGGAGAACTCATCATACTAGACCTTCAGACAAACGAGGTGCTCGCTGTCAGACGAGGCTATCTTGCAAGCGGCAGGAGTTTACAGACTGTCGGAGGGATCTGGTGGCTGGGGGCTGCGGCCTGTCCCCCGAATCGGTCCGGGGAAAACCACGCACTACTGCAAAGGGTGTTAAAACCGACAAAGTCCCTTAATTAGCGAGGAGCAGCCATGTTGGACCTGACACTCACACCGTTGAAGAAAGCCTATGATTCTGCCCTGGAGCAGATTGCTGCTGAATCATTCTTTGGGAGCGTAGCGCGGGGTAGGCCTGCGGCGAGGGCCTTGAGCACGAAGCCAGTCCGAAGTTTTTGAAACGGCCCCGCAAGCGAGAGGAATTCTCGAAGATCCTCAAGAATGAACTTATAGATTAAGAAAGGTGGGTCCAGATGTTTTTTCTAGGTTTCATGCTCGCATTGGCCGCTTATTACTACCTGGCTAAATTTACGGTCAAAGCTGTTGCAAAGCGCTATCCAAGCAATCTAGCCCGATATGTAACGATTGGTGCGTTTGTGTTGATTCCGGTTTGGGACATCGTGCCCGGGCAGCTGTACTTTCGCTATTTGTGTGAGAAAGATGGGGGAGTGAAGGTCTACAGGACCGTGGAATTAGACAGGGCATACTTTCTCGCTGATGGGCAACCTGACCAAGAACAACTTCGCCGTCTCTACGACCGAGTTAGCAAGGACGACCGTGATTTCTCGAGCATCTTTCATATCACCAAAACTCAGCTTTCCATACTTGACAAACTAACCGGGGAGCACTTGGGAACTGCAACGGACTTTTGGTACTACGGGGGCTGGGTCAACGCAACACTTTTCCCTCTGGGCTCCTCAAGCACTTGTCCAGAATACCCGAACCACAGTGTTTACAACAGTCTATGGCAGCGGGTAATTCGCCCACACTCAGGTTCCCCGGCGGGAGGGAAGTGAAATGGCTAGCCGAATTGAAACTTTTTTCCAAGACGCTCAGCTATCCATGGCCGCATATGCCAACCTGACAGTTGGTATGTCTCGGGATCAGTATGAAGCGGCCTTGAGAGTCCAGGGATTCTCCACGCCGCTCGCAGCAAACTTTGCTGACCGTTATGCCATTCTCAGTCCCTCCATCGAAGGATTTGGTTTCTCCGCCACGCTGTTTCTCGACAAGACTACGAATCAAAAGGTGCTAGCCGTCCGAGGAACAAATGATTTCCTTGATCTTATCATTGCCGATGGTCTGATCTTAGCGGGCGCTGCTACTCTTATCGAGCCTCAGTACACCGCCCTTAAGGATTACTATTTGCAGCTTAAGGATGAGCTCAAGATCCTGCCTGGAGAACAGATCGCGGTTGCAGGACATTCATTTGGTGGTTTTCTCGCTCAGTTGTTCAGCGTCGATCAGGCGGCCAATGTCAGCCAAACCTTCACCTATAACGCGCCGGGCATTGGAGGGGCCGTAGCACAATTGCTGGAGAGTTTAGGGATCACCTCTGCCAATATTCCGCTCGCACAGATCACCAATATCATCAGCAAGAACGGCTTCTCAGCAACCGCGGGATTGGGCACTCAGTTGGGGGCAGTCGCGAATATCTTCATTGAGGCGAGTCTGAACCCGTTTCATAACCATTCTATTGCCGCTACCACGGATGCGCTTGCGCTCTATGACCTATTTGCCGTGGTTGATGTAAGTCTTGACATTGCGACGATGAATCGGATTCTGGAGATGTCGTCAGACTCCGCCCCCAAGAGCCTGGAGGCCGGCCTTGATGCCTTGCGCAAATTATTTCGTGTCCCGGCGGACCAGAATTCATTTGTCCCGACGCCGTCCAGTGGGAGTGCGGAAGATCGTAATGTCTACTACCTGAACCTTCAAGCGGCGAAGGCGGCTATTCCCCCGGGTACATACGGCATAGTGGACCTAGCCGGAGCGCAGGCCGCTGATCTAGAAAATCTCGCCAGGACGAACATCGCGTACCGCTACGCTGTGCGCGAACTAAACCCCTTTGTCGTGGCGGGGGTGGACTACCACGGGCTGCATAACGCAGAAGGGCAGCTTGAACTAGTTAGCACAGACGGCACCGGAGCATTGTCGGACCAGTACCTACAGGACCGCACAGCCTTTCTGGTTGAAAAACTAAACTTCAATAATCTCGATGCGATTGTCAACGCCCTAAGTACCACGCGGTTCGAAGATCGGGCGAGTGGGTACACGATACCTCCATTACTTACTTTGAAACGCTACATATTTGGTCAGGATGTACCGGAAGCGCCGCTTGTTGGAGGTCTTGGGGAAGATCACCTCTACGGCGCTGGAGGGGATGACCAAATACTTGGCCTCGGCGGCGCAGATTACCTCGAAGGGAATCGTGGGAAAGACATACTGGATGGTGGAAGCGGGGCCGACCGCATGTTCGGGGGAGCCGGCGACGATACCTACTACGTAGATGTGGCGGGGGATCAGGTGACCGAAACGACCGGAGGCGGGATCGATACGGTGATCAGCTCGGCGCCTCTGTATGTCCTGGCCGACCACGTCGAGAACATGACGGTGGCGGGGGGCGTGCTGGGGCAGGGCAACGACCTGGAAAACGAGCTGCAGGCGACGACGAAGGGCGCAAAGCTCTTCGGAGGGCAGGGCAATGACCACTATGTGGTGACCGTGGAGAAGACCGAGTTGTTGGAAGTGGCTGGCGGGGGCGTGGATACGGTCGAGAGTTCGGTCAGCGCCACCCTTGGCGCGAACTTGGAGGACCTCACGCTCACGGGACAGTCGGGGATCGACGGAACGGGGAACGACCAGAACAATACGCTTATCGGTAACAGCGCGAGCAATGTGCTGAGTGGACTTGGGGGTCAGGACCACCTGCTCGGCGGCGCGGGGGTCGATATCCTAATCGGTGGGAAGGGCAACGATCTGCTCGAAGGGGGAGCGGATGCAGATGTCTATGTGTACAACACCGGTGACGGGGTCGACCGGATTGAAGACACGGAAGGGCAGAATCTGATTGTGTATGACGGGCAGTTGCTGTTGGGAGGGGTGCGGGGGACGGAAGACGCGCCGAACACCTACAAAAGCCTCGACGGCCGGATCACCTTCCTGAGGTCCGGTGGCGATCTGATCGTCAACAGCAACCTCATCCTCAACGAGAATTTCCAGGATGGCCAGTTCGGCATCCGGCTGGTGGACGAAGTGGGCTATGCAAACGGCCTGCCGATTCGCACCAATGCCGACTACGTCGGCCCGCTCCCCGATCGCACTCCTATTTTCAACGATGGTCCCCAAGCATTGGTTCTGGCCACCGACCCAGTATCTTCCGGCGGCTCGAGTGGTGGCTTCAATGTATCGATTCACGCCTTGGGTGGCGATGATGTGGTATCCGCCTTCGGGGATGGCAACGACCAACTGTTCGGCGACGACGGTGACGATTGGTTGATCGGCGCGGGCGGCGATGATCGGCTGTACGGAGGAGACGGTAATGACGTCCTCGACGGCGATAGCGGCGAGTTGTCTAATTCGACGCCAGGACGTGACCGCCTCGAAGGGGGCGCCGGCAACGACAGGCTTATCGGCAAGGAACATGCCGATATTCTGCTGGGCGGTCCAGGGAATGACGAATTATATGGAGATGGCGGCAATGAGAGTACCTGGGACGCCTCGCAGGATGCGAATGACGTGCTGGACGGCGGCGAAGGCAATGACTTTCTCTACGGCGGGGGCGGCGACGACATCCTGGCCGGTGGAGACGACGACGATTCCCTCTGGGGCGATTACGGCAATACCGCGTTCGACGCCATCGGCGGGGCCGATACGCTCGATGGTGGAAGCGGGCACGACGCTCTCGTCGGCGGGGGCGGTGCGGACATCCTCTTCGGAGGCGATGGCAATGATCTCCTGATCGGCGACTCGCCACTCGTAGGCAATCGCGTTGTGGGTGGGAACGATGTGCTGTACGGCGGCGATGGGAACGACGATCTGATCGGCCAGGGCGGAAACGATACATTATTTGGCGGGGGCGGCGACGACAGTCTTTGGGGAGACAACCAGGGCAATTCCTTTCTTGGCTCCAGCGACGACTTCCTGGACGGAGGGTCAGGGAATGATCACCTCTATGGCGAGGAGGGAAGGGACGTCTTGGAGGGAGGCGCCGACAATGACGACCTGCAGGGCGGGGATGACGACGATCAATTGACTGGCGGAGCGGGCAGCGATGTCCTGATCGGAGATGACTCGGTCAACGGCCGGGCGTACACGTTGTCTGTTGCGCCGGGGACCGACGTGCTCGATGGTGGGGATGGCAACGATACCCTGTCGGGAAGCGGAGGAGACGACCAAGTCATTGGGGGAAGCGGAAATGACGTCCTGTTCGGGGACGATTGGACGTTCGATCCCATCGCCCTGGGGCCGATTGGTAACCCGTTTGACGGTGGTCCCTTAGAACTTGTTTTCGGGAGTGCACCAGGAAATGACATGCTCGACGGTGGGGAGGGAGATGACGTCCTGTTCGGCGGCGGTGGCAACGATACGCTCATCGGTGGAGTCGGTAGCGACTATCTGTTTGGAGACCTGGGGTCATTTTCCGACATCGGCGGGGCGGACAGGCTTGATGGAGGCGAGGGAGACGACCACCTTGATGGTGGCGCAGGCGATGATGTTCTGACGGGCGGCGCAGGGGGAGATTATCTGGTCGCTGGATCTGGCGACGATCTGCTCGATGGCGGCGACGGGGATGACACGCTTGTCGGTGTCGACGGGACGAACACGCTGGTGGGAGGGGCGGGAAACGATCAGCTTTTTGACGGTGCGGGAGACGATCTGTTTGATGCCGGCGTGGGCAATGACTTCATGCGAGGCGGCGCCGGCAGCGATACCTATCTCTTCGGCCGGGGGTCAGGGCGGGATTGGGTGGTGAATCAGAGTTTTGACGGAGCCGATACGATTCGGCTTGCGGCCGACATCACGCCAGGTGACGTGGCGGTGGCCCGCGATGGCGAGAATTTGGTGCTTCGTCTCCAGGGCAGCAGTGATCAATTGACGATCGAGAACTATTTTCGTGACGTGTTTGACCAGGTCGCGTTTGTCCAATTTACCGATGGGACAAGTTGGGACGCGGAGCGGATCAAGGATCTAATCCTCACCGGGTCTGGCCAGGGGGGGAAGCTTCAAGGTTTCACTGATCGAAACGACGTCATGACTGGTGCTGAGGGAAGCCAGTTGCTGGTCGGACTGGGCGGTGATGACACGCTGGATGGCGGGCCCGGTTCGGACAGGCTGAAAGGCGGGGGCGGCAGCGATACCTACCGCTTCGGCCTTGGCTCCGGCGCGGATACGCTGTTCGACCGTGCCGGCGATGCGGACATGGTGCAGATGGGTACCGGAATCCTGCCGGGCAATGTGGCAGTTTTAACGAATGGAACAGACCTGGCGCTGAAGCTCCGAGACACGACGGACAGCCTCGTGATCTCGAATTTCTACGTCGATTCCTCATTTCAGGTCGAGCAGGTGTCGTTTGAAGACGGCACGGCCTGGGATCGTGCCACGCTTCAAAGCCTGGCGCAGCCGGCTCTCGGCGGGTTTGATTTCGCTCCGCCGTTTACATCAGCCGCCGCGTCGATCAGTGGCGATAGTCAGAATGCCCCAGTCACGGGAGGAGGCGTGGCTGCGGCGGATTTCCCCTCGCTTCCGGAAGACCTGCCCATGGTTCTCACCGGCACCGATGGAACGGATGTTCTGGTCGGTGGGGCCGGAGGTGATCTCCTGGACGGCGCCGCGGGCAACGATTATCTGTTTGGGTTTGAAGGGAACGACACCTATCACTTCGGGATCGGCTCCGGTCAGGATGTGGTGTTGGACTATGACCGGAGGCTGGGAAATGTGGATACCATTCAATTGGGTTTCGGTGTGACGCCGGAGCAGATCACGGTTGTGCGTGAAGGTGACGACCTGGTCGTGGGCATAGACGGAACGGACGACCGACTCACGCTTCAATCGTTCCTGCTCGGCCCGACTTATCGCGTTGAGCGGATGGTGTTCTCCGACGGCGCCATGTGGGATGCGGAAACCATACGGGACAAGGCACGCGCCGTGACGCAGGGTACCGGAGGCAACGATTTTCTGATCGGACAAGGGAATGGTCAAGGTGTGTACGACAATCTCATCGTCGGGGAGGGCGGAAACGATACCCTGATTGGTGATGCGGGGACCAGCACTCAGCTGGCCATCGAGGGGCAGGACAAATTGCTCGGCGGCGACGGCAACGATCGCCTGTTCGGCGGTGGCGATGATGATGTGCTGGACGGCGGAGCCGGCGACGACCGGTTGTATGGCGATGCGGTCTTCAGCAACATCCATTTCGATAATGCCGGCCCGTCCCTCAACCCGGGCAACGATACCCTGTTCGGCGGTGACGGCTCCGACATCCTCCATGGCCAACGTGGAGACGATGTGCTCGATGGGGGCGCCGACGCGGACGAGCTGTTCGGCGATGAGGGGAACGATACGCTTCTCGGCGGAGCGGGGGACGACACACTTTACGGCGATATCCTGTTCAATACAGTCTGGGGGAACGACACGCTGGATGGCGGTGAGGGCAATGACACTCTCATCGGTGGCGCCGGCGCGGATACCTACGTCTTTGGACGAGGCTCCGGCCAGGATGTCGTCATGGACAACGATTTCTCCGCACTGCCACAGGTGAATACGATCCGTCTGGCATCCGATCTCACGCCGGCTGATGTGAACCTTCAGCGCGTTGTTGATCCGAGCCGTCAGGAACTCGGCCCCGGTGATCTGCTGCTGACTCTGAATGGCTCACCGGATCGATTGGCCCTGCAGGGATTCTTTTCCGGGTTTAATGCCAATTTCTTCCGGGTTCAATTCGATGATGGCACGGTATGGGATGCAGAGCAGATGAAGGTGAATGCCGGCTTCACGATCGCCGGGACGCCAGACGCAGATCAACTGATCGCCTACGACCAGCGCGATGTCTTGCAGGGGCAGGAAGGGGACGACTGGCTGGCGGATAACGGTCTGGCCGCGACCTTGGCCGGTGGAATGGGCGACGACAGGTACCGGGTGACGATCGAGACGGCCTCCATTGAGGAAGCGGCAGACGAAGGAATGGATTACGTCGAGAGTTTCGTGGATTACACCCTGCCGGCCAACGTCGAGAATCTCACGCTCCTAGACACCGACATGTGGAGGTTCCTTCCTGATGGGAGCTTCGGGCCTGACCCCGAGCTCAACGCGACCCTGGGCACCGGCAATGAATTGGACAATGTCTTGATCGGCAACAGCGCGGATAACATCCTGTCCGGCGGCGACGGCAACGATACGCTGCGCGGTGGGAGTGTCGGATCAGGCGGAGAGGGAGGCGGGTTCCTCCCCTCGGGTAATGATTTTCTTATCGGTGGGTCCGGCGACGATACCTACCTTTATGGTTGGGGCGATGGCAGGGACACCATTGTGGATCGGTCCGTCTCCGGTGAGGGAAACCGTATTCTATTTGGTGAAGGAATTACCCAGGACGATCTGACGTTTTTCCGTGACCGAGGCACTTTTACGATTGCGCTGAATCTAGGTGGTGGCGGAGGAGGCGGAGGAGGAGGTGGGGAAGGCGGATTGTTTGCTGAAGGCGACGGCGAGGGGGATGGCGGTTCGGAGGAAAGTGTTCAGGATGAGATCGTGCTCCAGAACTTCGATCCCAACGGGGTCAACGGCTCGCTGGTGGTGGAGCGGCTGGAGTTTGCCGATGGCAGTTTCATCAGCCTGGCCGATTTGTTCCCCTCCAGCGGACCTGTGCCAACAGAAGGTGACGATGAACTCTCCTACGGTGCCGATGATGATACCGTGGATGCGCTCGGCGGCGATGATATCGTGGATGCCGATGGAGGCAACGACACGGTCTTCGGTGGAGCCGGAAACGACACGATTTTCGGTGGGGAGGGTAACGACACTCTGGCCGGGGGAGGCGGTACGGATCATCTGTTCGGTGGTCCGGGGCACGATACATATTTGTTTAACCTGGGCGACGGCGTGGACACGATCACTGATCAGGCGCTGCACGGCGAAGGGAACGATCTCGTGTTCGGCCCCGGCATTACGCCAGATGATCTCAGGCTGGGTATCGGCTCACTGCTGATTCGCGTTGGCACGAACGGAGACGCCATTCACCTCGATCCGTTCGACCCGGCCGATGCCTATGGACCCCATGCGATCGACACTTTCCGATTCGACGACGGGACCACCCTGACCTACAGCCAGTTAATTGACCGCGGGTTTGATCTGACCGGGACGGAAGGTGATGACACGATCACCGGGACGAATGCGGTGGATCGAATCAGCGGCTTCGATGGTAATGATGTTCTGTCATCCGGTGACGGGAACGACGTGTTGGATGGGGGCACCGGCGCCGATATCCTAACCGGCGGATCCGGCGATGACACCTATCTCGTGGACGACGGCGGGGATACTGTCACCGAATTGCCCGGTGAAGGGGTGGACACTGTGCAGAGCACGGTGAGCTACTCTCTGGCGGCTAACGTGGAGAACTTGACGCTGGTCGGCATTGCAGCCGTCAACGGCACCGGCAACGAGCTGGCCAACGTGCTGATCGGTAACGATGCCGCCAACGTGCTGGACGGGAGAGCCGGCGCGGATGTACTGATCGGTGGAGTCGGAAACGATACGCTGATCGGCGGGGCCGGGGACGACGTGTATTCCTACAATCTCGGCGACGGGCTCGACCAAGTCTCAGATTCGGCGGGGACAGATACCATCCGATTCGGGGATGGAATCTCATTCGACAACACAGTGATCCGGCTGATGGAAGCAGCCGGGATCACAACCGCACAATTGCGACTGCTGGATGAGTTCGGCAACGAAACGATCGATCAGGGCTTGGACATCACGTTAGGAGCGGGTGGCACCTCCCCGATCGAAACCCTGACGTTTTCGGATGGCACCAGTTATGCGCTGGCAGATCTTGAGATTCAGACTGTCGTGACCAGCGGGACGAAACATGGCGACGTGATCCGCACCGGTCGGCACGATGACATCATTTATGGAGAGAAGGGCGGTGACACGATCTATGCCGGGTCGGGCAACGATACCGTGTTTGCCGGCAAGGGTGGCGACGTCGTTTTCGGCGAAGCAGGGGACGATGCACTTTACGGTGACAAGGGCGATGATGTGCTGGATGGTGGGTATGGGAACGATGTGGTGAACGGAGATAAGGGTGACGACATCCTTCGTGGTGGTGGTGGTGACGATACCCTCTACGGCGACAAGGGCGATGATGTGCTGGAAGGAGGCGCAGGGCACGATCTGTTAGATGGTGGGAAGGGGAAGGATAGGCTCATGGGCGGCCTCGGCGACGATGTGCTGGATTCCGGCGAGGGAAACGATACGATCCTCTTTGGACGAGGAGACGGACAGGATACGCTGGCTGGCGGAGAGCATAACAAGCACGATGTCGTACGGTTCGGGGAAGACATCGATCCACTGGACTTGATGCTCAGCCGGCAGGTGGACAATCTGCGGGTGGCCATCTACGGCAGCACCGATCAGTTCACAGTCCAGGACTGGTACGCGGACAAGGATAACCGCGTGGATGAATTCGTGGCAGGCAACGGTCGGTCGCTTGAGGATGCCAAGGTCGATCAACTGATTCAAGCGATGGCCAGCTTTACCTCACAGACGGGCCTTAGTTGGGAAGAGGCGATTGCGCAGCGTCCGGAGGATGTCGAGGCAATCCTTGCAGCAAATTGGCAGTAACGGCGCATGCCAGACCCTGACAATCAGCCCGCGACTGCAAGAGTAAGGGAGGGGGGCGTAGGCTCCCCTCAACAAGCAGACACCGGCCTTGTTTGTCTGCTGATCCTTGCCCGCTTCCATAGTGTGCCGGCAAACGGCGACCAGTTACGCCACCAGTTTGGCGAGCCGAGTAGGCCACTGTCCGAGACCGATCTGCTGCGCGCCGCCGGGCACCTTGGCTTCAAGGCCGGCCTCGTGAAGAGTGCCTGGAGCAAGCTTGCCGGTACTCCCTTGCCGGCCATGGCCAAGATGAGCGATGGCCGCTATGTGGTCCTCGCCAAGGTCGAAGCGGACAAGGTGCTGATTCAAAGTCCGTCCGAGCCGAAGCCCACGATCCTCTCCCGTCAGGCATTTGAAGAACAGTGGAGCGGAGAACTGCTGCTGGTGACCAAGCGTGCCGGGCTCCGTCCGCAGGATTGGCGGTTTGACTTCACCTGGTTTATCCCCTCGATCGTCAAATATCGACGGCCGCTCAGCGAGGTGCTGCTTGGTTCCTTCTTCCTGCAAGTGTTCGGGCTCCTCACTCCGCTCTTCACCCAGGTCGTGATCGACAAGGTCCTGGTCCACAAGGGGCTCACGACCTTGCATGTGCTGACAATCGGCATGCTCGCCCTGGCGCTCTTCGAAGCCGTGCTGGGCGGGCTGCGGACCTACCTGTTTTCGCACACGACGAACCGCATCGATGTCGGTCTTGGCGCGCAATTGTTCCGGCACATGCTGGCGCTGCCGCTGGCCTATTTCGAAGCGCGGCGGGTGGGTGACACAGTCGCGCGTGTCCGCGAGCTGGAGCATATCCGCCAGTTTCTCACTAGCAATAGCGTGACCGTCGTCCTGGATTTGCTGTTTACCGTGGTCTTTCTTGCCGTGATGCTGTTCTACAGTGTGACCCTGACGGCGGTGGTCCTGGCGACGATTCCTCTCTATGCCATCCTCTCAGTCGTCATCACGCCGGTGATCCGAGCCAGGCTCAACGAAAAATTCAATCGTGGCGCTGAAAACCAGGCGTTTCTCGTCGAATCCATTTCAGGCATCCAGACCGTGAAGGCCATGGCCGTGGAGCCCCCGTTACAGCGTAAGTGGGAGGAGCAACTGGCTGCCTACGTGCGGGCCAGCTTTCGTGCGACCAGCTTGATCACGGTGACCAGCCAGGTGGCGTCCTTTATCCAGCGCACGACCACGATCGTGATTCTCTGGGTCGGGGCTTATCAGGTGATGGGCGGAGAGCTGAGCATCGGGCAATTAATCGCATTCAACATGCTGGCCGGCCAGGTGACGAGTCCGATGTTGCGCATCGTGAACCTCTGGCAGGAGTTCCAACAGGTCGGGATTTCCATGCAACGGCTGGGCGACGTCCTCAATACCACACCGGAGCCGGCCTATAACCCCGGCCGGACGACCTTGCCGAAGCTGGCCGGTCGCGTCGAATTCGATCAGGTGAGTTTTCGGTACCGGCCAGACGGACAGGAAGTGCTCCGCGCGGTGTCGCTGACCGTCGAGCCGGGCAAGGTGATCGGTCTTGTCGGGCGTTCAGGCTCCGGAAAAAGCACGATTACCAAGTTAGTGCAGCGGCTCTATGTTCCGGAGCGCGGACGGATTCTGGTGGACGGGATCGATCTTGCCCAGGTCGATCCCGCCTGGCTGCGCCGGCAGATCGGCGTCGTCCTCCAGGAAAATTTTCTTTTCAATCGGACGGTGCGCGACAACATCGCTCTGGCCGATCCCGGCATTCCCATGGAAATGGTCGTGCAGGCTGCCAAGCTCGCCGGTGCTCACGAGTTTATTCTGGAGTTACAGGAAGGCTATGACACGATGGTGGGGGAGCACGGCTGTTCGCTCTCTGGCGGGCAGCGGCAGCGGATTGCCATTGCACGGGCGCTGGTCACGAATCCGAGGATTCTGATCTTTGACGAGGCCACCAGCGCGCTGGATTACGAATCGGAGGCGATCATTCAGCGGAACCTCGTCCACATCTGCAAGGGTCGGACAGTCTTCATCATTGCGCACCGGCTGAGCACGGTTCGGCCGGCTCATTGCATCTATGTCATCGAAAGGGGGGAGGTCATTGAGCGAGGGACACACGAGGAATTGATTCGTCGCGGGGGGTATTATGCCAAGCTCCACAAGTTACAGGAGAGCCCTCTGACTGTCGTGGATGGGACCTCCGCGAGGGCCTAATTACAACTCAAGTAGAACATGAAGAATAGACTTAAGTGCTATGAATAATCTCACTCAAATTGCAGCACGCTACCTGGATGTCTGCAAGGCGGCACGGGAGGATGAACGTCGGCAGCCGGAGAGGATTGTGCCACAGGGCAAAGCGGCCGAATTCCTTCCCGCTGTGTTGGAGATCCAGGATGCCCCACCTTCGCCCGTAGGCCGAGCGGTTGCGGGAACAATCATGCTTGTGTTCGTAACAGGCATCGTTTGGGCGACCGTCGGCAGGATCGACATCGTGGCGGTGGCCCAGGGGAAGGTGATCCCCAGCGGGTATTCCAAGGTTATCCAGCCGGTCATCCAGCAGTTCGAGTCCGGCATCGTGGCGGCGATCCACATTCAGGATGGCTCGGTCGTGAAGAAGGGCGACGTGCTGATCGAGCTCGATCCGACGCAAAACCGGGCTGATCGTGACCGGGCCTCCAACGAGCACCGTGCCGCGAAAGTGGAGGCCGCCCGGCTCCGGGCCCTGATCGCTGGGAAGGCCGCCTTCGAGGCTCCGCCCGAAGGGGACCCGCAATATGTCCTGCTCCAGCAGCAGCTCCTGAAGGACCAACTGTCCGAATATCGGGCCCGAGTGGACGCGTCTCGGCAACTAATCCATCAGCGCAAGTCGGCGATCGATGCGACGAGGGCCAACATCGAGCGCCTGGAGGCCACGGTGCCGATCGAGGAGCAACGGGCGGCGGCCTACAAAAAACTGCTGGCCGAAAAATTCGTCTCCGAAATGGATTATCTTCAGTTCGAGCAGCAGCGTATCGACAAGAAGCAGGAGCTGGAGGGACAGCGGCACCAGCTCAAGCAAAACCAATCGGCGTTGGCCGAGGCGGAGAACAATTATCAGGTACTCATTTCAGATTTTCAGCAAACCAAACAAAGCGAGTTGTCCGCAACTGAGATGAAAGCCGTGTCGCTGGCGCAGGAGGTGGTCAAGACGGGACAGAGGACGGAACTGCAGCGGCTCGTTTCGCCGATCGACGGCGTGGTGCAGCAACTCGCGATCCACACCGTGGGAGGCGTCGTGACGCCGGCGCAACAGTTGATGGTGGTGGTCCCGCAGGACCATCCGGTCGAAGTCGAGGCGCAGGTGGAAAACAAGGATGTCGGCTTCGTGAAAGAAGGGCAGGCAGTCGAGATAAAAGTCGAGGCGTTCCCCTTTACCCTCTATGGGACGATCCCGGGCAGGGTCCTGAGTGTCTCGGATGACGCCGCGTCAATCGAGAAAGTCGGCCTCGTGTATCCCACGCGCGTCAGCCTGGACCGCGCCACGATCCAGGTAGAAGGCAGACAGGTCAACCTCTCGCCTGGCATGGCAGTCACGGTCGAGATCAAGACGAGCCAGCGCCGATTAATCGAATTCTTCCTCAGCCCGCTCCTGAAATCCGTCCAGGAAAGCGCGAGGGAACGCTGACCCCAGAATAATATTGACCAGAATTCTGGTCAACGGTACTATGGAGCCATGTCAAAGACGCTGCCGATTTCGGAGGTCAAAACACGTCTCCCTGAGCTGATCGCGGGTGTGGCTGATCGGGACGAGGAGATCGTCGTGACCAAAAACGGCCGTCCGGCCGCCATTCTGGTGAGCTACGAGGAGTATCGCCGGCAGCAGGAGACGCTGGACATTCTTTCCGATCCGGACATGATGAGGCAGATTCGGCGGAGCCGCCGGTTCTATACCAGGGGAGCGAAGGGGCTGTCGTTCGAGGACGTGTTCGGCGAGCCGCTGGTGCCGATCAAGAAGTCCTCGCGGTAATGAGCGCCTTTCGGCTCGACGTTCCGCCGCATGTGGGCGAAGTTCTCCGTCATTTCCATCCCGACATCAAGCGACCGATCAAAGCAGCGTTGCGGGCCATCAGCAAGAATCCTGCGATTGGAGAGCCGCTAAAGCGCGAACTGGAGGGGCTGTTGAAGTATCGAGTCAGTCGTTTCCGCATCGTCTATGCCGTGGATCGGACGCATCGGGTCGTTCGTGTGATGGCCGTCGGTCACCGGCGCCGAATCTATGATGAGTTGGCGGAAATGGTCCGGCGAAAGAAATAAGCGACTCCGTCTGCGCGTGCGCCTTCTGCAAGCAAGAAAGGGAGGCCGACCGCACGCTCACTCTTGTCTCCACGATCCTTGACGTGTCGGCGCCGCGAGCGCTTTTGCCAACGCTTTCAGAAAACGTATGCGTGGCCAGGGTGTGGCGCCGAAGCGGGCCAGGTGCTCGGTGTAGACCTGACAGTCCACGAGTTGAAAGGCCCAGGCCTCGAGTTGCCTGACCAGGTGGACGAAGGCGATCTTGGACGCATTCGGGCGTTGCGTAAACATGGACTCACCGAAGAACGCGGCGCCCAGCGAAACTCCGTAGAGACCGCCCACCAGTTTCCCCTCGCTCCAGGCTTCCGCGGAATGCGCGACCCCCATTTTGTGGAGCCGATTGTAGGAGTTGATCATCTCGTCGGTAATCCAGGTGCCCCGCTGGCCCGGACGCCGGACGGTGGCGCAGCGCCGGATGACCTCGGCGAAGGCGGTATCAAACCGTATCTCGTAGGGCCGTTTCGCGGTGGTCTTTTCCAAACTTCGGCTCACGTGCAACTCGGCGGGGTGGAGCACCATGCGCGGATCGGGCGAAAACCACAGGACGGGCGAGCGGGCATCGTAGGGCCAGGGAAAGATGCCTTGGGCATAGGCGGCCAGCACGCGCCTGGGATCGAGGCTGCCGCCGACGGCGATGAGGCCCTCGGCATCGGCCTCAGTGGGATCAGGAAAGGCGAACTGTGCCGGGCGACGTGTGGTCATGCTGGGCCGTGATGATGTCCGCGCAGTTGGTGCCGCTTGCGATGGCGCTTTCCAATGTGGCGGGCAAGCCCGTATCGGTCCAGTCCCCGCCTAGATACAGGTTGCGGAAGGGGCTTTGGGGGAGCGGGCGCAGCACGCGCGTGCCAGGGCTGAGCGTCAGGAACGCACGGGGCTCGCGTACGACCCGGCTGTCGAGAAGCTTGCCCGTGTCCGTTCCCGGGTACGCGCAGACCAGCTCGCGGAGCGCCAATTCCGTCAATTCCTGATCCGTCCGCACCGCCAGCTCCGGCTTGCCCGTTGCGACGACGGATACGATCGTCCCGCCTCGATGGGGCGAGGGCCGGCCGGCCAACCAGTGGAAGTTTCGCCGCGCGAACAGGACGAGACGCGGCGCTTGCAGCGCTTGGTCGATCCGAAGGTGCACCGTGAGCGCCGGCGAGTCCGAGAGCCGCGTGAGCTGCTGGAAGTAGGCAAAATGCGTGAGCACCCGTTCCGGCAGGAGGGCGGTCACCTGCTTGTGCGGCACGGCCAAGAGGTAGTGGTCGGCGGTCAGTGTCGTGCCGTCGCGCAACCGCACGCCGGTGACCTGTTCGCCCTCGACGTGGATCAGGACGGCTTCGGCCTGATGCCGGATCGTGCCGCCGGCCCGGGTCAGCCGGTCCGCAAGGGGCTGGAGCAGGAGCGTGTGGAGGCTCTCCGCCGGAATCGCGCAACATGCATGGCGGCGGGCTGCGAGAAAGCAGCGCGTGAAGGTGCTGATCAGGGCGGCGGCCGAGACGGTCGCCGGGTCGTCGCCGATGAGGAAGCGGGCCAGCGGCGCCCAGACGTCCGCGCGCGCGCGCTCCGATTGCCCGCGCTCGGCCAGCCAGTCCTCGGCGGTGCGCTGGTCGAGGTTGGGGGGCAGGGCGGGATCTCCTTCCCAGCTCCGTTCGATGACATCCAAGAGCCGCCAGCGGTCCGTGAGCGGCAGCCCCCCGAACAGCAGCAGGCCGGCGATGGTCTGAAACGGAGCCGGAAGCCACGGCTGCATCAGGCCGACGAGACGCCCGCCGGGCAACAGAAACTCAACGCGGAGGTTGCCCGGCAGGGACACGCGGTCCGCCGTGCCCAGCTCTTTCAGCAGAGCGAGCGTCGCCTTGTGATGTCCCATGAGAACCGGCGGGAGCGCGTCGAGCCGGTCGGTGTCCATACTGCCGGCGAGCAGGCGCCCGCCCACCCGGTCGTGCCGCTCAAGGAGGGTCACGGCATAATTCTTCGTGGAGAGCCGCATGGCAGCGGCGAGCCCCGCTGCGCCGCCGCCGATGACCAGCACCGTTCGAGCCATGGCTAGTCGAAGCGTGTGCGCAGCCACACGCCGGCGGCAATCGCCAGGCGGTAGGCGGGCGGCAGGCTGATGCGTTTCTCGAAGACGTGGTAGCCGGACCGCTCGATGCGGTCGAGGACGCGGGCGTAGACGCCGCGCATCATTTCGGCGGGCAGCAGGGCGCGCCGGTCCTGGGCGGGCAGCGCGGCGAGGATCTCCCGGGCCTTATCGTAAAACCCGCGCGCGCGCAGGCATTGAAAGGCCATCAGGTCGTGGAAGCGGGGCGAGACCCGGCGCTGGAGAAGATGCTCCTCCGGGTAGCCGAAGCGACGCAGGTCTTCCAGCGGAAGGTAGATGCGGCCGCGCTCGGCGTCCGTGCCCAGATCACGCAGGATGTTCGTCAGCTGGAAGGCCATGCCGAGACTGATCGCGTAGTCTTTCGCCCGCGGGTCGCGGGTGCCGAAGATGTAGAGACAGATGAGCCCGACCACGCCGGCGACGCGGTAGCAGTAGCGCGACAGCTCGTCGAACGTCACGTAGCGCGACGCCGTCAGGTCCATTTCGACGCCGTTGATCAGGTCGTCGAGATATTCCCTGGGAATGCCCAGGTGCCGCACGTGGGCGGCCAGGCTCACGGCGACGGGATGCGTCGGCGTGCCGCCGTAGACGGCGTTCACTTCGGCGCGCCACCGGCGGATCGCGTCCTTCGGGTCGCTGCCGGCCGGCGCCTCATCCACGGCGCTGTCCACTTCCTTGCAGAACGCATAGATGGTGTACATGGCCTCGCGCCGCGCCGCGGGCAGGAACAGGAAAGAATAGTAGAAATTGCTGCCGCTCCGCTTGGTGACGGCCGTGCAATGGGCCTGGGCTTCGGCAGGAGTCATGACACCGGGGTGCGGCTGGCGAGGGCGCGCCAATCCTGTTCGCCCAGACGCTGCGCCGCCTCGGAACGGATGTCCGGCACGAGGGACGGAAACAGGCAGGCCGCCAGGATCTCCACGCCGTCGATCAGGCGCGGGCCGGGGCGGTTGAAATAGGCCGGGGCATCCACCACAAAGACGTTCCCCTGCCGGACAGCCGGCAGATCGCCCCATCCTGGTTTCGTGATCAGGCAATCCAACTCGCGTTTCGCGCGGGCAATCGAGAATCCGCAAGGCATGACGATCAGCACGTCCGGCTGTGCCGTTTGAACCTGCTCCCAGGTGATCTGCACGGATGGGGAACCGGGCGTGCCCAGCGCGTCGACTCCGCCGGCGCAGGCCACCATCTCTGGCACCCAGTGGCCTGCCACATACAGAGGGTCGAGCCACTCGATGCACACCACCCGCGGACGCGTTTCCGCGTGCGCGACCTGGAGCAGCACGGTCTCCAGCCTGCTCCGCAGCTGCTCCGCGAGGACCGAGGCCTCGTCCGCCCGGCCGATGGCGTCGCCGATCCGCTCAAGATCGGCCAGCACGTCATCGAGTGTCGAGGGGCTTAACGACAGCACGCGCGGTGGAAACGGCAACGCGTGGATGGCCCGCTTCAGTTGCGCCGGCGTGACGGCGCAGGCGTGGCACAGGTCCTGGGTGATGACCAGGTTCGGCCGCACGCGGCCGAAGAGAATCTCGTCCAGCTCGTACAGCAGCTCGCCGTTCTTCAGACTCTCGCGCACGCGCCGGTCGATCTCGGCGCTGGACAGCCGTTCCGGGTCCACGGTCGCCCGGACGAGCACCGGCTTGGTCCGGATCTCCGGCGGGTAATCGCATTCGTGGCTGATACCGACCAGGTGCCGGGCACGCCCGAGGGCCGCGACGACTTCGGTGGCGCCGGGGAGCAGCGAGCAGATTCTCATCTCACCGGCCCTTCCCGCCGTCCGGAGGCCACAGCCGGGCTTCCAGCTCCGGCAGGTTCACGTCGGCCAGGGACTGCGTCAGCGCGTCGGCTTCGTGGAGATCCTGGATCGTGTGCGTGTTGGCGACCGCCAGGACTTTCATGCCCGCGGCCCGTCCCGCCTGGATGCCGGGAATCGAATCCTCGATGACGAGGCAGTCCGCCGGCGTCAACCGGGGCTGTCCGGCTCGCGCGGCGCGGTTGAGCGAGGCCATGGCGTGCTGAAACGGTTCCGGGTCGGGCTTGCCGTGGCGGACGTCCTCCGCGCTCGTGATGTGCTCGAACTCCTTGCGGATGCCCGCGCATTCGAGGATGTACTCGATCTCGTGGCGCAGCGCGCCGGACGCGATGGCCAGGCGGTGGCGCGCGGCCGCGTCGCGGACCAGCTCCCGCACGCCGGGGAAAATCACCAGGTGTTGCTTGATGTGGTCGAGATAGGCGCGGGCTTTCCTGGCCACGAGTTCCTCGATCCGTTGTTGGGGAGCGTGGTGGCCGTGGGCGGTCAGGAAGGCCTGGAAGCAGCCCTTGTCGTCGTAGCCGAGGTATCGGGCGTAATATTCCTCGGGGCTCAGGAACAGTCCTTCTTCGCCCAGCACCAGCTGAAAGGCGGCGAGGTGGATCGGCTCGCTGTCTGCCACGACGCCGTCGAAATCGAACATGATCGCGCGGAGCATGGATCCTCGCTCAACCGCGTGGATAGGCGGGCATTATAGCACGGGGCATTCCCCGCGACGGCAACGGCGCTGGCGGGGGACAGGCGTCGAAACGGCTACTTCTTGGCTCGCAGGTTTTTTTCCTGGATCCAGCCGGTGGAGCCCTGCGGCGTGCGGACGGAGTAGACCCAGGCATTGTTGTGCAGGTCTGCGTCCAGCACCTTCAAGACCGAGCCTGGCTTGGCGGTCGCCGGCCCCGGCTTGGTGCCGGCGGAATCAGCCGTCAAGCGGATCGGCGCGCCCACGAACACCTTCTGCCCCTCGTGAAATTTCGGAGAGGGGATGGCGACGGGTGGCGCCGGCGCAACCGGAGTGGGGATGCTTGCAACGACCGCAGGGGCAGGCGGTTTAGCCGCTGCCGGAGCGGCGGGGACCGGAGCAGGGACTGGGACCGGTGCCACTGGCGCAGGCGCAACCGGCTTCGGGGCTGCCGCCGGTTGAGCAGGGGCAGAAGGCGCGGCCGGTGCAACAGAAACCGGGGCAGGAGCCGGGGCAGGCACTGTTGAAGCCGGTGCAGCCGGCTGAGCAGGCGCGGCGGCTGGCGTCGCGGGAGCAGACACCGGTTGAGCAGGGGCAGGCGGCGGAGTCGCCGGCTTCGCAACCTTGGGCGGTGGAGCAGGGGGCGTCTCGCCCGGAGCATCCCCGAGCAGATTCGCCAGAAAATCAGGATTCATCGCCAGGTAGCCGCCGGCGCCGGCAATGACCAACACCAGCACCAGAAACAGAAGCCGTTCTTTACTGCTTGGAGGCGTCGGGCCTTTTTTCCCGGGAGGGCCCAGGACAACGGTCTTGTCCATGTCGGGGGACTGGCCCGCATCACCGGCGGGAGCCGGTTCTTTGGCGAAGAAGACGCTCCACCCTGGCAGAGCGTTGGCAGAGAGTGCGATGCCTGACGCGACGCCCATCACGGATCCTCCTTGGCCTAGCGCAAACGTTGGGCAGTAGATAACACTATCCGCCTGTTCTGTCAAACATTCTCATGGGTTACGGTAGGGAGCGTGGCCGGTCAGGAGGCGGCGACGGTGAAGCCGGCGTAGCCGACGACCCGGGCGCGATCGCCGCCCCGGTCTCCGGACGTCGCGTATTGGATGAGCGTGGCATGCGTGCTGCCGAGCGCGCGCGCAGCGTGCAGAACGGCGAGCGTTGGCGCGACGCCGCACATGGAAATCTGGTGGTCGGTCACGGTCGCGTCCAGCCCGTCAGGGTCGAGGCGTTCAATGGCTGTGATGGCGTGACGGTCCTTCTCTCTGGTGACCTGGTCCGATTCGTAATGGTTCATGTCCGTGCTGGCCAGGAGCAGCGGCCGTGTATCGGGAGACCGGTCCGTCCCGCTCAAGTCCCCGACCAGCGCTGCGAGACAGTGCCCGAGCGTCCGGCACACGGCGGGGTTACTCGTGCCCAGCACGATCGGGACGATCCGGACGTCCCGGCGTTGCTGCCGCAAGAATGGCAATTGCACTTCCAGGCAATGTTCCTGCTGGTGGGCGGAGGTGTCAGCTTCCGCGCTCGGATAGCGCGCGAGAATCGCCTGCGCGAGATTGCGGTTGACGGAGACGGCGCCGCCCGGAATCTGCCAGGCGCCTTCCGGATACACCGAGACGGCCGGGCCCATGCCGGTGTGGTTGGGGCCGATCAGGATGACGGTATCGGGCAGGGCGACGCGGCCGAGGACGGCGCCGGCGACGTGACCGGAGTACATCAAGCCGGCGTGGGGACAAATGACGGCGATCATCGGGACGGCGGGCGCCGGAGCGGCCAGGTAGCCGGCGACCTCGGTTTCCAATGCCGAGGCGGATGCGGTGTAGAACCGACCGGCGACTGCGGGCGGGCGAATCATACGGTGATCAGCAATACTGCACGTTGGCGCACGACAACACCTGTTTCTCGCGGCTGCCGGTCCGGAAGACCGTGAGCCCTTTGCAGCCGAGCCGGTAGGCGAGGCGGAACGCCGAGGCGACATCGGCTTTAGTTGCCGTCGCCGGCAGGTTGATCGTTTTGGACACGCCGCTGTCGCTGTAGCGCTGGAACGCGGCCTGCATCCGGACGTGATGCTCCGGCTGGACGTCGTGGGCGGTGACGAAGAGGCGCCGGATGTCGGACGGGATGCCCGTCAAATGCTGGATGGATTCGTTCTGCGCCACCTGCTCGATCAGGCGGGCCGAATAGATGCCGGCCGCCCGCGCCCGCGCGGCGAATTCCGGATGCAAGGACGTCAGCCGGACGTCCTCCATGACGGTCCGGGTGAAACTGACACCGTAGAGCGGTTCGATGCCTGGCGAGCAATCGGCGATGATGCTGATCGTGCCGGTCGGCGCGACGGTGGTGATCGTGGCGTTGCGGAGGCGGAGACCGTCGGACTCCAGACGGCTGCCTTTGAAGTTGGGGAACAGGCCGCGTTCGCGGGCGAGATCCGCGGAAGCCGCCCGGCCCTGCTCCCGGATGAATTTCATCACCCGCTCGCCGGTCGCGAGTGCGTCTTTCGTCTCGTAGGGAATGCCCAGCGCGATGAGCAGGTCGGCAAAGCCCATGACGCCGAGGCCGATTTTACGGTTGCCTTTGGTGGTGGCCTCGATGTCCGGGAGCGGGTAGTGGTTCATGTCCAGCACGTCGTCGAGAAACCGCACGGCCAGCCGGACCGCGCCGGCGAGGCGGTCCCAATCGATGCGGACGCGCTTCGCCCGTCCCGTCACGAAGCGGGCCAGATTGATGGAGCCCAGCGTGCAGGATTCATAGGCGAGCAATGGCTGCTCGCCGCAGTTGTGTGCGACCAACCCGTTGGCATCGAAAGCGTGCAGGCCGGGCACCTGTGCATCGAACACGTCCTCAACGCCGTCAGCCGTGACGGACCCGACGCGGGCGGTAAAGCGCTCGCGATTCAGCCGACATTTGTAGGCGTGCAGCAAATCGGCCAGGCGAGCTGCTTTCGTGCTGTCGCAGAAACCGATGACCTCCTGAAAACGGAGCAAATTATCTCCAGTCACCACGAGTTCGTGCTGGCTTTGCGTTTGATATTGTTTGCGCCCTCCCTTGCCGTCCGGCAAGCTGCTGGATCCGGCGATCCGGCGATTGACATAGATTGTGGAGGCGATTCCGAGCCGGAGCAGTATCCGCTGCACGGCCTGCAGGCGCGGTAGGTCAGTCTGACCAAGTCGGACGCTGACGCCTTTTGCTTGGCTGCCTTGAACCGAACCGTCTGCATCGAAAAATCCGCGCAGAAATCCTGCGCAGAACTCTCCGGAGCCCTGTTCCATCCTCGGGGTGATCGGTTTGTGCCCTGGCGCCATGCCGCAATCTAGGGCCAGGTCGCGGAGGGCGCTCACGACCAAGCGGCTTTCGCTGCGGCCGGGTACCGTGATCCATCCCTTGAAGTCGCATCGGTGGGGGAGGGTGTAGGCGCATCGCAACGCTTCCTGCATGATGCTGGCGATACCGGGGCCGGCTGTGTGCCAGACTGAAACTACGGCCTTGTCGGATTTGAGCGTGCCGTCTCCAACCAGCAGGCCAAGCAGGTAGCCCTGCTCCCGTGTGTAGGGACCTTTCCACAGCGGCACCGTTCGATGATCGTTCAACCGCACTTCATCGCCTGGCTGGAGATCGGCGGCTGCACACCATTCCTGCGCCGCTCCATACCGGGTTTTATGCACGACTCGCTGGATTCGATGGTCGGCAGTGAGACGGAGAGCATAGCCTTCTTTGGTGCGGAGTGTGACCACCGCGCGCGTACCGGTGTGGAAAAATCCTTCGGGGCCTGAGGCATGCGGTTCACCGTTGACATAGGCCGTAAACGGCAGACCGATCAGATCCTGCACCTGTCGCGGGCCCTCGGATGTCTGCACCCAGGTGTCGATCGTCACACAGGGGTTACAGGACTCGATGCGGCCGATGTGCGGCGTCGGATTCTGCGCGTTGATCGTGTCGAGGAAGACGACGCCCGGCTCGCCCGTGCTCCAGGCGGCTTCGACGAGCCGGTCGAAGACGGCGGATGCGTGAAGCCGTCCCGCGGCGCGGCCCGTGCGAGGGTTCACGAGCGCATAATCCCGGCCCCGTTCCAGCGCCTGCATGAAGGCGTCGGTCAGGCCGACGGAGATGTTGAAGTTGGTCAGCTCGGAGAGATGCTGTTTGGCCGCGACGAACTCGAGGATGTCGGGATGATCTACGCGGAGAATGCCCATGTTCGCTCCGCGCCGGGTGCCGCCCTGCTTGATGACCTCCGTGGCCATGTTGAAGACGCGCATGAACGAGACCGGGCCGGAGGCTACGCCGCTGGTCGAGGCGACGCGGTCGTTCTTGGGGCGCAGGTGGCTGAACGAAAAGCCAGTGCCGCCGCCGGACTGGTGGATGAGAGCCTGGTGCTTGACGGCGTCGAAGATGGACTCCAGCGAGTCGTCCACCGGCAGGACGAAGCACGCCGAGAGCTGCTGGAGATCGCGCCCGGCATTCATCAGCGTCGGCGAGTTCGGCAGGAAGTCCAGCCGGCGCATCAATGCCATGAACGACGCGCCGGTGCGGGACACGGTCGCGCGCGATCCCGCGTAGAGCCGCTCGGCTTCGGCGACGTTCGCGGCGACGCGGCGGAACAGCTGCGTCGGCGTTTCCACGGGCGTGCCCTCGGCATTCTTGGCCAGGTACCGCCGGCGCAGCACGGTCATGGCGTTGGCCGACAGCCCGGGCGCGTGTCTGTGCGTGGCAGGCATGTGCGTGGCTCCTGAAGCAAGACGCGTGTCATCATTATAAGTGAAATGTCTCTCTGACACCATGCGCGGCCGGTCACGAGGACTCCCGTCCGGTTCGAAAAGGGCTTGCCTCTGCGGCCCGAAGTTTGGCACGATGGGGGTGTGAGGAGACACGGATGACGAGCTGGTCCCGCCCCGATCCGCTGACGCGCGATCTGATTCATCTCATCAACGCGCGGCGCCACGACCACGGTGACGCCGATGCGGCGATCGACACGCTGCAGGCCCTGCTGGAACAGGATCGCGAGCAGGACGTGTTGACTGTGCTGGCCGCCCTCGACGAAGAGATGGCCGAGTGGCTGTTCGATCTGCTGGCGGAAGCGGCCTGCTCGATCTCGATGGGGGAGGGAACGGACGACAAGCCGCGGTACGCGCTCCTGGGCGCGCTCGAGCTGCCGCTGCAGGCCGACTTGCGGATGCCGTTGCAGCTGAAGCTCGATCCGCTGGCGACCGCGGACCTGCTGCGGGAGCACCTGCATCTGCCGGCCGGCGTGGTGGTCATGGCCGAGCCGCGGCTGCTGACGGACACGACGATCGAGCGGTTGACGCTGAATGGCCTGCACCAGCATATCGTCGGTCTGGCGGAGGGACAGCGTCGCCAGGTGATCGCCGCGCGGGTCCATCCGCCCGTCGAGTCCACGGCGTTTCTGCTGTTCGAGCTGCTGGGATCGCCGGAGCCCGGCTTGCCGGACTCGATCGACGAATCCAGCCGGCAGGCGCTCCTGCAAGGATTGGTGGCCCAGTGTCCGGAGCTGGCGCCGGCGCCGCAGATGCTGGAAGCCCCGGTGTTCGCCAGCTATGCGATGTTCGACGCGCAGAACGCCGTCCGGTTGCACCGGCTGGCCGATGAAACAGTGGAAGTCTGGCGGGATCTCGATCCGGCCGTGCGGGGCCGGACGATCGTGCATCTGCACACGCAGTGCGGGAACGGGGTCTACATGCCGGTCTGGACCGACCTGTTTGACCCGGAGCTGCCGGAAGACCATGGCCCGGTCTGGACGTCTCCGGACGTCTGGGTCTTCACGGCCGATCTGCCGATCGAATGGCCCGGCGAAATGCTCACCAACCGGCTGCTGGCCGAAGGCTGCACCCGGTTTGAGAATCACATCGTCGAGACGCCTGACAACTGACGAGTGATGGCGCACGATCCGCTGACAGTACGGTTCTGGGGAACGCGCGGGTCGGTGCCCACACCGGGCCATCAGACCGCGAAGTACGGCGGCAACACGTCCTGCGTCGAGGTGCGTGCCCAGGACGGAACGATCATCGTCCTCGATTGCGGGACCGGCGCGCGGCTGCTGGGACTCGATCTGTTGAAGTCGGCCGCCCGCCCGCTCCGGATCAACCTGTTCATCGGCCATACCCACTGGGACCACATCCAGGGATTTCCTTTTTTCACGCCCGCGTTTCTGCCCGATACCGAGTTGAACGTCTTCGCGCCCGCCGGCTTGCAGCGGACCGTCCAGGACGCGCTGGCCGGGCAGATGCAGTATTCCTATTTCCCCGTGACGCTGCGCGATTTGCGGAGCCGCATCCATTTCACGGAACTCGAGGAAGGGTTTTTCCGGCTGGGCGATGTGACGGTCGAAACACAACATCTCAACCACACGGCCCCGACGATCTCCTTCCGCATCTCGAGCGGCGGCGCGACGGTCGCCTATGTGACGGATCACGAGCCGTTTTGGAATCCCTCCGGCTCGCAGTTCAAGCATCCTGGCGATCAGCGGCACGTTGCGTTTCTCAACGGAGCCGATCTCGTGATTCACGACGCTCAGTACAGCCTGGAAGAATATCCCTCCAAGGTCGGGTGGGGGCACAGCACCGTGGACTATGCGGCCGAGGTGTCGCTGGCGGCCGGTGTCAAGCAGCTGGCCCTGTTCCATCATGATCCGCTGCACGACGACGCGGAAATCGCGCGGATGGAAGGCGTGGCCAGGAGTCTCGTCAAGGAGCGCGGGGCCCAGTTGGACGTGGTGGCTGCGGCGGAGGGGTTGACGGTGGAGGTGCGGGGCAACCGGTCCGCGCGACCGCCCGACGAATCGTCGGCCTTTCGACGGCGTTCGATCGTCGGCGAGCGCGTGCTCGTGGTCGGGGCGAAGGAAGCCGAGGTGGCGTCGATCAGCCAGATTCTGGCGGAAGACGGGCTGGTCTTCCTGGCGGCCCAGGACGCGCACACGGCGCTCGTTCATGCGACCGACGTGCCGCCCAGTCTGCTGATCATCGAGAAACAGGTGCCGGGCGGCGATGGCGCCGGGGTCATCAAGCAAATCCGGGCCAAATTGGACCGTCCCAACCTGCCGGCGCTCATGCTGACGGACGAATCGGATCCAACCAGCGGACGGGTGCTGATCGGGGCCGCGGACGATTATCTGGCGAAGCCGATCGTGCCGCCGATGCTGCGTGCGCGCATCAGGGCCTGGTTGACCCGCGCGATCACGGCGTCGGCGGGGCAACGTGCGGAACAGGGCGTGCGCGATGAGCCGTCGGGTGCGAGCGCCGTCAGCACCGAGCCGGTCGGCAAGACGTTGGCGGGGGCCTATGCCGGGTTGCTCGCGGCCGCGCCGCTGTTTCAGGCGCTGTCCCCGGAACGGTTGACCGGTCTGGTGAGCAAGGCGACCGAGCGGGTGTACCTGCCGGGGCAGACGATCTTCCGGCAGGGCGAGGCGGGCGCCCACGTGTACGTCATTCTCGGAGGGCAGGCCCGTATCGTCGAAGCGACGCCGGAGGCGCCGCTGGTGGACCGGTTCGTCGGCGAGCTGGGGCAGGGCGAGATTGTCGGCGAAATGGGGCTGCTGCTCGACCAGTCGCGGACGGCGACGGTGATGGCCGTGGAGCGGACGCGGTGCCTGATGATCCCGCAGGACGACTTCATGGAGGCCCTGGAGCAGTCTCCGCCGCTGGCGATGGGGCTCTTGCGCATGCTCGCGGCGAGGTTGCAGAACATGAACCGGCTCCTGGCCCGAACCGCTCCCGATCCGCTGACCGTCCTGGCCGGCCGGCGCGCGTTTCACGACCAGTATCGGCGCCTGGCCGCCGGTGCGCGCCGGCGCCGCAGCAGCGTGATTCTCCTGAGCCTGGACGTCCTGCATCTCAAAGAAATCAACGACCACTTCGGCTACGCGATGGGCGACGAAGTGCTGCGCGCGGTGGCGGATGCGCTGGTCGAGTCCACGCGCACCACGGATCTGGTCTCGCGGTACGGCTCGGACGAATTTGCCGTGCTGCTGGTCGATGCCGGGCAGGACCAGGTGGAGGTGATCATCGACCGCGTCACGCACAAGCTGGCCGAATTAGGGAAGCGGCGGGCGCTGCCCCGCAAGGTGGAGTGCTACGTCGGGGTCGTCGTCAGCCCGGTCCCGCCGGAATCCGCCGAGGAGCTGCTGCGCGAGGCCGACCTGGACATCAACCGGCAGAAGATCTGATTCCCTCCGCCACGACGCATCCGCCCGGCTTTTCGTCCCTTGTCGGGTCCGGGAGACGACGGCCATTTGTATGTGGCGTCGTCACGTGGTAGACTGCACCACCGTACGAGCCACGGTGCACTCCTGTTTCTCGCGCCCCGTCTTGCCGGACCTGTTCCCCGCGCGATCGTTTTCCAGGCACGCTGCTCTTACGGCTCATCGCGTCTTCCCTATGCAATTCGTGTTCGTGTGTGTCCGAGGAGCCAACGCAGGAGTATGGGCAAGCTCAACGCTGATCCGATCGTCACCTTTCCGGACGGCGAACAGTTGCTGGTGAGCACGACCTATTGCGGGGAAGGGAATTTTGTCTGCGAGCTGTATATGGCTGGCGTGGGGCACGAGGGCCGGATAGGCCTGCGAGCCGTGTCGAATCTGCCCGAGGCGTCGACCTGTCTCCAGGCCCAGGCCAGCGCCTATGCCTATGCCAGACAACTCTATCCGGGCACGGCGGACGGAATGAAGAAGCCTCCCTATCTGATCTGGTCTGGACCGTCTCTGCCGTCGGTCGAGCCGGTTGCACGGTCGAGAGGTTTCCAGCGGCGTCGCGGATAGGACCATCCGGTCGAAACGAAAGAAGAGACGGACATGGCGTGTCGTATCGTCCCAAAAGGATTCAAGGCCAAACGCATCAAGCGGCAACCCAAGATCAGGTGGCAGCGATTCGGGCTTGCTATGATGGTGCCGGAAAAACTTCCCACGCCCATCGAAGAAATACGGCGCCAGGTGCTGGTGCTGGCCAGTCGGGGCATGAAGCCGGGCACGCGGTCCAAGCCTCCCGTCCCCCATGCCGGCGGCGCGCTGCACCGCCGACGGCGAGGCGCGACTGAGTAGACGCGGGCAACAACCACGCAACAGTCTTGAAAGCGAGGCGGTGACAGCCTCAGGAGGATCCCATCGGCAGACCGAGCAAACCGACGCTCAAAAAGCGCGACCGTGAGCGTGCCAAACAGCTGCAGCAGAAAGAGAAAGAAGCGCGCCGCGAACAGCGGAAGGCGGAGAAGGCCAACCGTCCTGCCTCAACCGAGGGGGAAGATCCGGATCTCGCCGGGATGGTGTGGGGGCCGCAGGAACCTTTATATTAGCGCCCTGGGGGAGAGAACTTACCGTCCGAAGCGTCCGACTCCACCACCGCCCCCGAACGTATTGAACGTTCCCGCATTCGGCGTCAACGGCACGACCGGCGCCATCTGCTCACGCGGCATGATCGACCCCCTCGGCGTGAAGGGCAGGATCGGCGCGGGCGTGAGGCCGGCCGGCGGCGCGTTCAAGCCTGAGTTGGGAGGGGGGAGGGTCAGGATTGTGCCGGACTGCAGGCCTCCATGTGGCGAAGAAAACTGGTAGGTCTGGAATCCGCCGCCCAGGTCCATGATCGTACCCATGTTCCCGTGCGAGTCCGAATAACTGCGAAAGCCTCCGCCGAGATCAAGGACGGTGCCGCTCGTCCCGTCGCTTCCCTGAATGATGCTGAGGCCCTGCGCCCCCGCGCTGCCGGCCCACAGCAGAGCACAGATGATCAGGATTCGTGATGCGGCGTTCATGTTCAGCCCCCTTTGGTGAGAGCAGCCTTCTACACACATCATAACAGGTCCCGAACGGTGCGTGGGAGGGGCGTGGGAGAACGCTACACTGATGCGGCGCGCTTGAGCGGCTCCAGCAGCTTGGCAGGGACTTGGAGCCCCCCGCGGCCGACGCCGACGTCGATGTCCGGCTTGGTCACTCCGTGGAAGTCGCTGCCGCCGGTGACGAGCAGGTCAAGCCGCCTGGCGATGTCGAGATATTCGGCGGTCTGTTTGGGAGAGTGCGTGCTGTAGTGGACTTCGATCCCGCCTAAGCCGCCGGCCTTCAATTGCGCACAGAGCGTGAAGAGCCCCTCGCCGTTCTGTTTCACCCAGGTCGGATGGGCCAGCACGGCGATGCCGCCGGCTTCCCTGATCCAGGCCACGGCCTCGGCCGGTTCCGGCAGCTCCCGCGGTACGTAGGCGGGCTTGCCTTCCGCGAGGTACCGGTCAAACGCCTCTTTGGCATCACGCACGTAACGCTTGTCCATCAGCACGCGTGCGATGTGCGGGCGGCCGACCGAGTCGGTGCCGGCCAGCCGGCGCACCTCGTCGTAGGTGAGGTCGAGGCCGAGCGCGTTGAGCTTTTCCACGATCAGGGGATTGCGGCGGTGGCGGCTCTCGCGCAGGCGGGCCATGCGGCTGTTCAGCGTCGGATCCTGCCACGCCAGGAAATAGCCGAGGATATGCAGCTCGCTCGCGCCGAGCCGAGAGCTGATCTCGACACCGGGGATGATCTCGATGCCCAGGCGGGAGCCGGCTTGCAGGGCTTCGGGGATGCCGTCGGTGATGTCATGGTCGGTGATGGCGAGGGCGGTCACGCCCGCCTTGTGGGCCAGTTCCAGCACCGCCGAGGGGCCGAGGCTTCCGTCCGAGTGGGTCGTGTGGAGGTGGAGGTCGATGCGACTCATCATGAAAATGGTTGATGGTTAATGGTTGATGTGGAGAACCTGAACCGGGTTATTTTTTCTCTCATTTACCAGTGACCATTACCCATCAACCATTCTTCTGGCCGATTAGCCTGGCGGTGAAGGCGGAGCCGCCGCCGTGGACGTCCGCATGCTCGCCTTCGCTGTAGTGCAGGATGCGCATGCCCGTGGTCAGATGCAGCAATTCGTTGTGCGCGAGGCAGAACTCGGGGCGGCGCGGGTGTTGGCGGCGCAGGTGATTGTCGATCAGGAAGGTTTCGCAGACCAGCACGCCGCCCGGCTTCAGGGCGCGGAGCAAAGCCGGGAACAGGGGCCGGTACAGATAGAAAAACACCAGCACCGCGTCATAGTGCGCGGCCGGGATGTCGGGCGGATGGACGGGGTCCTCCAACTCGACGGCACGGACGGTGACCGACGTCATCCCGCGCCGAGCGGCCGCCGCGGACGCTTCGGCCAGCGCCTGTTCATCCCGGTCGATGGCGTCGACGGTGCAGCCCTGCGCGGCGAGAAAGAGCGTGTTGCGGCCCCGCCCGCACGCGACATCCAGGACGTGCCCGGCAGGCAGCAGATGGACGTGGTCTTTCAGAAATTGCGCCGGAAACGGATCGGCCGCTACCAGAGGCCTTGTCCGCTCGAGCCGGACGCCGACTGATCCTGAAACGCCGGCCACCGGCGGAATGGTTTTCCTGACCCAGAGCTTCACGGCGGCGACGGGAAATTCCGCGAACAACACCGTCAGGAGCTCCTCGCCTAGAGTTTCCAACAGGACATAGGGCTGTTTACGGCCGACTTCCAGCAGGCGTGCGGCCACGGCAGCGTAGTCCACGGCGTTGGCAATGTCTCCGGTCGAGGCGGCAAGGACGAATGTCCCAGGAGCGTACTCGAGTTCTAGATCGATCGCGATCGGCTGAAGCGCCCGGCGCTCAGCGGTCGTCACGCCGCAATGTCCTTGAAATTCAAGGCGTTCAATTATCAGGCGTTCGGCCATGCGGCATTGTCGTTGATGAGCCGGCCATCCGTCAAGAAAGCTCCTGCTTGCTTGACTACTATTCCAGGCGACTCCTATAATCGTTCCACGATCCGTTTCTATGACAGCGAACGCTGCAATTTTGCGTGGAAAATGGGCGATCTGACGCACTTCAACAAGGCCGGTCGTGCGCGGATGGTTGATGTCTCGCAGAAGGCATCGACCGACCGGGCGGCAACAGCCCAGGCCCGGGTTTCGATGTTGCCGGAAACCCTCGCGCTGATCCGGAAGGGCAAGATCGCCAAAGGCGACGTGCTGGCCGTGGCCCAAGTGGCCGGCGTCATGGGCGCCAAGCGGACGCCCGATCTCGTTCCGATGTGCCACCCGCTGCTGATCAGCAGCGTGGATCTCTCGTTTCAAGAAGAGCCGCAACCGGACCGGGAAGGCCGTTGCGCCATCACCGTCATGGCCACCGTCAAGACGACCGGCCAGACGGGCGTCGAGATGGAGGCCATGACGGCGGTGTCGGTCGCGGCCCTGACGATCTACGATATGTGCAAGGCGGTGGACAAGGGCATCACGTTCGGCGACATCTGCCTGCTGTCGAAGTCCGGCGGAAAATCGGGCGCCTATACCAGGCCATGATCACCATCAAACTCTTCGGCCTCATCAAGTCCCTCGCGAACAACCAGCCCGAGCTGTCCGTGGCGCTCAGCGGCGGGCGGCGGGTGAAAGACCTCGTCGCGACGCTGGCCGCGCAGCATCCGAAGATCGGTGAATTGATTCACCAGAAGCGCGTGCTGATCTCCGTCAATCAGGACATCGCGCACGAGGATGCCGAGATCCGGGAGGGCGACGAAGTGGCCCTGCTGCCGCCCTTTGCCGGCGGCGGGAACGGGTCGGACGACGCGATGCTCGTGCGCGTCCAGCGGGAGACCTTCTCCGTCGATGCCGAGATCGACCGGGTGCGCAAGCGGTCCACGCGCATCGGCGGGATCTCGGTCTTCCTGGGGACCGCGCGGGACCGTTCCAAGGGCCACGACGTCAGCTCCATCACGTTCGAACACTACGAGGGCATGGCGCAGAAGAAGCTGCGCGAAATCCGCGAGCGGGCGCTGAAGCAGTTCGAGGCGCTGGAGGTGCTGATTCTGCACCGCTACGGGGAGATCCGCGTCGGCGACAACATCGTGCTCATCGTCGTCGGCGCCGAACACCGGGCGGATGCCTTCAAGGCCTGCCGGTGGTGCATCGACGAACTCAAGCAGATCACTCCCATCTGGAAGCTCGAGCACACGCCCGCCGGTGAAGTCTGGGTGGAGGAGCATCCATGAGCGAGGTCCCGCGTGACGTCCAGGATACGTACGGGCGGCCGCTGAAGAGCCTGCGCCTGTCCGTGACGGACCGCTGCAATCTCCGCTGCAAGTACTGCATGCCGGAGGAGGAATACACGTGGCTGCCGCGCGACAACGTCCTCACGTTCGAGGAGATGGCCGCCGTGACGGGGCATTTCACCGACCTCGGCGTGGACAAGGTCCGGCTGACCGGCGGGGAGCCGCTCCTGCGGCGCGATTTGCCCCGGCTGGTCCGCCTGCTGTTCCAGAACCGGCGGATCACGGACCTGGCGCTGACGACCAACGGGATTCTGCTCGGCGATCAGGCCCAGGACCTCTTCGATGCCGGGGTCCATCGTCTCACCGTCAGCCTGGACACCCTGCGCCCGGACCGGTTTCGCGCGCTGACGCGGCGCGACGAGCATGCCCGCGTGCTCGACGGCATCCAGGCGTCGCTGCGGGTCGGCTTTACGGGGCTCAAGCTGGACACCGTCGCCATCAGGGGATTCAACGACGATGAATTGACGGATCTGATCGAATTCGGCAAGCGAATCCGGGCGGAAGTGCGCTTCATCGAATACATGGACGTCGGCGGCGCGACCGACTGGTCCATGGACCAGGTCTTGTCGCGCGCCGCGATGCTGGAGATGCTGGGCCGGCGGTACGGCCGGATCGAGCCGGTCGCGGAACGCGGGTCGGCACCGGCCCAGCGATACGTGCTTCCCGACGGGACGACGTTCGGCATCATCCCGTCGACCACGACCCCCTTCTGCGCCACCTGCGACCGCAGCCGTGTGACGGCGGACGGGATGTGGTATCTGTGCCTCTATGCCAAGGACGGGACCGACTTGCGGCAGCCGCTGCGCGCCGGAGCCTCGCCCGATTCGATCAGGGCGCTGATCCGTTCCGTGTGGGAGGGACGCAAGGATCGCGGGGCGGAGGAGCGCAAGGCGCTGGAGCAGGCCGGGGTCAGGGAAGAGCGGCTGATCGAGGTCAAAAAGCTCCGGGAAGATCCGCACCTGGAAATGCACGCGCGTGGCGGCTGAAGCCGGAACGCGGAACGTCGCGTCCCGCTTCGTGTCTCGCTACGCGAGCTTCTCACCATCCTGACACCATGCCCGATCCGCAGTTCCTCACCATGCTCGGCCTCGGCTTCCTCCTGGGGGCGCGCCACGCCCTGGATGCCGACCATATCGTGGCGGTATCGACCATGCTGGCGCGCGCGCCCGATTTTCGCCGGTCGGGACTCGTCGGGTTGTGTTGGGGCGTGGGGCATACGGCCGTGCTGTTGGCTGTCGGGCTGGCGGTGATCTCCCTCCACGTCACGATTCCTGAATCGGTCGCCCAGGCCTGCGAAGCAGGAGTCGGCGTCATGCTGATCGCCCTGGGTGGCGCCTTGGCACTGACGCTGTACCGTGAGCACTGGCATCTGCACGCCCACGCGCACGACGGGGAGCGGCACCTGCACCTGCACAGCCACCGTCTGGGCACGGACCACAGCCACCGGCACGGATGGTCCGACTCGCTGCGCCCCGTTCTTGTCGGCATGGTGCACGGATTGGCCGGGTCGGCTGCGTTGATGCTGATCGTGCTCTCCACGGTCCGGACCACCTGGGAGGGGCTCGCCTATGTTCTTGTGTTCGGCCTGGGCTCGATTCTCGGCATGGTGATCCTGGGAGTCTTGATCAGCGTGCCGTTTATCTTCTCGGTCTCGCAGGGGCGGCTGGCGCAGGTGGCGGTGCAGGGACTCGCCAGCATGGCCAGCATCGGCTTCGGCCTGCTCCTGCTGTTTCGCTAGGCGCGTGGGGGTGCCTGTGCTATTCTGGTACGCCAGTATCGGGGAATGCGCGGAATGGCGGCGATAATGCCTCAGGAGGGGGGCCGGTGAAGATTCGCGTGCTCGGATGCCACGGCTCCGACCAGGTGTGCGCGGAGGACGGCCGTCCCGTCCAGTGCCGCACCTCCTGTTTTCTGATCAACAACACGGTGGCGGTGGACGCTGGCGCGTTGGCGGCCTCTCTCCGTCTGGAGGAGCAGCACGGCATCCGCCACGTCCTGCTGTCGCATCTGCACTTTGACCATATCCAGGGCCTGCCGTCGCTTGCCGACAACCGGGTCGGCGCGGTGGCCGATCCGGTGGAAGTCGTCAGCATCCAGGAAGTGCTGGACGGGCTGCGGACGCATATTTTCAACTGGTCGGTCTATCCGGATTTTTTTGAATTGCCGGACCCGCAGCATCCCGTCTTCGTCTCCCGCGCCCTCACGGTCGGGAAGGAAAACGACGTGGCGGGATTGAAGGTCACACCCATCCGGGTCAACCACCAGGTCCCGACGGTCGGGTTCTTGATCCGGGAGGGCGGCGCGTCGATCCTGTACAGCGGCGATACCTACGAGACCGACGAGATCTGGCGGGTCGCCGCGAAGGAGCCCACGCTCAAAGCGGTAGTGATCGAGACGTCCTTTCCCGATGAAATGGCCGCGCTGGCCCGCATCAGCTATCACTTGACGCCCGCCCTGTTCGAAAAGGAATTCCGCAAGATCGGCCGGCCGGATTTGCCCGTCTATGTGTTCGCCATGAAGCCTCGTGTGCGCCAGCAGGTGGAACGCGAGCTCGCCGCCCTGAAGATCAAGCACTTGACCATGTTGCGCGAAGAGCGGGAGATCATCATTTAGGCGGCGCGATGGCGTGGTTCAAGAAAAGCGAGCCTGCAGGCTCCGAAGAAAGCCGCAAGCGGCCCAAGGCGTCGGAAGGCCTGTGGCTCAAGTGCAATCATTGCCGGGAGATCATTTACCGGAAGGAGGTGGACCGCAACAACAAGGTCTGCCCCAAATGCGATTATCATTTTCCCATTTCGGTCCAGGAGCGCATCGCGCTGCTCGTCGATCTCGGCTCGTTCAAGGAGTGGGAGGCCGATCTCGCCCCGCAGGACCCGCTCTCGTTTTCGGACAGCCGCTCGTATCGCGACCGGCTGGCCGCACAGCAGGATAAAACCGGCCGCAAGGATGCCATGGTGATCGGGGAAGGGACGATCAACGGCCGCCGGATCGCACTCGGCGTCTTCGATTTCGGGTTCATGGGAGGCAGCATGGGATCGGTGGTCGGCGAGAAGATCTGCCGCGCGGCGGACCGGGCGCTGGCCGCCCGCACGCCGTTCGTGCTGGTGACGACCTCCGGCGGGGCCCGCATGCAGGAAGGCATCCTGTCGCTCATGCAGATGGCGAAGACGTCGGCAGCGGTCGCGCGGCTGGCCGGGGCGCGGGTGCCGTTCATCGCTCTCCTGGCCGATCCGACGTTCGGCGGCGTCACCGCCAGCGTGGCCATGCTGGGCGACGTGATCATCTCCGAGCCGAAAGCCCTGATCGGATTTGCCGGGCCGCGCGTGATCGAGCAGACGATCAAGCAGCAGCTGCCCGAGGGGTTTCAGCGAGCGGAATTTCTTCTGGAGCACGGCATGATCGATGCGATCATCGAGCGCAAGCATCTCAAGGAATCGCTGAGCACCCTCCTGTCCCATATGTAGGGCCCGCGAATCGTCGCGGCTGCATGTCCATGTCCTATCTCACAGCGGTCGAGTTTCTGTACGGCCTGCACCGGCACGGCATCAAGCTCGGCCTCGACACGATCACGGAACTGCTGGCCGGCCTGGGGCATCCCGAGCGGCGATTCCCGTCGCTGCACATCGGGGGCACGAACGGCAAGGGGTCGACGGCCGCGATCGTCGCATCGGTGCTCCAGGCCGCCGGCTACCGGGTTGGGCTCTACACGTCGCCGCATCTGGTTGATTTTCGGGAGCGGATCCAGGTCGAGGGGGCGCCGATCGCGGAAGAGCGCGTCGCCGAGCTGACCGGGCGCCTGCGCGCGGCGGCCGCCGCATCGCTCGATCCGACGTTCTTCGAGTTCACGACCGCCATGGCGTTTCAGCATTTTGCGGATGCCGGCATCGACGTTGCCGTGGTGGAAGTCGGGCTCGGCGGGCGCTTTGACGCCACCAACGTCCTGACTCCGGTGGTCGCGGCCATCACCAACGTGGCGCTGGACCATCAGGAGTATCTCGGGCATGCGGTTCCGGCCATCGCCTACGAAAAGGCCGGCATCATCAAACCGGGGGTTCCGGTGGTGGTCGGGCGGGTGGACGAGGACGCGGCGGCGGTGGTCGCGCGTGTCGCGGAAGCACGCGGCGCCCCTCTGTACCGCTTGACGCGTGACTTCCTGACCGAGGGCCCCTCCGCTCGGTTCCGGTACGTCGGCATGGAACAGTCGTGGGATGCGCTGGACTGTCCGCTGGCCGGACGGCATCAATTGGACAATGCCGCCTGTGCGCTGGCCCTGCTCGAAGTCGCGTCCGGGCGGGGCGTGCCCGTGGCCGAGTCGGCGGTGCGCGAAGGGCTCCGGCATGTCCGGTGGGAGGGACGACTGGAAACGGTCGAACGCCGCCCATTGCTGGTGCTGGACGGGGCGCATAATCCGGCCGCGGCCGCCGCCGTGGCCGCCTACCTGGGCGAGTTCCGGCGCGAGCACGAAGGCGCGCGCGTCATCGCGGTGCTGGGGATGATGCGCGACAAGGATCGCGGGGAATTTTTTGCGCGGCTGCTTCCGCAGGCGGACGAGATCATCGTGACGGACGCGCGCGTGCCGCGCGCCGCTTCGCCGCATGAGCTGAGTGCGGCGGCGGCGGCGTGCGGGCGGACGGCGCATGTGATTGCCGATCCGCATGATGCGCTCGCGCTCGCCCGCCGGATGGCGACGCCGGACGATCTGATTCTGGTCACCGGTTCACTGATGCTGGTGGGCGAAGTCAAAGCCCTCCTCCGCGGCTGCGGGCTGTCCCCTCTCAGGGGTTGAGATGGCTGACCGCCCGTGGGCGCTCCGCCTTCTGGTGCTGTGCGCGGGCGTCGGAGCCCTGCTCGCGGCGTCCGGCGCCGCCCTGGCGGCGAGTTCCCCAGGACCGTCTCCGCAGACCACCGTGGTCACGCCCGCTGCTTCGTCGCAGCAGGTCGAAGTCACTGCCGACCGCATCGAATATTTTCAAGCCACCGACGTCTATGAGGCCGAGGGCTCCGTCGTGATCGTGCAGGGGCCGATGCGCCTGACGTCCGACCACGCGACGCTCTATGCCCTCTCCGGCACGCTGATCGCCACGGGCCACGTGCACCTGAAAGATAATCGGTCGGAAGTGAACGCGGAGCGGCTGGACTTGAATGTGAACACGGAAGCCGGGGTGGTCACCCGCGGCCAGCTCTATGTCAATCAAACCAACTCGCTGTTCACCGGCCGCCTCATGCAACGGTTTTCGGAAGACCATTACCGCTTCAAGGAAGGGAGCTTCACTAACTGCGACGCCAAGGAGGGAGAGGTGCCGGCCTGGCGGTTTACGTTCAAGGACGCGGATCTCATGGCGGGCGATCAGGTCTATCTGAAAGACGCGTGGCTGTGCGTGAACGACGTCCCGCTGTTTCCGATTCCCGAATTTTCCTATCCCGTAGCCACGAACCGGAAGAGCGGGTTGCTGATTCCGACCCCCGGCTACGACAACCGGTTCGGCTGGACCTACCGGCAAAGCATGTATTGGGCCATCAATCCGAGCCAGGACCTGACCGTGTCGCCGTTCTACTTTACCGATCTGGGCTACGGGAGCGATTTCGAGTATCGCTATGTCCTGGATCGAAAATCCAAAGGACAGTGGCTGATCAGCGCGTTGAAGCAGGAGGAGCTGCCCAAGGTGTCCGGAGTGGCAGCCAATGAAGGCAATGTAAAACGCACGCGCGCATTGCTCAGTGGTCTTCATACGCAGCAGATCAATCCCGATTTGAAGATCATGGCCACGGCATTCCTCGTGACCGATCCGGAGTATCTCAACCAGCTCAGCAATTCAGGCGCTCAGCGAGCCTTGCCCAGTGGCGATTCGAGTTTGCTGGTCAACCAGCGGTTGACTTCGGGGAGCCTGTACCTGTTGAGCCAGTATCTGCAGCCGTTGACGGCCGGCGGCGATGAATCGTTCCAGCGGTTGCCGGAGCTCGGCTACGGACTGCTGAACTACGCGCCGTTCGGCGGGCCGTTCCTGATCGGTATGGACAGCACGGCCAACTATTTCTACCGTGGCCAGGGATTCACCGAAGGCCGGGTGAACCTAGTGCCGTCGCTCTCCACCAATCTCATGAATATTGGCCAGATGGTCGGGATCACGCCACAGGTGAAATTCCGCGAGACCTACTACACGCACAGCGTGACCAGCGGCAAGCCCACGCACCGGGAAACCTTCTGGACAGGCGTGGAAGCCACCTCCCGGCTGGGCCGGCGGTTCGACCTCGCGGGCGGCCGGAGCCTGCTGCACACGATCGAGCCGAAGGTGTTCTACGAGTACGTGCCGCCGACGGATCAATCCGAAATCGTGCAGATCGACGACGTGGACTTTCTGCCCAAGAAGAATCTGCTGACCTATTCGTTGAACAGCCGGCTGCTGGCGCAGGGCGACAAGGGGAGCACGACCAACTGGCTGGATCTGACGATCGCCCAGAGCTACAGGCCGGGCAGCGTCCAGACCGAGGCCAGGCAGTTTGCCTTTGTCGGCGGCTCGCAGTTCGAATCGACGGCGTCCGTCCAACCGCTCCAGATTCCGACGGTTCCTGTCGAGGGCAAGAAATTTTCCGACATCTGGATGAAAGCCATCATCGGCAATCCAGGGGTGCCGGTCACGCTCCTGCCAGGTCAGCAACTGCGCAGCGTCAAGCCGGTGATCAACAACACGCTGGCGGTGGACGCGTTTTTTGATCCCTACACGGGCCAGTTCAGCCAGGTGAACACGGACCTCCGGTTCCAGCAGGCGGACCAATGGTATGTCGAGATCGGGCAGCGCTATACCCAGCCGGGGAACCGGCCGCGCCGCGGCGACATCTGGAATCCGATCTCCTTTGCCGAAGTGTTTGCGCCGACGCAGGGGCTGGGCTTCGGGACCTTCACGGCCGCGACGCGGCTGCCGTTCGGGTGGACGGCGGGCGCGAGAATGTACTATGACTACAAGAACGGGCAAGCACCCGAACTCGACGTCGTCGGCCTGTACCAGAATCCGTGCAAATGCTGGTCGGCCGGCATCTATTTTCTGAAATTCACGGATCGAGAGCAGTACAACTTCATGATCAATCTGACCGGCATCGGCTGGACGGAGAATTTCGGAACGGCGGTCCTGAAATCCATCCTCAGCCCGCTCCTGTACGGGGAACGGGGTCTGCCCTGGGCCTCGCCGGGCGGACCGTATGGGATCCGTCAGCCGCAGGCCGCGGCCGACACCATGGGCGGACCGTCCAAGCCGTGAGGTGGAACCTATGCGCATGAATGTCGCGTGGGCGCTGGCGGTGTGGATGCTGAGCGCCGGTGTGGCCGATCCGGCGGCGGCTGCGGAACCGGCGCGCGACAACCTGAAGCGAGCCACGGTGTTTTTGGCGGCCGGTGATTATCGCCATGCCATCGAGGCCTGCCAGAAAGAAGTGGAGGTGGCGCCCTCGGCGGCGAGCTACGTATACCTCACGTACGTCTACCATGCGCTGAACGGCTATCTGGATCACCTGGCCAAGACCGAGCAGTGGGTCAAGGTCGAGCAACTCTACGTCAATCTGGCATTTCGCGACCTGGACTCCCTCACGAATCCGCCGGATATTCTCGCCCGGATCGCGAAGGAGATCATTCACGAAAGCGCGGACCGCCAGGCCGATGTGGCCGCCGCGATGGCGGCGAGACTGGATGAGGCGACGGTGGCGAGGCTCTGGAAACAGCAGACGGCCTGGCGCGCGGCCAAGCCGGATACGTGGTGGGCAGGGGCGCCGCCGGAGTGGGGGTGGTGAGTGGGAATAGCGAGCGGGGCGGGCAGTCCACCTTCCGTGCTCGCAGAACGCGCACACTTGGAAGGTGCTCGTTCGATGTGCGCAGTCGAAGGCAGACTGCCCGCCGCTCGCGCACGCCCCGTTGACAGTGTGAAAGAGCGTCGGGTACGATGCGTTTCGGTTCCGAATCGTCCGTGAACAGTTCATGTGAAGGAGGCAAGTCCGTGGGAAATGCGCTGAAGGTGGATGAAGCCGGGTGGGATGCCCAGGTGATGAAGTCGCCCGGGCTGGTGTTGGTGGATTTCTGGGCTGTGTGGTGTGGGCCATGCCAGATGGTGGCGCCGATCATTGAAGAGTTGGCGACGGAATATGTCGGAAAAGTGAAGGTCATGAAGCTGAATACGGACGAAAATCCTGAAATCGCCGGCATGTATCAGGTGATGAGCATTCCGACGATTCTGATCTTCAAGAACGGCCAGCCGGTCGAGCGGCTGGTCGGCGCGATGCCGAAGCGGAAGTTCAAGGAAGTGCTCGATTCGCTGCTCGCGCAAGCGTCCAAGACGGCCTGAGGCGTTCCTTCCATACCCTGCGTGTATGCTCACTGAGCTGCGCATCGCCAATTTCGCGATCATCGACCAGCTCAGCCTTGAGTGCGCGCGCGGTCTCCATGTTCTAACCGGCGAAACCGGAGCCGGGAAATCCATCATCATCGACGCCATTGCGCTCCTGGTCGGCGGGCGGGCCGACGAGGGCCTGATCCGCGCCGAGGCGGAAGAGGCGATGCTTGAGGCGGCGTTTGCCGTTCCGACCAAGAGCCGGCTGGCGGCGCGTCTTCGCGAGGAAGGCTTGTTGGGTGACGGCGAAGAGGAGTTGATCGTGCGTCGTGTGCTGTCGAGAGCGGGACGCCACAAACTCTACGTCAACGGCAGCCTCACGCCGCTCCGCACCCTCCAGAGCCTGGCCGGAACCTTGATCGACATCCACGGCCAGCACGAGCAGCAGTCGCTGCTGTCGGTCCAGTCCCAGTTAGACGCGCTCGATGCCTTCGGCCGCCTCCGCGAAGTGCGGGAGGGGTACGCGCAGGCGTATGCGGACTGGCGCGCCTGCCAGCGGGCGCGTGAGGAACTGGCTGCATTGCTCTCGGAACGCAGCCAGCGAGAAGAGTTGCTCCGGTTTCAGTTCCGCGAGTTGCAGGAGGCGGACGTCACGGCGGGGGAGGACACGACGCTCCAGGCCGAACGGAACCGGCTGGCGCACGGCCATCGGCTGAACGAGCTGTCACAGGCGAGCTACGGGACGCTGTACGAGAGCGAGGCGTCCCTGCTGGGAGCGCTCGGCGCCGTGCGGGACAATTTGAAGGAGCTTGCGTCCATCGATTCCCAGACGGCGGAGTGGCTCACACTGTGCGAAAGCGCGACGGCCCAACTGCGGGAGCTGGCGCACCGATTGCGGGAGTACCGCGACGGCCTGGATCAGGATCCGGCCAGGCTGGCGCAGGTGGAGGACCGGCTGGACCGCCTGCATCGGCTCACGAAAAAATACGGCGGGAGCGAGAGCGCCCTGCTGGCCAAACGGGATGAGCTGCAGAAAGAGATCGACGCCCTGGATTCCGGCGATACGCGTCTTGCGGAATGGGACGGCAAGCTGGCGGATGCCCGGCAGCAGGTGGACAAACTGGCCGAGCGCCTGTCGCGCGACCGGAACAAGGCGGTGAGGAAGCTTGCGGCCGCGGTGGCAGCGGAGCTGGCGGCGCTCCGGATGGAGCGGACCCGCTTCGAGGTGGCGATCGATACGGATCGCACCGAGTCCGGCCTCGGCCCGTCGGGACGCGACCGCGTGGAATACCGGTTTTCGGCGAACGAAGGCGAGCCGCTTCAGCCGCTCGCGCGCGTCGCGTCGGGTGGCGAGCTCTCGCGCGTGATGCTGGCGATGAAAACCGTGCTGGCCGAGGCGGACGGCGTTCCGATCCTGATCTTCGACGAAATCGACGCGGGTATCGGCGGAGCCGCCGCGGCCGTGATGGGCGAACGTCTCAAGGCCCTGGCCGACTATCATCAGGTGTTTTGCATCACCCATCTGCCCCAAATTGCGTCGCAGGCCGACGTCCACTACGTGATCGAAAAGGACGTCGTCAAAAAACGGTCCGTCACGCGGGTGAGAAAACTGGACCTCACCGGCCGGCGCGAGGAAGTGGCCAGAATGCTCGGCGGCGTGTCGGTCACCCGTTCGGTCCGTGAGACGGCGGAAGAGATGCTCGACGAGGCCGAGCGCGGACGCCTAGGGGGTCGTGGGAGAGGGTAACAACTCTTTCGTTTCGTGAATCTGACCGGCGAAAACTTCCGCCAGGCGTGGATCGTACCCCGTGCCGCTCTCGCGGAGAATCTGCTCGATGGCGGAGTCGACCGGCAGCGGGATTCTGTCGTCGCGGGGGGCGGTCAACTCGTCAAAGCTCTGGACAAGGCTGACGATCCGTGCCAGCAGCGGGATGGCCTCTCCCTTCAAGCCATGCGGGTACCCGGTGCCGTCGTGCCGTTCATGGTGGTGTCTGATGATCTGTACGGCGCCAGGAGGGATGTCGAAGGGGAGCACCATCCGGCTGCCGAATTCGGAGTGCCCGTCTCCTGACTTTTGAATCCCACCGGTATCGCTGCCGCTCGTTGCCACCCGCCCGATATCGTGCAGGAACGCTCCCATGGACAAGACCCGCCGGTCTCCGTCAGACAGCTTCAGTGGGTCGGCCATCAGGAGCGCGTAGCCGCGGACGCGAGTGACGTGAGCGAGCAAGGCGCGGTCCGTGGCCTCAAAGATGTCGGACAGCAGCGGCACGTAGTCGTCATATTGCCCGCGCTGCGGCGTGCGGAGCGGCTGGGCGTGGGCATGCGCACGGTATTGTTCGGTCAGGTTCACCCAGTCGAGGCCGGCCGCTCGCTTGTCGGTCCAGCGGTGATGGAAGGATGGAAGGAGGTTTCTAACGAAGTCGAGCCGTCGTTTTTTCTCAAGTGTGTGATTAAGCAGCGTGATCAGTTCACGGACATTGAACGGTTTAAGGAGATAGCCGGCGGCGCCGCGACGGAGGGCCTCCTGCGATGTTTTCAGGGCGCCGTACCCGGTGATGACCACGGTTTCTACCCAGGGGTACTCGCGCCGGGCGGTCCGGAGCAAGTCCAGGCCGCTCCCGTCCGGCAGCCGTACGTCCAGCGTCATGAGATCGACGGGGCAGTCCTGTAGAATTCGAAGCGCCTCTTGCTGGCAGCTGGCCAGGTAAAGGTTGAAGAAGGGGCGGAGAATCACCTTGAGGGCGTCGCGGGGCCCCTCTTCGTCTTCCACGATCAGGACGGTCGGTCTTGGAAATTCTTCGTTCATGCCTTCGGTCATTTGATACGCTGGGGGTCGCGAATAGTCAAGCAAAGCGCGTTTTCAGAGCCGGCCGGGCATCACGACGCCGAATCATGCTGCTCGGGGCCGGAAACGGTCATGGAGCGCGTGATGCCCAACATGTCCATGCGGTACTTGAGCATGCGGCGGCTGATGCCCAGGAGGGCGGCCGCGTGGGTCTGGACGAAGTCGGTTCGTTTGAGCGCATCCAGGATCATCTTCTTTTCGTAGCCCAGCACGGCCTGTTCGAGCGAAAACTGGCCGGACGGGGAGATCTCGGCGACGGTCGCCGGCTGCTGCACTGCCTTGAGCATCGCCGGCAGATGTTCCGGCAGGATGGTACGGCCGCAAGACCAGATGATCGCCTGCTCGATCACGTTCTCCAGCTCCCGGACGTTGCCCGGCCAGCGGTAGTCGACGAGAAGCTCCATCGCGTCTTTCGAGAATTCCTGCGCCGGACGGCGGTCTTCGGCGAGCCGTTTGTCCAGAAAATTCCTGGCGAGCAGGGGGATGTCGTCACGCCGGTCGCGGAGCGCCGGGAGATACAGCGAGACCACGTTGATGCGGTAATAGAGATCGTCGCGGAACTCCCCCCGCCGGACCAGGTCGTCCAATTGCTTGTTCGTGGCGGCGACGATGCGAACGTCCACTTTGACCGGCTGGGATCCGCCGACGCGCGTGAACTCGCGCTCCTGGAGCACGCGCAACAGCTTCGCCTGCGTGGCGGCGCTGAGATCGCCGATTTCATCAAGAAAGAGCGTGCCCCCGTGGGCCTGCTCGAACTGGCCGGTGCGGCGGGTCTGCGCGTCCGTAAACGAGCCTTTTTCGTGCCCGAACAGTTCGCTTTCGATCAAGGTGTCCGGCAGCGCCGCGGAGTTCACCGCGACAAAAGGTTTGTCCCGGCGCGCGCTGTTGTAGTGGAGCGCGCGGGCGACGAGCTCTTTGCCGGTTCCACTCTCGCCGGTGATCAGCACGGTCGAGCGCGTGTCAGCGATCTGCTCGATTTTCGAATAGACGTCCTGCATGGCGGGACTCTTTCCGATCAGATTATGGAACGAGTACCGGGTTGCGACCTGGGCGCGCAGGTGACGGATTTCGCGCGCCAACTCGTCGGCCTCCAGCGTTTTGGCGACGACGAGTCGGAGCTCGTCGACGTCGAACGGTTTCGACAGGTAGTCGGCCGCGCCCAGTTTCATCGCCTCAACCGCGGTTTTGACCGTTTTGGTGCCGGTGAGCATGATGACGGGGATGCGCGCATCTTCCGCCCGCACGGTTTTGAGCAGCGTCAGACCGTCCATGCCGGGCATGACGACGTCCAGCAGGATCAGGTCGGGAGACTCGCGCCGGAACAGGTCCAGGCCTTCCTGCGCGCTTGCGGCACAGAGCACCTCGTGCGCCGGTTCCAGGACGACCTTCAGGGAAGCCCTGATGCTGGCTTCGTCGTCGACCAGCAGGATCCTCTTTTTCATACCGTTCATGTCACTTCACAAGTACGACGTGCGGCTGGGTCATGGGCAAATTGACGAAAAACGTGGTTCCGCTGCCGAGCTGGCTTTCGACCTCGATGTAGCCGTGGTGTTCCTGCACGATCTGATGGACGATCGTCAGCCCCAGGCCGGTGCCTTCCCGCTCGTCGCTCTGATGCTTGGTGGTGTAGAACGGATCGAAGATGTGGTCAAGATCGGCCGGCGCGATGCCGGGGCCAGTGTCGCGGACTTCGATCTGCATCCATCCGTCGCCTGGCTTGGCGAGCTGGCGCGTCCTGACCAATAACCGGCCGCCCAGATCTCCCATGGCCTCCAGGGCGTTGAGGAACAGGTTCAGCACCACCTGCTTGAGCTGCTGGCGGTCAACCATGACGCGGGGCAGGTCGCGGGTCAGGCTTTTTTCGATAAGGATGCCCTTGCTCTCGGCTTTGACCTCCACGAAGTAGAGGCAGGACGCGACGATGTCGTTCAGGTCCTCCTCCGAAAACTTCGGTTCCATGTAACGGGCGTAGTCCAGGATTTCCTGGATCAGGCGCTCGATGCGGTGGACGTCCTCGAGAACGACGTGGTTGAACTGGCCGATGAATTCTTCGTCATGCCTTCGCTCGGGCGCCAGCTGCACGAACGTCTTGATCGACGTCAGGGGATTGCGGATCTCGTGCGCGAATCCTCCCGCGATGGTCTCGAGCGACCGCAGGCGGTCCGTCCGGCGCATCAGGATCTGGGAGCGGCGCAGGTCTTCATACAGGAGGGCGTTGTCCAACGCGACTGCGGCGTTCTGTGCGAGCGTGGTCAGGAGGTTGATCTCGGCTTCCGAATAGCTGCTGCGGCTGGCGCGAGGCCCCAGATTGAAGAATCCGATGAGCCGGTCCTTGTTGACGAGCGGCAGGCACACTTCCGCATCGAGCAGGTTGAGCGTTTCGATCACGGGCCGCAACGCGCTGGATTGCAGAATGTGGCGCAACTCTTCTAGGACGACGATGGACCGAGTTTCCGACAGGTAGTGCGGAAGCAGGTCGGAGGAGGAAAACTTGAGCGTCTGTATGTCCTGGCGGTCGATGCCGTGAGCGGACGCCAGGTAAAACTGGGATTTTTCCTTGTCGAGCAGGAAGACGGACATGCGCTCGATTCCCAGCACCCTGGAGAGCGTGACCATGATGGTGGAGCTGAGTGCGTTCAAGTCCAGAATGGTGACCATCGCTTTGCTGAATTCGATCAGGGTCTCGTATGCGTCGTAGCGCTGGCGGAAGAGCACCCGCTCGATGGTCTTCTCGATCCGTTTCTGCAACCCAGCCAGCAAACCGGCGAAGGCCAGGAAGGTGGCCAGGAGGATGCCGGCCAGCAGGTAATGCATGGATCCGGTGAACAGGCGGATGAGCATCAGGACCACGGCATAGACGGGGATGAGCCCAAGGGCCTGCAGGTAGGGGAGCACCTTGGGCGTGGCCGGCATGAGAGCGCCGCCCATGAGCTGGAATCTGATGATGGCGGAGGTCACGATCAGAGCAAACAAGCAGGTCGACGCGTAGCCAACCGGGTAAAACTCATAGCCGTAGGCCTGGACGAAGTCGAGGGAGGCCACGTAGCCAATGACGAAGGCCCAGAAGACATACTTTAGCCGGGCGGCCTCCGAGCTGTGCGCTTCGGCGGAACGGTAACCGCGATATAACTGATACAGGGAAAATCCGCCGATGACGCCAAAATACAACAGAAAGAGGGGGTGGAGAATGCCGGCCGAGGGATAGTATCCCCAGAAATACCGGTGTTGTCCGTTCACGAGATAGGGGGTCGGAATCAGCAACAGAAACACCGTGCTGATCAGGTAGTTGCTGACAATCAGCCGATTATGATTCCGTTGATGTAACAGGCTGGCGCAGAAGTGATAGACGAGCGCTGGAATGTAGACAACACCAATATAGACGCATTTGCCCCAAAAACGGGCTTCAATCTCATCGGTCGAGGAGTAGACCATGAAAAAGCTGAACAACCAGACACTGGCCCCACCGCAGAGCAGGCTGAAGGTAATGTTGGTAAGCGCCCTGGGTTGAGTCATCAGGGCCCATAAACCGCACGCGAGGATTAGTGTGCCTGCGAGTAGAGGGGGAATTGAAAACGGAGTTGCACGCTGACTCGCCAAGACGGTCAAATATACTGGTGTAAGGATCGCAGTGAGCAGGACGCTATATGCGATCCCCTTATTGATCACAACAGTGATGTCCATTAACCGATGGCGAAGGATGGAATACCCGATGATGAGGACGTATAACGCGACCAGATACATGCCATACGGGAAAATCGGCCAGTCAAACACGGGGAAAAATGCAGTGCTACCTCCGATGAACCCCACCGTTGATCCGAAGAACAAATACTTCAGCTGTTCTCGTTTTTGTCCGGAGGAGGCGTAGTATTCCTTCAAGAGCAAGGCGTGGGCGTAGACCACAGCTGCGAAGAAAAAGGCGACGTAGGCGGGGTAGGCAGCAAGCGGAGCCGTGTAGTAGGAGAAGGGCGCCTTGGGAACCACATCGACGAGTCTGCCAGTGAAGTTCAGGAACAGAAACACGCCGCCGAAGCCATAGACGCTACGCCTGATTGCGAGATGATTTTTATTGACCAGCACCTGCACAAAGTGCAGGAAGAAGACGGGAATCAGAATGGCACCAACATAGTGCACGTGCAACCACTGGTTGGCGCTCTGGTAATCCGCCGCGGCTGTGACGAAACTTAATCCAATGCTCCAAATCGCGACACTGAGGGATACCAATCCCCAAAGCCGATTGGTGTGAGCGGTGGGATGTTTCAGGGTAACGAAGAGCCCGAAGGCAAAACTAATGCTCCCCGTTAAGAGGCACGATAAGGCAAAGACACTCATAACTCAGCGGGCGGCGCCGGTTACTTCGGTTTTCTTCCGTACTTCTTGTGTGCGCTAACAAAGGTCTCTGTGCAAATGGCCGCTGCAACGGCGATCTCCCCGGCCAGGACCGTTGACGCCACGATTTCTGAAAACTTTCGAACCTTTCCGGTTCCATAACAACCAAGAATCTCCAGGCACTCACGTTGCGAGCCCAAGCTCATACCGCCACCGACTGTGCCAACGACGAGATTGGGTATCTTGACGCTGACATAGAGGTCACCCTGCTTTGTTACCTCGCACGAACTGACACTGGCCTGGGAATCCACCACATTGGCGACATCTTGACCGCAGGCGATGAACATTGCGGTGAGGCCATTGGCGCTGTGCCCATTCATCCCTACCATGCCAGCGTGCGCGCTGCTGACGAACGAGAGGTGGCAGTACCGTGCCATGGTTTCCGGGGAGACCCTGAAAAGACGCTTCAGGAGGGCGCGTGGAATCGTGACATCTGCCATGAGGGTCTTGCCGAACCCAGCAACTGCATAATTATGGGCAGAGATTTTTTTGACAGATGAGAAGTTGGACCGCAAGAAAAATTCCTCGGGTTGAACCTGAGGAACGATCCAACGACAGGCCTCTTCCGTGGCGATGTTGATCATATTCAGTCCCATGGCATCGCCGGTACGGTAGCAGAATTTCACCGCGACGCTCCTATCAAAAACATGGGGTTCGAGGCGTATGAGCCGGCCATACTGGGTCGTTTTTTCGGCTTCTGATTTGATTTGCTCAAAGTGATCGCCAAGCCATGTGGAAAACGTTCGGGCGGCCTCAAGATTTTCGAACACGAAGATAGGAGAGATGTGAATTTCATCGCGGACCATGCGCGCATTGGCACCACCAGCCAGTGATATCAGGTGCATCCCGCGAGTATAGGTATAGATGATGGCGCCCTCAGTCGTCGCCATCGGGACGTAAAACAAGCCCTCGGCATCTTCGCCATTGACGCGAATCGGTCCGGCGATTCCCAGCGGCACGTGTGTAACGCCAATGAGGTTTTCGACATTCCCTTGCAGGTTTGGCGAAGGTTCGCTCATGACCGTGATATGGTTGAGGGGTACGCCCGTTTTATGCGTGAGCCATTCGCGTCTTGCATGCACGAACTGCGGCGCGAAGTCGAACTCCTTATAGCGCGGGGGAAGATCGGCACGGTGCAGCGGCGTCCCGGAAATTTTAGACGGACCGCCCGGTTGCAAGGCTTGCAGTCTCAAGGGGTTTTCCTTGAGCAAAATAGTTACGAAGGATTGCTCTCGCGAGATGTTGGTGTCCCGCAACTCTTTCACCATGGAGAGCAGCACCAATTGCTCCCAGTCACGAATTGGCGCGAAGCGAATCCCGACTTGATGGCCCTCGTTGTGCAGATCGCAATAAACCGTTTGTCCGGAAACGTTCAGACGAGCGGTTTCGGCAAACGCAAAGGTCATCAAGACGGGCAGGCCTGTTGCCAGGGCCTCAGAGCTGACCACCCCAAGGCCACCTGCGCAGATGTTTAGCGTCCGTCCAAAGCTTGTCCGCTCCGACACTTGCAGCCGAATCGGCACATCGAACTGGCTTCTGACGGCTCCTCGGTCATGTAGGCGAGCCTGATTGGTTTGTGGCTGGAGGGATGGTGTCTCGGGCTGGCTTGGTCTCCCAGCAGAGGTATTGCTGCTAATCTCATCGCTCGAATGCTTCATGCGTTCCCCGTACCTGTCTGGGTTGAGATGCCCACGAGCATTGAATCACCGAAAGATAGCGCGTGAGGTGACAAGTGCAAGATGAACGACTCTATAACAATTGCCAAGGATATGAATAATGTGACAATCGCTCTAACTTGTCAATGAAACAGTGGATTTCGGCGAACTCATTAACGTGTACGTTTTTGTGCAGTGGCTGGCTGAGCCGAAATGGCAACGTGGGAGGGACGACCGTCCGGTTCGGATGGCGACGAAAGGGACATGGAACAGTTGGGACCCGTCAGTGTGAGTTGACGTTCCGGGAAAGGGAGGGGAACACGGTCAGACGGGCACAGGATGGATGGACCTGGAGCTCTTGAATGAGCGAGGAGAGGATGGGCCTTTCAATGGCGCCGACATCCGTGTACACGATCGCTAATCCAACTCCCGGAGACTTGTGAGGCGCTATTGCCGGCGAGTTAAGTGTCCGGATATCGGTGATTTTCCCCTGGATCCCGAGAATGGCGCCCTCGATGAAAAAATCCATCCGGACCGGCTGGTTCTGAGCGACGGGAGGAAGTCCTTCAATCGCCACGCGGAGATCGGAGAGGCTGATGTCTTGGACGAGGCCAGGGAACGAAGTGTCCCTGAGCTGGAGTGAAGCCTCCATTTGAACTGGCGCTCGCCTCGAGCGGCGGCGTTCGGGATAGAAGGGAGTCTTCTCCTTGACAGAGAGTGGAGGCTGTTGAGTCAGTCCGGCGTACTGGGGCTGTTCCGGTGCGGAGGTGGCTGCGATCGGTGGCGCGCCTTCCTCACCCGGGCGCTTGATAATGCCCACGGTGCCGAGGAATTCCCGTTGCGACCCGTGCAACCCGACAGTCTGGCAGATCACGCGCACGACGCCGCCGTGTTTTCCAATGAGTCGCACCGCCTTCGCATGCCACGCCCGTTGACTGGTCCGACGTTCATGCATGTGGTGCCATGCTGTGTGCCACTCGTCCGGGTGGAGCAAGGACGAGTAGTGGGTCCCGATCAATTCCTCTGGGCTGTAGCCCAACAGAGCCATGATACCGGACTCGATGGAAACGAATCGTCCATCCGCGCTCACCTCGTAGATCAAGTCGGGGAACGTCTCGATCGGCCTGAGATGTCGTTCGCGGGCCAGGTCCAGTTCTTTCTGCAGTTTCCGCTGCTCCAGAATGGTGCGCGTGACGAGCGGCAATTCCGTCAAGAATGCCGGGGACTTCTTGTAGAGATACATGTCCGCACCGGCACGAATAGCCTGGGCGGCAGTCGTGGCGTCGTGCTGCTCAGCCTGCAGGATAATGACGGAAGATGGGATGCAGCGCCGCAGTTCAGTGACGATGTCCAGGCTGCTCCGGTTCGAGAGGCGTTGATCGAGCAGAATGACCTGCCAGGGCTCCTTGGCCGCCCACTCCAGCGCCTCTTCCCCCGAGTAGACGACTTCCACGTGGCAGCCGGGATAAAACTGGCGCATGCTGATGGTGGTCTGCTTGATCTCCTCGGCCTGTTCGTTGACGAGCAACAGCGTGAGGGATCGCGGAGAGGCCATAGACGGTCCAACACCTCGTTCTGCGAAAAACCAGGCAGAATGGTAGACCTATGACACACCAAGATACAGTAGTCAAGGGGCAAATTTCAGGCAGGAACCACAATATATAGATAGCGAGCTTCGCACAAAAAATAAGGCCTTTCCTCCGTTGGGGAGGAAGGGCCTCAGCTGCGGGGAGCGTCAGTGCTTAGTTTGTCGAGGAGGCTACGTTCTGTCCGGCGCACTCGCCTGGCGTCATATAGAGCAGGTAGTTGCCCATCCCGTGCTGCACGTTGGGATTGTGGATCGGGTGGTGGTGGACCATCGTCATTTCGTACTCGTCCTTCGTGTTGACGGAAAAGCCCTGCGCGTCCTTGTAGACCTGATGCGGCTGGAAGGCGAGGAAAGTGCCGTCTATGCCGACGTCCGGCACGGTCCGCAACAGCGTCTGCTTCGTCGTCTTGTTGTCCAGCGTGATCAGAAGCAGTTCGTCGTGTCCGTGGGGGTAGGCGAATTTCACGCAGCCGTCCATGTTGAACTTGAGCGGCGCGGAATGGACGGACACGCCCGGCTTGATTTCGATGCCTTCGTCCGTCTGGTCCGGCCCGCGCTGGGAGAATTTGCTGTAACAGACGATGTTGATGCCCACCTGGTACACGTCCATTTCCTTGACGGGCCTGTTCTTCTTGGTCGTGTACATCGTAAATCTCGCCATCACGTCCTTCGTCGGCGGCGCCTTGTGGTAGAAGGCGACGACCGACATGAGGTGCTTGCCCTTCCCGAGCTTCACGCCGTAGCCCTCCGGAAAGCGGGCCTCTGTCATCTCCAGCCCGGCTCCGGCGAAAAACAGCGGCTCGCCGTCGCAGGACACGCTGGGCTTGTCGTTGTTCAGCATCAGAATGTGGTGGAGGTAGTTCTGCGGGAGCGCCTTGCCGTCTTTCGTGAAGACTTCCGACTTGTACCCGGTCATGTAGGTGTCTTCCGGCAGCTGGAACACATGCTTCGGCAGGCTGGCGGCCAGGTCTCCTTCGTGGGCAGACGGGAGATCGATCGGCCCGAACGTCAGCGTCACGGTGTCGTCGGTGATGGCAATCCTCGTCGTCACCTGGTTCTTCAAGGTCGGCACGGCCGGCGCGGCTCCGTGGTGATGGCCGCCGTCGGCCCAGGCGGTTCCCACCGGCGCCATCGCGCACAGCATCGCAAGCACAAGTCGTTTCATAGATTCCCCCAACTCGCCAATTCTGTTGATGTTAATGGGCCGGCGGCAGCGTGAGCCGCTTCCAGCTGTAGGTTCCCCCGTGCTCGCGCGGAGGAATGTTGTTGTGGCCTTGCACGCGAGTATACCACCAAATGCCTTGTGCCTCTTTGCCGTCTTCGGACAGAAGCACCTCGAATCCGCCTTCGCGGTCGTTCTCCGGCTGCTGCCAGGTGCCCTGCCAGAGGCGGTTGGCGAAGCCGGTGGTTTTCAGGATTCCCCCCCTGTGGGTGTACGTGCCGTTTCCGGTCTTGTCCAGCGTCGCCCGGTAGGATTTGTCTTCTTCTTCGATTTCCCACTCGCCGCTCACATCCGGCAGCTCGGCTGTGGCCGACACCTTCTGCGCGGACGCGGATCCATTCGGAGCCGAGGTGTTCAGGGCGGGGCCGCTCTGGGACGATTCATGCCAGACGTGCAGCATCCACCTGCCGTTCCGTCGCTCCAGAACGCCGGTTTCGCGCAGCGGGAGCGACATCCGCGACTGGCTTACGCCGGTGCCGACGTAGCGGATGTAGTCCAGTTCCATCGAGAACCAGGCGACGTCGCCCTTCTGCCACACTTTGAGCTCCGTGATGGGAATTTCGAGCCTGGTCACGGAATCGAATTCCTCTTTCATCTCCCGCTCGAAGGCCGGCCACCCCACGTATTTGCGCCCGCCGATGGTGTAGCCGACGACGTCCGCGTCGTGCACCATATAGTGGGAGAGCGTCGCGATGTCTTTTTCGGCGTTGGCGCGGACGAGCAAGCGAAGGGTGTCCTCGGGGGTTTTCGGATCGGCGGCGTGGGCGGACGCAACCCAGCAGGCGGTTGCCAGCAAGAGTGGCAAGGCGCTGTCGACGAAACGGTGCTGTGCGCGCGTCTTCCGATCGACCCGGGGCATACTAGGGGCGAGGCTACCCGCCGGCTCGCCGGATTGTCAATCTTTTTGGGATAGTCATCCTAACGAAGTTCACGAGGAGGAGCAGCCGGGCCGTAGCGCGCGACCAGCTCGCGGTACAGATGTTCCGCAAGCGGCTCGAGGTTTCTCGTGTCGGCGGCGTTGTAGGTGACGAGCCGGGACAGGGCCTGCTCGTCGCCGGCCTGCCAGTGATGCCACAGCCGGACGGCCTCCCAGCCGTCCATGCCCTGAACGGACGGATGGCGCGCGATGCCCAGCGCGGCTTCGATCTGCTTCAGGCCGCCGTGATACCCCAGGCGCCTGGCGGCGAAGCAGAGGTCGAAGTGCGGCTGATCGAGCTCGAGGCGGGGATACTTGGCCTTGAGAAACGGCAGATCGAAGGCGCTGCCGAAGAACGTGACGATGAGATCGTAGCGGTCCAGTTCGTCCGCCAATCGTTGGAAACTCAGCGACTCGTTCCGGATCAGGGTCGTCATCCGGCCGCAGCCGTAGAGCCCGACCATGGTGACCTCGCCCTCGTGCGGGGCGGTCCCGGTCGTTTCGATGTCGAGAAAGACGGTGCGGGCGTGAAAGACGTCGAACAGCCGCCATTGATCGCGCGGTTTCAAGCAGCGGGAGAAATAGCGCGCGTTGCGCCGGTGCAGCTGTTCCCGCGCGGCGGCGATGACCGGATCGTAGAGGGATTTTCTGGCGGGCGAGATGCCGGGAAGGGCCGGCGCCGAGAGAAAGGCATCCCACGTGATGACGCCGTCGTCCCAGATGCGGCGCTCGGTGAATTCGCCGACACCTTTGAGGAAAATGAACGTGGATTCCAGCATGGGCGCGCGATTCCGCCCGAGTCTAGCCTTGATTTCACCTGGGAAACAAGCTAGATTCCGGTCGGTCTGCGGCGGCGGGCGAACGCAATCGGGAGGGGGCAGTGCCCTATGGCGGAGAACAGCACCAGGCGGATTCGCGTGACAGTCGGGCCGGTCAAGCTGGACGCGGAGTTGAAGTCGAACAAGACGGCGGACAGCGTGTACGCCGCCCTGCCGATCGAAGCGCCCGTAAATACGTGGGGCGAAGAGTTCTATTTCAAAATTCCCGGCGTGAAGGATCACCGGGAGATGGCCACCACGCAGGTGAAGGTCGGGGACGTGGCGTTCTGGGGAGCCGGAGAAGTGCTGGCCGTGTTTTTCGGGCGGACCCCCATGAGCACGGGGCCCGATCCGGTGCCGGCCGACCGGGTGAACGTCATCGGGCGGATCGCCGGCGATGCAACCCTGCTCCGGCAGGCGATGGGCGCCACCCGCATCAAGGTCGAAAAGGCATGAAACTCTCCAAGGAACGCGTGGCGCACCTGGCGGCTTCCCTTGCGCAGCGTCTCCAGCAGCAGGGGCATCTGGAGGTCACGGGCTCACCCAGGGCACTGGCCGAATCGCTGGATCATGTCATCACGGAAGAGCTGTCGGTGGAGGACAAATTGAACGCCGAAGTCCGCACCCTGATGAAGCGGTATGAGGCGGAGATCGAGCGGGGGCAGGTGGATTATCAGAAGATGTTTCTGATGGTCAAAAAACAATTGGTCAAGGACCGGGGCGTGATCCTGTAGCCCGTGCTGCTCAGCGACGAAAAGGTCAGCCACCTCGCGCACGTCATTCTGACCGCCTTGAAGGCCAGCCCGCGCGCGCGGCTGAAAGGGGATGAGGTCCAGACGCTGCGGGAGATCAAGCGCGTACTTGCGGCCGAACTCGCGCAGGAAGACGCAGTGGACCGGGCCGTCCGGGCCCGCCTGGCCTCCTACTCAAAGCGGATCGTGGAAGGCAGCCAGGAGTGGGACGTCCTGTATCGGAAAACCTTCGAGGAAGAAACCCGCAAGAGGAAACAACCATGACCGCGACCTATCCGAACGTTCGAACCGCCGCCATGGCGGCACTGGCTGTGCTGCTGGCGGCGGGGCTGTCGGCCTGTGCGGGCGAACCGAAGGCCAAGGAACGAGAGCCTTTGCTGCTGGCGCCGAACGTGCCTCAAACCGCGCAGCAGTATACATCGCAGGGGACCGGCGCATACCAAGCCGGGCAGTACGATGAGGCCAAGGCGTTGTTCGGGCAGGCGGTGTCGGCGGCGCCCAATTCCGGGGAAGCCCATTACAACCTCGGCCTGGCCCTGTTCAAGCTGGGAGACACGGAGGCGGCGCGGGAGCAATTCATGCAGGCGGCCAATCTCTCGCCAGGCAATAAAGTGATCTGGGATTCGCCGGCGCTGAGCGCCTACGGGTCGCCGGAGGGAACGATCAAGAAGAAGGGTCCGGTGCGTGAACACTCGATGACCAAGCCGGGGTTCGGCGGCACGGGCCCGCGATAACCGAGGCCTGGAACCGCGATGGCAAAAATAGTTGACGCAGGCGACCGGGCCCCGGACTTTTCGTTGACGGATCAGGCCGGGCAGAGCGTCCGCTTCAAGGATTTCAAGGGCGTCCCCGTCGTGCTCTATTTCTACCCTAAGGACGACACGCCGGGCTGCACGAAGGAAGCGTGCAATTTTCGAGACGCGGACACGGCGATCAGGAGAACCGGCGCCGTCGTCCTGGGCGTGAGCATGGACGGCGAAGCCTCGCACCAGAAATTTATCGCCAAGTACAAACTGCCCTTTTCGCTGCTGTGCGACGAAGACGCCAAGGTGTCCAAGGCCTACGGAGTCTACAGACTCAAGAACATGTACGGCAGAACTTATTGGGGCATCGAGCGCAGCACCTTCGTGATCGATGGAACAGGCCGGATCAAGGCGGCGTTCCGCAAGGTCAAGGTGGACGGCCACGCCGAGGACGTGCTGGCGGCGCTGAAGGCGCTGTAGCCAGATGGACGCTGGAGAAAAAACCTGGCACGGCCTGCGCGCCGCAACGCTCTCGGTCGTGGCCGGCCTCGGCCATCTCTACCTCGGAGAAAAGCGCGGCTATACGGTCCTGGCGTTCGGTCTGGCGCTTCTTACGATTTCCCGCACGATCTGGCAGCCCGCTGAGTTGCTCTACCTCAGTTTTGCCATCTTCTCCGCCTTCGATGCCTATTCGATCGCCAAACGGGGACATGGTCTGATGTAACGCGTGACGCGTGATTCGTGAGACATGAAGCGTTGAAAAACGGCCATCTTCGCCGGATCATCGTTCCGATCGGCCTGCTCCTCGTCTTCGCCGGTTCAAGCGCTCCAGCCGCTGAGAAAATCGAAGGGACGCTGTCGGTCAAGGATGCCCTCACGCTGCCGGGACAGCCGGCGAGGATCGAGACAGCGTTGGTCCGCACGGGGTTGCTCGGCATGGCGCAGGGCCTCGGAGGGGAGCAACTCGAACTGCTCGTCGGCGGCGCATCCGTCGCCCGCGCGATGACCGGCGGGGACGGACGTGCGTTTCTCGAATACACCCCCAAGGTCAGGGGCAATCACGAAGTCACCGTCAGGCTGATCCCGAACCTCAGAGTCACGAGTCCGGAGGCCAAGGCCACGGTAGGCGCCTGGGAGCGCCGGCGGCCGATCCTGCTCGTGGAGATAGCCGCCGTGATGCAGCCTGAGCAAGCGTCCCCCTTGCCCTCCGCGCCGATTCAATTGGTCGGGCGGGCGGATCCCGAGCCGGCACCTGATGCGGCGGACGAGCTGAAGCGGCTGGCACAGTTTTTTTATAACGTCATCTATCTCTCCTGGTCGCCCAAGGAGGCGGCCGGCCCTTTCAGTGACACCACCGACATGCGCGGGTGGCTTGCGCGGCACAAGTTTCCGAGCGGGCTCACGATGACGGTGAATCCAGGCGAACGGACGCTGGGCGCTAGGATCGATCAGCTGCGGGCCGACGGCTGGACAAACGTGAAGACCGGCATCGGTAAAAGCCGGGTTTTCGCGGATGTCCTGGTTGCCCATCGCGTGGAGGTGGTCATCGTGCCTGTGCCGGACAAGGGCGATTTACCGAAAAAGGCCAAGGCCGTCAAGACCTGGAAGGAAGTCAGGACAAAACTGTAGCGCGGGGGCGGACCGTCACCGAAAGGCGCGCTGAAGGTCGGTGATGGTTTGGGCGATGACGCGCTTCTCGCAGCGGAGCTATAGGGTCGGCGGTACCGACAGCGTGGGCCAGACCACCACGCGTCAGCGCAACGCGGCCAATCAGATCACGACCTCCACTGATCCGCTGGGGCGCACGACCACCTATACCTATGACGCGGCGGGCAACGTGTTAACGATCACCGATCCGGACAACAAGACCACGACCTTCGAGTACGAGTCGACGTTCAACCGGGTCAAGAAGATCACGGATGCGCTCAATCAGGTGACTGAATTCACCTACGATGCCACGGGCAATCTCCTGACCACCAAGGACCCGCTCAACCACGTGACGACGATTACGTACAACGCCTTCGGCCAACCCACATCGGTGCAAGGACCGATTGCTACGGAACCGCCCACGACCTTTGCCTATGATGCCAATGGCAATCTTATTACGACGACTGATCCGCTCGGCAACGTCACCCAACGCGCCTATGACACGGTGAGCCGGCTGATCAGCCTGACAGACCCGCGCGGTCTCACCACGCTCTTCCGCTACGATGGGCTCAACAGGGTGGATGCCATTGCGGATGCCCAACAAGGCGTCACCCGCTTCAGCTACGATGCCAACGGCAATCTACTCACGGTGCAGGACGCGAAGAATCAGTCAACGACCTACACCTACGACAACATGGATCGGCTGGCGACGCGCAAAGATGCGCTGAACCGGCAGGAAAGCTACCAGTACGATCCGGCGGGAAACCTCAGCCAGTTCACGGATCGCAAGAATCAGGTGACGACCTTTGCCTATGACAGTCTCAACCGTAGAATTCAGGCGACTTACCCTGATGCCACGACCACGTTTGTGTATGATTCAGTTGGCCGGCTAGCCAAGGCCTCCGACACGACAGTGGGTGCCGGGACAATCGAGTTCACGTATGACTCGCTGGATCGTTTGATCAAGGAAGTCACGGGACAGGGGGTTGCCACCTATCAATATGATGTACTTGGTCGCCGAACGCAGATGACAGCGAATGGGCAGCAAGCGGTGACGTACGGTTACGATGCCGCCTCTCGGCTGATCCAGGTTGCGCAGGCCGGTCTTGGTGTCGGCCTTTCGTACGATGCGGCGGGGCGGAGAACAGGATTGACCTATCCAAACGGCACGAACACATCTTATTCCTATGACAATGCGTCGCGGCTGACGAGTATCGTCCATAATGGGCCGAGCGGGCTCATCGAAAGCCTGAACTACAATTATGATTCTGCCGGTAATCGGATTAGTCTCACGCGGACGAATGGCTCAGCCTCTAATCTTCCAGCGGCCGTGCAGGCGGCCTATGACGCTGCCAACGAGCAGGTGACCTTCAATAGCTTGCCGGCGACCTTCGATGCCAACGGAAACCAGACCACCAGCACGGATGCGATCGGCACGATGACCTATACGTGGGATGCCCGCAACAGATTGATGGCGATCAGCGGGCCGGGGATAACCGCCAGCTTCCAGTACGACGCCCTCGGTCGCCGCGTCAACAAGACAATCAACAACGTGACGACGCAGTTCCTCTACGATGGCAACGATATTGTGCAGGAGATCGGTGGGAGTGCGGTGGGAGCAAGCTATGTCCGTAGTCTGAACATTGATGAAGCGTTCGTGCGGCAGCTGGTGAGCGGAAATGAGTATTATCACGCCGATGCGCTTGGCAGTTCACTTGCATTGACCAACGCTGCCGGGGCAACGGCCGTTAGCTACAGCTACGAAGCGTTTGGAAAGATGACGGTGACTGGAACGTCGTCGAATCAGTTCCAATACACGGGAAGAGAGAATGACGGGGCGGGGCTCTACTATTACCGTGCTCGATACTATAATTCCGTGGAGCAGAGGTTTGTAAGTGAAGACCCGCTTTTCTGTGAGTCGAAGAAAGGCCGTAATCTCTACGCTTATGTAAAGAACAATCCCTTGCGGTTCGTAGATCCTTTAGGCCTTCAAGGCATAGACTCATGCAAATACTATGATGATCTCTGCAAGAAAAACACCCACTCTAAGCAACAGGACGATCCCTATGCCTGTCAGGCGGGAGATTGTTGTAGGGATTTTGGAAATGGACCTAACGCAGACTGTATTAGGAGTTGTTTGATAAATTTAGATAATGTTTGTTCTAAGCTATCTGAGCCTGCCAAACAGGAATGCCGGGCAGCAGCTCATGCAATTTGTTATGGCTTTGTCTGTTTGCCGCGAGGCCCTGAGACTTGGCCACCACCTGATTCATGTAAGAAAATTGGCCTGTTCTAGATGGCTGTGCGTTTTGTGATGGCTTGAGCCGCTCATGAAAGATAAACGAAAGATTTATGCCTTGGTGCTTGTGGCTTTCCTCTGCGTTCTCATGGGGCTTCAGTATTTATCGACCATGATCTTACTTGCCAAGCCTGTGACACCCCAGTCTGTATTTGATATTTCCGATCCCCTAACCGCTCTGCGCTTGTTTTTTGGAATGCTCGGAAGGCTTTATGTGCCAATTATCTTTTGGGTTCTCCTCTGGGGAGGGCGATATTATGGCGACGACCGCACATTCCCGGAGAACGAAATGGGAAGGATTGCTCTGACTGCTGGTGTGGGAATGCTTGTAATTGCGCAAGGGCCTGCGTTCGTTTTTCCGAGTTGGCTCCAAGGTGATCTGTCACCAATTTATTACGCGCTCTATCCCATGGGATGGTGTTTTGTGTTGGTGGGAATTTTTAGCTTGCCGGCTGTAACAACTCGATTGTTTCGCAGTCGACTAGGAATCGTAACGTTGGTTATTGGAGTTGCGTGGTATGCCGTTGGTCCAATCCGTCGTGATATCGCACCTCTTTCGATTGGATGGCCAATTGCTTCGATTGTTTCTCTCGCAGTCGCCTTATTCGGGGTACTCTCTCAGAAGTTACTTGATCGGAGATTGGCGATCCTCGGGCTTATTCTCATGAGCATTCATGCTGTGCTTGGATCATTTTTCGGGGGAGTAAATTGGTTTCAGATTAGTACTGTGGCTGATCCGAGAGTGATGGAACCATTGTTGCTAACGGGGTCTCTTGCTTGGATGGCGATGATAATGCAGGTCACCGGAATTTCCAGGCGACTAAATCTTGTTTTCGACAAAACGGTAGAGAAAGAATAGGGGTCGGGATGAGCGACCCCCCGATTTCGGGGATGTGCGAGGGACAAGAAGAGGGGTCGGGAGTCTTTGTTGAGAGGTAGTGAGCGACCGTGACGAAGCTGTTCAGAAATATCACGGTGCTGCTGGTGGTGGGCGTGCTGTGCCTGCCGGTGGCGCCCTCTGCCGACACCGCCCAATATTTCTACGACGAGCTGGGGCGGCTGGTGGGGGTGGTGGATGAATTGGCTGATGGAGTGATGGTGTGATCGAAGTCGCTGAAAAGGGCTCTGCTGTTCAGGCCCGGCCATCGCGCTGCTGGGCCAGCATGTCACTCGTCACGGGCGTTGGCATGGACCGGCGAAGAAATGGGGACAGGCTCCGACGTTGTCGGAGCCTGTCCCCCTAGTGCTTTGAGTTTTCCCGTTGCTTGCATTAGAATGATGCCAGTCGTCCTTCCTTTTATATAGAGGCTCTGGCCAGTGAAGGCCAAAACCACGTTTCACTGCCAATCCTGCGGCTATTCCTCCCCCCGGTGGCTCGGCCGCTGCCCCGACTGCGGCGGCTGGAACAGCATGAAAGAAGAGCGGTTGCCGCCGACCGGCAAGGGCCGACCGCCCGCCATCGGCGGGCTGACCTCCAAGGCGACCCCCCTTGATGACATCGAGATGGTCGGGGAGCACCGGACCGGCACCGGCATCGGCGAATTCGACCGGGTGCTGGGCGGGGGTGTCGTGCCAGGCTCGGTCGTGCTGATCGGCGGCGATCCCGGCATCGGCAAGACCACACTCCTATTACAGGCGCTGCCCCGTCTGGCGTCGAACGGAGACCGGGTCTTGTATGTGTCGGGCGAGGAGTCGCCCCGGCAGATCAAGATGCGCAGCCAGCGGTTGGGCATCGAGAGCGCCGGATTGCTGATCCTCGCCGAAACGTCGCTCCAGGAGATTCTCAAGGCGGTGCAGGAACTCCAGCCGATCGCGATGGTCGTAGATTCGATCCAGACGGTCTATACGGACCAGCTCACCTCGGCGCCCGGCAGCATCAGCCAGGTGCAGGAAGTGGCGGGCCAGCTCATGTGGCTGGCCAAGCGGAGCGGCGTGCCGGTGTTCATCATCGGCCACGTGACGAAGGAGGGCGCCATCGCCGGTCCGCGCCTGCTCGAGCACATCGTGGACACGGTGCTGTATTTCGAGGGGGACAAGGGCCACGCGTACCGGATTCTCCGCGCCGTCAAGAACCGCTTCGGCTCGACGAATGAAATCGGCGTCTTTGAAATGAAGGACTCGGGTCTGGAAGAGGTGGCGAACCCGTCCGAGCTGTTTCTGGCCGAGCGCCCGCAGAAGAGCACCGGGTCGGTGGTCGTATCCAGCCTGGAAGGGTCGCGGCCGATTCTGGTCGAATTGCAGGCGCTGGTCTCTCCGACGAACTTCGCGATGCCGAAGCGGATGGCGAACGGGGTCGAGCTCAACCGCGTCTCGCTTCTCTTGGCGGTGATGGAAAAGCGGCTGGGGATGCACCTGTCCGGGCAGGATGTCTATATCAATGTGGTGGGCGGGATGACGATCGACGAGCCGGCGATCGACCTCGGCATCGTGGCGGCCGTGACGTCCAGCCTGCGCGAGAAGCCGATCGACCGCCAGACCATCGTGTTCGGCGAGGTGGGCCTCGGCGGGGAAGTGCGAGCGATCAGCCAGGCGGAGTTGCGGCTCAAGGAAGCGGTGAAAATGGGATTCCGCCGCTGTCTGCTGCCTGAGCGGAACTTGGCAAAGCTCGACCGGATGAAGGGAGTCGAGCTGATCGGGATCCGGGAAGTGGGAGAGGCGTTGGATGCCGCGTTTGCGTAGGACTGTCCACCTGCTCCTTCCTATTGTGCTTGCGCCGACGGTGCTGTCGAGTTGCGCGTGGTTTCAGCGGGCGCCGGAGGCGCCGCTCAGGCAGGCGACGGCTGAACAACTGACCGGCATGCTCCAGGAGCGCGAAACGATCATCCGGACGATGAAGGGACTGTTCCGCGCCCAGATCAAGGGCCCGGGCGTGCTGATCGCGCAGCGGGTCGAAGGCGCCATGTATTACCGCCGTCCCGAAGCGTTGCGTCTGCAAGGGTTCAACCAGTTTGGTGGCAAGCTGTTTGAGTTCAGCCAGAACAGGAAGCTGTACCGGCTGGACCTGCCGAGCGAAGGGAAACGGTTTGCCGGATCGGTCGAGGAATTACGGCGGGCGAAGATCGGCCGGCTTATGCAATTGAGCCAGTGGGCGGTGAACGGTGTCGTCGGGACCGATTCGTCGAGCGGGGCGCGCGTGGCGCTGGTGGAGGATGACGACCGGTACCGGCTGGATGTGTTCGATGCAGCGCAGGAGGGACGGGTGCTGCGCCGGCTGTGGTTCGAACGGCGGTCGCTGCAGATGGTGCAGGAGGAGCGGCTGCTCCTGAACGGGGATGTCGAGGCCTTGATGACGTTCGACGACTTCCGGCCCATCCCCGTGACGCCTGCGTCCGATACGCCCGAGCGGGCCGCCCTCATGCCGTTCACGATCACGGTCGTGGATCGTGTCGCATCGGGGTCGGTGGTGCTGACGTTTCATGAGATCGTATTGAATCCCGCGCTCAAGCCGGAGGAGCTTGGTGTCGCCGCTCGACCGAGAGAGGATCCGCATGAAAATTCTGGCGGTTGACACGGCGACGGCGTGGCAGAGCGTGGCCGTGTTGGACAGCGAGAAGGTGCTGGCCCGCGCCGACGGGGATGCGGGCGGGGCGCACGCGAAGCGGCTGGTACCGGCCATCGACCGAGTCCTGACCTCCTGCGGGATGGCGCTGACCGATCTGGACGGGCTGGCCGTCTCGATCGGCCCCGGCTCCTTTACCGGCCTCCGGGTGGGTCTGGCGACGATGCTGGGGTTCCGTCTGGTCACGGGGTTACCGCTGGCGGCGGTGCCCACGTTGGAAGCGATGGCCTGGAATCTGCGTGGAGCGGAGCTGCCGCTCTGCCCGATGCTCAGGGCGCGGACCGGCGAGGTCTACTGGGGTCTCTATCAGTGGCGGGGCGACGGGATGCTTCAACTGCTCCAGGACGAGCGTGTGGGTGCGGTTGCGGCCGTGGCGCAGACCCTTCGCGGTCCGGTGATCGTGTTCGGCGAAGGCTGGCGATCGCACGGGAAGGAGCTGCGCCCGATGCTCGCGGCGGGCGGAGTCGACGTGCGCGAAGCGCCTCCGGACGCCGGCTGCCCGTCCGCAGTCAGCGTCGGGCTCGCCGGGCTGGCGCAACTCCACCGCGGTCACGTCGCCGGACGGGGCGTGGCGCCACGGTACGTGCAGCGTGCGGAGGCAGAGGTGGTGTGGGAGCGGCGGGGTGTTGCGTCGCCGCTGGCCAAGGCCTCGCGCCAAACGGCCGGGCGGAAGGCGCGGGCATCGTGATGACGGCCGACACGTCGCCGGTCGCCGGCCTGCTGATCGAGCGGGCCACGGCCCGGGATCTTGATCGTATCGTACAGATCGAGCAGGAATCTTTTTCGGTGCCATGGACGCGCAAGATGTTCGAAGCGGAGCTCACGCAGAACCCGTTCGGCCACCTCCATGTCGCCAGGCAGGCCGAGCTGCCATATAATCTCGTCGGCTACGTGTGTTTCTGGGTGGTGTTCGAGGAGTTGCGGCTGATGACGCTGGCCGTCGTGCCGTCCCGACGGCGGCAAGGAATCGGGCGGACCTTGCTCCATCACGCGATGGCGATGGGACGGAAGCAGGGGACGACGAAAGCCTTGCTGGAAGTGCGCGCGTCGAACGCGGTGGCGGTGCGGATGTACGAAGAGTCGGGATTCCACCGGACGGCAGTCCGGACGCGCTATTACGCCAATCCGATAGAAGACGCGGTCTTGATGGAACTGGAGTTATCAAAGGAGGGAGCTATGCTGACAGATGAGCGGATTGCGGAACAGTTGCGGGCCTCCAGCCTCGAATTTCGGCAGGTCGAGGCGGCGCACCATCGTCTGGATGCCGAGCTGGCCGAACTGCACAAGCGGCACGTGCTGACGCCGCAGGAAGAATTATACGCAAAGCAGATGCACAAGGAAAAGCTGGCCAAGAAGGACAAGATGGCGCAGTTGATTCGCGCGTATCGCGAGCAGCAGGCACATTCGACGGCTCAATAGGCGCCGAAGGAGAATCGCGTGGCAGGTGTACGATGTCCGTGATGCTGCCGCCGCTCGCCAGCCATCTCGGCGCGCTCAAGCGGCGGCTGCTGATCATCGCTGCGACGGTCACGGCGGCCTTCGTGCTGACGTTCGCGTATTCCGCCGAGCTGATCGAGTGGTTCAAGCGGCCGTTCCCGGACGATCTCATGTTCTACGGTCCGACGGAGGCGCTGTTTGCGTCGATCAAGATCTCGCTGCTGACGGGGATCGTCCTCAGCCTGCCCGTGATGCTCTATCAGTTCTGGAAGTTCATCGAGCCGGCGCTGCTGCCCCGCGAGCAGCGCTGGGCGATCCCGCTGTTCTGCCTGGCGGCGTCGTTCTTTGCGCTGGGTCTGGCGTTCTGCAACCTGGTCATCCTGCCGCTGGTCATCCGTTTTTTCGTCACCTTCGGCATGGATCGCGCCCTGACGCCGCAAATGGCCGTGGGCACCTACGTGGATTTCAACGTCAAATTCCTCCTGATTTTCGGGTTTGCGTTCGAGCTGCCGCTGGTGCTGACCCTGCTGGCCAGGGCCGGCATCGTGTCGGCGGCGCTGCTCAGCCAGTATCGCCGGCATGCCATCATGACGGCGGTGATTCTATCGGCGGTGATCACGCCGGACGCCACGTTGTTCACGATGCTGCTGATGGCTGTTCCCCTCATCATTTTGTACGAAGTCGGGATCATCGGCGCGCGAGTCTTCGGGCGCCGGCCACCGGGGCCATCGTCCGACGACGCCGGCGATCTGCTGGAAGGGGTCATGCCGACCGGGACCGCGGGGAAGAGAATAAAGTGAAAACGCTGGCTCGCGCTGCCGCCTTGGTCATCATGGTGGCGTTGCCGCCGGTCGCGATGCCGGCCCAGCCGCCTGGAGCCGGGCATCCGGATGCTCCCCCCGATCCGTCACTGCGCCAGGCGCCGAGCATTCAGGCGCTGGCGGTGGTCCATGAGCGGACGGTCTACGCGGGCTCGTTCGGCATGGGCGTGTTTCGAAGCGACCGCCGAGGCAACGGCTGGGCTGCCGTCAACACGGGGCTGGGCGATCGGTTCATTCTCTCGCTGGCGGTCGGGCAGGATGGGACGGTGTATGCGGGGACGCTGCGCGGCGGGGTGTTCCGGACCACCAACGGAGGCAAGAGTTGGCAGGCGATCAACGACGGATTGTCCCGCCGCCAGATCAAGACGCTGATGGTGCATGGCGGCGTGGTGTACGCGGGGACCGGCGGAGGGGTATATCAGTTGCCGGAGGGGCGGACCACGTGGCTCTTCGTCACGAAGGGACTCGATGAAACAGTGGTGCAGTCGCTGGTGATGACCGACGACCACACGCTCTATGCCGGGACGGCGGCCAAGGGCGTGATGAGCTTCAAGGAGAACGGAAAAGAGTGGACGCGGCTTCCGCATGGGCTGGTCGATCATGAAGGCTTGATCGAGAATTTCATCCGCGTGCTGGCGCTCGGGAAAGACCGCGCGCTCTACGCCGGCACGTTCGACGGCGGGGTGTTCCGCAGCGCCGATGGCGGACGGATGTGGCAGCCGATCAGCCGGGCGCTGCCGAACGATTCAATCCGGGGAATCATTGCGGGCGAAAAAGGCCTGCTGGTGGCGACCGGCCGGGGCGTCTTCCGGGGGCCGAATGAGAGCGGCCGGTGGGTGTCCGTGAATGCGGGCCTCACGGAGCTGTCGGTCCAGGTGCTGGTGGTATCGAGGGACGGCGCGTTGTATGCCGGCACCAGCGCGGGCGCGTTCCGCAGCGACGACGGCGCCAGTTGGGTAAACATCAGCGAGGGGCTTCTCGAGGGGCGGTCCCCGGGAGGCCGGTGACGAAAGGATGCACATGGCGGACATCGGTGACAGGACACGGGCGACGATCAGGGTGACCAGCAAAGGAGAGACATGGGGCGAGCTGGTGTTGAAATTCTTTCCGGACATCGCACCGAATCACGTGAAGAATTTTCTCGATCTGGCCAGAAAGAAATTCTACGACGGCACCACCTTCCACCGCGTGATCCCGGGATTCATGATCCAGGGTGGGGATCCCAACAGCAAGGGGCAGGACCGGGCTTCGCACGGCATGGGCGGACCGGGCCACCGGATCAAGGCCGAATTCAACAGCAAGCCGCACAAGCGGGGCGTGCTCTCGATGGCCCGCGCCAACGATCCGGACAGCGCCGGCTCGCAGTTCTTCATCTGCGTGGCGGATGCGAATTTTCTGGATTGGCAGTACACGGCGTTCGGCGAGGTGGTGAGCGGGATGGAAGTGGCCGACAAGATCGTATCGGCCAAGCGGGATGGGCGCGACAACCCGCTGGAGCGGATCGAGGTGACAGTCACGGTCACGGACTAGCGTAAGGAGTGAGGAGTGAGGGGTGAGGCGGCAAGACATCGGTGGGGAATAGGGCGATCGCTCTCCTTGCTCCTTACTCTTCACGTTTCACTGCTGGTCGGCTGCGCGGTGCCGTACGTCCCGTCGCGCACCGTGTACGAAGATCCGACGAATTTCGTACGGGTGGAGCTGGATCCCAACGTGCTGCCGGACAAACCGGACACCCGACACACGCATCCGGCCGATGTCGGCACGGAGCTCATGACCGACGTCCTCAAGGGCATCACGGTTCGCGACCACAAGACGTTCGTGCAGGTCTGGTTCGCCGGCGAGGCGCCGAGGGAACTGGCGTTTCGTGACGAGGAGATTGCGTTTCTGGCGCTGCAGTTATCGGTGGCCTTGAGCAAGGCCTCGCCGGACGAGCGGGCGACGTTTTACCTCAGCTACCCCCAAACGTCGGTCAAGCGCGAGATCACCTCCGGCGGCGTCTATGTCATGGGCAACGAGCTGCATTTCGCGCTCAGCAACCGGCGCGAAATCTACGGCATCCCGGCCTATGGCATGGTCTACGACCGCCGCTATCCCGTGCTCCCGGTCTCGCCGAAAGATTTTGACGTGTTCTTCGAGCCGGAACACGCCGTCATTCTCAAGACGTTCAGCCTCTGGGCCAGGATGTGGGGCCTGGACAGGGACGAAATCGTGATCGACCTCAAGAAACTTCCGTCCGCCAGAGCCACCGCGTCGGCCGGTCCCTAGGGCATGACGGCATTGAAGTCCATCGCCCGGCTGGTCGCATAGGCCAGCGTCACCTCCGCAATCTTGTAATCATATTGCGATTCCGCCAGCCGTGTCTGCGCGCTGGTCAGCGCCACTTCCGATTGCGTGACCTCCACGATGGAGCCCAACCCAAGCTTGTAACGCTGCCTGGACAATTGCAGCGCTTCCAGTGCCGTCCGGACCTGCTCTTCCGTCAGCTTGATCTGCTGCGCGAACGAGATGGTGTCCAGATACGCGTTGGTGACCTGCTGCGTCAGGGCCTGCTCGACGTTCAGGGTGCCGGCCTCGGCGGCCGCCTGTTGCGCGGTCGCTTCACGGACCTGATTCTCGATGAGAAAACCGGTGAACAGCGGCATCGAAACCATCGCGCCTGCCGCCCACCAGCCACCCGTCTTGGTATCCGTTCGATTAGGGTCGAAGGTGTCAAAACTGCCGGTGCTGGCGATGGCGGAGACGGTGGGCAGGTATTGCCGTTTCATGGCCTGCGCGCGGGCTTCCGCGGAGGCGGTCAGTTCTTTGGCACGCTTCAACTCAGGGTGGGAGAGACTTTCCGTGATCAGTGATTCGAGCGTGCGCACCGGCCGCACTTCGATCGGGATGTCTTCGAGGATATAGTCCTCCGGTCCCGCGATGCCCATCGCGCGGTTCAGCTCGGCGAAGCTGGCCTTGAGGTCGTTCCGGGATTTGACCAGCAGCGACTCCGCGTTGGTCAATTCCACCTGCACCAGCGCCAGGTCCAATTTGGATTTAAGCTGCTGGCGGTACAGCGCCTCGATCTGTCCTTTGATGATGCCGCGCTCGCGGACGGTCTCTTCCGCGATCTGCACCAGCCGGCGGCGCTTGAGGCTGTTGAAGTAGGCGCGTTCGACAGTCAGGACGACGATCGCGCGCCGGGCATTGATGTCCTCACCTTGCGCCCGTTCGGCCAGCCTGGACGATTCCACCAGGTTTTGAGTAAAGCCGAAGTCGTAGATCCGCTGGTTGGCGATCACGCCCCCCGTGTACTGGCTCAGGTTTGGTTGAATCAGACCGCCAGCCGGTGTCAGGAATTTGCCGTTGATCCTTGCCGCACCCGCTGCGCCGTCCAGGTTGGCGTAGATCTGGGGATAATATAACGACCTCGTCTGCTCTTTCCGCGCGGTCGTGGCTTTCATCGTGGCGTCGGCTTCCTGAAGGATCGGGTGCACTTTGAGCGCCTGTTCGATGGCCTGTCGAAGGCCGAGGAAGCTGCCTTGGGTGAGCGGACCCGGCGGCTTCGCAGTCGGAGCCGACGCGGGTGGTTGGGCCGTGGCGGGAGCGGACAGGATCATCGTCAGGATGGCTGCCATTGCCAGAATCCGTTGGTGCTGCATCGCGTGCTCCTTCGTTAAGGGCGGGGCGCGGTACCCGCCGGGTCCAGTTTCTTTTGGTTGACGGGGCCGTTTGAGGAATCGGACGAGCGTCGCTCGAATTGTTGAATTGATGGTGTCCCTTCGGGAAGACTGTAGGGCGAGGTACGGAGAATCGCTCCTTCCGTCAGACTCGACTTGCCGACGACCACGACTTCTTCAGAACCTGTCAGCCCTTCGACGATCTCGACCCACCGGCCGTCGCTGATGCCGGTCCGGATGGGAATCTGTCTGGCGCGGCCCTGGTCGGCGACAAAGACGGAGGTTGTGTTGCCGGCCGCCACGATGGCGCCGGGCGGAATGACCAACGCATCCGGTTTCTCCCGCAACAGGAGCGTGACTTCGGCAAAGGTGCCAGGCTGCAAAGCATGATCCTGGTTCGGGAGATCGATTTCGACCAACATCGTCCGCGTTGAGGGATCGAGCGCGAGAGTGGAACGGGTGACGGTCCCCCTGAACGGGCGGTCTTTCAGTTCCTTGACCGTGACCATGGCCGGCGTGTCGGGTTTGACCAGCGGGGCGTCATCTTGAGGCACGTTCGTGTAGACCCGTACCGTCTCAATGTCCATGATCGTGAAGAGCGGAATGGCGCTCGTGGCGGAGGCGGTCGCCACCTGAATCAACGCGCCAGGGTCGACGAATCGAGCTGTAATGACTCCCGCATAGGGCGCGCGGACCTTGGTATACTCGTGCAGCACAGAGCGCTGCTCCATGAGGTGCTTCGCGCCTTCAGCGACGGCCTCGGCGACGTCCACGTCCTGCTTGGCGATGACGTCCGGGGTTTCGTTCCATACCTTCTGCAGCCGCTCGTACGTTAGTTTTTTGATTTTATAATCGGCGACGGCCTGCTGGTATTGTTCCTCCACTTCCGGCGCGTCGATTACCGCCAGCACCTGATTTTTCTTCACCCAGTCGCCTTTGTCGGGTCCGATCCATTTCAAGTAGCCGGACACCTTCGCATACAGCGTGGTCTGGTAGAGCGGCGCGATATTCGCAGGAAGCGCGATTGAATAGACGACTGTGCGCCGGACCGGCGTGACCACCTGCACCTCGGCCGCAGCCATGGAGGCAGGGCGGGATGATTGGTTCGTCAGGTTGCGCTCCATGCCTGGAGGCGCGGCCGCTTCGTGCCCTTGCCACCACGCCCAGACTGCCAGTGACCCCGTCGCTAGGACCAGCACGATCATCGCATTGCGCAACCGGTGTTCGGACATACGGTCAGCCTTCGGTGTTCGACGTTGCCACGGCCCGTCCGCCGTGCGGCGGATGACGAAGAGACAGCACGACGCTGTGGAGCACCGGCACAACAAAGAGCGTCATGACGGTTGAGACGAGAAGTCCGCCTACCACCGCGCGGGCAAGGGGGACTAGCGTTTCATTGCCTTCGCCGACGCCCAGGGCCAGGGGCAGCAGTCCCAAGATTGTCGCCAGCGCGGTCATGACGATCGGGCGGATGCGGTGACGGCCTGCTTGCACGGCCGCTTCTTCTGCGGTCGCGCCGTTCCGCCACGCCCGGTCGGCGAAGTCCACGAGCAGAATACTGTTGGAGACGACGATGCCCATCATCATGAGCGTGCCGGTCATGGACTCCACGTTGACTGAGGTGGTGGTGGCGTAGAGCATCAGGATGGTGCCAATCCAGCCCAGCGGCACGGCGAGCAGGATGATCAACGGATCGATGAATGAGCGGAACAGGCCGACCATCACGAGATAAATCAGAAGAACCGCCAGCGGCAGCGCCAGCGTGAAATTGCTGAAGGCCGCCTTCATGTTGGCCACCTCACCTTTGAGGGAGATCGTGACGTCTTTCGGAAGGTGAACGGATCGCAATGTGTCTTCGATCTGTGATGCCACGCGGCCAAGATCATTGCCGACGATCGTGACCAGCACGTCCTGGAGGCGCGAGAGATCGTAATGGTCCACGGAATCGGGCCCTGTCTTCTGGATAAGGTCGGCGACGTCGCGCAGACGGACCGAAGGACCGCGCCGCTCGTCCCCGCTGCCGTAAAATCCTCCGCCGAATCCCAGGTTTTGACCTGCAAACGGCGTATTCTCCAGTGCCAGCGTCGAACCGGCCGTGGCGGCGCGGCCGAGGCCGGCGGAAGGGAGCAGCGGCACTCTGGCGCCGACCAACGGGATGTTCAGCAGGTCTTCGGTTTTGGTCAGCGATTGCTCCGGATACTGCGCGAGCAGGTAATAGCCGTTGGCGGTTTTGGGGTCCAGCCAGTAGTTGGGGCTCAACGCGATGTTGGAGCTGATGCCGGTGATGACATCGATCACGACCCGGTCCTGGCTGATGCCGTAGTAGGCGGCTTTGGTCCGGTCCACATTCAGGTGCAGCTCAGGATAATTTTTCCCCTGCTTGATGCGCACATCCACCGTGTCCGGCAGCTGCGCGACTTTGCGCTGAATTTCTTCGGCGACGGGCCGGATAAGGTCAAGGTGCGGACCCCGCACCTGAATGTCCACCGGCGCCCGTAACCCGAAGTTCAGCACGTCGCTCACGATGCCGCCGGTTTGGAACGCGATCTCGATTCCCGGCAGCTCTTTTCTCAGCCGCTCCCGGAGCGCGACGATGTAGTTGTCGGTGGGGCCCCGGTGGCCGGTGACGAGGTTGACGAGCAGGAACGCCGTGTGCGAGCCGGTATTCGGCGCGAAGCGGGCGGCGTCGCCGTAGTAGAGGCCGGTGTTGGACACCACTTCCTCCAATTCCTGTTTCGGGATGACTTCCTTGATCATGGTTTCGATGCGTCCCACGATGGCCGTGGTCTTCTCGATCCGTGTGCCTTCCGGCGCGATCACGAGCATGGTGAAGTTGCCCGCGTCGATCTTGGGAAAGAACTCCGTGTGAAGTTGGGGCGCCAGTACCCAAACGGTCGCGACGAGCAGGGCCAGCGCTCCACCCAGAATGAGGGACTTCACGCGAAGACCGAGGCGCAGTATCAGTTCGTACAGGTTGATGACCGCCACGAACCATCCGCGTGTCGCCGATCCTTCCTGCCGACCATGATTGTGGCGGTAGAGTTTGGCGAGGGTGACCGGCGTGACGGTCATGGAAACTGCATAGTCGGCCATCATGGCAAAGGCCACGGTCATGGCCAGCGGGGCAAAGAGGTATTTGATGATGCCGCTGAAAAACATGATCGGGAGATAGACGATCAAAATGCAGATGGTCGCAACGAAGATCGGTAGGGTCAACTCGATGGCGCTGTCCTCGGCTGCGGAGCGGCTGTCCTTGCCCATTTCGAGGTGTCGATGAAGATTTTCCTGCACCACGATGTTGTTGTCCAACAGAGTGCCTATCACGAGTGCGAGCCCGCCCAGCGTCATGATGTTCATGCTCTGGCCGGTCAAATAGAGCAACACCATGGCGGAGGTGAGCGAGAGAGGGATAGCCAGGCCGACCACGAGCGCGGCGCGGAGGCTGCGAAGAAACAGGTAGATCATCAACCCGGCCAATCCCGCTCCGAGAAGGCCTTCCTTCTGAAGATTCGTGATGGCCTGCCGGATATACAGCGACTGGTCGTAAATGAACTTCACGGATGCGCCGGCCGGAATCTCCGTGAGCGTGGGAAGCCGCGCCAGGACGCCGTCCGCCACCGCCAGCGTGTTCGCCCCTTCCTGCTTGGTCACGGGGATATAAACAGACTCGCGGCCGTTCACGCGGACGATCGAGGTTTGAATGGCGGCTGAATCCGCGGCGGTGCCGATATCACGGATGAGAACCGGCGTGCCGTTGACGACCTTGATCGGCACGTCGTTGATCCGATCCACAATGTCGATCAGGCTGTTCGAGTAGACGTAATAGTCGAGATCACCGACCTTCACGTCGCCGGCCGGCAGGATGGCGTTCTGCGAATTGATCGCCCACACGACTTCCGAGGGCGAAATACCCAGCGCCTGCATCTTGTTCTGGTCCATGAAAATCGTAATCTGGCGCAACTTGCCGCCCAGCACGGGCGGGGTGGAGATGCCGGGAATCGAGGCCATCTGCGGACGCACGGTGAAATAGGCGAGGTCGCGCATCTCCTTTTCATTGAGCGTGTCGCTGCTCACGGTAAGCAGGCCGATGGGAAGGCTTTGCACGCCGAATTTGAAGACGGAGGGAGGAAACACACCGGGCGGCAGCAGCCGAATGATGCTATAGGCCAGGCTCGTCAGCTCCGATTGCGCCGCATCGATGCTGTATTCAGGCTGAAAGAAGACCTTGATATAGCTCATGCCGGCGAGGGACTGGGATTCGATGTGCTCGATGTAACTGGCTTGCAAAAATTGCTGCTCGAACCGCAGCGTGATCGCCCCTTCCATTTCGCTCGGGCTGAGCCCGCGGTAGAACGTGGATACCAGCACGACCGGAATGTTGATGTCCGGAAAGATGTCCACCTTCATCTTCTGGTAGGACACGATCCCCAGGATGGTCACGATCATGCAGATTGCAAAGACCGCGAACGGATTCTTGAGGGCGGCGCGTGTCAGCATGGCCCCCTCAGGGAGGGAACGGTCCGGTTCCAGCGGAGCCAGTACCGGCACAGATCGTCGATCAGCGTGACCAGGCCGTCGAACGTATCGGGTTTGACCGTGTAGCCGTTGGCGCCGTCCCGATAGCACGCCTCAATGTCGTGGGGATCGTCCGAAGTGGTCAGGATGATCACGGGGAGCCGGCTCAGCCGGGCATCGCGGCGAAGACCCCGCAAGAATTCCAGGCCGTGTTCTCCGGCCAGTTTGAGATCCAGCAACACCACGGAAGGCAGGCCCCCTTCGCTCGTGCCCGCGTGGCGGTTAAGAAACGTCAGGGCCGCTTCCGCTCCGGGCTCAGTCCGGAGCAGGCCCGCATGGCCCTGTTGGCGGAATGCCTGCTCGATCAGCTCGCAGGTTGCGGCGCTGTCCTCGACCAAAAGAATGTAAGGAGCCATGGCGACGTTTTAGGACACTTCAAACAGCGTGCCTGGCTAACGGCGCTAGACTGATAGCGGAAGCCGAAATGTCTGAGATGAAAAGGCGGCAAATCAATAACTTACAGAGGTTCTGGGGGCGGTGAAATGAGACGAGAGAAAACGCGCGCGGCGGATAAGGAAAAATTCCCTAGGAAGTCTGGAATATTTCCAGTCTACGGCAAACCGTATTTCTTCAGCTTGGTCAGCAACGTTTTGTAATCAATCCCGAGCGTCTGCGCAGTGCGGGTCTTGTTGCCCTTGTGCTCCGCCAGCATGCGTGTGATGTGGATCTTCTCAGCCTCTTCCAGTGAACCGGCCGGCATGTCATGCTGCCCCGTGGGGAGAAGGGGGGGCAGCAGCGGCCGCAATTCCTCTGAGCCGATCTGGTTGTTCTTGCTCGCAGGGGATAGCAGAAGCAAGCGCTCAATCACATTACGGAGCTCACGGACGTTGCCGGGCCACGCATAGGAGGTCAGCGCGTGCCGTGCCTCTGGTGACAGCACGCGGGGTGGCGAGCCGTGCGGGGAGAGTGTCCGGAGAAAATGTTCGGCCAACTGCGGGATATCGTCGGGTCGTTCGTGGAGCGACGGGACCTTAAGCGTCACCGTGTTGATGCGGTAGAGCAGGTCGTCCCGGAATTTTCCGGCCAGGACCAATTCTTGTAGATCGCGGTTGCTCGCGGCCATAAACCGGACATTGGCCCGCAGGGTGCGCGTTCCACCGACCTGCCGATACTCGCCACGGTCCAGCACGCGCAACAGGCTGACCTGCATCGCCCCGCTCATCTCGCCGATCTCGTCCAGAAACAGGGTGCCGCCCTCGGCGGCGGCGATCAAGCCGGTTTTGGCGGCGACCGCCCCCGTGAAGGCCCCCTTTTCATGGCCGAAGAGTTCGCTCTCGAGCAATTCTTCTCTGATGGCGCCGCAATTGACGGCAAGAAACGGCGCGGCGCGGCGCGGGCTGAGCTCATGCAGCTTCCTGGCGATGAGTTCCTTGCCGACGCCGGTCTCGCCCTGAATCAACACCGGAGCCTGGCTGGGCGCGATCTTCCTGGTCAGGTGCATCAGTGTCTGCCACGCGGCGCTCGCTCCTTCCACCATCAACTCGGCATGGCGCGACGCTTCGCGCCGGAGCGATTCGTTTTCGAGACGGAGCGTGCGGACGGCCCTGAGTTTAGCCAGCGTCGCCGCGACCGCGGCAGGGTCAAACGGAATGTCTTTGACAAGAAAGTCCCAGGCGCCCGCTTTCATCGCTTCCACAGCGGCGGCGACGTCCCCGTGGCCGGTGAGCAGGATGACATCCACATCCGGCTGGTGCTCCCGGATCCATCGCAGCACAGCCAGTCCGTCCGTTCCAGGCATGCGCAGATCCGTAATGACACAGTCGAACGGCGCGGTCCGCAGCGCTTCCAGGCCGGTTTTCCCCGCCTCGGCGCCGGTGACGCGGCAGCCTTCCGCCTGCAGCGCCTCCGTCAATGCGATGCGGACGAATTCTTCATCGTCGATCAGCAGGATATTCATCTCGTGTTGTGCCACGCCGATGCCTAGGCTGCGGCCGGCTTTTCGGGAAACGCCAGGTAGAACGTGCTGCCCTTGCCGGGCGATGACTCGGCCCAGACCCGCCCGCCGTGTTTCTCCATGATCAGTTTGACGATCGCCAGTCCCACGCCTGTGCCTTCGTAGTCAGCCGGCGCGTGCAAGCGCTCGAAGAGCCGGAAGATACGGCCTGCATCGTGTTGCTCGAACCCGACGCCGTTGTCTTTGATCCACAGAATGTGCTCGTTTCCCGTTGCGCGCCCGCCGATGCTGATTTCGGGCGGATTGGCGTGACGTGAAAACTTGATCGCGTTGCCGATCAGGTTCACCAAAGCCTGCCGGATGCTCGCAAGCTCGCCCCACAGGTCGTCAAAGGGAAGATCCACGGAGAGCACGGGCTTCGTGCTGGCTGCGCGAGTTTGCTCAGCCGCGATCTCGTTGATCACAGCGCGGATGTTGACGACGGATTTCGGCAGCGATTGCTGTTCAAGACGGGAATAGCGCAGCAGCGCGTCAATCAGGGCCGTGAGTTTTAGGGTAGAGGCCCGGATCATACCGAGGTAGTGCCGGGCGGTCGGTTCCAACTGGCCGCTGTATTTCCGCTCCAACAGGGCGGAGAACCCCTCGATTTCGCGGAGCGGGCCTTTGAGATCGTGGGCGGTTGAATAGGTGAAGCTCTCCAGCTCCTTCGTCTTGCGCTCCAACGATCGTGTTTGTTCCCGGAGCGTATCCAGCATCGTCCCCAAAGATCGGGCGAGGCGGCCGACTTCATCCTGGGCCGGCCAGGGCTCGAATTGAGCGGACAGGTCCCGATGCGCGACCTGGTCGGCTGTGACGGCAAGGCCTTTCAGCGGCTGGGCGACCTGCGTGGACACGATCACATACGTGAGAGCCGTCATCACGGCCAAGCCGACGATCAAGACAAGCATGACCTGCGTCGCCTGATCGAGCAGGGCATTGCCTTCGGCTTTCATCTCCGCTGTGATGGTGGCCTGGATGGCGACAATTGAGGAAAGGGCTTCATTCAACTGCACCGTGAGCCGGCTGATTTCATGCAATTGGCGGCGCGCAGCGGCGGCCTGTTTGGACTGCAGCAGTCCATGTGCCTTCTGGAGACGGGGGGCGAGATCATCGAGCAACGCGGCGATCCGGTTGAGCGCGTTGTCTTCCTGGTCGGCCAGGCCGGCCCGTTTGTGCTGGGTCAGCATCCCCAGCAGGACGGGGTGAGTTCTGGCTGCGTGTGTGGTGCGATAGCGTTCGTGTGCCTGCCTGAGTTCGGATTCGATTCTGGCGGACTGGCTGAATATTTCCTTGTCGGTGCCCGGTGTCGTGTCCTCGACCAGACGGTGAAGCAGAAGGCTGAGTTCAAGACTGTGCTGGCGCATGGTCGTTGTGGTCACGAGAGCGGGCACCGTGATCCGGTGGTGGCGCTCGATGTAGCTGTTAATGTGGAACAGATACCACAGGAGGGCGGCGAGGCTTGCGCTGAGCAATGCCAGCAGTACCCCGAACAGAGCAAAAAACTTGCGTCCCAAGCTCACTTGGCGGAACCAGCCAAGGGGTATGGCAGGCATGACGTAACGTATCATAGGTGTCGTGTCGGCGCCACCGTAGGCAGCCGACCGCGGTGCGCGCGTTCTGCTCGAGGCTGACGCTGGATCATTATAGTTGACATTATGTAATTTATTATGATAACGGTGTCAACTACATGGGCGAACAACACAAAGCGGAAGCGTTGAGCCACTTTGAAAATCGCCTCAAGGCCGTCCGCACGGAGAAAGAGCTGTCACAAGGGGAATTGGCGGCGCGATCCGGCATCACGCGGCAGGCGATCCATGCCATCGAAGCCGGATATTACCTGCCGACGACTGCCGTCGCGCTGCGTCTGGCCGATGCGCTGGGCTGCAGGGTCGAGGATCTGTTCAGTCTGGCGGCCGGCGGCGAAGTGATCGGAGGAGAGCTCGTTGAGACGATCCCCGTAGCGCTGGAGAGCCATGGGCGGATTCGCGTCAAGGTGGCCAGGGTGGGCGAGCGCGTGATCGTGCGGCCGGTGGCATCGTTGGGCGACGTGCTCAATTTCACGGTTCCAGCCGACGGATTGTTGCTCAAGCCTCCAACGGGCGCGTCACGGGCGGCGAAGGCCGGCAGCCGGGTGAAAGTGCAGTTGCTCCGCGACCGCCGGGCGCTCGAGAACGAAATCGCCATCGCCGGCTGCGACCCGGCCGTATTTCTGGTCGGCGAGCACCTCCGCAAGCGGCAGGACCAGACAACCGTCGTGGGGTGGACGATGGGCAGCGCGGCGGCGGTGGGGGCGCTCCTGCGGCGCGAGGTCCACGTCGCCGGCCTGCACGTCGTGGATGCCAGGTCTGGCGAAAGCAACCTGCCGTACTTGAGGCGTCATTTACGCGCAGGCGACTATACGGTGGTCACCTTTGCTTCGTGGGAGCAGGGTCTCATCGTTCGGCCTGGAAATCCGAAAGGGATCAGGGGTGTGGCGGATCTTGCGAGAAAGAACGTGTCGCTGATCAACCGGGAAGAAGGAGCGGGCGCGCGTCTCTTGCTTGATCAGCAGCTGGCTGCGGCCGGTGTGAAGGCCGCCCAGGTGAAGGGCTACCACCAGTTGGCAGGCTCTCATCTGGAAATCGCGCGGGCGATTGCCGAAGGACGTGCCGATGCAGGGATCGGGGTGCGATCGGCGGCGAGGTTGCTAGGGCTCGATTTTATTCCACTGCAAGAGGAGCGGTATGACCTGGTGATGCCGGCGGCCTATCTCTCCGCGCATCGCGGACTCTCCATCTTGCTGGATGCGATCGTCAGCCGGCCGTTCCGGACTGAAATCGAGGCTCTTGGCGGGTACGACACGCGGGAAACGGGGAAGGTGCAGAACCTATGAGAAGGCTGGCGCGATTCGCGACGACCTGCGCCTGCGTGATACTCCTGGCAGGAATGAGAGGAACTGCCGCTGAGGCCGAGCCGCTGGTCATCGCCACCTCGCCGAGCGTCAAGGCTCCGGTCGTGGCGCTTGGCCGCCTGTTTGAAACATCCCATCCCGACGTCAAGGTGCTGGTCTATCTCGATAACGGCCTGGACCTCCGGCGCACCATCGCGGCCATGGAGAATAGCCCCATGGGGGAGTACGCCCTCGCGGGAAAGGGACCGGTCCATCTGTTGGCGCCTGGCGGCGACGAACTGATTGCCCGGTTGGAGCAAAAATATTACGTGCTGCCAGGAACCACGCGAACCTATGCCCGCGAACAGCTTATCCTCGTCGTCCCGGAACAGTTGGTGGAAGCCCCGGCTTCTTTTGCCGACATGAAGAACATGGTGAGGCGTTTGGCGGTTGCGGACCCGGACAGAACCGTCCTGGGTCAACAGACCAGAAGTCTGCTGGACTCGCTGGGATTTCGCGGGCAACTGGACGTGGCAACGGACGCCAGAGGGGTGTTGGACCATCTCCTGAGCGGGCAGGCGGACGCGGGCATCATCTTCGGTCATGATGCGGTCAAGGAACAAGAGCGGGTCCGGATCGTGGCGGTCGCAGAAAGCGGGTACGCGCCGACGGTTCATTCGATGGCCATGGAGCGATACTGCCCGAACCGGAAACTATGCGAGGAGTTCCTGGCGTTCGTGCAGTCAACCGGAGCGCACACGGCTCTCAAGAAGCTGGGCTATGCGGCGGCCAGTGGCCGCTGAACGGGGAGTCAAATTTTTTTGATGGCGATGTCAAGTATTATGAATAACAGTAATCTATTCTGTAATACAGAACGCCGGTAACCAGGAGGTTCCCATGAATGCCAGGACAGCGAAGCGGAGAGTGCGGTTGGCACATGGAGCGACCCTGCTGGCTCTGGGGATAGTCATGGCGAGCGGATGCGCGCGCCTTCCTTATACCACCCAGGTCTTGCACGAAGACCGGCGGGTGCGCCTCACGGCGCAACGGGAGCTGGAGCCCGCCGGCTATACCCATCCGGCTCAACTCAGCCCAGCCGACATCGCGAACATTCTGCGCGGCTTCTCGATCCGGGAGGCACAGCGCCTGCCGCTCCGCTGGTTTGCCGAAGAAGCGCCTCCGAGGCCGTTTCTCCGGGCCGATGAGATTTCCGTGCTGGCCCCGGCGCTGGCCCACGCCCTGACCAAAGTGGGTCCCGACGAACGGGTGCATTTTGAAGTCATCGCACCAGGCATGAACCCGGCGATGCGGAACGATGTGGTGGCGGGCTGGGTCGCCGTTCGCGATCCCTACTTGTACCTCGTGCCGGAGTATTTCCATACGCAAATCCCGACCAGGAAGTCGGACCTCTACGACTACAACTATCCCACGCCGCCGCCGCCACCCAAGGACTACCTCCTGTACTTCGAGCCCGGCCGCTTCTGGACTACGAACGGAAAAGGTCTACGGGCTCTGGAATACCGCCAGTTTCTCAAAGCAGCGCCAATGACCGAGCGCTAGTTCCGCCTGAACAGGTGAATCACATGGAGAGTCCGGTGAGGATGGAACAGCGCAGAAAGGCGGGGCACATTCGTGCGCTGCCATGGTTGGTGCTGTGGGGACTCGTGGTCATTATCGATCCGGCCCATGTCATCGCTGCGGAATCTGGCAAGTTGATCGAAAAGGACGGCAAGTATGTCTTCGTCGAGAGCCAGGATCCGGCAGTCAAGCTCCTCCTGGAACGGGCTCTCAAACAGGGCGTCATCACGAAGGAAGAATACGATCGCGTCCAGGCCGAGTCGGAAATGCGGGCCTACCTGCTGCAGCCGAGCTTCAAGGCCTGGTATGACCGGGGCTTCAACTTCTCGATGAACGATAACGCCTATTTCCTGAAAATTCGAGGGAGACTCCAAATCAGGAACTCGACACGATGGCGGAATCAAACCTGGCGTAACCCTGGCGATGCAAAGAATTATCCGGAACTGCTCGGCGTGTTCGGCGACTATCGGGCCAACCGTGTCGAAGGCGACTCCACGCAGTTCAATCTGCGCCGCGCCCGTCTGTATTTCATGGGGCATCTGTTCAATCCCGACTTTCGATATTACATTCAGCTTGCGAGCGAGACATCCGAGAACGCGCAGACTCCCGGTGGCGTGTACCTGCTGGATTACAACATCACCAGCACGCACATCCCGTGGCTGAACGCCCAACTCGGCCAGTACAAGGTCTATTTCAACCGGGCCCAGATCAATTCCACGGCCTCGATGCAGTTCGTGGAGCGGGCCTTGGTCTCGGATGCGTTCACCGCCAGCGGCCTGAACCGGCGCGATATCGGTCTCACGGTCATGAACGATGAAGAGGTGTATCCCGTCAATTATTATTTCGGCGTCTTCAACGGCGTGGGGCCGAACTTCACCCGGCTGGGGACCTTCGGCAGTGAGGAACCGACGGAAACCTGCCCCGGCGGGCAGACAGGCGGCAATCCGTTTCCCTCCCCCTCGACTTGTCCCATCAATCAGCGCAATCTCAACGCCAATTATCGCGTCGATTTGAACCAATTAATGTACACCGGTCGTCTGATGTGGAACGTCATGGGGCGGCCAGGCTACGGCGAGGGGGACAACTTCTACTCCGAGACTCCTCAGATGGCCGTCGGCGGCGGCTATTCGTACAATCCGGCCATCAACACCAGCACGGACAATGCCTTTGTCGGGATCGATCTGGCGAATCTCAACGTCAGGCGGCAGCTCGCAGCCTTTGGAAACGCCCGTCAACTGGGCTGGGGTGTCGTGGATTATTCGACCTGGGCGTTGGACGCCGTGTATAAATATCGGGGCTTTTCACTGCAGGGCGAGTATTACTTCAAGAACGTGACGCGACACAACAAGGGACTGCCGTGCCTCCAGACGGCCGGCACAGGCGGCCCGTGTACCGCGTTCGCGCCGGGCCAACTCGGCAACGCTAGCGGCTGGTACGTGCAGAGCGGGTATTATCTGATCCCGAGGAAGCTGGAGCTGGCCGCGCGCTATGCCTACTGGGATCCCGATACGCATTCGGGCGACGATCTGATCAAGCAGGTGGAGGTGTCGGCCAACTGGTTCTTAAGCGGCACCTACGATCATCAAATTATGGTGGGATGGACCTACACGGAGATGGGCACCGGCGGGTTTGCGATCGGACGGAGCGCGCCGTTGCCCGCGACCGGCCCGTGCTCTACCCCTGCCAACTGTCCTTCAGGTTCGATCCCCCTCGATGCGCGCGGAGGCACGCTGATCGACAATGCTTTGCGCATTCAGTACCAGATCTTTTTCTAAATCGTTTGTCGCCGGTGCCCTGGCGATTATAGGCGCGATCGCAGGGCCGGCGCCGGCCTTGGCGCTGGGCGAAGATCTTGCCGTTGCAGCCGCATCGGATCTCAATTTTGCGTTCAAGGAGCTGGTGGCCGGGTACGAGAAAACGACCGGCCGGCACGTCAAGCTTTCACTGGGGTCATCCGGCAATTTCTATTCACAAATCCAGAACGGGGCTCCATTTGATCTCTATTTCTCCGCCGACGTCCGCTATCCTCAAAAACTTGAGGAATCCGGCCATGCGGTTCCCGGAACCCTTTACAAGTACGCCGTGGGCCGCATCGTCCTCTGGGCGCCAAAGGGCTCGGCGGTCGACGTTCAGAAGGGACTGGCGGCCCTGCTCGATCCGGCTGTCAAGAAGATCGCGATCGCCAATCCCAAGCATGCGCCCTATGGTCGGGCGGCTGTCGCAGCGATGGAGCATGTCAAGGTTTATGAGTGCGTGAAAGACAAGCTGGTGCTGGGCGAAAATATCTCCCAGGCCGCGCAGTTCGTTGAATCCGGCGCCTCCGACGTCGGCATTGTCGCGCTGTCTCTTGCGCTTGCACCTGCCATGAAAGACGCGGGGAGCTATTGGGAGATTCCAGCGGACGCGCATTCACCTCTGGAGCAGGGAGCGGTCATTCTGAAAGCCTCAAAGAATCAGGAAGCAGCAAGGATGTTTCTCGATTTTGTGAAGGGGTCTCAGGGACAGGAGATCATGAAGCGCTATGGATTTATTTTACCTCATTAACCGACGGATGAGCGTCGCGTGGCTGACTCTGTGTCTTGCCTGCGTCGGTTGTTCCCAAGCGGTCATGCTGACCCACGAAACTGAAAACGGCGGTGTGGTGGCCTATCTGTACAAGGAAGGGCGGGGAGGTCCAATGGGCTCGCCACATCGAGGAAACGCGGTGAAAGTCATGGATGAGAAGTGTCCGGCTGGTTACATTGTCCTCAAAGAGGGGGCAATGAGAGGGTACGATACTATGTCGAGCGCGGAGGGAGAAGAGGGAGTGATCAAGGGCCGTCACTGGGGGCTGCAATTCCGATGCAAGGGGGTCTGATGGATAGGCAGGCGTAGCTGTGAACTGGATCGCCATCATCGTCACACTGAAGCTCGCCACTCTGACGGCGTTGATCCTCGTCGTGATCGGGCTGCCCATCGCCTATTGGGTCAGTTTTTCCCGCTGGCGTTGGAAATTTCTTGTCGAATCCGTGGTAGCGCTGCCGCTGGTGCTGCCGCCGACCGTCCTGGGATTCTATATTCTGGTCGCGATCGGTCCGCACAGCCCAATCGGACGACTCTATGCGGATCTTGTCGGTCATCCACTCCCGTTTACCTTTGAGGGACTGCTGGTCGCCTCGATCCTCTATAGCCTGCCGTTTGCCGTCCAGCCGTTTGCCGCAGCTTTTGATCAGGTGGACCGCCGTCTGATCGAAGCGGCCTGGACGCTGGGCGTGTCCCGCGTTGGCACCTTCCTCAAGCTCATTCTTCCGATGTCGGTCGCGGGCGTGGTGACCGGATTCGTCTTGAGCTTTGCGCACACGCTCGGTGAATTCGGCGTGGTGCTCATGGTCGGCGGCAATATCGAAGGCGTGACGCGCACTGTCTCGATCGATATCTACGATGAGGTCCAGGCGTTGAACTATGCGGGTGCGGCCATAACCGCGCTGTTTTTGCTGGTGGTGTCCTATCTGATCTTGTTGTCCGTGTACGCGATGAATCGAAAGGTCTGGGCTGTATGGCCGCAGAAATGATCGTAAACGTCACGAAGACCTTTGCTAGCGGATTCACGGTCAAGGCCCGCCTGGCGGTCACGCTTGGGCCGTCGACCGTCCTGATTCTCTTCGGGCCATCCGGCTCCGGCAAGACGACGCTCCTCCGGTGCCTGGCCGGGCTGGAGCGGCCGGAGGAGGGCCATATTCGATTCATTTCCCGCACCTGGTTCGACGCAGAGCAGGGGATTTGCGTTCCACCGCAGGATCGAGGGATCGGATATATGGCCCAGGAGTATGCCCTGTTTCCGACCCATTCGGTCACGGGGAATATCGGCTTTGGGCTTGGCGGATTGAGACCCGACGAGAAGCGGTGGCGTGTCGACGAGGTTGTTACGCTCTTGAAGCTGCAGGGGCTTGAACAACTCAAGCCTCGACAGCTCTCCGGTGGCCAGCAGCAGCGGGTGGCCTTGGCGAGGGCGATCGTGCGCCGGCCACAGCTATTGTTGCTGGATGAGCCGCTGTCCGCGCTCGATGCGCCGACTCGCCTCCACCTGCGCGGAGAACTCCGGCATCTGCTCAAGCAACTTGCCGTTCCGTGCGTGGTGGTCACTCATGATTGGGGCGAAGCCCTGGCATTGGGAGACCACATGGTGGTGCTCAACGAGGGGCGGGTTCTTCAGGAAGGAACGCCGCAGGCCGTGTTTAATCGTCCGCAGAACGCGGAGACGGCCCGCATCGTGGGAATCGAAACGGCGATTGATGGACGGGTGCTTGAGACGATCGATGGCCTTGCAACGGTCGATGTTGCCGGAGTCAAGCTCCACGCATTGGCCGAAGAAGGCATCGGGCCGGAAGTGTTCGTCTGCATCCGCGGGGAGGACGTTGTCCTGGAAAGAGGCGGGGTCGGCGCCACCAGCGCGAGAAATCGGCTGCACGGCACGGTGAACGACGTCAGCAGCATGGGCGCGCTGGTTCGAGTGGGAGTTGATTGCGGTTTTTCCCTATCGGCGGTGGTGACCCGATCGGCCGTGGAAGACTTGCATCTTGTCGCAGGGGTGCCGGTCGTCGCCTCGATCAAGGCCGGGGCGGTACATCTGGTTCCGCGCCGTGATGCGGCGGCTACCGCATGACAGGCTTTTTGCCCTGATACCAGTACCACTGAATGGCAAAGTTGGGGTAGATCGCATCAAGGCTGTTTTGACCGGCGACGGTGAACAGGCAGCCGATGGCGCCGACCCAGGAATCGGAAAACTTGTATTGAATGGCCGGCTCGATGCCGACGACCGTGGACCCGTTGAGTGAGCCGCGGTTGATGGAGTGACCGTCGGCCCGCCACGTGGCCGTGCTGACGGTGGCCAGTTCGAGGTTGTAGGCCAGTCCATTCTTGTCATCCAGAAAATGTTCGAGGATCACTCGGGTGTTGATGACGTCACCCGTGTAGGTGGTTTGTCCAGCATCGCTGCCGGGCAGCGCATAGGTGTAATAGAAGCCTCCGCTGATGCGAAACGGCTTGGTGTTTTTTCTGAAGGTGAGGCCTTCCGTGAAACCCCATTCGCCGAACCTGGTGGCCGGGAGGCGTCCCAGGGGAGCGAACCCGCCCGGTGGCCGCTCGGTGCCCGTGATCCAGCGACTGGTCGGCATGACGATTTGCGTATAGTTGGTAAAGGACGGACGCCAACTGTCCGGGTCCTGGACGATCGGGCGATACTTCATGATGAGGGAGAAGTCGCCCATTCCGGTGTTCGTCGTCCACGGGCCTCCTTTTCCCGCATTGGCAGAAGACGTGTCCTTGGACCAAAAGGCTTGCCACGAGGTGGCGATTCCTAGCTCCACATGGTCTGTGAGGCCATAGGTCATGGTGATGAGGGGCGATACGGCGTAGGTGTGAACCGGCCCATCCTTCCTGTTGTTCGGGAGTGAGAGTGTGTTCCCATAGCTTTTCTCGGCAACCTGCGAGAACAGAAATGGGCGAACGGACAGTTGTCCCTTCGGGTGAATGTCCACTGATTGAATTAAGAGGGGGCCCTCGGAAAACGGATTCCAGCTTTTGCGGTACTTTTGGATTTCCTCGTCGGACGGAACCCACTCAAACGCCTGTGCGGTGCTGGTGGCGGTCACAGACAGGCTTAGCAGCACCAGAAGGAGCTTCCCTACCATGCTCGCGGTTTTTAGAATGCTTGGCACAGTTTTTCCTCATGCGCATGAGTTAGGTGTCACGTTATACATAAAAACAAGTTACTTTGTCAACTATAGAGACAAATTATTATTCCACTGTTTTATCAATAATTTATATCCTAGATGATAACAGGGAGGGACAGCACACTGAGTGGCTAATCAAAGAAACGACGCAGGAGATATGTTGCTCTCGCAGACGCGGGGATGGTGGCGGTGACCCGGATCGAACGGGTGACCCGCGGCTTATGAGTCCGCTGCTCTACCAACTGAGCTACACCGCCACAGGGACGTTCTTAACAAGCCGGCCGACATTCCGTCAAGTGAGGGGACAACTCTGCAGAAAGAACAGAACGGGTCAACCGACGAAATCAGGAGTGAGGCGTACGAGCGGACGGACGAGGTCGGCTTTGATTTCATTCAGCACAACCGCCCGGCCGCCCTGCCGGAGCCGATTGAACACTCCTTCGACCACGACCTGTTCGCCGTCGCGAACAGCGGTCCTGCCCAGGCCGATCACTTTCACGGTCCCCTCGCCGGATTTCAAGAAGAACCCGTAGGCGGATTGCCCATCCTTGCTCGTGGCGGTCTGGAAATTCGTGACTTCGCCAACCACAGAAACAGCCCGTTTGTCGTATTGATCCGGATGGGCGAGCAGGTCGGCGAGTTCTACGATGCCTCCCGCCTGGAGGCTTGCCGGCGATCCGAGGCAGGCCAAGGTGGCACCGAGGGCGAACACAAGCAGCGACTGTCTGGCAGGCGAAAAGAGGAAATGCGTCAGGTCAGGCATGCCGCAATTATGTCCGCGAGGGCAAGAAATAGCAAGCTGGTGAGATGCCGGTGCTCTTCTCCTTTCATACTGCGCAGCACGTGCTCACCCATTTCGTCCAGCTGAGGAGATTGGTCAGCCGCGTCGGCAGCCGGTGTTTCGGCGGACGCTTTCGGAGCCGGAGCCGTGCGCTGAAGCAAGGCCTGCTCCAGCGTCTCGTTGTCCCTGTCCTGCTCGGTCTGGATCGTGGATAACCGCTGAAGCGCGAAGAGCGATTGGGAAATCGCGAGCCAGGCCCGGCTTTCAAAATCTTCAGGCGTCATCCTCGCGGCGAAGACCGCCAGTCTCTCCATCAGGGAGGCCTCCGTCCGATCCAGGCCGTCGTAGGGCACGGTCGAGCGCTCGACCGGCGTGCCGGCCAGGATTTTGAAGGTTTCCTTCCACAGGTCGAGCGCTGGTCCGCCGGCTTCCAGGCGGAGAGCGGTCTGGAGCCCCTGCAGGTATTGATGGAGAAATTTCGCTTTGCGCGCAGCCAAGGTGCCGGCCGGAATGCCCCAAATGTGCCCGATTTCGTGGTCCTGAAGGGAGATGTTGCAGGCGATGGCGTGCTCGCGCAGAGCGGTTTCCAGCCGCTTCCGCTCCCGGTCGAGCTTCCGCAGTTCCGTCTGGTATTCGATCTCCAGCCGCTTGCAACGATAGGCGTCCTCCGCAATCTCATCGCGCTCCCATTGCCGGTCGAGCTCGCGAATGGCCGGTTTGGGGATAGCGGCACGGGCTCCAGCGTGCAACGTGCGCACGGCTTCGGCATCCAGCCCGAATCGCTCGCGCAGCAGCCGCTCCGCCTGGGCGCACAACGCCTCGCCGAAGGCGATCTGCTTGCGAAGGCACTCGATCTGCAGCCACGTCTGCTCGCGCTTCTGCCGGATTTTGGCGCGATATTGCGCGACGCGGTCGGCCACTCCTTGAATGGTCTCTCTCGCAATCACGGACACGAGAGACTTGGCGCCGGACTGGAAGCGGGGATCGGGGCGGTCCGCCGCGATAAACTCGATGTCCTCAGGCACGGGGTCCAGGTACTGCAGGAGCAGCAGGCGCAGCATGATGCGCCCCTGAATCGGCAGAGCGGTAATGACGGAGTCGATCGTCTCGGCGGTCAGTGCGACGGACATAGCGGATCCCTTCATCGACCCCCTCTAGGCGTTCGGAGATCCGGCGCTCAGGGTCTCCAGATAGGAGGCCACGTATTCGCGAATTTGCTGAATGGTGCCGTTGATGTAGAGGTCCTTCGGAATTTCGACGCGGACCAGTTTTGAGGGGTCGGCGCCCCGCTCCATGGCGTAGGCTTCATCCACATAGAGCGTCACCCCGCCGTCCTTGTGCCGGATCGCGTAGAGATAATTCTTGCTGTCCATGCGCCTCGCAGGTGCCGGCGTTGCGCGGAATCGACTCAGGGTTGGAATAACACAGCCGCCGAGGCCCTGTCAAAGCGCCGCGCCCGCCGTGCCCGGTGCGAAGCACCGTCGGCGCCAGACGATATACAGGGTGAACAGAAGAAGCGACAACAGAAACACGGTACGGATCCGTCCGTAGCCGAAACAGGCGTGATTGGCCAGGGCGTTCGTCAATCCGAAGGCTGCATAGGCCAGGTACAGCAGAAGGCTCCAGCGGCGGAGGCGGAGGAATCCGTATCCGATCAGCGTGTGCAGTGTCGGTGACTGGGCTTTGGCCAGAATGCCCCAGAGCCCGGACGGTTTCGCGCAGAACAGGGTGAGGACGTAGTCGGGACGCGCCAGAATGATGTAGAGGTCCGTGACGGCGGTCAGCAGGAACAGCGCGCCCAGATAGCGGATGTCGTAATGGTGCGCCCAAGCCGTACGGACCGTGTGCCGCCAGCCCAAGGGGTCGGGCAGTGACGCGCCGTAGCTCTGGATGATCCACCAGGGCAGTACCAGCATCATCAGAAGGAACGCCGCAGATTCGATGCCGCCTGCCTGAGCCAGCAGCAGCGTGCAGCTCAGGAGCCCCGCGGTGACGAGGACGATGCCGATCGCGTGCACGCGGTATCCCCGGACGGACTGGCCGAGCCCCGGGAGGAATGCCGACAGCACCATCGCGCGCCGGCGGAGGCCGTCGGGGATAGGAGTCTCATCCGGCATGGAGGGGGAAATCAGGACTAGCCCGCATTATTCATGAGGGTTCGTGACGAAACCGCCCAGACGCCTGGCGAGACGGGCGCGTGGAGCCGCGAGGAAGGGAGGCAGCCTTGAACAGGCTGTTGACCGACCGAGCCGGCGAGCCCGCCCGCCTGGCCGCGCCCAGCCGGCGGCCAGGTTTGTCGTAGCGGCGTATCGGCGGTTGCAGTAGAAGCCGTCATGAATAGTGCGGGCTAAGCTTTGCTGGCGGCGCGCTTGTTCGGTCTGCTCGTGTTTCGCCTGGCCGGCGCGGGCGGGCGCGGCGGGCTGTCGATGTCGTCGTCGGCAATGTCCGGCGGGGTCGCGGTCCGATTCTGCGCGATCAGGTGGTCAAGGCGGAGTCCGCACTGGATGCAGCGCCAGCCCTGGAACCGGCCGCTCTGCTCGCGGATATCCTCGCGGATCAGCAACCCTGTGCATTTCGGGCACTTCATGCGGCTCAGCCGCCCAGCGTATCGAGAACCTCTTTCAGGCTCTTGTGGATGCACGTAAAGATCGGCGTGTCGCGGAGCGTGTACCGGCTGCCTTCGGTTTCCCGCAGGGCCATGACGAGATCGAGGAAGTCCTCAGGTTTGTCCGACTCGAAGGCCACCACCCATTCCTGGTCGTCGAGCCCGAATGAATAGGTCGTGTTGAGCTTGACGGTCGGGAACCGGTGGCCGACTTCGATGTGCTCGTCCATCATGCCCTGGCGGGCGGCTTTGGTGAGCAAAAACCAGTCGCGCGTTTTCAGGAACGGGTAGACGAAGATGTACTTGCTCTTTCCTGGAATGATGGTCAGCCGCTTGCTTTCCTGGCCTTCGTGGGTGTGGTGATCCACGTAAATGGACCGCTTGGTCATCGACAGGTACGAGTACGGCGTGGTCAGGTACCTGCCCAGGCCAGTGGACAGGAGCTTCGTGCTCATTTCCTGGAACAATTCCAGCTCGTAACTGATGCGCCAGAGCATGAAATCCGCATCGCCGCGGATCCCGATCATGGTGTAGGGGATGACCATGACCTTGCCGGTGTATTCCTCGATGGCGCGGAGGAACTCCTGCTTGCCGCGGGTCCGCTCGTCTTCCGGCAGCCGGCGCCAGGCGGGGTCGACTTTATAGAAACCGAAGTTGACGTATTGGCGTTTGCCGGACTGCTCGCCGCTGCCCATGCGCATCTCCTTAACGAACCGCGAGGTTTCAATGACGTGGAGCAGGCGCCGAATTTTTATCACTTGCCGGCGGAGTTTGTCAACTTGACGATCGGGCCGTTGACAGGGGGGGTGCGATCTGTTATCGGCATCTGGTGATGCGCCTGCGGCGGTGGTGCGATCGGCGCGGAAAAACGGCTGTTGCCGGGGTGCTGACCGGCTGGTTGCTGGCCTGGCCCGCGCCGTCGGTCGCGATCGAGGCGGTTCCCGCGCCGGAACAGGTCCGGGCGGCGTTGGAGCGGGGCCGGGCAGCCGCCGACGCGAGGACGCCTCCCAATGAGCTCTACGCCTGGTTCGGCGGAACGGGCGAGTGGGAGCCGCGCGGGTTTCTCATGACGAAACTGTCCGGCCTCAGGGTGATGGCGGCGCACTTTGCGCTGCGGTCGGCGGAGCCGACCGACGCCGATATCCGCCAGATTCTCGACGAGACGACAATGCTGGTCAGCGCGACGATCTACGGCGACCGCCCGGCCTTTGCGCGGGACAGTTATCTGGTCCTGACGCAGGGCACGCGGACGATCAAGCCGGTCACGGTGCGGTTCGATGGGCAGGCCCAGCGGACCTCGGTGTGGCCCGCCGCACCCGCCTACCAGGCCAAGGTCGTCGCGTCGTTTGCCTATGCCGACTTCGACCCGCGCGCCCGCACGCGCATCTCGGTCTTTCCCTCCGCCGGGGGGGAAGTGGCGTTCGACGTGGAGTTTGCGCGGGTGGAGTAGCAGGGCCCATGCAACAGGCCGAAATTCTCGCCGTCGGATCCGAACTGCTGCTGGGCGGCCGGCTGGATACCAATTCGCTGTTTCTCGCGGACGAGCTCGCGGCGCTCGGCATCGAGGTCCGCTTCAAAACCGTCGTGGGCGACGATGAAGCCGATATTGCGGCGGCCCTCCGCGCGGCCGCGCGCCACGCCGACGTCGTGGTGATGACCGGCGGCCTGGGGCCGACGGCGGACGATCGGACCAGGCAGGCCGTCGCGCGCGTGACGGGCCGACCGTTGCGCCGGCATGCCGGCGCCGCAAAGGGAATGACGCAGCGTCTGGCGGCCTGGGGGCGCGCGCCCACGGCCGCGCAGATGCGCCAGGCGCTGATTCCGTCCGGCGCGGCCGTGCTGGCGAATCCGGTCGGGTCGGCGCCCGGCTTCTGCCTGTCCTGGAAGCAGTGCCTGCTGATCGCGCTGCCCGGCGTGCCGTCGGAAGCGAAAGAGATGTTTGCGAAGGAAGCGGCTCCGCTGGTGGCGGAACGCCGCGGGGCCGGCGCGCAGGACCGGATCGAGCGGCGCGTGCTCCATACCTGCGGCCTGCTCGAAGCGGATCTCGATGCGCGGCTCGGACCGCTGGTGCCGGTGCGCCGCGGCGTCCGGTTCGGCCTGCTGGCATCGCCGCTCGGCGTCGCCGTCGCGCTGACCGCCTGCGGAGGGGACGCGGCGGTCGACGCGCTCGAGCAGGCCGCGCGCGCCGTGCGGCAGGAACTCGGGTCCGCCGTGTATGCCGAGGGCGCCGACACGATGGAAGAGGTCGTGGGGCGCGCATTGGCGGCGCGCAAGATGACGATCGCAGTCGCGGAGTCCTGCACCGGCGGGTTGATCGGCCATCGTCTCACGCAGGTGCCCGGCAGCTCGAATTACCTGGACCGCGTGCTCGTCTGTTACAGCAACGAGGCCAAGCGGGAGTTGCTTGACGTTCCCAAAGCCGTTCTCGCGCGGCACGGGGCGGTCAGCGCGGAAGTGGCGGCGGCCATGGCGCAGGGAGTTCGCGATCGCAGCAACACGGACGTGGGGCTGAGCGTCACGGGGATCGCCGGCCCCGGCGGGGGCACGGCGCAAAAGCCGGTCGGTCTGGTGTATGTGGGGCTCGCCGCCAGGGGGACCGGCGTGCTGGCGAAGGAGTTCCGCTTTCACGGCTCGCGGGATGTCATCAAGCTGCGCGCCTCGCAGGCCGCGCTGAATATGCTGCGGCAGTGGCTGCCGGTAGCCCAGTCCCACAAAACATGATTCGAACCTTCGTGGCGATTGAGTTGAATCCTCTTGTGAGGAAGGCCCTGGCGCAGGTGCAGGAAGACCTCCGGAGCCGGCTTCAGAAGGCGACGGGACCGGAGGTCCGGATTCAATGGGTCAAGCCCGAATCGGTGCACCTCACGCTGAAATTTCTCGGCGACATCCCGGAAGAGCGCGTGCCGGAGATCGAAACGGCGCTGGCCCGGGTCGCTGGCGCGCGCGCCCGGTGCACGGTGGACGTCGGAGGGCTGGGGGCGTTTCCCGACACCCGCGCGCCGCGCGTGTTGTGGGTCGGTCTGTCCGGTCAGGTCGAAGGGGTGACGCAACTGGCTGCCGCCGTGGAGCGAGCGCTGGTCGCGCTGGGGTGTGCGCCGGAGCCGAAGCCATTCAATCCGCATTTGACGCTCGCCAGAATCAAGGAGCGGTCGCGCGACATCGGACGGGCGCTGGCTGCCGGCCGTCTGCTGGAGCAGGTCACACCCGTCGGCACCGTAACGGTCAACGCGGTCGCGCTGATGAAGAGCGAGCTGAAGCCATCCGGCGCCGTGTACACGAAGCTGTGCGAGGCGCCGTTGAAAGAGGCATAGCGAAGGCCAGATCAGTTGAGTATAATGGGCGCAGTCTGGAACCGATGAGGGGGACATTCATGACCGAAAAGGACGAGAAGAAGCGGGCGCTGGACCTGGCGCTTGCGCAAATCGAAAAACAGTATGGCAAGGGCGCCATCATGCGGCTGGGCACGTCCGAGGTGCCGGTGAACGTGCCTGCGATCTCGACCGGATCGCTGGGATTGGACCTCGCGTTGGGCGTCGGCGGGCTTCCCCGCGGCCGGGTGGTGGAAATCTTCGGGCCGGAGGCGTCCGGAAAAACGACCCTGACGCTGCACGCGACCGCCGAAGTGCAGAAAACCGGCGGCACGGCGGCCTTCGTGGATGCGGAGCATGCGCTGGACCTGGCCTATGCGAAGAAGCTGGGGGTCAATGCCGACGACTTGCTGGTCTCGCAGCCGGATACCGGCGAGCAGGCGCTCGAGATCACCGAAACGCTAGTCCGGAGCGGCGCCATCGACCTGGTCGTGGTGGATTCGGTGGCCGCGCTGGTGCCGCGGGCCGAGATCGAAGGCGAGATGGGCGACGCGCACATGGGTCTGCAAGCGCGGCTCATGTCCCAGGCGCTCCGCAAGCTGACCGCCGCCATTGCCAAATCCCATACGACCGTGATCTTCATCAATCAGATCCGCATGAAGCTCGGCGTCATGTTCGGCAATCCCGAGACGACCACCGGCGGCAACGCGCTCAAGTTCTATTCGTCCGTGCGGCTCGACATCCGCCGCATCGAGTCGATCAAGGAAGGCAACGACGTGATCGGCAACCGGGTGCGCGTGAAAGTGGTCAAGAACAAGATGGCGCCGCCGTTCAAGCAGGCCGAGTTCGACATTCTTTTCGCCAAGGGGATTTCCAAAGCCGGCGAGCTGGTGGACCTCGGCGTCGAGCGGAAGGTGCTGGAGAAGTCCGGCGCGTGGTACTCCTACAAGAACGAGCGCATCGGGCAGGGCAGGGAAGCGGTCCGGGACTATCTGGAAGCCAACCAGCCCGTGGCCCGCGAGATTGAAGCCAAATTGCGCGAGCTGGCCGGCGTGCCGGTCCGGGGGCCGGAGAAGCGGGCGGAGGAGAAGCGTCCCGACGACAAGCGGGCCCACGCGGGACGTGGGTCCTGAGCCGCATTGAGTGTGCCCATGCCTTCCCGCGTGGCGTCGTCCGAGGGTACGGCTGATCCGTTCGAAGCGGCCGCCGTGCGGTACCTGGCGCGCCGGGAGCGCTCCGAAGCGCAGGTGAAAGCCTACCTCAGCCGCGCGGGCGCGCCGGCCGCCCGCATTCGGGCGCTCCTGTCACGATTTCGCGAACAGGGTTATATCAATGATGACGCCTATGCTGCGCGGTGGGCGCGCGCCAGGCTGGCCAAGCGGCCGATGGGGCAGGCCAGGCTGGAGGCGGAATTGCTCGCGAAGGGGTTTGAACGGGCGACGGTTGCGCGGGCCCTGCGGCAGGTCGAGGGCGAGATGAGCCAGCTGGAATTGGCGCGCGCACTGCTGGTCCGGCGGCTGGGGCGGCGGCAGTCCTCGGATCGCCGACGGGGGGCGAGCCTCCTGCAGCGGCACGGGTTCGACGAAGAGATCATCGAAGAATTGTTCGGCGTGAGCGAGTCACCATGAATCAGAGCGCGGAATCGCTCCGGCAGGGGTTCATCCGGTATTTTCAGGGGCACGGGCACCATGCCGTCCCCAGCGCTCCGCTGATTCCCCAGGCGGACCCGACCATCCTGTTCACCAACGCCGGCATGAACCAGTTCAAGCGGGTGTTTCTGGGCGAAGAGAAGCGTCCGTACACACGGGCGGTCTCGGCCCAGAAGTGCGTGCGGGCCGGCGGCAAGCACAACGATCTGGAAAACGTCGGCTACACGCGCCGCCACCACACGTTCTTCGAAATGCTCGGCAATTTCTCGTTCGGCGATTACTTCAAGGCCGACGCGATTTTTTACGGCTGGGACTACCTGACCAACACGGTCGGCCTGTCCAAGGATCGGCTCTGGGTCACCGTGTTCCGCGAGGACGACGAGGCGTTCACGCTGTGGGAAAAGATCGGCGTGCCGACATCCCGAATTATAAAGTTCGACGAGGAAGATAATTTCTGGCAGATGGCCGACACGGGACCCTGCGGGCCCTGCTCGGAAATTCACTACGACCAAGGGCCGTCCGTGCCGGGCGACGCGGTGCCGAACGGAGATGGGGACCGGGTCATCGAAATCTGGAACCTTGTGTTCATGCAGTTCGATCGCGATGCGAAGGGCACACTCACTCCTCTGCCGAAGCCGAGCATCGACACGGGCATGGGGCTCGAGCGGCTGGCCGCCGTGGCGCAGGGCGTGCACAGCAATTACGACAGCGATCTCTTCAAGCCGTTGTTGGCCGCCATCGGAAAACGGGCCGGCCATCGGTACGGGGAACGGGACGTCGCGGATCGCTCCATGCGGGTGATCGCCGATCATCTGCGGGCGATCACCTTCATGATTGCGGACGGCATCCTGCCGTCCAACGAGGGACGCGGCTACGTCCTGCGGCGCATTCTGCGCCGCGCGGCCCGGCACGGGCGATTGTTGGGAATCTCGGAGTCGTTCATGGGCGGTCTCACCGGCGTCGTGGCCGAGCAGATGGGCAAGGCCTATCCGGAGCTCCGGCAGGCGGCGGCGACGGTGACCGAAGTGGTGCAGGGCGAGGAGGAGCGGTTCATCGCGACGCTCGATCAAGGGCTGCCGATTCTTACTGAGATGGTGGCGACGGCCAAGGCGTCGTCGCACAAAGTGCTGGCCGGACATCAGGTCTTCAAGCTCTACGACACCTACGGATTTCCGATGGATCTCATTGCGGAAGCCTGCCGCGAGCAGGGGATGGCCGTGGACGAGGCGGGCTTCCAACGCGCGCTCGACGAACAGCGCGAGCGCGCCCGCAAGGCGACGGCTTTTGAAGAGGCGGCGGCCAAGCCCGGCGTGTCGGAATTGGCGAAGACCGTGCACGCGCCGAAATTCGTCGGGTACGACCGGTTGGACGCAGAGGCCGTGATTCAAGCCATGCTCAAGGGCGATCGTCTAGTCCGCGAAGCGGTCGAAGGCGACGAGATCGAGCTGGTTCTGGACGTGACGCCGTTCTACGCCGAAGGCGGCGGACAGGTCGGCGATCAAGGCGTCTTGAATGGACCGGAGGGGCGCGTGGAGATACGCGAGACGGCGCGCCCGGCTCCGGCCGTCGTCGTGCACAAGGGCCGGGTCGCCGCCGGCCGGATCGGCACGGGCGAGACGGTCCGGGCCTCGGTCAACGCCGCGGCGCGGCACGATGCCGCGAGGAACCATACAGCCACGCACCTGGCGCATGCCGCCCTGCGCGAGCTGCTCGGTCCGCACGTGAAGCAATACGGCTCTCTGGTGGCGCCCAACCGGCTGCGGTTCGACTTCGCGCATTTCCGGCCGCTTTCGTCGCGGGACATCGACGACATTGAATCACTGGTCAACGAGCAGATTCGGAAAAACCAGGCCGTCAGGACCGATGTGATGGGGGTCCAAGAAGCAGTGGCCGCCGGCGCGCTGGCCTTCTTCGGGGACAAGTACGGCGACCAGGTGCGCGTGGTCAGCGTGGACACGTTCAGCAAGGAACTCTGCGGCGGAACCCATTGCCGCCAGACGGGGGAGATCGGCCTCTTCAGGCTGGTGTCGGAGACCGGTGTGGCGGCAGGCGTGCGGCGGATCGAATGTGTGACCGGCAGTGGCGCCTTCATGCAAATCAAGCAACTAGAGCATGAAGTTCAAGAACTTGCTGAGCTCCTTAAAGCGGTCCCGTCCGAGCTGGTGGCCAAGACCAAGCGTGTGCTGGCGCAGTTGAAAGAGAAGGAGCGCGAGCTGGAGCAGGTCAAGCTCAAGATGGCGAGCGGCGCCAAGGACGAGGCCACGGTGCGCACGGTCCGGGGCGTTCAGGTGCATGCCCAGCGCGTGGACGGCATGGAAGGCGGCGAGCTGCGCACCCTGGCCGACCAGCTGCGTGACAAGCTGAAAAGCGGCGTCATCGCGCTGGGTGGCGTCAAGGACGACAAGGTCTCGTTGCTGGTGGTCGTCACCAAGGATTTGACGGCGAAGCTCAAAGCGGGCGAACTGATCAAGGAGATGGCGGCCTCGGTCGGCGGCACAGGCGGAGGCCGCCCAGAAATGGCGCAGGCCGGTGGGAAAAATCCGGAGGGACTGGATGTGGCACTGAATAAGATATTCGAGTTGGTCGAGCGAACAGTTGGAAAGTAACGCTAGGGAGCGGGAGGGCATCCCCTTGCTCCCGGAGCGCGCACACTCGAAAGGTGCTCGCTCGACGGCCGCAGTTGGGGATGCCCTCCCACTCCCTTCGGTGGGGAGAGAGGGGTAAAAGGTGGCTACGCGCATCCTCGCATTGGACCCCGGCACCAAGCGCATCGGCGTCGCGTTGAGCGACGAGCTGGGCTGGACGGCGCAGCCGCTGGAGACGTTCGAGCGGAAGTCGCCTGAAGCGGACGCTGCGCACATCAAAGAGCTGGTCCGCCGCCACGACGTCCGGGAGATCGTGATGGGGATGCCGGTGCAGTTGAGCGGCTGCATCGGGCCGGCGGCGCAAAGCGCCCAGCGGTTTTTGGAGATGATCCAGGCGGCGGTCGGGGTGCCGGTGGTGGCCTGGGATGAGCGGTTGACGACGAAGGCCGCGGAGCAATTGCTGATCGAAGCCGACGTGAGCCGGAAGAAGCGCAAGGGCGCAGTGGATCGCGTGGCGGCCGCCTTGTTGCTCAAGAGCTACCTGGAGCACCTCTCCGCAAACGAAGCATGACGCAGAAGAATGCGCTCGGGCTGCTCGTCGCCGCGGCGGCTGCCGGGGCGCTCGCAGCGTCTCTGATGTTCCAGTGGCTGCTGGGGCCGGCCCAGCCGGCCACCGATTTTTCCCGCCCGCCGGATACGAAGATCGTCGACATCTCCGAAGGGATGACCCTGCGCCAGCTGGCGGCCAAACTCGAGCAGGAGGGGCTGATCAGGAGCCAATGGGTCTTCGTGCTGCTCGGCAAGCTGACGGCGTCGGATCGCCGCATCAAGGTCGGCGAGTATGCGGTGCACGGGGGAATGCGTCCGGGCGAGATGCTGGCCGAGTTCCTGAGCGGGCGCGTCGTGCTGTATCAGGCAACGATCCCGGAAGGCTATACGATCGTGGAGCTGGCGCAAGTCTTCGCGCAGCGGGGCGTCGCCGATCCGGAAGACCTGATCCGTCTCGCGCATGACGGAGAGTTCATTCGTTCTCTTGGCATCGAGGCACCCAGCCTCGAAGGGTATCTGTTTCCCGATACCTACAAGTTCGCGCGACGGACGAAGCCGAAGGAGATCCTCACGGAGATGGTCCAGAGCCTGCAGCGCGTCCTGACGCCGGAGATGCGTCAGCGGGCGCAGGAGATTCACATGAGCCTGCATCAAGTCCTGACCCTGGCATCCGTGATCGAAAAGGAAACCGGCGCGGCGCAGGAGCGGGAGTTCATCTCGGCCGTCTTTCACAACCGGCTCAAGCACGGCATTCCGCTCCAGAGCGATCCGACGGTGATCTACGGGTTGGAGTCCTTCGACGGGAATCTGCGGAAGCGCGACCTGGATTCCAAGAGCCCCTACAACACCTATCGCGTCCGTGGCCTGCCTCCCGGCCCGATCGCCAATTCCGGCCTCGGCGCGATCCGCGCGGCGCTCTATCCGGCGCCCACCAAACACCTGTATTTCGTCTCCAGGAATAACGGGACGCATCAATTTTCATCAACACTTGCAGAGCACAACCGAGCTGTGGATAAATACCAACGGCACCGGGCGGAGAAGATGGCACGACGGCCGCCATGATCAGACTGATCGTCAAAGCTTTCCGGAAGATTCTCCTCCTGTTCGGGAGACACATCTCGCCCGCCGACACGACGGTGCCTCTTCAGCCGGCGCCCCCTGTCAATCTCGATTTCGACAAGTTTACCCGCGGCATCGACAACGTCCATATCGACGTGCGGCTCAGCCCCCGGTTCATCAACGCCGCACGACGCCTCGTGAACGGGCTGCTCGCGTATCATCTCTGGCGCGGGCAGAGCGGCGCGAAGCTGCCTGACTTTGAAGAGCTGAAGGCCGCCTACAATCAGATGATCCAGGCGGCGATCCATCGCGCCAAGCAGCAGAGCGCGCTGCCGATCGTGGAGCTGGCGCAGGTGGCGGCGTTGAAACTGGTGCTCGCGCAGGTGCAGGCGGAGCTGGAGCAGGCCAAGCAGATGCTGCGGAAGGCGGCCGTCACAACCACGGAGACCGACCGGCAGGCGGTTGCCGACCAGACGGTCTGGCTGTCGCGCAATCGGGGCAAGCTGTACTACACGGTGAGCAGCCAGATCGCCGAGCAGCTTCGGAAGACGGAAGCCGGCCCCCTGAGCGAGCTGCGCCACTCGCTGCACGGGGAGCGCGCGTCGCTGCCCGAACACGTGCAGTTCAATCCGCTGTTCCTCGGCGAAAGTCCCATGGACGACGAGCTTCTCATCAAGCATTATGTCCTGGTCACCCAGGGGCCCGATCAGTGGTATTCCTTCGCCCAGATCGACCGGTTCCTCCTGTATCTGTTCTGGCGCCGCAGGCCGGTCACGCAGGCGGAGCAGGCGCTGGCGCGTGCGACGAAGGACCGCGATCACCTGCTGGCCGAGCAGGCCAAGCTCAAGAAGAAACGCGCATGGGCCCGGGGGGCCAAGGCGGCCGAATTGGATTCGCAACTGGCGGCGCTGGAGGAGAAGCTCAGGGCGGCCACCGCGACGATGGGGCAGGCGCAGACAGCCTACGCGCAGGAAAGCTATGCCTGGGCGGAGACGCCGGCCAACGCGGATGCGCTGTTCGATATCGGACAGACGGAAAGCAGGATTGCGGCCGCTCAAAAAGCACACGACCAGCAAGCGCTGTCGACCTGGAGGGCGCAGCGCAAATTCCAGCAGCGGCTGCTCCGCGTCGTGGAGCAGAGCGTGGACGACAACGGCCTGTTGCCGTCGATCGCAGCCTCCTATGAAATGCTGACCGTGTACAAGGAGCTGGCCGGCGTGGTCACGGCGCAGCAACTCCATCAGTTCCTGTCCAGCCCGGCCGGCCGGAGCGACCTCAAGCAGAGGATCAAGGAGAAATTCTCGTCCGCCGATTGCACCGCGACGTTCGAGCTGATGGACGACGCGGCCGCGCGCGTCGACCGGATCGGCGCGAAGGCCAGCCGGGCTCATCTCATCCGGTTCCTGAAAGACTTCCTGACGCTACGCCGAGACCTGCGCAATTACCACCTGGCTCAGCGGGCGATGGGGCAGATCCAGCTGCAGGAGGACCCGAGCAACCTCAAGCTGTCGAAGGCCAACAACACGCTGAACGAGTTCCTGGCGGCGACCGAGGAAGGGGCGATTTCGAAGACGGTGGTCGGGCACGTGATTCTGAAGGCGGACGTGAGGGGGTCCACCACCATCACCGCGGCGCTGCGCAAGCAGGGACTCAATCCCGCCTCGCACTTCAGCCTGAATTTCTTCACGCCGATCAATGCCCTGCTGGAAATCTACGGAGCCGGCAAGGTCTTCATCGAAGGCGACGCGATCATTCTGTGCAGCATGGAGTATGCCGAGGCGTCGGAACAACACCTCAGCGTCGCGCGCGCATGCGGGTTGGCCAGGCGCTTGCTGGAAGTCGTGCAGGTGCAGAACGTCGCCTGCCGGAAGGCCGGATTGCCGGAATTGGAATTGGGCATCGGGCTGGTCTACAGCGCGGAGGCGCCTGCCTATCTGTTCGACGGCGAGACGCCGATCATGATCTCTTCCGCCATCGGCAAGGCCGACCGGACCTCCTCGTGCTCCTGGATGCTGCGCAAGCAGCGGAGCCAGCCGGGAGCGCGTGCGGCGTCGCAGCTCAACGTCGACGTCTTTGAGATTCCAGAAGGCGACCCGCTCCGCGGCGAGAAGGGCGAAGTCGAGCTGCGCTACAACGTCAACGGCATCGAGCTCGATGCCGCCGGGTTCGCCAAATTGAAACAGGAAATCGCCCTGCAGAGCTTCGAGATGGCGGTGGCGGGTGCGCCGGAACCGGCGACCTTCCACGCCGGGCGGTTCCCCGATACCAGGGGGACGATGCACCGGCTGATCGTGCGGGAGGGGCGCATCCGCTTCTTCGACCGGCAATCGGTGAACGGCGGGGCGGAGAACGGCCAGGTGTTCTACGAGGTCGTCGCGAACGAACAGTTGATCGCCGCCGTCAGCGAGAAGCTGAAAATGGAAACCACCGCCATGAACATGCCCGCCTTCGGGTTCAAACCCTCCCAGACCCCGCGTTCCTGATCAGCGTCGCCCATGGCCGATCGGATCATTCTCCTCAGTCTCGACGGTATCGGAGTGGGCGCGCTTCCCGGCACCGGCAGCGGCGACGACGGAGGCGCCCACACGCTGGCGCACGTGGCGGACGCAGTCGGCGGGTTGCGCGTGCCGAATCTGGAAGCGCTGGGGCTCGGTTATCTCGGTGCCATAGCCGGCGTCCGGCGGACGGGACAGCCCGACGGATGCTTCGGCAGGATGGCGGGGTTGTCCCCGGGAACGGACTCGGCAGCCGGCCATTGGGAAATGATGGGCCTCGTGTTGGAGAAGCCGTTCCCGGCCTATCCGAAGGGGCTGCCCGCCGACGTCATCGAGTCGCTGCAACAGGCCCTCGGCCGGAAGGTGATCGGAAATTACGCGGCCTCGGCGGCGGCTATTCTGCCGGACCTGGGCGCCCAGCATGTGAACACCGGGTCGCCGATCGTCTTTACCGGGACCGGCAGCGTGGTGCAGATCGCCGCCCATGAGCGGATGCTCCCGCTTGAGGAATTGTACGGCATGTGCCGAACCGCCCGCCGGCTCCTGGCATTCCCGCATCAGGTGGCGCGGGTGATCGCGCGGCCGTTTGCGGGGGAGGCGGGCGCGTTTCTCTATGCGGCCGGGCGACGCGATTTTTCCATCGAGCCGCCGGGACCGACCCTGCTCGACTTCCTGAAAGCCGCCGGCTATCCCGTGATCGGGATCGGCAGGATCGACGATCTGTTCAAGGGGCGCGGCCTGACGCGCGCCCTGCCGGTTCACAGCGACGCCGCGGCGCTGGACGAAACGCTCCGGGTGCTGAAGTCCGTCCCGCGCGGCCTGATTTTCACGCATCTGATCGCCGGTGCTCCGCATGCGGAGCACCGGCACGCCGCGCAGGGTGCCGCGGAGGCCTTGCAGGCGGTTGATGCGCGGCTGCCCGATCTGATCGGCGGCATGCAGCAGGACGATCTGTTGTGCATCACCTCGGATCACGGCAACGATCCGGCCAGGCCGGACAGTGACCACACGCGCGAGCATGTGCCGGTGCTGGTGTACGGCTCTCGCGTGGCGCGCGGCGTGAATCTAGGAACGAGAAAAAGCCTTGCCGACCTCGGCCAGACGATCGCGGAGGCCCTGGGAATCAAACGTCTGGCCCGGGGCGAGAGTTTTCTGCCGGCCATCGTGCAGGGGTAATGGGGGATGGTCCAATGTCGTTTGAACGCAAGCTGACCGACCTGGGGATCGCGCTGCCGGCTCCGCCTAAGCCGGTCGCGACCTATGTGCCGGCGGTGCTGGCCGGCGATCTGTTGTTCTTGAGCGGCGTGATTCCGTTTCGGGACGGCAAGCTGGCTTTCGAGGGCAAGCTCGGGCGGGAGTTGACGGTGGAGCAGGGGTACGAGGCGACCCGGCTTGCCGCGCTCAACGCGCTGGCGATCGTCCGGCACGAGCTGGGCACGCTCGACCGGGTCGCACGGATCGTCCGCATGACCGGCCACGTCGCATCCGCCGCGGGCTTCGCGCAGCAGCCGGCCGTCCTCAACGGCGCGTCCGACCTGCTGGTAAAAATTTTCGCCGCCGCCGGCCAGCACGCACGCGTGGCGTTGGGGGCTGCGGAGTTGCCGTTCAACGCGCCGGTAGAGATCGAGCTGATCGTGCAGGTGCGTCCGGCGTAACCCGCGTTTGACAATAAAAACAGGCGCTTGGTATAGTCCCCACACGGTTATTGCTTCGCGACACGCCTACGACATCCTCGTTGCGCCTCCTGTCGCGCCGGATTATTCGCCATGCACAGAGCGTTGATCGGACCTCATCCCGTTCGCAAGTTGCGTCTGTACGCGAGTCACCTCGTCCTCGCCGGCTGGCTGCTGGCTGGGGGGGTCCCGTCCGCGCTGGCCGAGAACGGGCTTGCGCCGGATGCGGCGCCGCCCGGGGCGACGGTCGCCATCTCCGGGCAAGGATTCGGTCCGTTCAAATCCACGCGGGAGAACCGCGTCCTCTTCAACGGGCTGCCGGCGCTGATTCAGCGCTGGGATGCCGACCTGATCGTCGTGAAGGTTCCCCTGCGGGCGACCAGCGGACCGGTCACGGTCGTCAGCGGCAAGAAGACCCTTCCAGCCGGCAGTTTCACGGTGCAGCAGCCGACGATCCGTTCGCTGACGCCGGCCGAAGCGGAGCCGGGCGCCGTGCTGCAGATCGCGGGCGAGCATTTCGGCACCACGGCCGGTTCGCGCGATCCCAATACCATGTTCGGCGTCAACGACGTCCGGGTCGGCGGCGCCACGGCAAAAATCCGTCGCTGGCGCGACGACAAAATCGAAGTTGAAGTGCCGGCCACCGCCGTCTCCGGCGAGGTGGTCGTGCGGCTGGCCTCGTCCGATCCCTTGCCAGACGGGTCCTGCTGCGCGCAGGTGGACTACAGCATCAGCAATGCTGCTCCCTTCAAGGTGATCCCGGCGATCCGGGCCGATCCGCTCAGCGGCCCGATCGGCACCAAAGTCGTGCTCTTCGGCAAAGGATTCGGCGCCAAGACCGCGGGCGATCAACTGCTCTTTAACGGCCGTCCCGGCACCATTGCGCAGTGGACCGACACGTTGATCGTCACGCACGTGCCGCTGGATGCCACCAGCGGCCCGCTGGTGCTCAAGCAGGGAACGATGCAGCGGACGGTCGGGACGTTTTCCGTGCCGACGCCGAAGGCCACCGGCTTGTCCGTGTCAAGCGGGCCGATCGGGACGCTGCTGCGGATCGCCGGGGAGAATTTCGGGTTTTACTCCGAGAGCGGGAAGACGCCGTTCGCATTTACGGACTTCAACAAAGGGGAGAACGTCGTCGAAATCGGCGGCGTGCCCGCAGTGATCTATCGCTGGCATAACGACAAAATCGACGTCTGGGTGCCGTTCAGCGCCAGAAGCGGACCGGTGGTGGTGAAGCGGGGCGGCACGAAACCCAAGGAAGACGGCTCCTGCTGCGCCGAGCGCGGCTTGATCACGGCGGAAGCCGGCCACTTTACGGTGATCACGCCCAAAGTGGCCTCCTATACGCCGACCTCCGCCGGCCTGGACGAGATCGTGACGATCAAGGGATCTGGGTTCGGCGCATTCCTCAAGACCGCGGAGCAGACCCAGCCCGGCTTGAACGAAGCGGGACATGACTTCGTGCCGTACGAGCTCGGCGAGAACGTCGCGCGCACCGAAGTGCTGTTCAGCAACGTGGCGGGCATCGTCGTGTCCTGGACGGATACGGAGATCAAGGTGCAGGTGCCGAGGCGGCATCTCTACGGCGTCGGGAAAAAGAACGAGTTCCACCCGGACCTCTCCACGGGGCCGCTGGTCGTCCGGCGCGGGTCCTGGGACTTGAAGCCGGACGGGTACTGTTGCACGACCAAGCAGTGGGTCACGGCCGAAGCGGGGACATTCACCATCCTGGCGCGGGGCCTGCCGGACCAGAGCAATTTTACGGACACCAGGCCGGAAGCTAGCACCGTCCCGTGACAGCGGTCTCTTCCCTTCTCACATACGCGGGTCCGAGAGGCATCGCGGCAGCGCTCATCGGCTGTCTGATGGGGAGCCACGTGCTCCTGGCCGCCGATACGTCTGCGCCGCGCGTCGTGGCTGCAGTCCAGAAAAGCGGGACGGTCGTCAATCTCATGGGGATTCATTTCCGGGACGCCAATACCGGGTGGGCCGTCGGTGCCGGCGGGACGATCGTGAAAACCGGCGACGGCGGCAAGCGATGGAAAGCCGTTTCCAGCGGCACGACTGCGCTGTTGACCGGCGTGGCCTTCGCCGACCGGCAGCGGGGCTGGGCGGTCGGCGCGAACGGGACGATTTTGCATTCGTCCGACGGCGGAGAAAAATGGCGTCCACAGCAGAGCGGCACGCAGTCGGCCCTGTATGGGGTGTTTTTTCTGACGCCGGCGGTCGGATGGGTGGTCGGCACGGGCGGGACGATCCTGCACACGACCGACGGGGGCGCGCATTGGGAGGACCAGGCCAGCGACAGCAGCGCCGCCCTGTATGCCGTCCATTTCGTGGATCCGATGCACGGCGGCGCCGTCGGCGCCCTGGGGACGATTCTCGTGACGGACGACGGCGGCAAGACCTGGCGGTCGCATGAAACCGACAACGCCGCGACATTTTTCGATGTTTTTTTCACCGATGCCAATACCGCGTGGACGGTCGGCAACGCCGGCGCGCTGTACCAGACGACGGACGGAGGGCAGCGGTGGACCGACCGCGCCATGGTGTGCGTGAAAACCTGCGTGCGGCCGGCGGACCTCGTGCGCATCCGGTTCGCGGATGCGCAAACCGGATGGATTGTCGGGGAGCGGGGCACGATCTTCCGGACCGGGGATGCGGGCTTCAGCTGGGTCGAGGTCCCCAACGCGGCTTCAAAAGTCACGCTGTACGGACTCTCGTTCTTCGATCCCACCCGCGGGTGGGCCAGCGGCGAGCAGGGCACGATCCTACAGATTACTGCGGGCGCACCGTAACCTGTTCCCTTCTTATCCCAATTCTCCAAGTCTGCTTTGCAGGATGCTCAGGGCGGCCAGCGCGGCCGTTTCGGCGCGCAGGATGCGCGTGCCCAGCGTGACCGCGAGAAAGCCGTTCGCGGCGGCCGCATCCAATTCTTCGTCCCGCCAGCCGCCTTCGGGACCGATGGCGAGGGCGATGGTTTGCGCGGGGGAGGAGGGAAGGGGAACCGAACGGAGGCTCTGCCTGGCGTCCCGCTCGCTCAAGATCAGCTTGAGCCCGGCCAGATTCGGCGTCGAAAAAAAATCCGCGGCGCCGCGGGAGGCCTCGATCATCGGGATGTCCCACCGTTCCGACTGCTGCGCCGCCTCCCGGGCGATCCGCTGCCAGCGTTCCTGTTGCGCGCCGGCGCGCCCCTGCTTCGGCCGGACGATCGTCTGGTCCGAAACCAGAGGAACGAGAATGGCCGCGCCCAGTTCCGTGGATTTCTGGATCGCCCAATCCATCCGTTCGCTCTTCAAGATGGATTGTCCGATCAGCAGGCGGGGGGCCGCGGGAGCGGGTCCGGTGCGCCGTTCGATCACCGTGCCGCGGAGCGTCCGGCGGTCCACGTGCGTGACTTCGACGAGATACCGTTGCCGGCGCTCATCACCGGTCCAGATTCGTTCACCCGTCCGGACGCGCAGGCTGGCGCGGAGATGGTCGAGCAGATCGCCTGTGATGGTGACGGCTCCGTTGTTGATCTGACCGGCGGTGATGAAGAAGACGGGCATCGGCCGACTGCGTCATTCGAAGTAGCTGCGCATCTTTTCGAAGAAGCCGTCGCCGTCCTTGTCCGGCGACATCCCGCTCTCTTTGGCGAACTCGGCCAGGATTTCCTTCTGTTTGGCCGTCAATTTCGTGGGAATTTCGACCTTGACCCTGATGATCTGGTCGCCGGGGTGCCGTCCGTGCTTGAGGCTTGGGACGCCGAGGCCTTTCAGGCGCAGCAATTTGTCGTGCTGCGTGCCGGCCGGAACCTTGATGATCGTTTCTCCGGTCAGGGTCGGCACGGCCACCTTGCCGCCGAGCGCCGCGGTGACGAAGCTGACCGGCACGTCGCAGGCGATGTCGGTGTCCTGGCGGGTGAAGATCGGGTGCGGCTTGACGGTGATGGCGACGTAGAGATCGCCGGGCGGGCCCCCGTTCTGCCCGTCTTCGCCTTCGTGCGACAGCCGCAGGCGCATGCCGGTCTCGATGCCGGCCGGGATGTTGACGGACAGGGTCCGCTCGCGGTGGACGCGTTTCCGCCCTTTGCATGCGCCGCAGGGCTCCGTGATGATCTGGCCGGCGCCGTCGCATTGCCCGCAGGGCCGGCTGACGCTGAAGAATCCCTGCTGAAACCGCAATTGGCCCGTGCCCCGGCAGCCCGGGCAGGTCTTGATGCCCGCGCTGGACCGCGCCCCGGATCCGTTGCACTCCTGGCACTTTTCCCACCGGGGGATCTTGAGCTTGACGTCCTTGCCGTAGATCGCCTCCTCGAACGACAGCTCGAGATTGTACTGGAGATCGGTGCCGCGCGCGGCGCGCGTCCGCCCGCCGCCGAAGAAATCCTCGAAAATGTCGCCGAAGATGTCGCTGCCGCGTCCGAAGTCGAACCCCTCGAAGCCGCCGCCGAAGCCCTGTTGCGCGCCGGTGTGCCCGAACGTGTCGTAGCGCCGGCGTTTCTCCTGATCGCTCAGGACCTCGTAGGCCTCGTTGACTTCCTTGAACTTCTCCTCAGCGGCTTTTTTATGCCGGTCGTCGGTTTGCAGATCGGGATGGTGCTGGCGGGCAAGCTTGCGGTAGGCCTTTTTCAGCTCCTCGTCGGACGCGTGCCGGTCGACGCCAAGGGTTTCGTAATAGTCGCGTTTAGCCACGTGCGCAAGGTCACGTTACTTCTTGTCTTTATCCACTTCTTCGAATTCGGCGTCCACGACTTTTTCATCGCTCTTGGCGGAGCCGCTGCCCTGTCCGTTGGGGCCGGTGCCGGCGTCACCCGTTCCGGGGCCGCCCGCGGTTTTCTTATACATCTCTTCGGCCAGCTTGTGCGACGCCGCCGTGAGGGTCCGGACGGCCTCGTCGATCGCGTCCGGGTTGTCGCCTTCCATGGCCTTGCGCGCCGCGGCGACCGCATCCTTGATCTTGTTCTTGTCGTCCTCGCCGATCTTATCGCCGTGCTCGGCCAGGTTCTTTTCCGTGCCGTAGATGAGGCTGTCGGCCTGGTTGCGCGCTTCGGCCAGCTTCCGCCGCTTCTTGTCGTCTTCCGTGTGGGACTGGGCCTCTTTGACCATCTTGTCGATTTCGTCCTTGCTCAAGCCGCTGGAAGCCGTGATCTTGATGGACTGCTCCTTGCCGGTGCCCAGATCCTTCGCGTTGACGTGCACGATGCCGTTGGCGTCGATGTCGAACGTGACTTCGATCTGCGGCATGCCGCGCGGGGCCGGGGGGATGCCGACCAGGTCGAACTGGCCGAGCAGCTTGTTGTCGTTGGCCATCTCGCGCTCGCCCTGGAAGACCCGGATCGTCACCGCGCTCTGGTTGTCCGAGGCGGTCGAGAAGACCTGGCTCTTTTTCGTCGGAATCGTCGTGTTCCGCTCGATCAGGTGCGTGAAGATGCCGCCCAGGGTTTCGATGCCGAGCGTCAGGGGCGTCACGTCCAGCAGCAGCACGTCCTTGACCTCGCCCTTGAGCACGCCTCCCTGGATGCCGGCGCCGACGGCCACCACTTCATCCGGGTTCACGCCCTTGTGCGGCTCCTTGCCGAAGAAGTCGCGGACGACCTGGATCACTTTGGGCATGCGGGTCATGCCGCCGACGAGCACCACTTCGTTGATGTCCTTGGCCGTCACGCCGGCGTCGGCCAGCGCCTTTTTGCACGGCTCGACGGTCCGCTGGATCAGGTCGTCCACGAGCTGCTCCAGCTTCGCGCGGGTCAGCTTGACCACCATGTGCTTCGGACCGCTCTGGTCGGCCGTGATGAAGGGGAGGTTGATCTCGCTTTCCTGGGAGGAGGAGAGCTCGATCTTAGCCCGCTCGGCGGCCTCCTTGAGCCGCTGCAGGGCCATCCGGTCCTTGCGCAGATCGATGCCCTGGTCTTTTCTGAATTCGTCCACCAGCCAGTCCATGATGCGTTGGTCGAAGTCGTCGCCGCCCAGGAACGTGTCGCCGTTGGTGGACTTGACCTCGAAGACGCCCTCGCCGATTTCCAGGATCGAGATGTCGAAGGTGCCGCCGCCCAGGTCGTAGACTGCGATCCGCTCGTCCTTCTTTTTGTCGAGCCCGTAGGCCAGCGAGGCCGCGGTCGGCTCGTTGATGATGCGCAGCACGTTCAGCCCGGCGATCTGCCCCGCGTCCTTGGTGGCCTGCCGCTGGCTGTCGTCAAAGTAGGCCGGGACGGTGATGACCGCTTCGGTGACTTTCTCGCCCAGGTAATCTTCGGCTGTCTGCCTCATTTTCTGGAGGATCATGGCGGAGACTTCGGGCGGGCTGTACTGCTTGCCTCGGATTTCGACATGCGCATCCCCATTGCTGGCTTTCGTGACCTTGTAGGGGAGGCGCTTCATGGCCTCCTGCACCTGACGGCTGTCGAACTTCCGGCCCATCAGCCGCTTGACTGAAAAGATCGTGTTTTCCGGATTGGTGATCGCCTGGCGTTTGGCGATCTGCCCCACCAGCCGCTCGTTCTTGTCGGTGATGCCGAGGACGGACGGCGTCGTGCGGCTGCCTTCCGCGTTGGCGATCACGACCGGATCACCGCCGCTCATGATGGCGACGCACGAGTTGGTGGTGCCCAGGTCGATGCCGATCACTTTCCCCATGTGTAGGCTCCTTCCCTCTTACTCCTGAATGGTGTCTGACTCGGATGCCTGTGCCGATGCCACGACGACCATGGCGGCCCGTAGGACGCGGTCGTGCAGCAGGTACCCTTTCTGATATTCCTCGATCACGGTATTTTCTTTCGACGCCGGCGATTCGCGCCGCGCTACGGCCTGATGCTGCGCCGGATCGAACGGGGCGCCGAGGCTCGCGATCGGCCTCACGCCGAATCTGGCCAGCGTTTCCGTCGCCTGCTTCAGCGTCAACTCCACGCCCTGGATCAACCCCTGCTGTCCGTGGCGCTCCTTCGCATGTTTGAGCGCGCGCTCCAGATTGTCGACGACGGGCAGCAGCTCCTTCAGCATGGTCTCGTTGGCGAACTGCACATATTCCTGCTTTTGTTTCTGCACCAGTTTCTTGTAATTCTCGAACTCGGCCGCCAACCGGAGGTACTTGTCCTGCAGGGCGTTGGCCGTTTCAGTCTGGGACGCGGCCTCCTGCGGGGCGTCGCCCTCGGACGGCTCCTGGCCGCTCTCTTCCAAGTCGCTGATAGTATGAGAGTTTTCTTCTTTATTACTCACCGAAGTCCCTATACAGCGGTGGAGATAGCCACCGGCCACCTAAAGTCAACCAGTTCCAGTAGTTTTCTCGAGGGCTAGTCGTCGCCTCTGGTTCTCCGATACAGGAGTTCCAGACCCTCGAGCGTCAGGAACGGCCGGACTTCCTGAATGGTGCGGGATTCGGGGGCGATCAGAGTTGCCAGGCCGCCGGTCGCGATCACGGTGGCCTTTTGGCCAAGCTCGCCCTGCATGCGGGTGACGAGCTCATCCACCAGCCCGGCGTACCCGAAGATCAATCCTGACTGCATGCTGCCGGGGGTATCCTTCCCGATCACGGTCTTGGGCCTGGCAAGATTCACTTTCGGGAGCTTGGCCGTCCTGGTGAACAGCGCCTCGGCGGAGATGCTAAGGCCCGGCGCAATGGCGCCGCCCAGATATTCGCCGCGCGCGCTGATCGCGCAGAAAGTCGTAGCGGTGCCGAAGTCCACGATGATCAGGCAGGTTTTATAGCGGGCATAGGCGGCGGCGGCGTTCACCAGCCGGTCGCTGCCGATCTCGCGAGGATTGGAATAGGCTAGCGTCAGGCCTGTCTCCAGGTCGGAGGACACGATCAAGGGCGTGCGCTTGAAGTAAGTCTCGACCATCTGGTCGAACACGGACGTGAGCGTCGGCACGACGCTGGACAGGATGGCGTCGGTGACGCGGTCCGCGCCGATGCCCGCCTGCTCGAGAATGCTGGTAAACAGGATGCCGTACTCGTCCACGGTTTTGGACGCGTCGGTCGCCAGCCGCCAGTGCCCCTTGAGGGTCCGTCCCTCATAGACGCCCCAGACGACGTTGGTATTGCCGATGTCGATCGCGAGCAGCATCATGATGCTCCGTCAGTGCCCATGGGCGAGAAATTTGGTGCGCAAATGCGTGACGTCGCCTGCGCGAATGTCCAGCGTCTTCGGCTGGCCGGCCTGGCTTGTCCTGATCACACGCAGCGAGCCGTCCGGCAGAATGGATTCCGCCGTGCCGTCCACGTGTTCGCCGTGCGCCAGCTCCACGATCACCCGGCGGCCCAGCGTGCCGCAGCGTAGCACATACTCTTTCAGAATGTCTCCGTGCGCGCCGGCAAGAAACGATTCACAGCGGGTTTCCATTTCCGATAAGAGGGCGGCCAGCAGGGCGGTCCGGTCGAAGGGATGCTGGGCCTCGATCGCCAGCGAGGTGGCCAGCTCACGCAGATCTTCCGGAAATTCGTCGCGCCGGACGTTCACGTTCAGACCGATGCCGACGATGACGGCGGCATGGGACGTTCCGAGCCCGCTGCTTTCACAGAGCACGCCGCCGAGCTTCCGGTTTCCGATCAGGATATCGTTCGGCCACTTCACGGTCGGTCTCAGATCGGTGGTGACCTGCACGGCACGGCTGATGGCCAGGGCGGCGATCAAGGGAATCCAGGACAACCAGAGCGTTTGCTGGTCGCGTCCCGGCATGGCGCGCAAGAGGAGCGAGCAGTACAGGTTCCTGCCGGCCGGGGAATGCCAGTGGCGGCCCAGCCGGCCGCGTCCCGCTGTCTGGGTGTCCGCAACGACGACCGTGCCGTGCGGGACTCCCTGCTGGGCCAGCGTGGCGGCCTGGCTGTTGGTGGAGGCCACCTCGTCCAGTACGTGGAGCGTCCGCCCGAACGTCCTGGTGGACAGGACACGTTGAATGGTCTGCGCGGTGAGCGGCTGGAACGATGCCGGGGTCGCGGTCATGATTATTTCCTGGTGGTGCGCCGCTGGATCGGCGCGATGTCCATGCTCAGGTCGGCGGCGGGAGCGGAATGGGTGAGGGCGCCGATCGAGATCATGTCAGGCCCGGCCGCGGCGATCTCCTGGACGTTCGCCAGCGTCACGCCGCCGGAGACTTCGATCGCCGCGCGCCCTTTGATCAGCCCCACGGCTTGCGTGACGGTCGGCACGTCCATGTTGTCCAGCAAAATGATGTCGGCCCCGCCGTCGAGCGCGGCCCGCACCTCCTCGAGCGTCCTGGCTTCGACTTCGATCTTCAATCCATGCGGGGCCCGCTCGCGGGCCAGCCGGCAGGCGCCGGCCACATCGTGGCCGGCCAGGGCAAGATGGTTGTCCTTGATCAGCACGCCGTCGCCCAGCGAGTGGCGGTGGTTGTGCCCGCCGCCGAGCTTCACGGCCCATTTTTCCAGCGCGCGGAGGCCCGGGGCGGTCTTGCGCGTATCGAGGATCTTCACGCGATAGCCTTTCACCGCGTCGCAAAACCGGGCGGTGAGGGTCGCAATGCCGGAGAGACGTTGCAGGAAATTCAAGGCAACCCGCTCGGCCATCAGGAGCGATCGGGCATCGCCCTCGATAATCATCACGGTGCTCCCGGCCTCGACCTTCGCGCCGTCCTTCATGGCGCGCACAAGCTTGAGCGACGAATCCACAGCCTGAAACGTCTGCCTCGCTGCGGCGACACCGGCAAGGGTCATGGCATGGTGGGCCACGATTGGCGCGCGCGCGCGGAGCGGCTTCGGGAAAAGAGCCGATGTCGTGGCGTCGCCCTGACCGAGGTCTTCGGCCAGCGCCGTTTTGACGGCCGCGCGAATCTGCCTGGACAGGGCTGGCGTCACGTCATCATCTCCTGGAGCTGGCGCTCGCTGCTGGCCAGTTGTTCCTGTTCTTGGCGCAGCGCCTGCAGACGCTGCTTGTGCTCGGCGGCGACGTCGGGCGGCGCTTTCGCCGTAAAGTCGGCATTGCCGATTTTCGCTTCGGTGCGCGACGACTCCTTGCTGTTCTCCTCTCGCTGTTTTTTAATCCGCTCGAGAGCCTTGCGAAGATCCACATCGCCTTCAACGGTGACTCCTACCGTGAGTCCGCCGATGATCAGGCGCAACACGCTCTGCGCCGGCCATTGGGCGACGGGCTGCAGGTGCACGGTGGCCTTGCCGAGATGGCCGAGATGGGCGGTGAGCTTGTGCAGAATTGCCAGCTCCGCCTGGTCCGTCGCCGTGCCGTATGCGGCGATGACTTTGCCCGGTTGGTAATTCAGCAGCGAACGGCCGGTCCGGGCCGTGGCGACGAATTGCTCGAGCACGGCAAACTCGCTTTCGGCGTCTTTTGCATCCCATCCAGGCGATGCGGTCGGGTAGGGTTGTGTGACGATGCTCTCGCCGTCGTGCGGGAGCGTCTGCCAGATTTCCTCGCTGATGAACGGCATGAAGGGATGGAGTAGCCGCTGCACGGTTTCAAACGTCTCCACGAGGGTCTGCCTGGTTCGCTTGGCTTCGACGGAATCCTTGTTTTGCAGGGCAGGCTTGATCATCTCCAGATACCAGTCGCAGTACTCGTGCCAGATGAACTGGTAAATATGCTTTGAGGCCTGATCGAACCGGTATTGATCGAGCGCCTCGCTTACGTCGCGGATCGTCTTGTTCAGCCGGCTGAGAATCCATCGGTCGGCGAAGGGGCGGTCCTTTGGCGGGACCGTCTCGCGGGGGCCGTCGAGATTCATCAGGATGAACCGCGCCGCGTTCCAGATTTTATTCGCGAAGTTCCTGTAGCCCTCGATCCGTTCCTCCGCCAGTTTGATATCGCGGCCAGGCGAGGCCATGGAAGCCAGGGTAAAGCGCAAGGCGTCGGTTCCGTAGTCCTCCATCACGTGGAGGGGATCGACGACGTTGCCCTTGGACTTGCTCATCTTCTGGCCTTCGGCGTCCCTGACCAGGGCGTGGATGTAGACGTCGCGGAACGGGACGGCGCCCATGAACTTGAGCCCCATCATGATCATGCGGGCGACCCAGAAGAACAGAATGTCGAGGCCGGTGACGAGCGTCGAGGTCGGGTAGAACTTTTTCAGGTCGGCGGTCTGCTCCGGCCAGCCGAGCGTAGAGAAGGGCCAGAGGGCGGACGAGAACCAGGTATCGAGCACATCCGGGTCCTGGACGAACTCCTTCTGCTTGCAGGTTGGGCACTGCGCCGGCGCGCTCCGTCCGACAATCGGTTTCGCCGTGGCCAGAAAGGTATAGGTGCGTTGGGATGCCGCCGAAGAGGCGGCTTCCACCATCGCCGTGCGGTTGCACGTCGTGCAGTACCAGGCCGGAATCCTGTGCCCCCACCAGATTTGCCGCGAGATGCACCAGTCTTTGATGTCCCGCATCCAGCCGAGGTAGTTGTTCTTCCATCCCTCCGGGGTGATTTTGATGCGCCCGTCCTCGACCGCCTTGATGGCCGGCTCGGCGAGCGGTTTGATCTTCACGAACCATTGCGGCGAAAGGTAAGGCTCCACGACGGTCTTGCAGCGGTAGCAGCGGCCCAGAGCCATCTTATGGTCGTCGGCCTTGACGAGCAGGTCGCGCGCCTTGAGCTGCTGCTCGACCTTCGGCCTGGCCTTGGCGGCGGACAGGCCTTGTATCTCGTTCGCGATGGTTGCGTCAACCGCGGCAGCCTTGAGGCCCTTGGGATCGAGCTGCGCATGGTGATCGAAAATCGCCAGGCGGGGCAGCTTGTGCCGCTCGCCGGCCTCGAAGTCGTTGAAGTCGTGCGCTGGGGTGATCTTGACCGCGCCGGTTCCGAACTCCAGATCCACCAGAATCGCATCGCCGACGATGGGAATCTCGCGGGTGGTCAGCGGCAGGCGGACCTTCTTGCCGATCAACTGTTGATAGCGTGGATCGTCCGGATGGACTGCGACGGCCGTGTCGCCCAGCATCGTCTCGGGCCGCGTCGTTGCGACGATCAAGACCGTGCTCGGGTCGTCCGCCAGGGGATAGCGGATGTGGTAGAGCTTGCCTTTCGTCTCTTCATGCTCGACTTCGATGTCGGAGAGCGCGGTCAGGCAGCGCGGGCACCAGTTGATCAGCCGTTCCCCACGGTAGATGAGGCCGTCTTCGTAAAGCCGTACAAAGACTTCCCGCACGGCCTTCGAGAGCCCTTCATCCATCGTGAAACGCTCGCGGGACCAATCACATGACGCACCGAGCCGTTTCAGCTGCTGTATGATCGTCCCGCCGGACTGAGCCTTCCACTTCCAGACCCGCTCGACGAATTGTTCCCGGCCCAATCGCTCGCGCGAGGAGCCCTCGGCCGCCACTTGCCGCTCCACGACGTTCTGCGTGGCGATGCCGGCATGGTCCATGCCGGGCACCCAGAGGGCGTTGCGTCCCTGCATGCGCCGCCAGCGGATGAGGATGTCCTGGATCGTGTTGTTGAGCGCGTGCCCGATGTGGAGCGATCCGGTGACGTTGGGCGGCGGGATGACGATGGTGTAGGGCTCGCCGGGATGGGTCAGCGGCGCGTGAAAATAGCCATGGTCGACCCAGTGTCGGTACCACCGGTCCTCGACCTGTTTCGGCTCATAAGTTTTTTCCAGTTGTTTGCCGGACATCGATCGCTCGTATCGAGTTGGCGCGCATCGTAACATGCGATGTAACGGCTCGCAAGGAGCCGGCGGCATGGCGATGCGCGCCGTTTTGTGTTATACAGCGTGCAGTTTTCCACCATTGCACAGAGAAAGGACAGCGATATGCCGCGGAGCCACATGAAGCGACGGAAGGTGAACAAGAAGCACCGCAAGAACATCAGACGCATGAAGGCGCTGGCCAGGAAACGCCGGCTGGAAGCCAAGGCGGTCGCGCCGAAGGGAAAAAGAAAGTAATCACACGGGCAGGCGTTCCCAGAACTCCTTCCTCAGGTGCGCCTATGAGCGGCACCCGTCCACTGTCACCCATCCGATTGCGCGGCCACACGCTGCTGTGCCTGCAAGGCTTTCGCGGCGAGGGCTACAGCCCGGGGTTCACCGATAACCTGGCTTCCATCCACCGCGACCTGAACGGAACCCCCGATCATCCTGTCGAGCTGACGGAAGAGCCGGATGCGGTCTGCGGGGCCTGCCCGCACCGGGCGGCCGCCGGCTGCACGTTGAACGGCATGGGGTCGGAAGCGGGCATGCAAGCGCAGGACCGGCATGTGCTGAAACTGTTGGGCTTGAAAGCAGGCAGCGTGGTGCGCTGGCGGGACGTGCTGGACCGCATCCGCGCCTCGGTCAAAGGAAGTGACCTGCCGAGCATCTGCGGGCAATGCCGCTGGCTTCCGCTCGGGTATTGCAAAGAAGGCATTGATCGGTTGCGGCAATGAGCACGATCAAAGTCATCTTCTTCGACGCGGCCGGGACGCTCTTTCACGTGAAAGGGTCCGTCGCGGACATCTACCTGGCCCATGCGGAGAAGTACGGCGTGAAGCGGACGGCGGACCTGAGGGATGCCCTCAAAGCCGCCTTTGCACGCGCGTTTGCCGATGCGCCGCCGCCGGTGTTCGCGGTGAGCGATCCGAAAGAGATCAAACAGTGCGAGCGGCTCTGGTGGTTCGACGTGGTGCACAACGTCTGGTACCGCGTCGGGATGTTCGAACAGTTCGACGACTATTTTGAAGAAGTCTTCGATTCGTTCGGCGGGCCGGCCTACTGGACGCTCTATCCCGAAACGCAGGCGGTGCTCAAGGGGCTCAAGGAGCGGGGCTACGAGCTCGGCATCGTCTCGAATTTCGATTCCCGGTTGTTCGACATCCTACGGGGGCTCGGCCTCGCCGAGCTGTTCGATACGGTGACGATTTCGAGCCTGGCGCATGCCGCCAAGCCGGCCCCCAAAATTTTCCGGCTCGCGCTGGACAAGCACGCCATGGACGCGGAAGACGCCGTGCACGTGGGTGACAGCCGCCGCGATGATGTGGAGGGAGCCCGCAAGGCCGGCCTGCAGGCGGTGCTGCTGGAACGTGAGTCCCAGCTTTCTTCGTCGGCCTCGAACGTTCCCACAATCCAGTCGCTGGAGCAACTCCCTGCGCTCATAGCCGCGCTGTAACCTGTGCTTTCTCCCTAGAGCAGGAGAGGGACGATGTCTTTTGCGCGTCCCTGCAAGGTCACGTCCACGACGCCGGAATTCGGCGTGGCATCCAGATTGATCTCGACGACGAAGGCTCCGGCCGACTTGGCCACCGGCGCGAAGGACGCGGCCGGATAGACGATGCCGGATGTGCCGATGATCAGCAGCACGTCGCACGATTCGAGCGCGTCATAGCTCTTTGCGATGTCTTCCCCAGCCAGCGATTCGCCGAACCACACGATATGCGGCCGCACCAGCTTGCCGCAGGCGGTGCAGGAGGGGAGGAGGGGAATCGGGACAGCGCGGTTTTCTTCCTTCAGGCCGCAGGATGTGCAGCGCACGGTCCAGATGTTGCCGTGAATCTCCGACAGCTTGCGCGAGCCGGCGTCGCGATGCAGCCCGTCCACGTTCTGCGTGATCAGCCAGAAGCGCGGGAACCGCTGCTCCATCGCGGCGACCGTCGCGTGGGCCGGATTCGGCTTCTTGGTCGCGATCAGCTCGCGCCGCCAGTTGTACCACTCCCAGACGAGGCGCGGGTCGCGCGCGAACGCCTCGGGAGTCGCCAGGTCCTCGGCGCGGAAGTTCCGCCAGAGCCCGTCGGCGCCGCGGAACGTCGGCACGCCGCTGTCGGCCGAGATGCCGGCGCCGGTCAGCACCGTCACGGCGCGCGCGGCAGACAACCGAGTTTTGACTTCGAGAAGGCCGGCCATCGGTGCCTTATTTTCTTGCAGGCGTGCTATAGTAGCGCACGTACGACGGGACGGCCAGGGGAAGTTTGATGCAACACATTATGATCGTCGGCGCCGGCGCTGTCGGCGGATTCTTTGGCGCCCATTTGGCCAAAGGCAATCCGAACGTGTCGTTTCTGCTCCGGCCCCGGACGTTGCAGGTCGTCAGGGAGCGGGGGCTCATCCTCCGCAGCGCGAGCGGGACCCTGACGGTCCGGCCTCCGGCCGCGTCCGATCCGCGGGAATTGGTGCGCCCCGATCTTGTGATCCTGGCGGTCAAAGCCTACGACCTTGACGAGGTCATGGATCAGATCGAGCCGGTCCTGACCGAAAAGACGATTCTCCTCACACTTCAGAACGGCGTGGACGTGGAGGACCGCATTCTCGCGCGCCTGCACCGGGATTGCGTCGTGGGCGGCGTGGCCTTTATTTATTCCAAGATCGTCGAGCCCGGCGTGATTGAGCATTACAAGCGCGGGTCGGTGGCGATCGGCGAGCTGATGGGGCACAAGAGCGAGCGCGTCGGCATGATCGCCGATCTGTTCAGGAAGGCGGGCATTCACTGCCAGATTTCCGACGATATTCGCCGGAGCAAATGGGAGAAGATGTGCTGGAACTGCGTCTTCAACCCGATCACGGTCCTGATCAATGACCGGGTGGCCAAGGCGCTGGACCATCCGGAGATGATGGGCGTGATCTGGCAGATCGTGGGTGAGGTGGCATCCGTGTCCGCCACACTCAAAGTGCCGCTGGCCCCGGACATGGCCGAGAAGACCGTGCAGGCGACCCAGGCGATCAGGGACATCCATACCTCCATGTACGACGACTGGAAGGCAGGACGGCCGACGGAGATCGACTCGCTCAACGGGTACATCGTCCGGAAGGGCCGTGAACTGGGGATCCCGACGCCGGTGAACGAGGCCCTGACGGCGCTGGTCAAGGCGGTGATGGAAAAGGAAAAGAGTGGTCCGGGAGTTTTGCGAATCGAGGGGGCGGTGGTCCAGCCCGTGACGCTGGATCGGGAGGCGCTGCTCAAACTTCCGGTCGAGCACCAGCTGTCTGACCTCAACGATATTATGGGGAAAATTAATGGGAAAGCCGTAAGAGTGAAAGGGATTCTTGAGATCCCTGCCCTGACCATCGGTGCGGATCACGTCACGTTCCATTCGCAGGACGGCCAGTTTGCCGCCAGTCTGACGGTCGAGCAGGCGGCCGAATACGGCGTGCTGGTCTATGAGCTGGACGGACAGCCTTTGCCTGCGTCCAAGGGCGGGCCGTTCCGGCTGGTGGCGCCTGGACTCGGCGACCTCTGTGCGAACGTCAAGGGGGTCGCCCGCATTGAACTGACGAAGGGCCCCGGAAAAGACACGCGGCCCTCGAGAAAGGCCACATGAGCCGGGCGGACGAGCAGGAAGAAGAACAACTCGAAGAAGAACCGCCGCCGCCGCCGAAAACGGGTCCAGTGGTTCGCCCGATCTACCTCGTGGTGCTGTTGGGACTCGTGCTGGGGATCGGCGGTCTGGCGCTGACCGGCCCGGTGTGCAATACGAAAGAGCCGGGCCGGGATCTGAAAGATTTGACTCAGCAGGAAATCAAGGAGCAGGCCATCAACCGCTTCAAAGACCTGCGCACGGTCGTGACCTTTGCCGATACCACGCGCGTGCTGCTCAAGCCGTCGCCCATCAACCCTGCGTCCCCCGGTCTGGTGGTCAACACCGTGCTGGCCGTCAAAAAGGTGGGCGATACCAGCGAGGTGGTGACCCACCATGCCGGGCCGGGATTCATGGCCTATAAACTTCGGCTGCCGGACGGCGCCTGCGGGTACGTGTTCTCCACCGACCGCATCAGCGTGACGGGACAATAGCCGATGCTGATCTCGCCGGAACGCCTGCCGCAATCGTCAGCCGTCTCATATCGCCTGTCCAAATCCAAGTTCCTGTCGGGTCTCCAGTGCCACAAACGGCTCTTCCTGGAAATCTACCAGCCCGGTCTTGCCACAGCGCCGGATGAAACCACACAGGCCATCCTCGACATGGGCACCGAGATCGGGGAGCTGGCGCGCCGGCGGTTTCCCGGGGGCGTGCTGGTCGAGGCGGACCGCAAACACACCGACGAAGCCCTGCAGCAGACGAAGGCGTTGCTGAACGATCAGGCCGTGCCGGCCGTCTTCGAAGGCGCGTTCATGTTCGACAACGTCCTGATCCGCGTGGATATCCTGGAGCGGCTGGCCACGGCGGAGAACGGCGAGTCGGTGTGGCGGCTGATCGAGGTCAAATCCTCCACGCGCGTGAAGGACGTCCACCTGGACGATCTCGCCGTTCAGACCTACGTGCTCAACGGGTCCGGCGTGATGCTGGCCGATTCCTGTCTCATGCACATCAATTCGCAATATGTCTATCCCGGCGGCGAGCTGGATTTACATGAGCTCTTTGCCGTGCAGGGACTTAAGGAGCCGGTGGGCGCGAGGCTGGCCGATGTGCCGAGCAAGCTGAACGAGATGAAGGCCATGCTGGCCGATCCGGCCCCGCCGCCGATCGAGCCGGACAACCATTGTTTCACACCCTATGAATGCCAGTTCTGGGACCATTGCACGAAGGACAAGCCCGAGCGCTGGATCTACCATCTGCCGGGTGGAGACAAGACGTTCCGGCAGTTGACGCGGTTGGGCATTCACACCATGGACGAGATTCCGACCGACTTCAATCTGACCGTCTGGCAGCGCCGCGTGAAAGACAATGTCGAATGGGTGAGCCCCAAACTCCCCATCATGCTCAAGACCGTCCGCTATCCGGTCCATCATCTTGATTTTGAAACCTTCATGCCGGCGATTCCCAGATTTCCGCAGACGCGGCCCTATCAGGTGATTCCCACCCAGTGGTCCAATCACGTCGAGTACGACGACGGCAGGATCGAGCACGATCAATATCTGTGCCTGGACGTCAAGGACCCGCGCGAGGAACTGGCGGTACGGCTGTTGGAATCGCTGGGACGCGAGGGGAGCATCTGCGTCTATTCAGATTATGAGCGGTCGGTGATCGGGCGCCTGGCCGAAGCGCTGCCGCCGTTGCGGCAGGAGCTCCAGCGGCTGCTGAACAGGCTCTGGGACCTGTATGAAGTGGTGCGGGACCATTATTATCATCCGGCCTTCAAGGGATCCTATTCGATCAAGTCCGTCCTGCCGGCGGTCGTCCCGTCGCTCGGCTACGACGATCTGGAGATCCAGGACGGTGAAATCGCGGCGCGAGCCTATTACCGGATGGCGTTCGAGGAAACCGATTGGGTGGAAAAGGCCAGGATTCGCGAGGCGCTGCTCAAATATTGCGCGCGGGACACGCTGGCGATGGTGGAGCTGAGGAAGGAATTGGGGAAGAAGGGGAACAGAGACTAGCCGCTTACTTGGTGGCGACCAGATCGATAATGCGGGCTTGATGTTCGCGGTTGACCAGCACCTTGGCGATCACCTTGCCACTCTGCGCATCACGACGCGAGTCGGTTTCAGAAAGAAAATACCGTTCGATGCCGTAACGGTACCCGCCTCGTTCTCTTTGGCGCTGTCCTTTTAGCCAAACACTTGTCCGGTCTTGAGGCGCTTGTGCGGCACATTCGACGACGTGCCAGACGCCTTTGATGCCCTGAACGGTCTGTATCGTTTGTTCGCTTGCCTCCATACGCACCCAAATGCCGCCGGCTGGGCTCCCATCCGCGCATCCTTGTGCTGTGGGATGCTCAAGATTGCTGAAGCGCAGCGCCACGAAATGGCCACTCAATAAATCGCGCGGATCAATCGGGTCGGTCTGAAGCCAGATTTCCTGCGAATCCTGGAACGAAGTCAGCAGATAGGCGCCCCAGCCGAGGAAGAAGATGATCTGCACCGCCAGCAGCAACCGGTGAGCTTTCATTGGGGTGCCTGTTGCCACGTCCGAAGGAACCGCTTGCGGACTTTTTCCAGGATCCACGCCAGCAGACCGAAGAACAATCCCGCGACGATAAAACCCAGGCCGCTTTGCAGCATGTCGCCCAGGATATCGATGAAGCGCGTAACGAGCAGCAGGAAAAGGACGGCGACGCCGAGATTGACATGCGCTTGCCCGCCGAATTGTGCGCCGTACCCGATCAGCAGGCCGGCAGCCAGGATAAGCAGCGCGTTCGCCAGGAGCGCTGCACCGTGCAACACAGCGGCTGACTCGGTGAGCGTCAGAAGGGCCAAGAGCAGGGACGCGATCACCGTGGCGCGTACCGCTACGATCCACCGGTTATCTGAGATCCATTTATGCAGGGGGGCGGTAATGGTGACCGCCGTTGCTGTGACGAGACAGATGCACGCGCTGTAGAAGCCCGAGGAGGTTGTGTCTCCTCTAAAGGGGGCGGTACCGTGCCACAGGAAAGTCATCGAATAAATGGTGCCGAACCACACGACGAGACCGGAGAGATTTTCGTGACCCAACGTTTCCAGAACGAACGAAGGGGCGAGCATCCATAAGACGGCCAGGGAAACCACGGAAACAAAGAGCCATCCGGCATGGCCGAGGTGAAGTGGCGTGTCGTCGAGGAACAGCGCAAAGAGCCAAATCGCCGCTAGTCCCACTAGGTAGTTGCCGTGCCCATGTGGGAGGTAATGCCGGTTTGCCACCCATGCGGCGATCCAGATCAGGCCGGTGAGCAGCCACGCCATGGGGTCGGCGCCGCTCCATCCGGCTGGCTTTGTCGCGAGGTTCAGGACACCGGAGGTGTGGTTCCCGGCCAGCAGGAGAATCGCGAGCGAAAGCAGGTAAAGCACCCCGACATACCGGTGGCGACTTAACCAGACGATCGGTGTCGCCAGTACCAGCCAGACGAAATAGGGGCGGACGAGGTCGCCGGACAGCTGGAACGTCTGTGCATAGAGGCCGATGCCAAGCAACGGGAAGAAGAACCAAAGAAACTCGAACGGCAAGTGAGTGGATCTGCTCTTTTCGAGCGTCCTGGCATAGCCTTCTGCCACGGCAGCCAGCAAGAGTACATAGCTGCCAATGCGGGCAGAAGCGGTGATCTGTTCCCAGTTGTGCGCGATGATCAGGGAAATGCCTGCGACGACTGAAAGTCCGGCAATGATCGCGATCCACGCCACACCGGAAAGAACAATATCGGAATGTTGGAGCTGGTAGAGCGTCACCAAGTCGTGGCGCTGTTGCGGAGAGATGATGTTCTTGGTTTCCGCCTCATCGAAAAGTGACTGTAACTGCTTGGCGAAGGATTTCGATTTCCCCCCCAACAAGCGGTAGAGGAGAAGGCCGAGCAGGAGTAGAACAATGAGGGAAACAGCCATAGGGCTTAATTATGGGGCTCATCGGTTTGTTGCAATGTTGCGCTCCCCTCGTTCAAATCCCACCTAAAATGCTTGTCGCGCAGTGACACCCTTTCCGGTGATGGATTGCCACGACTCGTTGGTACTCTGGCGCGCCACTGCCCGTTGGCTTATAGTCAGGCGGCCTCCGTCGCGCCAAGGCTGGCGGAGAGGGTGGGATTTGAACCCACGGTCGGGTTACCCCGACACCGGTTTTCGAGACCGGCACTTTAGGCCACTCAGTCACCTCTCCACGCAAGCCCGAAAGCCGAAGAGTCAGAAAGTCTTAAAGCCCTGCCTGCTCAGTCACGTCGTTGCGCAAGTTACGGAAGAACGTCTGTAGCAGTTTTTGGCTTTCCTGTTCCAACACTCCACCGATCACTTCGACGCGATGGTTGAGCCGCCGTTCTGCGGGCAGATCAATGATCGAGCCGCAGGCTCCGGCTTTCGGATCCACTGCGCCAAACACCAGCCGGGGAATCCGCGCCAGGATGATCGCCCCGACGCACATGGCGCAGGGCTCGAGCGTCACGTAGAGCGTCGTATCGGTCAGGCGCCAGGAGCCTGATTGCGTTGCTGCCTCCCTGATGGCGACGACTTCCGCATGGGCGGTCGGGTCCTGCCAGAGTTCCCGGAAGTTATGGGTCCGGGCCAGCACCTGACCGTCCCGCACGAGGACGGCGCCGATCGGGACTTCTCCCTGCGCAACCGCCTTCCGGGCCTGCTCCAGCGCCGCCCGCATGAATTCGAGATCTCGGTCGTCCATAACGCCGGCATCTTAACACAGTCACCAAACGGGAGAAACCCAACCAGCTATCGCTGCCACTCGAACTCGTACCGTAACTGGAGGGCGGTATAGCGCTGGATCAATCCTCCGCGGTCGAGCGGCATGTCCTGCTCGTGAAGCACCGCGAGCTCCGCGTCGCGCCAGCGAAAAGCGAGGCCGATGATCCAGTCAAGCTCGGTGGGTTTGAGCTTATTGTTCTCCTCGCGATCGGTGAACCAATTGGTGTCGGCAAACAAGACCACCTTGTTTTTGTAGAGATCGAGGTCGGCGTGGGCGACGTAGCGGAAGAGGGCACGGCCGGTGTTGTCGGGCCGCGCGAAGTAGCTCTCGTTGTGGAAGAGCCAGCCGCCGCCCATATAGAAAGTCAGGTTCTGGTTCGGGAGCCGCTGCTGCCACCACTGGGACTGATTGGCCTGCGAGAAACTATAGGTCACCAGGGCGTCGGCGTAGATTTGCTTGAGTCCGCTCTGGTCCAAGGGCGCGTCGCGTTCATACTGCAGCCGCCAGCCCCATCGGTTGTAGGCGCCGGTCAGGGCGAAGGTGGCATCCCATTCCGTCAGCTTGATCCAGCCGTTCTCCCGGTCCGAAAAGAAGTTCTGATCGGTGTAGATCTGAAGGTATTCCTTATAGAGGTCCGTCTCCAGATGGATCATGTGCCGCAGGCCGACCAGCCCCGTGTTGTTCGGCCTGGCCCTGAAGGTGGGATTATCGACGAATGCCGACGTCAGGAGATAGCCCCGCAGCCACTGTTGCCGTTCTTCCGCTCCTGTTCCTAAAGCGGCAGGAGCATCGCTGATGGCCGGCAGCGGGCGGCCGTACTTCTCCAGCGCCTGGGTCGGGCAGGTGGTCATGAGGAGCACGGCCACGACCGTGGCGGCAGAGAAGGCGTGTCGTGGCATCCTAGCGTCGGCTGGTGAGATAGATGGCGCCGGAGGGCTGCGGACGGCCGCCTTCCGGCTCGATGCTCACGGTGAATTGCTTGATGCGCGGCAGGTCGGGCAAACTCAGCGTCACCAATCGGCCCTTCCGCCCTGGATCCACGCCGAACACGCCCGCATTCACCGGCTTGTCCACGATCGCCCACAGCTGGTAGGTCTTGCCGGGCGCCAGAGGCGGCATGTTGAAGGAGTAGAAAAAGGCTTTTTTCGTGGCTGGATCATACAGCAGGATGCCGACAGCGGTCTTCGCCTTGTTGGACCCGATCAGCGACATGACCTTGACGTCCGCCGACTGGATGAAGGCCAGCAATTCGTCTCGCTGGGCCAGTTGGCTGTGGAGGCGCTGAATCTCGGCGGCGCTCTGCTGGCGCAACGCGGTCAATTCCCGTGCCTGCTGCTCCGCCTGATGCTGAAGAGTCTGCGCACCGCTCATCGTCTGCTGGAGCAGCGTTTCCAGCTCCCGGCGTTGGGCGACTTCGGTCTCGATCTCCGATCGCAACAACATGCTGTAGGCGGCCAGTCCGATCGCAAGGCCCAGCGAGGCTGCGGTGAAGGCCGGCGAGCGCAGCCAGGATGACAGGAGTGAAACTGCCTTGTTCCGGGAAGCCGCGCGGGCTGCCTGTTGGCTCGTCAATCGGACTGTAGCATCAACATCCGGGACGCGTGCCGGTTGGTGCGGCCGACGGACGGTCACATCGCCAGCCGGCACCGCGACCGGCGGGCCCGACGTCTGAATCGTGATGTCGCCGTCCGAGGTTCGGAGCGTGGCATTGGGGTCGATCGCGGCAGGCGGAGCAGGTGCTGCGGGATCGGGATTGGAAGCAGCGTGCTTTGGAGGTTGGTCCATGGTGCCAAGCACAAGATGCGGTGAGGTGCAGAAACCTGAGCAGGGCACATCATACCATTTCTACGGGCTGGCGCAGCAAAAAGATGTGTCGGGCAGGAAGCCGAAGCTTAACGATCCGCAAGACGGCGGGCCGGCAGGAGGTTTCGGTGGACGGCATGAAAATATTCTTCGAGCCCTAAGCCCGACGCCGCCCGGCGCACGCACATCGTGCTGGATGCCGGGTGAAAGGTGCCCAGCCGGTGACGACCGAAGCGTGCATGAATCAGTACATCGCTCGTGGCGTCGAAGCCAGGCGGAAGTGGTCCAGCATGCGTGCCGTCATAAGAGGCCTTGGGAAGAGGCACGAAACAATAGGCCCGTACGGACTGAAGGGGTGCACGGACGCCGAGGTAGAACCGGACATGCCGGGCGAGGAAGAACCTCGCAACGGCACGGACCGTCTGCGGCCGTTTGAGAGTGGCCAGCATGTTCAATGCCCAACCCACGAGCCGTTCACCCAGCAAGGCCCGCAGCAGGGCCATCCTCATGAGTAGGCGGTCGGTTAGGGAGGCCTTCGTTGGCGAGGGTGCCGGTGCGAATCGGCTGGACCCCCTCTGGACAGCCGACACCCTGCCGATCACGTGATGCAGTCGAATGGGTGCATCCTCCTGGTTTGCCGCGTCGCCGCGGGTGCAAAGCACTCCATCGGCTTGCATGCTCGTGACTCGATGGCAGACCAAGGCCCCGGATAGAACAAACACGATGACGTCCCCGACGCATATCCGGTCCGATGATTCGATGGTGAGTACGTCGCCTTGGTGGATCGTCGGAAACATGCTCCAGCTGGTGACGGTAAAGGAGAAGACTGAGCCGATCTGGGGAATATTGCCAGCGGGGACGATATCCAGGATCAGGAACGTGGTGTCGCCAAGAACCGGTTCGAGGTGAGCGATCATAACACGACCCTCAACGTCTGGCCACAAGGCGGTCCAGGATGCGCCACGCCAATAAGTGGGCCTGCCAGGTCAACTGGAAGGCCCGTATCATCCGTGTCAACACAGGCAGGGCGGCGCTGTTTTCGCCATAGCGGTACTTCAGGAACGTGGACGGGGGCCAGAAAATCTGCTTCAGCCGCCGCCATTTCATGTTCCATGGCAGGGCGATCAGCATCAGGAGGTGACCGATGTCGTCGAGTGGTCGGACGGTCACGAGTTTTTTCAACAGGGCATGCCATGCCTTCTCCACCGCGGTGGCGGGAGCCAGCCGCAACAGGACGCGGGCGGGGATCGTCGTGTATTCCGCCCGGCAGACATGCGACAGGCCGTGGTACAGAGGGATCTTCAGGTGGAGGCGGCCTGCTTCACGCAGGATGAAGTCCCAATCCAGCACCTCCTTCCCTGCAAGCAGGATGATGTCCTGTGAAAAGGATGGCTGGAAATGCCCCCGATGAAGGACCGAGTAGGCCGTCAGGTAGATGAGCAGGTCGTCGGTCCCCATGCCCTTGACCGGCTGCCCCGCTGCCGTCCGTTCGCGCGCGCGCCGCCAGATTCCCTCCAGATCGTCCCCGTGCCAGACCTCGGTGGTCAGGTCGAGCAGCAGCCGGCTGTCCGGGTCGCGGTACACCGGGTTGCCATCGATCTGGGGAACAAAGCCGAGGCCTGTGAGCAACGCATCGATGGCGTGAAGGTCGCGTTCGCGAACCAGCAGGTCCGCATCGGCCATCGGGCGGATGCCGCGGACGCCGTACAGACGAGGGAGGATGTCGGCGCCTTTCAGCAGGATGCAGTCGATTTTCTGTTGGTAAAAGAGCGCCAGGACCTCGGCGAGCTTGTCGAGCATGCGCCGGTTGGCCAAGCTGATCCTGGCGTAGGCCTCAACCAGAATGTCCGGAGTTGGGGCGGACATAGGTTTCCATCTCGATGGTGGCCCATTCCTTGTAATGGGGAAGGCAGGCGCTCATGTCTCCGGCCTGGAGCCAGGCATCGTTGCGGCCTTGACGGCATTGCGGACGGACCTGGCAGGTCGGGCACTCGTAGCGTTCGTTGGGTACGGCGCGGTCCACCGTCTGTTTGAGGACTTCCCAGCCCTCCCTGACCGTTCCCTTTCGCAAGTCGTAACGAGGAGTGGGGAACGCGATGCAGAGGTTCATCTCCCCGTAGGGTGTGATGGCGAAGCGGTTGCGGCCGCAGGAACAGTCGATAAACGGTCCGTCGGCCATGCAGCCGGGCTCCGGCGCCTTCCGGTGACTGGCATCGAGAAACTCCCGGTCGATGCGGACCTTCGCAGCCGGATCAAGCCGGTGAGCCAGCGGCGCCGTGTCGCCGTTGTTCTTGGCGACAATATCCAGGCAATACTGGAATTTGATCCCCAGGCCTTCCACCAATTCCCGCGCCTCCCAAACCTCCTGTGAGTTTTCAACCATGACCGGCATGCGCATGATCACGGGCAGTTTGCGAGCCGCCAGACACTCAAGACCCCGTCGGAACTGCTCGTAGGATCCGGGAATCCCGGTGACCCGTTCGTACGTTTCTTTGGTTGCCCCATAGATGGAAACGGCGATGTCGTCGAAGTCGAGGCCATGCAGGGCCTCCGCGACGGCAGGCGTCACCCTGGTGGCATTGGTGATGAGGTGCAGGATCAGTCCCAAACGCTTGGCATGGGTGTAAATTTCAATCGCATCTGGCCGAACCAGCGGTTCCCCGCCTGTGACGTGCAGGTGCAGGACACCCAGGTCGGCAATTTGATCGAGGATGGAGAAGATTTCCTTCCGGGTCAGCTCGTGGGGAAGGACCCGGTGTGTCGGATTGTAGCAATGGAGGCACCGGAGATTGCACCCGTAGGTCAACTCGAAGGTGACCGACTCCGGTTTCCGCGACGCGCGGGCCTTCTCCGATACGATCTGGAAATAATCTTCCGATGAGATCTGCTTCATGAAGCCACTGGTATGAGATGTTGCTCTTCAAGAAAATCCACTATATACACATTCTTTATAAAGGAAAGCTGGAATGCTCCAACCTGGTCGATCAAGGTGCCGAGGGTCTCCAATGTCCGGTCCATGGCATCCCGGTCCCAATGGGAGAGGAAGGTCTGGGGCAGCACGAAGGGACCGACCGAACGCGGGTCCATCGGGCGCATGAGGTGGGCCCCTTGCCCATGGGTGATGCAATGGAATGCTGTGAGCGGGGCCCGGTCGTTCTTCGCGAGTCGGCCGGCACCGGGCCAGGGCGTTCCGAAAAGGGAGAATTCACCGTTCAGTTGCCGGATGATCACCCGCTCGTCGCTCAAGACCAAAGCACCCCGTGCGGCAAAGAAATCAGAGATGGTGGATTTTCCTGCCCCAGATGGTCCGGTGAACACCCAGCCGCCGTGTTTCGTCATGACGCCCGCTGCGTGGAGCAGGAGTCCGCCTTCCCAGGCCAGCCTGGTGACCAGACACACCTCGGCGATCGGGTTCAGGACGTACTGGGGTGTCCACCGGAGCTGCCCCTTCTGTCGGCCCGGCCTGCCGCAAATCCAAACCTCGCCGCGCGAAAAGTCATCCGCGAGGATGGCCCTGCTCCGAACCTTAAGGGTCTTTGGATCGAGACATTCCATGAACGTCCCGGGTCCCGCCTTGCAGAGCTTCCAGAACCCTTCGCCCGTGTCGAAGAGGAGGCCTCCGTGCGGCAGGTCCGGCAGCCGGCGCACGACGTGAACTGTGAGATGGATATCCGGTTGTTCGCCGGCCGGTGCCAGGAATGAATCGTAGGGATAAATCGGCCATTTGCCACCATCGTGGCCTTCCGGTTCATCGAGTCGAATGTGATATCCGCCGATCTGCAGATCGATAGTCATCGCCGTGAGTCCGGTCCAAATGTCACGACGGCCGAGCGCCGGAGTCTGCGCTGGACGAATTTGTTCCCCTCTTGCAGCCGTTGGCCGTGCGGCAATAGGGTCCGGTTCCGGCCACAGCGTTCACCGCAGGTGTTGTGCAAGCACTCAGGATTGCCTGTTCATGGGTGAGTGTGACGCGGTAGATCTGAAGAGTGACGCAGAGGTTTTTCCCAAACATAAATCTTTTCCTTTCGTCAATGAATCGTCCTACGGCCGATCTCGTCACGATGGACGTGCGGCATTATCCCAGGTGCCCGCGGTCGCGCGCTTGCAGCCGTTCGATGGCCGACAGCCTGATCCGGTCCCCGCCTGATTGCTCGATGACGGTGTCGTACAGGTGCTCAAGATGGCCTGTTCATGCGTGAGCGCCACGCGGTAGATTTGCGCTGTGACATATGGCTTCTTGTCGCTCATGTTGCTGACCTCCTGATTGACTGCAAGGTTGATAGTGGGTGGAGGAGGGGCTGCTGGAGCACCTGCCGGGCCCTGGATACCGCCACATCGCAATCGTAGGGGATTGGCTCTTCGGCATTCCCTTGTTCCCAGCGCGCCTCCGTCGGCTTCTTGTCGCAAAAGGTGTGGACCTGACAGGTGCGGCAGGGAGAGTCGGTTGAATACCGCAGGGCGCGGATTTCGCCGAACACTTTGTCGATGGCGTCTTTGACCGAATAGTCCCGCAGCGAGGCGCGTCGCTCGTACTGGAGAGTGCAAGTTCCGAGTTCGCCCCGGGCATTGATATGGATGCTGTTGGTCCCGCAACCGCAGCGATACAGCCGATCCGTCGCAGGGGCCGGCCATTCGTCAGTTTCCTGGCAAGGCTCGTTTTCCTCCGCCTCCCGCTGCAGCCCTTCTAGCGTGGCAATCTCGGCCGGGGCAAGACGGTATTCGAGGGAGGAGAGATCGCCGTTGAGGCGCGGTGACAGCGAAGTGGTGAAACCGAACGGCTGTCCGAAGGATTCGACGAACGCCCTGATCTGCGGCAGCTCATCCCTGTTCCAGTTCATGGCCTTGGTCTTGAAACAGAAGGGGAGGCCGCTGTGCCGCAGTAAATCCATGCTCTTCATGAAACTCTTGAACGAGCCAGGCACCTGGGTGAACCGGTCGAAGGCCTCCTCGTTGACCGAGTGACAGGAGATGTCGATCGAGAAGGGCGGGGTCTGCTGGAGCCGTTCGATGATGGCCGTGGTCATGATCGTTCCGTTGGTGTAGAGCATGAGCAGGAAGCCCTTGCGATAGGCGTAGTCGTAGATCTCGAAGAAATGCGAGTGCGTGAAGATCTCGCCGCCCGTAAGGTTCAGGAAGACGATTTCAAGTCCGGCCAGTTCGTCCAGGATTCGTCTGATTTCGTCGAGGGAGAGCTCCTTCCGGATGTCCTGCCGGTTGTTGTAGGGATCGGTGTAGCAATGGATGCAATGCAGATTGCAGCGGTAGGTGAGCTCCAGTTGCGCCTTGATCACCCGGTCGCGCTGCCCGAAGCGGTCGTGCAATCTCAGGCTGAAGTCCTTGTATTCGACCGATGGTATGGTGCGCAGGTCAGGCATGGATGGCGCTCACCTGGATAAGAGGAATAGCCCCCTCGGCCTTGAAGTCGCAGGCGAAGGCGGGAAGGGCCTCGTAAAATCCCGTCTTGAATGAGCCCTTCCGGAGATCGTAACTCATGCGGCGATTGCCGGAGCAGAGCTGCAGCCGGCCGTAGGCATCAATATGAAACCGGCGCATCCCGCTGGTGCATGGGGCGGGCTCCTTCGACTGCTTCCGGCAGGTCTCGGTCCAAAGGTCAGGATCCTGTTGCTTGATTTGCAGCCAGTCGGCCTCAGGAATCGTCAGTTGCCGGGGGGCATCGCTCCCGTCCAGGGTGGCGCGCAGCTCTTCGCCAAGCCGGTATTCGACCGAGCCCAGCTCGGACACGAACCGCTTGATCGCGAGAATTTCATCCCGATTGACAGTCATGGCGGTGGACTTGAGCACCAGCGGCAGGTTGCGCTCGCGCAGGTGGGTGATCGCACGGATGCAGCGCTGGTAGGAGCCCTTCCCCTGGGTGATGTCCTCGAAGGTCCGCTCGGTCAGGCCGTGGAAGCTGATTTCGATCCGGTGAGGGGGCATGGCCGCCAGCCGGTCGGCGATCGCCTCCGTGATCAAGGTGCCGTTGGTGAAGATCGTGACAAGGAAGCCGCGTTGCTTGGCGTGCGCGTAGATGTCGAGGAAATCCTGCCGTGCCAGCGGCTCGCCGCCGGTCAGGCAGAGCTCGAGGCAACCGGCCTCCGCCAATTCGTCCATGATGCGGATAATTTCATGCGTGGGCAGCTCGTCCTGGATCTTGTCAGGCCGGTTGAAACAGTCCGTGTAGCACATAAGGCAGCGAAGGTTGCATCGGCAGGTAAGCTCCCATTGGCAGGCGAGCGGGTACCGCTCTGGGATGGAGGTCAGTTGATCCAACGTGCGCATGACTTAAGGAGGAGCCTCCTGAATGGCCTTGATCGAGAGAAGGTCCTCGATTAGCACGTTAAGGTCCTGGGTCAGCTGCTCGACCGTGACCGCATATTCCTCCGACAGGACCCGGATGATGTCCTGGAGAGAATGCTCGCCGTCAATCAGCCGCCAGAGGGCCGCGCCGGTCTCGTTGAGGACGTAGAGGCTGTTGATGTCGGTCAGTTGGCGTTTGAGGGGAATCAGCAGGAACTCGCCCGCGACTTCGCGTTGTACAAAATCAGCGCTCTTGACGAAGATTTTATCCATGGGGTGGTGGTCAGAAGGGTAGCAAATGGTTTGTCGCCATTCAACTACATTCTGCGTGAAATGTGGACACAGGCTCTTCCAATCTTGTGTTGGGAAGGACCGGGGCGGACAGCACGGCAAAACCCCGTGTCCAATCCACCTCCCGAATGCCGGCCCCCGCTCCTGTGAATTCCGTTCGGAGTTCTCCCTTGTCCTGAAACGTGTGAATAAAATGCCCGCGTTGTTCACAGGCATCGCCCGGCTGGTAGGCCCGATTGGCTCCGGGAAGCCCGGCCAGGGCCTGCGTGATGCGGGTCCGGAGCCTCCCAAGCCGGGATCGGGGATGGTGGCGGGCCTCGAAACTGAGAATGGCTAGGGCGCCCGGCTTCAGCACTCGGAGCATATCCCGCAAGCTCTCTTGCCGCAGTGACCGGCCGGGGATGGCGCTGTACATGATGCTGGACAGCAGCAGGTAATCGAAACTTGCCCGCTTATAGGGAAGGCGGAGAAAATCAGCACGGTGAAAATGGGCCGACACCCCGGACTGCCCGGCCAGCCGGGAAGCGGCATGGATGGCGTGGGGGTTGATTTCGACTCCAACCACGACAAGGCCCTTTCTGGCCAGGGCAATCGTTTCCCTTCCACACCCGGCGCCGAGGACCAGCATGCGGCCTGATCGGATGTTGTACTGGTCAAGGAGATCCGATTCCCAGGAGTGCAGGCCCGTCCCCACAGCCAGCCGTGTCTCAGTATTGACATGCCAATGATCGTAGCGTGCCCGTGTCAAGGCGTTGAGACGGGCTGGAGTCAGCAGCGCCGGCAGCAATTCTGTCAACAGTCGTGAGACGAAACAGAAGCCGGCCCCTATTGCATCGAGGCACTTGGCAACGATGTTGATCAGATAGCCGATAACATACACGTCACACCCGGGTGCGGTTGGTTGCCGGATCGATGATCAGCGTCTACTGGAATCGACCCACCATGTAATCCCTCTGTCCGGTGTTTGCAACAGCTTCCGCGTGAATCGTTGGCTTACAGGTATCGCGCGAGTGAGGCGGCGGCGTCCGATGCGCCGGTCGGCGCGGGAGGGGCAACCGGGGACACGGTCGCCGTCTCCGCGGCTTGAAGCGCCGCCTGCCACCGGCCTGCGTTGAAATCCTGCCCCGATAATTCCACCGAGTGCCCATGGCGGTGTAGGTAATCCACCAGCGCCTGCTCGTCGGCGAAGTTGTAGCGGCGGACGTAGACGACGGGTTTCCCCAACGCGACGGCTTCGACGACGGTGCTGTAGCCGGGTTTGGTCACGATGAGGTCGGCGGAGGCGAGGAGGGTGCCGAAGGGCATGGCCAGCGCCGACGACGCCACGCTTCGTCGGCACCAATCGGGGACCGTTCCGCTGATGATGAACCGGTACCCGGCAAGCCGTTCCAGTCGCCCAAACGGCAGGGCATCGAGCGCGATACCACCGAAGCCGACCAGGACGATCCGTTCGTCGGATGTGGCCCCAATCGCGTCGTGCAGGGCGGCTGCATCGGGGGCCAGTGGACTGGCGATCGGGCCGATATCGACGATCTTTGAAAAGGCCGGGAGCGACAGCCCGGGCGCAGGCCTGAGCAGCAGGCCCGCGTGGGCGTATGCGCGTTGAATGAGCGCGATGGTTTCCCGCTGATCGGCCCGGCCCGGTTGGATCAGCGGCTCGAGGACCCGATCCCAGGACAGGTTACAGAGCCCGACCGTCGGGATGCCGGCTGCGGCGCCCGCTTCGATGGCGAGATGCGAGATGTCGGATATGACGAGCGAAGGCCGGGCAGCCTGGATGGCCCGGACCTCCTCCTGCACCTTGTGCTCCCAGCCTGCGTGGAAACACGCGTGGGCGTCCCAGGTGGCGGCGACGTCGATCTGCAGCGGGCCCTGCTGGATGCAGCCGACGTCCTGCTGCACCGGCGAGTGCGTCCAGTTCGTGGTCAACCGGTCCTGGAAAAACCATGCCGGGACCTGTGTGCGCAGGATGGCCTGGAGACCGGGCCTGAGCCGGCCCAGTTCGTTCAAAACCGGCACCACCTGGGCGGCATGGCCGAAGCCGTGCCCGGAAATCGCGCACCAGACCAGGGCCGTCATGCCTGCGTTTGCTCAAAAAATCGCATATTTTGTGCTGTGCGTGCGCCCACTGCATAACACAACCATCGAGCCCTGACAACGGCGGTGGATTCCTCACAACTCGTTGCAAAGCAAGGGCGAACATGTTACACGTATGAACTCCGGCCGGCTTCCGGCGGAGCAGTTTTTACCTCACACAACACATAGGAACCCATGGCTGCCAATCTGTTCAAGACTCTGCTTGCCGACTGGATGATCGGGGGCGTGCTCACGCTCTATTTCCTGGTCGGATACCTGGCCGATTGGTCCAATCTTCGGGTGATGGAAAACCTCACCTACGATCTGCGCGCGACCTTGCGGGCGTACAACCAGCAGTCCGAGCAGATCGAAATCGTGGCCGTGGATGAGGAAAGTCTTGCCAAGGTCGGCCGGTGGCCCTGGCCCCGTGCCACCCAGGCCCGCTTGATCGAAAACCTCCGCGCGGCCGGCGCGAAAGTGATCGCGTTCGATTTCCGTCTGGCCGACCCCGATCGCAGCAGCCAGGGCATGGAAGAAGTGCGCGCGATGCGGCAGCGGCTCACCGCGCAGATCGCTTCGCCGCAGACCGATCTCCGCCAGCGGGAAATCCTGACCCGCATGCTGCAGGAGTTGAGTGAATCCGAAGGTCGGCTGGACCAGGATTCAAAATTCGCTTCGGTGTTGGGCCGCGGCACGGACGTGATCCTGCCCATCAGCTTCCAACTGGGACGGCCGGAAGAAGGGGACACCGTGGAGCCAAGCGCGGCGATCGTCGCCAGCGCATTCAGTCAGGTCGACAATCCGCGGGACATGGCGGCCTATCCTCCCCCTAAAGTCCGAAAAATGACGGCGCCGCTGCCGGCGTTTCAACTGCCCCAGGTCGGCTTCGGCCATACCACCGTCATCCCCGATCCGGACAACGTGGTCCGCCGCGAGACCCTGCTGGTGGAGTACCTCGATCGGTTTTATCCGTCGCTTGCGCTCCGCGCGCTCAGCGCCTATCTGGACATCGCCCCCGGCGATGTCCACGTGACGCTGGGAAAGGGCGTGAAGCTGGGCGACCTGTGGATCCCGACGGACCGCTACATGCGCACGCGGATCAGCTTCAACGGTCCCGCCGGTTCGTTCAAGCCCTTTTCCGCATACCATGTGCTGGGCGGAAAGATCCCGCCGAGCGCGTTCCGGGGCAAACTGGTGCTGGTGGGGCCCCTGGCCGCCGTGGCCGGAGCCGTCCCGTATGAAACGCCGACCTCTCCGTCGATCGCCGCAACGGAAATCACCGCGAATGTCATCCAGAACATGATGGGGCAGAGCTTCCTGACCGTGCCCCGCTGGGCGCTCGCCTTCGAATTGACCACCCTTCTGTTGATCGGGGCCTTCGTGATGCTGGCGCTTCCGCGGATCGGAGCCAAATGGTCCGGGATCGTGGCGGGAACCGTGCTGGTGAGCTACCTGGGCTTCGTGGCGATCGCCTACGCCTCCAAGGGTTACGTGCTGACAACCGTCCACCCAATGCTGCTGCTGATTCTCGGCTACACCTTCATCGCCGCCAAGCGGGCCCTGCTGGCTGAAAAAGCCGAGGGCGTGGATGCGGCTTCGGCCGAAACCAACCGGATGCTGGGGTTGACGTTCCAGGGCCAGGGCATGCTGGAATTGGCCTTCGACAAGTTCAAGACCTGCCCCCTCGACGACACGCTGAAAGAGTTGCTCTACAACCTCGGACAGGACTTCGAGCGCAAGCGCATGCCGGCCAAGGCCTTGTCCGTGTACCAGCACATCTCCACCAAGGGGAAGAATTACAAGGACATCGAGCAGCGGATGAAGCGCTTGAGCGCGGCCGAGAGCGCCGCCGCCGCCGGGAAGGGGCCGGGGAGCGGGTCGCTGCTGACTGAGGGCAGCGACGTCAAGCCGACGCTGGGACGCTACGAAATCGTGAAAGAACTGGGCCGTGGCGCCATGGGCATCGTCTATCTCGGGAAAGACCCCAAGATCCACCGGTCGGTGGCGATCAAGACCATGCGCCTGGACGAAGTCGATGCGGAGGAGCTGCCCGACATCAAGATGCGGTTTTTCCGGGAGGCGGAATCGGCCGGCAAGCTCTCCCACCCGAACATCGTGACCATTTACGACGCCGGGGAAGAGCAGGACCTGGCCTATTTCGCCATGGAGGTGCTGGACGGCGTCGATCTCAAGGACCTGTGCAAGAAGCGCAATCTCTTGCCGGTGAAGCGGACAGTCGAGATTGTGACGAAAGTGGCCGAAGCCCTGGACTACGCCCACAGCCAGAGCGTGGTGCATCGGGACATCAAGCCGGCCAACATCATGGTGATGCCGGACGGCACCGTCAAGGTGACGGATTTCGGGATCGCCCGCGTCACGACATCGGCCAAGACGCAGACCGGAATCGTGCTCGGCACGCCCAGCTACATGTCGCCGGAACAGTTGTCGGGGGTCAAGGTGGACGGTCGCTCGGATATTTTTTCACTGGGCGTCGTCCTCTTCGAGATGCTGACGGGGGAGCGCCCCTTCCAGGGGGACAGCGTCGCCACCTTGATGTACACCATCGCCAACCAGCCGCACCCGTCTCCCTATGATCTCCGTCCGGATCTGCCGAAGACGCTCGGGCCCATCATCGACCGCGCGCTCGCGAAGGATGTGGCCAAGCGCTACCAGCGCGGGTTAGAGATGGCCCAGGACCTCCGCGCCATCATTCAGGGTCTTCCCAGCTAGCGATCGCTCATGGACATCGCATTCGGCGCAAAAACCGACGTCGGACTGAAGCGGGAGCATAACGAGGACAGCCTCTGCGCCGACCCGAAGCTCGGCCTGTTCGTCGTCTGCGACGGGATGGGCGGGCGCAACGCCGGCGAAGTCGCCAGCACCCTGGCCGTGGACATCATCCAGAAACACCTGGGCGACGCCCAGAAGAACGGAGAGCTCCCGCTGATCGGCACCTACAACGACAAACTGTCCCCTCAGACCAACCGGCTGGCCAGCGCCGTGCGGCTGGCCAACCAGGTCGTCAACGGCGCCAGCCGCGCCAAGCCGGGTCAATCCGGCATGGGGACGACGGTGGTCTCCGCGCTCATCGACGGCCCGACCCTCTCCGTGGCCCACGCCGGCGACAGCCGGATGTATCTGATCCGGGGCATGAACATGCACGCGCTGACGGTCGACCATTCGCTGGTCGCCGAGCAGGTACGCCAGGGCGTTTTGACGGAGGAGCAGGCGGAGATGTCGGCCCAGAAGAACATCGTGACCCGCGCCCTGGGCGTGGAAGAAACGCTCCAGATCGACCTGGACGAAATCGAGCTGGCCAAGGGAGACATCATTCTGCTCTGCTCGGACGGGCTGACGAAAGGCGTCAAGGCGAACGAGATCATGAAGGTGCTGCGGCAGGAGAAGGAACCGCAGGCGGCGTGCGATCGGCTGATCAAGCTGGCCAACGACGCCGGCGGCGAAGACAACACGACGGTGATCGTCATTGTAGTCAAGAAATTATCGGGGTCGGGGCTCTGGCAGCAGCTCATGAAACACGTGACCTCGTAGCGAGGCGCGCAAACCGGTCGGACGCTATGCCGAAGATAGTGCTCAAATTTGCCGACAAGGTCGTCAAGGAAGTGGCGCTGAAGGATGCCGTGCTCACGATCGGCCGCAAGGAGGACAACGACCTTGTAATCGACAATCTGGCCGTTTCCAGCCGCCATGCCCGGATTGCCCGGATCGACAACGAGTTCATCATCCAGGATACGGAGAGCACCAACGGCATCTTCCTCAACGGCGAGAAAATCGCGCAGCATACGTTGAAGCACGGCGATCAGATCCTGATCGGCAAACATTGCCTGCTGTTCCAGGACGAGGCGGCGGGCGTTTCGCCGTCTTCCGGCGGGAGCGGCAGGTTCGGGCGTTATGAAGTCACCAAGGAACTGGGGCGCGGGGCGATGGGAACCGTGTATCTGGGGAAGGATGCCGCGGGACACCGAACCGTGGCGGTGAAGACGCTCCGCTTCGACGGCGTCGACCCGCAGCACCTGCCCGCGATGAAGGAACGGTTTTTCCGGGAGGCCGAGTCGGTGAAGCAGTTGAGCCATCCCGCCATCGTCAAGGTGTATGAAACGGGCGAGGAGAAGGGGAGCGCCTATTTTTCCATGGAGGTGCTGGACGGCGTCACGCTCCTAGAATTCTGCACCAAACGGGGCCCGCTGTCCGTGAAACGGGCGGTGGAAATCGCCGCCTTCGTGGCGGATGCCCTGGCCTATGCGCACAGCAAGGGCGTGGTGCATCGGGATATCAAACCGGCGAATGTCATGATTCTGTCGAACGGTGACATCAAAGTGACCGATTTCGGGGTGGCGCGGTTCGTGGACGCCGCGCAAACCCAAACCGGGGCGGTGCTCGGCACGCCCAACTACATGTCGCCCGAGCAGGTGAGGGGCTCCAAAGTCGACGGGCGCTCGGACCTCTTTTCGCTGGGCGTGGTGCTGTACGAACTCCTGACCGGAGTCAAGCCGTTCCAGGCCAAGAACATCGCCGAATTGATCCGTCTGCACGAAACGCACCAGCCTGCGCCTCCCTCGACGCTTCGCGCCGAGGTGCCGGCTGCGTGCGATGTGCTGGTTGCGAAGGCCGTGCAGCGGGACCTGGGCGCGCGGTACCAGCAGGGCCAGGACATGGCGCGCGATCTCCGCGTGATCATGCGTTCGCTGCCTGGTTGAGGGAAGTCCATGCCTAAGCTCGTGTTGAAATTCGGCGGAACAGTCCTGAAGGACGTCCAACTGGAGAAGCCCGTGATGACGATCGGGCGGAAGATGGGCAACGACGTCGTGATCGACAATCTGGCCGTGTCCGGCCACCATGCCAAGGTCACTCAGGAAGGCGGAAGTTTTTTCATTGAGGACACCGGCAGCACGAACGGGACGTTCCTTAACGACGTGCGGGTGGAGAAACGCCGGCTGCAGCACGGCGATCAGATCCGCGTCGGCAAGCACGTGCTGGTGTTCGAGGAGATTACCGGGCTTGGCGCGCCGTCCGCGCCGGCTCGCGATCCCGACAAGACCGTGCTGGCAACTCCCGAGATGCAGCGCCAGCTGGAGAGCGTGCGAACGAAGGCCGGAGCAGACGCCCCCCTGCCGGGCGGCAAGATCGGCGTCGTGCTGGTCGTAGCGGGACAGACCGACAAGAACGAGTACAAGCTGCAGGAGCGTGTCTCGGTCATCGGGTCTCAAGACGGCGCGGCGGTCAAGCTCACCGGCTGGTTCGCGCCCAAGGTGGCCGCCCTCATCAGCCGCACGGATACCGGCTACGCGTTCAGCACGTCAGATGAGAGTAAGAAAGCCCAGATCAATGGCGCTCCCGTCCAAGGCCGTGGCGATCTCAAGGACGGGGATCTGATCGAAGTGGCCGGCGTCAAAATGTACTTCTACCTTAGGCATCCAACCACTTGATCGGCGTTGTTCTTCGCGGGGCGCCCGCGCCCGTTCGCGATCTCGTACGATTCCTCAGTTGTTCCGGATTCAGCTTCAACCGGTGGAGCGTTGACTGAATAATGGCACGGGTGTGGCTCGGAAAAACGAAAAACATCCAGACGTTGGGGCTCGCACTCGCGGGCGCCATTACCCTGTCCGTGGGATTGCTGTCGTGGATCGAGCCGGATGCGCTCGTGACGCCGTTCCGGCGCATCGAGAGCGCCACCATTGACCTTCGGTTCAAGACTTTTCGGGGGCCGCGGCCGGCTACCCGGGACATCGTTATCGTCGCGGTCGACGAAAAAAGCATCAAGGAAATCGGACGGTGGCCCTGGTCGAGAGCCATGCAAGCCCGAGTGGTAGACGGCATCGCGGGAGACGGCGCCAAGGTCATCGGGCTCGATATCATCTACTCCGAACCGGAAGTCACCGAGCTGCAAAGAAATCTGAAGGACGTGATCGAGAAGACGCGCGCCGCCGGCGCGCCGGCGTCCGTGCAGGGACTGCTGGACCGGAAATTCAAGGAAGCCGACGCGGATGCCAGGTTTACTCAAAGCCTGCAGAGAGCCGGCAACGTCGTCCTCGCCCTGCCGTTGGTCGTGCCTGAGTCGGAAGCCCCCTGCCAGGAGCCGATGCGTGCCCAGCCGCCCGGGTATGTCAAGCGGAACCAGTTTATGATGGTGAAACAGGCGAGCAGCGGGGAAGCGCTGGAACCGGTGTGCGCGAAGGACGCGGCCGTTCCGCTCCGTTCGTTCGCCGATGCCGCGGCGGGTCTCGGCAGCGTCTATACCATTCCTGACCGTGACGGCGTTACCCGCTACGAATATCTGGCGGTCCAGTACGGCGACGACCATGACTACTATCCGTCGCTCGGCCTGGAAGTGGCCCGCCTGTATCTGGGGCTCCCGCGGGACCGGATGTCGCTGACCTTGGGCGAAGGGGTCCGCCTGGGGGACCGGCTCATTCCGACCGATCAGAAGGCCCGCATGCTGATCAACCATGTGGGGCCTGAGCAGAGCTTTCAGTACATCTCGGCAACGGACATCATCCACGGGCGGGTGCCCCGCGGCACGTTTACCGGCAAGGCGGTGTTTGTTGGGACGGCGGCGCTGGGAACCTACGATCAGAAGACGACGCCGTTTTCCGCGAATTTTCCCGGCGTGGAGAAAAACGTGACGGTGGCGGAGAACATCATCGACAGGCAGTTTCTCGAACAAAGCGTCTACGCGGGACCGCTGGATCTCGCGCTGATCCTCCTCTTCGGGTTCGGCTTGGGCGCAACGCTTCCCAGGTTGCACGCGCTGTCCGGGGCCGCCGTCGCCTCGGCTGCCTTTTTCGGATATGCCGCCGTGGCGCAATACCTGTTCGCGCACGAGGGGCTGCTGGTGGCGGTCGTCTACCCGCTGTTCACCACCGCCCTGGTGTTTGTGTCGGTCACCGTGCTGCGGTTCATGACGGAGGAAAAACAGGCCAAGGAAGTGCGCGCCATGTTTTCCAGCTATGTCAGCCCGCGCATCGTCGAGGAGCTCATCAAAGACCCGGCCAAGGCCAAGCTCGGCGGCCAGCGCAAGGAGCTGACGATGCTGTTTTCCGACGTCAAGGGATTCACCACCTTCTGTGAGCAGCATCCGCCGGAGCAGGTCGTGCCGCTCCTGAACGAATACCTGACGGCGATGACGGAAGTGGTGTTCCACTGGAACGGCACGCTCGACAAATTCATCGGGGACGCGGTCGTGGCCTTCTGGGGGGCGCCGATCGAGCAGCCGAACCACGTGGAGCTGGCGCTGAAATGCGCCATGCACATGCGCCGCCGCCTGGGGGAATTGCAGGAAGGCTGGAAGACCCGAGGGTTGCCGGTGCTCGATAGCGGCATCGGAATCAACACCGGCGAGGTGCTGGTCGGCAACATCGGCGCTGAGGGCAAGAAAATGGATTACACGATGATCGGCGACCACGTGAACCTGGCGGCGCGGGCCGAAGGATTGACGAGAAAGTTCGACGTCTCGGTCGTGATCACGGAGAATACGGCGGTTCGACTGAAGCCCCTGCTCGACAAGGCCCGCGTCAACGAACAACTCGGTTATGTGGGGCGCGTCGACTTGCGGCGGTTGGCGACCGTGAAGGTGAAAGGGAAGGCGGAGCCGGTCGGGATTTACGGCCTCGCGTCCCGCCAGCATGGGGAGTCTTCGGTCGTGATCGAGGATGAGGCGACAGCCGAAGTAATCGAAATGGCTGAAAAATGACCGGCTGCGGCGGGCGGATCGTCCGGTCTTGGTTCGTGCTGGCCTGTCTCGTCTTGTGCGTGTCCACGGCTGCCGCCCAGGAACCCCTCGACCCACAAGCCTACGACCTCAACATTTCCAAAGGTCTCATCCGGTTCAGCAACGGCCAATACAGCGACGCTGAACGGCTGTTCCGGGCCGCCCTGGCCGCCAGTCCCGATGACAGCCGCGCCAGCTTTTATCTCGGGCAGACGCTGATCCGGTTGAAGCGTCCGGAAGCCGCGCAGGAGATTTTTGAGCGTCTGCTGCGGAAGAATCCCGACGATGGCCGTGCGTGGCTCGGGCTCGGCATGGCCCAGTACAATCGCGGGCTCTATAACGAAGCGCTCGCCAGCCTCGAGAGCGCCGAAAAGTACCTCCCCTCGGACCCCCTGGTTTTCTATTACCAGGGCCTGACCTATCACCAGAAAGGAGCGTTCGATTTATCGCCGGGACGGTTCCTGCGAGCTCGGACGCTCAGCCCCGATCTGGCCGCGCCAAGCCATTACTACAGCGGCATCGCCTACTACCAGCGCGGCCTGCTCGATGAAGCAAAGGAGGAATTTGCCGCGGCGGTCAAGGCCGGCGAGCCGGACTCGGAGCTCGTGAAATCGTCACGATTGTTTCTGGAACAAGCCGGCGGCGCCGTGGAGACGGGACCGAAACGGTGGGACCTGAACTTCACGGCGATGGAACAGTACGACAACAACGTGGTCCTGACGCCGCTCGGCACGTCGCCGTCCCCCGGGAGCGGCATCTCACAGAAACATGATTGGCGCACCGCGCTGTTCGGGCGGGCGGAGTACCGGCCGATTCAGACGGAGACCTGGCTCGGCGGCACGAGCTATACGATCTATCAAAGTTTTCACCGGACGCTGAGCGGGTTCGACGTCCAGAATCACACGCCAGCCGTCTACCTGCAACGCCAGTTCGGCTCCTTTCAGGCCCGGCTGCAGTACTCCTACGACTACATTCTCGTCGGGCGGTCGCCCTTCCTGATCGCCAATTCGATTCAACCGTCGTTTACGCTGTCGGAGGGGTACCATGCGTTCACGCAGGCGCAATTCCGCTATCAGAACAAGGATTTCAGGGACGGTCGGTTTCTTCAAAACTCGTTCCGGGACGGGAAAAACTGGCTGGCCGGGATCACGCAATACTTCTTGTTCGCGGACAACACGGGCAACTTCCGGCTGGGGTATACTTTCGACACGGATCGCACCGGCGGCGGGTCGCCGTCCGTCGCCGTCCTCGGCGACCAGACGAACGCCGACTGGGCCTATAACGGGCATCGCATTACCGCCGGCCTGGGGTTGCCGGCGGTCCTGGCCTATAAGGTCGACTTTGACTTCAGCTATTACAAGGTAAACTATGCGAATCCCAACTCTTTCGCGCCTGGCAACGCGGGGGATTTGACCACCTTGAAGCGGCGCGACAACATTTATTTTTTCACGGGGACGATCAGCCGGGACTTTACCGAGTGGCTGTCCGCCTCGGCGCAATACAGCTATACGCGTGAGCAATCCAACCTTCCCGTGTTCGACTACAACCGCAGCGTCACGTCGCTCATTCTGACGGCGAGGTTCTAGCATGCGGCGGCCGGTTGCCAACGGGTGTCTCTGGGGCGCGGCGACTGCGATCGTGCTGCTGGCAGCGGCCGATGCCGCCTGGCCGCAGCAGGGCTCTGATGCCGTCGGCGGAGTGATCGTCGTACGGGGCGCTGCTGCCACCGTAACGCATGCGGGAGCATCCGCGTCGGCGCAACCGGCAGTCAAACAGGCGCTCTTTGCGCACGATCGAATTGAAACGGGCAGGCAGTCGACGGTGAAGGCCTTGTTTCGGGATGACAGCCTGCTGACCGTGGGGGAGCGGACGCTCCTCGAACTTGCCGACTATGTGTATGATGCCGACCGTCGGATCCGCCGCGTGATGCTGGTGCTGGCGCATGGCGTGGTGCGCGCGCTCGTCGGACAGGCGTTCGCCGGCCCGGCGTCCATGTTTTCAATTCAGGCCGGCTCGGCGACCGTTGCCGCGCACACGACGTATTTCGTGGTCTGGATCGACCAGGAGGGGACCGGCGTGGTCAATATCGGAACGTCGGGATTGGTTCAGTTCTCTGCCGGCGGACAGACCATGGCGGTGAAGCCCGGCCATTTTTCGATCGCACCGGTCGGACAGCCCCCCCGCATTTCGCAGCCGGTCACGGACACGGCCCCTGAGCCGGTCGCCCGCGCAGTCGCAGCCACGGATGTCAAGGAAGACGTCGATTCGACGATCAATCAGTTGGCCGATCAAACGATTGAGGAGGAGCTGCGTTCCTGCCCGCCCGGCAGTCCGCCAGGCGGGGTCTGTCCGCGAAAGCCGCCTCCAACCGGTCTTCCGCCGGCGACCCCCCCCGCCGTGACGTCCGGAGCAGCGCGACGGTGAAGGGGACCGATCGGCATGTATAGGATCAAGAAGCGCGCTCCACCGGCCGCCAAGCCGCCCGTGCTGTACAACGTCATCGAGGACTACAGCGAGCATGATCCTCCGGGAAACGTCTGGGCGTGTGCGATGACCGGAGCGGAAGACGCGGCGGCTCATGGACGGATTCTCTCGGAAAGCTATGCGATTCCGTATGAGGAGATGGAGAGGCTCCTGCTTCAAGGCGGAGCCTATGTGTATCCGCAGGAGGGATTGCTGGTGACACGCGGAGCCTTTGCCTGCCGGCTCGCGGAGGCCGGGGGGATGCCGAAGCTCACGTGGGTCCTGGACGTCGAGCAGTATGCCGAGGCGGAACTACTGAGACGGGCCTACGGTATGACGCTGGAGGAAGCGGCATGGCGGGTCTTTCACCGTACGCTGTCTCCCGAGCTGCAGGCCAGGCTGCAGCAGAAAAATCTGGGAATCGATTATGCGAAGCTGGATCGCGCGATCGCTCAGGCGGGCGACATCGCCTACATCGACTTCCGGAAGGACTGGTCGCCGCATTTCAAGCGGCAGTGCATTTTGCCTGACGGGAAGCTGGTTCAGACCGGCGGGATCGAGGACTTTGCCGCGCTTCACGGCATCACAGCGGCGCAGGCCAGCGCCTTGCTTCAGCAGGGCGGGACGCTGGAGGTGGATGGGGAAGTGCTGGCGTGCCAGATCGTCAACGGTCAGCCGTCGGTTGCCCGATTTAATCGGCCCCAGTATACCAGGGCCAAGGAGCTGATGGCGGAAAAGGGCTGCCATCTGCTGGATGCGTTGAGCGAGGTCGGGCTGAGCGATCCGGCCATGATGCGGACGTTACAGCGGCTGGAACGGTCTTCGTCCTAGATTCCGCGGTGCACGGCCGCCGGCGCGTTAGTTCCCTGAGACCGGATGGGCCAGCGTCAATTGCGCGACGATTTCAGGCGGGACCGGGTAGACGTCCGGCTCTTCGCCGATGCCTTTCAAATTGACGACCTTGGGCGGGAGGTCCTCCGGGAGGACGCCTTGCTTGCGGGCAAGCGCGTAGGTGCGGCGCGCCAGCAGGAGGCCGCCCGGTTCCGCCGCGCTTTCGAGCCGCTGTGACTTGTTCACTTCCGGCCCGATCACCGTGTAGTCCCAGAGATATTCCGTCCCGAGATTGCCCACGGTCACCGTACCGGTATTGATGCCGATGCGGATGAGGTGGGGTTCCTGGCCGAGGCTCATCCAGTTGGCGTTGAGCTCGGCCATTTTTTTCTGCATGGCCAAGGCGGCACGGACGGCATTGGCGGCATTGCGCTCCACCCGCTCCTCTTCCGCTCCCTCGCCGCCGCCCTCCGGCTCCGCATCGCCGAAAAAGGCCATGATCCCGTCTCCCATGTATTTATCCAGCGTGCCGCCGTGATCGCGCAAGACCACCGTCATGGCGGTGAGATAGTCGCGCAGGACCCGCTGAATGTGGAGCGCGTCCGCCTTTTTGCAGAAGACGGAAAATCCTTTGATGTCGGCGAACAGCACCGTCAATTCGCGGCTGTGCCCGGCGAGGAGGGTGGCCACCATGCTGGGGCTGTCCTGGATGATCTTGAGCGTCTGGGGCGGCAGGCAGGCGCCGAGCGCGGACTGGAACCGGACCCGCTCGCGATCCACGATGAAAAAGCGGGCCAACAGCAGGAACACCAGTCCGAGCGTGGCGGACATCAACGGTCCGACCGCCGGCAGCAAGGCGGATTGGGTGGTAAACATGTGCTGGAGGACGAAGACATAGGCCCCGGTTACGATGAGGAACGTGGGGATAATCAGCATGGGACCGCCGACAAGCGCGGAAGCCGTCAGCAGCACGATCGGAATGCCGTAGCACAGGAACGCTTCTCCGGTCGTGGCATTGCGCAGGAACTGTTTGGTCAGGATCATGTTGAGGATGTGCAAATAGGCTTCGCTGGTCGGAAACTCGTCTTCGAACGGCGTGGCGATGACGTCGCTGCCTGACACCGTGGTGAGATTCGAGAGCAGCACATGCTTGTCCTTGAAGAGACTCAGGACGCGCTCTCGATACGCCGGTGACTTCATTTGGGCGAGAACCCAACTGTAGGGGTAATGCACGAAACGCTTGCCCCATTCGCCCGCGTAATTGATCCACACTTTCCCGCTCTTGTTGATCGGGATCGAAACCTCGTCCGACAATCTCGGCTTGAACCGGATCGTCTTGCCTCGCTCGATTCGTATGGAGGTGGGATCGACTTCCAGGTCCCGCAGTGCGGCGACCAGCGCCATCGAGGGGACAAACCCGCCTTTCGTCGCGTACAGCAGGGGGGTACGCCGCATGGCGCCGCTGATGGTCGTACTTTGGATGTGTCCCAGCCCTGCAGCGGCGTCGATCAGACCGGGAAGAGGCAGGCTCAACTCGCCGACCCCGGGGATATGTCCGAATCCTTCCACCTCCGCATGGAGCAGGTGTCTCGGCGCCTTGGTGAAGAAGTCGTCCGTGCCGGACCCTTCCGTTTCTTTGAACACGACGGGGAGAATGACGTTGCCGGCGTGGCGCGTGGCTTCGATCAAGGCCTTGTCCTCGGCCGGATCCTTCACGGGATGGTCGAACACGATGTCAACAAGGACCGACCGCGCGCCGGCTTTTTTCAGCATGTCGAAGACCTGGGCATGGACGCGGCGGTCCCAGGGCCAGCGGCCGAGCCCGAATTCACGGGACGCCTTGTCATCGTAGTCGAGAGCGACGATTGAGTTGGATACCGTTTGCAAAGAGCCGTCGGGGGAGGGAATCGGTTCGAGGACGGTCGCAAGCGGCCGTCTCTTGAAACGCATGTCCACAGCCTTGAACTCGGTCGGCTCGAGCAGGGTTGGCCAAAGAGAATCAATCAGAATCGGGATGAGCAGCGCGACGACGCCGCACCCGAGCAGCGCGACAATATGCGGCCAATGCCATGTCTGTTTCTTAAACAGCATGCGTCCTCAAAAAGCCCTGAACGGCAGGGAACTGGTCTGGTTAGCCGCCGGATCCACCGATGGCAGCAGGTTTTGAAGGTAGCGGGACGGGAGGCAGGAAGGCATCTTCTGGTTGCGGTTTCGCTTCCGGCTTCGAGGATTTCTTCGCGGATTTCTTGTCGGAAGCCACGCTGGCTTTCTTGTCTTTCTTGGATTGATCTTTTTCGGCCACAGCCTTGTCGTGCGCCTGCTTGGAATCAGGCGTACCCGGCTGGACAAGCGTTGCCGGCTGGGTTGGATGCGACAGGGTGGATGATGGTTTGTGCGCGGGCTGTTCCTGATTCGTTTTAGGCGCGGTCGCCGTCGCTTGGGAAGCTGGGCCCTGGTCCTGGGCTGGCGCAGATTGTGCCGCCTCGGTTGATTCCGCTGGTGTCCCCATCAACTGGTTGAATTGTGCACAACCGCTGAGAAGTAGAGGGAAAATAAGGATGGCGCCGAAGGCGAACAGGGCGGATGGGGATCGTTGTTGAGTCAGTTTCAAATGTCCGTTACGCCGCATTGGCCGGTTCATGGCAGGACGCTCTTTGGAGTAATCATACTCCCGCAACCGGTCGGCGTCCAGTATTTATTATAGTGAGACTTTCTCGCAGGTTAGGGAGTGCTCACTCCCGGTTCGACCTGGATTAGCCGCCTGCACCGCCGAATGTCGGAGGTTTGAGAGGAGGCGGAGGAGTAGGCATGTCTAACTCTGCTTCGCCGGGCTGCTCAGGTTTCTTGGTTGGTTTTTTTTCGGTCGACACAGCCGTCTTCTTTTCTTTTTGAACCGAGGGCTTTCTTTCCGAGAGCTTGTCTTTCTCGGGCTGTTCGGCACGCTGCGGAGCGGCCGCCGGACCGGATGTCTTCGGCTTGTCCGCTGTCGTCGGTTTCGATGCAGGCGGTGTCGGCTCCGGAGGCTGATGCAGGCAATCCACGGTCTGAAGCAGGGAGCACGCGAAGAGGAGACGGAGACTGGCGGTGAACAGACGGCGTTGCCCAGGCCGAGGACGGAAGGGGAACGCTGGGTGGATCATGACCGTGTTCCTCAGGATACCCACAGCATACTCCCCGCGTGGGAGACCGTCCAGCTAATTGCGTGCTTGGGAAGGGGGTAGGGAGGGTCATCTGGCGCGCCCGACAGGACTGAATGTGATATGCCCAGATCCGTGGATGGCGCGCCCGACAGGACTTGAACCTGTAACCCCCAGATCCGTAGTCTGGTGCTCTATCCATTGAGCTACGGGCGCGAAGCTTGGTATGGCGGAGAGGGAGGGCATTTGAAGTCGCGCTCGTAGCGCGCGCTCCCACTGAGGGGGCCAGCCCCCTCGTGTCTCCCCACGCGGGGGAGCTTCTCCCCCGCGATCCCCCTCGTTCAAATCCCACCCTCTATGTTCCACCGATTCGATTCTTGCTGCTCCACGGCGGGACATGAAGCGATTGAATATCTGGCGGAGAGGGAGGGATTTGAACCCTCGGTAGGGCTTTTCAACCCTACAACGGTTTAGCAAACCGCCGCCTTCGGCCACTCGGCCACCTCTCCACCCAGCTTGCTAGCTCGACCTTTTATAGCATAGGTACCTTCCAATGAATTCTTGCATCCAATCGGCAGGCGTGTTTCAATCTGCCTGTCTATAGTTGCCGTGCGCAGTCGTTCTTCTCGGAGGGGTGACGGAGCGGCCGAACGTGCCGGTCTTGAAAACCGGAGTCCGGGAAACTGGACCGTGGGTTCAAATCCCACCCCCTCCGCCACACCATCTCAACTCTTCGTAATCCGTTCGACCCCGCCCATATAGGGCCGCAGCGCCGTGGGGATTGTAACAGACCCGTCCGCCTGTTGGTAATTTTCTAGAATGGCCACCACCGTTCGGCCGACCGCCAGGCCGGACCCGTTCAAGGTGTGGACAAGATCGGTTTTTCCGTCCGCGCGCCGGAAGCGAATCCCCGCTCTCCGCGCCTGGAACGAGTCGAAGTTGCTGCAGGAGGAAATCTCGCGGTAGGTCTTCTGGGACGGCAGCCAGACCTCGAGATCGTACGTCTTGGCCGCGGAAAAGCCCATGTCGCCCGTGCAGAGTGTCACGATCCGATAGGGGAGTTTCAATTCCTGCAGGACGGTTTCAGCATGGCCGGTCAGCCGTTCAAGCTCCTGGTAGGAGTCTTCGGGACGGCTGAACGCCACCAGTTCGACCTTGTTGAATTGATGTTGCCGGATCAGCCCCCGCGTATCTTTTCCGTAGGAGCCGGCCTCGCGGCGGAAGCAAGGCGTATAGGCGGCGTAGCGAATCGGCAGCCGTTCCTCCGGCACGATTTCGTCGCGCAGTAAATTCGTGACCGGCACCTCGGCGGTCGGAATGAGAAAAAAATCGTCGTCGCGAAGCTTGAACAGGTCCTCTTCGAATTTAGGCAGCTGGCCCGTCCCGGTCATGCTCGCGCGGTTGACCATGAAGGGGGGGACCACCTCCTGGTATCCGTGCTTTGTGGTATGAAGGTCGAGCATGAAGTTGATCAGGGCCCGCTCGAGTCGCGCTCCAAGACCGGTCAACACGACAAACCGGGCGCCGGCGACCTTTGCCGCCCGTTCGAAGTCGAGAATGCCCAGCGCTTCGCCGAGATCCCAGTGGGCCTTGGGCGCAAACGTAAACGATGGCGCCGCTCCCCATTTCCGAATTTCCTGGTTATCCGCCGGCTCCTTCCCGGCCGGCACGGAACTGTGCGGAAGGTTGGGAATACGCAGCGCCAAGTCCATGACCCGCTCTTCGGCGGCTCGCAGGCTCTCCTCTGTGGCTTTGATGCGATCCCCCAGCGCCTTCATCCGGGCTGTGGCGCCGTCGGCCGGTTGTTTCTCGCGCTTGAGACGTGCGACGTCCTCCGATCCCTTCTTGAGGTCGTGCCGGAGCGTGTCGACCGCGACGGTCAGGGTCCGTCGTTCCTCGAGCCGTGCGCGCAGCTCGTCCCAGGCCACGTCTGTGCCGCGTGGGCCGAGCCGGTTTTTGATGGCGTCTAAATTGTCGCGGAGGGTGCGAAGATCATGCATGCGCGCGCTCAGGCAGCGCGCACTCTAACATCGGCTCCCACGGGAGTCAATTTGCCCGGAACGGCAGCGGGCGGCTTGACAAGAGACGGTCGGGACGGAAACGATAGAGCCATGCACACGGTGTCGAATCCGCAAAATCCGTTCGAGTCAGCGCATCGGGAATTGCTCGAGCCGCCGGCCACGGTCAGGTTGGAAATCTACGAGGACGCCACCCGCGCCATCCTGAGCCGGAACGACAGTCCCGATCTGCCCTTCCGCTGGAGCCTCAACCCGTACCGGGGCTGCTTCCACGCCTGCGCCTACTGCTATGCCCGTCCCACGCACGAGTACTGGGGATTCGGCGCGGGAACGGATTTCGATTCGAAAATCATCGTGAAACCGGATGCGGCGGTCCTGTTGCGCGCTGCGTTCATGAAACCGTCGTGGCGCGGCGAGCTCATCGTCTTTTCCGGGAATACCGACTGCTACCAGCCGGTGGAGGCCAGCTACGGGCTGACGAGGGCCTGCCTGGAGGTCTGCGCCGAGTTTCGCAATCCCGTCGGCATCATCACCAAAGGCGCCCTGGTGGTGCGGGATCTCGACGTGCTGCAGCGGCTGCACGCGAACGCCTGGGTCCGGGTCTACTTCAGCATCCCGTTTGCGGATGACGCCGTGGCGCGGATCGTCGAGCCGCAGGCGCCGTCCATCACCAAACGGTTGGAGGCCATGCGCATTCTCTCGGAGGCCGGCATCCCGACGGCGGTTTCCGTGGCGCCGATCATCCCCGGGCTGAACGAAGAGGCGATTCCGGACATTCTGGTGCGAGCCAGGCAGGCGGGAGCCAGCGCCGCGACGTTTATCCTTCTCCGGCTTTCGGGCAACGTCGAGTCCGTGTTTTTCGAGCGCATGGGCCGCGCCTTTCCGGACCGGGTCAGGAAAATCGCCGGCCGCATCCGGGACGTGCGCGCAGGGAAGCTATCGGACAGCGGGTTCTTCACGCGGCATGAAGGCCAGGGTCAGTACTGGCAGACAATCGAGCAACTGTTCGAAATCGGATGTCGAAAGGCCGGCTTTCCGGCGAAGGCGCTCGACTCGATCCCGCACACGTTCCGGCGGCCGGGCCTGTGGCAGACGGCGTTGTTCGAGGACACGCGCTGACACCGATCTCTTACTTTGTCGCTGGAACGTCCTTCGCGCAGCGGAAGCCGATGTAAACCCGCCGCTCGATGTTGGCGTGCTTGTTGCGGTTGGCAGCCCGCAGCATGTCGGCCGTGTTCCTCCAGGAAGCGCCTCGGATGACGCGGGCCTCGCCGGTGAGCGGTCCCACGGGGTTTTTGGCCGGGCTCTGCTTGTAATAATTCTCGTCGTACCAATCCTGAACCCATTCCCAGACATTGCCCGCCATCTCGTAGGCGCCGTAGGGGCTGCGGCCGTATTCGTATTGATCCTTCTTGGCCAATGACGCGGGGCCGTCCCAGATGGAGATGGGGTCGAAGCTGTAATTGGCCCGGTTCCCGGAGGGAGGCTCGTTGCCCCAAGGATAGATGCGGCCGTCCGTGCCGCGCGCCGCCTTTTCCCATTCCGCTTCGGTCGGCAAGCGCCCGCCGGCCCAGTTGCAGAAGGCGGCGGCGTCATCCCAGCTCACGTTAATCACGGGCAGGTCCGCGATGCCGTCCATCAGGACATCGCCTTTCCAGATATTGTATTTGGGGTCGCAGCAATTCTCCGGCGGACGATGGCCCGTCGCTTTGACGAATGCGTGATACTGGGCGTTGGTGACCTCGTATTTTCCGATCAGATACGTGTCCAGGTGGACCTTGTGCTTGGGCTTTTCATCGGCGCCGGCCTGCTCGTCTTCCGCGCCCATGTCGAATTCCCCGGCGGGGACCGGTACCCATTCCAGCGCGAGTTCCTTCGCCGCCTGCGTCTTGGCGAGCAACGCCAGCATTCGGCCCCGTTCCGGATGGTTCTGCGGCGCCATTTTCAGCCACTTCATGACGGTTTCTTTGGCTTCCGGACGGCCCATCTCCGTCTCGCAGGTTCCCTTGATCCGGATCAGCAACTCATCTTCCGGCATCTCCTTCATCGCCTCGTCCACTTCCACCATGGCATTTTTGCACTGGCCTTGCTTCGCCATGCTGGCGGCCAGGACGGCGCGGTCCTGCGCGGACAATCCGGGCACCGGCGCATCGTTGCCCGCCTCGGCGCGGGGCACGCTGGACAGGGCGACACAGACGGCGCCGGTCAGAGCCAGGCGGGCGAGAGGGGTCACAGTCGGTCTCATGCATCCTCCTCGTACAATAGACGCTACTTGTTCTGCTTGTCGAATTCCTTGATGACCTGGTCGGTCAGGTCGAGCGTGTCGCGATTGTAGATGACGATTTTGATGGTCTGGTCGCTGCCCTTGTCCACGACGAGCGCCACGCCGTTTTTCTCCGCCACGGATTTGGTCGACACCTGGATCTTCTTCATGTACTCATCGACCAGGTTCTTCTGCTTGACGGCCAACTCCTGGTTGAAGTCCTGGACGCGCTTTTGGTAGTCCTGAATCTTGGTGCGGAAGTGCGTCTGCTTGTCCCGCTTTTGGGATTCGCTGAGGCTGCCTTCCTGCGCCTTCAACTGAGTTTCGAGGCCCTTGAGCTCCTCTTCGTCCTTGGCGAGCACTTTTTGCTTGGCTGCCGCAAATTCCTTCAGATCGTCCAGCGCCCTGCGGCCGGCCTTGGATTTTTCGAGCACCGTTTGGGGGTCCACGACGCCCATCTTGAAAGCGTCCACGGCCCAGCCGGCTGAAACCGCTCCGAGGGTCAATCCTCCAGCCGCAAGTACCGCGGAGAGGATCAGCCGCGCATACGAACGTGTCATGAGTGATTCTCCTTTCTGCGTCCTGAGTCGGATGGTACCATCAACACGGCTACGACAAACCGCGCGAGGATAGCGTTCGCTGCCGCCAGTGTCAAGCGCTTTGGAGGGGTTGCGCACTTGACTTTCAAGAGGGCGCGCCGTATATCCCGCGCCACTTCGCATGAGGGGGTGGGGCCGGCATGAAACGACGGGCGGCGTACCTTCCGGCAGCTGGCCTGTGCTGGCTGATGCTGGGGGCACCGCTGCCGCTTGCTGCTGCCGAAGAGCCCTCTATACTGACTCAATTCAGCCGCGAGCATCCCGACTGGCACTACGGCGGGTTCGTGGATTCCGCCTACATCGTTGACTTCAACTTTCCCGACAACCATGATTTCCGCAGCCGGTCGACCACCCGGAAGGTCAACCAGTATGCCCTCAACATGGCGCAGGCCTATGTGCGCAAGGATATCTCAAGCCAGTCTCCGTGGGGCATGGAATTCGGCGTGCAGGCCGGCTATGACGCCAACGAATTCGCGTTTCTGGAGGGCGAGCCGAAAGTCGGCGGCTCCGACACGCTCAAGCATTTCTCCCGCGCCAATGTCTCCTACCTGGCGCCGATCGGGCGCGGACTGACGGTCACGGCGGGACTGTTCAACAGCTTGATCGGCTACGAGTCATTGTATGCCAGGGAAAATCCCAACTACACCCGGTCGTGGATTGCCGACAACTCGCCGTACATGATGTTCGGGGTGAAGGGCCAGTATCCAGTCCGCGACGATCTGCAGCTGACGTTGTTCATCATTCATCACTACTACCATTTGGCGAATCCGAACAGCGCACCGAGTTACGGCCTGCAGGCGGCCTGGAAGCCGACAAGTCGCATCTCAGTCACGCAGAACCTCTATTACGGACCTGACCAGGCAAGCACGTCCCTGCGGTTCTGGCGCCTGTTCTCCGATACGATCGTGGAATGGAAGAAGGATGCGCTGACTCTGGCCATGTCCTATGATGTCGGAACCGAGCGCCTCGACAGTACGCCGGGCGATCCGCGTACATTCTGGATGGGAGGGGCGCTCTTTACGCGGTGGAACGTCTCCGGGCCCTGGAGCGTGGCGGTGCGACCGGAAGTCTACTGGGATCGCAACGGACGCCTGACGGGCAATGAACAGTTCATCAAAGCCGTGACGTCCACAGTGGAGTACAGGCTGCCATTGGCGCAGACCACGTCGCTGTTCCGGCTCGAATACCGGTTCGACGAATCAACCGGCGCCCAGGGCGGGTTCTTCAAGCGGGGCGATGTGAGCCCGGGCGTGCCGGGGCTGACGGCCAGCCAGCATTTGCTCATGCTGTCGATCATTCTGGCGTTCGATTCTTAATAAGAGGAAGGGTGATGGCCATAGATCGTGCTCATCAACAGTTCGTCCATGCGTTGCAGCATGAGCCGCTCTCCTGCGCCACGGCCGGCTGCGCCGGTCCCGTCGAGGTGCATGACCTCTCGCAGGTGCGCGATCGGGTCAAGGTCTTCGAGGCCCGGTGCAAGCAATGCGGGTGGCAAACGCGTTTGAGCGGCAAGGAACAATTGAGCCCTCCGTGGGATGACACCGCGATTCTCATGATGGCCGACGAGCATCTGATGCACCAGCAGCCGAGCTGCCCCTTCGACGGCACGCCGGTCGTCTTCACGTCGATGCCGAATCCTCGCCGGAAGGCGAAATACCGGCTGTCCTGTTTCTATTGCGGGCGACAAATGGAAATGGACTGGCCGCCGGCAGAAGCGCGGCGGTAACGTCTCAGGCAGACCGCATGAGCCGGAACGATCCCCGCATCCCGGCGGCTCCCTTGATCATCTGCTTCGGCGACAGCCTCACGGCAGGATACCAATCGCCTACGGCCGAGCATCCGGCCGTTCGCGAAACTCCCTACGGCGCGTTTTTACAGGAATCGCTGGGCTCGGCCGCCCGCGTGCTCATCAGCGGCCTGTGCGGAGAACTGACGGAAGAGATGATCCGGCGGTTCCACCGCGATGTCATTCTCAAGCGGCCGGCGAGCGTCGTCATCCTGGGTGGCACGAACGATCTGGGGTGCATGGTTCATCCCGAAACGATCATGCGGAATTTGGCGGGCATGTACGACGCGGCGCTGGCGGCGAACGTACGGCCGGTGGCGGTGACCGTTCCCTCGATCCGGATCGCCGGCGACGCCGGAGCAGGAGACGGCCGCGCCTGGCTGGACGGGCACATTCAGCGCCGCCGCGAGTTGAACGGCCTGATCCTGCATGCGTGCCGGGAGCGGAGCCTGCCCTGCGTGGATCTCTTCGCGGCGACAGAGGAGCCCGGCAGCGGCCGGCTCGCGCAGCCTTACTCGAACGACGGGCTGCACCTGACCACGCTGGGCTACCGCCGCTTGGCCGAGCTGCTCTATGAGGAAGTCTTCGGCTAAAGGATACGCCAGGCTCGCCCGTCGTTCTGTATCAGGCGGTCTGCTTCGACTGGTCCCGCGCTTCCCGCCGGGTATTCGGGAAGCCACTTGGTGCCGTGCTCTTTCCAGCCGTCCAGGATGCCCGTGATCCACGCCCAGGAGGCCTCGACGGCGTCGCGGCGCATGAAGAGCGACGCATCGCCCGCCATGACGTCCAGCAACAGCCGCTCGTAGGCTTCGGGCGAGGGCGCGCCGAACACCTCGCCGTACTTGAAATTCATCTCGACGGGGTGCGTTTGGGTGCGCGAGCCCGGCTGTTTGGACATGATTCGCAGGGAGAGCCCCTCTTCCGGCTGGATGTGGAGTGTCAGCACGTTCGGCGCCTGAGGGAGGGCCGGGTTGGCGTTGAAGAGGATCTGCGGGATGTCCTTGAACTGGACGGCAATCTCGCTGGCCCGTTTCGTCATGGCCTTGCCGGTCCGCAGATAAAACGGCACGCCGGACCACCGCCAATTTTCGACGAACAGCTTGAGCGCCACGTAGGTTTCGACTGTCGAGTCCGGGCGGACGCCTGCTTCGTGCCGGTAGCCGGGAACTTCGGCCCCGTGCACCTTGCCGTTGGCGTATTGCGCCCGCACGACGAATTTTTCGACGTCGTTGCCGGCGATCGGCCGCAGACAGCGGAGCACGTCGATGCGCGCATTCCTGACGACGTCGGGGTCGAGCGAGTAGGGCGGCTCCATGGCGACCAGGCAGAGGAGCTGCAGGATGTGGTTTTGCACCATGTCCCGAAGGGCGCCGGCTTCCTCGTAGTAGGTGGCGCGGGTGCCGACGCCTTCGGCCTCGCTGACCGTGATTTGAACGTGGTCGATGTACTTATGGTTCCAGATCGGCTCGAAAATGCTGTTGGCGAAGCGGATAACCAACAGATTCTGGACCGTTTCCTTGCCGAGGTAATGGTCGATACGGAAGATCTGCGATTCGTGAAATACGCGGCCGACGGTGGTGTTGATTTCGCGGGCCGAGGGCAGATCATGGCCGATCGGCTTCTCCACGATGACGCGTGAGAAGGGGGCCGAATTGCCGATGGGCTGGATCAAGCCGGCTTCCTTCAAACCTTCGCAGGCCGGCGCAAAGGAGGTGGGGGGGATCGCCAGATAAAAAATACGGTTACCCGGCAGTTTCAGCTCGGCTTCGATCTTCTCGCACCGGGTTTTGATGTCGTGATAGGTCTGCGGATCGTCGATGCCGCCGGACAGGTAGAACAGGCGCCGCTCGAACTCCTGCCATTTTTCATCCGCCAGCTTTTGCCGCGAGTATTTGACGATGCCCTCGCGCGAAACGGCGCGGAACTCCTGATCGCTGAGCGGCTTTCGCCCAAGCCCCAGGATGGCGTAGTTGGGGGGCAGCACGCCGTCGAGGAGCAGGTTATAGACCGCCGGGACGAGCTTGCGTTTGGCGAGGTCGCCGGACCCGCCGAAGATGACCAACGTGCAGGGTCCGGGGGCAAAACTGCGGCCTGGCTCGGTTGATTGTCCCAAGGGGCTCATAGATGTCTAACCGGATGGGATTCTAACACAACCGACGCAAAATCCTCACTATTCTTCACTTGTGAATCTTCATGACGCAGGCAATCCCAGGCAGTGAAGGTGCCGGAAAGTGACAAAATTTGCCCTTAGTGTAGGTTGCTGTAGGAATTTTTTGACACCACATGGTGATTTTACTATAATTTGTCCGCGTCCGCAGACGTAAGTACAGGGGGAGGAGGAACTGCCATGATACGAGGCTATCGCCATGTGACGGCTGGTCTGGCTGTATTGCTGCTCACGGCTTCCGGGGCTTGGGCTGATACGCCTCCCCCTCCCGATCAAGTGGATGTCGGGATCTTTACGGCGGTTGAAGGGAAAGCCGTCGTCACCCACCCGGGCGTTCCAAAATCCATCCCGATCAAGCTCCAGGAAGGGGTGCTGTTCAAAGACGTCATCGAAACGGACAAAGAGTCCCGCACGAAGGCCCTGCTGAACGACGACAGCATCCTGACAGTCGGCGAGCACAGCCGTGTCGAAGTGACCGAGCACATCTACGATCCGGGCAAGGGTGTGCGGAGCGTGGTCGTCAACCTGGTCAAGGGCCAGGTGCGCGCCCTGGTCGGAAAGATTTTCAGCGGGTCCGGCTCGAAGTTCGAAATCCATACCCCCACGGCAGTGGCGGCGGCTCGCGGCACCTACTTCGTCGTCTTCCACATCAATGGGGCCAGCGGTATTATCAACGTCGGGACCCACGGCAACGTCGATTTCAGCTCAGGCGGGCACACCGTCAACGTGCCGCCCGGACAGTTTTCGATCACGCCTCCTGGTGGAGGGCCACCGTCACCTCCGAACGTTACTACGGGGGGTAGCGCCCCTTCGCAGGTCACCAATGCTGTCCACGGAACAGAAGTCAAGGATACGCCGAAAGAGGAAAGCCCCAAGCAGATGGCGATGGCCTCGGGCGGCACAGCCCCTGTCTCTTCTCCGTCGAGCCTGACCCCTCCCGGTGTAAGTGGTTCGGGCGGGGGAACAACGTCGTCGAGTTCTTCGGACTCTGGCGATAGCTCATCGTCATCAAGCTCGTCGAGTTCTAGCAACCCCACGGCATCGACCACGGTTACGACATCGACCACGCCCACCACTGTCGTATCGGTACCGGCTGTGACTTCGGGAGCTGCCAGCCCGCCGCCACCGCCACCGCCGGCAGAGCCGCCCCCTCTCCCTCCACCCCCTGATGGCGGCGGAGGCGGGGGAGATTCACCTCCACCCCCTAAGACATTCACTGAGCTGACGGACACGTATATAGAGAAAGTCAAGAATTCCACGGAGACATTTAACAAGCTATCAGAGCAAACATTGAGTCTGGACGAACATGCGACCAATTTGGTCAGACAGGTCCTCAACGCGAGCGAGACCTATGTGACCGAGACCGAAAAGTTGTCCAGTCCGGAACTCTTGACTCAGGCGCAAACGACAACGACCACGGAAACGACGAAGGTAGTGACACTTGTGGAAACGTTCGGATTCAAGGTGGTGACCCTGAACCCGCTCGTAATCGAGTCGCCGCCGAGGGTTGGGCTCTTTGAGTGGTTCGTCAATAAAATTGCGAAGCTGATCACGCAATTCAAGGAGTCTGTGGACAAGGCCAACAGGCTGGAGCAAAAGCTTATCGTCAAGGCCGAGTCTGATTACGAGAGGCGGATTCAAACGGCCGAGGAAGAAGAGGCTAAAAAGATCCAGCAGGCGCAGGACAAATACGACAGAGAAATCGCCAAAGCCGAAGAAGAGTATCGGAAGGCCCTCGAAAGAATCGAGGAAGGTAAAGGGAAGGGACAATCGGACGCTGAGAAGGCCTTGGAGAAGCTCAATGCAGACCGCGCAAGAGCTGCAGCACAACAGGACGCAGCATTGAGGAGAGCCGCCGCAATCGAGTCGGCCCTGAAAGCGAAGGCGGCGCTCATTCAGCAGGCGCGAATCGTCCGGGCGCAGGCGTTCGAACTGGCCAAGGTTAATCGTTCAGGGGACAAGCTCATCGGAGTACCAGAAAAAGAGCGGCCAGGACGAATCGGACAGGTGAGCGAGGAATACCTTGCCAAGCTTAGTAAGGAAGGAGTCAGCCAGACTGTGCTTACCCAGGCAGAGCTTGATATTAAGCGCGCGCTAGCCATCGCTGAGGCTCAAGTGAAACTTGCTCAGCAGGCTGCCATCGCCGACGACATCATACGCAGGACCACCCGAATCGGCGAGGAGCACGATTACGTGCGACGGTTCGGAAAATTCCAGAACGAGCACGAGAATTTCAATCGTCGGCACCGCTTGGCTCGGCAGGCGGATGAGCACGAGAACTTTCAAAGAAGGCACCGGTTTGGCGATCAGGAGCGCGAGTTCGTCCATAAGAAGCGCTAACTGAATTCCATCGCATGAGGCCTCCCGATTGTTAAGTCAGATCGGGAGGCCTTTTTGTTCTTCCCCACCAAATTCCTATTGAAAACTTGCGCACGTCTACCTATAATCCCGCCGCCTCGATAAATAGTAAGGAGTCCGTTGTGCTGGCGAAAGTGCTTAGTGCGGCGGTCGTCGGTCTGGATGCCCACTTAATCGAAGTGGAAGTGGACATCGGCGGTGGGTTGCCTCAGTTTTCGGTCGTGGGCCTACCGGACGCGACAGTGCGCGAAAGCCGCGACCGGGTCCGCGCGGCGCTCAAAAACACCGGGTTCGATTTTCCAATCAAGAAAATCACCGTCAATCTGGCGCCTGCCGATCTCAAGAAGGAAGGAGCCGGGCTGGATCTGGCCATCGCCATCGGCATTCTGGTCGCGCAGGACGTTCTGCCGGCGGACTCCGTGAAGGACTTTGTGCTGGTCGGCGAGCTGTCGCTGGACGGACGCGTCAAGCCCGTGGCCGGCGCCCTGTCCATCGGGCTTGCCTGCCGAAAGGCTCATCCGTTGATTTTGCCCGCTGAGAACGCCGCTGAGGCTGCCGTCGTCGAGCAGGTGGAAGTCTATCCAATCCATACCCTGACCGAGGCCGTCGAGTTCTTACGCGGGGCGTGTCCGATCCGGACAATAACCGTGGACAGACAGCGATTGTTTACGGTGCCTCAGGCAGAGGACGAGGATTTCAGCGACGTCAAAGGCCAGGAGCATGCCAAGCGGGCGCTCGAAGTGGCGGCGGCCGGCGGGCACAATATCCTCATGATCGGCCCCCCTGGCGCCGGCAAGACCATGCTGGCGAAACGCCTGCCGGGCATCCTTCCTCCGATGGAGCCGGATGAGGCCATCGATGCCACGCGCGTGCACAGCGTGGCCGGGTTGCTGCTGGGCGGGACGCCCTTGCTGGTGACCAGGCCCTTCCGCGCCCCGCACCACGGGATTTCCGATGCGGGTCTCGTCGGCGGCGGCGCGATGCCTCGTCCCGGCGAGGTCTCGCTGGCCCACCATGGAGTCCTGTTTCTCGATGAAATCCCGGAGTTCAAGCGCCACGTGCTGGAGGGCCTCCGTCAACCGCTGGAGGATGGGACGGTAACAGTCACCCGCGCCAGCGCCTCCATCCGGTACCCGGCCCGGTTCACGCTCGTTGCGGCGATGAACCCCTGTCCTTGCGGCTATTACGGCGACCGTACAAGGGAGTGCCGGTGCACGCCGCACCAGGTCCGCCGGTACCGGGCGCGCCTGTCAGGACCGTTAATGGATCGGCTGGATATCCACCTCGACGTGCCGCCGGTTCCCGTGCGGGAACTCGGCAGGGAGGGCAGCCAGGAATCCTCCGCGACGATCCGGGCGCGGGTAACCGCCGCCCGGAGACGGCAGATCGCCCGATATAGGCAGGAACGGCTCTATTGCAACGCCCAGCTCAAACCGCGCCACATCAAGAAGTACTGCGCCATTCGTGATGCCGCCAGGGATCTGCTGGAGCAGGCCATGACGCGATTGGGGCTTTCCGCGCGGGCCTATGGGCGCATTTTGCGGGTTGCGCGCACCATCGCTGATCTGGCAGACTCTGATCCCATCGAATCCGTGCACGTCGCGGAAGCCATTCAGTATCGGAGCCTCGATCGGCAGGGGGGCCTGCCATGAAAGGACAGGCGGATGGAATCGTTCAGAGTCTTTGCCTGGTGGTTCATCATCGGGTCGGTGATGGCCTTGTCCGTGATCATGCTCCAAGGGGGCATCCGCGAGGTGCTGCAGGCGCAGGGACCTCTGTGGGAAGTCAAACTGGCCGAGCTGCTCACGGCCATCGCCGGCGGAGGGCTGCTGGCCGGCTGCGTCGCGTTGATCCTGAACCGCATCAAAAAACCGTAACCGGGAGACAGGAGAACAGGGGAAACATGGATCTGGAAATCGGCTCAAACGTCTACCGCAACACCGACGGGACGGTCGAGGTCGAGGGGATTCCGCAGTTGACCGTGAGGCTGCGGAAGCCGGAAGGCCCGCCCATCGTCAACTTCGTGACGTTCGACGAGACAGGGCGGTTGACCTCCAAGATCGTCGACAGCACCATGGCGTTCAATGAGCGGCGGGCGTTCGAGCTGCACAAGTTGCCGGCCGGCTTGAAGCTGACGCACACGGAGTCCGGCAGGGTGATTCTTCACGTCGAGATGAAGGCGTCCAACCATGTCGTGGTCAAGCAGGCCGCGTTCACCACCGTGAAGGGGCATACCATGGATGTTTCACCGACCGAGTGGAAGGTCGATAAACGCCGGATGAGCGGAAGCAATACCGATGCGCAGGGGGGGGCCGTCGCGATCGGGTAAGGGGACTGACACCCTTCTCGTGGTGTCTGTCCCCGTCCGACCCTTCGACGGGCTCAGGGTCGTCCCGAGTGGAATCGAAGGACGAAGCGGGACAGGCACCGGCGTATGGCCGGAGCCAGTCCCTTATAGGTGCCTGTCCCCCTACCTCTCAGGCGCGGCCGGGTCCTGCGGCGGGGACCACCACGAGCTGCTCGTTCTTCGTGTCCACCATCACCGTGTCCCCGTCCCGCAGCTCGCCTTTCACCAGCAGCCGCGCGATCGGCGTTTCCACTTCCTGCTGAATCAGCCGCTTGAGCGGCCGCGCGCCGTACACTGAGTCATAGCCCCGCGTGGCGAGCGTCGCGGTGGCGGCCGAGGTGAGGGTCAGCGGGATGCGGCGCTCAGCCAGGCGCTCGCGTAGCCGCGTCAGTTGAATCTCGACGATCGCACTCAGCTGCTCGGTCGTCAGCGGATGGAACACCACCGTTTCATCGACCCGGTTCAGGAACTCCGGGCGAAAATGCCGGCGCAGCTCGCCCATGACCAGGCTGCGCATCTCGTCGTAGGCAGCGCGGCGGGTCTGGGACTCCAGAATCTCCTGGCTCCCGACGTTCGACGTCATGATCAGCACCGTGTTCTTGAAATCCACCGTCCGCCCCTGCGAATCGGTCAGGCGTCCGTCATCCAAGACTTGAAGGAGGACGTTGAAGACGTCGTGGTGCGCTTTCTCGATTTCGTCGAACAGAATCACCGAGAAGGGACGCCGGCGCACGGCTTCGGTCAACTGTCCGCCTTCGTCATACCCGATATAGCCGGGCGGGGCGCCGATCAGGCGGGCGACCGTGTGCTTCTCCATGTACTCCGACATGTCGATCCGGATCAGGCTGGCTTCGTCGTCAAAGAGCGTAGCCGCCAAGGCCCGCGCCAGTTCCGTCTTGCCGACGCCGGTCGGGCCCAGGAAGAGAAACGAGCCGATCGGGCGGTTGGGATCCTTGATGCCGGAGCGCGCGCGCAGGACGGCGTCCGCCACGGCCCTGACGGCCTCGTCCTGTCCCACGACGCGCCGGTGCAGCAGTTCCTCGAGCCGCAGCAGCTTGTCCATCTCGCCTTCCAGGAGGCGGGTGACCGGAATGCCTGTCCACCGGCTGACAACCAGGGCGATATCTTCCTCGTCGACCTCCTCTTTTAAGAGCCGGCTCTCGCCCTGTTTCTTGACCAGGTGTTGCTCTTCGGCCGCGAGTTCTCGCTCCAGGCGGGGCAGTTCGCCGTACCGGAGCTCGGCGACCCGGTTCAAGTCGTAGGACCGTTCCGCCCGCTCGATGTTCTGTTTGGCGGCTTCGATCTGCTGCTTAATTTTGCGCAGACGGCCGACGGATGCCTTCTCCGCTTCCCAACGGCTTTTCAGCGCGGTCAGGTCGCTGTGTTTCTCCGCCAGTTCCTTCTCCAGCGTTTTGAGGCGCGCGCGGCTTCCCGGGTCGGTTTCTTTCCGGAGGGCCTCGCGCTCGATCTCCAGCTGCATTACCTTGCGGGACACTTCATCCAGCTCGGCCGGCAGGCTGTCGATCTCGGTGCGCAGGCGGGCGGCTGCCTCGTCCACCAGGTCGATGGCCTTGTCTGGGAGGAACCGGTCGCCGATATAGCGGTGCGACAGCTTGGCGGCAGCAACCAAGGCGGCGTCCTTGATGCGGACGCCGTGATGTACCTCGTAACGTTCCTTGAGACCGCGGAGAATCGAAATGGTGTTCTCGACGGTCGGCTGGTCCACCATCACGGGCTGGAAGCGCCGTTCCAGCGCGGCATCCTTCTCGATGTGCTTCCGGTACTCATCCAGGGTCGTCGCGCCGATCATGTGCAGTTCGCCGCGGGCCAGCATCGGTTTCAGGAGATTGGCCGCATCCACGGCGCCTTCGGCAGCTCCCGCGCCCACGACCGTGTGCAGCTCGTCCACGAAGAGCAGAACCTGGCCCTGCGCGGCTTGAATCTCTTTGAGGACGGCCTTGAGCCGTTCCTCGAACTCACCGCGGAACTTCGCGCCGGCGACCAGCGCTCCCATGTCGAGCACGACGACCCGTTTCTGCTTCAAGCCTTCCGGCACGTCGCCCTTGATGATGCGTTGCGCCAGCCCTTCGACGATGGCCGTTTTTCCGACGCCCGGTTCGCCGATCAGGACCGGATTGTTCTTGGTCCGGCGGGAGAGGATCTGGATGACCCGGCGGATTTCCTCGTCGCGTCCGATGACGGGGTCCAGTTTGCCCTGGGTCGCGAGTTTGGTCAGGTCGCGGCCGTATTTTTCCAGAGACTGGTAAGTGCCTTCCGGGTCCTGGCTCGTGACGCGCTGGTGGCCTCGGACCTGCTGCAAGGCGGGGAGAATCTTACTGCGTGTCAGACCCAGCTTCCGGAAGATGCCCCCGTCCTCGATCATGGCCAGGAGGACATGCTCAACGCTGAGGTATTCGTCCTTCAGCCCTTGCATCTCCTGCTCGGCATGAGTCAGCACGCGGGACAGGCGGTTGGCGACATGAAGCTGGCCGGGAGCCGCACCGGATCCCTGCACCTGCGGCAGTTTGGCGAGAGCCTGCTCGGCGGCGCTCTGAACGGCCGATGGAGCCACGCCGGCCCGCTCGAAGAGAGGCGCCGCCAGCCCGTCGGGCTGATCCAGGAAAGCGAGCACGAGGTGTTCGACGTCGATGCCCTGGTGGCTGCGCCGCATCGCCTGCGCGGACGCGGCTTGCAGCGCATCCTGAAGCTTGACCGTCATCCGGTTCAAATCCATGAAAGGAGGATAATCACCGCCGGGAGGAAGTCAATGCTCCGACTGTCCGCCCTTGACCGGGTGGGACAATCGCACTATTGTCGCTGCGGAGACGATGGAGATACAGGGCCAACAACGGCCGTTCGCGATCATCACGGGCGCGTCCCGCGGCATCGGCGCCGAGTATGCGCGCGCCCTCGCGCGGAAGGGCTACGATCTTCTGCTGGTCTCGCGCGACCAGGCCCGATTGGACCGGCTGATCTCGGAGTTGAGCCAGGCCTATCCCATCCGAGCCCACCGTCTCCTGCTCGACCTGGCGGAGCCTGAGGCAGCCAACCGGCTCTATGCCGAGGCCAGGCAGTGGTGCACAACACCGGATGTCCTGATCCACAACGCCGGATTCGGGTTGTTCGGAGAGTTCGTGACCATGCCCATGGCCCGGATCCAGGCCATGCTCCGCCTGCACATCGGCACCGTCGTCGAAAGCATCCGGTTGTTCCTGCCCGGCATGGTCGAACGGCGCAGTGGAAACATCATCACGGTGTCGTCGGTGGCAGGTTTTTATTCGATTCCTTACCTGGCTGAATATGCGGCGACGAAGGCGTTTCTGATTTCGTTCACGGAAGCGCTGGCCGAGGAAGTGCGCGGGACCGGCGTGCATGTTCAAGTCTGCTGCCCAGGCACTACTCAAACAGATTTTCACACGACGGCAGGTTTTCCGCCGAACAGTCCGATGGGAGGGCAAACGGCGGCCGAGGTGGTGGCTGAATCGCTGGCCGCGCTCGACCGAGGACGGGTCGTGGTTACAACAGGCTTAACCAACCGTCTCCTGGTCGGGCTGACCCGGCTGGTGCCTCGTTCGTGGCGGACGGAGGGAGCGGGAAGGTGGATGAGGCGGGGAAGATAAAGGCTGGAACGGTCAGCTTGGTCGACACAGCTTGCGGGCTTGACTTTTTGTGAAAGATTCATTTATATCGAACTCGGATATCGGAGTTCGATATGGAGAATCCTCCAGCCTCCCTGCGAGTGGTCCGGCAGTTTTTTCTCGGCTTTGTGCGGCTGCACATTCTCTACCACGCGTCTGAAGGGTCGGTGTGCGGCGCCGATCTCTCCGCTGAACTAGCCCGGCACGGCTACCGACTCAGCCCCGGCACCCTCTACCCCATCCTACACACCCTGCAAGCCTCCGGTTATCTCCGCCGCAGGGCCCGGATCGAACAGGGCCGGCGACGCAAGGTCTATACCTTGACCCGCAAAGGCGAAGGCGCCCTCGAACAGGCACGGGAACACCTGCGGGAGCTGGTCGAGGAAGTGATGGGCGAGGGGAAGGGCCATGCGAAGGGATAGCTGTCGCGGTCTGGCTCTTCTTGTATTGATGTTTTTGTGCGGACTTCCCCTTTCCGCGGGCGCATGGGAATGGTTCCCGTCCGAGGAGGAAACCGAGAAGTATCGCCGGAGCTGGAATCCGCTGACGCACGGCCCGGTCTTCGTCACGATCGCCGACACGCTACCCAAGGGACAGCTCTACATTCGGCCTTTCATCTATTCCCAGATCTCGGAACATCAATACGGGAACCAGTTCAAGTTCGCATCCGAGCGGCAAAGCGGCACGACGCACCTCTATTCCGTCCAGCATCCCTATCTCCAGTTCGGTTACGGATTGACCAACCATATCCAGCTCGGCGCCGCGACGTCGGTCGGCACGTGGTGGGCCAAGGACAGCAATGCCTACAACCAGGGACAGGGCGGCCCCTGGACGACGAACACGGGCTTGGGCGACACCTCGGTGTATTTCAAGTATCGGGCGATGATCCAGGATCCGGCGACCTGGCGCCCGACGATGACGTTTCACACCCAGCTCGGCATGCCGACGGGCCAATGGTTCACGGGAACGGAAAAGCCGCCGGGCGGGTTCGCGCCGGTCGGCCGTCTCCCGACTACCCAGTTCGGCTCTCTCGCGCTTACGGAGGGTGTGGTGATGCGCAAGAACGTGCAGCCGTTCCGGATCAATGCCGGCGTGTACTATACCTACCATCCGCCTGGCAGCCAGGGAGGCGAGAATACCTACGTCGGCGACCTCATCAATACCCGCCTGATCTTCGAGCATATCCTGGACGAGCGCCGCGGCCTCGCCTATAACCTGGAGCTCGTCGGCGTACATGGCGTACCGTGGCGGGCAGACGGCCACGCCATCAACCGGGGTCCGCGCCACGGGTCCAACATCTTCGCGGCCGGGCCGACTCTTCAATGGCGCTTCGGTGATTCCAATTTCGTGGGTGCAGCAGGCGTGCTCTTTACCGTGGCTGGACAGAACACGCTGGATTCAATGTTTCCCAACTTTTCGCTTTTCTGGTATTGGTCAGAGACCGGCAAGGTCCGGATGCGGTAGGAAAATGTTTAAAAAGCCACCAGCGTCAGACTTTGAGCGACAAAAGGTTGCACTTGCGGTTACACTGACTGAATTAATTGGGGAGAAGAAAAGTTCTACACACTGCGAACCGATTGACTTACCAGAAGAAGTAGATGGAGCTGGCGAGAGGAATCGAACCTCCAACCAGCGGTTTACAAAACCGCTGCTCTGCCATTGAGCTACGCCAGCCCGACGAAATTGTCACACATTCCAGAAGGACTGGCAAGCATGTGCCGCCAGCGGATACGCCGATGGTGCTGAGAGCCCAGGTACGATTTCACGATGTTTCATGACCGTACCGAAGCGGGACAACAGTTGGCGAGTTCCTTGTCTCGCTATGCCGGACACTCGCAGGGCCTGATTCTGGCGATTCCACGCGGCGGTGTGCTCGTCGGCCTGGAGCTGAGTCGCGTTCTAGAGCTCCCGCTCGATGTACTGATCACCAGAAAAATCGGCGCGCCGGGCAACCCCGAGCTGGCTTTGGGCGCGCTCGCCGAAACCGGCTACTTACATCTCAACCAGGACATCCTGGCCTTCTATCCCGGCTGGACCCGTTTCGTGGAGGACGAACGGACACGACAGGAAGAAGAGGTCCGGCGGCGCAGGGAGTTGTACCGGCACGGCCGGCCATTGCCTGTGCTGACCGGCCGGACCGTGCTGCTCGTGGACGATGGGGTCGCAACCGGTGCGACCTATCTGGCTTCGATCGCCGCCCTGCGGGCGGCTGGGGTGGCTACACTTGTCGCGGCGCTGCCGGTGGCGCCTCCGGAGACGGCGCAGAAAATCCACGGCCACGTTGACGACTGCGTCATCCTCGATACTCCCGAGCCGTTCGAAGCAGTGGGCTTGCATTACCGGGTCTTCAACCAGGTCAGCGACGCCGAAGTGCTCCACGCCCTGGATGCCGGCTGGAAGCCAGAGGGCTCGCACGGCAGTCGGCCCGCTTGACGCCAGAGGGGAACAGAGTCTATCCTCCCGCCTCGTACACACGCAATTCGCGTCCGAAAGGAGCATCGCATGCGTCCGACAATCGTGCTTGCGGCGGCCGGTCTTTTCCTGTCCGCCTGCGCATCGACCGAATGGGTCAACGTGAACGATCCCAAGGCCGACTATGCTGCCGATTATCGGAAGTGCGAAGAGGAAGGGTACAACAACCCCAAGTTCCAGGGCGGCATGAAGATCGTCCTACAGGAGCACATCGACCGCTGCCTGAAAAAAGCAGGCTGGCGCCTCCGCCAAAAACGCGACTGACCCACTGCCCGAGAAAATTAACACGCCCGTAACATTGCAGTCATTCATCGGCAACCTCCACGGGTTATCACTATCCCTGACAGCCTAAGCTTGCGCTTACCCTAAGGAGGAGAACTGATGTCACAAGCTCAGAAAGAGAACAACCATGCCGGACTCTTGGGCGGGCTGCTTATCGGTCTTATATGTCTGGGGCTGACCTCTGCAGTATCGGCTGAATCAGCGTCACCATTGGGTAAGCCGGTTGCCGATGCAGCGATCGGCTCCTATGTGGCCCAGGGCGGCGTGTCAGGAGGGATTGTCATCGCCGGGTCCGACACGATGCAACCGATCGTCGCGAAAATTGCAGCGGCGTTCCGGGACCGGCAGCCGGATGTGAAGGTTTCAGTCCAAGGGGGCGGAACAGATGCAGCGCTGAGACAGTTCCTGCAGAACCAATCCACCATGAGACGCGGGGATGGGGCTCCGTCAAAAGGCACTCCCATCGTGGCCGGGACCATCGCGTTGTTAGCGGCGTCGCGTCCGCTCACGGAGAGTGAGCGAGAGGATTTCCGGTCCCGTTACGGCTACGACGTAACGGAAATCCCGATTGCATTGGATGCCATCGCTGTCTACGTGAATCGCCAAAACCCAGTTGAAGGGATGACGCTGGAGCAACTCGATGCGATCTTCAGCCAGGACCGAAAGCGGGGAGGGCAGGAGATCACGGCTTGGGGTCAGCTTGGCCTGCGAGATGAGTGGGCACAACAGCCCGTTCAACGTTACGGCCAGGACAAGCGCTCCGGCACCAGGGCCATCTTCATCCACAAGGTGCTCGAAGACGGGAATCTCCGACCGGATGTCCGCATCCAAAGCGGCCCCGCCTCCGTCATTTTGGCTCTCAGCAAGGACGTTCTTGGAATCGGATACGCCAGCATCGGATTCCAGGCTTCAGCGGTCCGTGTGCTTCCTCTCGCCGAGCGGGTCGGGGAGACGTTCATCGCTCCCTCATCGGCATCGGTGGCGAACGGAACCTACCCCCTCAGCCGTTCGCTGTATCTCTATGCCAGGAAAGATCCGCAAGCCGGGCTGGAACCGGCGGTCTTGGAGTTTCTGAAATTCGTCAACAGCCGTGAAGGCCAAACGCTGGTGGCCAAGGCCGGGGCCTATCCCTTGCCAGTACAACAGGTGGCCAAGAATATGCAGGCGTTGACCGGTGCAGGCATGACGGCCAGTGCCTCTAAGACAGAAGAGCAAGTCAACACCATTCAGTAAGCGAGTCGTACGGATGCATGACCACCGGAGTTTTCAGGAACTCCGGTGGTCTGTTGCATGGTCACAACATACGTCACTGGCATTGGGATAGCCGAACATTTATACTTCGCTTCGCAGCCGTTCATCGGCCCTCATCGATCGAGAGATTTGATGATTGCGTTAGGAGAGAACGCGTCATTGGCTCACAGCACATCACAGGAGGCCCGATGAAAAATCAGGATAGACAGTGTCTGTGGAATCGTCTGCTAGGAGGTCTGCTCGCCTGCCTCGTCGTCTTGGGGATAGGGGCAGGCACATCGGCTGAGCAGAACGGAGCCACCGGTAAACCGGTGGTTGACTCGGCGATCAGTTCCTATGTCGCAAAAACCGGTGTATCGGGAGGCGTTGTCATTGTGGGATCCGACACCATGCAGCCGATCATGGCGAAGATCGCCTCGGCCTTCGCCAAAGTACAGCCTGCCGTGAAACTCGCCGTCCAAGGCGGCGGAACCGATGCCGCGTTGATGAGTTTTCTGCACGATCAGGCGGCAATCAGGCGAGGTGATGCTACTCCCAAGGCACAGCACCAAGTATCCGGCAGCATCTCGCTTTTATCCGCGTCCCGGCCGCTCACAGACAACGAGCGCAAAGACTTCAGGTCCCGGTACGGATATGAGGTGACAGAAATTCCCGTCGCATCGGACGCCGTCGCCGTTTATGTGAATCGTCAAAACCCCATCCAAGGACTGACGATGGAACAGGTGGACGCGATCTTTAGTAGGGATCGCAAGCGGGGCGGGCAGGAGGAAATCACGACGTGGGGACAGCTCGGTCTGGGAGATGAGTGGGCACAACAGCCTATTCATCGCTATGGACAAGACCCCCGTTCCGGCACGAGGGCCTTCTTTATCCAAGAGGCCCTGCAGGGCGGAGAGATGCGGGCGGATGTCCGCGAGGAATCGGGCCCGGCGTCGGAAATTCTGTCGCTCAGCCGGGACGTCCTCGGAATCGGCTATGCCGGCGTCGGCTTCCAGGCCTCAACGGTTCGCATCCTTCCCTTGGCTGAACAAACGGGAGCGGCCTTCATCGCTCCTTCGTCTGAGTCTGCGGTAAACGGGACCTATCCGCTTGGCCGTCCGCTCTACCTCTACGTCAAAAAAGACCCGAAGACTGAGCTGGACCCGGCCACCTTGGAGTTCTTGAAGTTCGTCAATAGCCGCGAGGGACAAACGATGGTAGCGAAGGTCGGAGCCTATCCCTTGTCAGCCCATCAAGCTGCCAAGAATTTACAAGTGTTGACAAGCGGTTCGTTGTCGGCCACTTCCTCGGACGCCCAGTTGCTGATCAGCCGGAATCAGTAAACACGGACGGGTTCACCACGCGCCGGAGCTCGCGCATAGGCTCCGGCGCGCTGTCTTTCACGGACAGGCTCTGTTAGACTGGCCGCGCCATGTGGAGAGGACACGAGCAACCATGAAATGGCCTGTCACGACCCGTCTAGCCTGCGTTCTCGCAGGCTTGTGGATCGGTGGCTGCACGGCCGGGCCTCCGCCGATCGTCATCTATGAGGATGCGCAGACCTCCGTCTCGCTGATGTTCGATCCGGAATCTGGTTCCGGGCACAATCATCCCGCTTCCATCACGTCAGAACAGATGGCCACGATTCTCAGGGGTATCCACGCGAAGGGTCGGGATATCGTCGTCGGCTTCGGGCTTCTAAGGAACGCCCATGGGGCGCCGGCGTTCCTTCCAAGGGAAGTAGTTCTGCTTGCGCCGAAACTTTCCCAGGCGCTCCAGAAGGCGTCACCCAAAGACCTGGCGACGTTTTATATCGTGTCGAACGACCCCGACCAAGGACTGGTGATCACCTCCGGCGGGGTCTTTGTCCGCAATCAGCGGCTCTATGTCATCCTCGCCAACGTGCGCACGACTCCCTACTCGGTTCAGTATGAAAACAACTACACGCCAAACCTGCGCGACCAGCCCTTGCTCCCGATTGCGCGATTCAAATTCACTGCGGAATTCGTCCCCCCTGACGTCAAGATCCCCTACGCCAAGGCTTATCGGGAAGATGGCTACGAACGGTACCTGGATGAATCCAAGGTGCTGGTCCTCGACCTGCCACGCGTTTTTGCACAGACCGGTGCGCCAGCCGCTGCCCCATCGCTCCGGCCGTAATCTTGTGACATTCCCTGCGCTGGATCAGTTTCCCCAAATGAGGCGGGCGAACCAGAAATAGAGCGGAATACCGAAGGCGATATTGAAGGGGAAGGTAATGCCGAGCGAGGCCGTCAGGTACAGTGATGGATTGGCCTCGGGCAGGGAGATCCGCATCGCAGCCGGCGCAGCGATATAGGAAGAACTGGCAGACAGCACACCCATCAACGTCGCGCCGCCCAGGCTCAAGCCGACAATTCCGCCGAGGACCACGCCCAACAAGCCGTGAATGATCGGCATGAGAATCCCGAAACCGAACAGGAACACGCCGACCGAGCGAATCTCGTGCAGCCGCAGGCCCGCCACGATACCCATTTCGAGCATGAACAGGCAGAGCACTCCTTTAAACGGTGCGTCGAAAAACGGCTTGGTAGCCTCCAGGCTGTGTTCGCCGCTGAGATAGCCGATCGACAAGGCGCCTAGCAGGATCAGCGTGCCAGTCCCGGTCAGCACTTCACGAAGGACCGGTTTCAGCCATCCCCCAGTTGTGTCTTGAGCAATAACACGGTCTTCACTCGAAGGCTCACCTTCGACCTTTAATACGAACGGTTCACCCTCAGCCCTCAACGCAAACCTTGCCAGAAAGATCGCGGCCACGATCCCGATCGGCTCCATAATGGCCAGAAATGCGGAGGTATAGGCTTCGGGATGGAGGTGGAGGCTGAGCAAAAATTGAGACGCCACGGCAAAGGTGACGGCACTGACCGACCCATAGTGCCCGGCGACTGCAGCCGCGTCATGGATGGAAAAGCGCCCCAGCTTGCGGAGCACGACGTAGCCGACGCAGGGGATGACAAGCCCGAGTAGGGCAGAGGCGAGCAGGGGAAGCCAGATAGTGGTCAGTCCTACAGCCCGGATCTCGGCTCCGCCTTTCAAGCCGATCGCCGCCAATAAATAGAGGACAAGGCCTTTATAGACGGCCTCCGGCACCTTCAAATCAGACCGGATGAACGTGGCAAGCAGGCCGAGGGCGAAAAACATCGGCATCGGCGTCAGAAGATTCGCCTGGATGGTGTGGAAGACGTCCATGGTGATGCCTCTCATGACACCTATGATGTGTCTTTATAATTGCTGCAGAAAACCATCGGTTGTGCTCCCCCTCGGATTCTAAGAACAAGATTGCGCCGCAATTCAGACAGCGGAAGCCATCATAGGACCAGGCGCCAGCCGTGGGGCTGGCGCCGCAGAAACGTTCCGCAAGTGTCAATCCGCCGCAGCGGGGACAGTCCATCTCACGCCTTGTGTTTAGTTCCAGAACCAGATCATCTGCATCCGGATCAAACTGGCGTCCGTGGTGAATGCGGCACCTGGTGTATTGGCATTAGGAGCCGCATATGTTTGCGCCGTGTTGGGACGATGCATATAGGCATAGGCCACCGTGAATTCCCACTGAGGGTCTGGCTGCCAGGCGACCCCGGCTTCCACTTCCTGCATGCCACGGTCGCTCGGTGCGCCGGTCAGGAACTTGATGCCGCCGTTATAGTACTGGTATCGGCTGTAAAAATTGGCGAGGGCGGTATTCGAATACTTCCATTGGTAATGCAACTGGCCGTACCCGCCGTTCAGCGAGCGCTCTTCCACAATGCCGGCCGGGCTTCGCTCAGGACCGCGTCCCATCACATACTCACCGATGAATCCCCACGGTTGCGGGGGGTAATAGACATAGAAGTTTACCCGTTCATCGAGGTAATTCCGGTTCGCAGACCGTACGGCTGGCGTGCCAAAACTTTGATTGAACGACGCGAGCGTTGTCGATCCCGGTGTCAGAAGACCGGTGGCGGCGTTCCCTCCCATTGAGACATTGAACATACCGCGATAGGCATTCATGCCGACTTCCATCAAGCGCCCACCGGGCAACTCCAACGGCCAGGCAGCGCGGAGTCCCACATGCTTGTTGGCGTTCGCTTCGGGAGCCGCCTGTCCCTGTCCGTTATAAACCCACACGCCCAGCGCCCCGTAGTCACCGGCGCCGTACATGTAGTCCAGCATCTGCTTGAAACGGGATTGCGCAGTCTTGGGTGTCCACATGAAGCTCAGACCTGTGTCGCGCTCGGACTGCTGGCCGCTGTTGGTGGCATCGGCCCGGTCAATGGCCATGCGGACGCGGCTGGGCTGCCAGTTGTCCCAGGAGGCCGGCACCCGCTGCAGGCCGACCCGGAGGCGGAATTCCTTATCCTTGTCGAAGATGAAATCGCCGAAGGCATCCCGCATGGATAATACATAAATATTGGGGTTGGTGCCGCCGACGTTGGACGCCAGATCCGGCTGGATGAAAAAGGCGACATGGTCGGACACCTGGCCTTGGATCACCCAACGGATCCGCCGGAAGAAGAAGCCCTGATTGGCGCCAACCGAGCTGTCATGGTAGTCGGTCAGAGGCTTGTCTTGGCTGATGATCGGGTTGTAGCGGAACATGCCGTAGCCGTACATTGAAATCCGCTCGTACCACCGTGGGGCGCCGGTGAACTCGGCGACGATCGCGCGCTCGGTGAATTTCCGTTCCTCCTCAGCCTTGATCCTGATCCAATCGTCCATGGTAATGAGGCCCTTCTCCAGCAGCAAGTCTTCAAGAGAAGTCGTTTCAATGCCCGCTTCACCGCGACGGATCATGCCGCCCGGAGCGGGAGGGCCAGCGTGGCCGGCCACAGGCGTGACGCCAGGTTTTGCCGACCCCGGCGGTTCCTCAGCCCATACCGAAACGGACGTTCCGATCCAGCACAGTACCGCCGCCAGCCACAGCCCTTTCATCCAGTTCGTCATACGTCCTCCTCTTGCTCGTTTGCTCTGCCTGCGAGACGCGCCCCTCTCTTACCCAACCACGTATAGCGGACCGCGGTGACGAGCCAATGACCGGCTTGTTACAGGATTGTTAATATTTTGCTGAACGGGATGGCGCTACGGCGGAGAGTTAACCGTGCGGTCATTGTCCGTTGACGGTGTCGAAACAGCGATGGAGTATGGTGAGAATGAAAATGAGCCTGGAAGTGATTCAAATCATCGAGGACGATCCGGATCAAGCCGCCTTGATCGACCGTGAGGTCAGAAAAGCCGGCTATCGGACCAATGTGGCGCCTGACGGGCCGACGGGGCTGAGTGATATCCGCCGATTGCATCCGGCGTTGGTGGTGCTGGATATCATGCTGCCTGGGATGGATGGGTATGACGTCTGCCGGCGCCTGCGCGAAGATCCAGAGACCCAGGAGATCCCGATCATCATGATGTCGGCGCTAGGGACGGAGCGGCACAAAACGGAGGGACTGGAGCTGGGCGCGGATGACTATGTGGTGAAACCCTTCGGGCTGGCGGAACTGATCTCGCGCATCCGGGCCGTTCTCCGGCGCAGCCTGGCGCAGGCTGGCTACCGTCCGGACGGAGGAGGCGCGGAGTTATTGTTGCAAGAAGACCATTACGTCGCGCTGTTTCGTGGCCGGCGGCTCACGCTGACTGGTCCGGAATGGCATATCCTGCGAAGGCTGGTCAGATCGGCGGGGCGGGTCGTGATGCGCGAGGAGCTGATTGATCTGGTCTGGGGCAAGGACGGGCTCATTCACGACACAGCGCTCGAGCGCCACGTCAAGTCGCTCCTGGATAAGCTGGGCGATGACCCGGTCACCCCGTCAATTATCGCATCGTTTCCCACAGGGTACGTGCTCACCGAGCGCCGTCAAAAAAGTTCCTGATCCGGCTCCCGATCTCGTCCCGCACGCGCTGAAACACCTTCCGCCGCTCCTCATCCGATCCCCGCGCCGCGGCCGGGTCGTCGAACCTCCAGTGCAGCAGTGACCGCGCTCCCGGAAAGATCGGGCAGGTCTCCTTCGCGCGGTCGCAGACCGTGATCACATGGTCGAAACGGACGCCGAGAAACTCGTTCAGATGTTTCGACCTGTGACCGGAGATGTCAATCCCGAGCTCCCGCATCGCGTCGACCGCGCCTGGGTTGAGCCCGGCCGGCTGCGTTCCAGCGCTGGAGACCTCGAACCGGTCCCCGGCCAGATGGCGCAGCCATCCCTCCGCCATCTGGCTCCGGCAGGAATTGCCTGTACAGAGAAAGAGGACTTTGGCTTTCTTTTTCTTCTCACTCCTCACACCTTACGCCTCACGCTCTTGCGGAAACCAGTGTCTGGTGCGATTGCATAGGTGACAGACCGACAGCATCACCGGCACTTCGACCACCACGCCGACGACGGTGGCCAGCGCCGCTCCCGAGCCGGGGCCGAACAAGGCGATGGCCGTCGCCACGGCCAGCTCGAAAAAGTTGCTGGCGCCGATCAAGGCACCGGGCGCCGCGACGGAGTAGGGCACCTTCAAGGCATGCATCAGCCCATAGGCAAGGGATGAATTGAAATAAACCTGCAGGAGGAGCGGGATAGAAATTAAAAGCACGTGGCTGAACTTACCGGTGATGTTCTCCGCCTGGAAGGCAAAGATGAAGACCAGCGTCGCCAATAAGGCAAGGATCGTGACCGGTTGGAACCTCGGCAGAAAGGTCTCCTCGAACCAGGCGCGTCCGCGCGCACGAAGAGCCCACATTCTAATGACCGAGCCGGCGACAAGGGGGATCACGATGAACAGCAGGACGGAATGGAGTAGGACGATGAACGGGACCGACAGAGAGGATGCACCGCTCACCAGGAATCCCACCAGAGGAGCAAAGAGCGCCAGCATAATCAAGTCGTTCACCGACACCTGCACCAGGGTATAGGCCGGATCGCCATCGGTGAGGTAGCTCCAGACGAACACCATGGCGGTGCAGGGCGCCGCCGCCAGGATGATCGCGCCGGCGATATATTGATCGGCTTCCGCCGGCGTGATCCAGGAGGCAAACACATGCCGGAAGAACAGCCAGGCCAGGAACGCCATGGAAAAGGGCTTCACGACCCAATTGACGAACAGGGTAACCAGCAGGCCCTTCGGTCTTGTGCCGACGTTTTTGATCGAGGCAAAGTCCACCTTCATCATCATGGGAATGATCATCAGCCAGATCAGTACGGCAATGGGCACGTTGATCTGGCTTTCCCGGCTGAACTCCCACCCTCTGAGCATGGCCATGAGGCCGGGCATCCACGTTCCCAGCGCCACCCCGACGACCATGCAGAGCCCGACCCAGACCGTCAGGTACCGCTCAAACAAATTGAGCCGCTTTTCAGTGTGAATAGCCGGCGCTGTTTCAATTGCTATTTCCATAGTTCACTCGCAGCAGGCACAGCAGGCTTCAGCCGGTTCGGTGTGCACCGGGAGCGGCGCTTGCACGCCGGCGGCCTGCAAGGCCGCCTCCCGGATCATGAACTCCAGGATAGCTTCATAGGTAATGCCTCCGACGCGAACGGCCCGGCACGAAGTGTCCCGGCTGCACAAGTCCGAACAGGACGCACAGTGGTTTTCGATCACCTGGACCCCCGGCAAGAGATCTTCGAGCGGCACGCCGTTGAAGAGCATGATGTTCGATAGGGGAATCTCGCGTCCGGATAGGAGGGTTTCCGTGAACGTGACGCGGATATCATGCGCGGCAAGCTCCCCGGTCCGGTCATCAATGACCCGGTGCAGCGTCGCTCCTGTCTCAGCGCACCGATCGCAGGTTTTGCCATCCTTGTCCAGGTGTTTCCACTCGATATGCACTGTCTTCATACATCCTCCTATCTATCAACAATTATTGATGTCTTTGGGCAAAAAAATTCACTCGCAGTGCTGTGCCGTCCGGACAGCTGTTCGACTGCGCGCCTTGATCGATTGCAGCAGTTCTTTTAATTCATCGAGCGCGGCGGGTTCCAGCGAGTAGTACACCCACCGGCCTTCCCGCCGGTCCTGTAACAAACCGGCCTCCTTGAGCGTCTTGAGATGGAATGACAGGCGCGACTGGCTGGATTTCAGGACATCGGTCAGGTCGCAGACACACTGTTCGCCCTCCGCCAACAGGTTTAGGAGCTGCAGGCGGGTTTCGTCGGACAGGGCATGGCACAGCTGCGCCATCCGTTCACGCTCGATGGTCTTGCCGGGAAGCATAGCGGTCTATATATCAACTAATTTTGATAAGTCAAGAGGGCGACCTGGCCACGTTGACCGGCGCCTGCAGGCTGCCGACAAGCCGGATGCGCGACCGTGCCGTCATGCCAAGATATTCAACCAGATCGGCGGGGAGGGCCCGCGCACGTTTGCGTGCCTTGCGCCAGTGTTGTGTGATGATGGCCGACGATCGAAGCCCCAGCGACCGCGTCAGCTTCCGGAACTGGACCAGGTCTTCGTAGTCGCCCAGGACCGTCTGCACGTGCTTGAGTCGTCGAACCAGCGCCGGCATGGCGTAAGGCCGGTCCAGCGCCCATTCTTCCTGATACCGGATGGATTTGATCAGCAGGCGGAGCCGGTGAAGTGTTTTGCGCCTGGGCCTGGCGCCGGCCCTGGCGACCAACTGCCGGAGGGCGTCCGCGTGAGCATGCCGCGCGGCCTTCATGCGCTCGGCCAGCCACTCGGGATTCGCGGGAGTCGGAGGCAGGGCATGCCGGCGGACGATCCGTTCAATCCTCGCATAGGCGCCCGCCCGTTCCAGCTTTTCGCGCGTGGCGCGGAGGCGGCGCTTGACGGTCTTGCGATCGGACCGTGGCGCATCGTGTGTTTTCAGGTACTGCGCGAATACATGTAACGTCCTTAATTTGCTCAGCCTCACCACGCAGCGCGCGATGGTGTCCGCGTTGCGTTCTTCGCCGACCAGCTCCAGATAGGCCTGGAGCCGCCGCAGATGCGTGCGTGTCCGGTGCAGCGTGGCGTGATCCGTATCGCCATCGGACAACCGCGCCAGGGCCTGGAGCACGACCGCGCGATAGCGAACCGGACGATCGTCAGCGAAATTGGGCTCGCTCATGCGCGTCAGCCTTTGGTATGGTAGGGGAGCCTATGGAATGTATCTTATTCCGGCATGGGATCGCGGTCGAGCGCGACGATTGGGACGGCGAGGAAAGCCTGCGCCCCCTGACGCCCAAGGGCGTTGAAAAAACGAGGGAAGCCGCCGCCGGGCTGCTCCGGCTGGAGCTGGAACCAGGCCATCTCTGGACCAGCCCGTTGGCGCGCGCGTTCGACACGGCCAAGATCATACGCCAGATGGTCTGCCCCCGCATCGAGCTGCACGCCCATGAGGCCCTGCTGCCGGAAGCCTCACCCGACAAGCTGCTGGCCTTGCTGTCCTCGCTGCCGGCCGATGCCACGGTGATCTGCGTCGGGCACGAGCCGCATCTGGGGGAAACCGCCGGGGTGATGCTGTTCGGAAAGCCTGTCACCGGCCTGTCGCTCAAGAAGGCCGGCGCCTGCTGCCTGCGTTTTCGCGAGACCCCGAAAGCCGGCCGGGCCGAGCTGCGCTGGTGGATGGGACCCTCTCAGCTCAGGAGCCTTCGGTAGCAACCGCCGCGCCGGCGGGCACACGGGCGAGCCCGCGGTTGCGCCCGTTCCTGAGCGACGGCTGAATCTTGGCCCGCAGAAATTCCTGGATTTCCTCGAGCGATTTGCGCGCATCCACCACTTCGAACTTGAATTCCTCGGCCATCTTGTCGAATTCCTCGATCAGCTGTGCCTGATATTTCTTGAAGCTGTCGTAGAGATCCGTCCCCACGCGCACGTCCATGCCGGACTCCCAGTAATTCATGCCGTTGCTTTCGAGGACCCGCAGCGCCAGGGTATCGGCGTCGATGCGCAGATAGCAGACCAGGTCGGGGACCAGTGCGAAGCCGAATACGTCGCGGATCCAGGCCGGATCGCCGCTCCGGACCGTGTCCCGGGCGAAAGCGGTATAGATGTAGCGGTCGGCCAGCACGATAAAGCCGGATCGCAGGGCGGGGATGATCTGATGCTCGAGCCGGTCGGCAAAATCGGTGGCGTACAGGAGGCTGAGCGACCAGTGGTCCAGAATGTTGCCCTGTTTGGCGATCTCGATGGTCTTGGACATCAGGCTGGACCGCGTCCATCCCGTCGTGATGACGCCGTAGCCCTGCACCTCGAGCCATTCCTGCAGCAGCTCGATGTGCGTGGAACGCCCCACGCCATCCGTCCCCTCGATGACGATCAGCTTGCCCTTGAGGTCACTCGGATTGAGGTACGCCAAACCGTCGCCAAAATACTGCCGCCCTTTTCCCATAGCCTCCTCGTTTCGGCTTGTAATGCTCAAGCGCCTTGGTCACGACCTCCCGCATGTCGTCCTGCTGCTCCTCGATCTCCTTCGTGGCATCCATCACCGTCAAATGGTATTCATCCACGATTTTGTCGTACTCCGAGAGAATGCGCGATTGGAAAATCCGGAAGCTTTCCGTCACGTCCTGGCTGAGCCCCATGTCCATTCCGGCTTCGTAATACTTGAACTGGCCCCTGGTGCCTCCCAGGAGACGGGTGATGGCGACGTCGATCGGCACCTTGAAATAGAACGCCAGGTCCGGCTGGACGGCAAAACTGTACAGTTTGCGCACCCAGCTTCTGGACACCCCGCGCACGGCGTCGCGCGCGAAGGCCGTGTAGGCATAGCGGTCGGCCAGCACGATCATGCCGGCCTTCAGCGGCGGCAGGATGTGGTGGTAGAGGCGGCTCGCGAAATCCGTCGCATGCAGCAGGCTGAACGTGGTCGGCGTCAGCGATTTGGCCTTCTTCCCCTTCTTGGTCGTCTCCTTGACCAGGTCCGAGGAGTTCCACTCGGTGAAAAACACGTTGAAGCCCTGGGCCTCCAGCCACTTCCGCAGCAGTTGCAGCTGCGTGCTTTTGCCCGACCCGTCGATGCCCTCGACAATGATCAGCTTGCCGGGGAACGGATGCGGCTGCCCGAACGTCACGCGGTGAGGCGCCGGCGAGGTCATGAAGACTCTCCTTGATACGGCCGTACGGAAAATTCAACGCCGCGCCGGAAGACGCGCTCGAACAGATCGGCTCGGCTCTGGGCCGCCCAGATCTCCAGCTCGGGATCGCTGGTGGTTTCGAGCGTCACCCGCACCGGCTTGCCGACCTTGACCTTCACCCGCTGCACGACCGAAAACTGACTGCGGTCCAGCCCGTCGGCGATCCGAAGCAGCGCGCTCAGCTTCTGAACGGCCCGGCGGTTCTTCAGCGACAGCGCCTCGAACGGCTCGTGCTTCGCCCCCGGCAGCGCGCGGCGGTGGTACCGCGCGATGTTCGCGATCAGCTCGATCTCCTCCGCGGTCAGCCCGTCCACGTCGCTCTGCGTGATCAGATAATAGGTGTGCTTGTGGTGCTGGCGGGGATTGATCAGATAGCCGATGTCATGGAGCAGGGCCGCATACTCCAGCCATTCGCGCTCCCGCTCGCCGAGTTTGTGCAAGGCGGCCGTCTGGTCGAACAACTGCACGGCCAGCTTGGCCACGTGATGGGAGTGGGCCTGAGGATACTGGCACCGTTGCGCCAGGTACAGAATGTTGCGCCGGCGCACGTTCGGAATTTCCTGCTCGGCGCGGATGCCCTCCTGGTGCCGCTGCATGAAATCGTAGATGACACCTTCCCGAATGGCCTTATCGCTGATTGTCAGGGTGTCCTGTCCCGCCTGTTTCATCAGAGCGCGGAGGACCATCGCCGCCGGCAGCAGGGTGTCCACCCGCTTGGGATCCAGTCCAGGAATCGCCAGCCGTTCCTTCACGGACGCCTCCCGTAACAGGCCTTCGACCTCTTCGATCTCCTTCCGCGAAACCGTCGCCAGGTTAAGCTGGGGAACCGGCTTTTCGGTGCGGCGAAGATAGATGACCTCCGTCAGGTTGCCGGCCATTCCGGATGTCCCGATCATCCGGCTGAACTCTTTGACTTTGAACCGCTGCAGGGCCAAGGCGATCTCGGTCTCGATCGCCTGTTGCAGCCCTTCCAGCATCGCCTCGGAGGGAGGGTCCCGGTGCAGATACAGGTCTTTCAATCGGATGGCGCCGAGCTTCAGGCTCTGGCCCTGGAGCATGGTTTCCCGGTTGCCGGCGATCAGCTCCACGGAGCCGCCGCCCACGTCCACGATCAACACGGGATCGGCCGGCAACTCCATGCTGTGCCGGACCCCCAGATAGATGAGGCGCGCTTCTTCCTGTCCGGTGACGACCCGGACGGTCAGGCCCGTTTCGCGCGACACCGCCTTCAGGAACTCCCCGCCGTTCTTGGCTTCGCGGACGGCGCTGGTGGCCACCGCCTTGATGCGCTTGTAGCCCTTGTTTCTGGCGAGGGTGACCTGCGTCTTGATGACCTCCAGCCCCCGGCGCATGGAGGCCTCGGGCAGGCGGTGGGCCTTGAACGTGCCGTCACCGAGGCGGGTGATGTCCTTGTACCGGTCGAGGATCTTGTACGAAAAGTCCGGTTCGAGCTCGGCCAGCACCATGTGAATGGAATTGGTTCCGATGTCAAGGACGGCAAGCTTGGACATGAATCATTCCTCTGGCAGGGGTCAGCAGCCCGTCCTCCGCCCTAGCGGCAGTGACAGCCGTCAGAGGGTACTCGAAAGAGGGGTGAAAAATAAAGTCAAGAAATTTAAGCTGAAATATCAGTAGGTTAGGCAGGTAGAACATACGACCTGGAGCGAAACCACTAGGTCGCGCGCAATTCGTAGTCGAACCCATGTCGCTTGAGCACGATCGCGCCGCGCCGGCTCAGGGAATCCACCGCATGGAAGAGCTCGCTCCAGCTCAATTGAGGAAGCGCCGTCACTGCTTGGTCCAGCGAAAGTCTTCGGCATGATTGAACGGCTGAGAGCACAAGAGTTTCCGGGTCGGAATAGGCCGGCATCTGCGGCTCCTTGGCTGCGAAGTCACCCGATGGCTCGGGCGACCTCCTGGTCAATGGCAAACGACAGTTCGCGATTGGCGTCCCGGTAGAGGGGGCACCACCGATGCCGGCCGGTCGTGCAATACTCAAGATCCGTTTGGCTCGGCTCGAAAGACACCGGCGCACCCAGGCACAGGGGGGTCGTTCCGGTCACTCGCGCCTGCCGATAGTAAGGACATTTCATACTCTTCCTCCTCGTTGGTTCTCCTAGAGCCGCCCCGCGGGGCACACCACGGGGCGGCTCAGGTCACAGGAGAAACGCTACACGATGCAGTCTGCACCGGGCACGTAGCCGGTGCATCACGACTCCGTTAAACGCAGGTAAATTTCAACGGGGGAAGCTTAAAAGGTTTCATAGGCGTGGTCGCCCTGCGCGGGAGAGAAGCGGACCGCCATGATGCGCATCGCTCCTAAAATCAAGAGGATCGCTCCCAGGGCGGCCATGTGGACCAAGTCTTCTCCCTTGAACCACTCCGAAATGACTTCGGTCAGCATCACGACCAGGATGGTATCCACGATGAAGGTTACCTTGACACGGCCTTCCGAGAAATAGGTGAGGGTGGTTTTGAACACTTCCACCACGGCCAACAGGATCAGTGTATCGATGAGCACCTGGCGCAGGGCTTCTTCCACCGGGCGATGAAAGAGCAAGCCGATGTCGGTAAATGTCATCAGCACGCCGCCGGCCAGAGCGGTCAGGATCGTGAGGATCAGCAGGCTTAACACCAGTTTGATCCCTTTGGTCCAGACGGTCATGAGATCCAGCGAGCGCATGGTGTCCTTAGCCTGCTCCGCGGCACGGTAGGCCCACACCTGGGGAGCTGTCCACAGGTCGGCGTCAGAACTCATCGATCGCCACCGGACGCAGCAGATCGCGCACGGACAGCACGCCGACGATGTCGCCCGACCGCATCACCGCCAGGTGGCGCGTCTGATTGCGATCCATCAGGTCCGCCGCGTCCGTGATAGGCCGCGTCACATCGATGCCGATGACGGGGCTGCTCATGACGTCCTGCACCAGCACGTTCTGGGGACAATGGCAGTCCGCGACGACTTTCCGCACGATGTCCGCCTCGGTCACGATGCCCACGATGCGGCCTCGCTGCTCCACGAAGACGCTGCCGATCCGGCGCTCGCGCATCACCTTGGCGGCCTCCAACACTGGCGCACCGCAATGGACCTTCGCAAGATCATGTTTCATCAAGTGTCTGGTCGTCACCATGGTGTCCTCCTTGATTGGTCGGTTGTTTCCGGCGAAAGACCGGACGGAACTGCCTGTGTTTCATCCCCAGGAGCGTAGACAGCCCGTAGAGCAGGGGCACGGCTAGAGCCGCCCCGATTATGACCAGCCCGATGAAATCGACCGCATCCTCCATACGACCGTCCTTTCGCAGTCTTCACCGGTCACTCTGCCACATGCCTGTTCCCGCTGGGTCAACCACGTGTAAGCTTTGCGTTAACTCCGAACTAGTCAAAAATTTAACAGTTTTTTAACGATCAGCAGATCGAGCGGCAACGTCGCTCAGTTAGGCATGGGAGTGAAGGCTGAAAAGATCGAACGGCAAAGGGGTCCCAGCAATTACACTGCGCCCAAAAGTTTCGGGCAATCTCGATCGTCACGATTGGGCAGCCGGGAGCACGGTGCGAGGATGAGGTTTGTCTTGAGGATCTTGAACAGGGGCTGGTGCCTCGCTGCGCGGGCTATGGATACAGAGAGGTAATGCGCGGATTCTGGTCATCTTGCGACAAGAGGAATTGTAACCATGCCGGCCGAGTTGTATGTCGTCGGGGGCCTTGCCCTCAATATCGTTCGCCGCGAAGTCACGGTCGGTGGGAAGCCTGTCGATCTAACACCCACGCAGTTCAAGATTCTGCTACAGCTCATCCAACAGCCCTCCAGGGTCTTTTCACGTAGTGAGCTTCTGGACCTGATCTGGGGCGAAGGCTACGCGCTGGAGCAGCACACCCTGGACGTCCATATCCATTCGCTCCGGCACAAAATCGAGCCCGACCCCTCCAATCCCAAGTTTATTGTGACGGTCAGGGGTGTTGGATATAAGCTGAAGTCACAGTAGTTATTTGTCAGGGCGCAGGGCTTCGTAGATCTTACGCGCATCCGGCAACGGCGGCCACCGCAGCACTTCGAGCGAATCCGTTACATAGGCCGGGGTCCGCATGCCGCTGAGTGCGCAGGTCACGCCGGGTGTGGAGGTCAGGACCCAGAGAGCCTTGCGGGAGAGGGATTCGCCCAGCCTGGCCATCGGCAGGAACGGCTCGAGCGTTTTGGAAACCGCGGCCGTCTTCTCGCGGCTCTTCAGAATCGCCTCCCGCCGCATCTCCTTCAATAGCAACAAGAGCTGGGGCAGGTAGCGCGTCTGCCAGCGCTGCCACAGCTCGGCCTGCGTCTTGTCGAAGTGAGACGTGAGCGCGCGGAGCACCTGGCTCAGGTGCGGGACGATCATCTGCTCTTCGATCTGCTCCCAGTGCTCGAGGTTCTGGACGCGCGGGCGGATGCGCGTGAGTTCTTCCGCCCACCGGAAATAATCTTGCGGGGACGTTCCCTGGCCGGTCCATTGGATGTGCGGCGTCAGGTCCTTGCGATATTCCTCTTCGAGCCTGGCCACCTCGTCGCGCTGTACCTCGAAGGTCACGCCAGTCTCTTCGATCTGCATCTCCGCCAGCCGGATCATGCCGCCGGTCTTGGACGGCATGGCGTTCAGCGGCCGGTTGACGAGCACGGCGATCTGTTTCGCTTGCGCCAGCTCCAGTAACGTTTGCTTCTCGTCCAGTCCCGTGTTGGCCGTCAGCAGCGCGCCTGATTCGAAGAGATTCATCGGGCATTGCAGGACTCGGAAATGATGATCGGGACTTGCCGCCCGCGCCGCCTCCAGCATGAGCGACAGGGACGTGGCTTCAGGATCGTTCGGGTCGGCCGTGGACGTGTTGGACGAGACTCCGTAATACCGGAGGCGGCCCACCGCCACCTGAGTCTCCAGATACTGAAAGGCTGCTTGCAGGCGGCGGTAAAATTCCTTCCGCTGGGCGGGGAGGTCTGTGTGCTTGCGATGCGCGGCATCGGACAGAAAATACTCCGCGTTGTGGAGCAACAGGACATCGAGCGTCTGAAGCCCCAGCCGGTCCAATGAGAGATCGAGCTGATCCGCCAGAAACTCCGGGTGGAGGCAATGCCAGATGCCGTCCCCGTACTTGACCATCTCAGGATAGGGCTTGCCGGCTTTTTCGCTGGCCTCGGCCCGCTTGAGATTCTGTCCCTGTACGTAGCCGACCTTGGAGACGACGATGACTTCTTCCCGTGTGAGCTCTCCCTGTTTGATCAGCTCAGCCAGCACCGAGCCGACGAGCCGCTCGCTGTCCCCATCCATATAATTGGTGGACGTATCGATCAGATTGCAGCCGTGGCGTAGCGCATCGAGCAGGGCCTGGCGGTGATCGGCATCCTCGGTACCAGTCCGGTACCCGCCGAATCCCAGCTTGCTCGTGGTGAGCCCGGTCGAACCCAGCATCGTAAAGCCGTGCTTGAGGTCGCCTGCGCCCTCGCGCCCGATCATCCGGACTGCATAGCCGGCCGTGCCGCCCGGGGTAGCGAACCCGACCCGTTTTGTTCCAGTGAGCGGCCTTGCTGACGCCATCTGTTGCCCGCCTTGCTGTTCCGCCACTGCGGTGCCGACCGCGGAGGGATCGGTAATCGGGGCTTGGCAGGCAAAGTTCCGGCAGACGTAGAGCGCGGCCTTGCCGCGGACGAGCGATTTGCCCTTGGTCAACGGGTGGTCTGGGTCTGGCCCCTGCGGATCATGGTGCGCGATGATGCGAGCGGGGAGATACCGGCGATTTACCTCGGCCCGCAGCGCCTCGTATCCCTGGTCGCCCGGGCTGCCGATGAACGCCAGCTCGACCGGTCCGTGGAGGAGCAGATCGACGACGCACAGGCTCTTGGCGAAGGCGCGGCCGTAGCGGGCGATCTGTCGGCCGTAGGCCCGGATCGCGCCGGCCGCTGCCTCGCGAAAATCCTCCCGCGCAAAGTGGAACGACAGCCGGGCCAGGACCGAGGCGGCGACGGAATTGCCGCTGGGGGTCGCGCCGTCCGGGCCTTCGCGGCTGCGCAGGATCAGCGACTCGTGGTTCTTGGAGGTCGTGAAAAATCCGCCCTGCTGCGCATCGGAGAAATCCGCGAGGATCCGCTCCGCCAGCCGGACGGCTTCGTCCAGATGGCCTTCGTGTGCGCCGGCTTCGTAGAGATCAATCAATCCCTCGGCGAGATAGGCATAGTCTTCGAGGCAAGCGTCCAGATGCGCCTTGCCGGAACGATAGGTCCGGTAGAGCCCGCCATCCGGCCGCTTCATGGTCCGCAGAAGAAAATCCGCCGCCTCTTCCGCCGCTTCGAGATAGCGGCTGTCGCCCAGCACGCGCGCGCCTTCCGCCATCGCGCTGATCATCATGCCGTTCCAGGCGGTGAGGATTTTGTCGTCCAGCCCGGGGGCGACCCGCCTGGCGCGCGCCGCGTAGACGAGCGGCTTGACCCGTTCGATCGTCGCCCGAAGCTCATCGGGAGAAATCTTGAGATGGGCTGCGATGGTCTCCAGCGGTTCCGGCGTATTGGGAATGTTCTTGTGCTCCCAATTGCCGCCCGGCGTGATGTCGTAGTAGGTGCAGAACCGCCTCGCGTCCTCTTCGTTCGGCGCCGCCGCGCGGATCTCCTCCGGCGTCCAGACAAAGAATTTACCCTCGACGCCTTCGGAGTCCGCATCGGTGGCCGAATAGAAGCCTCCTTCCGGGGAGGTCATCTCGCGCAGAATGTAGTCGAGCGTTTCGGCGGCGACCCGGCGATAATCGGCATGGCCGGCGACCTGATAGGCTTCGACGTAGGTGCGGGCGAGCAGGGCGTTGTCGTAGAGCATCTTCTCGAAATGCGGCACCAGCCAACGCTCGTCGGTCGAATAGCGGGCGAACCCCCCGCCGATGTGGTCGTACATGCCGCCGGCCGCCATCGCGTCGAGGGTTTTTGTGACCATCGTCAGCATCTGTGCGTCGCCGGTGCGGTGGTGGCGCCGCAGCAGGAAGGAGAGACCCGTGGCCGGGGGGAACTTCGGCGCCTGACCGAACCCGCCGTAGTGCGGATCGAAATCGTCCGCGTATTGGCCGGCGGCCTGCTCCATCTCGGCCTCGCCGACGGAGACCGGCGAGGCGATGCGCACGGATTCCTTCAATTGCCGGGTCAGCTCGTTCGCCTGGCGGCGCAGGCCGTCCGGGTCCTTTCGCCAGAACTCGGCGACCTTGGTCAGGATGGAGGCGAACCCCGGCCGGCCCCAGCGGTCCGTGGGTGGAAAGTACGTGCCGGCGAAGATCGGCTCCTGCTCCGGCGTCAGAAAGACCGTCATCGGCCAGCCGCCCTGGCCGTGGTTGAGCGCCAGCGTCGCCTGCATGTAAATCTCATCGAGGTCGGGCCGCTCCTCTCGGTCCACCTTGATGCAGACGAAATGCTCGTTCATGAGCGCCGCGATCTGGTCGCTCTCGAACGATTCGCGTTCCATGACGTGGCACCAATGGCAGGCGGAGTAACCGATTGACAGAAGAATCGGTTTGTTCGACTGGCGGGCCTTCGTCAGGGCTTCCGGACCCCAGGGGTGCCAGTCCACCGGGTTGTGGGCATGTTGGAGCAGATAGGGGCTGGTTTCGTGGATCAGTCGGTTCGGGGAGCGACCGGCCGTTTGTTCAGACATACGCTGGAGGCTAACATCGCGCCGAAACGGCGGTCAACCGGCAGAAACACAACGGCCCGCGTCCTGACCGCGGGCCGTTGAACGAGCAAACAGGAGGAGGTCAGAGCTTACTTCTTTTTGCCCTTCTTCTCGCCCTTCATCTCGCCTTTCTTTTCACCCTTCATCTCGCCGCCCTTCATATCCTTGTGCTCGCCTTTCATCTCGCCGCCCTTGTCGCCCTTCATCTCGTCGGCAAAGGCACCGCCGGTGAATCCGACCAGGAACATCGCCATCACCATTGCACTCAACAGCTTCTTCATCTGACTCCTCCTGGATAATGTGATCGCCTGCCAAAGGGACAATTCCCCTTGGGAGGCGGTACCCTAGCGTGAACGCCGTGGAAAAGTCAACGGGGCATACCGGCTTTGCCGTTTCGTCCGATCCTCGCCTCCGGGCATCAACTCTGCGATAATATTGCTGAGTTATTGAGCGAGGGACCGATGGCCGATCAGAACCAGAACGTCCGGGGCTTGCCGGTTCCCGACCGGGTGTTCCAGGTGCACCAGGGCGGGAAGATCGGCATCCGCAGCAAGCTGGCGCTGAATTCCCGCAGCGTGCTGTCGCTGGTCTATACGCCGGGTGTCGGCCGCGTCTCCGAAGCCATCGCCAGGGACAAATCGAAAGCCTATCTTTACACGACGAAGAGCAACAGCGTCGCCGTCGTGACGGACGGGTCCGCGGTCCTGGGCCTCGGCAACCTCGGCCCGGAGGCCGCGCTGCCGGTCATGGAAGGCAAGGCGATGCTGTTCAAGGAGCTGGCCGGCATCGACGCCTGGCCGATCTGCCTCAACACGCAGGATGCGGATGAGATCGTGCGCGTCGTGCAGGCCATCGCGCCGAGCTTCGGCGGCGTCAATCTGGAAGACATCAGCGCGCCGCGCTGTTTCGACATCGAGCGGCGCTTGAAGGCCTCGCTCGATATTCCGGTCATGCACGACGATCAGCACGGCACGGCGGCCGTGATTCTGGCCGGTCTCATGAACGCGCTGAAGGTCGTCGGGAAACAGATGGAGCAGATTCGCGTCGTGGTGAACGGGTTGGGCGCGGCCGGCCTGACCTGCTGCCGGATGCTCCTGACCGCCGGCGTGCGACAGGTGACGGGCTGCGGCCGGCAGGGGATCATTCTGGCCGAGCCGCTGGAGCGCCTGCTGGCCTGCCACGATGACTTGCTGTCCTGCGTGCACCGCGACCGGCCGAAGGGCACGCTGCAGGATGCGCTGAAGGGAGCCGATGTTTTCATCGGCCTGTCCACGGCGAATCTATTGAAACCCGAAGATCTCGACCTGATGGCGCCCGACTGCATCGTCTTCGCGATGGCCAACCCGGACCCGGAGATCAAGCCGGAATTGGCGGTGGGGCGCTGCCGGGTCTTTGCCACCGGCCGGTCGGATTATCCGAACCAGATCAACAATGCGCTGGCGTTTCCGGGCATGTTCCGCGGGGCGCTGGACGCGCAGGCCCGCGCGATCAACGACGCGATGAAAATGGCGGCGGCCCGCGCGATCGCCGGGATCATCGCCGGCGACACCTTGCGCGAGGATTACATCATCCCGAGCGTGTTCGACAAGCAGGTGGTTCCGCAGGTGGCCGCCGCCGTCGCGCAGGCCGCGCGGGAAACGGGTGTGGCACGGAAGTGATGGGTAACGAGTAATGAGTGATGGGTTCGAGGTTTTGAATCACGCGTCACCCATCACTGATCACTGATTACTTCCCTTCGCCCAGGCTCCGCTCGTACAGCAGCACCTTCCAGCCGTCTTCCTCGCTGAGGAACTGCCCGACAATCGGGAGCATGCCGGTTCCGGGCACCTTGCCGGACTGTCCCATGCTGCCGTTCTTGAGCACCCACATCATTTCGCCCGGTGTCCGTACCTTGATGAACTGCGGATTCGTGAAATTGCGTGGCTGGATCGGCAGCACCTTCGCCGCCCCGCCGTCGCCTTTGCCTTCCGGTCCATGACATTGAAAGCAAGTTCCGCGACCGAGAAAGATTTCCTTCCCCTCTGTGAGGATCTCGGGCGTCGGCTCGAAGGGCGGCTTGAGCGTTTTCGCCTCGGACAATTGATCGGCCGGCACGCGCGGAACCTTGATGTCGAACTCGCCGCCCGCCTGGCCGTAACCGGACGGATCGACCGCCTGGCCGGCAACCGGAGCGAGCAACGCCATCGCGCTCACAATCAGAACGACATGCCACATGGACAACCCCCCTCTGGAATGGATAGGCCCGGGAGCAAAACGGCGCGGAGTGTACCACGGGGCTTTTCGCTCAGGCAATCCGATTATGCTAGAATCGCAGCACCGACGGCGCCATTATGCCATTCGACTTTAGAAAGCTCGGCAAATACCGCACCGGCATGCTGCGCCGCATCGCCGACCTCAAGGCCAAATCCGAAGACAGTCTCGACATCGCCATGGACACGATGATGGAAGAGCGGGTAGACAGCTATTTCCGCATCGAGCAGGGGTTTGCCGAGATCGACCACTCGCTGCAGACGATCGAGGAGGAACTTTCGCTCGTCGGCGATCTCACCACCGCCCAGCGGCTGGAAGCCCGCCTGGAATTCGTTGAAGACCGCTATGACGAGCTGGACAGCGAGGTTCGGCAGCGGCCGCGCCGGCGCCGCCGGAAAATCAATCTGACCGACTTCTTCAAGACGGCCGGCGGCGGCATGCCTAACCAACCGGGCGAGGTCAATACGGCGGGCGAAGCCTACGAAGCCCTGGGGTTGGAGTTCGGCAGCTCGATGTCGGCCGTCACCAAAGCCTTCCGCGAGAAGGCCAAGAAGTTTCATCCCGATGCCCGCAAGGGCGACCGCAGTTCCGAACCGCAACTGCGCCGAATTCTAGAAGCCTATCAATTGCTGAAGGATTATCTCAGCCTCAGCAATCTGGATCCGACAACGGGCCGGCCCGGTACATACACGCCGTCGGAATAATGCGCGTGACGACGCCTGTCCCCCACGGTTGGTACATCCGCGACCTCGACAGCTTTGCAACCCTGTGCGCCCAGCTGCGGAGCGCGCACCGCATCGGGCTCGACACGGAGTTCATCGGCGAGGACCGGTTCACCCCGCGCCTGGAGTTGATCCAGGTCGCCGTCGGCGACAGCAGCGCGGTGGTGGACGTCCCGGCGCTGGGCACGCTCGACGGGCTGGGCGATATCCTGGCCGATCCCAAGATCGAAAAAGTCTTTCATGCGGGACGGCAGGATCTCGAACTGCTTGCCGCGCACACGGGCAAGATGCCGATTCCGTTTTTCGATACGCAAATGGCCTCCGCCATGGTGGGCTACGGCACGCAGATCGCCTACAGCCAGCTGGTTCAGAAAGTCACGGGCCAGAAATTAGAAAAGGCTCACACGTTCACCAACTGGAGCCAGCGGCCGCTGACGCCGGACCAACTGGCCTACGCGTTTGAGGACGTGCAATTCCTGTTTCCGATCCACGACCACCTGCTCAAACGCCTGAAGTCGCTCGGCCGGATGGAATGGGTGCAGGAGGAATTCGCCCGGCTGCAGACGACGCTGGGCACGACGGCCCGCGACCCGCGGGAACGCTACCAGCGCATCCGGGGGTGGGACAACCTGAAGCCCAAGACGGTGGCCGTGCTGCGCGAGCTGGCGGCCTGGCGGGATGAGGAAGCGCAGCGGCGCAACGTCCCGCGCACGCGTGTTGTACGCGATGAAGTATTGGTTGAGCTTGCCCGCCGGACCCCGCGAACAATTCAGGAGTTACAAGGTACCAGAGGGCTCCATGGCTCGGAGATCGAGAAACGGGGAGAAGCGATCCTCTCCACCATTCAGCGAGGCCTGGCGGTTCCGCCTTCCGACTGGCCGGAAGTCCCGCAGTCCAAACGGCCCGAGCCGGAATCTGCCGGGCAGGTGGAATTGCTACAGTCGGTCCTCAAGGCCCGCGCGACGGAGGAGCACATGGCGCCGACGCTCCTCGCCACTTCGTCCGACTTGCAGGCGCTTGTCGAGGCCAGGCATGATCGCGAGAAACTGGACCTGCCGATCCTGAACGGCTGGCGGCGGAAGCTGGCCGGGGAGCTGCTCCTGCAAGTATTGGACGGGAAGGTCTCCGTCGGCGTGGATCACAAGACCGGGAGAGTGACGGTATCGCATCGCGCCTAGATCAATCTCTTTACGGCTTCTGCCGGCCTGGCCAGAATGACTTTGTCTCCCTTTTCGACGAGCGGTCGCTGGATCAGATCTGGATACTTGAGCATCAGGTCGATCAACTCGTCTTCCGATACCTGCTTCTTCGCCAAGCCCAAGTCCTTATAAACGTCCTCTTTCGTGCGAAGAATGTCCTTGGCCGAGAGTCCGGCTTTTTTCAACAATCCTTTCATGAGCGCCTTGGTAAACGGCTGCTCATAATAATTGATAGCGGTGTAGGCTTGCCCGCTGGCCTGGACCAGCTTGACCGCCTCCCGGCAGGTCGAACAGGTCGGTTTCTGATAGATGGTAATCCTGGCGCTCATGGGTTCCCTTCTTGTGGCATCTTGACCGGCTTTTTCAGCGCGTGATAGATGAACACCTGTTGGGGAGCAAGCCTATGCCGACAGCCGGAACCAGTTCAAGCGGGAACTTCGCCGTAGCCACGGCCAAGCAGCGGGTTCTCAAGGACTTGCGGACGAAGCGGAAGGGGCAGCCGGTTTTCGTGCTCGGCCATGTTCCTGAGCGCAAGGGCCAGGAAGCGACCTTCGAAGTCTTCAACGAACGGTTGGCCCTGGTGCGATTCGCAGATGGAGTGGTGCTGGGCTACGATCCCTTGGAGCTGCTGCTCCCGACGGAGATTGACGACAAGGGTGTGGGCTTTTTTGAAATCCGTCAGTGCAAAGAGTGCGAGCAATTCTTCCCGCTCACGAAAGAAGAAGTCTCTGCAGATCAGGAACCGACGCGCTGCCCGGCGTGCACAAGCTAAGTGATGAGTGAGCAGTGATGGGTGATGAGTCAGGGAGGACTTGCTCTCTCTCGCTGATTACTCGTCACTCATGACTCATTACTTGTTCCTTAGTCCGCCATCGGCGCGAGGTCCAGCGCTTTCCTGAGCAGGCAGTCTCCCGCCACGCCTTGCAGCTCCATCGGCAACATTCCTGGATCCAGCGCCTTGACGGACGCCAGCTGGTACCCATCCGCGGTTTTCCAGGCTTCAGCCTTGAGCGAGTGACACACTTCCAGCGTCCTCCAGATCGGGTTGCCCAGGATTCCATTGGTGGCGATCAGCGTGCCGTCCACGACTTGCCCGCCGGCCAGGATGCGCGCGGATACCTGCCCGCGGTCCTTGGGGACTTTGCTCACGACGGCGAAAATGACGGTGGGGTCGCCTTGCGGCCACGCCGGCGCCGCAGTCAGCATGAGGAGACCGAAAATCAGGAAGGCACGAGCCATCATCGTTCTGCTGCAGTATACAACATGGGGCAGTGAGAATGGGAAACGCCCCCGTGCTTGACCTCACGCCCGACGACTTCTAATATTCACCAGGCGCTTGCTCGCATGTGTCGAGAGGGAGGTGCCCATGCCGCATGACTTCATGCCGGGTCTCGCCGGGGTGCCCGCCGCGAAATCCGCCATCAGCGACGTGGACGGGGAGCGCGGCGTGCTCGAATATCGCGGCATCCGCGTTGAAGACCTCTGCGCCAAGTCCACCTTCCTGGAAACGACGTCGCTCCTGCTCTCCGGCCGTCTACCCACGCAGCACGAACTGGCGCAATTCGTCAGCGACATCACCCACCACCGCCGGATCAAGTTCAAAATCGTCGATCTCCTCAAATGCCTGCCCGAGCAGGGGCATCCGATGGATGCGCTGCAAGCCGCGGTGGCCGCGCTGGGCATGTTTTACCCGGGCCGGAACGTCAAAGACATCGAGAACAATCACTGGTCGGCCGTCCGGCTGATCGCGAAAATCCCGACGATCATCGCCGCCCATGCCCGCATCCGCCGGGGCGACGATCCGATCATGCCCCGCGACGATCTGGACTTCTGCCGAAATTTTCTCTACATGCTCGGGGACCGTGTGCCGGAAGGGATCGCAAGCAGCACGCTGGACGCCTGCCTGATCCTGCACGCCGAGCACACGATGAACGCGTCGACGTTTGCCGGACTCATCACGGCCTCCACGCTGGCCGATCCCTATACGGTCGTGGCTTCGTCCATCGGCGCGCTCAAAGGCCCGCTACATGGAGGAGCCAATGAAGAAGTCGTGGTGATGCTCCGCGAGATCGGCACGCCCGGAAAGGTCCGCCCGTACATCGAGCGCAAGCTCAAGGCCAAGGAGAAGCTCATGGGGTTCGGGCATCGGGTCTATAAGGTAAAGGACCCGCGTGCGGTGATTCTGCAGAGCCTGTGCGAGCGGCTGTTCAAGGAATGCGGCTCGTCGCCGCTGTACGACGTGGCTCTTGAGGTGGAACGGGTGGCGGCGGAGCTGTTGGGGGGGAAGAAAATCTACCCGAACGTGGATTTCTACTCCGGGATCATCTACGACAAGATGGGCATCGAGGTGGACTGCTTCACGCCGATCTTCGCCATGGCGCGCGTGGCCGGCTGGCTTGCGCACTGGTTCGAGCAACTGCGGGAGAACAAACTGTTCCGGCCGGACCAAATCTACTCCGGCGAGCACAACCGCCCCTACGTGCCGATCGAAAAACGCTAACACATCCAGATAACTCTTTTCTTCTCCGAGTCAAGACTGCCCGCGCAGATTCTTTTCGACACGCCGGCTCTTGACGTGTGCCGAGTCGCGCTTATCTGGAGAGCAGACTTTTTTGCAACCAGACTACAACTAGGAGATATGCCATGAATGCATTGATGCGTTGGGACCCGTTCCGTGAGTTGGAGGACATGTCCGAGCGGCTGAACCGGATGTTCAACCGGCCTGCGGCCCGTTCCGCCGACGGCAAGGAAACCATCACCGTGGCCGACTGGATTCCGACTGTGGACATTGCCGAAACGGATGCGGAATACCAGATCAAGGCCGAGCTGCCGGAAGTGAAGAAGGAGGATGTGAAGGTCATCGTCGAGGACGGCGTGCTGACCATCCAGGGCGAGCGCCGGCATGAGGTGGAGGAAAAGGGAAAGAAGTATCACCGGGTGGAGCGCTCCTACGGCAGCTTCGTTCGGAGCTTCACCCTGCCGGACCACGTGGATGACGCCAAGGTGAAGGCCGAATACAAGGACGGGGTGTTGCACCTACATCTGCCGAAGTCCGAGAAGGCCAAGCCGAAGGCGATTGACGTCAAGATCGGTTAACCCGTCACCGGTAACGCTGTGACGTGCGAGGGCCTGCCCGAAAGGCAGGCCCTCTTTTTTTGGACTTGTCGCCGCCGCCACGCTGGGGATAAGATGCCTCCCTCATCAGTTCAGGAGAGAAGCAGCCATATGAAGAAGGGCGTACCAGGCAAGACCGCCAAACCCTCCGGGGCCACCCGCATCGAGCGCGACACGATGGGCGAGCTGGCCGTGCCGGCCGGCGCCTATTACGGTGTTCAGACCGCCCGCGCCGTCGAGAACTTCCCGATCAGCGACCTGCGGTTCCCCCGCTCGTTCATCCGGGCGATGGGGCTCATCAAGCATGCGGCGGCGGTCGTCAACCACTCGCTCGGCTCGCTCGACAAAAAACACGCCGACGCCATCCGCAAGGCCGCCCGCGAGGTGATCGACGGCAAGTGGGATGCCGAATTTCCGGTGGACGTCTTCCAGACCGGCTCCGGCACCTCCACGAACATGAACACCAACGAAGTGATCTCGAACCGCGCGACGGAGCTATTGGGCGGGGCCCTCGGCAGCAAGCTGGTACATCCCAACGACCATGTGAACCAGGGTCAATCCAGCAACGACGTCATTCCAACGGCGATTCACGTCGCGGCGGTCGAGATGATCGAGCGCCAGTTGGTCCCGGCGTTGAAACGGCTGCATCGGGCGCTCAATGCCAAGGCCCGCGCCTTCAACAAGATCGTCAAAATCGGGCGCACCCATCTGCAGGATGCGACGCCGGTCAGGCTGGGCCAGGAATTCGGCGGCTATGCGCGCCAGATCGAGCTGGCCATCGCCCGCGCGCAGCGCGCGCAAGAGGCTTTACGGGAAGTCGCCCTGGGCGGCACCGCCGTCGGCACCGGCCTCAATGCCCACCCGGAATTCGCCGCAAAGGTCCTGTCCCTCGTCTCCAAGGAAATCGGCTGCGCCGTCACCGAGGCCGCCAACCATTTTGAAGCCCAGTCCACCCAGGACTCCGTGGTGGAGGCGAGTGGGGAGCTGCGGACGATCGCGGTCAGCCTGATGAAAATCGCCAATGATGTGCGCTGGCTCGGCTCCGGCCCGCGCTGCGGGCTCGGCGAGATCGTCCTGCCGGAGACACAACCGGGCTCCTCCATCATGCCCGGCAAGGTGAATCCGGTGATCGCCGAATCGGTCACGATGGTTTGCGCCCAGGTGATCGGCAACGACGTGACGATCACGGTCGGCGGACAGGCGGGCAATTTCGAGCTGCTCGTGATGCTGCCGGTCATGGCCTACAACCTGCTGCAGTCCATCGAACTGCTGGCGACCGCGTCCGGCAACTTCGCGGCCCGCTGCATCGAGGGCATTCAGGCCAACGAGCAGCGGTGCAAGGATTCGATCGAAGGCAGCCTGGCCATGTGCACGGCGCTCGCGCCCGAAATCGGCTACGATGCAGCGGCGAAAATCGCAAAAGAAGCGCATAAAACCGGGAAAACCGTCCGCCAGGTTGCCAAAGAACAGAAGATCCTGTCCGAGGCGAAGCTCGAGAAATTGATGGATCCCTGGCGCATGACCAGGCCGGGCGGGCCAGTCGGGAGCGCCGGCGGGTAGTTTTGACAGTCAAAGACGGGCTGTGCTAGAGTCCGCGAACTTTGAGGGGTTCTGGTGATTTTGCTCTGACATTTGGGTCGCTTGAGGGACGCCGAATGAGCGGACACACAGGGCACGTCATCATCGTCGTCGGAGCAGGGCCGGCCGGCATGTCGGTGGCCAATCTCATGTCCAAGGCCGGCCACGACGTCATCATCCTGAATCGCGACATCAAGTTCGGCGGCCTGGCCGAATACGGCATCTTCCCCAGCAAGCTGAAGCTCCGCGGAGGCCTTCGCAAGACCTACTGGGAAATCCTCGAGCGCGCCAACGTCCATTATCTCGGCAACGTGTCCATCGGACAGAACAAGGACGTCACAGTCGAAGAACTCCGCATGCTCGGCGCCAGCGCCGTGGTCTTCGCGACCGGCGCGCAGGGCACCAAGACCATCGGCGTGGAGGGCGATACCGCCCACGGCGTCTACCATGCCAAGGACGTGGTGTACCATTTCAACCAGCTGCCCGGCTTCGGCGAGAAGCCGTTCGCCATGGGCAAGCGGGTCTGCGTCATCGGAGTCGGCGACGTCATGGTGGACATCGCCCACTGGCTGATCCGGTATAAGAAGATCGAGGAAGTCTACGCGGTCGCCCGCCGGGGTCCGGCGGAGCGCAAATACAACCCGAAAGAAATCCGCGCGGTCTGTGCCCACATCGACCGCGGCCTGCTGACGAAGGAGTTCGACCGGATTCGCCAGCGTCTGGACGCCGTCGGGCAGAATACCAACGACATTCTCAACGGCATGCTCGAGGAATTCACCAAGTGCGAACCACCGGCCGGCACGGCCAAAATGGGCTTCCGCTTTCTGGCCTCGCCCAGGCGGGTGCTCGTCGACGCGCAGAACCGCGTGCGCGCGCTGGAGATCGAAGAGACGAAGCTCGAGCCGAAGGGGCAGGACACAGCGGCGGTCGGCCTGAAACAGTATTACGAGTTTCCCTGCGATGCCGTGATCTTCGCCGTCGGCGACCGCGTGGACGAGACGGTCGGCCTTCCCTACAAAGGCGGCATGTTTATCACCAACCCCAACAAAACGCTCAACGATCCCGACGACTCGCTCTTCCAGGCCTACGACGAGTCGTCCGGAAAAATCCTGGACGGCGTGTTCCTGACCGGCTGGGCGCGAAAGGCGAGCGAAGGCCTGGTCGGCGTGGCCAAGCGGGACGGGGAGTGGTGCGCCGAAGTGGTGACGCGCTACCTGGAGGCCAGGGCACCGCTGTCAAAAGGAGCCGGCGAGGAGATTCTCCGCAAGCTGCAACGGATTCTGAAGGAGCGGGACGCGCAGGCCGTGGATGTGAAAGGGCTCCGCGCGCTGGAATCGGCGGAGCAGGAGCACAAGGGTCCCGGCGCCTGCATCGGCGAGTTCAAATTCGGCACCACCCGCGACATGCTGGCCATGATTGAAACGCGGGCCGGCAAACCCCACGCAACAGCCGCACATTAATCTCCGCCCCACTTCAGCTTCCGCCTCAATACATCGTAATAGGTGCGCTCCGGAAACCGGATCAGCTTGGTCTTGTGCTGGGACGGCTTGATCGTCACCGTATCGTCTTCCCGCATAGCGACACCGGCCTGGCCGTCGAATGTGACCATGGCGCCCTTGTCGTGGCTGGTCAGCGTGATCGCCAGCGTAGCCGTAGCCGGTACGAGCAGCGGCCGGTGCGTGAGGGTATGAGGGCAGATCGGCGTGATCACCAGCGCGTTGACCGCCGGGCTGACGATCGGGCCGCCGGCCGACATCGAGTAGGCCGTTGAGCCGGTCGGCGTCGAGAGAATGAGGCCGTCGCCGCGCAGGCTGGTGACGAACCGGCCGTCAATGTCTATTTTCATCGCGATCATGCGGGACAGTTCGCCTTTCGTGACCACGACGTCGTTGAGCACGGTCGCCTGCACGATGCGCGCGCCCCGGCGATCGAGCCGGGCCCGGAGCATGAGCCGTTCTTCGAGGTAGAAGTCCTTCGCGAACACCCGCTCCAGCGTTTTGTAAAGATGCTCGCCGCCGACCTCGGTGAGAAATCCCAGGCCGCCCATGTTGATGCCGAGGATGGGTACGCCGTGCTCTTCGACCAGCCGCGCGGCGCTGAGGAGCGTGCCGTCGCCGCCCAACACGAGGACGAGATCCGCCTTGTCGGCCAGCTTGCCCTTGTGGCGGGATGCCGGCTCGCCGATCAGGGCCGCGGCTTTGGGATCGAGCGCCACGTCCTTTCCGTGCTCGCGCAGCCATGCCACCAGATGCGCCAGCAAGGGTTTCAAGTGGGGAAGCTTCGGTTTGGCGAGGATCCCGACGATTTTCATGAGCCCATGGTCCTCAACGGCCACGATGGACAGGGTTCATTCGCGGCAGGTGAGAACGGATTGTACGAGGGGGGTCCATTTCTTGTCAACGAAATGCGCGGCGCACCGTTTCGAATGATTTTCGACGGACCGACTTGTTCGGAAGCCCTTCGCGCTCTTGACAGAACGGCAATTGACCGATAGAATTGCCTCAGATTTTCGACAACTTCCGTCGTTCCCCACAACCGAGCAACAAAGGAGGCGGGATGTTCGAACGATTCACGGATAAGGGCCGCAAGATCATCATCCTGGCGCGGGAAGAAGCCGAGCGCCACCAGAACGACTACCTGGGCACGGAGCATCTGGTCTTGGCCATTCTTCGTGAAACTGACGGGATTGCCCTGACGATCATCAAGAAGATGGGGCTCTCGTCCGAACAGATCCGTCTGGAGATCGAGCGCAACCTGCCGGGCGGCGGCACCACCATGACGTTCGGCGAAATCCCGTTCAGCCCGCGCGTCAAGAAAGTCATCGAGTACGCGGTCGAAGAGGCGCGCCTGCTCGGCCACAACCACATCGGCAGCGAACATCTATTGTTGGGCCTCCTGCGGGAAGAAGAAGGGATCGGCGGCAAGATTCTCCGGAGTCTCGGCGCCAATCTCCTCACGGCGCGGCAGCTCACGGTCACGTTCCTGCGCAAATCCGCGCCGCGCGAGCGCGACCGCAAATCCAACACGCCGGCGCTGGACGAGTTCGGGCGCGACCTCACCCTGCTGGCGCAGGAAAGCCAGCTTGATCCGGTGATCGGGCGGTCGGACGAAATCGAGCGTGTCCTGCAGATCCTCAGCCGCCGCACCAAGAACAATCCCGTACTGATCGGGGAGTCCGGCGTCGGCAAGACTGCCATCGTCGAGGGCCTGGCCCAGCGGATCGTGGCGTCGGAAGTGCCCGACAACCTCCTGTCCCGCCGCGTGATCGCGCTCGACCTCGGATCGCTCGTCGCCGGCACGAAATACCGCGGCCAGTTCGAAGAGCGCCTAAAAGTGGTCATGAAGGAGATCACCCAGGCGGGAAACATCATCATCTTCATCGACGAGCTGCACACGCTGGTCGGCGCCGGAGCGGCGGAGGGCTCGATCGACGCCTCCAACATGCTCAAGCCGGCCCTGTCGCGCGGCGAGATCCAGTGCATCGGCGCGACGACGCTGGACGAATACCGCAAGCACATCGAGAAGGACGGCGCGCTCAAGCGCCGGTTCCAGCCGATCTACGTGCAGCCGCCGAACGTCGAGGAAACGATCCGGATCATCCAGGGCCTGCGCGACCGCTACGAAGAGCATCACGGCGTGGAGATCACTGAGGAGGCGATCCAGGAGGCCGTGAAGCTGTCGGACCGGTACATCACCGACCGGTTCCTGCCGGACAAGGCGATCGACCTGATCGACGAGACCGGCTCCCGGGCGAAGCTCCAGACCTATGCCCTGCCGGGCGAGCTCAAGGCCATGGAGCAGGAGCTCAAGAAGGTTGCGCGTGAGAAGGAAATGGCCATCTCGCTGCAGAACTTCGAGGAGGCGGTCAAGTTCCGCGAGGAGGAAGAGCGCCTGCGGAAGCTCCTGGAAGAGTCCAAGCGCGAATGGAAAAAGAACCAGGAAAAGAACAAACCCGTCATCAGCAAGGAAGACGTCGCCTACGTCGTGTCCAAGATGACCGGCATTCCGCTCTTCAAGCTGGAGGAGGAGGAATCGCAGAAGCTGCTCCACATGGAAGAGTTCCTGCACAAGCGGATCGTGGGACAGGAGGAGGCGATCTCGGCCGTCTGCCGGGCCATCCGCCGCTCGCGCGCCGGGCTGAAAGAGGCCAAGAAGCCGATCGGATCATTCATTTTCCTCGGACCGACCGGCGTCGGGAAAACCGAGCTGGCGCGGGCCCTGGCCGAATTCCTCTTCAATTCGGAGGACGCACTGATCCGCATCGACATGTCCGAGTACCAGGAGAAATTCACCAGCTCACGCCTGTTCGGCGCCCCTCCGGGCTACGTCGGGTACGAGGAGGGCGGGCAGTTGACCGAGAAGGTCAGGCGCCGACCCTATTCCGTCGTGCTGTTCGACGAGATCGAGAAGGCGCACCCGGACATCTTCAACGTGATGCTCCAGGTGCTGGATGACGGCGTGCTCACGGACAGCCTGGGCCGCAAGGTGGACTTCAAGAACACCGTCGTGATCATGACGTCCAACCTGGGCACGAAGCTCATCCAGAAGGGCGTGTCCCTGGGCTTCCAGCAGGCCGAGGCCGAGCAGAACCGCCGGATCAAAGACGACGTGTTGGCCGAGCTGCGGCGGGCCTTCAGCCCGGAGTTTCTGAACCGGGTCGACGAAGTGGTGGTCTTCCACCAGCTGGAAAAACTGCACCTCGTCAGCATCGTCGACATCCTCATCAAGGAGCTCAATGCGCGGCTCCTGGAGAAGGGCGTGCAGCTCGAGGTCGGTGACGACGTGAAGCAATGGCTCATCAAGGAAGGCTATCAGCCGCTCTACGGCGCGCGGCCGATGCGCCGGACGATCCAGAAGAACATCGGCGATCCGCTCTCGGAAGAGCTGATCAAGGGCCGGTTCAAGGATTCGCGCAAGGTCAAGGTCGTTCTCAAGGACGACGCGCCCGCCTTCATCGAGGAAGAGATTCTGGCCGGGGTGTGAGCGTGGCTCAGGCCGCGCTCCCCGTGACACCGTCGTTGTACACGCCGCCGCGTCCCACGATTCTCGCCATCGAGACCTCCTGCGACGAAACGGCCGCCGCCGTCGTGACGGGCGACGGCAGGATTGCCGCCAGCGTGCTGGCTTCGCAGCACGACGTGCACGGGCGGTTCGGCGGGGTTGTCCCCGAGCTGGCCGCGCGGCGGCATATCGAGACGATCGAGACGATCGTCGCCGAGGCCATTGAACGGGCGTCCCTGACCTGGTCTGACATCCATGCCATCGCCGTGACGCGCGGCCCCGGGTTGGCCGGAGCGCTTCTGGTCGGCGTCAGCGTCGGCAAGGCGCTGGCCTATGCGCGACACATTCCTTTGATCGAGGTCAATCATCTGGACGGCCACATCGCCTCCGCCTGGATGGACCAGCCGGATGTTCCGACTCCCTGCATCGTGCTCGTCGTCTCCGGCGGGCATACCCATCTCTATCTCGTCCGCTCGGACGGCGCGCTGCACCTGCTGGGAAAAACTCTGGACGATGCGGCAGGCGAGGCGTTCGACAAGGCGGCAAAGATTCTGGGGCTCGGTTATCCGGGAGGGCCGGCGATCGACCAACTGGCCCGGCCCGGCCGCGCGACCGCCGTCAAGTTCCCGCGTTCCTATCTGGGACCAGACAGCCTGGATTTCAGCTTCAGCGGGTTGAAGACCGCCTTGCTGTACCATTGGCGCGATCATCGAACGGCGAAGCCGGATGCCGTGGCCGATGTCGCTGCCAGTTACCAGGAGGCGATCGTGGACGTGCTGGTGGGAAAAGCGTTCCGGGCGGTCCGCCGCTACCACGCGCGCGCGCTCGCGGTCGTAGGAGGCGTGTCGGCCAATTCCAGGCTGCGGTCACGATTGTCTGTTCGCGCCGCCGAAACGGGCATCAGGCTGGCGGTCCCGCCGCTGGCCCTGTGCACCGACAATGCGGCGATGATCGCCATGGCGGGGCAGCGCGCGTATCTCGAGGGTCGCCGGGCCGGCTGGGATCTGGAAGCCGCGGCGGATCTTCCGTTGCCGGCCGCCGCAAGGAGCACCTAAGATTCCGACGATCCACGGATACACCAGCGGCCTCAAGGCCGGCCAACTTCTGAGATTGGAGCGCCTGTACCGGCGGCGCGTGCCGGTGACGGCCGTCATCAGTGTGGAACTTGCCCGGTCCTGCACCGAACTCGCACATGAGATGCGGCGCGAAATCGGATTGCTCATCAATCGGCGGGGTGCGGTTGAGCAGGTCTGTGTCGGGCAGGGACGGGACATCAGCCTGCCGGATTTGTCGCGGTACCGATCCGGCCCCCGTTCCCTGCGCGGCCTTCGCCTGGTACGAACCAATCTCCAGAACGAACCCCTGTCCCGTGCGGACCTGACGACGCTGGCGCTGCTCCGGCTCGATCTCGTTGCGGCGATCGGCGTGGAACCGAACGGGCTGCCCGCCAACATGTCGGTCGCCCATGTCGTGCCGCAGAACCGGGAGGGCCAGCTCTACTCGGTGCTGCCCTCCAAGCCGATCCATGCGTGGGACCTGGATTGCCTGGAACTGATCGAATCCATCGAAGCCGAACTGGCGCGCGTCGGCCCCGGCCACACGGTGTCCCGCGCCGCCGACTCGGCCATTCTGATCAGCGCCTCGCTAAAGGGTCGGGCGGTCCAGGAGGACCGGATGGAGGAGCTGGTGGACTTGGCGCGTTCGAACGACGTGGCCGTGCTGGACACGGTCATCCAGCGTTTCCAGGCCGTCAATCCCAAGTACTTGATGGGCAGCGGGAAGCTCAAAGACGTGATCATGATGGCGCTCCACAAGGGCGCCAACCTCTTGGTCTTCGACCAGGACCTCACGCCGGCGCAAGCGCGCGCGATTGCGGATGTGACCGAGATGAAAGTCATCGATCGGACCCAGCTGATTCTCGATATCTTCGCCAGGCGGGCGCACAGCCGGGAAGGGAAAATTCAGGTCGAACTGGCCCAATTGCGATATCTATTACCCAGGCTGTCGGGAGCCGGCACGTCGCTGTCCCGACTGGGCGGCGGCATCGGCGGGCGCGGTCCCGGCGAAACGAAGCTGGAAACGGACCGGCGCCGAGTCCGCGACCGCATCGCCCACCTGGAGCGTGAGCTGCAGGCCTTCGCCCGCCACCGCGATCAGCGGCGAGCGCGCCGGTTCCGCTCCAAGATCCCGATCATTTCCATCGTCGGCTACACCAACGCCGGCAAGTCGACCTTGCTCAACGCCCTGACGGGCAGCCAGGTCTCCGCCGAGGACCGGCCCTTCGAAACGCTCGACACGTCCAGCCGCCGTCTGCGGTTTCCTCGCGACCGCGAGGTCATCATCACGGACACGGTCGGGTTCATCCGCGACCTGCCCAAAGCCCTGGTCGGAGCGTTCATGGCCACCCTGGAGGAACTCCGCGACGCCGACCTGCTGCTGCATCTGATCGATGCGAGCAGCCAGCGCCTCGAGGCCCAGATCGACGCCGTCGAGCACATTCTCGGAGAGCTCGGTCTGGCCCACATCCCGCGTATGCGTGTTCTGAACAAATGCGACAAGCTGACGCATGACGAGCTCGCCGGCCTCTGCCGGCGCTATCAGGCCACGGCCATCTCCGCCTTGTCGCCGGCGACCCTGGCCCCGCTGGTCGAAACCCTGTCCGATGCCCTGGCAGGGCGGACACAGGTCCAACTCGCCGCGGACCCTGACGCGCCCGATTGGACCGCCCGTGTCGTCTGAGCCCATGCCGGCGCAGGCTTCGCGAATTTTTCGCACCCTGGCGCACGCGAATCCCGTCCCGCGCGTCGAACTACAATACCGCTCGCCGTTCCAGCTGCTGCTGGCGACCATTTTATCGGCCCAGTGCACGGACCAGCGGGTCAACCAAGTCACGCCGGCGCTGTTCCGCCGCTATCCGACCCCAGGCGACTGCGCGCGCGCCGACCAGGCCGAACTGGAGCGGTTGATCAAATCCACTGGATTTTTCAAGAGCAAGGCGCGGAATATCATCGGATGCTGCCGGTCGCTGGTTGAGCGGTTCGGCGGGGAGGTGCCGGATACGATGGAGGCGCTGGTCTCCCTGCCCGGCGTCGGCCGCAAAACGGCCAACGTGGTGCTGGGCAATTGTTTCGGCAAGCCGGCCGTGATCGTCGACACGCATGTGAAACGCGTCGCTCAGCGACTGGGCTTGACTGCCAGCGATGATCCGGACCGGATCGAAGGGGACTTGCAGCAGCTCATGCCGCCCGACCAATGGGCTGCCGGTTCGCAGCGGCTGCTGCTCCACGGGCGCTACGTCTGCGTGGCGCGCGCACCGAAGTGCCGCGACTGTCCGATCGACCGCCTGTGCCGCTGGAAGGGAAAGACAGCACGATGATCCGCAGCATGACAGGGTACGGGCGCCGGCAAGCCCCCTGGGCTGGTGGCATGGTGGCCGTCGAGGCGCGATCCGTCAATCACCGGTTCTGCGAGATCGCCCTGCGGCTTCCCAAGGGGATGGCCTCGCTGGAAGACGGCCTGAAGGAGCTCGTCCAGCGCCGCTGCGCGCGGGGGCGGATCGACGTGGTGGTGACGCTCGCCGGCACGAGGGACACGCGCACGATCGTGAGTCTCGACCGTCCGTTGGCCAGGCAGTACCATCGGATTTTCGAGCGGCTCCGGCGGGAGCTCCGTCTCGCCGGCTCGATCGATCTGAGCCTGCTGGCCGGATTCAGGGATCTCGTCGTCGTCACCGAGCAGCCGGTCAACGACAGGGCGCTGCAGACGACCATCAAGCGGCTGGCGGCCGGTGCCGTCGCCGACCTGGACCGGATGCGCCGGCGCGAAGGCAAGGCGCTGGCCGGGCATCTGAACCGCCTGCTGGCGGCCGTCGAGAAGGAGTTGGCGCAGATCGCGGCGCGCATTCCCGAGGCGGTTCAGGAACACTACGCCCGCATGAAGGCGCGCATTGCGAAACTGGCCGAGCCGGGACGAACCGACGCGAGCCGCCTGGAGCAGGAGCTGGCCGTGTTCGCCGACCGGAGCGATGTGAGCGAGGAACAGACACGGATGCAGTCGCACCTGGACCAATTCCGGCAGACCATGAACGACGGAGACGCCGTCGGCAAGACCCTGGACTTTCTGCTGCAAGAGATGGGACGCGAGATCAACACCATCGGCTCCAAGGCGAACGACGCCCGGATCGCCGGCCACGTCGTACGAATCAAAGGAGAACTGGAAAAACTCCGCGAACAAGTGCTAAATATCCAGTAGCGCGGGGTAGGTAGGAGGCCTGAGGGAGCATGGCGATCGAGCGACGAGGGGTGCTGTTCGTGGTCTCCGCTCCGTCCGGGGCGGGCAAGACGACGCTGTGCAAGGAACTCGTGGCGTCGGTTCCCGGGCTGCATCCGTCCGTGTCCTACACCACGCGCAAGCCGCGCCCGGGCGAGGTCCACGGCCGGGACTACTACTTCGTGGACGAGCCGGCGTTCCAGGAGATGGTGCAGCGGAACGACTTCGCGGAGTCCGCGCGGGTGTACGGCCATTTCTACGGCACGCCCCGCCAGGCGCTCACCGATATGATGGAAAAGGGGCTCGACGTGCTGCTGGAGATCGACACCCAGGGCGCCATCCAGATCAAAAAGAAATTCACCGACGGCGTCTACGTCTATATCCTGCCGCCTTCCATCGAGGCCTTGCGCATCCGGCTGATCCAGCGGGGGGATGCGCCGGAGGAGATCCAGCGCCGCATGCAGAAAGCCCGGCAGGAGATCCTGAACTACCGGGAATACGACTACATCGTCCGCAACGAGGACCTCAAGCAGGCCTTGCGGGAGCTCGACGCGATCGTCCACGCGGAACGCACGCGCATGAAGCGCGTGGACATCAACTGGCTGGAACGGAATTTCATCACCGACACCACAACCCCGTAAAGGAGTTTTGCTCATGATCGACGCGCTTTCACTCTTGCCCGAATACAACCGCTCGCTGATCGACTCGCGACATCGGCTCGTGATCGCCGCTTCACAGCGGGCCAAGCACCTCATGCAGGGTGCCAGGCCGATGTACCAGCCGAAATATTCCAAATCGACCTCCATCGCGCTGGACGAGATGCTCCGGGGGCAGGTCGAGTTTCTGACGGACAAGGACGCGCGCCAGGCCATCAAGGAGGCCAAACGCGGGAAGGACAGCGAGATGGAACGCATGGCCATTGCGGCGGCCCGCGAGGACGCGCGCGAGATCAAGAAAGAGCTCAGCGTGTACGTCGACGATTCCGTCAAGCCGGCCGAGGCCGAGAGCGAGGAGTAACGGCGCGTGCAGAGTTCCGGTCCGAAGTTCGGCGGAAAGCGCGTACTGCTAGGCGTCAGCGGCAGCATCGCCGCCTACAAGGCGGTGGAGTTGCTGCGCACGCTGGTGCGGGAAGGCGCCGATGTCACGGTCGTCATGACGGAGGCGGCGACCAAGTTCGTCGCCCCGCTGACCTTCGAAGTCCTCTCGCGGCGCCCGGTGGCGACGGACCTGTTTGCGGCCCATCAGGAGATGCTGCACCTGACGCTGCCGGAGGAGGCCGATGCCTTCCTCCTCGCCCCCGCCACCGCCAACACCCTGGCCAAGTGCGCGCTCGGTCTCGCCGACGATCTGCTCAGCACCATGGTTCTGACCGCGTCCTGTCCGGTGATCATCGCCCCGGCCATGGACGGCGGCATGTGGAATCATCAGACGGTACAGGACCACGTCGCCCGGCTGCGGCAGTGCGGCGTGACCGTCCTGGAGCCGGTCGAAGGCCCGCTCGCCTCGGGCAAGGTGGGCAAAGGGCGGCTCACAGAAGAGGGGACGATCGTCGAAGCACTCGAATCCTGCCTTCGGCCCCGGCGCGATCTGGCCGGGCAGCGCGTCCTGGTGTCGGCGGGACCGACGCAGGAGCCGATCGATCCGGTCCGGTTCATTTCCAACCGGTCGTCCGGCAAGATGGGCTATGCGGTCGCCCTGGCCGCCAGGGAGCGTGGCGCCGAGGTGATGCTCGTCAGCGGCCCGACGGCGCTGCCGGTCCCCCCGGGGGTGACGTGCCTGCGCGTCGAGACCGCCGAGGAGATGACCAAGGCCCTCGTGACGAATTTCCGATGGTCCACCGTCGTCGTCATGGCGGCGGCGGTCGCCGATTTCCGCGCGAAGCAACCGGCCGGTCGGAAGGTGAAAAAGAGCGCGGGCGCCTGGCGGACGCTCGAGTTGGCACCGACGGAAGACATTCTGCAGACCCTGTCCCGGCAGCGGGGCAGGCAGATTCTCGTCGGATTCGCGGCGGAAACCGACTCGGTGCTCATGCACGCCGCGCAGAAGCTGCGCGACAAGGAGCTGGATCTGATCGTGGCCAACGACGTGACCGCGGAAGGCGCGGGGTTCGGCTCGGACACCAATGCCGCGACGCTCATCGACCGGGACGGCCGCACCACGCGTTTGGGCGTGATGCCGAAGCGCGAGCTGGCCGATCGTATTCTGGATGCGCTGCGGCCCTGGCTCGTCGGCGCGGCGCGACCCGCGCGCCGCTGATCGACACGCTCCGCCACTGTGAACCTCCCTTTGTTTGACCCGATTCCTCGAGCCTGTTACAATGGCCGCGTTTGTAACCCATAGCTGTCACGTGACACCCCCGGCATATCATGGGCAGAGGAGCGCGCATGGCGCACGTGCTGGTTTTGCATGGCCCCAATCTGAATCTCCTGGGACAACGGGAGAAGTCCGTCTACGGCACGACGTCGCTGACGGCGATCAATGCCGCCATCAGGAAATTCGCCCGCAAGGAACGCGTCCGCGTCGACATCCGGCAGTCGAATCTCGAGGGTGAGCTCGTGTCCTGGATCCAGGAAGCCAATACGAAGTTCGACGGCATCGTGATCAATCCGGCCGGCTATACCCATACCAGCGTCGCGATCCGCGACGCCATCGCCGCCGTGGGCATTCCGACCGTCGAGGTGCACCTGACGAATATCTACAAACGGGAGGAGTTCCGGCACCATTCCTACATCGCCGGGGTGGCCCTCGGCCAGATCTCGGGATTCGGCCCGGCCGGATACGTGCTGGGGCTCCGCGCCCTCACGGAGCATCTCAAATCCGCGCGCACCCCCTCGACCCGCTGACGCGCCAATTCCGTTCAACGAAGGAGGATGTGATTCGTGATTTCGACTGCAGATTTCCGCAATGGGTCCCGCCTGGAGCTCGACGGCGAGCCATTCTATATCGTGGAATTTCAGCACGTCAAGCCGGGCAAGGGGGGCGCCTTCGTGCGCACGAAGCTCAAAAGCTACACGTCGGGCAACGTCATCGACCGGACGTTCCGGTCCGGCGAGCGCTTCAAGGAGCCGGACCTCGAAGAACGGACGATGCAATTCCTCTATGCGGCCGGCGACTCCTACACGTTCATGGACACGGAGAATTTCGAGCAGTTCACCTACGAGAAAAAGCAGCTGGGCGAGAACGCGGATCTGCTCAAGGAAAACATGGTCGCCAAGATCCTAGTCTATGAGCACCGGCCCATCGCCGTCGAGCTGCCCATTTTCATCGAGCTCAAGGTCGTGGACGCCGAGCCGGGTGTCCGCGGGGACACGGCGTCCGGAGGCACCAAGCCGGCCATCGTGGAAACCGGCGCCGTGATCAAAGTCCCGCTGTACATGGAGGTCGGGGAAACGATTAAGATCGACACCCGCACGCGGGCGTACGTGGAGCGCGTCCGGTGACCGCTCGCCCATCCAAGCAGCGCCGGGGCCGGAACGCGCCGGATCGTGGTGAGTCAGAAATGAGCCAAAATAACCAATTGGATGGCGAAGTTCATCATCTCGTTGAGCTCCTCAGGAAACACAATCTGGCCGAGCTCGAGGTCGAGCACAAGGGTCTGCGCATCCGCGTGCGGCGGGGCGCGAGCGGGGACGCGGTTCCGGCGATGCCGGCCGAGCCGGCACGACCCGGCCGGGAATTGCTCGCGGAACCGGCTGCCGCCGCTCCCGAGGTCGTGCAGGACGTGCTGGTACCGGTCACGTCGCCGATCGTCGGGACCTTCTACCGCTCGCCGTCGCCGGACGCCGATCCCTACGTCGAAGAAGGCGACTACGTCAAGAAGGGACAGGTCCTGTGCATTGTCGAAGCGATGAAGCTCATGAACGAAATCGAGTCGGAAACCGACGGCCGCATCCATAAGATCCTGGCGGAAAGCACGAAGCCGGTCGAATATGGGCAGCCGCTCTTCCTGATCGATTCCTCCGCAACGCCCTGACCGTCACTTCACGTGAAGGGGATCTTCCCGTGTTCAAAAAGATCCTGGTAGCCAACCGCGGCGAGATCGCACTCCGGATCATCCGGGCGTGCAAGGAGCTCGGCGTCAAGACCGTGGCCGTCCATTCCGATGTGGACGCCCGCGCGTTGCACGTCCGGGCGGCGGACGAGCGCGTCTGCATCGGGCCGGCCGACAGCGCGCTCAGCTACCGCAACATCCCCAACGTGCTCAGCGCGGCGGAAGTGACCGGCGCCGACGCCATCCATCCCGGATACGGATTCCTCGCCGAGAACGCGCACTTCGCCGAGGTGTGCGAGTCGATCGGCGTGCGTTTCATCGGGCCCACGTCGGACCACATCGCGATGATGGGCGACAAGGCCAAGGCCCGCGAGATCATGGGCCGCAAAGGCATCCCGCTCATGCCGGGCAGCCCCGGCGAGCTGAAAAGCGAGCAGGAGGCGTTGGACGCGGCCCGCAAAATCGGATTCCCCGTCATCTTTAAGGCGTCGGCCGGCGGCGGCGGGCGGGGGATGCGGGTCGTCAACAAGGAAGAGGACCTCGCGCGCGCTTTTCAAACGGCCCAGGCGGAAGCCAAGACCAGTTTCGGCAACGACGCCGTGTATCTCGAAAAGTTTTTCATCGAGCCGCGCCACATCGAAGTGCAGATCCTGGCCGACGAGAAAGGCCGGACCGTCTTCCTGGGCGAACGGGACTGCTCGATCCAGCGGCGGTACCAGAAGCTGGTCGAAGAGAGCCCCTCGCCGGTGATCGACGAGCGGCTCAGACGGGAAATCGGCAATGTGGCGGTCGAGGCCGTCCGGTCCGTGCATTACCGGAATGCCGGCACGGTGGAGTTTCTGCTGGACAAGGACCACAACTTCTATTTTATGGAAGTCAACTCGCGGATTCAGGTCGAGCATCCCGTCACGGAAATGATCACCGGCATCGACCTGGTCAAGGAGCAGATCCGGATCGCCGCGGGTCAGCCCCTGGTCTACCGGCAGCAGGACATCCGGCTCACCGGGCACAGCATCGAGTGCCGCATCAACGCCGAATGCCCGGAGAAATTCACGCCGTGCCCCGGCACCGTGACGCGGTTCCACGCAGCCGGAGGCCTGGGCGTGCGCGTAGACTCGGCAATCGAAAGCGGCACCGTCGTCGTCCCTCATTACGACTCGCTGATCGCCAAGCTGATCTGCCACGGCCAGAACCGCGACGAGGCCATCGCGCGGATGCGCCGGTCCCTGGACGAGTTCGTGATCGAAGGCATCAAGACGACCATTCCGCTGCACAAACGCATCATGAACGACCCAGAATTCCAAAAGGGGCGCGTCTCCACCAGTTTCCTGGAACGGTTCGCCGCCGGCCCCTCCGCCTGACCCCGTGCCCGCCTCTCCGCGTCCACCGGCTGCGCTCACAGGACTCTACGTCATTCTTGATCCGGAAGCGGCGCAGGGACGGTCGCTGCTCGACCTGCTCAAGCAGGCGGCCGACGGCGGCGCCCGGCTCTTTCAGTATCGCGCCAAGGCCGTTTCCGCCCTGGATGCGTATCGGCAGGCCGTGCCGCTGCGCCAGGCGGCGCGGGATTGGGGGGCGTTGTTTCTGGTCAATGACCGCTGCGATCTGGCGCTGGCCGTCGATGCGGATGGTGTCCACCTCGGCCAGCAGGACCTGCCGCTTGCGATGGCCCGCGCCCTCATGGGGGCGGGGAAATTGATCGGCATCTCGACCCACACCGACGCGCAGGTGTCCGCCGCCGCCAAGAGTGGAGCCGATTACCTGGGATTCGGCCCCATCTTTCCTCCGAGCTCCAAGCGGGACCACGAGCCGGTGGTGGGGATCGACGGCTTGCGCCGGATCAGAGGCCTGACGTCGTTGCCGGTGTTTGCCATCGGCGGGATCACCGTCGAATCAGCCGGTCGGCTGGCCGAGGCCGGCGCCGACGGCATCGCCGTCATTGCCGCCATCGCGCAGGCTGCGGACGTGACCGGGACCGCCCGCTCGTTCGTCGCGTCGTTCCGCTCACCAGGTCGGCCAGCTCCCTGATCGCAGGACTCTCCGCCATTTCCGCGAGCCCCTGTTCCCAGCAACCGGCGATCTCGGGCCGGTGGGGAAGCGGGCCGATCACCGGCAGACCGCACCGCTCCTTCAGCAATCCGATCGTCGACGTTTCCTGCAGGGCGCCGTCGGGCCCGGCGGGGGCGCCGGACCGATTGAGAAAGACTCCAAGGACGGGAATCTTCCGATGCCGGAGCGCGCCGAGTGTCAAGAGAGTCTGATTCACCGCGCCGAGCGCCGCGCGCACGACGACGACCGCGGGGAGGCCGAGTCTCACGATGACGTCCCTGGTATCGCCCGTCGGAGTGACCGGGACCATGACCCCGCCGGCCCCTTCAACGAGCAGAAACGCATGGCGGGCGGCCAGCGCCCGATAGGCGCGCACGATGCGGCGCAGCTCGATGGTCCGCCCCGCCCGCCGCGCGGCGTCGAGCGGGGCGAGCGGATCGGCGAAGCGGTAGGGGCTGATCGTCTCGACCGGCTCGGTCACGCCGGCCGCCGCATAGAGCCGGGCCGCATCGGAACCGGATGCGCCGGAGGTGCGGCAGCCCGTTTCGATCGGCTTCATCACGCCGACGGACAGCCCGCGCCGCGTGAGGCACAAAGCCAGCGCCGCCGTCACGAGCGTTTTGCCGACGCCCGTGTCGGTCCCCGTGATAAACACACCCCGTTCGTTGTTCATCGTGTCAGAGGATGCGGCTGTCCAGGTTCCACACTTGCCCGGAGGTCTCCGCCATGGACGCAAGCAAGACGACCGCCTCCGCCACCTGCGTGCGGGCCGGAGGCCGTCCCGTTGCATGATCAGTAAAACGCCCGGCGGCCCGAAAGGCATCTCCCGCCAGTTTGGTCTGCTGCCAACCTGGAAAAATGAGATTCACGCGGATGCCGGACGCCCCCCATTCCCTGGCGGCCGATTTGACCAATCCGATCAAGCCGGCTTTGGATGCGGCATAGGCGGACTGACCGGGAGAGCCCTGCATTGCGGCGTAGGACCCGATCACCACGATCGAACCGCGACGTCGGGACTGCATCGGCGCCGCAGCGGCCTGCAGGCAATGAAACGTCCCGGACAGGTTCGTCTCGATGTCTCCGCGCCATTCGTCCGCGCGTTGCGCCAGCGCCAACCCGCTGGTGGCCTGCCCGGCGTTGCAGACCATCACGTCAAGCCGTCCCCACCGGTCGATGAGTTGGTTGACCATCTCCTGCGTCTGCTTGCCGTCCCGGATGTCGGCTTGAATGAGCACGGCGATGCCGCCATGCTTTTCGACCAGCGCTGCGGTCCGCTGCGCCTCCCGCGCGCTCGTCCGGTAATGGACCCCCACGTTCCAGCCGGCCCGGCCGAACGCCAGGCAAATGGCGCGGCCGATCGTGCCCGATCCTCCGGTCACGAGAACGACCGGGCGGACGGCGCGTGGACGGCGCGTGGTGTGAGATGCCGGCATAGGAATGAACGGCATTATCCCAAGAGGTTCCGGAGATGGCAAGGCGCGGCGCGAACGACACGGCAACCTTGCGGGCCTGCCGACGATATGATAGGTTCCGCCTCTCGTTATGCTCCACGCCATCCACGATCAGCGACGATACGGCCGGACGCTTGCCGCGCTGCTGGCGGCGGTCGGTCTGTGTGTTGCGATCCCGGAGGATCCGGCGGCCGAGCCGGGGCCGAAGGCGGAAACGATCGCGGACGCCCAGTTGTACTTTCCCGATGCCATCGGAAGCCGGTGGCGGTATCGCGGCCGCGTCGAGGAGTGGCCCCTCCAAAAGGTGTCCACCAACAAGAGCTATGTCAACATCTCCACCGTCACGGGCACCCAGGCGGTCAAAAACGTGACGGTCAAGGTCTTTCACGATACGAACCCCGGCGACCACGGGCCGACCGACAGTTACTACCGGCGTGACGCCGTCGGTGTCGTCTATTACGGTTCGTCTCCTGGCACGCCCATCGAGCAGCAGATCGTCCCGTACCAGATCGTCCGGTTTCCGCTGGAGATCCCGTCTTCCTTTCAACAGTTCGACCGGAAGGGGATCGATTTCGGCACCGACATCGACGGCGACGGGACCCCGGAAAAAGCCGACGTGGAGGCGTCGGTGACGGTGACGGGCAGGGAGGATGTCGTGGTGCCGGCCGGCTCGTACCCGAAAGCCCTCCGGATGGAAGCGCGGATGGCGATGCGCGTCTACCTGTCGAAATCCAAACGGGCGGTCCTCAACACGGACGTCCTGACGGCCTGGTTCGCCAAGGGCGTCGGGCTCGTCAAATACGTCGAGCATCAGGAATTGCCGCCCGCCGCGACGGACAAGGGATTCATCACGGAAATTTCCGAAGAGCTCGAAGAAGCGGACGTGAAAACCGCCGCCGTCAGTCCGGAGGGGCGAACCCGCGCCGCAGCGTATTCTCGCTGATGACGCGCGAGACCATGAACTGCGCCAGATACTCCTCTCCGCCCGCCTTTGCGCCGACGCCCGACAACCGATAGCCTCCGAACGGCTGCCGCCCCACCAGCGCGCCCGTAATGCCGCGGTTGATGTAGAGGTTGCCGGCCTCGAACCGCTCGCGCGCCGCCGCGATGTTGACGGGGCTGCGCGAATAGAGACCGCCGGTCAGCGCGTAACTCGTGCTGTTGGCCAGGCGGAGCGCCTCGTCGAAGTCGCGCGCGTTCATCACCGCCAGCACCGGCCCGAAAATTTCCTCCTGCGCGAGGCGGTGCTCGGGACGGATATCGGCAAACACAGCCGGCCCGGCGACGTGCCCAGGCCCGTCGGCCTGCCGCTCGACGACGAGCCGGCCCTCGCCCTTCCCCAGCTCGATGTAGCGGCGCACCGTCTCGCAGGCGCGCTCGTCGATGAGGGGCCCGACCTGCGTGCCCGGCTCCTCCGCCGGGCCGATCGTCAGACTCATCACGGCGTCGGCCAGCCGTCGCAGGAACAGGTCATAGACCGATTGATGGACGATCGCCCGTGAACAGGCCGAACACTTCTGCCCCTGATAGCCGGTAAAGGACGTCACGACGCCCAGGACCGCCTCGTCCAGATCGGCTGTGTCATCCACGATGATGGCGTTCTTGCCGCCCATTTCGGCGATCACCCGCTTGACCGTCCTGTGCTGCGGCCCGACGCGGGCCGCCCCGGCAAGAATCTTGAGCCCCGCGGACTTCGAGCCGGTGAACGCGACGATCGGCACGTCCGGGTGGTCTACGAGGGCCTGCCCGATGTCCGGTCCGCCCGGCACGAGTTGTATGACATCGCGCGGCGCGCCGGCCTCGTGGAACAGGTCGGCAAGCAGATGACCCATGAGCGGAGACCGCTCGGACGGCTTCAGCAGGACGGCGTTGCCGGTCACCAGCGCCGCGGCAGCCATGCCGGCCGGAATCGCGAGCGGGAAATTCCACGGTGCGATCACGGCGGCCACGCCGCGCGGCGCATGGACCAGATGGTTCAATTCTCCCGGCTCATGTCCGAGCCGCTTGGGACGGCTGAGGCGGGCCATTTCTCTTGCATAGAACTCGCAGAAGTCGATGGCTTCCGCCACATCCGCGTCGGCGTCGCGCCAGGACTTTCCGACCTCGAAGACCTCCCAGGCGGCGAGCTCCTCGCGCCGGCGGCGCATCGCGGCGGCTGCCGACCGCAGCACCTCCGCCCGCTGCGCGGGAGCCGTCATGCGCCAGGTTTCGAACGATGCCCGGGCCGCGCGCACCAATCCTTCCGCATCGGCTGCCGCATAGCTCCGGCATGACCCGACGATTTCGGACGGGCGGGAAGGGTTCCGCGACGTCAGCTCCCCGCCGGTCGGTGGAATGGATGCCGACGTTTCCCACCGGCGGTTGAATTGACGCCGCACCGATTCGAGCGCCGTCCGCATGGTGCGTCTGTTCTTCTCCTGCGAAAAGTCCCGGTGCGGCTCGTTGTTGAACGGACCGTCCGCGGAGGAAACGGACGGCGCGGCAGGCTCGGCCGGCGCGGATCGAAGGACGGCCGGTGGAGGCGCCAAGAGGTGGGGGAGCGAGTCGTGCTCGACATATTCCTTGCGCAGGAACGACTCGTTCGAGGTGTTTTCCAGCAGGCGGCGGACCAGATAGGCCATGCCGGGAAGCAGCGCGCCGACCGGCGTGTAGAGGCGGAGGCGGCGGCCGCGCTTCGTCACCGATGATTGCAGCGGCTCAGCCATCCCGTAAATCATCTGGACCTCGCAGGCATGGTCCGGCAGCCCCGCTGCTTGCATCGCCGCTTCGGCCGCCGCCAACGTCCGAAGATTGTGGGTGCCGAACACCGGGCGGATGGCCGAGGCCTGCTCGATGAGAACGCGGATCAACCGCTCGTAATTGGCGTCCGTCTCCATTTTGTGCTCGAAGAGCGGCGTGGGCCAGCCACGCTGCTTGTAGCGGACCGTGTCCGCGTCCCAGTAGGCCCCCTTCACCAGCCGGACCGTGACCGGCGCGCCGCGGTGGCGGGCCCAGCGCACGATCGTCTCCACGTCTGTCGCAGACTCTCGATGATAGGCCTGAAGCGCGATCCCTCCGTGCCGGTACGTCCGGTACCGGTCCTCCGACAGGAGCCGCGTGAAGATCATGATCGTCAGATCCTTGAGCTCGGCCTGCTCCATGTCGACGGTGATGGAGGCGGGAAGCGCCATGGCGTCGTCGAGCAGCGGGCGCAGCCGGCCGGCGACGGCGCGATAGGCTCCCTCCGGATCGATCGGATCGAGCTGCGAGTAGAGCGCCGACAGCTTGATGGACAGGTTGACCCGCGGCACGGTCCCGAAATGATCCCGCTCCAGCACCGGCATGGCAGGCCATCCGGCCGTCTCCCGTCCCAGAATCGCGATCGCCTCGAGGCACTGATCGCGATACCGGTCGGCTTCCTGCTCGCTGACTGTCGCTTCACCCAATAAATCTACGGAATGACCGCGCCCCTCCTTCCACATGCCGGCGAGGACCGGCAGGGCTTCCGTGACGGACGCGCCGGCGATGAACGTCCGCGCCATCTGCTCGACCTGGCGGCGGATCGTCTTGCTGCTGAGCGACGCGCCGAGACCGGTGGCCGACATTGCGCGCAGCCCCAACCGGAGGGAAGCGGGAAGATTTACGCCGTCCCCGAAATATTCCTGCATCAAGGCGGCGACCTGTGCGTCGGTCCGGAGCGCCGGAAGCACGTCGATAAACCGGAACAGCTGCACTTTGAAGTCTTCGTCCTTGAAGCAGAGATCGAGGAGGGTGTCGGACCACCAGCGGGATTGGAAAATAGACGGCGCCTGGCCGGCTGATTGTTCGGCAAGGTCCCGGCCGATCCGGCGGATAGCGGATTCGAGGTCGGCGGCAGGATCCATCATGGATTTGTCCACAACCGGCGCTCCGTCTGAATTCAGTATACACCGTTCAAAATGCTTGAAAAACAGCCGCCACCCTGGTATCATCACTTAAATCTTACAGCCGGTCCGGGAGGTTCTAGTGCAGACATCTGTGCGTCCACTCGACTATCTAACGATCATCTTGTTCTCGCTCGTCACGCTCGGCGCGCTGATCGGCGTGCCGCTCTTTGCGTATTACCACGACTTCACCGCGCTGGACTGGGTGATGTTTGCCGTCCTGTACATCGTGACGGGTCTCGGCATCACGGTCGGTTACCATCGCATGATCTCGCATCGTGCCTTCGACTGCCCGGCATGGGTGAAGGTCTGTTTCCTCATCGCCGGCGGATGGGCCTTGCAGAATTCGGCGTTGAAGTGGTGCGGCGATCACATTCGCCACCATGCGGTGTGCGACCAGGACGACGATCCCTACAACGCCATGAAGGGCTTCTGGTACAGCCACTGCGGCTGGCTGTTCGAGCAATCCGCGCCGGACGCCAACGCCAAGTATGACGGGAAACTGCGCAAGGATCCGCTGATCATGTGGCAGCACCGCTATTACATTCCCGTGGTCCTCTCGGGGCTGGCCCTGCCGTTTGTCGTGGGCGCGATCAGCGGGGGCTGGATGGGCGGCCTCAGTTGCTTCCTGCTCGCCGGCGTGTGCCGCACCTTCCTGGTGCTCAACTCCACCTTCTGCATCAATTCGGTCTGCCACATCTGGGGCGCCCAGCCCTACGGGACGAAGGACAGCAGCCGGGACAGTTGGTGGGTGTCGCTGGTCACGTTCGGCGAGGGCTATCACAACTATCATCACATGTACCTGCGCGACTACCGCAACGGGCCCCAGTGGTACAATTTCGACCCGTCGAAGTGGCTGGTCTTCTCGCTGTCCAAGATCGGACTCGCCTACAACCTGCAGCGCCGCTCGAGTTAGCGCCCGAGGTCTTTTCCCCGTCTCGGTAGGCCTACGGGCCACTTGCCGCCGGTCAAACGCATCGTATAGAGTGTGCCTATGCGCGCTCAGCAGGAGCGCGCCAAATGAGGTCTTCAATGGCGGACGCGCCCGGACAACACGAACAAGTCAAACCCAATCTTCTTCCCGATGTGACACACATCATCGCCGTCAGCAGCGGCAAGGGGGGGGTCGGAAAATCCACCGTTGCCGCCAATCTCGCCGTCGCCCTAGCGGTGTCGGGCGCCAAAGTCGGCCTGATCGACGCCGACATCTACGGTCCCAACATCCCTATGATGTTGGGCGTCCGCAAACCGCCGGAGCAGAAAGACGGCAAATTGCTCCCGGCCGAAAGCCACGGCGTCAAACTCATTTCGATGGCTTTTTTCGTGCCGGAGGAAACCGCCATCGTGTGGCGGGGCCCCATGGTCCACACCGCGATCCAGCAGTTCTTCCGCGATGTCACCTGGGGCGAGCTGGATTATCTCCTGATCGACCTGCCGCCCGGCACCGGCGACGCGCAATTGAGCATCTCGCAGCTCGTCACGCTCGCCGGCGTCATCACCGTCACGACGCCGCAGGAGGTCGCGCTGCACGACGTGCGCAAGGGCATGACGATGTTTCAGAAGGTCAACGTGCCGCTGCTCGGCATCATCGAGAACATGAGCTACTTCGTGTGCGGCCATTGTGGCGAACGGACGGAGATCTTCTCGCACGGCGGCGGCGAGCGAGCGACGGAAAAACTGGGGGTGCCGTTCCTCGGACACATCCCCATCGATCCGGCGATCCGGGCGGGAGGAGACGAGGGCATGCCCATCGTCATCGCACAGCCGGACTCGCCGCTGGCCAAGGCATTCATGGCCATCGCGGAGAAAATCGCCGCGACGCTCAAGGCACAGGCGGCCGGCACGCAGCCGGGCGGAATCGAAAGTCTGCTCAAGAAGATCAAGCGGCCGGCTTCGAGCGCCTGAACCTCTGCGGGGAATCCATGGCAGAAACCGTCAGGGTGGCGGGGACAGCGGACATCGCGCCGGGCAGCGGCGCCACCGTCGAGGTTGGCGACAAGTCTTTCGCCGTCTTCAACGTCGAGGGCAGCTACTACGCCATCGATAACACCTGCGTCCACCGCGGCGGCCCTCTCGGCGAAGGCGAGATGGAGGGGAACACCGTCACCTGCCCCTGGCACGGCTGGACCTACGATGTCACAACTGGGCGGTGCCTCAGTAACCCCTCGGCCTGCGTGAAATCCTATCCGGTTACGATCGAGGGCGCCGACATCAAGGTCCAGATCTGAATGGTCGCCAAACCCGATGCGCCGAGCCACATGGAGACCACCGAATTGCTGGTCCGGCTTTATGTGTTTCTGACCCAGTATCTCGATCGCTGCATCAACGAAGCCGCGCACCAGTCCTACCCCGAATCGGAGCTCAGGAAACACCTGGCCGAGACTCGAGCCCGGCTGTCGGATATCCTGGCCGTCAATCGCGTCGTCAAGACCAAAGTCGAGCAGGAATGCGATCGCGTGCTGGCCTTGGGCGCCGCGTGCTTGAAAGGCGGCGGGAAGACCACCGATGTGGAACTCCTGAAGGCCGAGCAGGCGATCCTGCGAAACAAGACGATCGTCTTGAGCGATCTCCTGGCCGTCTTTCGGTCCGTCTAGATGCCGGGCACCTGCGTCGAAAAACACCAACTCGCCGGGCTGGATGAACAGGCGCGCGGGTTCAGCCGCGTGGTCGAAGTCGAACGGGCGGGGACGGCCTACCGGGCCACGCTGCGGTATGAACAGACCAGGATAACCGTGGACGGACACGAGACGGAAACGGCCGCCTTGCACGGCCTCGTGCGTCACTTGCACGGACAAGGCTACGCCCAGCTTCGCAGCCAGCTGAGTTTCCGTGGCGACGTCTACTTCGGAACCCGCGAGCCCTGGGTTGAATATCCCGATCCCGCACGACCGGCAAACCTGGGCGGCCTGTTCGCCAGACTCTCTGGGTGGTTGCGCCGCGGCCGGGCTGCCTCATGAGCTTCATCCCCCTTCAGGATGTCTCGCGCGCGCGGCCTCGCCTGCCGTCCTGGCTCAAGGTCACATTACAGACAGGGCCGGCGTACCAGGATCTCCGGAAGATCCTGGACGGGTTGGGGCTCCATACCATTTGCGAGGAAGCCCGTTGTCCCAATATCTGGGAATGCTGGAATAACCGTACCGCCACCTTTCTGATTCTCGGCGACATCTGCACCAGGCGCTGCCACTACTGCGCCGTTGAGACCGGCAGGCCTCTCCCGGTGGACCAGGACGAGCCGGTCCGTGTCGCGCAGGCCGTGCAGGCCATGGGACTCCGGCACGCGGTGATCACCTCGGTGAACCGGGATGAACTCGCAGACGGCGGGGCGTCGATCTTTGCCGAGACGATCCGACAAATCAGACGGCTGAATCCTTCCTGTACGATTGAAACGCTGATTCCTGATTTTGAGGGCCATGAAGCGGCACTTGCAACGGTCACGTCGGAGAAACCGGAGATCCTCAATCACAATATCGAAACGGTGCCGCGGCTTTTTCCGACGATCAGGCCCCAGGGCAAATACCAGCGGTCGATCGATCTCTTGGGCCGTGCCAAGCGGCTCGGCATGAAAACCAAGTCCGGGCTGATGGTCGGGATGGGGGAAACGGTGGATGAAATCAGACAAGTGATGCGCGACCTCCGATCGGTCGGCTGCGACATCCTGACCATCGGCCAATACCTCCAGCCCACCAAGCAGCACCTGCCGGTCATCTGGTTCTACCATCCTGGCGCGTTCGCCCTCTTGAAGGAAGAGGGGCTGGCCCTCGGGTTCCGTCACGTGGAATCGGGGCCGTTGGTCCGAAGTTCCTACCACGCCGACCAGCAGATTTCGCCCTGAATTGACTCTCCTCCGACCCCTCCCTATAATGCCTTCCTGATTGAATGTTCCGGTTTTTCCCCCATGCAAAGAACCGATTTTTCTCAAACAATCCAGGAACTCAAAACCAACATTCGACGCGCCTTTGCCATCCAGCCGGACGGCCAGCCGCTCACGGCTGACGACCAGGCCCTCTTGGACAAAGTTGCCACCGCCGTCGTAAACCGGCGCATGGCAGGCCCGGCGGTGCTCTTTCTGGAATCGGCCGGGCCGATGAATTTCCTCGGCAGCCAGGCCCTGCATTTCCTGGCTCCAATTCTGGATTTCGCCTGCGACGCACGCGAAATCGAGCAGGCCGCGGCGCTGCTCGAGCGGCGCGACGCCATTCCTCGGTTGATCGACCTCATCGAAGCCAAGTCGGCTCCTGAGGGAGCGCCGGCTCGATGAGCGCTGCCACTCCGTCTTCGCCCGCGCGGGCCGCCGATCTTCCCCTGTCCGTGATCATCGCGACGGACTGTGGCAGCACGACGACCAAGGCCATCCTGATCGAAAAAACAGGTGAGACCTTCCGGCAAACGTTCCGCGGCGAAGCACCCACGACGGTGGAGGCGCCGTTCGAGGATGTCACGCGGGGCGTGCTGAACGCGATCGCGGAAGTCGAAGAGCTGTCCGGCCGGAAGATCCTGGATGGCGAAAAGATCATCACGCCGGCCGGCGCCGACGGCAATCCGAAGGCGGGCGTGGATATCTACGTCTCGACCAGCAGCGCGGGCGGCGGGCTGCAGATGATGGTCGCCGGCGCGGTTCAGAGCATGACGGGGGAGAGCGCCCAGCGATGCGCCCTCGGCGCCGGCGCGATCGTGATGGACGTGCTGGCCTCCAACGACGGCAGGCTGCCGCACGAAAAGATCGAACGCATCCGCTCGCTGCGGCCGGACATGATCCTGCTCTCCGGCGGGACGGACGGCGGCACGGTCACCCACGTCGTCGAGCTGGCGGAATACATCTCGGCTGCCGAGCCGAGGCCGCGCCTCGGCATGACCTATTCGCTGCCTCTGATCTACGCCGGCAACAAGGATGCCCGCGACCGCGTGAAGGACATCCTCGGGCCGAAAACCTCGTTGACAATCACCGACAACATCCGGCCCACGCTCGAACAGGAAAACCTGGCGCCGGCCCGCAACAAGATCCACGATCTGTTTCTGGAGCACGTCATGGCCCAGGCGCCCGGCTATAAGAAGCTCATCGCCTGGGCCGGCGCGCCGATCGTCCCGACTCCGGCGGCGGTCGGCTTCATCATGGAAGCCCTGGCCAAGCGGGACAAGATCAACCTGATCGGCGTCGACATCGGCGGCGCGACGACCGACGTCTTCTCCGTGTTCGGCGGAATGTTCAACCGCACCGTCAGCGCCAACCTCGGCATGTCCTACAGCGTGTCCAACGTCCTGGCGGAAGCCGGTATCGCCAATATCATGCGATGGGTCCCGTTTGACGTGGATGAACAGACCCTCCGCAACCGCATCAAGAACAAGATGATCCGCCCGACGACCATCCCGCAGACGCTGGACGAGCTGCAGATCGAGCAGGCGATCGCGCGTGAAGCCCTCCGGCTGGCGCTCATTCATCACAAGTCGCTGGCAACCGGACTGAAAGGCGTCCAACAGGAGCGGACGATTTCCGACATCTTCGAGCAGAGAACATCCGGTACGACACTGATCGACATGCTGAAGCTGGACTTGATCGTCGGCAGCGGCGGCATCCTATCGCACGCCCCGCGGCGCGTGCAGTCCATGCTCATGATGGTCGACGCCTACGAGCCGCTGGGGTTCACGACCCTGTCCGTGGACAGCATCTTCATGATGCCGCACCTGGGCGTGCTCTCGACGGTGAACGACAAAGCGGCGACCGACGTCTTCGTCCACGACTGTCTGGTCTACCTGGGGACCTGCATCGCGCCGATCGGACAGGGGAAGGACGGCGAGAAGTGCGCGGAGTATCAGATCACGTTCGAAGGCAACCGGCAGCCCGACAGCGGCACATTGAAGTTCGGCGAATTGCGGCTGGTTGCGCTTGGCGACGGCGAACGGGCGCAGATCACAATGAAACCGGCCAGACGGGTCGATCTCGGCGAGGGCACGGGCGCCCCGGTCACCCGCGAGGCGCGAGGCGGCGCCGTCGGACTGATGCTGGACGGCCGGGGCCGACCGCTCCGGCTGCCGAGCGAGGCGCAGACCCGCGTCGCCGCATTGACACGGTGGCATCAGGCAGTCGGGCTGTACCCCAAATAACCCATGGGACATGCCTACACTCCCGGCTTGACGGTCACCGAGCGGACGACGGTCCGCAAGCGCCGCCTCCTGCCGATTCCCGGAACCGTCATGGCCAAACAGGGGGATCGAGTCACAGCCGATTCCGTCGTCGCCCAGACGGAGTTGCCGGGCAAGGTCCACTCGGTCAACGTGGCCAACCTGCTCGGCGCCGCGCCCGATGAAATCCGAGAGTACCTCATCAAGAAGGAGGGGGATCCGGTTCAGAAGGATGACGTGATCGCGGAGAACAAACCGTTCATCAAATTTCTGAAAACAGAGGTGCGCTCCCCGATCCACGGTACGGTCGACACCGTCTCGACAGTAACCGGACAGGTGCTCTTGCGCGAGCCGCCACGCCGCCTGGAGCTTCTCGCCTACATCGACGGAACGGTCGTCGAGACGCACCCTGCGCAGGGCGTCACGATCGAGACCTCCTGCACCCTCGCCCAGGGCATCTTCGGCGTCGGAGGAGAGGTCTGGGGCGAGATGCGCATGGCGGTCGCGTCACCGGACGAAACGCTCACAGCCGGCGCGCTGACTGCGGACATGAAGGGAAAGATCGTCGTAGGCGGCTCCTTCCTTGGCGCCGAGGCGCTCACCCGCGCCCGCGACCTCGGCGTGGCCGCCCTCGTCGTCGGCGGCATCCACGACAAGGACCTGCGGGCCCTGCTCGGGTACGACCTGGGGGTGGCCATCACGGGTACGGAGAAGATCGGCATGACCCTGATTCTCACCGAGGGATTCGGGACGATTCCGATGGCGGCGAAGACCTTCGCGCTTCTGTCCAAGCACCAGGGGCAGAAAGCCTCCGTCTCGGGCGCCACGCAGATCAGGGCCGGCGTGATCAGGCCGGAAATCATCATTCCGGCCGCCGGTGGCGGCCGGACGGAGGCGCCTGCCGCCGCCGGGCGGGGCGGCATCCAGGTGGGCGATCAGGTCCGCGTCATCCGTGATCCGCTGTTCGGCCGGATAGGCCAGGTGGCGGCGCTCCCGCCGGACCTGCGTCTGATCGAAACCGAGAGTCGCGTCCGCGTCCTGGAAGTGGCGTTTCCCGACAAGACCCGCGCCGTGATCCCGCGGGCGAACGTGGAGATCATCGAAGGCTGACGATGAACGTGGCACGTAAAACCGCGTCGATTGCCCTCTTTGCGCTGATTCCCCTGACGGCGCAGGCGGGCGAACCCTTGACGCAACCGCAGGAACTTCGAGTGTTCGACACGCCGAACGACCCGGGCGGCAGCCTGACCATCGTCTGGGCACCGGCGCCGTATGACGGGCCGGATGTCAGGTACGTCGTCATGCTTGGCGAGGCTCCGGCGACGGGGGACGCGCCGCCCACGCTCGCCGGCATGACCGTCGTCGGGGATTTTCCGTCCGATTCCCATTACGTGCGCGACACCAAAACCGCCTGGTGGACGCATGCGGCGCCCAAGACATTCCACCAATTCGAGCTCAAGAACGGAAAAGTGCAACGGTTGACGGATGGCAAGCGGTACGTTGTATCGGTCAGTTCCATGCAGGGCGCGGAATCCATGATGGCCGGCCCGCTGCCCGCCGTTCCCGAGCCGAACTGGTTCAATTGGAATCAGATCAACAACCTGGCCATCGTGGTGATCTTCGGACTCGTGGTGCTCGGGTCGATCCATGCCGCCAAGCGGCGGGAAATCTTTCTGCGCCGCATTCCCGGCCTCGACGCAGTGGACGAAGCCATCGGCCGCGCGACCGAGCTGGGCAAGCCCATTCTCTACCTGACCGGCGCAGGAGACATGAGCGAGCCGTCGACGGTCGCTGCGGCGGTGATTCTGGGACGGGTGGCCAAGCGGGTGGCCGCCTATGAGACCGATCTCCTGGTGCCGCATCGCGATCCCATCGTCATGGCCGTCTGTCAGGAGATCACGAAACAGTCGTATCTCGAAGCGGGCAAGCCGGATGTCTTCAAGGAGGACTCCAATTTTTTCATCACCACGGACCAGTTCAGCTATACCGCCGCCGTGGACGGCATCATGCTGCGGAAAAAACCGGCGGCGAATTTTTTCATGGGCTCCTACTTCGCCGAGTCGCTGCTGCTGACTGAAACCGGCGCAAGCACGGGCGCGATCCAGATCGCCGGCACCGATTCCGACCATCAATTGCCCTTTTTCGTCACCACCTGCGATTACACTCTGATCGGCGAAGAACTCTATGCCGCCAGCGCCTATCTGTCGCGTGAGCCGGTTCAGGTGGGTACTCTGCGCGGGCAGGACATCGGTAAAGCGTGCGTCCTGAGCGCCCTCGGTCTCGGCACGGTCCTGGCTACGGCAGCGGTGCTGTTTCACCTGGATGTCTCGTTCTTCCTGGACCTGGTGAAGGATCTGAAATGACCCTCCTGCGACGCCAGCTCCCGCTCCTGATCACGTTCGTCACCGGCATTCTGTTTGCCGCGCAATACTACGTGCCGCATCCGTTGTCGGAACTGATGCTGACCTCAGTCTCCAAGTGGCTGCAGATCATCGGCGGGTTCGCCCTGGTCCTTGGCGTCACCAGCCTGTTTCACATCCATGCGGTCAAGATCAGGCGGAAAGAGCCGGGCTGGGGCTATAGCTTCGTCCTCTATATCAGCATGCTCGGCACGATCGTGATCGGCCTCTGGCACGGCGGGAAGGAAACGGTGGACGGCGTGGCCACGGCGTTCGGCTGGATGTATACCTACATGATGGTCCCGCTCCAGGGTACGATGTTCGCCATCCTCGCGTTCTTCATCGCCTCAGCCGCCTATCGCTCGTTCCGGGCGCGGAGTCGAGAAGCCGCCGTGCTCCTGATCGCCGCCGTGATCGTCATGATGGGACGCGTGCCGCTCGGCGAATATTTGATCCCGCTGAGCGGCGACATCAGTCAATGGATCCTGAACGTGCTGAATGCCTCGGTGCGGCGGGCGATCCTGATCGGCATCAGCCTCGGCGCAGTCGCCTTGTCGCTGAAGATCATCTTCGGCGTCGAGCGGGCGTACCTGGGCGGGGGGAAGGAGTAGATCGCGTGAGTTTTGCAGAACGCATGCTCCGCATCGACCGCCGGATCATTTTTCTCGTGATCGGGCTCTGCACCCTGATCCCGCTGCTCTATCCGGTCGGTCTGGCGATCAAGGTCTCGCCCGAAGTCCGCTCCGTCTACGATTACATCGAATCGTTGCCGGAAGGGTCGGTCTTCCTCTTGTCCCTGGACTTCGATCCTGCTTCCAAACCGGAGCTCTATCCGCAGGCCGTCGCCCTGCTGCACCACGCGTTCAAGAAGAAGCTCCGCGTGATCGGCATGACGCTCTGGCTGCCCGGCACCGGCATGGCGAACGAGGTCGTCACGCGTGTTGCGCGTGAGGAGGGGAAGACCAACGGCAAAGATTATGTCTTTCTCGGCTGGAGTCCGGGCACCGGTTCGGTCATCATCAATATGGGTCAGGACCTCTATAAAGCCTTTCCCACCGATTACAACAACCGGCCGACGGCGGAATTGCCGGTCCTCAAAGGCGTGCAGAGTCTGCGGGACGTCAACTACATCATCAGTCTGGCCGCCGGCAGCGCCGGGATTGAAACCTGGTACGTCTACGGCAAGGATAAATACAAGTTTGAGCTGGGCGGCGGCTGCACCGGCGTCATCGCGCCGGGCCTCTACCCGCTGCTGCGCAGCGGGCAGATCAACGGCTTGATCGGCGGGTTGCGCGGCGCGGCTGAATACGAAGTCCTGATCGGCAGAAAAGACAAGGCCGTCGCCGGCATGGACGCTCAATCGGCCACGCATTTTGCGATCATCCTGCTGGTGATCCTGTGCAACGTGTTCTACGTGCTCATCCGGACCTCGAAGAACCGGGCCGAGCGGAATCCGGGTTAGGAGCGGTGGCGCATGTCCTTTGAAGTCATTCTGGGCGCGTGGGTGGCGGCGGGACTGACCCTGTTCATCCTGACGTTCCTCTATCAGGACAATCCTTTGTTCAAGCTGGCCGAGCACCTCTATGTGGGTGTCTCCGTCGGCTATGCGATCGTCAAAACCTACGACACCGTGGTCATCCGCCTGATCTATGAGCCCATGCTGAAACCAGGCGTCGCGCAGGGCGAGTGGTCGAAGGGCGACTGGTGGCTGCTCATCCCTCTGTTCATTGGCGCTTTGATGCTGACCCGCTATGTGCCCAAGGCCGCCTGGATGTCCCGCATCGCGTTCGCCTTCGTCGTCGGTATCGGCTCGGGTCTGGCCATCCCGAGGGTGATCTCGTCCTACATTCTCAAGCAGATCGAAGACACGGTCCGCCCCCTGGTGTCGCTGGCGGCGGACGGAGGCGCGACGTTCACCTACGACCTGCTCAATCCGGCAAGCAACCTGAACGCGATCGTGCTGCTGATCGGCGTCGTTTCCGTGCTGTTCTATTTCTTCTTCTCCGTCGAGCACACGGGCCCGGGCCGGGCGGTGGCGCGGACGGGGATCATCTTTCTCATGATTGCGTTCGGCGCCGCTTTCGGCTACACGGTCATGGCCCGCATGTCCCTGCTGATCGGGCGGTTGTCGGATCTGATCGACTACGCCAAGCCGCAGTACGGATGGGCGACCTATTGGCTCGCCGCCATCACGGTCGCCACCCTGATTGCTTTGAGATGGCGGCGTAAGGAAATGGAGCCTCCGTCATGACCGGGTCCGTCAAAAGCTCCAAACAGTTTCCGGTTCTCCGGAACCTCCAGTATTCGCCGTTCAAAGAGGGGGAGGATCAGTACATCCTCCTCTGGGACCCCACCGGCCTCGGCGCGGATAAGCTGATCGTGCCGTTGAGCTACTTCTACCTGCTGCAGTTCTTCGACGGCGGACATTCCCTGGAGCAGGTGGCGGCCGAGTATCTCAAAAAGTTCGGCGAGTTCCTCGTGCCGGACCGCCTGGAGCGGCTGGTGGCCGATCTGGACGGCAAGCTCTTTCTGGAAGGGGAGAAGGTCGAAGCGGCGCGCCAGGCGGCGCTGGCGGCCTACCGGGCGGCGCCGGTCCGCACGGCCGTCTTCACCGGGAAAAGCTATGAGGCGGACCCGGACAAGCTGGCGACGCAGATCGCCGGCTTCTTTTCCTCCAAGGAAGGTCCCGGCCGGAAAGACTCGGCGCACAAGGGGCAGCCGATCAAGGGGCTCGTGGCTCCCCACTACGAGATCAAGGATGCGGGCCCGATCTACGCCTGGGCTTACAAGGAATTACAGGAGGCGCAGGCCCCCGATCTTTTCGTGATCGTCGGGACCTGCCACGCGGGACTTGAGAACGGCTATGCCCTCACCGACAAGGATTTTGAAACACCGCTCGGCGTGGTGAAAACCGACCGCGAGATCCTGGAGCGGCTCAGAGCCGCTGCCGGACGCTATTTTGACGAAGAGCTGGCGCACAAGAGCGAGCACGCCATCGAGTTTCAGCTGCCGTTCCTCCAGCATGCCGTCGGCCGCGCCAAGCCGATCACGATCGTGCCGATCCTCTGCGCCTATCCGGCGGCCAGCTTCGCCGACCCGCGCCTCCACGAGCTGCGTAACCGCGTCGAGGCCTTTCTCGGAACCCTGCGCGGCGTCCTGGACGCCGCGGGTCGTCCGGCCTGCCTGATCGCCAGCGCCGAGCTCGGGCACATCGGCATGCGCTACGGCGATGCCTCGCCGCCCACAGATTTTTCCTTTCACCGGTGCATGCAGAACGATCTGGCGATGCTCAAGCACGCGGAAGAGGTCAACCCCGATGCCTTTGCCCAGTTCATCGTCAAGGAGCGGGACAGCCGCCGGATCTCCGGCTTCGCGGCGATCTACAGCCTGCTGCGGCTCATCGGGGAGGGGAAAGGGGAGGTGCTGCGGTACGATCGCGGCATCACCGATCAGTTCAATTCGACGGTCACCTACGCGAGCATGGCGTTCTTCTGACAAGCGTGAGGCGTGAAACGTTAGGCGTGAGGCGACAGCAGAGCTTTTTACCACTCCTCACGCCTCACCCCTTACCCCTCACATCTTTTATTCCTTCACCGTCACCTTCATCGTGACCGGCTCCAGCGGGTTGTCCCGTTCGTCGCGCGGCATGGCCACGATCTTGTCGACGACCTCCAGCCCCCTGAACACTTCGCCGAATACGCTGTAGCGCCGGTCCAGTCCGCTCGAGTCCGCCACGCAGATGAAAAATTGCGAGCCGTTGTCGTCGAAATTGCGCGTGCTGTTGCTTTCCTTGGGCATCTTTGCCATGGACAGGGCGCCGCGCTTGTGTGGCCGGTCGCTCGGCTCCGGCGGAAGGGCATAGCCGGGCTCGCCGGTCCCGTGCAGGCTCCGGTCCGGCTTCTTGCTCAGCGGATCGCCGCCCTGGATGAGGAATCCCGGCACCACCCGGTGAAACGTGGTCCCGTCGAAAAACCCCATCTTCGCCAGGTTCAGAAAATTCTCCACATGGCGGGGCGCATCGTCCGGATAAAACCGCAGATGGATGTCCCCGAACCTGGTCGAGATCACGGCCTTCGGATTTTTCTTCTGAAACCGGATGGTCATGCCGCCACTGTACCAACTCTGTCCGTGACGCTGCAACCGGCCGGTCTTCTGGATTTCCCCGCATTCTTTTTGTAAGATGACGCTACTACCTGGATAGCCGTGGCGCACACGCAGTGCGGCATGGCGGCTCAAGCAACGCACAGAATCTAAGCCTACTTGTGGCAAAGTAACTATCCGCCGCGATGTGATCGAACGCGGCGGCTCAAGCGAAGCTTGGTATGGAGGAGGAGTGACCGTTCGTCCCAGGACGTTTCTGATCGGCCTTGCGCTCATCCTTGCCGCCGGTCTCGTCGTTCTTCTGCTCCCCCTTCTTTCGGACCCCGATCGCCTCAAGACCATCATCCTGCAGCGGGTCGAAGCCAGCCTCGGCCGCAAGATCGAGGTCGGGGAAGCGAAGCTGGAACTGTTCCCCCGCCCGAGGCTGGAGCTGTTGCGCGTCGTGATCCGCGATGCCGACAGCGCACAGGTCTTTCTCAAGGCCAAGCGTTTCGACCTCGTGCTGCGCTCGACTCCGCTCCTGCGCATGGAGGTCGTCGTCAAACGCATGCACATCGACCAGCCGCAGGTGACCTTGCGGCGCAACCAGGCGGGGCAATGGAACTTCCTGGCATCCGGCGTGGCCGCGCCCGGTTCGGAGGTCCCGCTCGGCAACCCGCTCGGACTCGTCATGATGATCCAGGAAACGACGATCACGGACGGCCTCGTGACCGTGATCGACGAATTCCGCCCGGACGGCCTGCGGACGCTCGAGTTGACGAACATGGATTTGGCCGTCGCGACGCCGCCGCAGGGCATCCCGCTCGACATCCGCCTGTCCGGCAAGATTCCGGCGGGGCAGGGCGCCTCGTCGTTTTCGATCACGGGGGCGGTGACCCGCAGCAGCGCGGCCGTCAACCTGCCCGAGAGCAGCCCGGGACCCGCCATGCCGGCCCTGCAGTTCCAGGGCGCGATCAATCTGCTCGGCGTGGACCTGCGGCAGATGATGGACTTTTTCGGTCCCCGCCCGATTCCCGACCGCGTGCACGGAATCGCCAATCTGCAAAGCGGCATCCGGCTGGTTCCCGGAGTCTCCGGCTACGACATGGTCCTCTCCGACATGAAAGCCACCGTGGAAAATCTCGCGCTCTCCGGCCAAGCCAGCCTGTCGGGCATCATGACCAAGCAGCCGACGTTTGCGTTGACCTTCTCCGCCACCCCGGTGAGCCTGGATGAGCTGTTGTCGCGGTTTCCCATCCAGTGGCTGCCGCCTTATTTGCAACGGGTGATCGAAGAGCGTGACATTAAGGGCAGCGTCGAGGTCGTGACGGCCACCGTCACCGGCTCCACGACACCGGCTCCCCATGCCTCGGTCACGGGCGAATTCCGGGTACGGGAGGGACACGCGCTGTTCGGCCAGGACAAGGTCCGGGCGCGAAACCTTGCCGGCACCGTCCTGCTCGACCCGGACCGTCTGCGCATCGCCGACATCACCGGCGACTACGGCCCCATGCAGATCACCGCAGGCAAGCTGGTGCTCGCGCTGCTCGAGCAGGGACCATCGCTCGAGCTGGACGTGAACGGCACCCTGCCGGCCGCCGACCTCGTGGCCGTCCTGGCCCGGTCCATCTCCTCACCGGCCGTCGCCAGGCCGCTCGCGGCGGCGCGCGACGTCGAAGGCCGGACGGACGTCGCCTTTCGCATCACGGGGGCGCTCAACCAGCCCGGCGGCCTGTCGTTCGACACGGCGGACATCACCATACAGAATGGAAAATTCCGGAGCCCCGCGCTTCCGGATCTCGTCACCAATCTGAGCGGCCGCATCGTCTACTCCAAAACCGCCGTGGAACTCGACCGGGTCGGAGGGCAGATCGGGCTGACACAATTCCAGATCCACGGCGCCATCGCCACCGACGGCCCGGCGCAGTTTCGAGGCTTCAGCGTCTGGGCCAGGACGGACACGCGCCAGGTCCTGTCCTTTCTACCGGACGATGCCGCCGCCAAAACGGCCCTGCAGGGCCCCATTGGCGTCGCGTTGTCGCTGGCCGGCCCGCTCGAGGCGCCGCAAGTCAAAGCCGTCGTCGAGCTCGATGAGACCGCCATCTCCGTTCCGAACGTCCTCCAGAAACCCGCGGGGCTGCCAGCCGCCGTCGAGTTGGACGGGTCGCTGGAGGCCAAGAACACCCTGTCGATCGACCGCATCGACTTCATCATGCCGCCGGTCCGCCTGTCCGGCAAGAGCACGGTGACGCTCGCCACGCCGGTCACGTTCAAGGGGTCGCTCATCTCAGGCCCGATTCCTCTGGCCGGCCTGCCCCCGGGGATGACCCTGGGCAATATCGACGCGGGCACCCTGGAGATCTCGCTGGACTTTCGCGGTAAAGGCGCCCAGTGGAAAACCTGGGCCCTGACGGGCTGGGTGGCGCTGACGGACGGGTTGCTTGCCGGCAAGAAATTCGAGACGCCCCTGACCGACATCTATCTGCGCGTGCAGCTGCTGCGCAACGGAGCCGACTTGAAACGGCTGGAATTCCGCATCAGGGACAGCTTCGTGCGGCTGTCGGGCATGATCCGGAATTGGCGCACGAAACCGGCGCTGGACCTCAAGATAGAATCGCCGGACCTCGACCTGGACCTGCTGATTCCCAAGGGCGAGCGCTCTGCGATGCGGGACATGCTCGAAAACCTGGCCGCCACAGGCCGGCTGACGGCGTCGGTCGCTGTCACGCTCGGGCGGTACAAGCAGCTCACGATCAACGACCTGAGCGGCCGGGTGAACATCGGCGACGAGGTGCTGGATATCAACCAGATCGCCGGACAGATCGGCGAGGGGACCCTCGGCGGCCGCCTCGTCGTCCGCCTGCCGAAACGCAAGCCGGCCGAAGCTGAAGTCAAGGTGCAGCTGGCGTCCGTGCCGCTCGAGAAAATTCTTCCCCTGTTCGGCGATCAGGAGCGCGTCGTCGCAACCGGCGATTTGTTCCTGACGGCGACCTTGCAGGGCAACAGCCGGAACCCGCTCGGCCTGGCCAACACGCTCAACGGAACGGTGGAATACCAGATCAAGAACAGCCGGCTTATAAAAGGCATCTTGATTCCAAAAATCCTGACCATTCTCGACATTCCAAACCGCTTGCAGGGGAAAATCGATCTGTCGGGGGAGGGGATGCCCGTCGACAAGTATTCCTCCACGGTGACGATCAGAAACGGCATCGCCACGACGGACAATATGCTTATCGACAGTCCCGTCGTCAAAATCGCCATGGCCGGCTCCTACGACATTCCGACCGACCAGCTCAACATGGAGGCCGTGGTGAGCCCCTTCGGCTCCTACACGAATCTCCTCCGGAGCATTCCGCTGTTCGGGAAGCTGTTCAAAGGCGAGCGCCAGGGATTTACGACCGCGTTCCTGGACATCAAAGGCTCGCTGGCCGATCCGCGGATCGAGTCGCATCCGATGCGGTCCCTGGGAGCCGGCCTCACGGGACTCGCGCAATTGGCCGCCGACGTCCTGATCAACACGCTCAAGCTTCCGGCTGAGATGATCGGCCCCGGCGACGAGAAGCCGGCGCCGCCGGTTTCCGACCGGATGATGGACAAACGGACGCCGGCCGGGCAGCCTGCGCCTCCCGCGCCTTGATCATGTCCGACCCTCGTGTTAGCATCGCTTCGAGCGGCGAAAACGTGCGGAAACATAACGGCTTAGAAGATTTTCGTGAAGAGGGATCGTGATGGCCGATGACCGGGCCGTGCTGATGATCGCCGCCAGCGAGACGGACGCCAATCTCTACTACGCGACGCGGTTCATCGCGCCCGATCCTTTCATTTTTCTGGACGTCGGCGGCACGCGGATGCTGGTTATGAGCGATCTGGAAATGGATCGGGCCAGGCACCAGTCGTCCGCCGACAAGGTTCTGTCCTACGCCGAATTGGAGCGGCGCGTGCGCGCGCATGGGAATGCCGCGCCGGGAACGGCCGACATCGTGCACGCCGTCCTGCAGGACCACGGCATCAAGCGGCTGCTGGTGCCGGCGAATTTTCCCTTCGGGCACGCCGCGAAGCTGCAGGCGCTGGGATACCAGCTCGAGACCAAACGCGAGCCGTTCTACGAGCGGCGCGCCGTGAAAACCGGCGAAGAAGTCGGTCACATCGAGGAGGCCCAGCGGGCCACGGAAGCAGCCGTGGCCGCCGCGCACGAAGCGTTGCGGCGCTCGAACATCCGCGACGGAACGTTGTGGCTGGACGGCGCGCCGCTGACCTCGGAACGGATCAAGAAGCTGATCAACGTGACGCTGATGGAGCGGGACTGCGTGGCCCAGCACACGATCGTGGCCGGCGGGGACCAGGCCTGCGATCCGCACGACGAAGGCAGCGGCCCCCTGCCGGCGCACCACAGCATCATCTTCGACGTGTTCCCGCGCTCGGCGCGGACGCGCTACTTCGCGGACATGTCGCGGACCGTCGTGCGCGGCACGGTGTCGCCGGAGCTCCGGCGATTGTATCAGACCGTGCAAGAGGCGCAGGAGGAAGCGATCGGCAAGGTCCGGCCTGGGGCGGACGGCACGGCCATTCACCAGGGCATCTGCGACCGGTTCGAGGCGGCCGGCTACCGCACCGGCCTCGTGAACGGCCGCATGCAGGGCTATTTTCACGGCACCGGCCACGGCGTCGGCCTGGACATCCATGAGCATCCGCGGATCAGCCGCCACGGCTCGATCCTCCAGGAGGGCGAGGTTGTCACGGTCGAGCCTGGACTCTACTATCCGGGGCTCGGGGCCGTCCGCATCGAAGACATGGTGCTCGTGACCAACGACGGCTGCCGCAACCTGACGAACTATCCGAAGACGTTCGAGCTGGGCTGACACCGGCGTTCAGTAGTCAGCAGCCTCCCCATGCGCATCACACTGACCATCACGCGATTCAACCCCGACACGGACCGGCGTCCCCATCCCGCCAGCTACCGGCTCGACGTCGGACGCGGCGCCACCGTGCTCGACACGCTCCTGCGCGTCAGGAACGAGCAGGAAGGGAGCCTGGCGCTCCGCTATTCCTGCCGGTCCGCCATCTGCGGCTCCTGCGCCATGGAGATCAACGGGACCGAAAAACTGGCCTGCCGTACCTCCGTCCGGAAAGAATGGGAGCGCCACGGCGCCATCGCCGTCGCGCCGCTCCGGAATCTGCCGGTGATCAAGGATCTCGTCGTCGACATGTCCACGTTCTGGGAGAAGATCCGCGAGGTGACGCCGTGGCTGTCGTCCGTTCCGGGGGAGCCGGATCAGCCGAATCGGGAGCACCGGTTGCCGCCTGGCAGTTACAGTTTTCACAACGTAGACGCCTGCATCATGTGCGGCGCTTGCGTCGCCGCCTGTACGGTCCATGAGGTCAGCCCGCAGTTCCTGGGACCGGCGGCGCTGGCAAAGGCCGACCGGTTTCTGGAAGACCCGCGCGAGCCCCGGGCCTCCAAACAGCACCGGCTGGCCGTGTTGGAGCAGGAGCACGGCATGTGGGACTGCACCCGGTGCAATTTTTGCGTGGAGGTCTGCCCGAAGGATGTTCATCCGATGGAGGCCATCATCCGGTTGCGGCGATCCGCGCTTGAGGCCGGCCTTGCGTCCACCGGCGGCGCGCGCCACATTGCGGGCTTTACCGATCTGATCAGACGGTACGGACGTCTGAACGAAGCGCTCATGCCCCTGAAGATCGTCGGATTCAGCCCGCTGCGCTTCCTGCGGGTCCTGCCGCTGGGTCTCGCCATGCTGCGCAGGGGGAAAGTGCCCAGCCCGCTTGCGCCGGCGCTGGCCGGCATGTCGCACGTCCGTTCGTTCTTCGCCGCCGCGAAACGCCGCAGAGGCGGGGCGTGACGTCCACCTTTCGATTTCTGGAAGACATCGCGCTGGCCGATTCGGCCTTCGAGGCCCGCGGCACGACCCCGTCGGACCTGTTCACCGTTTCGGCCCGGGCCGTCATCGAGACCCTGGCCGATCCCGCCACGGTCGCTCCCGTCGTCAGCAAGACCCTCGTCCGGCACGACCGGAATCTGCCGGAGCTGCTGTTCGACTGGCTGGCCGATATCGTGTTCCTCAAGGATGCCGAGGGAATGGTCTTTCACGACGCGACCTGCACGGTCACGGAGGACCTGGCGGAAGGGGGATGGCGCCTGACCGGCACCCTGACCGGGGAGCCGATCGATCCGCGCCGCCATATCCTGCACGCCGACGTCAAAGCGATCACGAAGCACCGCTACGAGGTCCGGCAGGACAAGGGCGGCTGGATCGCGACGGTCGTGATGGATATCTGATGAATCTCCAGACTCACATGGCCGTCCACCGGATCTCGGACCAGCTCTGGGAAATCCCCGCGTCAGAAAAGCCCGGCATGCTCGTCCCGGCCCGCATCTATGCCTCGGAAAAGATCCTCACGAGCATGGACAGTGGCGTGTTCGAGCAGGTGACAAATGTGGCCTGTCTGCCCGGCATCCGCCGGTACGCGCTCTGCATGCCGGACGGCCATTGGGGCTACGGCTTTCCCATCGGCGGCGTGGCCGCCTTCGACCGCGACACGGGCGTGATTTCGCCCGGCGGCGTCGGCTACGACATCAATTGCGGCATGAGGCTGATCCGGACCAGTCTGACGCTGGCCGACGTGGCGCCGCGCCTCGAGCCGCTCATGGCGGAGCTGTTCCGCTTGGTGCCGGCCGGTGTCGGCTCGAAGGGATTCGTCCGCGTGAGCCGGAAGGAATTCGACGAGGTCATGCGCAAGGGCGCCCGCTGGTGCATCGAGCGCGGCTACGGATGGCATGATGATCTGGACCGGATCGAAGAGCGGGGCTGCATTCCGGGCGCCGATCCCTCAAAAGTCAGCGACCACGCCGTCGAGCGGGGGATCAGCCAACTGGGTACGCTCGGATCGGGCAATCATTATCTGGAAGTCCAGGTGGTGTCCGATGACCGCATCTTCGACCGCCGGACCGCCGGCGCGCTGGGGATTACCGGCCGCGATCAGATCGTCGTCATGGTCCACTGCGGCTCCCGCGGATTCGGCCATCAGGTCGCGAGCGATTATCTCAAGGTCTTCGAGAAGGCCATGCGCCGCTACGGGATTTCCGTCAAGGACCAGCAACTGGCCTGCGCGCCGTTCCGCTCGCCAGAGGGGCAGGACTATTTCGCCGGCATGAACTGCGCCGCCAACAGCGCCTTCGCCAACCGGCAGGTCATCACCCATCAAATCCGCGAAGCCTTCAGCTCGGTGTTTGGGCAACCGGCCGAATCGCTCGGCATGGAGATCGTCTACGACGTCGCCCACAACATCGCGAAGATCGAGCGGTATCCCGAAGGGGAGCTGGTCATCCACCGCAAGGGCTCGACGCGGGCCTTCGGCCCCGGAAGGCCGGAGCTCCCGGAGTTCTACCGGGCAACCGGCCAGCCGGTCATCTGCGGCGGTTCCATGGAAACCGGATCATACCTCTTGGTCGGCACGGATCGGGCCATGCAGGACACGTTCGGCTCCACCATGCACGGATCGGGACGGACCATGTCCCGGGCGCAGGCCAAGCGCACGGTCCGCGGCGAGCAGGTGCGGCAGCAGATGGCCCGGCGCGGGATCATCGTCAAGGCCGTGTCCATGAGCGGACTGGCGGAAGAAGCCGGCTTCGCGTATAAGGACATCTCCGACGTCGTTGACACGGTGGATTCCGCCGGAATCGCGAAAAAAGTGGCGGAGCTTCGTCCGATCGGGAATATCAAAGGATGAGCGCGGCTGCGAATGGACCTGACGATCGGCTCGAACAGTTTTCGCAACACCAACGGGGTTCTGGCCATTCACGGGAAGGAGCAGATCGTCTTCGAGTTCGCGCTGGAGAGCGACCAGTTGCTGCTGACGATGGATCTCTATGATGCGGCGGGCCGCCAGGTCGCCCATCTGCGCCGCAACGCCTGGAAGTTCAACGTGGACGACCGTTTCGCCTTCAGCACGACGGCGTCGTCCCCTTCGCTCTACGGAAGCGCTCCGTGGCTGCGGCTGGTCGACCAGGAAACAGGAGAGACCGTCCTGGAAGCCAGCGTCACCGACGGCACCAAGCTCCAGATTCTGCAGGGCAATCTCTATACGCACAAAGGACAGCTGCTGGAAGTCACCTCTCACCTGTGCCGCATTGCGGGAGTCGTCACGCTGTTCGGCGACACGCGGGACGCGCGCGGTGGCGCCATTGTCATCGGCTGATTTCGCGCGGCCGCTGCTTCCCGTCCTTGCGCTCGGTCTCGCGGCCTGCACGCACTCGGTCGAGCTGGTCAATCTCAGGGACGGCTCGGCCCTCTCGGGCACGCACAGCCTGTGGCGACACTCTCTCACCGTGGCCCTGCCGACCGGCGAAACGGCGACAGGGACTTATACAAAGCTCACGACGGCGGAGATCGGAGAGGGCTCGTTGTTCTATGGCGCCAATCCCGGCGAGCTGCTGGGCCGGCACACAGCTGAACGGGTCTACGGCTATGCGCGGTTGACGGGCGAATCGGGAACCGTGGTGGAAATCATCTTTGCCAGTGACTGGTTCGGGCACGGGCACGGGGTCGCGAGGACAAGCTTGACGGAAGAGTACCGGGTGACGTTCTGAGCGGGGAGACGGAACCGGAGGGCTACTTATTCCTCATTTTGACGGTCACCGCACTGACGTGATCCAGCCGGACCACCGCGTCGAAAAATTCCTTGCCGGTCAACTCCGTGATATACAGCAGCGTCGTTCCCACCTTGGAGACGATCCCCTGCAGCTCTCCGCCGCCGATCAAGGTCACGGTGACGCGGTCTCCCGTGAACTTTCCCAGATTCAGGCGGATGGAGTCTGGGGAATCGAGATCGAGCTCGTTGGCGCTTCCTGCCGGCATGGATGGTTCCCCCGAACGATGAACGGCGCCGATTGTCATTGAACGGGGAGCGAGAGTCAAGCAGCACGGAATGGGGACAGGCACCGCAAAAAAGGTGACAGTCCCCAGGCACAGAACGGGGACAGGCGCTAGGAAGAATGCGCCAGTCCCTTAAAGCAAGCGGGGCCACCGTCCGGAACGATGGCCCCGCTTGGGCGCTTGTGACGCCGCACTGTCACCTATACAATTGTCCTTGCCTGCCGTTCGGTGTGGCGGGGAACCTGGCTTGACGGCCCGGATAGGCCTGAGCCAAGCAGACTGAGTCCGGCGCGCATGGCGGCGTGTGTGTTGTCAACCGGGCTGGACGGCCCGTAGCCTTTCCGCCCGCGCCCACACTATCCGGTTCAAAGCGGGAGGTTCCCCTGCCGCGGGATTGGAATCTCCGCCGGCAGGGTTGCGTGGTCCGGTGGATTGAGGTCGTTCATCCTTCAACCCCTCCTTTCCATCTGCCCGAGTGACTCGGGCGCGGTGAGATCTATGCTGACCGAAGCCTACGCCTTGTGAAGCGGCTCCGCAAGACCCTTGCGAAAAAAAAATTTTCTTCGATGAACGCAACAACTATGCCAGCATACTCAAGCAAAGGCGTGACTTCCCCTTAACACGACTGCCTGTTCTTGATAAGATTGCGTGACTATGCCGCTCAAGTACGCCCTCTATCCAGGCTGTGCCGCGAAGGGAGCGACCCCCGAGCTGTACCAATCCGCCATGGCCGTCATCGGCCGGCTGAACATCGAGGTCGTCGAATTGACCGCCTCCGCCTGCTGCGGCGCCGGCGTCGTGACCGAAGCGGATCCGGACGCGGCACTGGCCCTCAACGCCCGCACCTTCGCCCAAGCAGAACGGTTCGGTCTGGACGTCATGACCATCTGCGGGACCTGCCAGGGCGTCATGGGGGCTGCCAACAAGCGGCTGACGCAGGACCAGGCGCTGCTGGCCCGCATGAACCGCCTGCTCGAGCCGGAAGGGCTGGTCTACAAAGGGACCGTCCGCGTCAAGCACCTGCTCTGGATCATCGTGCGCGAGATCGGGCTTCAGGAATTGCGCCGCCAGGTGCGCGTGCCGTTCAGTGCCTTCCGCATCGCGCCGTTCTACGGCTGCTATATCCTCCGGCCCTCCTGGGATGTCGGCTTCGAGGATCCGGAGAACCCCTCGTCGCTGGAGAAAGTGATCCAGGCGGTGGGCGGGGAATCCGTCGCCTATGCCGGCCGGACCAAATGCTGCGGGTTTCCGATCATCCTGGAGAAGGAAGCGATCGCCGTCGCCATGGCCGGGGCCAACATGAAGGAGGCCAAAGACGGCGGCGCCGACTTCATGGTGACGCCCTGCCCTCTGTGCCACATGAGCCTGGACATCTATCAGGAGCGGGCCGGGGCGGCCGTCCAGGCCAGGCTGGACATGCCGATCCTGCACCTGCCCCAGCTTATCGGGCTCGCCATGGGAATTCCTGCCAAGGACCTCGGCGTCGGACGCCATCTGATTTCAGTCGAGTCAATCACCAGGCGGCTTGACCAACAAGGAGCGCGTGCCAATGAAAGCCATTAACCTCTCAGATTATCAGCAGTTTAGCTCTGAGAAGATGAAGAAAAACAATGTCTTTCAAACGCCACGGTTTTTTTGCGATGTCTACTGCTTTGAGCCTGGGCAGGAGCAGAAGGGCCATGTCCATAACAATCAGGACAAGGTCTACCTGGTACTGGAGGGGAAAGGAACTTTCCAGGTCGGGGACGAAACGCAGATCTTAGGACCTGGCGACGGCACCATGGCTCCGGCAGGAGAGGAGCACGGCGTCCGCAACCACACCGCCGGCCGGCTCAAAGTGCTGGTCTTTGTCGCGCCGAATCCCTAGCGGCTCCCGGCGCTCAACGGAACGGTGACCGTGATGGCGCCGGCCAGATCGCCCTCGTGGGCTCCCTCTTTCGGATAGCCGGAGATATCCAAATCACCATGCGGCTCTCCATGACACTTGAGGCAGTCTTTCACATAGTAGATCGGCATCACGACCCTGAGCGTCCGGCCCTTGTCGGTTAATTCACTCACATAGGCCTCCGCATTGGGCCGCCCGGACAGCCACTTCAACACGGACGCCTCGTATTCGTCCGGCTCGTTTTTCGGGTTGCGAGGCTGGAGCGTCGTCTGCTTGAGCCGTACGTGCGATTGGCTGGTGAACCGCCTCGCCGCTTGGCTGCCGTAGGTCGCGGGAATGAAATTCTTGTACCCGATGCCCCGCTGATTGATCACCACCTGCGCCTCCCGCACCACCTCTTTGCTCGCCAGGACGAAAGCCGGCAGCAATTCTTTCGCCAGTGGCGGAATCAGGATGGAGGAGGGGGTCGTAGCCAGCGTCCGGAGATCGACCGTCGTTTCCTTGCGGAACTCCTCGATGAGCTGCTGCTCGAACACGTCGGGGGTGAAGCCCTTGTCGCCCTTGTGCGGATCGTCGATCAACGTCTGGTTCTGGTCGATGACCAGACGCCCCGCCTGGATCAATTTGGCCAGCAGCCGCGCGGTCTCTTCCGCCTCGGCCCGCTCCACGGCCAGGGCCTTGTGCACGTCCGCCACGCCCCACGCCAGCAGCGTCCACACCATCAGGGTAGCCGTCAGTGTTCGTATCTCCATGTCGCCTCCATGCGTGCTCAGCGCGCTCGATTCGCGCGGCACTCTCCTTGACTGTAATGCGCGACCATCTTTTCCACATCAAACGGCAGCCCTTCGACGGCCGCCCGCCGGGGAAAGGCGTAGGATTCGTCCAGCCACCGGGCGCGCATGCGTTCCAGCTGGCCCGATTCGTCCAGCCTGAAAATCACGGTGTTGACGAACCAGCGCAGGCGGTAGCTCTCCTCCGACATCACCACGGCGAACTGCGCGCGCGTCAAAAAGAACGGCTGCCCGTCGGCCCGCGCGAGCAACTGCCACTCTTTCTTGACACGGGTCACCGTATACTCCAGGACCGGCCTGGCGCCCAGGATCACATCGATCCCAGGATCGGCGGATGTCTCGGCCGACTCGAACGCGGCCGGCAGGGAATCGCACGACACCGTCCGGCTGTCTTTCAAATTGGCGGCCGCATAGTGCTGCGAGGCTGTGCCGTCCTGCACGGCAACGGTCAGCCCGGCCAGAGCCTGCTCGCCGACAGTCACGTCGGGAGACGCCTCGGACGGAGGCTGGAGGCGCTGACGGATGCGCTCGGCGACCTCGGGCCGTCTGGTGATGCCGGAGAGCCCGCCGTGCTGAAAATAGGGGATGGAATAGGCAAAGCCGGCCCAGGCGCGCACCGGCACGTTGGAGGGCACCGCGGACACGAACAGGTCCAGCTTGCCTTCGCTGAGGTGCAAGAACAGATCCCGGAAGCGGACGAGGCGCAGGACCGGCGTGACCGGCCGTCCGCACTGTTGCGACAAGGCCTCCACGATGTGCCGGACGAGATCCACGTCCAGACCGGTGACGCGCGATCCTTCATCGGTCCAGATGGCGGGAAACACGAACGGACGGAACGGCTCCACCGCCATTCCGACCTGCACGCGTTGCCGGCGGCAGATCGCGTCCAGCTCGTCGGTGGCGACCGGGGCCGCATACTGGAGCGCGTCGTACACAAGGCCGCAGCCCTGGAGCGACAGTCCCGCCAGCGCCACGCACAGCAGCGCCCAGCGGGGAGCCGCGGTCACTCCGCCCATGCCGGAATCCCGCCGGTTCACGGTTAAAACCTGATTCCCGTCGTCATGACCCATTGCTGCGAGATGCCGTCCACGCCCTGAAAGTTGACCTGATACTGGCTGTACTCAAGCGCCACGTCGAGCGATACGCCGAACGCCAGCGGAAACCTCACGCCGACCTGCCCGCCGAACAGATATCCCGGACCGCTGGCGCCACGGCCTGGCACGATTCCGCCGCCGAGCAATCCCAGATAGGGGACGGCGCGATCTTCCAGCGGGCCGAAGAGGGCGTGCCGGAGCATCCGGTTGATCGGCTTGCCTTCGGGGAAATTCAATACGTCGATGAAATTGTTCCAGCGGGGGTTGACCATGAGGGCATTCTGATCCGTCGTCACCCCCTGTTCCTGGGCATGGTAGCTGAAATAACGATACAGCCCGCGCACCTCCAGATTGCCGTAGCGCAGGGCGGTCAGACCGGCTTGAATCGTGATTTCGCGGTCGTCCGGCGCGTACGACTGCTGGCGGAATACCACGTCGAAATTGATCGGCCTGATCGGAAGGATCTCCAGGCTCGCTTCCTGGGCGGGCGCCGCCGGTGCCCAGGCCAGCACGCCGGCCAGGACCATCAAAAATCGGAAGAGAGAACCGGCAGTCGTCATGACAAAAAACGGCGGAGCCGATGCACTCACCGGCTCCGCCGTGTACGCCTCACAGGCTGTTCGAAACTACTGTGCGGGCTTGGGAGCGATCTCCCACGGCACCATCGGCATCAATGGCGCCGGTTTGGCGTCCGGCGCCGCCAATAGTACCGCAATGGCCCCGCGCAACGCACCGGTTAAAGAATGGGTAACGAGCGGGTAGGCGCCGGCCGATTCCACGACCACGTCGAAGGTGGCCGCGCTGCCCGGCCCGACGACGTAGGTCTGCACACCGGCCAGTTTATTGGCCGGATTGCCGCTTTCGTAGACGTTGTCCCAGATCTCCCCGATCGGGTGGAAGGCCGAAAATTCGTTCGGCCCGGCGTTGACGAAATAGATGCGGACCCGCTCGCCCGGCTTGGCGTCGAGCTTTCCGCCGCCGGAGACGAACGGATGATACTTGAAGATCCCGCCGTTGAACAGCACGTTATCGAACTTGCGGTCGAATATCGCCTGGACGTCGTCCGGATTCTTGAAGAACTCCGACTGGATCAACACGTACTCGCGGTCGGCCTTCGCCCACGCCTTGGGATTCTTCGGGTCCACGATGATGGCGCCGAACATGCCGCGGGCGACGTGCTGGATCATCGGCGGCGCGCCGCAGTGGTAGAAGAAGATCCCCGGTTTCCTGGCCGTGAACGTGAACTCGATGGTCTCGCCGGCGTTGATCGCCCGGTAGTTTTTCAGGAAGTCAATTTCCGCCGCGTGAAAATCCATCGCGTGCGGGTGCTTGTTCGTGGCCGGGTTGGCCAGCTTGAACTTGATCGTGTCGCCTTCCGTCACCCGCACCACCGGCCCCGGGACCTGGCCGTTGAAGGTCCAGGCTGCATAGGTCGTCCCGTCGCCGTCCACCACCACGTCTTTCTCGACCGCCGTCATCTCGACCGTATGGGTCGCGGCCAGCAGGGGTCCGCCCGTCACCGCAACCGCACACCACACCAGCAGCATCAGAAGTGCCTTGATCATCACGTTCCTCCTTCAATGAACATTTGTGGGTGACAGGATAGAGGAGACGGAAACCAGAAAACATGACCTGCGTCATGTTTTTGAAATCAGCCGGCGTGGGCTTTTTTCGGCATCGAGCAGGAAGGCGGAGTCGCCAATTGCTGCAACCGGGGCAGGTTGCGGATGACCAGCGACTTGGCCGTGCCGGAAACGAGCTTCTCGCGTTTGAACCGGCCCATGATCCGCGTGGCGGTTTCGGTCGTCATCCCGACCATATCGGCCAGATCCTGGCGGGTCAGCCGCACCGTGAGCCTGACTTGCTGGCCCTCGCGCAGGCCTGCGCGGCCGGCCAGCTTCACCAGCAGGGCGGCCAGCCGCTGCTCGGCGGGATTGAGCGCCAGGACCTTGGCTGTTTCCTGCGCTTCGTGCAGGCGGTTTCCCAGATATTGAATCACTTGCAGGGCTGCGTCAGGATTCCGGCGCAGCAGGTCGAAATAGGCCTCCTTGCTGAGCGTCAGGACGCTGACATCGCCCATCGGCTGGGCGCAGCCTGGATGCGTCCCTCCGTCCAGCACTGCCGCATCGCAACAGAACAGATCGCCGGGCATGAGGACCTTGAGCGTGACCTGCTTGCCTTCCGGCGACGTCTTCACGCACTTGACCGTCCCTTCTTTCAGAATGTGGAACGACGTGGCCGGGTCGCCTTCGCGGAAGATGAACTGGTCCTTCCGGTAGTGCGTTTCGACGACCTCGCCGGCCACCTTGCGCCGCTCGCTGGGGCTGAGGTGCTCGAAGAGGGGAATCTTGGACAGGGGATCCGGTTTCATGTGTGCCTATCCCAGCAGCCGTTTCACCGTCTCGGCGATGGCGCGCGCGCTCAAGCCGAAATGGTCGACCAATTCGTCCGGTTTGCCGCTGTGCGGAATTTCCCGCACCGCCATCTTGTGGACACGCACGCCTTCGCTCCCCACCGCGCCCAGCACGGCATCCCCGAGCCCTCCGTGCTCGTAGTGGTCTTCGACCGTCAGGATCCGGTTCTTCGTCGCCCGCGCGCTTTCCAGCAGGGTCAGCCGGTCGATTGGCGCGACGCTGTACAGGTCCACGACGCGGACCGGGACCCCGGCCGCCCGCAGCTGGTCGTGGGCCTTCAACGCCTCGAACAGCGTGACGCCGGCGGTGGCGATCGTCAACTGATCCGACGCGCTCTGCCGGAGCACCTTGCACCCGCCGATCTTGAACGTCTCGTCCTGACTGTAAAGAACCGGCGACTTGGGCCGGCCGGCTCGGATATACACCATGCCGCGATGGGCCGCCGCCGCTTCCACGAGACGGTAGGTGCAGATCGCATCCGACGGGTAGAGTACGGTCACGCCGGGCTGCGCGGCCATCATCGCGATGTCCTCCAGCCCCATCTGCGACGGCCCGTCTTCGCCGATGCTGACCCCCACATGCGTGCCGACCAGTTTGATGTTCGACTGGCTGATCGCCGCCATGCGGATGAAGTCGTAGGCCCTGGTCAGGAAGGCCGCAAAGGTGGCGACAAAGGGAACCTTGCCGGTGGCGGCCAGGCCGATCGCCGCGCCGAGCATGTTCTGCTCGGCGATGAAATTCTCGAAAAACCGGTCGGGAAACTGCTTGCCGAACTTGTCCGTGAACGTGGAATTCTTGACGTCCGCGTCCAGCGCCACCACGGACTGATTGGCGTCGCCCAGGGCGGCCAGCGCCGCGCCGAACGCTTCCCGCGTGGCCACCATGTCGCCCTGCTTGTATACCGGGGCCGCCATCGGCTTCGGCGGCCTGGCGCCGCCGGACGGCAACGGCGGGATCTTGAATTTCGGGACCGCCGTCGTCGGCTTGAGCTGCTTGGTGAGCGCGTCGATCGCTTTCTGAGACTCCTCGCCCTTCTTGAGCGCCTTGCCGTGCCAGTCCGGCTTGTTTTCGGCGAAGGCGATGCCCTTGCCTTTGAGCGTCCTGGCCAGCAGCACCGTTGGCCGGCCCTTGGTCCTGGCCGCCTCCGCAAAGGCTTTGAGCAGCGCGGCCTGGTTATGCCCGTCCACCACGAGCGCATGCCAGCCGAAGCCGTCCCAGCGTGACTTGTACGCCTTCATGTCGTGCTGGAGCATCGTCGGATCGCTCTGTCCCAGCCGGTTTACGTCCACGATCGCGCAGAGGTTGTCGAGCTTGAACTGGCGCGCCAGCTCGACCGCTTCCCAGACCGACCCCTCCACCGACTCGCCGTCGCCCATCAGCACGTAGGTCCGGTAGCCGCTCCTGTCGACCTTCTTCGCATTCAACGCGAGCCCGACGCCGGCGGCAAGCCCCTGGCCGAGCGAACCAGTGGCCACATCCACGAACGGCAGCCGGGGCGTGGGATGGCCCTCGAGGTCCGACTTCAGCGTCCGCAGCTTGAGCAGCTCGCGCGGATCGAACAGGCCGGCCTCCGCCCAGGCGGCGTAGAGCAGGGGAGCGGCGTGGCCCTTGGAGAGTACGAACCGGTCGTTGTTCGGGTTGCGCGGATTCTTGGGGTCGTAGCGCATGACGGAAAAAAACAGCGCGGCCACGATATCGGCCGCGGAACAGCAACTGGTCGGATGGCCGGTCCCGGACTCCGACGTGGCGCGGATGCTTTCGATCCGAAGCGTCGTGGCTTTATTGCGCAGCAGGGTGACCAGGGCAGCGGGTGCGGAAGCCATTGCGTCTCCTTTGAAGTTGAACAGATGCCGATTGGAGTGTGTGACGCGAGGGAGCCTAACAAACAGGGACTGAGGGAGTCAATGCGCGGAATTCTCAAAAAATCAGCGAGAATGCACGGCGAGCGAACGCGTTGCTAACGTCGTGCACGTGCTCGGAAAAATCGGTAAAGCAGAACGGCATCAATCGCGACGGCGGCTGCCAACACACTGTAGGCCTCGGGACTGGACATAAGCTGAAGCTCGATCAGCACTTTGGACATGCCGAACCCCACCACCACCGCATCAAAGCTCATGCACAATCGCCTGAACGTTTCAGCATCCATCCAGCCAATCAGAAACGTCCCCAACGGGATGCCGACGAGCACGCTCGGGACGATATAGGGAAGCAACTGCGCATTTTCGATGCTGTAGAGACCCAGAAAAAAATAGGCCACGGCCGTGATGACCGATTCCGCCACACGGATGAGGCTGAGCGCGGCCCGGAATTCCTGCTTGGCATAGCCTTGGTTGTTGAACAGCAGCGCCAGCGGAGGACCGGAAATCGTCGTCACGGAATAGAGCGTCCCGATACCCATGCCGAACGGCACGCCGACCGCTTTCTCAGAGCGGATCGGCTTCCGGACACCGGCGGCCTGGAGCAGAATCAAGGGAAGCAGCATGACGTACGTGAAGAATTTGATCCACCCCGGTTGGACTATGAAGAGGACATAGCTGCCGACCGCGACGCCGATCGGCACACCCAGCACGATGGGCAGCACCCGCTTCCAGATGTGCGGGACGCTGTGCCGGTTGATCAGCAGCACATAGCTGTTGATCACCACCTCGACTAGGACGAGCGCGGGGTTCAGGACTCGGTTGATGTAAAACAACAGCGCGACGGGGACCGTGATCGAGGAAAAGCCGTACCCGAGGGCCCCGTTGACCGTCGCGGCCACGAATGTGATCGCAATCAGAACGAACTGGTCCGTGGTCATGACGCGCGCTTCCCGGACCCAGCCGCAAAGTCGCTGAGCGTATAGTTGTCGAGAATGTCCGCGATGGCGTCCCGCACCCGGCCCATCACCTGCTGCACCGGGCACTGCGGTTTGTCCGCATAGGGGCACTCCTTGCATTTCTGGTAGGCGGTCTTGCTCACGCACCCGATGGGAGCGAGGGGGCCGTCGAGAATCCGGATCACCTGGCCGAGCGTGACGCTGTCGGGAGATTTCAGGAGGCGATAGCCGCCGCCCACGCCGCGCTGGGCGGAGAGGAGCCCGGCATTCTTCAGCGCGAGGAGAATCTGCTCGAGGAATTCGACCGGAATGTTCTGCTTGCGGCCGATCTCATGCCGCTGCAGCAGCCGGCGGTCATAGTTCGCTGTCAGCTCGATCAGCGCCCGCAGGGCATACTCGCTTTTCTTGGAAAATTTCATGACCGGCAATGTCTATAGAGTCAGTAAACATTTAGCACAATAGCCTGTTGCCGTGCGCTCCGTCAAGCATTCACTGTCCGGACTATACTCGTCTTGACAGTCCATCAGAATTCTTGTTAGTTTTGCGCGGCCTTGCGCTGTTCCAGCGTCCTGCCGAATCGTCATAGCTAAGGACATCCGTGACCCTCCAAGAACTGATCCTGTCCCTCCACCGGTTCTGGGCCGACCAAGGTTGCGTCATCCACCAACCCTATGACTTGGAAATGGGGGCCGGCACGTTCCACCCCGCCACGTTCCTGCGCGCCTTGGGGCCGGAGCCCTGGAAAGCCGCCTATGCGGAGCCCTGCCGCCGTCCCACCGACGGCCGCTACGGGGAAAATCCGAACCGGCTGCAGCATTACTATCAGTATCAAGTGGTCCTGAAGCCGTCGCCGGACGACATCCAGTCCCTGTATCTGGAGAGCCTCGTGCGTCTGGGCATCAACCCCAAGCAGCATGACATCCGGTTCGTCCAGGACGATTGGGAGTCGCCGACCCTGGGCGCCTGGGGGCTGGGCTGGGAAGTCCGCCTGGACGGCATGGAGATCACGCAGTTCACCTACTTCCAGGAGATCGGCGGCATCGAGCTCGATCCCATCACCGTCGAGCTCACGTACGGCACGGAGCGCATCGCGATGTATCTCCAGCAGGTCGACTCGGTATTCGACCTGGCCTGGAACGACCGCGTGTCCTACGGCGACATCCACCACCAGACCGAAGTGCAATTTTCGAAATACAATTTCGAGGAGGCCGACGTGCCGACGCTGACGGCGACGTTTCAAGCGTTCGAGACGGAGGCCAAGCGGCTGATCGGAAAGGGCCTGACCCTACCGGCCTACGACTGCTGCATCAAGACCTCGCACCTGTTCAATCTGCTGGATGCCCGCGGCGCGATCAGCGTCGCGGAGCGGACCGGCTACATCGCGCGTGTGCGGGGGCTGGCCCGTCTCTGCGCCGACAGCTATCTGCGCGAGCGGGAAGCGCTGGGATTTCCCATGCTGAACGCCAAGGCGCCGGCGGCGAGAGCCAGGTAGGCGCGACCCATGGCGCGCGCAAAGACCCCACACCATTCGGAATGCCTGCTCGAAATCGGCGTCGAGGAGCTGCCGTATCAGTTCATCGCGCCGGCCCTGACCGCGCTGGCCGAGTCCGCCCGTCACCTGCTCGCGGAACGGCGGCTCGCCCATGGGAACATCAGGACGGTGGGCACGCCGCGGCGGCTGACGCTGATCGTCGCGCAGCTCGCGACCCGCCAGACGCCGGCGTCGAAGGAATCGATGGGACCGTCGAAAGCGATCGCCTTCGACTCAGCCGGGCAGCCGACGAAAGCCGCTGTCGGATTCGCCGCCTCGCAGGGCGTGGCCGTGGGCGACCTGGAGGTCCGGACCACCCCCAAGGGCGAGTATGTGTTCGCCATGAAGCGGGAGCCGGGGCGGCCGACCGCGTCGCTGCTGCCCGAGCTGCTGTCCGTCCTGATCGGCGGGCTGTCGTTTCCCAAATCCATGAAGTGGAACAATTCGGGCCTGCGCTTCGCGCGCCCGATCCGATGGCTGGTGGCCCTGTACGGCGGCAAGGTCGTGCCGCTGCGGTTCGGGAACCTCACCGCGAGCAATCGCACCTGGGGCCACCGCTTCCTCGGCTCCGGAAGCCCGCAGGGCCTGGCCGTGAAGGATTGGAAGTCCTACGCCGCCGCGCTCGCGCGACACGGCGTCGTGGCCGACCATGACACGCGCCGTGCCATGATCCTCAAGCAACTGGACCGTCTGGCTTCGTCCGCGCGCGGCCGCCTCCATCGCGACGAGGCGCTGATCGAGCAGGCCGTCTTCACCGCCGAATGCCCGCACGCCGTGCTCGGCTCGTTCAACCCCCACTACCTGTCCCTGCCCAAAGAGATCCCAATGACGGCGATGAAGGAGCACCAGGGGTTCTTTCCGCTGATCGACAAGGACGGAGCCCTGCTGCCGAAATTCCTGTCCGTCGCCAACATGAAGCTGTCCGATATGAAGCTGATCCGGGCGGGCAACGAACGCGTGCTCGCCGCCCGCCTGGCCGACGCCAAGTTTTATTTCGACGAAGACCGGAAAATGAGGCTGGCGGACCGCGCGGAACGGCTGTCGCAGATGATCCTGCACCAGCGGCTGGGCACCCTCAAGCAAAAGACGGCGCGCGTCCGGCAGCTGGCCGTCAGGCTCACGGAGCTGCTCGGCTGCCATACCCTGACCCGCATGGCCGAGCGGGCGGCGCTGCTCAGCAAGGCCGATCTGCTGACCGGCGTGGTCGGGGAGTTTCCGAGCCTGCAGGGGATCATGGGCGGGGAGTACGCGCGGCGCGACGGGGAAGCCGAGGAGGTGTGCCAGGCCGTCCGTGAGCAGTACCTGCCGCCCGCCATGGGCGGGAGCATCCCTCCGTCCGCGCTCGGGAAAATTCTGTCGCTGGCCGACCGGCTCGACACCATCGTCGCGTTCTTTCATGTCGGCCTGGTGCCCAGCGGCTCGGAGGACCCCTTCGCGCTGCGGCGGCATGCGACGGCGATTGTCCGCCTGCTCCTCGAAGGCGGCCTCCATATCGACCTGCGCGAGTTGGGAACCGCGGCGAAGCGGCTGGTCCAGCAGGACGGATTCAAGGTCTCCGGCGACGCCGACCCGATCGCCTTCATCGCCGACCGGCTCCGGTTCTACGTCCGGACAACGCACCGGCTCCGGGACGACGTCATCGAAGCCATGCTCAAGGGAGGCGCCGCGCAGACGCTCGATCTGCTCGATCTCCTGGTCCGCATGCAAGCCCTGCAGCAGATCACGGCGCGCAAGGAATTCGATCCGCTGATCGTCGGCTTCAAGCGCGCGCACCGCCTGGTCGAGAAAGAGCAGTGGGAGCGGGGCAAAATCAACGTCTCGCTCTTCCAGCACCCCGCCGAGCACGAGCTGTACAAAGCGCTGGTCGAGAGCCGCAACGGGTCGTTGATGCTGCTGGCGAAAGGCGACTACCGCGCCGTGCTGGATCTGCTCGTCGGCATGAAGCCGTCCGTCGACGCCTTCTTCGAAAGCGTGATGGTCAACGTCGCGGACCGGGCCCTGCGGAGCAACCGCCTCTCGCTGTTGTATGAAGTGGACCATTTGTTTCTCTCGTTCGCCGATTTTTCGCAGATCGTGGTCCAGGGAACCTGACGGCAGGGAGTCTTACGGTGCGCGCGGATGACGGACGCGCTCAACGAACAGGGAGCAGTCGCGACCACGGCCGAGGCTCTGCGCCACAGCCGCGTGCGCCGGTTTTCCCTGCTGGTCGCCCTAGCGCTGATCATTGCGTGCAATACCGTCATCGCGCTCGGTGTGTGGGCCAGCGGCGTCAACCTGGACAGCCTGTTCCGGACACCCGACTTGTTCAACCCAGCCCAGGACGAATGCCTCCGGCACAGTTGGCACAAAGTTTCAGGGGTGCAACAGCCGGTGCGATTGTGTTACGAATGGATCGACCGGTCCGACCCCTCCGGCAACACGCACACGTTCCAGCCGGACACCGGCATCGTCCTCGGGGCAGACGGAAAACTGCACTACGAGCACGGTGAGCGGGTGGATTCGCGCCTGTTCGTCCTGCTCGCCTTTGTCGGAGCGGTGCTGGCGCTGGGCGTGGCCGCGTCCCGGTTTTTGATCGCGCGCTACCGCGCCCGGCTGGAGGCGGCGGGCAGCGGTAAGCCGGCATGAATCATCGGGCGTCATTTGCGATAGGAGCGGGGCGTGGCTAAGAAATATGTGTACTATTTCGGCGACGGCAAGGCGGACGGCGCCGGCGACATGAAGAATCTGCTGGGCGGGAAGGGCGCCGGCCTGGCGGAAATGACCAACCTCAAGATTTCCGTCCCGCCGGGCTTCACGATCTCGACCGAAGCCTGCATCGAATATTACCGGCGCAAGAAAACCTACCCCCCGGGCATGTGGGAACAGGCGCTCCAGGCCTTGAAACGGGTGGAACGCTCGATGGGCGCCGGGTTCGGCGACGCGACCAACCCCCTGCTGGTATCCGTCCGGTCCGGCGCGCGCGCGTCCATGCCGGGGATGATGGACACGGTCCTCAACGTCGGGCTCAACGAGCGGACGGCCAGGGCCCTGGCCGCCAAGACCAACAACGAACGGTTCGCTCAGGACAGCTACCGGCGGTTCGTCACGATGTACAGCAGCATTGTCCTGGGCATCGAGCGCGAGCATTTCGAGCAACTGCTCAACAAGAAGAAAGCCGCCCGCCGGGCGACGCACGACACGGACCTCGACGCCAAGGCGCTGCAGGAGCTCGTTGCGGAGTTCAAGGCGCTGGTGAAACACGAAACCGGTCACGACTTTCCGGAAGATCCCCTTGAGCAGCTCAAGAAAGCCGTCAACGCGGTCTTCGCGTCCTGGTACGGCAAGCGCGCCATCGAATACCGCCGCATCTACGGCATTCCGGACACCTGGGGCACGGCGGTCAACGTCGTCGCGATGGTGTTCGGTAACATGGGCGAGACCAGCGGCACCGGCGTCGCCTTCACGCGGGACCCCGCGACGGGCGAGCACGTGTTCTTCGGCGAATGCCTGATGAACGCGCAAGGGGAGGACGTCGTCGCCGGCATCCGCACCCCGCTGCCGGTCACGGCGCTGGCCAAGACGCTCCCCCACGCCTATCAGGAGCTCACCGCGACCTATAAGAAGCTCGAGCGCCACTACCGCGACATGCTCGACCTGGAGTTCACGATCCAGGAGGGCAAGCTCTACATGCTCCAGACCAGGGTCGGAAAACGGACCGGCATCTCCGCCGTCCGGATCGCCACCGACATGGTCAAGGAAGGGTTGATCGGCAAGCAGGAAGCGCTCCGGCGGATCGGCCCCGATCAGCTGGCGCAGTATCTCTATCCCATCTTCGACGGCCAGGCGGAAGGGGCGCAGAAGCCGCTCGGCAGGGGACTGCCCGCCGGCCCCGGCGCGGCGGCCGGCAAGATCGCGCTGACGCCCGACCGCGCCGTTGAGATGAAAGCCAAGGGCGAGCGGGTGATTCTCGTCCGCCAGGAGACCAGCCCGGACGACATCCACGGCATGAACGCGGCGCAAGGATTCCTGACCGCCCGCGGCGGCATGACTTCCCATGCAGCGGTGGTCGCGCGACAGATGGGCAAAGTCTGCGTCGCCGGCTGCGAGGCCGTGGAGGTGGCCGGCGCGTCCTCGGCCAAGATCGGCGGCCGCTCGTTCAAGGAAGGCGACTACCTTTCGATCAACGGCTCGAACGGGAACGTCTACGCCGGGGACGTCCCGGTCGTTGAGTCCGAGGTGATTCAGGTCGTGCAGGGAAAGATGGACCGGAGCCAGTCGGACAAATACAGGCGCTTCGCGATGGTCCTGTCCTGGGCCGACGACGTGCGCCGGCTGCGCGTCCGGGCCAATGCCGACGTGCCTGATCAGGCCAAGATCGCCCGCGGGTTCGGCGCCGAGGGGATCGGGCTCTGCCGCACCGAACACATGTTCTTCGCCGAAGACCGCATCTCGATCATGCAGAAGATGATCCTGGCCAGCACGCCGGGGGACCGTGAGCGGTATCTCGATCAACTGCTGCCGCTCCAGAAACAGGACTTTATCGGCTTGTACCGCGAGATGAAGGGGTTCCCCGTCACAATCCGGCTGCTCGATCCGCCGCTCCACGAGTTCCTACCCAAGCGCGAGGACCTCATGGTGGACATCGCCCGGCTCGAATTGACGGGCGGCGACGGCCCCACGATCGAAGAAAAGCACCGGCTACTGGCGCGCGTCGAAGAGCTGCACGAGTTCAATCCCATGCTGGGCCTGCGCGGCTGCCGGCTGGGCATCACGATGCCGGAAATCACGAAGATGCAGACCCGCGCCATCGTCGAGGCCGCCTGCGAGCTTGCCAAGGAAGGCACGAAGATCGTCCCTGAGATCATGATCCCGCTGGTCGGGATGGTGTCCGAGATGAAGTCGCAAAAAGATCTGGTCCGGGAGGTCGCGGACGAAACCATGAAGCGCTGCGGCGTGAAGCTCTCGTACCTGGTCGGGGCGATGATCGAGCTGCCGCGCGCCGCCGTGACCGCCCAGCGCATCGCGGAAGAGGCGGAATTCTTCTCCTTCGGCACCAACGATCTCACCCAGACGACGTTCGGCTTCTCGCGCGATGACGCGGCCAAGATCGTGGACTACTACAAGGCGCACAAAATCCTGGAGGCGGACCCCTTCGCCCAATTGGACCGCGAAGGAGTCGGCGCCATGATGCGGATGGCCATCAGCGAAGGGCGGCGGACGCGCCCCGGCATCAAGCTCGGCATCTGCGGCGAGCACGGCGGCGAGCCGAGCTCCGTCGAATTCTGCCATCAGCTCGGCCTCGATTATGTGAGCTGCTCTCCCTACCGCGTGGCCATCGCCCGCCTCGCAGCGGCGCAAGCGGCCCTTGCGGAGCAGGACGGCGCCAAGAAGCCCGCCGCCCGCCGCCGGTCGCGGTGAAGACGTCGATTCTCGACACCCGGTACATGGCTAGGGCGCTGCGTCTCGCCGCCCGGGGCCGCACCAGCCCCAACCCCCTGGTCGGCGCCGTCATCGTCACGGGGAACCGGATCGTCGGGGAGGGATTTCACAAGCAGGCCGGCGGCCCGCATGCCGAAGTACTGGCCCTGGAGGCCGCCGGGCGTCGCGCGCGGGGCGGAACCCTCTACGTCACGCTCGAGCCCTGCAGCCACCACCGCAAACGCACGCCACCCTGCGTGCCCGCCATCCTTGCGGCGGGGCTCCGCCGCATCGTCATCGCCATGCGCGATCCGAACCCACAGGTCAACGGCGCCGGAATCCGGCGCCTGCGACGGGCCGGCCGCCGGGTGACCGTCGGGTGCCTCGGACAGCAGGCGGCGGATTTGAACGAAGCCTACGCGCATCGGATGAGCACGGGCCGCCCCTTCGTCGATTTGAAAGCGGCGATGACGCTGGATGGCAAGATCGCGACGGCGGCCGGCGAATCGCAATGGATCACCGGCGCCGCTGCGCGGCGGCACGCGCATCGTCTCCGCAGCCGGGCCGATGCGATCGCCGTGGGACTCCGGACCGTGCTGAAGGACGACCCGCAGTTGACCGTCCGGACCAGGAAACCGGTCGCGCACCAGCCACTGCGCGTCGTGTTCGACAGCAGGCTGGCCATCCCGCTGCGCGCACGCGTGCTTTCGCCCCGGTTGCGGTCCGGCACCGTCGTGGCAACCACCTCGCGCGCGCGCCGGTCGCGCATCCGCCGCCTGCGGCGGCTCGGCGCCACCGTGCTCGTCCTCCCGAGCGAGCAGGGGAGAGTATCCTTGCGCGCCTGCCTCACGCACCTCGCCAGGATGGGAGTCAACCGGCTTCTGATCGAAGGAGGCAGCGAGCTGGCCGCCTCGGCCATCAAGGCCTCTGTAGTCAATCGCCTTCACCTCTATATTGCGCCCCGGCTCCTTGGAGGCACGGATGCCAAGGGGGTGATCGGCGGCCAGAGTCCGCGCCGCCTCGCGCAGGCCCTTTCAGTTTCTTCGCTCAACCTCAAGAAATTAGGGCGGGATCTGCTGATCGAAGGCAGTCTGTAGTCCACACCATTTCCACAAAGCCCCTAGGACTCACTGCGTACGTGACAGGATACGTTTGCACAAAAGTGTACAAAAACATGGACGGCTCGACGACCAGAAAGTTGTCTTGAAGAACAACCAGTTAGGCCATATTTGACAAATAAAAAAATGAGGCACTGATATTGCTCACTCTTCACAACCATTATGCAGGCGCTCGACCCAACCGTCCCGTCGCTGTCCCTGGGCTTCTCCGTAATTCCTGGCACAGTCTCTCTGTCGGATACCACGCTCGGGGCCACGTTCCGGGCGCTCGACGCAGCTCTGCAGGCCCGCGATATCTGTACCCATACCCACTGCCAGCGTGTCATCTACTATTCCCTGGCGTTGGGCCGGATGCTGGGTCTCCCGGAACATGAACTGGTGACGCTCGAACGGGGCGTGTTTCTGCACGACATCGGCAAAATCCACATGCCGGACTCCGTGCTGCTCAAGCCCGGGCTGCTGTCGGAGACGGAACGGACCGTGATGCAGCAGCATGCGGCGATCGGCTATGAAATGCTGCGTCACAACCCGCTCCTGACCGACGCCGCCGAAATCGTGCTGACGCATCACGAGCGGTACAACGGCAGCGGCTATCCGATGGGTCTGCGTGGAGAGGACATCCCGCTCGGCGCGCGCATCTGCGCCATCACCGACACCTTCGATGCGCTCACGTCGGTCCGTCCGTACCGGACACCCATGAGCTTCGAGGAGGCCTGCGACTACGTCAAATCCGAGCGCGGCCGCTTTTTCGATCCTGAGATCGTGGACACGTTCACCGCGCTGAGGCCTTCCCAGTGGGGGGAGATCCAGCGTCTGGCCGGCGCCAGCACCACGATGACCGATCTATTCCAGGCCGCCTGACCCGCCGGTTTTGACAAGCTCTCCGCGACGATGTTACCGTGCGTCGTGCGCGCCGCGATGAGGATCCTCACACCATTCGCAGCCCTCAGCCTCGCTTCCACGCTTCTCGCGCAGCCCCCGGAACTCGCTTCACTGGTGCAGCAGTATCTGGCAGCCCCTACGACCGAAGACGCGGAACCGGCGCTCGCCGCCATTCTCCGGAGTCCCCAGGCAGACCTGAACACCGTGACGGCCATGCTGGACGCAGGCCGGCCCTATGTCAGGGAGCCGACCGGCACCCACGTCCATCAGCCGGTGCGCCTGCGCGACCGCACCTATCATTTCGGGCTCCACGTGCCGGATTCCTACCAGCCGTCCCGGGACTATGCGCTGGTCGTGTGCCTGCACGGAGCGGGGTTCACAGGCGACGCCTATCTGGAGCGGTGGCAGGCCCGCCTGGGAAACCACTATATCCTCGCCTGCCCGACGCTCATGAGCGGAACCTGGTGGACCCGCGAAGCGGAAGAACTGGTCCTCGCGACCATCCGCCTGGTCGAAACCAGGTATCGCATCGATCCCGACCGCATCTTTCTCACCGGCATGCCCAACGGCGGCATCGGCGCCTACCTCATCGGCATGCACCACGCGCCGCGGTTTGCCGGCATCGCCCCGATGGCCGGCGGCCTGGATGACGTGCTGCTGCCGCTGCTCGTGAATCTGGCGCACACGCCCGTCTACATCATCCACGGCGCGCGCGATCAGGTCATGCCCGTGCAATTGAGCCGCGCCATCGACGGAGAACTCAAGCGGCTCGGCATCCCCCACGTGTACCGCGAGCACCAGTTGGTCCATCCCCAAGCCGGCGGGCATTTTTTCCCGCGGGAGGAAGTCCCGGACCTCGTCGCCTGGTTCGACCGGACACGGCGCACGCCCGTGCCCGCGCGCGTGACCGCCGTGCGCGACGCCTCGCACCTCGTCGCCTTCGGCTGGGTCCGCATCGACGCGACGGACCGCATCGCCTCGTTCACCGATCAGCTCACCGACAACCGGGACGACGTGCTCACAAACCGCCTCTATGCTAAGGTGGACGCCCGTCGCGCTTCGGCCAATCGCATCGAAGTGCGGACCGAGCGGGTCCGCCGGTACACGCTGTTCCTCAGCGACGCGCTCGTGGATTTCGGCAAGCCAATCACGGTCGTCACCAACGGGCAGCTCAGCTACGAGGGACTTGTGTCGCCGAGCGTGGAAGCCCTGCTCCGGGATGCGCGCCGCCGCCAGGAGCGGCGTCCCTTGTTCCCGGCTTCGCTCAGCATCGACGTCGGATCTCAACCATGACGAGACAGGAGGACAGGGGAGGGCCCATGCGCTGGGGCATCGGAATCCTGTGTTGGCTCCTCGCCGCAGCCTGGCCGGCGGCCGCGGCGCCCGAGCCCTGCGCGATCGCGGCGGAGCAGAGCATCAGCCAGTTTCCGGTCTCTGAGCTCGATCCAGCCGCCCGGTGCCAGCTGGGAAACGTCGTCAACCATTTTTCCACGGCCGGTTCGATCGGGCCGGTTCAGACGCCGATTCCGCTGCCGTTGTATACCTATCTGCTCGACCGCCCGCCGTTGATGGCATCGCTCCTCGAGCGGCTCGGTCTCGGCGCCTATCAATTCGCCGCGCGGGAGCCGAACCAGTTCTGGGTCAACGACGGCGACGGCACGCAGGGGCTCCTGTCCCTCGTCTATCGGAACGACACCAGCCGCATCTACCACATCGACGGGCACCATGAAGGGCACGTGTTTCCGATGGTCAAGGCCAAGGCCGCCGTCTTCATGCAAATCCGACCGGTCACGACGCCGGAGGGTTACCCGGCGGTGCAGAGCATGCTCATGTCTTACACGCGCCTGGACAGCAGCCTGGTGAGCGGGCTCGTCCGCCTCATGCGGCCGCTCGTCAACGACGCGGTGACGCGCAAACTCTCGCGCGGATTCGAAGTCACCAACCTGCTGGGGCTCGCGATCGCCCAGGACCCCGATCGCGTCGCGCAGGAGGCCGCCCTGGTGCCCTGGCTCAACGTGAACGAGCTGCAAACGCTGATCGGCCTGCTGTACACGGTGCCACAGCGGGCGTCGGCGTCACCGCCTGGCATGGCTGCTCCATGACGCCGGCGCGCAGTTATATACTCTTGTGCAGCATCGGCGTGTTCTGCTTTCTCAGCTATAACCTCGTCCGCATGCCGGTCCTGTCGCTCTTCGCCCAATCGCTGGGAGCGGGGCCGGAAGCCATCGGCATGATCGTGTCGGCGTCCACGCTCACCGGCGTGTTTCTCAAGCTGCCGTCCGGAGCCCTGTCCGACATTTACGGGCGGCGGATGCTGCTGCGCATCGGCGTCCTGGCCTTCGGCATCCCGCCGTTTTTCTATCCCTTCGTAAGCGATACCGCCACCCTGACCGCCTTGCGGTTCATGCACGGCTTGGCCACCGCCATCTTCGCTCCCAGCGCGCTGGCGACCGTCGCAGAACTGTACAAAGAACGCCGGGGCGCCGCCTTAGGCACCTATACGGCCTGCACGCAGGCCGGCTCATTGCTGGGACCGGTCATCGGCGGGTGGCTGTATTATCAGACCAGCTTTTCAACCACCTTCGTCACGGCCGGCGTCTTCGGGTGCATCGCCTTGCTGATCTTCTTCAGCCTACGGCTCAATCCGCCGCCGCCGCGCGGCGAGAAGGGATTCGGCCTGGTGCTGGCCGACATGCTCAAGGGATTTCGCGTTGTCGCGCAGAACACGCGGGTGCTCGTCACCAGCACGACGGACGCAGCGAAGATGATCGCGAACGGCGCCTTGATGGCCTTTCTGCCGATCTACGGCTTGTCGGTCGGACTCAATCCCGGAGAGGCAGGCCTGCTCTTCGGCGTGCAGGGCATCACGTCGTTTTTCTCCAAGCCGGTCATGGGGCGAGTGTCCGACCGGGTGGGACGGAAACCGCTGATCCTGACCGGCCTGTGCATCTGCGCCGGTACCTTCGTCGCAATTCCATACGTGTCGTGGTTTCCTATGTTGCTTCTCCTGTCCGCGGGGTTCGGCTATGGCGAAGCGGTCGTGACCTCGTCCACCTCCGCGTTTGTCGCGGACCTCTCGGAACTCAAAACCCTGGGGGCGGGCATGGGCATGCAGGGGACGATCGGGGATATCGGCCATGCGAGCGGCCCGTTGCTGGCCGGCGTGCTGATCGCAAGCCTAAGCTATCAGAACGCCTTCGCGATCATAGCAGGTCTCCAATTAGTCGCAGCAGCGCTCTTTTGGCTCACCATGAGGAGATATCACTAGACGGTGTTATAATGCCGCTTCGTGGAACGCCAGTTTGAAACGGGTGACATCGTCGTTGGCATCCTGGGCGCCATCGGTGTCGTCGTGCTCATCGTGCTCTTTGTCTACGTTGTGCGGAATGTGCTCACGAAGAAAGAAGGGGAGTAGGTCGTGTTCGCAGGAATTGTCGAAGAAATGGGAGCGGTGAAATTGCTGGAGAAGGCTCTCGCGGGGACGCGCCTGACCATTCTCGCCAAAACCGTGATGGATGATCTGCCGATCGGCGCCAGTATCAGCGTCAACGGCGCCTGCCTGACAGTCGTGAAACGGGACGACAAGGAATTTACCGTAGACGTGTCTCCCGAAACGATGGGCGTGACGAATCTTGGAAAGCTTTCAGCCGGCTCGCCGGTGAATCTCGAGCGGGCCATGAAACTCAACGAGCGGATCGGCGGGCATCTGGTCGCGGGTCACGTGGATGGAGTCGGCACGATCCGTGAGCGGCACCAGGAAGGAAACGGCACCATCATCACGATCGAAGCACCGTCCGAAGTTCTGCGCTATTGCATCACGAAGGGCTCGATCACCGTGGACGGCGTCAGCCTGACGATCAACGAGGTCACAGGCCGGTCCTTCTCAGTCATGATCATTCCACACACGGCCAAAGTGACGACGCTCGGCATCAAGCAGGTGGGCGATACGGTCAATCTGGAATCGGATTTAATCGGGAAGTACGTCGAGCGGCTGCTACAAGAACGAGGGCAGCTCCCACCGAAATCAGAGATCGCAATCGATCGGGACTATCTGCAAAAGCGCGGACTGATCTGACTATTCCTCCAGTGTCGAAATATCGCCTGGGTCCTGGCCCAGTTCCTTCGCTTTCAGCACACGCCGCATGATCTTGCCGGAGCGCGTCTTGGGAAGCGAGGGCACAATATCAATCTCCTGCGGCACGGCGATCTTGCCCAGCTCTTTGTGGACGTGTTCTTTGAGAGCATGGTGCAACTCCGGCGTGTCTTTCTCTCCCTGCTTGAGAATCACGAAGGCCTTGATGGATTCGCCGACGGTCTTGTGTGGCTTGCCGATGACCGCCGCTTCGGCCACCGCATGGTGACTCACTAAGGCGCTCTCGACTTCGGCGGTGCCGATCCGGTTGCCCGCCACCTTGATGACGTCGTCGGCCCGGCCCATGAACCACATGTAGCTGTCCTCGTCCTTCCGGCAGACGTCGCCCGCCGTATAGCAGTTGGGAATCGTATTCCAATAGACCTTGTACCGCTCCGGATCCTTGTAGATGGTCCGCATCATAGAGGGCCAGGGTTTCTTGATGACAGCAAACCCTCCTTCGTTGGCCTTCACGCTCTTGCCCTCACGATCCACGACGTCCGCTTCAATGCCCAGAAAGGGCCGCGTGGCCGAGCCGGGCTTGAGCATGACGGAGGGCAGTGGCGTGATCAGAATCATGCCCGTTTCCGTCTGCCACCAGGTGTCCATGATCGGATACTTGCTGCCGGTCACGTGGTAGAACCATTCCCAGGCTTCCGGGTTGATCGGCTCGCCGACACTGCCCAGCACCCGCAGCGACGAAAGGTCATACTTTTGGGGCCACTCTTCGCCATACCTCATCAGCAGGCGCACCGCCGTCGGCGTCGTGTAAAACACCGTGACGCCGTAGTGTTCGATAATGCTCCACCAGCGGCCTGGGTTCGGATAGTCCGGCTTGCCTTCGGCGGTCAAAATCGTCGCGCCATTCAGCAACGGGCCGTAGACGATGTAGCTGTGCCCTGTGACCCAGCCGGGATCGGCCACACAGAAGTAAATATCGTCGTCGTGCAGATCGAAGACATACTTGGCGGTGAGGTAGGTGCCGACCATGTAGCCGCCATGGACATGGACGACGCCCTTGGGCTTGCCGGTCGTTCCGGACGTATAGAGGATATAGAGCGGCGCTTCGGCATCCAGTTTCTCCGGCTCGCACGTCGGCTTCTGATCCTTGAGCCAGTCCTGCCAATCAATCTCCTTCGGGGAGGAGAGGGGAATGGCCGGCTGCTGCCGGCGGACGACGATCACCTTTTCGACGGTCGGGCAGGTGGCCACCGCCTGATCCACGACGGGTTTGAGATTGATGACTTTACTGCGGTCATAGCCGACGTCGGCCGTGATGACGAGCCGCGCCTCGGAATCCTGAATCCGGGACTGGAGCGCGGGGGCGCTGAAGCCGGAATAGACCACGCTGTGAATCACCCCGATCCTGGCGCAGGCCAGCATCGCCACGATCTGCTCGGGAATCTTCGGCAGGTAGATCGTGACGCGGTCGCCTTTTTTAAGGCCGAGTGACTTTAACGCGTTGGCGCAACGGTTCACCTGACGGTAGAGCTCGGCATAGGTGAAGATGCGCTCCTCGCCCTGTTCACCCACCCAGATCACGGCCACTTTGTTCTTGCGCCAGGTGGCGACGTGCCGGTCGAGGCAGTTATAGGCAATGTTGCAGGTCGCGCCGACGAACCACTTGGCCCAGGGATAGTTCCACTCCAGGACCCTGGACCAGGGCGAGAACCACTCCAATTCCTTGGCCGCCCGGCTCCAGAAGGCCTCCGGATCGGCAATGGACTGCTTGTAGGCCGACTCGTAGTCCTTGATATAGGCGCGGGCTTTCGTTTCTGCGGTCGGGTGGATCACCCGCTTTTCGTGGAGCAGCGCTTCAAATTTTTCCGCCGGTTGCGTCATGGTGCTTCCTCGCGTACGTGCGCGCCATTATGCACAAGCCGGCTCCGTACGCGCAAGCCGGTCGCCTTGACACTTTTAAGAACCGGGAGGTAGCATGCGCCCATGAGCCGCTTTGGCCGGTGCCGCGCCCTCGTCGCTGCGTGTCTCCTTCTTCTGCTTCCCATTGCCACAGCCGACGCCCAACTCGGCCGTCCGGAAGGCCTTTACTACAAATCCTGGGCCGTGGTCTTCGGCATCAACGACTATCTGCTGGCCCCCAAGCTCACGACTGCCGTGACCGGCGGGAAGGCCGTCGCCGAGGCGCTGCGCAAGCTGGGATTTGATGAAGTCCTCGAGGTCTACGACAAGGGCGCCAGCTCCAAGGGCATGCACCACATCCTGCGCGATGTTCTGCCGCGCAAAGTCGGCCGGCAGGACCGTGTCGTGATTTTCTTCGCCGGCCACGCCGGCGTCACGCAGGACCGCAACGGGAAGGACCTGGGCTATCTCGTGCCCTGGGACGCCCAAGCGGCCAACGTCTCCAAAAGCGTCACGTTGGACGACCTCAAGGACTTCTCGCGGCGCGTGATGTCCAAACACATTCTGTTCGTGCTCGACGCCGGCGTCAGCGGGTGGGAGATCACGGCCCCGCAGCAACTGTCCCTCGAAGGCCGGGGCGCGCCGGAAGAAGAAACGGACAAGCGGGCCGTCCAGGTGCTGACGGCGGCCGCCAAGGGAGAGTCCGCCGCGCAGAAAGGCGGGCAGGACCTGTTCGTGCAGGCCCTGCTGGCCGGCTTGAAGGGCGCCGCCGATGCCGACAAGAACGGATGGCTGATGGCCAGCGAATTAGGCTCCTATGCCGCGAAGCAGGTCGAACAAGCCACCGCCGGCAAGCAGCACCCGCAATTCACGCGCCTCGACGGCGACGGCGACATGATCATCATCGAAGGCAAGAAAGGCACGTTCCGGGCCGGAAGCGAACCAAAAACGGACGCCGAGCGCCTCGAGGCCGCAAAAGAAATGTACGATCGGGCGTTTACGACCCTGCAGCAGCAGCGCCCGCCGCAAGAGGCCCTGGCCAGCCTGGACAAGGCCCTGGAATACAATCCCGCCTACGGCGAAGCCTACATTCTCAAGAGCTACGTGCTGCAGGAGTACCTTTTCAAGACGGACGACGCCTTGGCGGCAGCCAAGCAGGCCGTCAAATACGCAGCGGACAACCCCGATTCGCATTACACGCTGGGGCTGGCGCTGCAGCGGACGCAGCAATACAAGGAAGCGGAGCAGGCCATGCTGCGCGCCGCGGCGTTGAACAAGGAAAACACCGATGTGCTCCTGTCGCTGGGCGATCTCTACGCAGAAGATTTAAAGGATCAGGCGAAGGCCGTGGAGAGCTATCGGAAGTACCTGGAAGCCGGCGGCGCGGAGCCCAGGGCCAAAGACTACCTCGACAAGGCCGGGGCAGCCCCGCCGGCGGCGAAATAACGGTGCTAATCCTGCGCGCCGCCCTTTAAGTATCCCAACCCGATTTTAATCGCCCGCCGCGTGACTTCCGCCCACCGGGCCTCCGGGTATTCCTGCAGCACCGCCGCCGCCTTCGGATCCTGGATGTCCAATTCCCTGACCGAGATGATGCCATCCTGCACTCTGACTTCCGCCACAAAGACCCCCTTGGTGTACGCCTCGGATCTCCCGAAAACACCGCGTCATTCCTGTCAACCTGCCGTTTCCCGTCGCGTTGACAGGTCTGGGGGTGCATGTTAGCATCTTTTTTAGACGCAGTTGCAACGGTGAAGACGGCCCGGCGACCCGATCGAGCCCACATGAAGGAGGGTACACCCATGATGTCCACAGTCCACGGGATTTCACGAGTGCTGCGCGGAGGACTGGCCGTAGCCCTGCTGGTCGCGCTCGCCGCATGCGGCGGTGCCCCGAAATGGGTGGCGTCCGGGTCCAGCGTCATGAACAATAAGGACGACAAGGCCTTTTACGGCGTCGGCTCCGTGATCGGGATCAAGAACGAGCCGCTGGCCTGGGATACGGCGGAAAACCGGGCGCGGGCCGAGATCGCCAAGAATTTCCAGACCTACACCGCCTACCTGATGCGCGACTACGCCGCCTCCACCAATGCCAACGATTTCACGAAGTCCACGGAAGAGCAGAACGTGGAACGGGCGATCAAGACCTTCTCCGCGGTCACCCTCAACGGCGTCCGCCCCGTCGACCGGTACAAGGACGAGAAAACGGGCACCTACTACGTCCTCGCCAAACTCGACCTTCACGACGTCAAGAACAAGCTGGAAGAATCCAAAGAGCTGAACGCCGAGGTCCGGGACTTCGTCCGGAAGAACGCCGACCGCGCCTTTGAGCGGCTCGAAAAAGAAGAAGCCCAGCAGGCGGCGAAGTAACGATGCGCCGCGTGCAGCCTTCAGCGTTCGGCGTTTCAGCAGGGCCCGTCCTGGCCATGCTGGCCGTGCTGCCTCTCCTGGCCGGCTGCGGAGCCGAAACGAAAGTCACCCGCGTGGACTCCGGCGTGGTGACGGACCTCAGCGGGCGCTGGAACGACACCGATTCCCGGATGGTCGCCGAGGCCATGGTCAAGGAAGCCCTCGGCACGCCCTGGCTCGACAACTACACGCGCAACCATCGCGGGAAGCAGCCGGTCGTGGTCGTCGGCACGATCGTGAACAAGAGCCACGAGCATATCAACGTCCAGACCTTCGTGACTGACCTGCAGCGGGAGCTGGTCAATTCGCAAAAAGTCACCTTCGTGGCCGGTCGGGGAGAGCGGGAAGAAATCCGGCAGGAGCGGGAAGAGCAGGCCGTGCACGCCCGCGAAGACACGCAAAAGGCCCCCGGCAAGGAGATCGGCGCCGATTACATCCTGAAAGGCTACATCTCGACCATCCTCGATGAAAGCGACGGCGTCAAAGCCGTGTTCTACCAGGTGGACCTGGAGCTGGTGGACCTGGAAAGCAACATCAAGGCCTGGTTCGGGCAGAAGAAGATCAAGAAAGTGGTCGAGCGCAAGCGGACGGTCTTTTAGCCGGCCGGACGCTTGACGTCGTCCGTCCCTCTCAGCGCGCCACCCGTGATCGCGCGTCGGCATGCATCCTCGCCAGTCGTCGTCCTCGCCATGGCGCTCCTTCTCGGCACCTGCGGTCCGGCCACCAACCGGTACGCGCTGATCGAAGAGAGCCTGCGGGCGGGGGATGTCCAGCGCGCCGACGCCATCGTCGAAGAGGCCCACGAGGACTATGGCGGCAAAAGCCAAGTCCTCTACCGCATGGATCGCGGCATGACGCTCCATCTGGCCGGCCGCTACGAAGAGAGTACCGCCGTCCTCGACAAAGCCGAGCAGGAGATCGAGCAGCTCTACACCCGCCGGATCACCACCCACACCAAGGCCTTTCTCTACAACGACACCGAACTGCCGTTCGAGGGGGCCGCCTACGAGCAGGTCATGCTCAACGTGCTCAAGGCGCTCAACTACGCCGTGCGCGGCAATCTGCAGGAGGCGCTCGTGGAAGCGCGGCGCGTGGATCACCGCTTGAACGTCCTGGCCGATCAGGCGGGAGACAAGCCCGACGCCTACAAGGACGACGGGTTGGCCCGGTACCTGAGCGGCGTCCTGTACGAAGCGGCCGGCGAGCTCAACGACGCCTTCATCGCGTACCGGAAAGCCTACGATGCCTATCTGGCCGCGCGGACCTGGTCGCGGACGCCTGCGCCGCCCATGCTCCGGACCGACCTGCTCCGCATCACCGACGCGCTCCATCTGACCGACGAGCACGCGCAGTACCGGCAAGCCTTTGCCGACACGCCGTGGCAGCCGCCCCCCGACCCCCAGCAAATCGCCCAGGTCGTCGTGGTCAGCTATAATGGCAGCGCACCGCGCAAGGAGGACCAGTTCCTCGACCTCCCCATCAGTCTCGACGCCCTGCGGCTGGTCCTCGTGACCAAACAGCTGGAGGGACGCAACGCGAACTCGCGGGAAGCGCGCGCGCTTGAGAGCGCGGTCTACGGCTTGAACGGGCGTGTCGTCCGGGTCGCACTGCCGCGCCTGGTCCCGCGAAAGACCGCCGTGGCCTTCGAGCAGGTGAGTCTGGCCGGGTCCGACGGGACACACGGTGCCCAGACCGAATTGGTGCAGGATGTGAGCGCGCTGGCGGCCAAACAGTTCTCCGACCAGTTCAACAGCGTGGCCATGAAGTCCGTGGCGCGGGCCGCAGTCAAATACATGGCGGCCGAAGGCGTGTCGCGCGGCGCGCGGGCCGCCGCCGGCCGGGATACGACGGGACAATTGATCGCCCTGCTGGTCGGCAGCCTGGCCAAGGCCCTGGCGATCTCGACGGAGGAAGCAGACAAACGGATCTGGCAAACCCTGCCGGACGAAATTCACATCGCGCGGCTGTGGGCGCCACCGGGATCCTACGAGCTGCGCATCCGCCCAATCGGCAGGGGCGGTGCGTCGATCGGACGCGAAGCCGTCCACGCCGTCACGTTGCGCGCAGGGGAAACCAAATTTTTCACCGAACGGGTGATGCCTTAACGGAGGGACCGTTATGTTGAAGTCCCGCGCAGTTTCGCTCATCGTGCTTGTGGCGCTGGCCGGCCTGTTCGTCGGGTGCGCCGGCCACCGCGCGCAGCCGGCCTGGGTCGACGGCAACAGCAGGGACTATCCTGCCGATCAATATTTGCTGGGCGCCGGACAAGCCGATTCGCGGCCCGCTGCCGAGGAACGGGCCTACGGGGCGGTCTCCCGTATCTTCACAGCCAAGGTGGAAGCGGAGTCCAAGGACTGGGAATCGTTCCTCCTGTCGGAAGCCAAGGGCCAGGCGAGCACGGAACGCCGGCTGACGCTGGACCAGCTGACCCGCGTCTCCACCGACAAGGTCCTGGAAAACGTCCGCGTCCTCGACGCCTGGAGCAACCCGAAAACCGGCCAGCACCATGTCCTGGCCGGCATGCACCGGACCCAGGCCGGCACGGCGCTGGCGGAGCGGATAGCCGAGCTGGACCGAGCGGTCGAATCGGACCTGGCCGAATCCCGCAAGACGGCGGACAAGCTGCTCACCATTCGCAGCCTGCGGCATGCGGTCAAGAACCTCGTCCTCCGGGAAGCCTATAACGCCGATCTCCGCGTCATCCGGACGAGCGGGCAGGGCACGCCGCCTCCGTACCGCGTCGCGGAGTTGACAGGAGCGTTGGAACAGTTTATGGCTGCTCACCTCCTGGTGGGGGTGGAGGTCACGGGTGACCAGGTCGAGCCGGTCCGCCGCGCCGTGATCGAAGGGTTGATCCGGGAAGGCTTGCCGGTCACCGCCAGGCCCGCCGGCATCGAGGAGCCAGTCGGGCGAGGCGGCAAACAGCTGGAGCTGCTGGTGAAGGGAACCGCGCGGTTGCTCGACGCGAACGTGTCCGATCCGCGCTTCCGGTTCGTCCGCTGGTGCAGCGATTTCGTCATCCTGGACACGGGCACGCAGCAGGTTGTCGGCGCCGTGTCGCGGGGAGGGCGGGAAGGCCACGTGACGAGCGGGGAAGCCACGGCCAAGGCCGTCCGGGTGATGCAGCAGGAGGTGTCCTCGGAGCTGGCCAAGACGCTGGCCGGCTACGTCTATGGCGACGCGGAGCAGCCGGTCGATCTCCCCCCGGCCGCCTGTCCGAACTGAGAGGAGAGTGATGAAGAAACATGCCGCGCGTTCCCGTTCTTCACGATCCCGTAAGACACCCAGCCGCATCTCCAAGCAGCGCGCCGTCGAGCGGCTCAAGCGCGACACGGAGGCGGTCGGCCAGGCCAGCCTCCTGACCCCCCTGCGTCGGCAGGGCTACGAAGAGCTGCCGATCGAAGAAATCCAGGACCGTCTCTCCAAACTGCGCACTGCACTGGCGGAATTCATCGTGTCCCGGAGAGCCTAGCCGATGCCCTATTATTACTTCGACTCGACGGCGCTCGTAAAACGCTACAGCCGCGAGCGCGGCTCCCGCATCATCAGTGGCCTGATGACCAAGCGGGAAAAAACGATCATCATCGGCAGCCCCACGATCGCCGAGTTCTATGCCGTGTTCGCGTTGAAGGCGCGCGAAGGCCAGCTGACCCGCGACGACTGGTACTCGGTCCTGTTCAAGTTCGAGGCGGAAAGCGCGCGGGGGGTCTACCACTTCGCGACCCCGACGAGCGAGACCTACACCGCCACCAAGCAGCTGCTGCTGGACTATCCCTTCCTCCGCGCGCCCCAGGCCGTCCATCTCATGCTTGCGCAGGAGTTCAAGTCGCTGCGCTTATCGGTCGTCAGCACGGACCGGCAAATCCTCGAAATGTGCAAGCCGCTCGGGATGAATCCGATCAATCCGGAAGACGAATAAGGGAAGGGAGGGGCCGTGACCTACTGGGTGAAAGTCGTGTTCGTGGATAATCAGGAATTACTGGTGAAGGATGCGATCCGTCACACGATCAGCGACGACATGGAAGTGCTGGAGGTGGACACCGCCAAGGAAGTGACGATCATCCCGATGAAGCAGATCAAGTACATCTCCTGCGACGCGACGGTCTTTGCGCAAAAGGGCAAGCCGCCGGCTCCGCCGAAGTAACCTCGTCTCTATTTTCCGGACAACCGCTTCGCGAGCCGTCGCGCCAATCGCACCATCCCCGGCGAGCGGTCGGCCGGATCGAGCAGGACGTTCAGCACGTGCAGGGTCTTCCGATCCGCCAGCGCGCGATCCAGCGCCGCCACAAACTCGCCGTGCGTCGCGATCCGGGACCCGACCCCTCCGCCCAGCAGATCACACACCTTTTCGTAACGCCAGTCGTGAATGTCGTTGAACGGGCCTTCCATGATCTCGCGCTCCGTGGAATAGCCGCGGTTGTTCAGAATCACCACGATCGGCGACAGTTTGTGCTTCACGCAGGTCGCCAATTCGGTGCCGGTCATTTGAAACGCCCCGTCGCCGACCAGAACGATCGGCCGCAGCGACGGATCGGCGAACGCGACGCCCACCGCCGCCGGCACCGCAAAGCCCATCGAGGTGTAATAGGCCGGGGAAATGAACTCGAACCGGTGATGCACGCGGAGATCGGCCGCCGCAAAGAGCGCTTCGCCGACATCGGCGATTACCAGCGTCTTTTCATCCAGCCGGCTGTTCAGATGCGCGAACAGCCCGTGGATGTTTACCGGCGACGCGGCGGCGAGCGGCTGCGCCGGCTCGGGCTCGGGTTGTGGCAGCGGCCGCGCCGCAAACGGTTTGAGCGGCAGCTCGACCAACGCCTTCATGAGATCGACAAACCGGATGTTCTCGTACCGATGATGCTTGACGGCGATCCGGTCGCCCGTTGCGTGGATCGCACGTCCGGCCGAGAGCAGCGGCGAGCTCGCCGTGAGGTCTTCGATGTCGGTCAGCAGCGTGCCGAGGATTAGCAGGCAGTCCGATTCGTTCACGAATTGCTGGACCTCGTCGCGCCCGATCAACCCTCCGTAGACGCCGACGTACAAGGGGTGGTCTTCGCGGATGACGGACTTGCCCAGCAGCGTCGTCGCGATCGGAATCTTCAGCCGCTCGACCAGGCGGACCAGATCATCCTGCAGACCGAACCGCCCCACCTCGGCGCCGGCCAGAATCACCGGCCGCTTGGAGGATTCCAGCATGGCTTTGACCTCGCCCACCGCCTCCTCCAGCGTCGCGGTGTCGCTGGGAGTCTCCTCGGCGCAGGCGGGATGCGTGGCCGGAGGCAGGGGCACGTGCACCAGATCGCGGGGCACCTCGAGGTAGATCGGCCGCTTGTACCGCAGCAAGGCGGCGAAGGCCCGTTCCATCTCGCGCTCGGCCGTGTGTGGATCGTCCAGCACGACGGCCGCCACCGTCATTTTCTCGAAGACCTCTTTCTGCGTGGAGAAATCCCGCACCATATGATGGAGATAGGGATTCTGAATCCGCTCGGACATGCCCGGAGAGCCGGTCAGCAGGACCACCGGCGAGCGCTCCGCATAGGCGCACGCGATGGCATTCACCACATTGAGCCCGCCGACGCAGTACGTCACGCAGCAGGCGCCGATGCCGTTGATCCGCGCGTAGGCGTCCGCGGCATAGCCGGCCGCGTCCTCGCGCGTGGTGCCGACGAGCGCGATGGGGGACTGCTCGAGAAGTTTGTAGAGGCCGAGGACATAGTCGCCGGGAATGCCGAACACGTGCCGCACGCCCAGTTGGTGCAGCCGTTCAATCAGCGCGGAGCCGATGGTTGGTTTGGCAGGCATGACGTCTACGGAGATTCTATCACAGGCGCTTTGACGACGTATGGTGAGCGTGCTATGAAAGTCCCGTCCAGACGTATCGCGCAGCATAATTGCAGAAGACGGAAGTTAACGGTATCCGCAGGATGGTCAAAAAGGCCGTTCAGCAAGGCCGCAGCGAGCGAACAGCCGAGGCGTACTGTTTCTAAGTACGTCGCAGGATGGAGGCGACGCGAGAACGAAGCTGGCGGCCTTTTTCAGCATCCTGCTAGTCACTCGGTGGTTCAAAATGGCCTGGCGGTCGCGACTGCCACGGGACCGTCGCTTGCTTGGACTGTTTCACCAGACTCCGCAGGCTCATCTCCGCCGCGCGCAGGAGCTTCGGATCGCCGCTGCGGAGCAGGGCGGTGAGCAGGGCGAACAGTTCGCGCTCGGACTGCGCGGCCTGAAGAATCCGTGCCACGACCGGATCGGGCGAGGCCGCCGGCGCAGGATCGTCGTCCTCGCCGTCGGAGTAGAGCAGAGCCAGGTGCTTGGGATCGCCGAACAGCCAGGCGACCGGCACCGCGAGCGCCTGCGCGAGCGCATCCAATGTCGACGCGGGGGGATCGAGTTCGCCGCTCTCAATGGCTTCGAGCGACGCAGCGGGGAGTCCGGCCGTCTCGGCCAGATCGGCGACCGACCGGCCGCGCGCGAGACGCCACGCCTGAAGAGTTGACCCGATCGGCATGACGCGATGATACTGATTCATCCGCAGGGGTGCAACCCACGATGGCCGAGCCACGCAAGCCAGCTTTTCCCGACCTGCCCGCAGCCAAAGCTGCGCTGATCCGCGAGCTGGCCCTGCACAAGCGGGTGCGGGACGACGAGCAGGCCTTCGTCATGGAGGGCGTCAAGCCGATCCTTGAGTTGCTCCGGGTGAAGTCGCCCGCGGTGCTGGCCGTGGTCGTCACGTCCACCTACCTCGACACCGGCAACCATGCGCTGCAACAGGCGTTGGCGCAGCAGGGGAAACTGATCTTCGTCTGCCGCGAATCCGTCTTTGGCAAGATGTCGGACCTGACCACTGCGCAGGGCATCCTGGCCGTCGTCAAAAAACCGTCCTGGGATCAGGAGATCATCTTCAAGCGGCCGCAGCTCCTGGGGGTCTACGGGGAAAGCTTGCAGGACCCGACCAATGTCGGAACGATTATCCGCACCGTCGCCGCATTCGGCCTCGATGCCCTCTGGCTCTCTGCCGAGTCGGCCGACCCCTTCAATCCGAAAATCGTCCGCGCCACCGCCGGCACACTCTTAAAATTGCCGACCTTCTCCGTTCCTGATGCGTCACACTTCACGGCATGCGCCTGTTCGATCCTTGCCGCTGACCCGTCCGGAAAACGGACCCGCCGTCTGGACGACATCGAGACGATTCCAGCCAAATCCGTGATCGCGCTCGGCAATGAAAGCCGCGGCCTGTCCCAGCCGACGCTCGAACAGGCTGCCCTGCGCTTTCATATTCCGATCAGCAAAGAGGTGGAATCCCTCAACGTGGCCGCGTCCGCGGCGATCGCAGCGTATTATTTCAGCCGGCTGCCGCGTGACGCGTGATGTGCCGGATTTTCACCCCGCCCAGTTGCTTGACACATTTGGATACGCCTTGTTATCGTGCGCCGCGTGCCGAGGTAGCTCAGTTGGCAGAGCACAGCCCTGAAAAGGCTGGTGTCGACAGTTCGATTCTGTCCCTCGGCACCATACCGCACTTCGTGTGAGCCGGCGGCTCATCGGGCGAAGCCCCTCCCAATTGACGCCGCCGGAGAAACCCCTCAAGTAATCCTGAATCAGAGTCCGAATCTTTTCATAATTTCTTCCCACCACCCCGGCCCATGAACCTGACAGTACACGGCCGGTTCGATGCCTTCGATAAAAACTTCCTCCACTTTATGTGGACATTTGGCGGTCGCGAGTTGGCCGGACTCTGGATCAACCACTCGCGTGACGATGCCGGAGGGAACGGGAAACTCCGGCGAGGTGGAAGGGATGACCTGCCGGGCGAACTCGATCCAGATGGGAAGAGCCGCAGCGGCGCCGGAGAGCCCGAGCGCGCTCCCGTCATCGAAGCCGACCCACACGCCGATCACCAAATCCGGCGTATAGCCGACAAACCAGGCGTCCCGGTATTCGTCGGTGGTCCCGGTCTTTCCCGCGACGACAGCCTCCAACTCCAGAGCCCGGATCGAGGCCGCGGTGCCCCGTTCCACCACGCCCCGTAGGAGCGACGTGACGAGATAGGCGGCCTGGGGGGACACGACCTGGCGCGGGTCGGCGTTGTCATGCCACACATTCTCGCCGGCCGGTGCCACGAGGGACGAGACCGCGGCCGGCGGAATAAACCGCCCGCCTTGCGCCAGCGCGCCGAACGCGCCGGTGATCTCCAGGAGCGACACTTCCGAAGTGCCCAGGGCGGTGGTCAGATTTTCCTCGAGCGGCCCCTGGATGCCGAGCTCGCGCGCCAGTTGAACGATCGGACGCATACCGACGGAATGGGCGACCCGCACGGTCGGGACGTTGAGGGACTGCTCGACCGCGGTCCGGACCGACACCGGTCCGCGGAACTGCCGATCGTAATTCCGCGGGGTCCAGACGGCGTCACCGGCGGGAAACGTGATCGGCTCGTCCACAATCAGGCTGGCCGGCGTGATGGCCCCTTCCTTGATTCCCCGGCTGGCCTCGAACGCGGCGAGGTAGACGAAGGGCTTGAACAGGGAGCCGGGCTGACGCTTGGCCTGGATGGCCCGGTTGAACTGGCTCTGCCGGTAATCCCGGCCGCCGACCATAGCCAGAATGCCGCCGGTTTTCGGGTCCAGCGCAACCAACGCGCCCTGCACCGGCTCCGCCTTCCGCCTGAGAGCGGAATATTTGCCTTCCAGGCGCAGGAGTCCCGTTTGCAGCGTCTCCTCCGCGATCCGCTGCAGAACTGGGTCCAAGGCGGTGTAGATCCTGGCGCCGGGCGGGATGGCGCTGCCGGTGGCGTCTTCGGCCTGACGGAGCAGGTAGTCTACGAAATAGGGCGCGTCGGTAAGGCTCTCGCGCCCGGACGCCAGCCGCACGGAGGTGCTGATGGCCTCCCGCCATTCGCGGTCGGTCAGCCTCCCTTCCCCTCGCAGACGGTCGAGCGCCAGGTTCCGCCGCTCCATCGCGGCTTGCGGCGCTTTAAACGGGGAGTAGGTATTGGGCGCCTTGATCATGCCGGCGAGCAGGGCGGCTTCCGCCACCGTCAGCTTCTGGATCGGCTTTCCGAAGTACCGACGGGCCGCTTCGCCCACGCCGTAGATCGCGACCGAGCCGGCCTGGCCCAGATAAATCTCGTTGATGTAGGATTCGAGAATGCCGGCCTTGGTGAATTTGTTTTCCAACACGAGCGCAGCCGCGGTTTCCTTGAGCTTGCGAAGAAACGTCCGCTCGCTGGAATAGTACAGGTTCTTGGCCAGCTGCTGCGTGATGGTGCTGCCGCCTTGTACGATCGCGCCGTGTCTGAAGTTCTCCCACATGGCCCGGGCAACGGCGATCGGATCCACGCCGGGATGCCGGTAGAACCGGCGGTCTTCGACCGCCAGGATTGCGTCGAGGACGTGCGGGGGTATGTCCTCAAGGGACACCCATTCCCTGACCTGCCTGGTGGCGCCGAGCACGCCGCTGATCAGCGGCGGCTCCAGCGGAACCGCCGACACTTCCTGGCCTTCGGCGAGCGAGAGCATCTGTGTGACCCTATCGCCGTCCCGCACAAGCCGCAACGGAAACGCCTGGATGCGCCCTTCCGGATAGTCGCGGATGTACACGGCGATGAAGTCCGCCGCGATGCGATACTCGCCCGGATCGCGGATCGGACGGGACACGAGGTGATAGCCCAGGCGGTCGAGCCGTTCCTGCAGGTGGGCCTCGCCAATGGACATTCCCGGTGTGAGCAGAAAAGGCGCCCCATAGATGAGCAGCGGCGGCCGATCCTCCGCCTTGGGCAGGGTCAGGGTGGTCCACAGGTAGAGGCCGTAGAGCGCGAGGGCGCAGAGCAATGCCCCTCCGCTCCACGCGAACAGCCGCACCCTGCGCTTCCGCTCCCCAATCATGCCTACAGTGTACCGCATGGCAAGCCGCAAGGGAGTGGTTCCCCTTGACGCCGTCGAAGAGTGGACGGTATTCTCGGTCACGAGGTCGTATGAAAGACGCCGCCGAAACGGAGAAGCCCGAGCTGTCCAATCAGGACTACGTCGTTGAGCTGGTGAAGAAAGCCCGCGCGGCGGCGAACAAGCTCGCCACGCTCTCCACGACCGTCAAGGATCGGGCGCTGACGGCGATGGCGGAGGGGCTGGAAGCCAAAACCGACGAGCTGCTCGCCGCCAACGAGAAGGATCTCGAAGCCTTCACCAAGGCCAAAGGCGGCAAGGCCATGGCCGACCGCTTGAAACTCACGCCCGAGCGCATCAAGGAAATGGCCGACGGCATCCGGCAGATCGTGAAGCTGCCCGATCCGCTCGGGGAGGCGCCGAAGATGTGGCGGCGTCCCAACGGCATGCAGGTGGGCCGCATCCGGGTGCCGATCGGCGTGATCGGCATCATCTATGAATCCCGCCCGAACGTCACGGCGGACTCCGCGGCCCTGTGCCTCAAATCCGGCAACGCCTGCGTGCTGCGCGGAGGGTCCGAAGCCATCCATTCCAATACGGCAATCGCCGCCGTCTTGTCGGAAGCAGCCGAGAACGCGGGCGTGCCGGCCGGTTCCGTCGCCTTCGTCGAGCGGACGGAGCGAGAAGTCGCCCACGCGTTATTGAAGCAGGACCAGTATGTGGATGTGATCATTCCGCGGGGCGGGGAGTCCCTGATGAAAACGGTCACGGAGCAGTCCACGATTCCCGTGATCAAGCACGACAAGGGCGTCTGCCATATCTACGTGGACGCCAACGCCGATCCGGCCATGGCCGAAAAGATCTGCCTCAATGCCAAGATCCAGCGGCCGGCCACCTGCAACGCGATGGAAACGCTGCTCGTGCATCAGCAGATTGCCCGGACGTTCGTGCCCGACCTTGTCCGGAAGCTGGCCGACGCCACGGTGGAGGTGCGAGGCTGCCCGAAGACCTGCCAGCTGGCGCCGGAAGCCAAGCCGGCATCGGAGAGCGACTACGGCCAGGAATTCCTGGCGCTGATCCTCGCCGTCAAGGTCGTCAAGAACATGGAAGAGGCGATGGCGCACATCGAAACCTACGGCTCCTGCCACACCGAATCCATCATCACGAGCGACTACACCCGCGCCATGCGGTTCCTGCGCGAAGTGGACGCCAGCGCCGTCATGGTCAACGCCTCGACGCGGCTGAACGACGGCTACCAGTTCGGCCTCGGCGCCGAGATCGGGATCAGCACCACCCGCATCCACGCGCGCGGGCCAATGGGATTGGAAGAATTGACCTGCTCCAAATTCATCGTGCTCGGCAGCGGACAGATTCGAGAATGACGTGGATGCAGCCGTCCTTTCCGCGCTGACCCGTTCCGGCAATGTCGTCTTTCCTGCCAATCGTCCGTTCCTCAAAGACCTAACCGCGGCCGGCGGCCGCATGGCACGCCAGCGCAGCGGTCACCTCGTCTTCTACGGCCCCAACAACCGCCGGATTCTGGCGACCGACCCGGACGGAAACCCGCTGCACGAATGCGAGTGGGGGAAAACGGCGTCGGGCCGGACGCGACTGGTCCGCGCCCGCATCCGCTTGGAATGGGGCCAGTGGGTCGGCCTCAAGCCGGAAGGCATGGTCAATACGACGACGCTGGACCTGTCCAAAAAGCCGGGATGGCAGCGGCTGCAGGCCGACGACCTCCGGAAGATGGCGGCCCAGGCCATGCGCGTGCCGTTCGAAGAAGTGCAGTTCTTTTATGGTGACGAGGACCTGGTCATCGATGCAACGGGCACCGCCACGATCCGGCACAAGAAGGACGCCTTCTATGTACTCGACGATGGCACCTTCGACCATGCTCGATTCATGGCCTGCATGGGCGCGATGCACTGGGCGGCTATTGATTTCTTGCCTGTGGTGGAACTGTTTCAATCTCTCCTGCCCGGCACCGGCTCAGCTGCATTCGAATTGATCCGGGGGCTCTACGACGATCAGACCGAAGGCGCTCCGACACCGCTCCGGTATCGGGGCATCCCGACCTATCCGTCGGAAGCGGCCTATCGGCTGTTCAGCGGTTTTTTCACTCCGCAGGCGCCCGGCGGCGGCGATCCATTCCCCATCTTTATGGATGTGCCGCGATCGCACGAAGTGACCTGGCTGCCGGCGTCCGATCCGCCGCGTCGATACTTCGACCCGGTGTACACGCTGTGCGTCACGGTGAGAGGACGCAAAGTCCAGAAGGTCATCAAACAGGATGATTCAACAGGCCTTCCGTTCGTGCCGGCTGCCGTGGGGATGCCCGCTCCCTTTGAACGGTCGGTGACCGTGACCAAAGACACGCTGGTATTGGAAGACGGGGAAACCAGCACGGTGGCGCCGGTGCAGGCGGTATGGGGATTGTTGCAGGAGTCGTTGACGGAGACACGCACGCCATCGCCGGCCGGCTGGCGATCGCTGTTTATGGACCAGCCGCCGTTGGTGACGCCCCAGGAAGCATTCTCCGCCGTGTTGCTGTATCCGGAGGACGAGGCTGAAATCAGCGAGCTGGCCTCGCAGCCTTTCGTGGCTGATCACCTGCAAGACAGCTTCGAGCAGAATCCGGCGATGGCCGCCGCGCTCGGACGGGCCCGCACCGTGCTCATTGACGGCTTCGACGCCGCCATCGCCGCCTGTGCCAGCCTGGACCGCCCGCGCTCCTGCACGGTGCTCTATCGGCATCAGGCGTATGCGCAGAAGCAGGCGCAAGCGCTCTGGCAGGCGCTCGCCAAGACAGAGCATCTGGAATGGCTCAAGGGCATTTCGTTTCTTCCGGCCGAGGCGGGACGGAATGCGTACGGCACGCCCGCCGACTTGTTGTTCGTCTGGATTCCATTCGCGATCCATTCCGACGCCCTCAAGCTGCATGAAGCCGTGTGCGCCCTCGCCGGCGCAATTGCGTCAAGCGGGGTGGCCTTCACGGTGGGGCCGGACACGCTGAAATCCGCGCTCCACATGCAGCAGCTCCGGGTCGTGCAGGTCGAGCCCGTCGAGACCCTGCCGACCTTCCGCATGCACCAGACGATCCTGCCGAAGGGACGACTCAAGACCGGCCTGACGCTCTTTCACGTAGCAAAGGGGTAATCGCCCGTCCCTTGACAGCATCCGCCTGACGCGATACTATGCATCTGCCTTTAACGCTCATCCAGTGAGGTGAGCAAGGAGAAACCCCATGCACGGCCTGCAGCACGCCGTCGTCCGACAACTGACCTTCTCGATCCGAATGGACGGGAAGGTTTTTTTATGCCTGCAATCCGCATGACGACGCGCGCCGCCAACGAAAAACTGATCATGGACGCCAGCGAAGTGGCGCGGGCGCTGACACGCATTGCCCACGAAATCCTCGAGCGCAACAAGGGCACGCGGGACCTCGCGCTGGTCGGCATCCGCACGGGCGGGGTTCATCTCGCGCACCGGCTGGCCAAGCGCATCCAGGAGATCGAGCACGTCAAGGTCCCGATCGGCGAGCTGGACATCACGCTCTATCGCGACGACCTGGCGCTCCGGAAGGAACAGCCAATTCTCAAGACGACCAAGGTCCCGTTCAACATCGGCGACCTGAAAATCGTCCTCGTGGACGACGTCCTGTTCACCGGCCGCACGATCCGCGCCGCCATGGACGGCCTGATCGACCTGGGACGGCCCGCCGAAATCCAGCTGGCCGTGCTGGTGGACCGCGGCCACCGGCAACTCCCGATCAAGGCCACGTATATCGGCAAGAACATTCCGACCGCCGACGGTGAGATCGTCCGGGTCTTCCTCGAAGAGGACGGGGAGGAGGACCGGGTCGTTATCCGGCAGGGAGGCATGCCATGAGCTTCAAGCATAAACATCTCCTGAGCATCGCGCCGCTCTCCGCCGAGGAAATCATGCTGGTGCTGGAAACCGCCGATTCCTTCAAGGAGGTCAGCGGCCGCGAGATCAAGAAGGTGCCGGCCCTCCGTGGCAAAACGGTCGTGAACCTCTTCTTCGAGCCGAGCACGCGCACCCGGACCTCGTTCGAGCTGGCCGCAAAACGGCTCAGCGCGGACGTGATCAACTTCTCGCCCTCCAGCAGCAGCGTCGTCAAGGGCGAGACGCTCCTGGACACGGCCCGCAACATCGAGGCCATGCAGGCCGACATCATCGTCCTGCGCCATCCGGCCGCCGGGGCGGCGGAGACCCTGGCCCGCGGCGTGAAGTCCTCGGTCATCAACGCCGGCGACGGCTGGCACGAGCATCCGACGCAGGCGCTCCTCGACCTTTACACGCTGCGCGAAAAGAAACGGGATTTCAACGGCCTAAGGGTTGCCATTGTCGGGGACGTCGCGCACAGCCGCGTGGCCCGCTCCAACATCCACGCCCTCACCAAAGTCGGCGCCGAGGTGCGGGTCGTCGGCCCGCGCACGATGATGCCCTGCGGCATCGAGCGGCTCGGCGTGCGTCTCTACGACAACCTCGAGGAGGGCGTGCGAGGCGTGGACGTGATCATGATGCTCCGCCTCCAGCTCGAGCGGCAGGGCCGCGCGCTCTTCCCGACGATCCGGGAATACTCGCGCCTCTACGGCCTGACCGCCGAACGGCTGAAGCTGGCCGACCCTGGTGCCTTGGTGATGCACCCGGGTCCGATCAACCGCGGCGTGGAGATCGCCCCGGATGTGGCCGACAGCTTCTCGTCGGTCATCCTCGACCAAGTCACCAACGGCGTGGCGGTGCGCATGGGCATCCTGTACCTGCTGTCGGGAGCCAACTGATGACGATCCTGATTCAAGGTGGGCGGGTGATCGATCCCGGGCGGATGAACGGCCCGGCAGACGTATTGATCGAACGGGGCACGATCGCGGCGGTCGGGCCGAAACTGAAGGCCCCGGCGAACACCACGATCATCGACGCAACGAACAAAATTGTCCTGCCCGGCTTCATCGACCTGCACGTGCACCTGCGCGAGCCGGGGTTCGAATACAAGGAAACGATCGCAAGCGGCGCCGCGGCCGCGGTCGCCGGCGGGTTCACGTCGGTCTGCTGCATGCCGAACACCAATCCCGTCAACGACAATCAATCCATCACGGAATTCATCCTGGAAAAGGCCCGGGCGGCAGGCCTCGCGCGCGTGTTGCCCGTCGGCGCGATCACCAAGGGATCGGAAGGCAAGGAGCTGGCCGAGATCGGCGATCTGCGGCGGGCCGGCTGCGTGGCGATTTCGGACGACGGCCTGCCGGTGATGAACAGCCTGGTCATGCGCCGGGCGATGGAATACGCGATCGCGTTCGATCTGCCGGTGGTGGACCACTGTGAGGACCTGCACCTCTCCGAAGGCGGCTGCATGAACGAAGGGCTCGTCTCGACGCAGCTCGGCCTGCCGGGCGTGCCGGCGGCCGCGGAGGACGTGATGGTGGCGCGCAACCTAGCGCTGGCCGAGCTGACCGGCGCGCGGCTGCACCTGGCCCACTTGAGCACGGCCGGATCGGTGCGGATGGTCCGGGAGGCCAAGGCACGCGGGATCAAGGTCACGGCCGAAGCCTGCCCGCACCACTTCATGCTGACGGAGGAGGCGGTCTGTGGCTACAACACGCACGCCAAGATGAACCCGCCGCTGCGGACCTGGACGGACGTGCAGGCCATCAAGGAAGGATTGCGCGACGGGACGATCGACGTCATCGCCACCGACCACGCGCCGCACGCCGCGCAGGAGAAACAGCAGGAATTCGCCGCCGCGCCGAACGGCATCGTCGGCCTCGAAACGGCCTGGCCGCTGGCCCTGACGCTGGTTGAGGAAGGCATCCTCACCCTCGAGGCGGTGGTGGCGAAGCTCACGACCGAGCCGGCCAAGGCGTTCGGGCTGAAGCACGGCACGCTAGCTGTGGGCGCCGATGCCGATGTGGTCATCGCGAACGTGCAGGAACCGTGGGAGATCGATCCCGCGCGGTTCCGCTCCAAGAGCCGGAACACGCCCTTCGCCGGATGGAAAGTGAACGGGCGGATCACGGCCACGCTCGTCGGCGGGAAGATCGTCTATGAGGCGGCCTGACGCGATGTTGGTCTGCGCCACGCTCGACTTTCTCGCGTTGGCTGTCTGGACCGGAGGACTGATCGTGATCGTCGCCGCCGTCATTCCGGCCGTCTTCAACTCCTTCGGCATGGAAGCGGGGGGGCGGTTTCTGACCAGGACCTTCGACGGGTATAATCGAATCGTGCTGGTGGCGATGGCGGTCATGGGCGGCACCATTGCAGCGCGGGTGTGGCTGGCGCAGACAACCGGCCTGCCGGGCACCATGCCGGGACGGACCGAAGCGATGCTCTTCGGCCTGATGGTGCTGGCGGCCATCTCGATCATCGCCGTGCTGGGGCCTCAGTCCATCGCGCTCCAGGCAGAGGCCTTTGCCGCGAAGGACGAGGCAGCCAGGAAGACCGCCTATGATGCGTTTTTCCGCGTGCACACTATCGTCCGCAGGCTGTATCTCGTGAACCTTGGTCTGGGCATTGGACTGATGGCGGTCAGGCTCAAGTCATTCTTGAAGAAGGAACAGTAAGCCTTGAAAAAAGCGATCCTGGCGCTCGCAGACGGAACGGCCTTTGAAGGGCAGGCTCTCGGCTATGAGGGAGAGACGATCGGGGAAGTCGTCTTCAATACCGCCATGACCGGCTACCAGGAGATCCTGACGGACCCGTCTTACAAGGGACAGATCGTGACGATGACCTGCCCGCACATCGGCAACTACGGCGTCACGCGTGAAGACGCGGAATCCCGCCGCCTCTGGGCCGAGGGATTCATCGTCAAGGAGTCCAGCCGCCGCCCCAGCAACTGGCGGGCGGAGCTCTCCCTCGACGACTATCTGAAGCAGGCCCGCGTGGTGGGCATCCAGGGCATCGACACCCGCGAGTTGACGCGGCACCTGCGCGATGCCGGCTCCCAGCAGGGGGTCATTTCCCACCTCGATCTGGATGCGCGGCGCGCGGCGGAGAAGGCGCGAACGGCCCCGTCCATCGTCGGGCGGGACCTGGCCGCCGAGGTGACGTGCGGAACCAGCTACGAATGGACGGACGGCTCAGGCCCCTGGGCGCCGGTGACGAACGGCCGCGAACGCGGGCCAAGCAAACGCTTCAACGTGGTGGTCTATGATTTCGGCGTGAAGCAGAACATCCTCCGCCGGCTGGTGGACGTGGGCTGCGCGGTCACGGTGGTGCCGGCCTCGACCTCGGCCCAAGCCGTCCAAGCGCTGAAGCCGGACGGTATCGTGCTGTCCAACGGTCCCGGCGATCCGGAAGGCGTGCCCTACGCCATCGACGCTGTGCGGGCCTTGATCGGCACGCGCCCGATCCTCGGCATCTGTCTCGGCCATCAGATTCTGGGCCTGGCGTTCGGGCTCCGCACCTACAAGCTGAAGTTCGGGCACCACGCCGCCAATCATCCGGTGATGGATCTGCGCAGCAGGAAAGTCGAGATCACGTCGCAGAACCACAACTTCGCCGTGAAGCCGCCGGCCGGCGTGTCGGTCACCAGCACATCGAAGCCGGTGGTGGAGACACAGTTCGGCCGCGTCGCCATCAGCCACCTGAGCCTGAACGATGATTCGGTCGAGGGCATGGCGTGCCTGGACCATCCCGTCCTGTCCGTCCAGTACCATCCGGAAGCATCGCCCGGCCCGCACGACTCGGCCTATCTCTTTCAGCAGTTCGTACAGATGATGGAGAACTCTCATGCCTAATCAAACAAGGACTGTCACCGGGGCGCTGGGCATAGCCGCGCTCCTCTCCGGCTGCATCACGATCAACATTCCTCCGGGACCGGGGCCTCTCGTGGAAACCCAGCTCAGCGGATCGGGCTCCTCCAAGGTGCTGATGCTGGACCTCGCCGGCGTGATCAGCGCATCCGAAGAATCCGGCTTCTATCCGATCCCCAGCCAGGTGGCGCGGATCAAGGAAGCCCTGACCAAGGCGGCCGCCGACTCACACGTGCAGGCGCTGGTCCTGCGGATCAACAGCCCCGGCGGCACGGTCACCGCGTCCGACGTGCTCTATCACGAGCTGCGGCTCTTCAAACAGAAGAAGAAAATCCCGATCATCGCCTCGATCATGGATGTGGGGGCTTCGGGCGGCTACTACGTGGCGATGGGGGCCGACAAGATCGTGGCCCATCCGTCGGCGGTCACGGGAAGCCTCGGCGTGATCATGCTGACGATGAACGCACACGGGCTGCTGGAAAAGATCGGCGTGCAGGCGGCCGCCATCACCTCCGGCCCCAGGAAAGACATGGGGTCCCCGTTCAGGGTCATGACCGACGAAGAACGCGCGATCTTTCAGACCGTCATCAACAGCTTTTACGAGCGGTTCCTGGGCGTCATCAAGGAAGGGCGGAGAAATTTGACCGCCGAGGAAATTCGCAAGCTGGCGGACGGGCGCATCTATTCGGGCGAGCAGGCCAAGGAACTCGGCCTGGTGGACGGCATCGGCTACCTGGACGATGCGATCGAGCTGGCCAAGCGGGACGCGGGCCTGACCGAGGCCCGCCTGGTGGTGTACCAACAGCCAGGCGAGTACCGTCACAACATCTACTCGCGGCTCTTCGGCCAGCCGGGGAACGGAAATCCCCTGGCCAATTTCGATCTGATGGCCCTGGTCCGCAGCGGCACGCCGCAATTCATGTATCTCTGGATGCCATGATTCGAAGCGGGCGCGAGGCCAACTGGGATCGGATCATGCGCGCGCCCATCGGGCGGCGGGCCGCGTTGTACTGCGGCGCGCGGGGGTTGTTTGGACTCTGGGCCATGCTCGGCGCCGGCTCGGCGTTCGGCGCGCTGAGCTCGCTGGCCGGCTGCTACAAGGCGCCGGGGACCGCGCGCGATCAGTTCATCTACATTTCCGAGGAAAAAGAAATCGACATGGGCGTGCGCGCCTTCCGCGACATTCTCCGGTCCGCCCCCTTGAGCGACAACCCGGAGGTCAACGATCTCGTCCACCGGGTGGGGCAACGGATCGCGAACGTGGCGAACAAGCCGGAATACCACTGGGAATTCGCCGTCATTCAGGACGACAAGATGGTCAACGCGTTCTGCCTGCCGGGCGGCAAGGTCGCCGTCTTCACCGGCATCCTGCCGATCGTCAAAAACGAGGCCGGCCTGGCCACCGTGATGGGACATGAGGTGGCGCACGCACTGCAGCGGCACGGCGCCGAGCGCATGAGCCGGAGCGTACTGGAGTCAATCGCCCAACTCGGCACCATCGCCGCCGCCGCCAGCGGGGCCATCGATCCCGGCGTCATGCAGGGGCTGCAGAGCGCCTACGGCGTCGGCGTGTCCCTGCCCTTCAACCGGAAACAGGAGTCGGAAGCCGATTTCATCGGCCTGCAATTAATGGCCAAGGCGGGCTACGATCCGCGGGAAGCGGTGCCGTTCTGGGAGCGGATGAGCGGGTGTCCGCGCAAGATGATCGGCACGCTCTGCTTCAAATCAGCTGCCCTGATTCCGGAATTTCTCTCGACGCACCCGTCGGACATCACCCGCATCAACCAGATCGAGCTCTGGACGCCCGACGCCCTCCGGTACTATCACCCGTCCGCCGATCCGATCGGCCCCTCGGCGCCGGCAGGCCCCCCGCCGCCATACCAGCCGACCATCGGCCCGCCGCGGCCTCCGTCGAGGATGGGTTGAGCACGATGCCGAAACGTACGGATATCACGAGCATCCTGCTGATCGGCTCCGGCCCGATCGTGATCGGGCAGGCCTGCGAGTTCGACTATTCCGGCACGCAAGCCTGCAAAGCCCTCAAGGAAGAGGGCTACCGCGTCATCCTCATCAACAGCAACCCGGCCACGATCATGACCGACCCGGAACTGGCCGACCGCACCTACATCGAGCCCATCACCGTGGACGTCGTCGAGCAGGTGATCGAGCGGGAACGCCCCGACGCGCTGCTGCCGACCATGGGCGGGCAGACGGCGCTGAACACGGCGATCGGCTTGGCCAAGCGCGGCACGCTTGCCAAGTACAACGTCAAACTGATCGGCGCGTCGGCCGAGGCGATCCATAAGGCGGAAGATCGGGACGCCTTCAAGCAGGCCATGCAGCGGATCGGCCTGCGGGTGCCCGACAGCGGCGTGGCCAAAAGCCGTGAGGACGCCATGCGGGTGGCCGAGCGCGTGGGATTCCCGGCCATCGTCCGCCCGTCCTTCACGCTGGGCGGCACCGGCGGAAACATCGCCTACAATCGCGAAGAGTTCGAGCGCCACGTGGATTGGGGGCTGGCGATGAGCCCGGTCGGGGAGATCCTCGTCGAACAGTCCGTCATCGGCTGGAAGGAATTCGAATTGGAGGTCATGCGCGACCTCAAGGACAACGTCGTGATCGTCTGCCCGATCGAGAATGTCGACGCGATGGGCATCCACACGGGCGACAGCATCACGGTCGCGCCCGCGATGACCCTGACCGACAAGGAATATCAGGTCATGCGGGACGCCGCCGTCCGGATCATCCGCGAGATCGGGGTGGACACCGGCGGCTCCAACATCCAGTTCGGCCTACATCCGAAAACCGGAGAGATGGTCGTCATCGAGATGAACCCCCGCGTCTCGCGCAGCTCCGCGCTGGCTTCGAAAGCCACCGGCTTCCCCATCGCGAAGATCGCCGCCAAGCTGGCCGTCGGCTACACGCTCGACGAGATCACCAACGACATCACCCGGGTCACCAAGGCATCGTTCGAGCCCACGATCGATTACGTGGTCTTCAAGATCCCGCGCTTCGCCTTCGAAAAATTCCCCGGCGCCGATCCGACGCTGACCACCCAGATGAAATCCGTCGGCGAAGCCATGGCCATGGGACGCACCTTCAAGGAAGCGCTCCACAAGGCGCTGCGGTCGCTCGAAGTGGACCGTTACGGCCTCGTGTCCTTGCACGGCCTGGACCGTGGTGTTCCGGATGGAGCGAACCGTGAAGAACTCATCTCGCACGTCCGAGGCGCGCTCCGGACGCCCCATCCGGACCGGCTCTGGCATCTGGCCGACGCGATGCGGCTGGGGATTTCTACAGAAGACCTGTATGCGCTGACCCACATCGATCCCTGGTTTCTGGATCAGGTCCGCGAGCTTGTGGAATTTGAGCAGCAGCTGATCGCCGCAGCTCCGTCGCTCGATCTTGATCTTCTGTGGCAAGCCAAGCGGCTCGGCTTCGCCGACCGCCGCATCGCGCAGTTGACCGGCGTGACGCCCGAAGCGGTCCGGCAGCAGCGCACGGCCGGCGCCCCGGCCGGCACCACCGGCGGGGTCACGTACAAGCGCGTGGACACCTGCGCTGCGGAATTCGAGGCCCAGACGCCGTACCTCTATTCGACCTACGAGCGGAGCTGCGAAGCGCGTCCGACGGATCGGAAGAAAGTCGTCATCCTGGGCGGGGGGCCGAACCGCATCGGGCAGGGGATCGAGTTCGACTACTGCTGCGTGCACGCCGCCTTCGCGCTCCGGGAAGAAGGCATCGAGACGATCATGGTCAACTGCAACCCCGAGACCGTCAGCACGGACTACGACACGTCCGACCGGCTCTACTTCGAGCCCCTGACCGAGGAAGACGTGCGCAACATCGTCGACCGCGAGCAACCGATCGGCGTCGTCGTCCAGTTCGGCGGGCAGACCCCGCTCAAGCTCGCCATCCCGCTCGAGCGGGCCGGCGTCAAGATTCTGGGGACCAGCCCGGACGCCATCGACCGCGCCGAAGACCGCGAGCGGTTCCGCGACCTGTTGAACAAACTGACGCTCCGACAGGCCGCCAGCGGCACAGGACGGTCCGCCGGGGAAGCGGTCCGCATCGCCGCTGGGATCGGCTATCCGGTCATGGTCCGGCCGTCCTACGTCCTTGGCGGGCGCGCCATGCGGATCGTGTACGACGAGGCCGGCCTCATGGACTACATGGCCACCGCCGTCAGCGCCTCGCCGGACCACCCGGTGCTCATCGACAAGTATCTCGAAGACGCCATCGAGGTCGACGTGGATGCCGTCTCGGACGGCACGCGCGTCGTCGTGGCGGGCATCATGGAGCATATCGAAGAGGCCGGCGTGCACTCGGGCGACTCCGCCTGCTCGTTGCCGCCCTACACCCTGGACACTGCAACGGTCGAGGAGATCCGCCGGCAGACGGCGGCGCTGGCTAGGGAGCTGGGCGTGGTGGGGCTGATGAACGTCCAGTTCGCCGTGCGCGGCGGCGTCATCTACGTGCTCGAAGTCAATCCGCGCGGCTCACGCACGGTGCCGTTCGTCAGCAAAGCGATCGGCGCCCCCCTGGCCAAGCTCGCGATGAAGGTCATGGTCGGCAAGACGCTCGACCAGCTCGGCTTCACGGCGGCGCCGGCGCCGGCTCACGTGTCGGTCAAGGAAGCGGTGTTCCCCTTCAGCAAATTCGCCGGCGTGGACGTGCTCCTCGGCCCGGAAATGAAATCGACGGGCGAAGTCATGGGCGTGGACGGCGATTTCGGATGGGCCTTCGCCAAATCCCAGTCGGCGGCGGGCGTGTCGCTGCCCAGGGGCGGGACGGTCCTGATCAGCGTGAAGGATCAGGACAAGGCCGCCGCGCTCGACGTGGCACGCCGGCTGCGCCGGCTGGGATTCCGGATCGAAGCCACGCGCGGCACCGCCGCCTACCTGACGGAGCACGGCGTCGAGAGCGCGTCGGTCAACAAGGTCCAGGAAGGCCGCCCGCACCTCGTCGATCATATCAAGAATGGAGAGATCAGCCTGGTCATCAACACGGTCTGGGGCCAGGCGGCGCAGGCCGACTCGGCGTCGATCCGCCGGGAATCGCTTCACCGCGGTGTTCCCTATTGCACGACCATGCCGGGCGCCCGCGCGGCCGCCACGGCCATCGAGGCCATGCTGAAAAAGGGGCTGACGATCCGGTCCTTGCAGGAATATCATCGCGCTGAAGGCGCACAGGCGAGAGGCTAGAGGCGAGAGAAACATGCCGACACCGATCACGAAAAAGGGTTACGAAGCGCTCAAGGCCGAACTGGACCGGTTCAAGAAGGTGGAGCGTCCGAAGATCATTGAAGCGATCGCCGAGGCCCGCGCCCATGGCGACTTGAGCGAGAACGCCGAATACCATGCCGCCAAGGAACGGCAGGGATTTATTGAGGCGCGGATCAAGGAACTGGAAAGCAAGCTCGCAGATGCCCGGGTCATTGAGACGGCCAATCGCGTCAGCGAAACCGTCGTCTTCGGCGCCACCGTCCAGCTCATCGAGATCGAGTCGCAACAGAAGAAAGAGTACATGCTGGTCGGGCAGGATGAAGCCGACCTCAAGAATGGAAAAATCTCCGTCCAGTCCCCCGTCGGCAAGGCCCTGATCGGCAAGCGCGTCGGCGATCAGGTCGAAGTCACCACCCCCGCCAAGGTCGTCGAATACGAAGTCATCGCCATCCGCTTCGAAGACGTCTGAGATGCCCTCCGCCATTTCCGTCATCACGCTCCTGACCGATTTCGGCGACCGCGACTATTTCGTCGCCAGCATGAAAGGCGTGATCCTGGGGATCAACCCGCAGGCCCGGATCGTGGACCTGTCGCATGGGGTCACGCCGCACCAGATCGACGAGGCGGCCTATCTCCTGAAAGCGTCGTACAAATACTTCCCGGACGGCACGGTGCACGTCGCGGTCGTGGACCCGGGCGTCGGGAGCCTGAGGCGGCCGTTGCTGGTGACGACGTCGCGCCATTTTTTCGTGGCGCCCGATAATGGATTGCTCAGCTACATCTATCAGGAGGAGACCGGCATCGAGGTGCGCCAGATCGAAAACAAGCAGTATCGCCTGGACTCGGAAGGGGCGACGTTCGACGGGCGGGATCTCTTCGCGCCGGCCGCCGCCTGGCTGACGAAAGGCCAGCAACCGGGCTCCTACGGCAAGCTCGTCCGGGACTACGTCACGCTGCCGCTAGCCGAGCCGGAGTGGCAGGGGAGCGTGCTGGCCGGCACGATCGTCTACGTGGACCGGTTCGGCAACCTGATCTCAAACCTCACGCCCTTTCACGTCAAGGAAGTGACGGGCCGGACCAGACGCTCCGACGTCGGCTTCCGCATCGGCGGCGTCACCATCAGCGGGCTCGTGCGCAGCTACAGCCAGGGAGACCCGGCCGCTCCCCATGCCCTGATCAACAGCAACGGCCAGGTCGAAGTCTTCATCAAGGAGGGCAGCGCGGCGGAAGTTTTGAAAGTGAGCCGAGGGGAACGGATCGAGGCTTTTTAACCGTCCCAGCCAGTTTGACAACCTGTAAACTTCTGTTAGCGTTTACCTAGATCCTCGCGGTCGTCCGAGACACAGGCCGATCCATGCCTGCTCAAGGAGGACCTATGCACGACTCGTTCGGTTCTCGGCTTACACGCCTTCTGCTCGCCGCAGCCTTCGTCCTGAACGGCTGCAGCACGCTGGTCCACGACGACGTCCGGCAGACCGCCACGTCCGGTAAGCACTGCGCCGGCTCCGAATGGACAAACGATTCTTCCCTGGCCGTGCTTCCGATTCCTGTCGTGGCGTTCTTCGTCCCGCACACGGACCTGCACGAAGTGAAGGCCGATGACTACCTCAAACGCTGCGGCGATCCGGGGAACCTGATCAATCGGAACGTCGAGGTCAACCGGCTCGCCTGCGTGCCGGCCGGCCTCACGCGCATCATCAGCCTGGGCATCTATCAATGGTGCCCGGCCAAGGTGACCTGGGAAGCAGATCTCAAGGAGTGATCGGCAGACGGGGCGCTACTTCATACTATCTTTGTAGGCTGCTCAAAATGGCCTCCAGCAAGGCCGCAGGAAGCTCGGACGCCGAGGCGTACTTTTGGCTGGTACGTTGAGGGGGACGAGCGACGAGAACGAAGCTGGAGGGCTTTTTCAGCAGCCTATTTTGGCAGGGCGTTCCACTTTTCCAGATATTCCCGCACCGTCATCACGACCGTGGCGTGGCTCCAGGTGAGGGGAGAGACGGACAGCGGGGCGTGGGTGGTCGGGTGCACCTGCTCGGCCAGCACGCCGGACGGCAGCCCGTGCCGCGCGCACCACTCCAGCAGCCCGACCGCCGGCTTCAGATCCGCCCGTGACCTGGCCGTGGCGATCTGCCACTGCGCCACCCACAGGGTGCAGATGAACCAGGGATTGCCGGGTATGTTGGCGATGTCCTTGCTCTGCTGGTGGTAGTAGTCGTTCGTGTAGCGCGCAACGCCGCCCACCGCCGTCTTGACCCACAGTTGCTCGCGGACCGCCTCCATCGTCTTGACGATCCGGGTATCGTCCGCCGCGAACATGCCGAAGTACCACAGCCCGTAGATCGAGGCGTCGAGCGTCACATCCACGTCCCAGCTGTTGTCCGCCTTCCGGTTGACCATCCGGGCGAAGCGGTTGAGCTCCGGCCGGTACAGCACCGATTCCGCGCCGGCTTTCATCTTGGCGGCCGCCTCGCGGTATTTCTCCGCGGTTTCCGTTTCACCGAACGCCTGCGCGAAGTTCGATGCCGCCATCAAGCCCGCCCACACGGCTGAGACCGTAAAGGCCAGGACGCCGCGCCGTTCCTCCCAGAGATCGTAGGAGGTTTTGGGAAGGCCCGTGTCCAGATGACGATAGACCATGAGAAAGTCGGCGGCTTTGGTAATCAGGGAGCGGTAGAGCGGCTTGATATATTCCACGTCTTTCCACTGTTGGAAATGATTCCAGAGCGCCCACAGGACCAGCGCGGTTTCATCCTCCTGGATCGGCAGGTCTTTCTGCCCGTCCCTGACCCAGGGATGCCAGCTCGAGGCCAGCGTCCCGTCGGGATTGTACTTGTGGAGCAGGTAGCCCTCCTTGCTCATCACGTCGCGACAGAACCGGTAGAACACGCGCGTGGTCCACAGGTAGCCGGCCAGATCCAGCGCGTGGGCGACGAGCGACCCATCGCGCGGCCACATGTAGGAATAGGTGTCGCGCACGGCGGAGGCGATGTCGGAGTCGTTCGCGGCGATGATGGCGCCGCCGTTGTCCACCTGCGTCCGGATGATCAGAAGGCTGATCTGGTAGAGCCGGACCACGTCGGGCGGCAGATCGGCGAAGTCCGGCCGATGAGAATCCAGCCACAGCCGCCAATAAGCCGCCGTCCGGTCCAGGAAGCTCCAGGGTCCGCGGTGGCGCACGGAGCGGTTGATGCGGGTGACTTCCTCGAAATTCGTCCCGACGGCCATCCAGTAGTAGGCCGTCTTGCTTCCCCCAGCCGGCACGCGCAGATGCGCGGCGACTGTGGAATCCACCGACCCTTGCGCGATCGGATTGCCGGAAAGCTGGCCGTCCTCCGCATCCTTCCATGTTCCCTGCAGGCTCTGGACGCCCGTATGCCCGCACGCCCACTGGTCCACGCCGATGTGCCACCCCTCGACCGTGTCCTTGGCGTCCGCCGGATGTTTGCCTGGCGTGGCCGTATTCACCAGAAACCACCGGTTGCCCTTGTAGTGATAGACTCCACGACGCTCCGGCTCGTAGTAGGCCGTGTCGCCGACTTCATGCCCGGAGATGTAGAGATCGAGGTGGAAGAACAGGCGGACATCGAGGTCCCGTTGCGCGGCGCTGGTGACGTCGATCCGACGCACATAGAGATTCTCGTGGAAGTCCACCACGTCGCGGCAGACCAGCTTGACCGGTAAATCCTTGTGCGTCAGCTCGACGTGCGTGACGAGCGTGTCCTGATCGTACTGCAGGCGGCGCGACCAGCCCGCGTCGTCGATCCAGCGGAACTGGCCGTCGACCCAGACGCCGAGCCGGTTGACCTGGCCCTTGGTATGGTTTTCCATGCCCACGTGGGGCCAATAGAGATCGCGCATCTGATAGGCGTGGTCGAAGTTGATGAGCAGCGAGCCGTTGCCGAGAGGGAGATCGCGCGGCATGCCTTACCCCGCATCCGGATGATCAGGCTCCGGAGTATACCCTACTGCCGGTGAAACCGGTACCGTTTCGGAAGTTCCACACAATTCATTCCCCGGTGACGGCCCGAATGGAATCGTGGACGATCGCCGCCATGCGCGCCAGCTCACGCCCGGTCACGGACAGCGGCGGCATCAGGACGATCACGTTGCCGAGGGGACGGATCACGAGGCCGCGCCGGCGCGCCTCCATCGCCACCCGGTGCCCGATCCGTCGCGCGAGCGGGTAGGCGGCTTTGGTGGGACGATCGCGCACGAGCTCGATCCCGACCATGAACCCGCGCTGCCTGATCTCGCCGACATGCCGCAACGATGCGACCGAATGGAGCAACTGCGCCAGCGCCGCGATCTTCGGTCGCAGCTTTGCCAGCGTCCGCTCCCGGCGGAATGTCGACAGGTTCGCCAGCGCGACCGCGCAGCCCAGCGGATTGCCCGTGTAACTGTGCCCGTGAAAGAATGTCTTCCACTCGTCGTAGCGCCCCAGGAACGCCCGGTAGACGGCCTCCGTCGTCAACGTGGCCGCCAGCGGCAGGTACCCGCCGGTCAGGCCCTTGCTGATTGCCATCAGATCGGGCGTGACGCCCTCGTGTTCGCAGGCAAACATCCGGCCGGTGCGGCCGAAGCCGGTCGCCACCTCGTCGGCGATCAGCAGCACCTTGTACTTCGTGCACAACCGGCGGAGGCGTGTCAGGTAGCCGGGCGGCGCCGTGATCATGCCGGCCGCCGCCTGAACGAGCGGCTCGATGACCACGCCGGCCAGCTCGCGATGGCGCTGCTTGAGCACCCGCTCGATCGGGTCCAGGCAAGCCATCTTGCAGGACGGGTAGGTCAACCGGAGCGGACAGCGATAGCAATAGGGCGGATCGGCGGCGATCGTCGGGAAGAGGAGGGGACGGAACCGCTCGCGGAACAGCTCGATCCCTCCCAGGCTCATCGCTCCGCTCGTATCGCCGTGGTAGCTCAGTCGCAGATGGAGGAAGGTCTTCTTGGGCCCGGCGCCGGGCGCACGCTGCCGCCAGTATTGCACCGCCATCTTGAGCGCGACTTCCACGGCCGTCGAGCCGTCGTCGGAATAAAACACGCGAGTGAGGCCGCGCGGGGCGATCCGAATCAATTCCCGCGCCAGCTCGATCGCCGAGGGATGGGACAGTCCGAGCAACGTCGTATGCGCGACCTTCGCGCTCTGGCTCTGCAGGGCGCGGTCGAGGGCCGGATGCCGGTGTCCGTGGACAGTCAGCCAGATCGAGGACACGCCGTCCAGATAGGGGTTCCCGCGCGTGTCGTAGAGCAGCGCGCCCCTGGCCCGCTCGATGATCAGCGGATCCTCCCGCTCCCACTCGCGCATCTGCGTGAAGGGGTGCCAGAGGTATCGGCGGTCCCACTCCGCCAGCTGCCGTTCCCGCCGTCGTGACGTCACAGGCCTCCGCTGCGCCAGGTTCGCTGTACCAAGCGCGGTCAGCGGATTATAAGTGCTGGCCTCCGCTTTGACAACCAGCGGTTCAGCCTCTATAATGAGCCGATTTCCTTGCAGGAACAGCGACTTGCAAACGCATACCCGGAACTTCTCCATCATCGCCCACATCGATCACGGGAAATCCACCCTCGCTGACCGGCTCCTGGAAGCGACAGGCGCTATCACGCAACGGGAGGCCCGTGACCAGATCCTGGACGCCATGGATCTGGAGCGCGAGCGCGGCATCACCATCAAGGCGCACGCCGTGGCGCTCCGGCACAAGACCTCCGACGGGCAATCCTACGCGCTGCACCTCATCGACACGCCGGGCCACGTGGACTTCACCTATGAAGTCTCCCGCAGCCTCGCGGCCTGCGAAGGCGCCCTGCTGCTGGTCGACGCCAGCCAGGGGGTCGAAGCGCAAACCATCGCCAACGCGCACCTGGCCATCGCCAACAACCTGGTCATCCTGCCGGTCATCAATAAGATCGATCTGCCCGGCGCCGACATTGAAGGCGTGAAGCAGCAGATCCATGACGTGCTGGGGCTGGACGTCAAGGACACCCTCCTGATCAGCGCGAAGGAGGGACGCGGGGTCAAGGAAGTCCTGGACGCGATCATCAACCGCATCCCGCCTCCCTCGGGCGATCCGGCGAGGCCCCTGAAAGCGCTCGTCTTCGATTCCTGGTTCGACAACTACCAGGGCGTCATCGTGCTGACCCGGGTGATCGACGGGGAAATCAGGCCCGGCATGAAAATCCGGGCCATGTCGAACAACCGCACGTTCGAAGTCATGGAGGTCGGCCAGTTCACTCCGAAACGCGCCAAGACGGAGCAGCTCGGAGCCGGCGACGTGGGCTACGTGTGCGCCGGCATGCGGGAAGTGGCGGACACGAAGATCGGCGACACCCTGACCGACGCGGTCCGGCCGACCGACGCGCCCTTTCCCGGCTATAAAGAAGTGAAGGCCATGGTCTTCTGCGGCCTCTACACGACGGACACCGCCCGGTTCGAAGACCTCCGCGACGCGCTGCAGAAACTCCGCTTGAACGACTCGTCGTTCGTGTACGAGCCGGAATCCTCGCTCGCCCTCGGGTTCGGCTTCCGCTGCGGCTTCCTCGGCCTGTTGCACATGGAGATCATCCAGGAGCGGCTGGAGCGGGAATACAATCTGACGCTGATCACCACGGCGCCGACGGTCGTCTACCAGGTGCTCACCACGGCGGGGGAGGTCCTGTCCATCGACAACCCGGCCAAACTGCCGCCGCCGTCCTCCATCGAAAGCTTCGAAGAGCCGTTCATCCGGGCGACGATCATCACGCCGGAGCGGTACGTGGGCGGCGTACTCAAGCTGTGCCAGGAACGCCGCGGCGCGCAGCAGGGCATGCACTATCTGGATCCGACGCGAGTGATGCTGACGTATGAACTGCCGCTCAACGAAATCATCCTGGACTTTTTCGACCGGCTGAAATCCAAGACGCAGGGCTACGCGTCATTCGATTACGAGGTGCTCGGGTACCGGTCCGGCGACCTGGTCAAGATCGACATGCTGCTGAACGGGGAAACGGTGGACGCGCTGTCGTTCATCACGCACCGGGACAACGCCTACGCGCGGGGACGGCAGATGGCCGAGAAGATGAAGGAGCTGATTCCCAAGCAGATGTTCGAAATCGCCATCCAAGCGGCGATCGGCAGCAAGATCATCGCCCGCGAAACGATCGGCGCGCTGAAGAAGAACGTCACCGCCAAGTGTTACGGCGGCGACATCACCCGCAAGCGGAAACTGTGGGAGAAGCAGAAAGAAGGCAAGAAGCGCATGAAGCAGGTGGGCAAAGTCGAAGTGCCTCAGGAAGCCTTCCTGGCACTGCTCAAGGTGACCGGAGAATGACCGCCGAGCCGAAGCAGCCCGGAACGCCGATCGAAGATTCCGCCGCGCCGCCGGTGGACGTCGCGCCGCCCGGGCCGCCGCTCGGCGAGACAGCCGACGCGGTCGCGCCTCGCGGCAAGTCGCTGTGGCGGGAATACACCGAAGCCATCATCGTGGCGATGCTGCTGGCCTTCGCCATCCGCGTCTTCGTCGTGCAGGCGTTCAAGATTCCCTCCGGCTCCATGATCCCGACGCTGCTGATCGGCGACCACATCCTCGTCAGCAAGCTGTCCTACGGACTCCAATGGCCGGCGGACTGCCGCGTCAAGATGGCGCTCCCGCCCGTGACGTGCTATACCACGAGCAACCTCGTCACGTTCGATCCGCCGCAGCGCGGCGACGTGATCGTCTTCCGCTATCCGGAAGACGAGGAGAAGGATTTCATCAAGCGCATCGTGGGCCTGCCCGGCGACGTCGTGCAGGTCCATAATAAAATCGTGTACGTGAACGGAGCGGTGATAGCCGATCAGGCGTACACGCAGCGGGTGGATCCCGGCATCATCGACAGCACCATCAACCCGCGGGACAACTTCGGCCCCGTGACCGTGCCGGAGCATTCCTATTTCGTCATGGGCGACAACCGCGACCAAAGCCTGGACAGCCGGTTCTGGGGCTACGTGCGCGAGGAAAAAATCAGGGGGCGGGCCCTGCGTATTTATTGGTCGTGGAGCGGGCAGGGCCCCTGGCAGGAGTGGGTACGATGGGACCGAGTCGGCAAGACCATCCGATGAGCAAGACCGAGCTGCGCGCGCTGCGCAGCCATATCGACCGCTTCCCGCAGGCCAGCGTCCTGGTGATCGGAGACCTGATCCTCGACCACTACATCTGGGGCAAGGTCAGCCGGATTTCCCCGGAAGCGCCGGTGCCCATCGTGCACGTCGGCTCGGAATCGCTCAAGCTGGGCGGCGCCGCCAACGTCTACAACAACATCGTGTCGCTGGGGGGCAAGGCGGACATCTGCGGCGTGGTGGGCGCCGACGAGGGCGGGCGGCAGCTCCTGAAAGAGCTGGGCCCGACGCGGCAGGGTCGCGGCGGCGTGGTGATCGATGCGGACCGGCCGACCACCAGAAAAACCCGCGTCATCGCCCACAATCAGCAGATCGTCCGGTACGACGTGGAGCGCCGCGCCGACATCAAAGCGCAATACCAGCAGCGGATCATCCGGTACGTGGAATCGCGCCTCCGTGACATCGCCTGCCTCGTGGTGTCGGACTACGCCAAAGGCGTCGTGACCGCGTCGCTGATGGCGAACCTGACCCGCCTGGCCGCCTTGCGGAAACTCCCGATCATCGTGGACCCCAAAGTCGAGCACTTCTCCTATTATAAGGGCGTGACGGTCGTGACCCCCAACCATCTCGAAGCCACGCAGGCCGCCGGCGTGCACGGCGAGGACGACCAGGCCGTCAACCAGGCCGGCGACATCCTCCGGCAGCGGCTCGGCTGCGACTGCGTGCTGGTCACGCGCGGGGAGAAGGGCATGAGCCTGTTCGAATCCAACGGCGCGCACTGGCACATTCCGACGGTGGCGCGCCAGGTGTACGACGTGACCGGAGCCGGCGACACCGTGATCGGCACCCTCGCGCTGGCCATGGCGGCCGGCGCGTCCATCCGGGACGGCGCGATCCTGGCGAACCACGCCGCCGGCGTCGTTGTCGGCATGGTGGGGACGGCAACCGTGACCGCACCACAACTCTCCGAGGCTCTGACACATGCCTAACCCGAGCCAGCCGGTGACCGTCGTCATTCCGGCCCGGTTCGACTCCTCCCGATTCCCCGGAAAACCGCTGGCCCCGCTGGCGGGAAAACCGCTCATCCAGCACGTCTACGAGCGCGCGCAAGCGACGCCCGGCGTGCAGCGCGTGCTCGTCGCCACCGACGACGCCCGTATTGAGAAGGCCGTCACCGCCTTTGGGGGAACGGTCGTGATGCCGGAGGGCCGGTTCCGGACGGGAACGGACCGAGTGGCCGCCGCGGCGCGCCAGCTGCCCGGCGAGATCTTCGTCAACCTGCAAGGCGACGAGATCGCGCTGCATCCCAGATTGCTAGCCGACCTCATCACGCCGTTTCTCGCGAGCGGCGCGCCGATGGGCACGCTCAAGCGCGCCCTGACCTCGTCGGACGACGTCGGCAATCCGGGCATCGTGAAGGTCGTGACCGACGCGCAGGGGAACGCCCTGTATTTTTCCCGCGCGCCGATCCCGTGCAACCGCGAGACGGGCCCGGGCAAATTCGCCGCCGGGTTGCATTATGTCCACCTGGGGATTTACATTTATACCCGTGAGACCCTGCTCCGGTTCGCGGACCTGCCCACGAGTCCGCTGGAAGACACCGAGAAGCTGGAGCAGCTCCGTGCGCTCGAACACGGCATCCGGATCCGCGTATGGGAAACCGCGCACCCGTCCTTGCGCATCGATACGCCGGACGACCTCAAGGAGGCGGCAGCAGTCTTGACACGCACCGAACGCAACCAGACCGCCGGCCGGCCGGCGGGCCGGCGTAACGCGAAGGCCGCACGATGAGCAAGTTCATCTTCGTGACGGGCGGGGTCGTCTCCTCCCTGGGCAAGGGGCTGGCCTCCGCCTCGATCGGCAATCTCCTGGAGAGCCGGGGGCTGAAAATCACCTTCCTGAAGCTGGACCCCTACATTAATGTGGACCCCGGCACGATGAACCCGTACCAGCACGGGGAGGTCTTCGTCACCGACGACGGCGCCGAGACGGACCTGGACCTGGGCCACTACGAGCGGTTCACCTCGCTGACGCTCACGAAGGAAAACAACTACACGACCGGCCGCATCTACCATTCGGTCATCACCAAGGAGCGGCGCGGCGACTACCTGGGCGGGACCGTGCAGGTCGTGCCCCACATCACCGACGAGATCAAGCGCTGCATCACGAACGTGGCCAAGGACACGGACGTGGCTATCGTCGAGATCGGCGGGACGGTCGGCGACATCGAGAGCCTGCCGTTTCTGGAAGCCATCCGGCAGATGCCCTACGACGTCGGGCGCGAGAACGTCCTGTACATCCACTTGACGCTCGTGCCCTACATCGGCGCATCCGGCGAACTGAAAACGAAACCGACCCAGCACTCCGTCAACAAGCTGCGCGAGATCGGCATCCAGCCGAACATCCTCCTGTGCCGGACCGATCGGTATCTGCCGCCAGACCTGAAAGACAAGATCGCGCTCTTCTGCAACGTGGAAAAGGGCGCCGTCATCACGGCCAAGGACGTGGAGACGGTCTACGAAGTGCCCATCGTCTTCCGGAAGGAAGGACTCGACGAGCTGATCGTCCGCCAGCTCAAGCTGGAGACGGGCCCGCCGAACCTGCGCGAATGGGACGCCATGGTGCAGAAGATCAAGCGGCCCAAGCACGAAATTTCCGTAGCGCTGGTCGGCAAATACATCGGGCTGAAAGAATCCTACAAGAGTCTGGCGGAGGCCCTGGTGCACGGCGGCGTGGACCACGAGACCCGCGTCAACATCCATTGGATCGAGTCGGAAGAAGTCGAGCGGCGCGGTACCGAACAGGTCTTGCGCGATGCCGACGGCATTTTGATCCCGGGCGGCTTCGGCGTGCGCGGCATCGAAGGCAAGATCCAGACAATCCGCTTCGCGAGGGAGGGCGGCATCCCGTTCCTGGGTCTCTGTCTCGGCATGCAGTGCGCCGTGATCGAGCTGGCCAGGAACGCGGCGGGCCTCGCGGGGGCCAACAGCTCGGAGTTCGATCCCCACTCGCCGCATCCGGTCATCCATCTCATGGAACATCAGAAATCCGTCCACGAGAAGGGCGGGACCATGAGGCTCGGCGCCTATCCCTGCCGCCTGCTGGACGGCAGCCTCGCCCACAAGGCCTACGGCGTCTTGGAAGTCAAGGAGCGGCACCGGCACCGATACGAATTCAACAACGCCTATCGCGACCGGCTGGCGGCGCACGGGCTTGTCCTGAGCGGCCTGTCGCCCGACGGCGAGCTGGTCGAAATCGTGGAGCTGAAGGGCCACCCCTGGTTTCTGGGCACGCAGTTCCACCCGGAGTACTGTTCGCGGCCGCACCGGCCCCATCCGCTCTTCAGCGCCTTCGCCGGCGCGGCCCTGCGGCGGAAATGCGGGCGGTAGGGGAGGCGCCATGTCGCATGAGGTGCAGATCGGCTCCTTCACGGTCGGCGCGTCGCGCCGCCATTTCCTGATCGCCGGCCCCTGCGTGCTCGAAAGCGAGAAGCTGGCGCTCGAGACCGCGCAGCGCATCGCGGAGATCGCGAAGACCCTCGACATCCCGTACATCTTCAAATCATCATACGACAAGGCCAACCGGAGCTCCGGCGCCTCGTTCCGCGGACCGGGAATCACGCACGGCCTGGCCATCCTCAAGAAAGTCAAGGACCAGGTCGGCGTGCCCGTGCTGACCGACGTGCACAGTGTCGAGGACGCCGCGGAGGCGGGGACCGTGGTGGACGTGCTCCAGATTCCCGCCTTCCTGTGCCGGCAGACCGACCTGCTGATCGCCGCCGCCAAAACGGGGAAGGTGGTGAACGTCAAGAAAGGCCAGTTCCTGTCGCCGGGCGAGATGGCGAACGCCGTCGCCAAGCTGGAAGAGAGCGGCACCAGCCGGATCATCCTGACCGAGCGGGGCACGACCTTCGGCTACAACAACCTGGTGGTGGACATGCGGGCTCTGCCGATCATGAGAAAATTCGGCTACCCGGTGGTCTTCGACGCCACCCACAGCGTGCAGCTGCCCGGCGGGGGAGGGACGAAGTCCTCCGGCCAGCGCGAGTTCGTCACGCCGCTGGCGTGCGCCGCAGCCGCGGCCGGCTGCGACGGGTTTTTCATGGAGGTCCATCCCGACCCGGACCATGCGCTGTCCGACGGCCCCAATATGGTGCCGCTGCACGATCTGAAAAAGCTCCTGGAACGGCTGATGCGGATCTGCCAGGCCGCCGGCAAGGGCGAGGAGAGCGACCGATGAGCATCCAGGACGGCAAACGGGTGCTGGCCATCGAGGCGCGCGCGATCACGGCGCTGGTGGACCGGCTGGACGAGCGGTTCACGAACGCCGTCGAGCTGCTGCACCGGTGCGCCGGCAAAGTGGTCGTGTCGGGCATGGGCAAGTCCGGCCTGATCGGCCAGAAGATCGCCGCCACGCTCGCCAGCACGGGCACGCCGGCCTTTTTCGTCCATCCCGCCGACGGGGTGCACGGGGACCTGGGCATGCTGGCCAGACAGGACGCGCTGCTGGCGATCTCCAACAGCGGTGAGACCGAGGAGGTCCTGAAACTCCTGCCGTTCATGAAACGGCTGAGCATTCCCGTCATCGCGATGACCGGCCGGGTGCAATCGACACTGGCCAAGAACAGCGACGTCGTCCTGGACGTGTCCGTGGCCGAGGAAGCCTGCCCGCTGGGACTGGCGCCGACGTCGAGCACGACGGCCACGCTGGCCCTGGGGGACGCGCTGGCGGTCGCGCTGCTGCAGAAACGCGGCTTCAAGGAAGAGGACTTCGCGCAGTTTCATCCAGGGGGCGCGCTGGGACGGCGCCTGCTGCTGAAGGTGCGCGATCTCATGCATCAGGGCGAGGCCATTCCGCGGGTGAAAGCCACCGCCTCCGCGCGCGAGGCGATTCTGGAAATGACTTCGAAAAAACTCGGCATGACCACGGTGGTGACCGCCGCCGGCCAGCTGGCCGGCGTGATCACCGACGGCGATCTGCGCCGCTTTCTCGAGAAGGGGAGCAACGTCGCCAAGGCCAAGGCCGCCGACCTCGGCAGCAAATCGCCGCGAACCATCCAGGCCGATGCGCTGGCGGCCAAGGCGCTGCAGACGATGGAGCAGTTTTCGATCACGACGCTCGTGGTCGTCGACGAACGCAAGCGGCTGGCCGGCGTGATTCATCTCCACGACCTCTTGAAAAGCGGCGTGGTTTGACATGCGCACGACGGACCCGATCGCGCACCCCTACGCGATCCACCGCACCAACGTCAATTTGCCCAACTTCCTGACCGTCGTCAGGATCCTGCTGATCCCGGTGTTCGTCGTCCTGTTCTCCGACCCGACACCGGACCGGTCGCTGGCAGCCTCGATCGTGTTCGTCGTCGCCGCCGTGACGGATTTGCTGGACGGCTATCTCGCGCGGCGCCACTCGCAGGTGACCCGGCTCGGCCGTCTGCTCGATCCGATCGCCGACAAACTGCTGGTGCTGTCCGGCCTCATCCTGCTCGTGCAATTCGACCGCGTGGCGGCCATCGTGGCGATCCTGATCATCGCCCGCGAAGTCGCAGTCACCGGAGTGCGGGCCATCGCGGCCAACCAGGGCATCGTGCTGGAGGCCGAGACGACGGGGAAATACAAAATGGTCGTGCAGGTCATCGCCATCGTCTTCCTGCTGCTCGAGGACGGCGTGCTACCGGCCGCCTGGTATCCCCACGAGGTCGGCACGGGGCTGCTCTATGTCGCGCTGGCCCTGGCCCTCTATTCCGGAAACCGCTATCTCTGGAGCTTTTGGCAGCAAAGCTCAAGCAAAGGGTTATAGCTCCATGCAGCAGAGCGACTGGCTTCCGATCGTGCTTGCGCTGGGCGGCTATCTGCTGGGATCGATCCCGTTCGGGATCGTCGTCTCCAAATGTTTGGGTGCTCCAGACCCTCGGACCGTCGGCAGCCGCAACATAGGATTTACCAATGTACTGCGCGTCTCCGGCAAAAGGGCCGGCATCCTGACGCTCCTGGGCGACATGGGCAAGGGCTGGCTTGTCGGGTGGCTGGCTGCATATCTGATCGAACCGGAGGCCTGGATGCTGGGCGTCGCCGTCAGTCCGATCCTGGGCCATCTCTTTTCGGTCTTCCTCGGGTTTCGAGGCGGCAAGGGGGTCGCGACGGCGATCGGGGTGGTGGGCGGGGTGGCCCCCTCGGTGGGCCTCGGCCTCATTCTGATCTGGCTCCTGACCGCCGCCTTGTGGCGCTACGCGTCCAGCGCCGCCTTGGCGGCCTTCTGCGCTCTTCCGGTTCTGGCCTTGCTGGTCGCCAAAAGCATGGCGTTCGTGGTCTTTACGGGCGTCGTCAGCTGCCTGATCCTGTCCCGGCACGCGGGCAACGTGGCGCGGCTCTGGCACGGTACGGAGCCCAAGATCGGACAATCAGCAAGTTTACATAATATCCCTTATCAGACTTAGAAGCTAGGCCCGATCGCCTTGCCTGGGGCCAGCCCGTTCGCCGGGCTGGCCTTTTTATTGCCCTGTCTAGCCCGCCTTCGCGGTTTTCAGGCTTTTTACCCTCAAATCGTACCGGATTCGATACCCGCGCAAGGCGGAAAGGATACCCGTATGCCAATCCCTGACCGTCACCTGACGCCCCCGGCCTCGTTGAATCCCGGCTTCCCGTTCCAAGTCTCGGCGACGATCAACCGAGAAAATTCGCGGATCACCCTGACGATCGAAACCCCCGAGGGCTGGGCGCGCGCCCTGCTCGACGCCCTCGAAATTCTCACGGCCCTGGGCGATCTGATCCGCCGGCGCTTCGATCATGCCCGGATGCTCGTCAAGGCCAACGCCACACTCGCGGCGGTTGAAGCTGAGAACCGGCTGATCGCGCAGGCCTACCGCGACGCCCGGAAAACCGGGAAGCTGCACCGGGCCGCGATCGCGGCCGTTTTTGACGATCCCCGATTCGATCACCTGAAAGAACGCGGCTGGACGAAAACCGACTTCGGCCGCGTGGTCCGCGATCACATAGGAGGGTCCGATCATGGAAATCCCAACGGTCAAAGTTGAACGCCGGGGCTGTGGCTGGCCTAAACCTGGCGGCCTCTATTTCGTGTGCGATGGTCCCGCCTTCCTTTGTGGGCGGCTTCCTGTGCCGCTCACGCGCTGCCCCTGGTGCGACCAGGGTATTAAGCCGACGCGCGGCTTTACTTGGATCAATTTTGCCGGGCTGCTTGACCAGGCGCCGCCGTGCCTCACGGGGAAGGCCTGCCGCGATTGTATGGCGACGATCACGCGGGCCGGGCTGCTATGGGTGGGTGGCATCTTCTATGAGCGGCCAGGAAATTTTCTAGCCGAAGCGGACAAGCTCGGCATTTCCAGGCGGATCGCCCAGGTGCCGAATGGTTTTGTCGTCGGGGAAATGTGGATTGCCCTGGCACACCGTCAGGCAATCCCTACGACCTCGATTGACGAACGGACCGACGGCAAACCACTCAGCTTCAAGCCTGGGATATTTGCCTTATTTCGCCCGTCTGCAATCCAGTATGTGACGCGCGGCGATGAATCAGAGGAACAGCTAGATAGATTGCGGGAGCGTGGAATTTCCCCCGTTCAAGTCGAACGAGTGGGCGATCAGGTTAAAGCCTTCTAGCTACGGCTCCGATCTTGCGCTTTTGCGCTACCAACCTCCGAGCGTCCGGGCTTCGGCCGAGATGTGCGATATCCACACCTTTCAATCCGGCGGGCTTCGCAATTCTTTTTTTTCCTTCCTGGTCTAGGGGTGTCGGCTTTGGGGTGTCAATTTGACACGCCATGCCTAGGAGGACGCGGCACCGTGACAAGCTCGCGCGCGACGAATCCGGCACGATTGAATCGGTGCCGTTCTACCTGGCGGGCCTGGCCGGCTTCTCGCCGGCGGAACGCTGGATCCTCCTGCTCCTGGCCGACGCGGAGCGGCGCGGGCGCTCGTTCTGGCCGTCGCTGGCGAAGCTGGCGGCGATGTGCGGCTGCTCGCGCTCGAAAGCCTGGCGCGCGCTGCGCCAGCTCGAACAGGGCAACGAGAAACACAAGGGCGGATGGATCGCCCGTGAGTGGCGCGGCGGCAAGCAAACAAACATCTACACGCCGGGCCGGCGGCTCGCGCGGATCATTCAGCGATCATCTCCGGCCTGGATTCTGGGCGGCATGAAACGGCGAACGAAAATGGAGGGTGAACGATGATCGACTATGAGCGCATCCAGCGTTTATCTAACGATCTACGCGATTTTATCGAAGACGTTGGACAACTGAACCAAGAAATAATTGATTGCCGGATTCCCCAGGATCCCAAGGCATTCCCGTTAACGCCGAAGCTGCTACTGACGCAAGCATATGTCGAAGATCGCTTCGATACATTGGCGCGGAGACTGCGAAGGATGCTGGCTTTAGTTGAAAAATGAAAGGAGGGCTGACCGATGGAAGCGATGTTAACAATCGTCTCGAAAATACCCGGAGAAAATAAAACCCTGCCCCTGGTCTGCTGGCGGGCGGGCGAAAAGGAAAGCGTCTTTCTCTATGAGCTGAAGGGCGCCAGGGACCCGGCGCTCCTCTCGGATACGATCACGCGCCTGGAAGTGACGGTACGGCCATGAAAAAACGAACCTGGAAGGTCCACGCAATAGCGAAATGCCAAGACTGCGGGGCAACTTTTGAAAACTATAAAAACGCTCAAGCCCTTTCTGCTCTACACGCGCAAAAGACAAAACATCGTGTAACTGGAGAGGTGGGGCTGGCGTTTGATTACGATGGGAGGGGGTGACGCCATGACGGACAAACCGCGCGCCTGCGAACGATGCGGGCGCGAAGGCACGGCGCTGAAGCTGCCACCCACAGGCGAAATAAAAAAAGATCGGCTCTACGTGGTGCGGGGCCGCTGGCTCTGCAAGAAATGTGGGCTGCGAGAAATTGCCGAATGGACGGACGCGATCCGCGGCACGGTGCTGCGATGATGGATCATTGGATGCTGGACGGCTTTTTCTTTCTCCTGGGCTTCGCCGTCGGGGCAGGCCTGGTGTGGTCGGCCGTGTTCATGGCGATGGTCCTCAAAGACGAACAGGAGGTGACGGATGGCAAAAAGCAATAAGGTTACAGCGCCGGCCGGCCGGCCGGGACACATGGAATGCGTGATGTACGCCGCCCACGCCGCCCAGGTGACACCGACGGCGAACGGCGGCTATACCAGCTTTTGCGCGGCCTGCCGGACCAGGATTTTTTTTACCGCCGACTGCTTCCGGGAGCTGGATCGGTCGGGAAAAATTATTTTCGAGCAATAGATAGATAGAATCCATAGGCCCTTGCGCCGGCCGGCCCATCGTGTACGCTGCGAGCGTGGAATTCGTCTCTGCGTCGCTCGTGCTGAGGGAGCCCGATGGGACTTGCCGACGGTACACCGCCGACGCCGCCTTCCTCGAAGAAGAAACGCGGCGCGTCCCGCTCGCCCGAATCTTCCTCACCGCCTGGCTCGCCCGCAACCGATCCCGTCTTAGTCAAGCAAATCTCGGAACTCACGGGCACGATCAAGACGCTCCGGGAGCGAATCGAAGCGATCGAGAACAAGGACCCGGATGCGGAACTCGGCCCGCTCAAGGAACAGATGGCGACGGCCAAGCAAGAGCTGGCCGACCTGCGGGCGAAGCTGAACCCGTCGCCCTCGCCGGCGCCGCCGACGCCTGAAGGGAAGAACTGGGCCTGGTGGAAGTAATGACATGAAGCAGGACACCGAAAAAATCCTGAATGAAGCCGAGCAAATCAAAAATACTGGCCGCGTGTCGGCGGCCCCGGAGCCGGACTCTCCGGGCTCGCCAGCCGACGGCGCAGCCTCCCCCGGGGCAGGCGGTTCATCGCCTGCCCCGGCCGGACTGCATGGCGCGGAACTCGCCGCCCTGGCCGTTCATCTCACTGACTGGCTGTATGTCGGCACCTTCGGGCCGGGCGCCGCGATTCAAGAACCCTTGCGCTCGCAGGCGCATACGGCCTGGGCGGCCGTGATCGAGCGGTATCTGCCGCAGGTCGCGGAGTGGGGTCCGATCGGCCAGCTCGCAACCGTCTATGGCTTACACACACTCTCATGCCTGGCACTAGCCAAGGAACCGGCACCGACCGCGCCATCATCGGCGCCGTCGGCCGAACCGGCTCAGGAAAAACCAGCCTCCTGAAGCGCTTGGCGCTGAAGGAACGGCGGGTGTTGTTTTGGGACTGGCGGGGCGAATATGACGGACCGAGCATTGACAGTTACCGAGGCGTCGCGGAGATCCTCCGGCGACGGAGTTTCTCGGCCCGCTACGTCCCCGCTCGCCGACCGCCCGGCGACGGCCGGCTGGCTGATGAGGCCGCAGGGCTCGCCTACGTCCTGGCCGAACTCGGCCGGGACCTCACGATCGTCTGGGATGAAATCGCGCTCGTCTGCCGATCGTCCGACGAGGAAGGCGGGCCGGGCTGGCTCCTGCGCTACGCGCGGCCGCAGGCGATCGGCGTCTGGTGGGCCACGCAATTTCCGAGTCGCATCCCGACCGTCCTGCTCGGCGAAACGCGCCGGCTCTTTTGCTTTCACCTCGACCACCCGGCGCACCTGGCCCCGCTTCGCACGTATCTCGATGAACCGCAATTGCGGGAGCTGGCCTCTCTCCCGCCTTACGATTACTTAGAGGTCAACAAATAGACGGAGGTGACGACCATGCTGCCAAGCAAACAAGCTGCGATGAATTTCGCGATGGGCGCCGCGATCCTGATCGGGACGGCCTACCTCGCGAGCCGGCTCGTGCCGGGGGTGTGGGCCTTCGCGATCCAGCCGCGGGGGCCGTGGCTGCCCATGAACCCAATGGCGCTGCTCGTGCCGCCCTCCGGCCTGGCGATGTCAGCGAACGGCGCTGGCGCCAGGACGGTTTCGACCAGCGGTCAGGACCCCGACGCGCAGTTCATGTAAGGAACGTACGGAGGTACGGCAGTACCTGAGTATGCAAGTACGATCAACCGTTAACAGTCCGAGAAAGCGAATCCGGCAATGAAGGTTCTCAACGTGAAGCCCTACCACAAACGCTGCCAAATCCTGAATTCCATCGAAGCCGCTCTGTGCGCGATCACGCTCGCCGCCCAGGGCGCCGGCCGTGTCGTGTTCTACGAGGTGGAACCGCGCCGCTACGTGCTCGCGATGGCCGGCGGCGCCGAGGAATATCACGGCTTCCTGGGCTCGCTGGCGCTGGCCTGGGCGGCCGTGGGCTCAACGCCCGTCGTCGGCGGCAATGCCTCCGGCCTGGGCCGTATGCTCATCCCGGCCAAAACGAAGCTGGCCGGCATCGTCTCACGGCTCTCCGGCTCCTGGGATCAATCCGTCGGCAACGAGACGCAGGCGACGGACGGCTGCTTGGAGCTGATCCAATCCTTGCAGCTTAACCTGGACGGTAAGGTACGGCGGCCCTTCTCCGGGCCGATCCTGTTCGAGCTGAACCGGATCGTGAATCGTGGCGCGGGGCCGCAGACCGATCCGGCCGTGGGCGTGGGCAATGGCAAAGCCTTTTCGGCACTGCTCTATCACGACATGGGTTTTTTCGACGCGGAAGGGCCGATCTCCAACGAGGACCCGCGCGCCTATCGGGAAAGCACCTACCTCGATTTGGGCCTCTACCAGAACGCCTTTATCGAGCTGCAAGGCGCGCCCTTCTCGGCCTATGTGAGCGGCAATACCCAAGCGAACATGGCCGCGACGATGGCCTTCACGACCGTTGAGATCATCGGCGCGCCGCCGAACCTCCCGCAGACGCACTTCGAGGCGCAGCTCGTCAACAACGTGGACATGACGAGCACCGGCGTGGATCGGATCATCCAGCTCAACCGCGAAGGGCTCATTATTCGCGGCGTCCTGGCGCGGGTCGGCACCTTGTCGGCGACGCCGCGCGTGTTGGCCGTGACGGCGCTCCCGCAGATCGGCATCGAGGGCAAGCCGAAGGCTGGCGGGCGGATCATCTCGAAGGACAAGCAACCCGTCGCCGTCTATCAAAACGAGGTGGCGATCGGCCGGAACGGCATCCAGCTCCGCGCGGGCCATGTGCTCATTGACCTGGCGAACAACCGAAAGCGGAGCTCGCACCTGGTCGGGAGCACCTACGACGACCTGCGCGCCCGCTACGATGTGACCGGCACGGCCAACTCCACGATGGAGCTCTACGAGCTGGTCAAAACCCGCTAGCCCGCCGGCGGCCGCGTCCTGAGAAAATTCTCAGGATGCGGCCGACCCGTAGGCCGCGCGGCATCCCGATCGTTGATCCTGGGGCAACTGTGGCGGTCAATTTTTGGAGAGGGGCGTCACTATGGCGAAGAAAAGCAAGAAGGCCGACAAGGCACCAGCGACGGCAAAAGCGATCGAGCCGAAACACGAAGTGTATTGCCCGAAATGTGAGGGCATGGTCAACGGCAACGGCTGTGCGGAGGCTGGCTGCCCGGTCAAAGCGCGCTGATGGACAACCTGATCGAAGGGCTCTCGCAATGCACGTTGGCGGTGCTGACGCTCCTGCTCGGCTGGCTCTCCCCGACTCCAAAGCAGATCGTACGCCGGATCATCGCGGCGGCCGGGAAGGACGAACGGAAACATGACCACGACGACGCTCGGAGCTGACCTGGGCGGGAAAATGTTTTGCCCGTTCCCGAAAAGCTGGTATCCGGCCGGCGATCCTTGCGCCGAAGCGGCCGGCTGGCTCGCGCCCAAGCCCGCGCCCGCGCCGGACGGCCAAACGCCGGCCGATCGCGCGGCGACGGAATGCGCCTGGTGCCGGATCGGGCAGCTCGCCATCCTGGCCGGGCTGATCGGGCTGTGGTGGTACGGCTGGCAGCATCGTGAGGCAATTCATGCATGGCTTAAGGGTTGAGGAGGCCCCGGCGCTGGACCAGGCGCCGGCCGGCCGCGACGTGACGGCCGAGCTGACAGCGACGCCGATCACGCACGATACGCGGTATCTCGTGCTCGACGGCCAGCCCTTTGCGAAGCTCTTTTGCCGTGGCCGCTATCACCTGGTCATGGAACGCGAACGGCTCCCCGACGGATCGGAGCGGACCGTGCTGAGAATCATTGACGTGCAGAGGCCGTAATGTATGCCGAAGCTCAACCCCCTCAAATTCGTGCAGCAGGTCGTGTCCACAGCGACGCTCGGAATTGTGCCGCCACCGTCCGGGGGGAGCGTCCCGTTCAATATCCTGCGTCCAAAAGACTCACAGCTCTTGCAGGGCGATTTTGTCGGGGCGGCGATCAATGCCGGGAGCGTAGGGACCATCCCGGCCACACAAGACGCGCTCGGACTTTCAGCGGATCAAAAAAAGCTCGTCAATCTTGGCATCGGCGCCGGCGCGACGCTCGGCGTCGCCAGCTCGGTCCTAGCGAGCGGCGCCAGCTCGACGGCGCTCGCGCCGGCCGACGTGGCACGGAGTACTCTTCCGGCCGCCTTCGCGGCGCTACCACGGGGCGGGGGGGGATCGCCGGAACCGATCGCGCAGCCGGTCACAACCCTGCCCGTGCTGCTGCGCGACGACAACGCGCTGCTGATCCTGGGCGGCGGGGGGCTGCTCCTGGTGCTGGTCGTGATCCTGGCGACGCGGCCGAACTGAGGTGATGCGATGGAACTGTTCGGTTTCAATTTCGATCGGGTGCAGGTGTCAGGCCCACAGGCGTTTCAAGACCTGGGCGGCTGGCTCGGCCAGGCCGACACGAGCTGGCTGACCGAAACCGGCCGCACGATCGGCAACGTCGGCTCGGCGCTCTGGACGCCCGTGCAATATTTTTTGCCCGAAGTGCGGATCAAGGACCCGAAGGCCGACCCGAACGCCGCGCCAGGCTCCGGGCAGCCAGGGATGCAGACGGTCGGCGGGATCGCGCCGGCCGCCTGGCCGACGGGATCACCGGCGACGCTCGCGATTATCGGCGCCGGCGCCGTGGGCCTGTTTCTTCTCTCGCGCATGAGGTGATCTATGCAGCTTGATTTCTCTAGCGCCTTGCAACCCTATACGGACTTCACTAGCTCGTCAGCCTATGCGCCTGCGCCGACGGCGCCCGCGCCGAATCAAAGCGGCGATTGGCTGAAAACCACGCTGACAAGCATCGGCAGCGTCAGCTCGCTATTCGGCGCCTTCGCCAAGAAAGAAACCGGCGTCAGCTCGCCGCAGGCCTACAGCTCACCGGCCGTCCCTGTCGGCTATCAGCTCGTGCCGGACCGGCCGGGCCTGTCCCTGCCCGTGCTCGGCGATATCAACGTCGAAGGCGGCACCATCGCGCTCTTTGGCCTGGGCGCCGTCGCCGTCCTGGTGCTACTCCTGCGCCGTTGAAGGCATGGACGAACTGGACGAACTTATGCAGCTCGTCGCCGGGGCAATCGCGATCGCGCTCGTCGCCTGGTACGCTGTGCGCGCCGAAAGCAAGCGCCTGGCTGGACAGGAGGCCCGGCCCGTCCTGGTCGGCACGGGCAGCTCGCTCGGCGTGGCGACGGCCGCGCCGCTCTACTCGCCCGACCGGCTGATGGCCGCGCAACGGGAAATGGCTGATCTCATCATCGAGGAAGCCCGCGCGGCCAACGTCCCGCCCGCGTTCATGCTCGCCCTGGCCGTCACGGAATCGAGCCTCCGACCGACGGCAATCGGCGACGACGGGCTTTCGATCGGCCTATTTCAAATGCAGGCGCGCACAGCCGGCCAGTTCCGGCCTGGCGTGTCGCGTGAGGATCTGCTCGACCCCACGATCAACGCCCGCGTGGCGATGGATTTCGCCCGCTGGCTGCATGACACCTGGCCGCAACGCTCCTTCGGCGCCTACGCGGAGGCCTGGACGCTCGGCGGGGCGGGAAAATTCAACCAGGGCAAGAGCAACCCGGCCAAGCTCACGCAGCTCGCCCAGGCAATCGCCGATCTGAATCTCGACCTGGACGCCCGGGCGATTTGGGTATAGGAGACAAACGATGCGACGCGGATTGACCAAGCCCCCCCTGGCGCAGACCGTTGCCCCTGGAGCATCGGCCATCATCCAGCGGGCTACACAGGTCGAGATTGGTGACGCCGATGTGTACCTGGACGCGCTCGGCACTGCGATTGATCCAGTGTCGAACGCGAATTTCGCGACCATCCGCCTGCGCGTCAACGGCGTCCCGTTCTATCCCTTGGAAGCCGTGACCAGTCAAATCGGAACGCCCTCGCAGTTTCAAAAGCTCCCCTCCCCGCTCTATCTGGGCAAAGGCGTGAGCGTGGAGATCTTCGGCGAAATGGACGCCGGCGCCACGGGCAACACGAGCATGATCGCCGGCTTTTCGTTGATCCTCACGACGCCGGGCGAGCGGCCTTGATGGACACGCTCGCCGCCCTGATCGCGCTCGGCCTCTTTGGGCTTGCCTTTGGTGTCGGCTGGTGGAGCGGACTTTCTCAGCACACCCACACGACAGTTGATCAAGGCGGGGTCTTGCCGTCGGCGGCCGTGCAAGTGGCGGGCAGCGGAACCTTGACCGCCGGCGCGATCAATACGATGAACCCCTTAGCGATCAATTCCAAAACGACGATTGCCCACGGACTCGGCGCAATCCCGAACCTGGTTGTCTTTTATCTCGAATGTCTGACCGCGGAGCAAGGCTACAGCATCGGAGATCGCGTTCAGTTTCCTTCACTTTCGGGCTCCAACGGTTGTTCGGTCGAATTCGATGCTACAAATACGGTGATCTTAGTGAGCAACAGCTCGCCGGCGATCATCCCCAAGGGGGTCCCCGGCACGAGCGTCAATCTGACGCCGGCTAACTGGAAAATCGTCGCGCTTCCGTACAAGTTTAATTAGGTTCGTGTCCCTGGATCGCTATAGCTTTCGACGTACGCATTTGACAACGACTCCAAGTTGGAGTATCCATCATGCCCATGCGATCGCTGAGGTCCGCAGCTCTCGCGCTCCTGTTCTCGCTCGCCGCCTGCGCCGGCCCGCAGCTCCCCTACACTGAATTTCGCGACCAAATCCTCGTCCACCTCGCCCGCGAAAAAACCGATCGTTTTCTCGCCGCGCAGAAAACAGAGATTGAAAAGCGGGCTCGTGACGGTGCCGCGCTGACGGACCTCGCTCAAGGGCTCAGTACGCTTTTCGGTCAAAAACTCATCGGCGTCGGATTCGGCGCCTTGAACCAACTGGACCAAAGCACCTACCGGGCCGCGATCGTTTCCCTAGAAGCCCAACGGGTTCAACTCGAAGAACGCATCCTCGATCTTTACATTGACCGGATCAGAGCAACCAAAAACGGCTACGCGGTCTGCTCGGATGGCAAGGATCGGCGCTACCAGGTGGCCGGCCGAACCTTCCGGCGGGTTGAGGACGGCCCCGGCCCCTGCCCCTTGACCGACCTCCGAAGCCTCTACCAGGGTGACCCGATCCCATGAAAACCGCTATAATGCCCCCAGGAATCGAGTTTAACCCTTATCCCTTATCAGACTTAAGATTTGCGGACGACCTGAGGCCTCGGCGCATGACAACCGAATTTTTTCGACGTATCCGGAGAGAATTCACCCTCACAGCGCGCGGCATCCACGAAACGGTGCTGGCGATCGCCGAGCGCGTGAACCGCAAGGTGCAGGTCCTCAAGCTCCACTGGCAAGCCGCGTCGCTCTGCGATCAGATCGAGGCTCTGCACCAGACCCTCGGCGTCACGCTCTGCGATCTCCTCGCCCGGCAGCCCGATCCCCGCACGCCGGAGATCGGCCGCGAGACGCTGGACACCCACCTCGCCGAGACCGCTTCCCGGATCCGCCTGTTGAAAAAAGACCTCCTGCAAGTCGATCCTCAGGTACGGCAGATCGAGTCCGAAGCCCTGCGCGAGGACCTGTTGAATCTGGAGCGCGACCTCTTTCTGCGCTCGGCGACCATCGAACGGCTCCGGGTCGTTCAGGGCGCGCCTGCCTGCGGCCTGGCAGCGGGACAGCTCGGCCTGCCTCCGACCGTCCGCGTGGTGGCCCTTCTGCGGGGCCCGGCGCTTCTGCTCAGTTTCGACAGCGCGCTGTTCCGCGCCGGCGACACCGTGATCCTGCTCGGCCAACGCGATGAGCTCAAGTCCGTTCTTTCACTGTTTCTTGAACGAAAGCGTGCCACCGCATGACAACCGTACGGTTCGGATGGCTCATCGGTATTCTAGGCCTGGCGCTCTGGCTGCCGCTCGACGCCAGCCGGCCGGCGTCGGCCGCGACGGGAGGGCTCCAGCTGCTCGAAGAGATGCAGGACGTCATCACCGACCTGGCGGAGCGCGTGAAACCGGCCGTCGTGAGTGTCGGAGCCCTCCGTCCCAAGGACAGCCTCCGCGAGAGGGCCCCCAACGCACAGGGGTCCGGTTCCGGCGTCATCATCGATCAGGACGGCCACATCATCACGAACAACCACGTCGTCGGCGACGCCGCCGAGGTCGAGGTGCGCCTGTCGGACAAGACGAAGTTCACCGCGCAGGTCATCGGCAAGGATCCGGATACGGACCTGGCGGTGCTGAAAATCTCGTCCGACCGGAAGCTGCCAAGCGCCCGGTTCGGCGATTCCTCGGCCGTCAAGGTCGGCCAGTGGGCCTTGGCCGTCGGCAACCCCTTCGGGCTCGACCGCACGGTGACCTTGGGCGTCATCAGCGGCATCGGGCGGGAAAACATGAACCTGTCCCGCTATGAAAATTTCATCCAAACTGACGCGTCCATCAATCCCGGCAACTCGGGCGGCCCGCTCTTCAACATGCACGGCGAGGTGATCGGCATCAACACGGCGATCATCAATTTCGCCCAGGGTATCGGCTTCGCCATCCCCTCCAACATGGCGAAGCAGGTCATGGAGCAGTTGCTGGCGAGGGGCCGGGTGATCCGCGGGTGGCTCGGCGTGGGCATTCAGCCGGTCACCGCCGAACTCGCCGCCAAATTCGGCGTCGCCGAAGGCGAAGGCGTGCTCGTCAACGAGGTATTCGACAAGGATCCGGCGGCGCGGGCCGGCATCAAGCCCGGGGACATCATCACGAAGGTGGACGGCAAAACCGTGGATACGCCGAACATGCTCTCCCGCCTGATCGCCAGCCTGCCGCCGGGCGCCACGGCCCGGATCGAAGTCGTCCGGGACGGCCGGCGGCAGCTGCTCCCCGTCCCGCTGAGCGAACGGCAGGAAACGCCGGTCGTCACCTCCCTCCCGCCGCCTTCCCGGTCCGAAGTCAAGCTCGGCCTCGACGTGCAGGAGCTGACCCCCGATCTGGCCGGAAAGTTCAAGCTCAAGGAAACGACGGGTGTGTTAATTTCAAAAGTGGAGCGGGGCAGCGTGGCGGAAGCCGAAGGGCTGCGGGAAGGCGACCTCATCAAAGAGGTCAACCGCGTCGAAGTGACGTCGGCGAACGCGTTTACGGCCGCCGTTTCCAAAGCCAAGCGCGGCGACACGGTGCTCCTGCGGGTGATGCGGGAAACCCGCGCCTTCTACGTCGTCCTCAAACCGACGGACAAGTAGGCCGCTCACGCGACGGCGTGCTTCGCCGCCTTGTGCTCCTCGACGATCCGGGCTGCCAGCTCGCGCGGCACTTCCTCGTAGGTTGAAAACTCCATCCCGTAGGTGGCGCGGCCGCCGGTGATCGAATTCAGGACCGGCGCGTATTTGAGCATTTCCGCCAGCGGGACCGCGGCGTGAATCATCTCGGCGTGCCCCTTGGCCGTCACGCCGATGATTCGGCCCCGCCTGGAATTGAGGTCGCCGATAACCGCCCCGACGACATCGTCCGGCGTGACCACTTCCACGCTCATGATCGGCTCGAGCAGAATCGGATGCGCCGCCTCCATCGCCTTTTTGAATCCCACTGACGCGGCGATCTTGAACGACATTTCCGAGGAATCCACGACGTGGTAGGACCCGTCGTAGACCGTCACGCGGACATCCACCACGGGAAATCCCGCCAGCCCCCCTTCGTGCATCGCTTCGGCGACGCCCTTTTCGATCGCCGGGATGAAGTTCCGCGGGATGGCGCCGCCCACCACCTTGCTGGCGAACTCGAACCCGGCTCCCCGCGGCAGCGGATCGAGCTGCAGCCAGCAGTCGCCGTATTGCCCGTGGCCGCCCGTCTGCTTCTTGTACTTGCCCTGCGCCTGCGCCATTGTTCTGATCGTTTCCTTGTACGGCACTTTCGGCACGTGGATGTTGACCTCGACGCCGTATTTTCGCTTCAGCTTTTCAAACGTCACGTCCACGTGCAGCTGCCCCATGCCGCTGAGCACCATTTCCTTGGTTTCGGGGTTGCGCACGAATTCCAGCGTCGGATCCTCCTCGACCAGCTTGTGAAGGCCCAGGCTGACTTTTTCAATGTCGGCCTTCGATTTGGGCTCCAGCGCAAACGACAACACCGGTTTGGGGAGCAGCAGCCCTGCGTAGAGGATCGGATGGCGTTCGTCGCAGATCGTCTCCCCCGTCTGCGTGTCCTTGAGCTTGGCGATCGCGGCGATATCGCCCGCGCTAATGGAGGGCACCGGCGTGTACTTCTTTCCCAGAATCGTAAACAGATGCCCGCCCTTTTCCTTGACGCGCCGATTCGCGTTCAGAAACGGCGCGTCCGCCGGCAGGGTCCCGGACAGGACCCGCACGTAGGTCAGGCGGCCCACGAAGGGATCGATGATGGTCTTGAAGACGTACGCGGAAAAGGGCTCGGCCGCCGTGGGCGCGCGCGACGCCTCCTCCCCCGTATTGGGATCGGTCCCCTTCCACGGCCGGATCGCGGCGGCTTCCACCGGAGACGGCAGGTACGCGGCCAGCGCGTCCAACAACGGCGCCGTGCCGATGTTGCGGACCGCCGATCCGCACAGGACCGGCACGAATGTCCGCGCGCCGGTCCCGGCCATCACCCCCCGTAACACCTCCGCGTCGGCCAGGTCCCCCTCCGCCAGGTATTTTTCAACCAACTGATCGTCCGTTTCCGCCGCGCTCTCGACCAGTTTCTTTTTCGCCTCCCCAACCGGACCGGCCAAGTCCGGCGGGACCTCCGCCCGCTGGACCTTGTGGCTGCCGCCGACGGGCCGGTACGCAGCCCCCTCGCCGACGTGCACGACCCCTTCGAGCCGTCCTTCGGCCCCGATCGGAAGCGTGACGGGAAGCAGCTTGACTTCGAGCGCCTCCGCGCAGGCTTCCAGCACCGACGCCATGGCCGTTCGCTCCTTGTCCAGTTCGTTCACGAACAGCACGCACGGCAACTTGAGGTCTTCGATCGCCCCCCAGATCTTCTCCAGCTCCGTCCGCATGCCCGACGACGCACCGAGCACGATGAGGACGCCGTCCACCGCCTGCAGCGCGAGCTTCGCTTCCCCGAGGAAGCTGAGCGCCCCCGGCGTATCGAGCAGGTTGAAGGTGGTGTCTTTCCAGACAAAGTGGGCGACCGCCGTGCTGACGGAGACCTTGCGATGGGTTTCTTCCGGTTCGAAATCCGAAACGGTGTTCCCGTTGGCCGTCGAGCCCATGGCGGGAATCACTCCGGCCGTATAGAGCAGCGCCTCCACCAGCGACGTCTTCCCCGCTCCGCCGCAGGCCACGACGGCAATGTTCCTGACCAGATCGACACGAACCTCAGTCCCCATACTCCCCTCCCATGCCGCGTCCTCAGTTCTGTCGGATGACGCGCGGCGCATGCAACGCCTCGACCATCTCGGACCAGAGCGCCTCCGGCGCTTTGTCGAAAATGCTCGCGGGATCGGCCGGGACCACTGCCCAGGATCCCATACCCATCTCGAACTCCAATTGCCCCGGCGCCCATCCGGCGTAGCCGGCATAGGCGCGGAACGTCTCCGTCGGCTGCGGCTGGGTGATGACCCGTTCGAGCGCCTCGCGGCTCAAGCCCAGATAGACACGCTCCATGACTTTTCGCAGATGCGCCGCCGCTTCGACGACGCGAAAGAGCATCACGACCCCCTCCGGCTGGACCGGCCCTCCGGCGTACAGCACATAGGAAGTCCCCTTCAGGACCGGAATGGCCGGCAGCACGTCCGACAACAGCAGCTCCGTCGGACGGTTGATGATGAGACCGAGTGTCCCCTCCTCCCCGTGCTCGCAGATCAACACCACCGTTTGCTGGAAGTTGGGATCCATCAGGCTCGGATGCGCAATCAGAAACGTTCCTTTTTTGATGGACAGCGGAGAAGTCGACGGCGGCGGCTCCTCGGCGCGGACAAACGCCGGCAGCGCAAGGAGATAGCTGAAAATGAGAATGGACAGGGGGAGAGAGAGACCGGTCACGAACCGGCACAGGGAGTGGGAGCCCCCAGCTGACGCCGCGGTAGTCATCCTGCACCCACCGCAACCGCATCCCCGCGCAGGTTCTTCTCAAGCGAAGCGGGGCATCGGAAACCTGCTTATACCAAAATGAGCCGTGCCGAACAAATCATTTTTTGGCGGGGCCGTCGCGCCGCCGCGGGAGTTGGTCCCGGCGCAGCCATCCCCGATCGGCAAAGCTGACATAGCGCCCGTCGCCGATGATGAGGTGGTCGAGGACCTGAATGCCCAACAACTCGCCCGCCTCGACCAGCCTTTCCGTCAGCGCCCGATCCTCCTCGCTGGGAGACGGATCGCCGCTCGGATGGTTATGCACGAAGATCACCGCCGCCGCCGATTCGCGGACGGCCAGATTGAAGACCTCCCGTGGATGCACGATACTCAGCGTCAGGCTTCCTTCCGATACCGTCGCATCCCGGATGATGGCATGCTTCGCGTCCACGAGCACGATCTTGAACACCTCGTGCCGCAGATCCCGCAAGCGAGGATAATAATGGCGGAACAGATCCGCGCTGGACGCGATCTGCTTCCCGGTCGAGAGCGGCGTGGACAGGACGCGCTTGCCCAGCTCGATCGCGGCCTTCAACTGCGCCGTCTTGGCCGGCCCGATTCCCCGAATCCGGCACAACTCCTCCACCCCGCGGTTCGCCAGCCCCTGCAAGCCGTCCAACTGCTGCAGCAGCTCCCTCGCCACATCCACCGCCGATGAGTTCAGGCGCCCGACGCGGAGCAGGATTGCCAACAATTGGGCATCCGACAGGGCATCGGGACCGTCACGCAAGAGCCGTTCGCGTGGCCGCTCCCCTACAGGCCATTGCCTGATGCCGCTCTTTTTTCTCGATGTTTCACCCTTCTTCATTGCCCCTCACTGTGGCTTGAATCACGCAGCCCTGTGGATAATTTTTGCCACAATGTTCAATTCTGTGGATAACTGTTTATATCCAGTTTTTTCATAAGTCATTGATATTTAACAAATTAGCTATTTTGGGCTTGGGATTTGCTTAATCCCCCCTACGTACTGCCCAGAACCAGGGGCAAAGTTGCTGATCCGTGGAGGAGATTATGGACTGTCCCAAATGCAAAGGCCTGATGATGATGGAGCGGTTTTCCGACTTCTTCCTCATCTTCTACGCCTGGAAATGCATCAACTGCGGCTCCATCGTTGACCGGACCATCGCCGCCAACAAGCGGAAGAATCTGGCAGAACTCGACCCGCAACAGGTTCCCAGCCGCTTGCTCAACTGACATTCGTTCTTTCGCTTCACCCGACCATCACGGCTCCGGCAGCGTTCCACAAACGAGGCGGGGAAGCGCATTATAGGCTTCCCCGCCGGATCCGTCAAAACCGCCTGGTTGTCCTCGGTTCGCCTGCCCCGTCACACGGAAGTCCGCGACTTCGTTGCCCCGCTTCCTTGCCCTCAAAAAAACGGTGTGATACAGTCAGCCGTTCCCTCACCACACGACCATGCGAGTCATTGCAGGCACACACAAAGGACGCCGGCTGCACAGCCCCAAGGGGCCGGGGGTGCGCCCGACCGCGGATCGCGTCAAGGAAGCCCTCTTCTCGATCCTGGGAAGCCGCATCGTCGGCGCGCGGTTTCTCGACCTGTACGCGGGGACCGGCGCCATCGGCATCGAGGCCATCAGCCGCGGCGCCCGCCAGGTCACCTTTGTCGAGCCGAACCAGTCGGCCCTGCGCGTGCTCCGCGCCAATCTCGCGCTCTGCGGGTTCGAGGCTGCGACCGACATCCAGGCCTGTCCCGCCGGAACATTTCTCTGCCGGACCATCAGGGGCCGGCCGGCGTATGACATTCTCTTTGCGGACCCGCCCTATCGGCTGGACGTCGCCAAGGAACTGTGGCCGATGCTGGCGGGAACGGACATCGCCGCGCCCGACGCGCTGATCGTCCTCGAACACTCCAGCAAGCTGGCTGCGCCTGCCGGGGACGGCCGGCTGAGCCTGTTGCGGCAGTACCGGTACGGCGATACGACGCTCTCCGTCTTCGGCCTGGCGACGCAGGACGCCCCCGCCGTATGAAAATCGGGATCTATCCGGGCACGTTCGATCCGGTCACGCACGGGCATACCGACATCATCGCGCGGAGCCTCCGCGTCTTCGACAAGGTCATCGTCGCGGTCGCGCCCAACCCGACCAAGCGCCCCCTCTTCGACCTGGCGGAACGGGTGAAGATGGTCAAGCTCGTGACCAAGGGCTTCCCGCACGTCGAGGTGGTCGCGTTCGAAGGCCTGCTCGTGGAATACGTGCAGAAGCGGAAGGCGCACGCCGTTATCCGCGGGCTGCGCGCGATCTCCGATTTCGAGTACGAATTCCAGATGGCGCTCGTCAACCGGAAGCTCAACAAGTCCGTCGAAACGGTCTTCCTCATGCCGAGCGAGGAATACTCGTATTTGACGTCCACCCTCATCAAGGAAGTCGCCAGTTTCGGCGGCCGGCTGACCGACTTCTTGCACCCGCAGGTCGCGGAGCGGCTGTTGCAGCGGATGGGAAAGCGCAAAACATGAAACTCGCGGCCCGCACCGGACGCATCGTCCCCTCGCCGACCCTCAGCATCGCGGCGACGGCCAAGGCCATGGCGGCGCAAGGTATCGACGTCGTCGATTTCGCCGCCGGCGAGCCGGACTTCGACACGCCGGAGCCGATCAAAGCCGCGGCCGAAGCGGCGATGCGGACCGGGTTCACCAAATACACCGTCAGCTCCGGCATCGACGAGCTCAAGCTGGCCATCGTCAAAAAACTCGAGGCGGACCACGGTCTCCGCTACGAGAAAGCGCAGATCCTTGTCTCGTGCGGCGCCAAGCACACCCTCTACAACATCGCGGAGGCCCTCTTCGAAGCCGGCGATGAGGTGCTGATTCTCGCGCCGTTCTGGGTATCGTATCAGGATCAGGTGCTGCTGAACGATGCGACGCCAGTCCTCGTCCACACGAAGGAAACAGACGGCTACGCAGTGACCGCCGACATGCTCGCCGCGCGCATCACGCCGCGGACCAAGGCCATCATCGTCAACAGTCCGTGCAACCCGACCGGCGCCACCTACGATCGCGCGTCGCTGGAAGGGATCGCCCGGATGGCCCTCACGCACGATCTGACCATCATCTCGGACGAAATCTACGACAAGATCACGTATGACGGGGTTCGCCCGATCAGCATCGCCACGCTCGGCTCCGACGTGGCGGCCCGCACGGTGATCGTCAACGGCGTCTCGAAAGCCTACGCCATGACGGGCTGGAGGATCGGCTACGCGGCCGGCCCCAAGGCCCTGATCACGGCCATGGCCAACATCCAAAGCCAGAGCACGTCCAATCCCACGTCGATTTCCCAGAAGGCGGCCGTGGCCGCGCTGCAAGGCGGCGACGCGTTCACCAAACAGATGGTACAGGAGTTCGACAAGCGGCGAAAAGCGATCGTGGAGCGGCTCAACCGCATTCCGGGCGTCAGCTGCCGGATGCCGACGGGCGCCTTCTATGCGTTCCCGAACGTCTCCGGCCTCTTCGGCCGCAAGCATGCCGGTGGCGCCATCAGCTCGGCCGCAGACCTGGCCTCCTATCTTTTGCAGGAGGCCAAGGTGACCGTGGTGCCCGGCGAGCCGTTCGGCAGCGCCAGCCATATCCGCCTGTCCTATGCCACCAGCATGGAAGCCATCACCCGCGGACTGGATCGCATCGAAGCGGCCGTCAGGAAGCTGACCACCGTTTGACACGTGTCCGCTTGACTCGTGCGGGCGAGCGCTTATCTAGATCAGCAGTGCGTGGGGGACCGAAAACCAGCGAGGGTGCGCGTGCCGATTTACGAATATGTGTGCCAGAGTTGCCGGCACCGTTTTGAGGTGAAGCAGAGCATGGCCGACCTGCCGCTGTCGAGCTGCGAGCGCTGCGGCAAGGCCGTCACGAAAGTCATCTCCGCCTCGGCCATCATGTTCAAGGGAACCGGGTGGTACGTCACGGATTATTCCGACAAGCTCAAGCCGTCCGCCGAGTCCAAACCGGACGAGAAACCCTCCCCAGAGAAGAAGGAAGAGAAGGTGTCTTCGGAGAGCGCCGCTGCAGCGGGAACCACGGTAGCGGCAGCGTCCGGCGGATCGTCTTCCTCGCCTTCGACCGCGGGATCGGATGCGCCGCCCGCCGCTCCTGCAGCGCCACCTTCTGCGTCGAAATAATGCTGGCGCGCTAACGCTTTTTCGCGGTCGCCGTCTTTTTCTTCGCCGCCGGTTTGGCGGACAGCTTGGCGACCCTTTCCCGCTCGGTCGCCAGACTCTGCTCCAGACTTGCCACTTGATCGGTTCTGGTCTTCAGCAGCCTGTTCAGCTCGTCCACCTTGGCGTGCAGCGTGTTTTTTTCGGTCGTCAACGCCGTGACCTGACTTTCCCACTTGGTCTTCTCCGCCGTGGCCGTCTGAACTTCGCTCCTCAACTGCTCGATCTGCGCTTGGAGGGCCGGGGGCCAGTAATCGCACCCGCTCACTCCCGCCGCCAGCGCCATCGCCAGCACTGCCAGCCCGGTTCTCCCGACGTGCATGTTGGTCATCGACCTTCCTCCTTCCGGCTCTGTGCCTTGCTGTCCACCACTGAATGCCCTCATCCGTCCTCTATGACTCACGTAATGCCCGCTTCAGCCAATGCCGTTTCGATCGCCCCGCGTGGAATCGACCCTTCCCGCAGCACCCGCACCGTGCCGACCGTCTCCACCACCGTCGACGGCACCACGCTGGATGATGGTCCTCCGTCGACGATCACATCCACATCGCTCCCCAGCGCATCTGCAACATGCTGCGCGGTCCGAGCCGGCTCGGCGCCGGATCGGTTTGCGCTGGTGCCCGTCAGGGGGCCGGTCTCCTGAAGCAGCCGCTGGAGCATGGGATGCGCCGGCCACCGCACGCCGACCGTTCCCGTCCCGGCCGTCAACGCGGCCGGCAGGCGCGCCGCCGCCGGAAATACGATCGTGAGCGGCCCGGGCCAGAACCGATCCATCAACGCCTCGGCGGCAGGCGGAATCCGCTCCACCAGCAGAGCGAGTTGGGTCCGGTTGGCGATCAACGCCAGAATAGGCTTGTGCTCACGCTGTCCCTTGATGGCGCAGACACGGCGCACGGCGGCTTCGTCGAACACGCAGGCGCCCAGCGCGTAGAAACTGTCGGTCGGCATGGCGATCACCCCGCCGTTCCGCACCACGCACACGGCGTCATCCGGCACCGCCTCGCCGGCATCCCCCCGAAACACCCGCTTCAACGCCATATCCATTCGAGTCGTCATGCTTGTGTCACGGCCGCGCGCATCGCCCGGTGGGCGATGTCCGACCGGTAGTGGCAACCGGGAAAAGAGATCGTCCTGACCGTTGTATAGGCGCGCGCCGCGGCGTCCGCGAGCCGCCCGCCGACTCCGGTGATGCCGAGCACCCGCCCGCCCGCCGTCACCACGTCGCCGCCCTGCCGTTTCGTGCCCGCATGATACACCAGAACATCGCCGGACAAAACTTTTTCGGGAAGCCCGGTAATCGGCACACCCGTTTGGTAGGACCCCGGATACCCGCCCGACGTCATCACGACGCACACGGCCGACCGGTCATGCCATTCCACGTTCACCTGATCCAGGCGGTGCTCCACCACCGCCTCCACGACATCGACCAGATCGGTCTTGAGGAGAGGCAGGACGACCTGGGTCTCGGGATCGCCGAACCGCGCGTTGAACTCGAGCACATAGGGCTTCCCCTCGACGATCATCAAGCCCGCATACAGCACGCCGGCAAAGGGGCTGCCCGATTTGGACATGGCCGCCACGACGGGCTGCAGGACTTGTTGGAGCACCGTGGCGCGCAAGGCCGGCGAGCCGAGCGGTGCCGGCGCATAGGCGCCCATCCCGCCGGTGTTCGGCCCGGTGTCGCCGTCCCCGACGCGCTTGTGATCCTGCGCGGGCAGCATCGGCACCACCGTCTTCCCGTCCGTGAACGCCATGATCGTCAGCTCTTCGCCGTCCAGAAACTCCTCGATCACCACGCGGCGTCCGGACTGGCCGAACGTGTTCTTCTCCAGCATGTCCACCAGCGCCTGGCGGGCCTGTTCCGGTGCCGTCGCCACGACCACGCCCTTGCCCTGCGCCAATCCATCGGCCTTGACGACGATGGGCAGACGCTGGCGACCGAGATGCTCCAACGCCGGCTTCAATGAGGTAAAGCTGTGCGCGGCGGCCGTCGGGATGTGATGCCGGGCCATTAATTCCTTGGAAAAGTGCTTGCTCGCTTCGAGGCGGGACGCCGCGCGCGTCGGGCCGAAGATCTTCAGCTTGGCCCTGCGGAACTCATCGGCGATCCCGGCCGCCAGCGGCGCCTCCGGCCCCACGACCGTCAGGTCGATCTTTTCCGATTGCACGAAGGACTTGAGCCCGGCCAGGTCATCGGCCCGGACCGGCACGCACGTCGCCAGCTGCTCGATGCCGGCGTTGCCTGGCGCGCAGTAGAGTTTCGTCACGCGTGGGCTCTGTGCGATCTTCCAGACCAGCGCGTGCTCGCGCCCGCCGCTCCCGATGACGAGGATTTTCACGGGGAAACCTTCCTAGAAGGCAGGAACGAAGAAACAGGATGTCTGGCAGGTTGGCTCGGAATTCGAGAACGCGTCAAAGCCATCAATGTCTAAAATGCCGCATACCGGTCATGATCATTGCGATGCCGTGTTCATCGGCGGCTTTCACGATTTCCTGATCGCGGATCGAGCCGCCTGGCTGAATGACCGCCGTGATGCCCGCCTGGGCCGCGGCATCCAACCCGTCCCGGAACGGGAAGAACGCATCGGACGCCATCACGCAGCCCTTCACCGGCAACACGGCCTTCATCCCGGCCAGCTTCACCGAATCTACCCGGCTCATCTGCCCCGCGCCGATCCCGACCGTCTGGCCCGGCCTGGCATAGACGATCGCGTTCGACTTCACGTGCTTGCAGACTTTCCAGGCGAAGGCGCAGGCGGCATATTCCTCGTCCGTCGGCTTGCGCTGGGTCGGCACGTGCAGTCCCTTGAGGTCGCCGAGCGCGCCGAGGTCGCGGTCCTGCACGATCAGCCCGCCGACGAGCTTCTTCAAGTCGACGCCTTCCGGTTTCACCTTCGCGAGCGGGCCGACATCCAGCAACCGCAGATCCTTTTTCCGCTTGAGTTCCGCCAGCGCCTCTTCCACATAGCCCGGCGCGATGACCACTTCGACAAAGGTCGAGGTGATTTCCTTGGCGGCCGCCAGATCCACCGGCCTGTTGAACGCGATCACCCCGCCGAAGGCAGACACCGGATCGGTGTCCCGCGCCTTCACGTAGGCCTCGACCGGCGTCGAACCCAGCGCCACGCCGCACGGATTATTGTGCTTGATGATGACCACCGCTGTGTCATCAAACTCCTTGGCCAGCTCCAGCGCAGAATTGGCGTCCAGGAAGTTGTTATAGGACATTGCCTTGCCGTGGAGCGTTTTGGCCCGCGAGACGGACGGCTCCTTCGCATCCACCTCGCGATAGAACGCGCCCTGCTGATGCGGATTCTCGCCATAACGAAGCGTGTCCACCCGCTCGAACTGCAACGAAAGTATCGCGGGAAACTTTCCCGCTCCTCCCTGCGTCTGCCTTTCCAGATACCCTGCGATCAGGCTGTCGTACCGGGCCGTATGCTGGAACACCTTCATCGCCAGCTCCCGCCGCAACGCAGGATCCACTGTGCCGGCCTTCAAGGCCTCCAGCACGCGGGCATAGTCGGCCGGGTCGACGACGACCAGGACATCCTCGTGATTCTTCGCCGCGGACCGCAACATGGACGGGCCACCGATATCGATGTTCTCGATCGCTTCTTCAAAGGGACAGTTCGGTTTGGCGATCGTGGCTTCGAAGGGATAGAGGTTGACGACCACGACGTCGATGGGGCCGATGCCGTGCTGCTGCATCTGCGACACGTGCGCAGGCACCGAGCGGCGCCCCAAGAGACCACCGTGAATTTTCGGATGGAGCGTCTTGACCCGCCCATCGAGAATTTCCGGCGAGCCGGTATAGGCGGCCACGTCCGTCACGGCCACGCCGGCGTCGCGCAGCGCTTTCGCGGTCCCGCCCGTCGAAAGAATCTCGGCGCCGAGAGCGGCCAGTCCCCTGGCCATCTCGACGACGCCGGTCTTGTCGGAAACGCTCACGAGCGCGCGTGTGATCGAAGCCATGCCAGCCCTCTTGTGGATAACTCAGGCGAGAAAACCGCGCGCAGAATACCAGATGCCCACGTGAAGTTCAACCGGCTTGTTCCCCGCATTGACATCACATCAAGGCCCGACTACAATTTTTCAGCCGAGGTCCTTCACATTGCCTTCGCCATTCGTTCATCTGCATCTCCACACGCAGTACAGCCTGCTCGACGGAGCCAATCAAATCGATCCGCTCGTCCGGCAGGTGCACTCGTTCGGCCAGCCGGCCGTGGCCATGACCGACCACGGGAACATGTTCGGCGCGGTGGAGTTTTACCGGAAAGCCAAGGACGCCGGCATCAAACCGATCATCGGATGCGAGGCCTACATGGCCCCCGGCAGCCGGTTCACCAGGGACAGCGCCCTGGCGCACAACGATTACTACCATCTCATCCTGCTCGCGACGAATCTGACGGGCTATCAGAACCTGATCAAACTGGTCAGCAAAGCCTATCTTGAAGGATTCTATTACAAGCCTCGGATGGACAAGGAATTATTGCAACAGCATCACGAAGGATTGATCGCGCTCTCCGGCTGCCTGAGCGGCGAGGTCGCCTATCTGATCGGACAGAACGATGTGGAGGGGGCCACGAAGGCCGCCGGTGAATACCGCGAGATTTTCGGAAAGGACCAGTATTATCTGGAGCTGCAGGCCAACGGCCTGGAACATCAGCGCGTCGCCAATGACGGCCTGCTCGACATCCATAAAAAACTCGGCATTCCGCTCGTCGCCACGAACGACTGCCACTACCTCAGGAAGGAGGACGCCCGCCCCCACGACCTGATGCTGTGCCTCCAGACCGGCAAAACGATCAACGAGCCCAACCGGCTGAAATTCGACACCGATCAACTGTACGTGAAATCGACGGACGAGATCGCCGCCGAGTTCAAGGAGCTGCCGCAGGCCATTGCGAACACGGTCCGGATCGCGGAGGCCTGCAATCTCGAGTTGGCCCTGAACCGGACGCACCTGCCCCAATACAAAGTCCCCGACGGATTCACGCGGGAAACCTACATGGAGCGGCTTGCGAAGGAAGGATTGGCCGCGCGGCTGAACGAGCGGCCCAGCTCGATTCCGGCCGCGGCCTATGAGGTCCGGCTCAAGGAAGAATTGACCATCATCTGCTCGATGGGATTCGCCGGCTACTTTCTGATCGTGTGGGACATCATCCGCTTCGCCCGCTCGCGCGGGATCCCCGTCGGCCCCGGCCGCGGCTCCGCCGCCGGCAGCCTGGTCGCCTATGCGCTCCGCATCACGGACCTCGATCCGCTCGTCTACACGCTTCTCTTCGAGCGGTTCCTGAACCCGGAACGCGTGTCGCTCCCCGACATCGACATGGACTTTTGCATGGACCGGCGCGGCGAAGTCATCAACTATGTCGTCGAGAAGTACGGCTCGGACCACGTCGCCCAGATCATCACGTTCGGCACGCTCGGCGCCAAAGCGGCGATCCGCGACATCGGCCGGGTGCTGGAAATCCCCTACGCCGAAGTGGACCGCGTGGCCAAGCTGGTGCCGAACCAGCTCAACATCACATTGGACGACGCGTTGCTGCAGGAACCGAAGCTGCGCGAGCTCACGGAGACCGATCCCAAGATCGGCGAACTGATGTCCATCGCCAAGTCGCTGGAAGGGCTGGCCCGCCACGCCTCCACCCACGCCGCCGGCGTCGTCATCTCCGAAGAGCCGCTGACGAACCACGTGCCGCTCTACAGAGGCGCCAACGAGGAAATCGTCACCCAATACTCGATGGGCGACGTGGAAAAGATCGGGCTCGTCAAGTTCGACTTCCTGGGCCTCAAAACGCTGACGATGGTCCACAACGCGGTGACCCTCGTCAACCAGTCGCATCCCGACCGGCCTCCGCTGGCCATCGAGCAGATTCCGTTCGCCGATCCGCAGACCTTCGCGCTGCTGTCGTCCGGCAAAACCACCGGACTGTTCCAGTTGGAAAGCGCGGGCATGCGGGACCTGCTGACCGGCCTCAAGCCGGACCGGTTCGAAGACATCATCGCGATCATCGCCCTCTACCGCCCCGGCCCGATGGACCTGATTCCCGACTTCATCAAGCGCAAGCAGGGCAAGGTGCCGATTACCTACGAAGTCCCTGAACTGGAGGACCTGCTCAAGGATACGTACGGGGTCATCGTCTATCAGGAGCAGGTCATGGCGATCGCCAACAAGATCGCCGGCTTCTCCCTGGGCCAGGCCGACATCCTGCGCCGGGCCATGGGCAAGAAAAAACCCGAGGAGATGGAGAAGCTCCGCGCGCAATTCATCGACGGGGCCAGGAAACGCAAGATCACGGAGCCGAAGGCCAGGAAACTGTTCGACCTGATCCAGAAATTCGCCGGCTACGGCTTCAACAAATCGCATGCGGCCGCCTATGCCGTCGTCACCTACCAGACGGCGTATTTGAAGACGCACCATCCCGTCCAATTCATGGCCGCCCTGCTCACCTGCGAAACAGGCAACACCGACAAGATCGTCGGCTACCTGACCGAGTGCCGCGAGATGGGCATCAAGGTGCTGCCGCCGGATGTCAACGAAAGCTACAAAGATTTTGCCGTGGCGGAAGACGGGATCCGGTTCGGCCTGGCCGCCATCAAGAACGTCGGGGAAGGCGCGGTCGAATCCATCATCGAGGTCCGCAACGAGGGCGGACGGTTCCGGTCGTTCTTCGACTTTTGCCGGCGGGTGGACCTGCACAAGGTCAACAAGCGCATGATGGAGGGACTGATCAAAGCCGGCGCCTTCGATTCGACCGGCGCGTGCCGGTCGCAGCTCATGGCCGTCTTGGACCAGGCCGTGGAAGAAGGCGCGTCCGCCCAGGCGGAACGGGAGCAGGGGCAAACCAGCATTTTCGGCGGCGGCACCGGCGACACGGCCGCCGCCTCGGGCCTGCCCGATCCCGCCTTCCCCGAGATCCCGGAATGGGACCAGAGCCAGCTCCTGAAATACGAGCGCGAGCTGACCGGCTTCTATATCACCGCCCATCCGCTGTCGCGGTTCGACGCCGCGCTGAAAAAATTCTCCACCGCGACGACCGCCACCCTGTCCGAAGTCGGCGACGGGAAGGAAGTGAAGCTGTGCGGCATCGTGACGACCGTCAGAGTCCTGACGACCAAGAAGGGCGACCGCATGGCCTACGTGCAGATCGAAGACCCGCAAGGGCTGGTGGAGATTATCGTGTTTCCGGACCTCTTCAAATCCGCGTCGGACCTGCTGGCGCCCGAGCGCGTCGTGCAGGTGACCGGCATCGTTGATCGGGCGGAAAAGGGCACGCGGCTCAAGGGCACGAAAATCGAAGCCCTGGACAGCCTGCTCGCCCGGTCGGTCACGCGTGTCACGATCCGCGTCAACGACGGTCCCGACGCCCCGCAGCAGCTGGGCCAGGTCGAGCAGATCCTGCGCCGCCACCCGGGTCCGACGGCGATTTCGTTCACGCTGTGCCTGCCGCCGGACATCGAAGCCGACACCGCCCCCCTTCCCAACGTGAAAATCCTGCCGAGCGAAGGCTTCGTGACAGAAGTTGAAAATGTGCTAGGCAAAGGCACCGTGGTCATGCTGTAATGGGCGGCAATCCGGCATGAAAGATTACCTCGAATTCGAGAAGCCGCTCCGCGAGCTGGAGGAGCGGATCGAAAAGCTGGCGGGTTCCGGTTCGACCAAGCCGGCGGTCGAAGAGGAAATCCGCAAGCTCAAGGCCCGCCTCGCGCAGACCGAAGTCGAACTCTACAGCAGCCTGACCCCCTGGCAGCGCACCCAACTGGCGCGGCATCCCCAGCGGCCCGGCGTCCTCGACTACGTCGGCGCCTTCTGCCGGGATTTCATCGAGCTGCACGGGGACCGCGCGTTCGGCGACGACCAGGCGGTGGTCGGCGGCTTCGGCCGCTTCAACGACCGCTCCATCATGATCATCGGGCACATGAAGGGCAAGACGCTCAAGGAGCGGATGCAGCGGAATTTCGGCATGCCCAACCCCGAAGGCTACCGGAAAGCGCTCCGGCTGATGAAGCTGGCGGAGAAATTCAACCGGCCGGTCGTGACGTTCATCGACACGCCGGGCGCCTACCCCGGCATCGGCGCGGAAGAACGGGGGCAAGCCGAGGCCATCGCGCGGAATCTGCTGGTCATGTCACGGCTCGCCGTGCCGATCGTTTCGATCGTGACCGGCGAAGGCGGCAGCGGCGGCGCGCTCGCGCTCGGCGTGGCCGACCGCGTGCTGATGCTGGAGCACTCGATCTATTCGGTCATCTCGCCGGAAGGCTGCGCGGCCATCCTGTGGGACAATCCGGCGAAAGTGCAGGACGCGGCGGCTGCGTTGAAGATGACGGCCAGCGACCTGCGCGGGCTCGGCGTGATCGACGAGGTGATTCCGGAGCCGACCGGCGGCGCCCACCGCGACAGCCGCATGGCGGCCGAGCGGATTGCCAAGTCCCTTGCCGGCCACCTCAGCCAGCTGGACGAACTCTCCCCTGCGGATTTGCTCGCCCGCCGCGACCAGAAATACCGCGCGATGGGCGCCGTCTCCGAACCCCCCGCTCTCAGCTGAAACTTCCGTTCACGTTTTACTTTCCACGCCTCACGGGTTCTGCCACATCGCCCCATCGTATTGCGGATTGCTCTGGTGCGTCAGCTTCACCGTATCGCCGTCCTGCACCACCGATTCCAACGATCCGACTTTTTTGTTCACCGTCACCAGCAGTTCGCCTTTCTGCATGAACGGCAGCGCGCCGGCCAATGCCTCCTGATTCGATTCCAGCAAGGCCTTCACCGTCATCGGGCCGGCCACGTCCAACTGCAACTCGGATTCCCCGACGCTCTGCCGCAACGTCAATCCGAACAGAAGGATCGTCACCATCCGTGCACGCTCATCCCCTGCGCTCCGCGCCGCCCGGCGCTCCCTGATGGCAGCGAAAACAATCCTGCCGTTTGGGATGCCGCTCCGGCAGCGGCCGGCTCTGTCCCGCGGCATGGCACCGCACGCAGTCCTGTTCCACCAGGCCTCGATGCTCGGCCGTCGCCGGCACGGCGGGATTCCGCTCGCGGGGGGACGGCAACAGCGAGACACCGAGCACGACCAATGCCACCGCCCCGGCAAACCACCAATCCGCTTTGCGCAACGTGATCATCATGAGCATCATGTCGCGTCAGTGGAGCGAGGGAAGGACGAGCACGGAGCGGGCGCGTGGAAGGGGGTCAGACGCTCGCTCAGGACGTCTGCGACAAATCGGCGCGAACCGGGTCATCCGGCGTGCCGGCGGCGGCATCCTGCTCCCCGACCGGCAGCCCGTCTTCCACCGGCAGCAGCGCCTGCTCGGCTTCGCCCAGTTCCTTAAATTCGCGCAGCGGGGGCAATTGCGAGAGATCGCTGAGACCGAACTGCTGGAGAAAGAGCTTCGTGGTCCCGTACATGATCGGCCGGCCGGGCACCTCCTTCCGGCCCACCATCCGGATCAGCTTGCGCTCCAGGAGGGTGCGCAGGACGGTCGAGACCTCCACACCGCGGATCTGCTCGATGTCCGAGCGCACGATCGGCTGCCTGTAGGCGATGATCGCGAGCGATTCCAGCGCCATGCGGGAGAGCTTCGGCGCGGCTTTGATCTTGGCCATCCGCTTGATCCAGGGCGCATACTCCTTGCGCGTGACGATCTGGTACCCCCCGGCGAGCTCGACCAGCTGGACCCCGCGCCCCTGCCGGTCCATCTCCTCGCGCAGGGCCTGCAGCGCCTGCTTGACCTCGTGCTTCGACACTTCGCCGAGCACGACCATCAGCCGCTCGATCGGCATCGGCTCGGCGGACACGAACAGCAACGCTTCAAGAATCGCCTCGAGCTCGCGGTCCTCCAGCGCCTTCAGCTGCGCGGTATCCTCGCCCTCGGCCAACAGAGAGGCATCCGTCAGCGTCTCGACCGCGGAAGGCCGGTCCTGCGTCGGTTCATCGGATTCCGGTTTCTCCATCTCGTCCATAGAGTCTCCTTCCCCGCCGCCTCAGAGCTCGACCGGCTCGTCATCGACGATCGGCGCGAACGCCCGCATCACCAGGATGGCCCCGAATGCCTCGCCCTGGAACAATCGCACCAGCTTCAACTTCACCAGTTCGAGCAGCGCCAGGAACGACACGATCACCACCAGCCGGTGCGTCTGCCCCTCGAACAGGGACTGGAACGTCACCGACTCTCTGGAGTCCAAGGCCTCGAGGATCGCGTTCATGCGGTCTTTCACGGTCAGATTTTCGGGAACGATCTCCACCAGGCTGCCGGCCGGCAGGCGCGCCAGGACGCCCTGCAGGGCATCCACCAGATCGAACAGACTGACATCGTCGAGCGCCACTTCATCCGCCCGGACCACCGGCAGCGGCAGGGGGTCGCGCGCGTACATGTCCCGCCACGTCCGCTCGCGCTCATCGAGCCGCCAGGCCGCATCCTTGAATTGCCGGTACTCCAGCAGCCGCCGGACCAATTCTTCCCGCGGGTCGGGTCCCTCCTCCTCGTCGCCGTCCGTCTCATCCGCCGGCAGCAGCATGCGCGATTTGATCTGCACCAGCGTCGCGGCCATCACGAGAAACTCGCCCGCCACGGCCAAGTTGAGCGACTTCATCATGCTGAGGTAGCCCAGGTATTGCTGCGCGATCATGGCGATCGGGATGTCGTAGATGTTGACCTGGTTCTTCTTGATGAGGTGCAGCAACAGGTCGAGCGGCCCTTCAAAATGCTCGAGCCGGACGTGATACGGGAGTTCCATCTGCTCTGCCGAGCCTGCCAGTCCCGCGAAGTCATCAGCAGGATTTCTTGGCACCATACGCCCTGGCGACGAATCCCGTCGGTTTTCTTGTTCTTGGCTCATTGCACCTGTGAATCGAGCGGTTCTTCAAATACTCCGAGACGGACATGGTACGGCAGTTCCATCTGCCCCGTGTCGTCAAACTGCTGCAGGCGGTCGTCAGTCTCGTCCATGCCACACCCTTAAAAGTCGTGTATTTATACTACCTTATGTGGTGAGATGCAAGGGAAATCCCATATATTGTGGGGGCAGCCAGTTCCGCCCCTACCGCTTCCGCAGGCTCACCAAGAACAGCAGAGTAAAGATGAACAGGACCGTCGCAATTCCATAGAGCACACGGGGATCCTGGAGACCGCCGGGAGTCGGCCGCGGCCCGCCGGCTTGTACGCGGGCAAAGCGGGGCTCGGCCGCGAACATCACCTTGGAAAAATCATCCAGCCCCATGAAGCGGGCGTCGGAAAAATCGGCGGTCCCCCGGAACGTGGTCCGGCGAAAGTAGGCGTCTTGCTCGAACACCGTGAAGGTGAAAAACGCCTCCCGTTCGAAAAGCGCCTCGGAAAAATCCAGGATGCCGCGAAACCGGCTGCCGGAAAAACCAGTCCCCATCTTGAAATAGGCCCGTGAGAAACTCGCTTCCTTTTCGAACGTCACTTCGAGAAACTCCGCCAGGCCGTTGAAGCCGGCCCGGAGAAAGGTCACCGGCCCGCCGAAGAGAGCCCGGTGAAACCGGGAATGGGGACCGAAGGCGGTCTTCTCGAACCGGGCTGGTTGGGCAAACAACGACTGAATGAAGAAGGCCTGGGAGAGAAAGACCGCTTCGGAAAAGTCCGCCGGCCCCAGAAACGCCGTGTGGGAAAAATCCGCCGCCCGCTCGAACGTCGTGCCGGTCATCGTGACCGGCCCCTCCGCGACCACGTACCCGTCCTTGAGCTGCGTGCCGATGGTTCCCCGCACCACCGACTGCGTCACCGTGATCGGACCGGCAATTCGCCTGACTTCCATAGCCGGCCGCGCGTGAAGCGCCTCTTGCAGTATAGGCGGAACGACGGACAGCGTCCCGACCTTCACCGGCGGCAAGGTATTGAGCAGAAGATCTCCGACGATCAGCGCCCCGGCAATATCCACGGCCTTGCCGGCTTTCAGCGCCGCCGTGATGTCCTCCGCCTTGATCGCCTGCGTCTCGCGCTCCTGTTCGGTGCACCCCGAGCCGAGATGCCGGACGAAGGCCGCCGGTTGGTCCGGCCGCTCGTGCTCCATCACGCAGCCGCCCCACGCGGCTGGTGCCATTCCCTCGCAGAACAACAGGCCAGCCGTCGCCGCCATCAGCAGCGCGCCGGGAACCGCGAAGCCATCGTTCGTCATGAAGGTGCGTCCGTGGTGGGCGCAGTATGGAAAGGAATCAGGCCGGAGCCCAGTAGGCCCTACGCAACGGCGGGCACGACGGCCGTCCCGCTCATTCGTCTTCTTCTCCGGTCAGGTCGTCGGGCTTATCGAGATAATCGTCTCGCCCCTCGTCGTCACGCGGCTCGTCCTCATCCATCCCCTCCCGCACGTCGTCGGGCATCTCGTCGGCCAGATCGTCATCCATGCCCAATTCATCCGGCAGATCATCCCGCATGGATTCCCGACGAGCGGCTTGGGGCTTCAGTTCGCGGACCGGCGCGTGCAGCCGTTGCGGTTGGCTCACCGGCTTGGCCTGCGCCGCAGCCTTGGCAGGGCTCGTTGCTCCGGCAGTCCGCTTGGCTTTCGGCTGGCGTTTCTTTTTTCCCGCCGCCCGCTTCTTCGCGGCTTTCAGCTTTTTCTTCGGCTTCCGTGCCGCACGCTTCGCCGGTTTCTTTCGTTTCTTCTTCGCCATCTGTTCCCCCTGATCAGCAACACACCGCCCGCGCCGTTTTGCGGCCCCCATCTAGCATGAAAAGGTTCCCGCTTGCAACCGGCCTTCTGGAAAGCATGAAAACCATTTTGAATACGGGCAGTTAGGGCTCAACCCAGACGTTGATAACCGCCGGGAGACTGTCGGCCCCTTTGACCACATCGGGTCCTTTCATGTCCGTCACCTTGAGCCGGAATTGTAAGAGCCGCTTGGCCGCTACTTTCGGCGCCACGAAGGTCGCCTGCGGCGTATCCGGATCCAGCAGCGACACCTTCTGCCCGCGGATTTGCATCCATTCATACTTCAAGGGATCCCCGTCCGGATCGGTGCTCCGCAGTCCGTTCAACACGACCGTGGTCCCTCCTTTCACCGTCCGATCGGGACCCGCGGCGGCGACCGGCGCCAGGTTCGGCTCCGCATCGCCCTTGACCACCACATCCAGCGACCCGGACTTGCCACGATTGACGACCGTCAGCACGGCTTTGCCGTTTCCCGCCACCCGCGCCACGCCGTCCGCCTGGACGGCGACCACGCGCGTATCGGACGACTCGTAGCGGCTTCCCGCCGACCCACCGTTGATCCGTCTCGTCACGCCGTCGGCAAATTGTCCCAGGACCGGCACATCCAGCAGTTTGCCGATCGTTTCCAGCCGCCACGGCTTTTCGACGTCGAACTCGATGCCGGTGAGCTCGGCGCGCGGCTCGGCCTGGATCAGAATTTCGTCGAACTCTTCACGACCGGCAAGCCGGCCACCGGCCACCTCCCCCACGGCCAGCAACCGCATCGTGCCGATCGCCTCCTTCGGCACCATGATGACGCCGCCATAGGGCGGCGAGGAGGCGCCGGTCGCCACGTGCGCCGGCGAGGCCTGTTGGAGCGCGACCGGCTCGTCGCCCTGCCGGTACCAGAAATACTGAACGCGGTGGATGCCGATCTCGCTTCCCAGATCGACGCGAGCGGTGAGGCGCTGGCCCGGCTCGACGACGGCACCTGCCGCCGGTTCCAGAATCGTGAATGCCGCGGCGGATACAGGTACCAGCCACAAGCCCACGGCCATCGTAGAAATGAATCTGTGGAGAGACATCATTGACCTCCGCGCGCGGAGTATAACAAGGCACCTGCCACTGGTCTATGCACGTCTTTACCTGGTCACGGCGGCGAGAAATCGTTCCACGACGTAGGTGCTGATCTGTCCGCAGGGACCGCTCACATTCACATCGCAACCATGCGTCGCCCACGGCAGCCGGAGGAAATACTGGGGCCGCTGCGCCTGACGCAAACGGGCTGCCAGCTGTTCGCTGTGCACGGGGAACACCAGCTCATCGCGCCCCCCATGCACCAGCAGCGTCGGCACCGTGTCGGCCGACACAAACTTGATCGGCGACGCCGCGTCGTACACCGTGGGAACCTGGGACGGGTTTCCGCCCAGGTACGTTTCCAGGATGCTGGTCGAATCCAGGACCCATGGATTGGTGGGGTGCTCATACCCGTACTTCATGTCCGCCGGCGCATAGAACGAGACGACGCCGCGGATGGCCGGATCCGGCGTCGTGTACGCCACCAGCAACGCCAACTGCCCTCCCGCGGAACGGCCGGCGAGCACGAGCCGCTGCGCATCGAGACCGTACTCCGCGGCATGCGTCTTCAGAAACGCGACCGCGTCACGTACGTCGTCCCGTGCCGCCGGAAAGGGCCACCGCGGCGCAAAGCGATACCCGACCGACGCCACCACGTACCCCCGCGCCGCGAGATACCGGTTGAGCGAGGCCAACTCAGCACGATCCCCGTGCTGCCAGGAGCCGCCGTGCACGACGATCACCCCTGGCGCCCGATGGGCCTCTGCCGATTGGTAGAGATCAAGAGAGAGAGTCTGGCCGCCTTTTGTCGCGTAGACGACGCTCCGCAGCGTGGTCTCCGAAGAGGGCACCCCGAGCAGCAGATCGGTCAGCACCAGCGGCGCGTTCCGCGGAGACGCGTCGGCCATGGACCGGAGCGCCGCCTCCCTGATGAACGGCGGCAGGTCGTCCGGCAAGGTGCGGGCCAGGTCCAGCGCCCTGACCACAGGCGTCGCAAACAACAGGGCGGCCGTCAACCCCAGCCAGGCGCCGATCCGTCCGCCGCGGGAATCCTTCCAGCCCGGCAGCCACAGGAGCAGCGGCAACGGCGCCAGCCAGTGTCCCCACTCCGTGACGCCCAACTCGGCCAGCCACAGGACGTACACCGGCGCGTCCACAACCGTCAGCAGGGACAGTCCCGTGCACAAGACCCCGGAAAACAAGCGAGCCTGAGAAAGACGAATCCCCACTTGCTTTCCCGTCGCTAATGGTTAAAACGTGTTACCATGAAACAACGGATTCTGGAGGAGTGTGTTGTGATGTCCGTTCGATGGCTCATGATCATGATGACCGCATGGCTGGTCGGGGCCCTGCCGAGTGCGGCGACACCGCCGCAATTTCTGATTACGATCGAAAACGGCGCGCCCTATTTCCTGCCTGTTGCCGCGACCGTTGCGACGGGCACGTCCATCCGGTGGGACAACCCGACGGCGACGCACCATACGATCACCCACGACGGCTGCGCCAGCGGCGATTCCTGCGCGTTCGATTCCGGCAACATGGCCCCGAATGAGAGCTACGCACTGCCAAGCCTGCCGCCCGGGCACTATCCCTACTTCTGTCGGGTGCATCCCATCATGCGGGGAGTCCTGACGGTCACCGAACCGACCGTGGCCCCCGCCGAAACATAAGAGGCAGCCGCCTTCCCCCGGTTTCCGACTCTTGCCCGCAGAGTTCCCTTCGTGTACCCTTTTGAAATCGCGCACTCGATGAAGACCGGAGCCGTCACTCAGACCCCCCTCACCCTGACCGACGAAATCAGGCTGTTGCGCGCCTGGCGCATGCCGGACATGCTCACCTACAAGCACGGCGCGGATGAATGGTGGCTCACGCCGCTGGATGACAATCTGCCGCTCATCCGCCTCAACCGGGCCGGGGCCGAACTGCTGACGGCCATGGACGGCCACACGACCGTCGGCGAGCTGCTGGGCCGGTACGGCAAATGGTTGTGCGGGCCGGACGGGCACAACGGCTGCTGGCACCTGGAACGCTGGTCGCTCCCTGGCTATTCGCTCTGCTATTTCGGCACCGAGCCGCCGTCCGGCGGACACCGGCTCAACATCAAGTGGGACCTGCTGCTTCAGCAGATCCGCGAGGGCTGGTCGGGGCGGCAGGGCTTCGAGGGCGGCGAGCAACTCGTGCAATTTCACACGCGCGACATCACGCAGCACGAAGGCCACTTCGACACGATCGAAACCACCGTCTCGCACCTGTTCCGCGAGCCGAGCGAGGCCCTGCAAGGCCTCACCTACGGCCGGCTGCTCGCCCGGCATCTGCGGCGGCTCGGCTGGTGGTCGGCAAAGCCGCGCACGCTCGTCGAAGTCGGCGGCGGGCTGGGCTACGTGTCGCGCGAGATCGCCGCGGAGCTGTCTCACGCCGAACGGCAGGGTCTCCATTATATGTTTCTCGACCTCACCCCGCCGTTCGTCACGGCGCAGCTCGGTCTCGCCCGTACGGCCGGCTGGCGCTGCAGCGGCATGCAGGCCAACGCCGAACGGCTTCCGCTGCGCGACGCCAGCGTGGACATCGTGATCGACAACGAAAACCTCGCCGACATGACGCCGGTGAACATCTCCCGCCATGAGCTGGAATCGGGCACGGGCGCGACGCCCGCGCATCAGGAAGCCGTCGACTGGATCCGCCGCACCCGGCTGCCGGTCGATCCGGACCTGCCCGACGAATTCGTCTTCAATCTCGGCCCGGTCAGGTTTCTCTCCGAGCTCTGGCGGGTCCTCAGGCCGGGCGGGCGCGCGCTGCTCGTCGAATTCGGAGTCGAAACCGGCTGGCCCGCGCCGGTGAAGCTGCCCGGCCACACCGAATACGAAGTGCAGTACACGCACATGCGGCACGCGGCGCGCTGGCTGGGATTTTCCGAACAGTATGTCGCGCTGCCGCAGTTCCTGATGATGAAACCGGACACCAAGGTCCTCTGCACCGGCGCCGCCTACGCGATTCAGCGATTCTGCCAGGCGCAGGGAAAACCATTCGCCATCCGCGCCTACACCGAGCAGGAGCTCGCCCGGACCCTGGGCGACATGCTGCCGAAACTCTCCGGCTGCCATTATCACGAAGTGAGCGATCCGGCCTGGTTCGGCCTCTGGGATTTCAAAGTCCTGTTGCTGGAAAAACCGGGCGCAGCGCCCCGGCCGACGATCAAGGAAACGAAAGGCTTCCGCTGGTACTCGCAACGCTAGGGTGAGTGAAGAGTGACGAGTAATGAGTGAACAGGTAGACGAGCCTGCTTGCATACCAGTTGCTCATCACTCATTACTGATCACGCATGACGCGCTTGCAGTCGCGCCGCCAGATCAAGCAGCACCCCTTCCCGCAGACCGACGTCGCTGACCAGCCCTTCCGAAAATCCCAGCGTCTCCATGACGCCGCGGAGGATCAGCGTGCCGGCGACCATGACGTCTTCACGACCTGCTTCCAATCCCGGCATCTCACGACGCTGGACTTTCGTCCGGCTCAGAATCTCCCGCTCGAGGTCGCGGACCGTGTCCAGCCCCAATCGGTAATTATGGATGCGGGCCGGCTCGTACACCGGCAGCTTCTGCGCCATGGCCGCCAGCGTGGTGATGCTGCCGGCCGTGCCGACGAGGGTGACCCCGTCACGCTCGCCGAGCGCGAGTGAGGCCTGCTCGGTTTCCTTCCCGATCAGCTCGCGCGCCGCCTGAACCTCATCGGCCGCAGGAGGATCCTGCGTGAGGAGGCGTTCTGTCAGCCTTACCACTCCGATGTCGATCGAGCGGATGACCGGTGCACGACCAGGACGATCCAGAATGAACTCGGTGCTGCCGCCGCCGATGTCCAGGCCCAGGATGTCGGAGACGCCGGCCGGCAATCCCGATCGAATGCCCAGCATGGTGCGCCGGGCTTCCTCCTCCCCGCTGATGACCTCGACGTCGAACCCGACTTCCTGCTTGACCCGACCAAGGAACTCTTCCCTGTTGCGGGCGTCGCGCACGGCGCTCGTCGCCACGGCGGCGTGCCCCTCCACCCGATGCGTGAGCATGACGGACCGCCAGTCCCGCAGCACTTCGAGCACGCGCGCCATCGCCTCGGGGCGGAGCAGACGATTGCGGTCCACGCCCTCGCCCAGACGCAGGATGCGCCGGTCCGCATGCACTTCCGTCAGCCGGCCCTCCGCCGACACGCGGCCGATCAGCAGGCGGCAGGTCAGCGTTCCGATGTCGATTCCGGCCAAGAGCATGGCGCGCCGCGATGGGCTTTCGCTACTCACCACTTGTGATGTCGTCCATTTCGGCCAACAACTTCGCCCGCTCGGCTCGAAGCAACAAGACCTGTTGCACGACCTGAGTGACGTCCCGGTCCCCCAGCACGCGCTCGGCCGGCTCTCCCCGCTCGTGCAAGTCGACCGCTCGCTCCCCGATGTCGCCGCAGAGGTCCCGGATGCGCTCGTCTAGCTTGCGAAGGTCCAGGCGCAACCGGAGCAGCTCGGTTTCTTCCAGCGCGCGGGTGGCCGCCTGGGCGGTCCCGTAGCGCAACGAGGCCCAGCCGGCTCTCACATCATGTCTGATGCGTTGCAGCAATCGCATATCCTACCTCGCGCCTCGAACCTCATACCTCGAACCTGTCGCTAGCTCACCGATCCCAAATCCAGCTTGGCCTGCCACCGCCGTATCATGGCCGACCGCGCCGCCTGATGTCCAGGCGCAGCCAGGCGGGGATCGTCCTGTACCGTGGCGAAGGCTTCCTGCCGGGCCTGCGCCAGCAACGCGCCGTCCCGGATCAGATTGGCCGCTCGGAACTCCGGCACGCCCCACTGACGGACGCCGAACAATTCGCCCGGTCCCCTGAGACGCAAATCTTCCTCGGCGATCACGAAGCCGTCGTTCGACTTCACCAGCGCCTCGAGTCTCCGCCGCGCCGCGCTCCCCTCCTCGCCCGGCTCCCGGGACGCCAGCAGGAGGCAGTAGGACTGCTGCGCGCCCCGGCCGACGCGCCCGCGCAATTGATGCAGTTGGGCCAGCCCGAACCGCTCCGCATGTTCGATCAGCATCACCGTGGCATTCGGCACGTCCACGCCCACTTCGATGACCGTCGTGGACACCAGCACGTGGATCTCCTCGGCCCTGAACGCCGCCATCGTCCGCTCTTTCTCCTCTCCCTTCATCCGGCCGTGCAGCAGACCGACCCGCGCGGACCGGAACACGGACTGCTGCAGCCGCTCGGCTCCCTCGATGGCCGCCCGGAGATCGACCTTCTCGGATTCCTCGACCAGCGGATAGACGATGTAGGCCTGGCGGCCGGCCTGCACCTCGTCCAGCACGAAGTGATACGCCCGCCGGCGGTCGGACTCTTCGAAGAGCCACGTCCGGACCGGCGTGCGGCCCGGCGGAACGGCATCGATCACGGAGACGTCCAGGTCGCCGTAGACGGTCATGGCCAGCGTGCGTGGGATCGGCGTGGCGGTCAGCACCAGCACGTCCGGGCGATACCCTTTGCCGAGGAGCGTCTTGCGCTGGAGTACCCCGAACTTGTGCTGTTCGTCGATCACGGCGAGCCCCAGCTTGGCGAAGCGTACCTGCTTCTGGATCAAGGCGTGCGTGCCGACGATCACCTGGGCCTCGCCGCCTGCGATCTGCTTCCGGATCGCCGCGCGCGATTTCGGCGTGCCGCTGCCGGTCAGCAACGCCACCGTCAGCCCCAGGGCCTCCAGGAGACGACGCACGGTCAGATAGTGCTGCTCGGCCAGAATTTCCGTCGGCACCATCAGCGCGGCCTGGCAGCCGGACCCGCAGGCCGTCACCATCGCCAGCAAGGCCACTACAGTCTTCCCGCATCCCACGTCGCCCTGGATGAGCCGGTTCATCGGGCGCGGCGACGCCATGTCCCGTAGAATCTCGGCCAGCACCCGTTCCTGGGCCTGCGTCAGGCGGAACGGCAGCAGCGCCCGCAACCGGCCGGCCAGCGGTGCATCCGTCTTGAACCGGACGCCTTTCGTTTCCTCCTTGACCGACCGCTGGCGCGTCGCCAGAGCCAGTTGCAGCAGAAACAACTCCTCGAACGCCAGGCGGCGGTGCGCCGGCGTCGTCCCGCGATTCAGGGCGTCGAGGTTGCCGGGCGACTGGGGGAAATGCACATCGCGAATGGCGGCGCGGATCGGCAGCAGCCGCTGCCGTGACCGGACGGAGGTCGGCAGCACGTCGGCCATCCTGCCGGCATGCTGGTCGAGCAGGCTGTTGATCAGAGTCCGCAGCTGCCGGCTCGTCAGGCCCTTGGTCTCATGATACACGGGCACGATCCGGCCGACATGGAGCGGCGCATCCTCGGCGTCCAGCACCTCGTATTGCGGCACCTCCATGCGGAGATCCGTCCAGCCCTTGCGCCCCGCGGTGACCGGCCCGCTCACCATCACGCGCGCGCCGGGCTTGAAGACGGCTTCCAGATACGGCTGGTTGAAGAACACGCAGCGCAGCGAGCCGGTCGCATCGGCGACGGTCGCGTCCAGAATCGTCATTCGCCGTCGGGGAATCCGGTTCAGGCGGGCGCGCGTCACCGTGCCGCAGACGGTGGCGGCGCTCCCCGGCGCCAGCTGGTTGATCGGCATGACGGACGAGCGATCTTCATAGCGCCGCGGCACGTTCCACAGCGCGTCCTCGACCGTGGCGACACCCAGCTTGGCCAGCAGGGCCGCCCGTTTCGGCCCCACGCCTTTGACATACTGGATTGGCAGATTCCAGAGATCCGCCGGCGCGCCGCCGGCCACAGGCGCCTGTGCGAACGCGTCGGGTGAGCCGAGCCGCTCGAGGATGGTTTGGGCCTCGGCGACGCGCCGCCGGCGTTCCGCGGCATCGGCCGATTCGTCGAAATCCCCGAACAGGGCCCGCAGCGCGAGCAGGTCCGTCTCAACGTTCGGAGGATATACCTCGTCGGCCAGCGCCTCGAGCACCTGATTGGAGATGAACGGACCCAGGCTTTTCACGTTCGCCAAGTGGGCATAGGCGTCCCGGCTGGCAAATTCGATCGGGCGGGCAAGGCGCTGCACGAGCTGCTGCAGGCGCTCCAGACGGGTCGGCGGCGATGGAGGAGGCTTGTCAGGCAAAGCGACGCTATGTTAGCATAGGCTCCGTTTTTCGGACAACGCACGTCAGTCGTCGAGAGAGGAGTTCACCTGTGGCATTCGTATGTGAGATCTGCAGCAAAGGGCCTCAAAGCGGGCACAACGTCAGTCACGCCAACAACAAGACCAAGCGGGTCTTCAATCCCAATCTTCAGACCATCAAGGCTCTGATCAACGGCGCCCCCAAGCGCATCCGGGTCTGCACCCGCTGCCTCCGCTCCGGCTTCGTCAAAAAAGCCGTCTAACCGCTCGGCGCACCGCCCGCTCCTGCCGGCGGTTCCACAGGGGGAGTCCTGACGAACAGGTAGGACAGTCCTCCCCCCATCCCCATCATCAGCAGGACCGACAGGATGCTGACCAGCCACTGCTGGATGTCTACCAGACCAAGCGCCACATTAACGAGGCTCAAGAGCCAGACGCCGAGCGCTACCTGATAGAGGTGCCTGAACCGGTTGATTTTCACGATGCAGCCGCTGATCGTGAAACCGACCGTCCCGAAAATAATATTCGACAGCGCGATCGCGAGGACATTCACTTCGCCACCTGTCAGGCTGGAGGTAAAGCCGACCACGAGCCCGCCGAGAAAGGTCAGCACGAAGACGATCGCCACGTCGCGAGCCACGCCCTTCCACTCGATTGCCATAACACCCCCTGCGGCTCAAGCACCGCACGCCTTACGGCGCCGACCAGATCACCGTCCCCTTCCGGTCCGCCAGCTTGAGTGCAAGCCGATCGTCCGGCGACAGATAGAGACGGTAGTTGTCGTCCTTGCTTGTCAGAATCAGGCCGACTTCGCCCTTGTCATCGAGCCCGAGTCCCGCACGCACCTTCCCGCTTTTATCGAGCAAGAGAAATTCCTCCGCGCTCACATTCGTTGATTTCGACTGAGCGCCGGCCAGGCCGCTGGAAAAGAAACGGTCGGACATGGCCCCGCCGAGCACTCCCCCAATAAACGTTGCTGCGACCAGGATGGCAAAGCGAATCTGTGTCATGCGCAAGTCCTTTCCATGAGAGAGCTTGGTTTTGGAGCGGGCGATGGGATGTGAACCGTACTCCGTCGCCGGCTCGGCCCTGAAGCCTGCCTCGCCGACTCCTACAGAGGGGGCCAGCCCCCTTGTACGATCCCCACGAAGGGGGCACACCCCCTTCGGGATCCCCCTTGTCGTGGGCTCAAATCCGCCTTATCCATCCGCTCATGGTTGATGCTTCACGATTCATGAAGAACGGCGTTTTGGAGCGGGCGATGGGATTTGAACCCACGACAACTAGCTTGGGAAGCTAGGACTCTACCGCTGAGCTACGCCCGCCCCGATTCGATGAGGAACGATAAAAGCGTTCGCATCGTACAGCCGCGTGCCGGGCAAGTCAATCCTTCGACCGGCTACGCCTTGAACTCCACGAGCGCGAATTTCCTCCGGCCGATGCGGAGCTTGTATTGATGGCCGGTCCTGAGCGTGATGAGGGTGTTCGGGTCCTGTTGCCGCTGCTCGTCCACTTCGACCCCGCCCTGGACGACCAACCGGCGCGCTTCGCTTTTGCTCGGCACCAACCTGGTCTTGGCGACCAGATCGACGATGCCGATGGCGGGGGCCTTGCCGTCTTTGACGTCGGCTCTGGTCAGCGTGACCGTGGCATCCGGCTCGGAGGGAAACTCCTGTTTTTGGAATTTCTGCTGGAAGGCGGCGCGAGCCTTCGTGCCGGCTGCGTCGCCATGGTACCGGCGCACGATCTGTTCGGCCAGCGATTGCTTGGCCTCCATCGGATGCAGCGCCCTGACGCGCTCCAGATTCTCGGTGGTTAGCAACTCGTAGTACCGGTGCATGAGTGCGTCGCTGATGGACATGAGCTTTCCGAACATCTCTTCCGGCTTGTCCTCCAGCGCGATGTAGTTTCCCACGCTCTTGCTCATCTTTTTGACGCCGTCTGTCCCCTCCAGCAGCGGCACGGTCAGCACGACCTGGGCTTCCTGCCCGTAATCACGCTGGAGATCGCGTCCGACCAGGAGATTGAACTTCTGGTCGGTCCCCCCCAATTCCACGTCCGCTTTCAGCGCCACCGAGTCGTAGCCCTGGATGAGGGGATAGAGAAACTCGTGCACGCTGATCGGCTTCTGCTCCTGATAGCGCTTGCGGAAATCGTCCCGCTCGAGCATCCGCGCCACGCGATAATGGGCGCTGATCTGGACCAATTCGTCCGCTTTCATGGGACCCATCCAGCGGCTGTTGAACTCCACCGTGGTTTTCTTCGGATCGAGAATCTTGAAAATCTGGCGCTCGTAGGTCTTGGCGTTCTTCAGCACCTGCTCCCTGGTGAGCGCCACGCGGGTCTCGGAAACGCCCGTCGGGTCGCCGATCATGCCGGTAAAATCGCCGATCAGAAAAATGACCTGATGCCCCAGGTCCTGAAAATGCTTCAGCTTGTGAATCAGGACCGTATGCCCCAAATGCAGGTCGGGCGCCGTCGGATCGAACCCGGCCTTGATCCGCAACGGGCGCCTTTCTTTTAAGGAGCGGGCCAGCTTGGTCTCCAGCTCGCTCTGCTGGATCACCTCCACGGCTCCGCGGAGGATCAAGTCCATCTGACGCGTGAGTTCACTCATGTTTCGTGTTTAGACGGTAACCAAAGACCGCAACTGCTCCAATCGCTTCTTGCCGATCCCCTTGACCTCCTGCAGGTCATCGATAGTCCGATACCGGCCATGCGCCTTGCGCCAATCCACCATGCGCTGCGCCAGCACCGGTCCGACACCCGGCAGCGTTTGCAACTCATCCGCGCCGGCACGATTGAGATTGACCTTCGCGATCACCTTCACTGCAGACACCGCGGCGGCCGGCGACGTTGCCGGAGCTTGCACGGCAATCGGCTGATCCGGCGGGGCCTGGATCTTTTCCTTCGGCGCCGGCCAGCCGATCCAGAGGACCGCCGCCGCCGTGACCGCCAGCATGGAAAATTTGATCAGCAAGGATCGCATCATCTTATGGCCGCTTCTTCGCCAGATGAATCGCCATCCCATCCACGTCCTCGGCCGCCTCCATCATGCCCTCGGATAAGGTGGGATGGGCATGGATCATGTCGGCCACTTGGGACGCCGACGCCCCCAGGTGCATCGCCAGCGCCGCTTCGTGCACGAGATCCGCGGCATGGGCGCCCACGATATGCACGCCCAGAATGCTTCGCGTCTTGGCATCGGTGATGACCTTGAACAGCCCCGTGATATCGCCCGTGCCCTGCGCCTTGCCCAGCGCGGCGTACCGGAACCGCCCGATCTTGATGTCCGTCTCCGGATTGCGTCCGACCTCCTGCACCTTCGCGCGCGCCTGCTGTTCCGTCAAGCCGACCCGCCCGATTTCCGGCAGCGTGAAAATGCCGGCTGGAATCAGATTGTAGCTGATCTTGCTCGGCCGGCCGAGAATATTCTGGACGGCGACCTTCCCCTGCGCCGACGCCACATGCGCCAGCATGGCCTGGCCGACCACGTCTCCGATCGCATAGACCCCGCGCACGTTGGTTTCCATCCGGTCGTTGACCAGAATCTCTCCCCGCTTGCCGACCTGCACGCCGGCTTTCTCGAGCCCGATGCCCTTGGAATTGAATCCGCGCCCGACCGAAACCAGAATCTGCTGGACCTCCACCGCAATCCCGTCCTTCAACGTCGCGCGCACCGTCCCAGGCTGCCGTTCGACTTTCTCGACGGTCGTGCCCGTGGACAGCTCGACCCCGCGTTTTTTCAGCTCGCGCGCCATGAACGAAGCGATTTCCTCGTCCTCCAGCGGCAGGATGGCGGGCAGCATCTCGACCAGCGTCACCCTGGTGCCGAGGCCGCTATAGAGCGACGCGAACTCGCAGCCTTCGACCCCGCCCCCGACGATCAGCAGGCTGGCCGGCACCGATCCCAGATCGAGCGCCTCCTTGCTGGTAATGATCTGCTTCCCGTCCACCGGAAACAGCGGCAGGTTGGGCCAGGAGGAGCCGGTCGCGATCACGATGGCATCGGCCCGCACCGTTTCATCGCCGCCATCGCGCCGGACCACCCGGAGCGAGCGTGCATCCAGCAGCTCGCCGGTTCCCTCCAGATGCACGATGCCCCAGGTTTTGAAGAGCGTGGCAATTCCCTTGACCAGACCTTCGACGACTTTGTTCTTGCGGGCCACCATCCGGACCAGGTCATATCCGACCGGCCCGCCCACCGTGAGCCCGAGGTCCGCCGATTTTTTGACCTTATCCCCCAACTCGACGACGGAGAGCAGCGCCTTGCTGGGGATGCAGCCCCAGTTGAGGCACACCCCGCCCAGCGCCTGATTTTCGATGACCGTCACGCGCGCGCCCAACTGGGCCGCCCGGATCGCCGCGACGTAGCCGCCCGGCCCCGCGCCCAGGATGGCGATGTGTTTGGGTGGGGTCATTTTTTCTGGGAAGACAGGAAGGCCTCGTATTGCGCGGCGGTCATCAGGCTCTCCACCTGCTTGGGATCGCTCAGCTCGATCACCGCGATCCAGCCCTTGCCGTAGGGATCCGAGTTGACGACCTCGGGATGGTCTTTCAGATCAGCGTTGATCTTGGCGATGGTGCCGCTGACCGGCGTGTAGATGGAGGACGTGGTCTTGGTGGACTCGACTTCTCCGATTTGCTGGTTCGCCGTCACGGCCGCGCCGACCTTGGGCAGGTCGAGAAAGACGATGTCGCCGAGCGCATCCTGGGCAAAATGGCTGATGCCCAACGTCGCCTGCTTGCCGTTCAGGCGAACCCATTCATGTTCTTTATGATAGCGCAATTCCTTGGGATACATGATCTCCCTTTCTAATCATCGACCTTGTTCGTATTGACGCTCCTGTAACGGGTACGGGGTACGAGGGAAAAGACGACCTTCAGCATGCGGCCTTTCACCTCGAACCTAGAACCTCGAACCACGAACCTGAAATTTTTGTGATCCTAGTGAGTGCTCCCCTGCCTTGTCAAGGAACCTCCAGGGGCGCGTCCAGGTAGACCAGCCCGATGCCGGCGGCCAGTGACGCGCGATCGGCTTTCGGCGCGATGCCGGCCCACGGCCTCGCCGGATCGCCGGCGGACAGAGGCTTCACAAGCCAGATGTCATCGGTATCGCCAAGCAGCTCGACCGTGCGATCCAGGAATGTGCCTGCGGCGCGCACCACCGTCGGCACGCTGTTCGGCGGCGGCACGATCGTAAACGGCGCGGGCGGTGCCCCCTCCGCGATCACATACGCATCGAACCGCGCGGCCTTGGCCTCCAGCAGGTCTTCGCCGTGCCGGAGCAACGCGCCCAGCGGATCCGACACCGTTTCCCGGTGCAGCTCCAGCGCAAACTGGAGCACCGGCGCCCGCTGCCGGACCGCATGCCGCAGACGGGTCATGACCTTGATCGTCTCGCGCGCCTTCCACCCGAGCCATCGCCAGTAGTCCGGTGTCCCCTCCTGCCGTCCCGCTTGGCCGTTCCTGACCGGGGCCAGGCGAGTCCCGGCCGTGTCGTCCGGAATGACGAGCGTGGCCGGATCGAGCGTCATGGCAAAATCGCGCTCGAACCCGCGCAGGCCATGGGAAGAGAAGCCCTCCCGCGCCCCCGACGACGCTTCGGCGCGGAACAGCAGGCCGTCGATGCCCGTCGCCGCCAGATCGGCCAGCAGGCCGATGAGATATTCCTGCAATGCCGGATGAAAGAGATCGAGCTCCGATGACGTTGCGAGGCGTCCCGTCGCCCGGTCCAGCATCACGTCGTTCCACCCCAACTGGCGTTCCACCCAATTCATCTGCCGCACATTCACCGCGGCAAAAACAGCCAGGCCGCGGCGGTGGGCCGCCGGCACCGCGTAGCCGAAGACGTCCCGAACCACCGGCGCGAGGCCTGTATTGAAATAGGTGCCCGCTGGCGAGGGCTCCCGCGCGGCGCCAGGCTTGGTCCCCGCGTCCAGCACCAACAGAGTCACGCCGGCCTGACTCAACCCCTGCATCCACTGATCGACGGCAGCAGCATCGGGCACCGAACGCGGGGACACCTGCACGCCGACCAAGCCACGGGCCGTCGTCGCCAGCGAGCCCAACCGTTGTTCCAGGGTCGCCATGCGTGTCCTGGCTTCCGGCGCATAATTGACTGTACGGGGCTGATCGGGTGGCGGCTGCCCGGCCAGCAGCCGGTACTCCGCCAGCGCCGCCTTGAACTGACCTGCCTGTTCGTATGAACGAGCCAGCCACCAGCGCGCTTCCGTTACTTTGGGGGATCGCGGATAGGTGTCGACCAGGCGGCGGAGAATGCCGATAGCGGCGCCATAGCGTCCTTCCGCATAGTGTTCCTGCGCCTGCTGGATGAGCAGCATCTGCACTTCGTCGGTCGGCACGATGCGGACGTGCGGCCCGCACCCTGCGACGACCAGAATGGCAAGAAGAAGAAACAGACGGAGGGAAATGCTAGCGGACAACCAACTCCATCTCAGGGAAAAAATAGCCGATCTCAAAGCGGGCCGTCTCGGGAGAATCCGAGCCATGCACCGCATTATACTCGATGTTCGTGCCGTGCGCCGCCCGGATCGTCCCGGCCGCCGCCTTCGCCGGATCGGTCGCGCCCATCAGATCACGATAGCGCTTGATCGCGTCCTTCCCCTCCAGCACCAGCACCACCACCGGACCCGACGACATGAACGTCGTCAGGCTGCCGAAAAACGGACGTTCCTTATGGACGGCGTAAAATCCTTCCGCCCTCGCCTTCGACATCCGCAGCATTTGGATCGCCACAGGCCTCAGGCCCGCCTTCTCGTAGTGTCCAATGATGTCACCGATCGCGTTTTTCTTCACCGCATCGGGCTTGATGATCGCCAACGTCCGTTCTGTCATACAGGAAATTGCTCCTTCGTGTGCTGATCGAAATGAGCGCGAAACGGGCGCCATTATAGGGAAGGCGTGAGGCGAGAGGCAAGAGCGGGTCCTGTCGCCGAGCAGCCCAGCCGTGCTCACTCCACCCATCCCCCAGTGGGGCCCTTCCGTTGCGCGCGGCTGGGCGCCCGCTCGGCGCCACCCGCAAGAAGCCAGCCCCCTACCTTATATAAAAGTAAAGGCGCCGAGTCGCTAGCAAACTCGTCGCCTTTAACGCTTCGCCAAGTTCAGTGGGCTATGCCACTAGTGATCACCTAGAAATGGTGAATGCCCCCATCGTCCTCGGTTTAGACAGGAGCGTGGACAGATTTGAATTCTGTAAGAGAATCAGGGTCTTCAAGCTCAAACGACAAAGACCTCAAATCGGGAACAGTAAATATCACATCGGGATCAGATGGCATGATGTATGGTGGACAGTCTCCTGCTTTCTTGCAGTCTTCTAGCGCCGCCACAACCTCCTTCTGGTGCTTATTGAATTGCCCCATATATATAAAAGTTGCCTATTATTCTGGAGCCATCCGAAACCAAGCCCGGTTTAACGACAGCTACATCGTCCAATTGGCACCGGTCGAACGCGCAACAAGCGGCAGCTAGCAACGGAGTCGAAGTTGGCCATAAGGAATAGATTCGTTTGTATGCGTCAGCCCGAAGCTCCTTGTTGAGTACTCTGCCTTTCCCAACAACCAAGATTTCAGTCAACGGTCGTGTACCGGCCGTTGAACCACTCCAATAAGAATCCATCCATGCCTTAGCGTTACTTGAAGCAAGATTTGATGTGATCCACTCTGAATCCACTTCGGTCATGGCGGATGGGGATACTTGTACAGCACTGATGTATTTGCTTTTCTGAGGCATCCCCCAGCGCTCAACTGCTGCCTTAGCATCTTCTTCGGACTTAAAGAAGTACATGCCACGCAATCGTGAGACGCAATGTGGGTGACGGAGCGTCCTTGCACGTTCAAGCCTAAGCTCATTGGCAAATCTCTTAACCTGCCTGCCGGAAACATAGCTTTGTAATATTGAGTAGGCCCAGAGCGAAACGCCAAACTTATCCCTTGTAGTCTCTATTTCTGACTGCAATCGGCCAATGGCTACCTCCCATGCAACCATGGGGTGATCAATATCAAGATAAGCAAAGAGCTTTTCTCCACTCATAGCTTATTACTTGAGTTGTAAAAAGGTGTCAGGAACCATTCTTTGCCCAATTTTCCCTGCCAGAATGGTTCCTGTTTGGCCTCAAGATCCTAGTGCAACACTTGTATCCTGGTCGCTCCAGGAACCAAGGAGTTGCACATGGCACGGTATCACCGACTGTCTCTCATGGAGCGTGAGGAATTGAGC